>Ga0351893_10002_pt3 | contig 558722 bp, 515 predicted proteins | sample TotcelFGM3001K15_FD_206765 | JGI IMG/M metagenome (GOLD analysis project Ga0351893, IMG submission 206765) | Enriched cells from coal bed in the Powder River Basin, Montana, United States - Total cells FGM rep3 HSBNCT.FGM.300.1.K15 ...
TCATTTTGATGATTTAATCTCAACACTGCCCATCATTAAAAAAAATTATTTCGGCTTTGGATTACCCACCATGCATCCATTCAAAAATCGTAAAGTATTATATGCGCAACAATATTGTGATAAATACCATTTAAATTTAAAAAATTGTGCTGCTATTTGTGATTCCAAAAATGATATCCCCCTGCTGAAGCAGGTTGGGTTACCAGTGGTCACCTCACCAGACAAAGAATTGTTGCAAACCGCTATTAAATTAAAGTGGACAATCCTCTAATGATCTTAATAATTTTTTTAATGAAAAGTCTCTTTGCATCAGAAAATCTTACTTATAATTTAATAATGAATACAGGTCTTTCGGATCTTTAGCACCTGGAATTAAATCCAACATATGTCCCACATGATATTCTTCAGCTAAGGAATAAACTAAACGTAAAATACTATAATCTTCTAAAGCAAATCCGACTGAATCAAATAATGTAATTTCTTGCTCGGATTCACGACCCGGTTTTTTTCCAGTGACCAATTCCCATAATTCAGCATAAATTTTATGACGATCGATATGCTGCACTTCACCCTCTTTTTCAGTTTGGAGTGAATATTCCACAACAATTTTGCTATTTTTAACAAGCTCCGGATCTAATTCGGTTTTTCCAGGACAGTCTCCACCAATACCATTAATATGCGTTCCTGCTTGCACCCACTCTGCATGCACTACTTTGGCATTAGCTTTTTTGCAGTGGCAGTCGTTAATACTCGACTTTTCGCCACTACTTCTTCAGCACTGCGACAAGCTTCCAACTCTAAACCAAAGGTGTGTAAATTTTCAAAAAATTTCTGCATCGCATTAGCGTCGATGTCATAATAGAAAATTTTATTTATTCCAAGCGCAAAATGATGTGCTAAAACTTGAAATTCACTTTGTGCGCCGGTGCCAATAATTCCAAATGTATGCGCATTCTTAGCAACTAAATATTTAGCAGCTAATGCTGAAGTAGCCGCAGTGCGTAACGCAGTTAACACTGTCATTTCTGAAATTAACACGGGATAACCGCTTTTAACGTCCGCTAAAGTACCAATGGCTACTACAGTTTGTTTATTTTCCAGTGGATTTCCTGGGTGACCATTTACGAATTTATAGGCGTACTAATCTTTGTCAGAAATAGGCATTAGCTCAATAATTCCGTGAGGATAATGACTAGCAAGCCGTGGAATTTTATCAAATTCATTCCAGCGCGAAAAATCTTTTTCTAAGCGATCAAGCAAACGTAAAATGAAATTTTTTAAAGTGACTTTTCGCATAAGGTTACGAATATCGTCAACCGTGATTATTCTAATCATCCATTACTCCCTGACTAAATCCATTCTCTAGCTTTAAGATATTTTTCATATAATTCGGCTTCTGCACTGGCCGCTTCCGGTTTCCAATTATAGCGCCAATTCACCTGTGGCGGTAAAGACATCAAAATCGATTCGGTACGACCACCAGATTGTAAGCCAAATAAAGTACCTCGATCGTAAATGAGATTAAATTCCACATATCTACCACGACGATATAATTGAAATTCACGCTGATTCGTTTGGTAAGAATGATCCTTGCGACGCACAACAATCGGTAAATACGCTTGCAAAAAAGAATCGCCTACACTTTGCATAAATGCAAAACTCGTCGGAAATCCCCATTCATTGATATCATCAAAAAAAAGGCCGCCAATACCGCGCGGCTCATTCCGATGTTTCAGAAAAAAATAATCATCGCACCATTTTTTAAAACGAGGATATATATCTGTACCAAAAGGATCACACGCTTCTTTTGCTGTCCGATGCCAATGGCGACAGTCTTCCTCAAATCCGTAATAGGGAGTTAAATCATAGCCGCCACCAAACCACCAGATGGGTTTTTGTTCGGGTTTTTCAGCCACAAAAAATCGCACATTGGCGTGCGCGGTAGGAACATAGGGATTGCGTGGATGCATCACTAGAGAAACGCCCAAAGCTTGAAATGCCGCTCCTTCCAATTCTGGTCTGCGGTCAGTGGCCGTTTTAGGCAATGCATGACCCTGCACGCTAGAAAAATTAACCCCCGCCTGTTCAAAAACTTGACCATTACGGAGAATTCGAGTTTTTCCTCCGCCCCCTGTTTGATATTGCCATTCATCGGATTGAAATTGGCTTCCACCCTCTAACTCTTCGATGACTTTACAGATATGATCCTGCAAATTAAGCAAATATTGTTTAATCTCTCGAATGGCTTGCTGAGTATTGAATTCCATAAAAACTGTTCACTAAAGAAATATTGCCGAAATTGTATCAAATTCCATCAGCCCGATCTACCTAACCACTTTATTTAGTTGGCTTCATGCGTATTTTTTCTAAAGTGTCTACTAACGATTTTTTCTGCGTGGGCGAAACGAAACTCGCCGTAATCAAATCATTAGCGAGCTTTTCAATTTCGGCTGCGTTGGCCGGAGTTTGTAAAATAGGGACGGCTTCCGCTAGAGCCAGCAAAATTTGTTGATCGTATCGCATAAGCTCAGGAATTAAGACCCCTTGCAGATCTTTAGGTAAATAATTTTTAATAAACCCATGCTGACGCCAAAATAAAAACCAATTTTCTTGAATATGTTTACCAATTAATACCTGCAAAGTGATAAAAGGTCGCACGGTGCGGACATCAAAACCTAATTTATCCGCATCAAAATAAATTTGGCGTAAAGCAATCCGTTCAGGGACTGCAAAATCAATCGGATAATTATGCGAATATTTGGCAGCCGCCAATTCCTGCATAAATATAAAACGGCTATTGATTATTTTAAACAGCGACTCAACAGCAGGCAATGCGGCGTAAGTGGAAAAAAAGGGCATCAGAACCAGAAAAAAAATAGCGAAGCATTTCTTCTTCAACATATTCGATCTTCCTTGGTCGGATTTTCCAACTTGTAAATTCTAACTCATAAAAATCCAAAGCGCGAGCAAGAATATAAAATTGAACGCTCAGCCTCGGATTTCGACACAATTCTTCGCAATAAATTGCAGTCCATTCACGTACAATTGACGCGAATTGCCATTTAATTTTTCTGCTTCGTGAGTAGTTAGCAATAAAGGAAGCAGTGGCGATAATGATTTACAGGTAATATAAAAATCACACATTTCAGCAATCAATTCGCGATATTTTACACCGCCATAACCAATAAAACGATCCACATGTTTGGCCGCTTCCACATCATTCATCCCATCGCCAATGTGCGCAATACGAGAATATTTTTTTCGTAGTTCATTTACAAATTTTAATTTGCCGTTTTGAGTGGCTAAAGCACACGTATTATCAAAATCTTTATAATTTCCCTGATGATCGAAATAAATATCGACGGCAAATACATGCTCCTCTGGAATATGCAATTTTTTGGCGTAGCCGGCCACAGCCTCTTGTACACCCGCCGAAACTACAAATACCGATTTTCCTAAACCCTGCAAACAATCAATAACCTCATTAACGTGCGGAGTCAAATTCTCCCAATAAGCATTGACGACCGAATCCATTTGCTCTTTACGCGGGCGCACTAATTCCAAACGCTTTTTATAGACATCGAGCGAGAGTCCAGTTTCATTCATAGCTTTTTCTGTTAATAAGTGGACTTGCGGGTATACACCATTTTGTTCAGCTAAAATAGTAATTCCCTCAACACCACTGAGCGTGCTATCGCAATCAAAAATAACAGCATCAATCGGCTTATCGATTTGCCATTTTTCTTTTAATGTAGGCATGATTATTTCTTTCATTCTGGGGTCAATGATAAAGGAGGTATTGTACACAATTCCTGCTCGAGACACTATTAGCAAAATAAAACAATCATGTTAAAATCGGGTCCCAGCGCGTCACGAAATGGAGCTCGTATGACCTATAACATTCTCACCTTAAATTCAATTTCTGAAAAAGGTCTTAACATTTTTTCGAATCCGCAATATCAAATTAGCGAAAATGAAAAAAATCCCGATGCCATATTAGTACGTTCCACTGATATGTTAGAAATGAAAATTCCCTCTTCACTAAAAGTCGTGGGTCGCGCCGGTGTTGGAGTAAATAACATTCCCGTGAAAAAACTCACCCAATTAGGAATTCCCGTATTGAATGCACCGGGCGCTAATGCCAATGCCGTCAAAGAGTTAGTAATAACAGGTATGCTGCTAGCGTGTCGGCATATTTGTAAAGCTTGGGACTATGTGCGATCACTTAAGGGGAATGATGAAGAGCTGGAACATCAGGTGGAAAAAAATAAGCGACAATTTTCAGGTTTTGAGCTTCCGAATAAAACGTTGGGCGTAATTGGTTTAGGTCATGTGGGTGTGCAAGTTGCAAATGCCGCGATTAATCTTGGAATGAATGTTATTGGCTTTGATAACATGATTACTGTGCAAAATGCTTGGAAATTATCAGCAAATGTGCAGCAAGCACATTCGATTGCCGAAGTCTGCGCAAAAGCAGATTTTATTTCTTTACACATACCTTTAAATGACAAAACGCAAAATTTAATTAATACCAAATTAATTCGACTGATGAAAACAGGCGTCGTTATTTTAAATTTCGCGCGCGAAGGAATTGTGAATAATCAAGATTTATTGACAGCACTCAGCGAAGGCAACGTCGGCACGTACGTATCGGATTTTCCGAGCAGCATTTTGCAAAATCATCCCAATGTGATTACCTTGCCGCATTTAGGTGCATCCACTAAAGAAGCAGAAGAAAATTGCGCGGTGATGGTGGCTGAACAAATAAAAAGTTTTCTCGAGCGCGGAGAGATAAAAAACTCGGTTAATTTTCCTGATGTCGCGCTACCGCATACTGAAGGATATCGTTTTGCAATTGCCAATTTAAATGTACCCAATATTATTGCACAAGTAACCTCGGTATTTTCCGCTAACAACATTAATATTTTAGATATGATCAATAAATCTCGCGATGACGTGGCCTATAATATCATTGACACTGATCGCAACGACAACGAAGTTATTTTACATGGAATTCGTGCAATAGAAGGCGTTATTTCGGCTCGCAAAATAACGTGAGTTCGGAGTTTGCGGGTGATGATCTCACTTGCAAATCCGCCAACGAACGTTATCCCAGAACCGTCTTCGGTAAAAATTATAATATTCTATTAGACGATTATCTGGGATCTAGGAATTAAACTTACAATTAACTTAAATAATTTTTTTACCAGATACCTGACAAACAGAAGAGCCCACCCAAAAAGAATTTCTATCGCGTTCACCACGAGATAATTCACTGATGATAGCATCGACATCTTGTTCAGTTAAAACGTTATACGCTATTAAATCTTTTTTCATATATTCCAAACCCACACGAACAATCACTTTATGTTCGGGATCTAACAGCAATGGTTGATATAAATTAATGTTAATATCAGCAAATCCGGCTTTGACTAACGCTGAAGGAAGGTGTTTACCAAAATCCACATCTTTGCCAAACATATCCATTAACTTGGTAAAAATATCCATAAAGCGATGAAATGCTTTGAAGGGCGGATCCGTAAAACAATGCGAATGAATGAAATCTTCGCAAATAATAGTTCCACCTGGAACCAAACAATTTTTCATTTCAATGAGCGCATAAGAGGGGTCTAATAAATTTAATAATAAAAGACGATTAAAAACTAAATCAAATTGCCCTTCAAAATTAGATAAATCACGCACTGATGCAACTTGAAAGCTCACATTTTTTAAATGCAATTCTTTTGCTAATTCTTCACTTGCTTTTACCAACTCACCATTGGCTTCAACACCCACTACTTTCCCTTCCGGCCCCACTTCTTTTGCTAACCAACAAGTTAAAATACCATTGCCAGAACCTACTTCCAGTATACGTTGACCCTGCATTAAACCATTATTTGTGATAAATGCTTGCGAGCGTGGATCTAAAATATCATTGATTATGGCTTCCCAGCCTCGATTTATTTCTCCCCTAGAAAAGGTGTTATTCTTAGCCATCCTCACATCCACCATCAAGTTACATTCTTATTATTATATACCAATTCCACTTGAATTTTCGGCACGCAAATTTAAGTGACCAACCTGGGGTTTCTTAAGGGGTTTTAACGCTTGCGTTAAAACCCCTTAAGTTTCCGTGCGAATTCACTTCGCACGGAAATATAACAGGATATACTCATCGCCCTTTCAATTTCAAAACCTAAAAATTATTCGCGATGAGTATAGCACAGAGCCTGTTTGATAAATGGGATCGTCAAACGACGCTTGGCCGCTAGCGATGCAGCATCTAAGCGATCCAATAAATTAAATAATGTCGTCATATTTCTCGCACAATGACGCAGTAAAAATTGTCCCACGTCGTCCGCTAAAACTAATCCTCGATTTTGTGCGCGAATTTGTAAAGCAATTAATTTTTCTTCATCTGCCAGTAAATTAACTGGCAGCGCGAGTCCCCATAATAAACGCGAATGCAAATCCGGTAATTTACAGTTTAAAATAGCTGGAGCATGCTTAGCCGCTACTAATAAGCGAACATTCTTTTCACTTGCACAATTATAAAGATAAAATAAAGCCGATTCCCATGCCGTTTGTCCTAAAACACTATCGATATCATCTAGACAAATTAACTGAAAAGCTTCTAAGTCTTGCAAAACTTCTGGTTGTAAATAAGTTTCTGATAAGGACAAATAAATTGCTTGCTCACCCATGCGCACGATTTCATGACAACAAGCTTGCAATAAATGACTGATACCTACCCCTTCGCGCCCCCAAAGGAAAATAAAATTTTCTCCAGTACGATTAATGAATTGACGTAAATTAAATAAAATCGCTTGATTTTCAGTGCCCGCGTAAAAATTATCGAAAGTCATATCTTCATGTAAAGTCACGCCGAGTGCTAATTGTGCTTGCATACTAAACCTAATTATTTTCTTGCAGAATAGATTGCGAAATAGGATCGTTGGTTACGGGTGCCGTGGTTGGTATCCATCGAAAAAATAAATTCGCTGCGTTAGGTGCAGATGTTAATGGACCTGCTTCTTCTTTCAGCGCAGAGTTTCCTCGTAATGCTTGCGCTAGCGCTTCCTCACCACCTGCGGTTTTTATCGCTAAAGTAATTTCATCGGCGTTAAGATCTTTAACTTGGGCATCGCTCACAGGCGCTAAATGCTGCAATGTATTTAATACCTGTAAATAATCACGCAATCCATTCACACCAGTAATTTTTACTAAAAATTCACTCTGTGTTTGCGCATTATTAACTGTGGCAAACTGATTGGCTAAGGTTTCCATTAATCGTCCTAAACCTTCAATTGCTATAGCTTGAATATTATTGCCAGAAGTATTCCATTGTGACAATGCGTTTCTTAGCCAAAATTGCCAATTAATTTGGTATGAAGATAAATCATGCTTGACACTGCCAAACAAAATACTGGTGACGTGATAGCGTTCTGCTAATTTTTGTAATTCTTCTTCAGATAATTGAGTTTGATTAGGGTCGCCAATATCACTTTGATCTTCTAAATCCATAACCGGAAACATGATTTTTAATCCACGTTCATTAGCTGCATTATTTAATGTGGTAATTAACGTATTATTACTGTCACTCGCTAATATTTGTCGACCACTGGCCGCATCCACCGATAAAATAATTAAGGTTACTGGACGTTCGCCTTTCCAAATTGCTTGTTTGGTGTTTTCCAATAATTGTTTTACATTTTTTTCGTCGTAAGTGACTTGCAAATATAATTGAGGTTGTGTGGTTTGCGGATCATTTTCCTGCAAATAACTATAACTAACCACGTAACTATTAATTTGCTCGAGACTATTGCGAATTTGCGGCAAAGTCATAATGGCAGGGTTTCCACTCACTTTTATTAATACCGCACCCAATCCCTCTTTTAAAGCTTGTTGAAATACGGGAGCCGATCGATCGGTCACTTTCACTCGCGCTTGATTTAAATCATCATCTGGCGCTGCAACAACATAACCTACATTTAATAATAAACAAAGTGTAATAAACCAACGAAACATGTCGCTCTTCCCGTGCTACTCTCTATGCAAGATTATACCGATTCAAAGTCTAGAACGAAACTTCATTGTACTTGACGCAACTGCCGAAATACTATATCCATCTCAACTTATATATATCGTCAATGGGGTCCATGTCATGAATGAAAAAAACCCGTTAAGTTATAAAGATGCAGGAGTCGATATCGAGCAAGCAGATGAGCTGATTCACTCGATTAAATCCATTGCCAAACGCACGCATCGTCCTGGAGTTATAGCGGGTATCGGTGGTTTTGGTGCGCTATTTGAAATTCCAGCAGGTTACCAACAACCCGTCATCGTTTCAGGCACTGATGGGGTCGGCACTAAACTTAAACTCGCCATCGAACTTCACAAACACGACACGATTGGAATTGATTTAGTAGCCATGTGTGTCAACGATATTTTAACGCTAGGTGCCGAACCCTTATTTTTTTTAGATTATTTCGCTACAGGTAAATTGAATAATGAGCAAGCGAAAGCCATTTTGACGGGTATTGGCCGTGGTTGCGAACTTGCAGGAGCAGCTTTAATCGGTGGTGAAACTGCTGAAATGCCCGGCATGTATCATGATGACGATTACGATTTAGCGGGATTTTGTGTCGGTGTGGTCGAAAAAGCCAAAATTATCGATGGCAGTAAAATTAAAGCAGGAGATATTATTCTTGCGTTAGCTTCATCAGGTCCCCATTCTAATGGCTATTCACTGATTCGTAAAGTTATCGAGCGCGGTCACTATCGATTAGATCAAGCCTTCGAAAATAGCACTTTAGGCGAAACATTCTTAACTCCGACTCGAATTTATGTCAAAAGCATTTCGCATTTATTAAAAAAAATCCCCGTATTGGGACTTGCGCATATTACAGGTGGTGGATTACTAGAAAATATTCCGCGTATTTTACCTTCGAATACTCAAGCACATTTAGATATTGAAAGTTGGACTTGGCCCCGTATTTTTCAATGGCTGCAAGAAGAAGGTAATATTGCATTAGCAGAAATGTTTCGAACCTTTAATTTAGGGGTTGGAATGATTGCAGTGGTGAGTTCAGAGCATGCAACGGAAGCATTAAAAATATTGAATGCCGAAGGCGAAAAAGCATGGCAGGTGGGTACCATCGAATCCTCATCGCATACACAACCTAGGGTTATTTTAGACTGATGAAACCGTTGAATATCATTGTCCTGATCTCAGGTAACGGTAGTAATCTACAAGCGATCGTCGACGCCAAAAATCAGGGCCATTTAAATGTAAATATCCAAGCTGTCATCAGTAACTGTGCAGATGCTTATGGCTTGACGCGAGCAGCAAAGGCCAATATATCGACGCAAATTATTCGCCAACAAGATTATCAAGAACGGGATTTATTTGAAGCAGCCCTGATTAAGGCTATTGACGGTTATCGGCCCGACCTCATCGTGTTAGCCGGTTTTATGCGCCGTCTCGGCGCGAACCTGGTAAGAAAATATTCAGGAATGATAATTAATATCCATCCTTCACTGTTACCAAAATATCCAGGCCTACATACCCATTCGAAGGTTTTGCAGGCTGGCGACGCCTATCACGGCACCTCGATTCATTTTGTGACTGAGGAAATCGACGCTGGACCCTTAATTAGTCAAGCTAGGCTAAAAGTCAGTCCTAGAGATGACGAAGATTCACTCAAGTCTCGCGTGCAACAACTGGAACACCACCTTTATCCTGAGACGCTCCAATGGTTCGCAGAAGGTCGTGTGCAACTCGTGAATGGTCAAGTTTTGATCGATAATAAGCCGGCAGCTTTATCTCTCGAAAACGGCCATTAAATGACCAAACTTTACCCCCATATTTTTTGCGATAAAATTAACCACAAAAATGTGCTATTATTTCAATATCAATCACAACGCTGTCTTTTACAATCACACATTTTAATACTACTTAATACTGTTTCTTAAAATAAAAATGTGTGACCATTAGAATTAAATTATTGTATAATGTTAATTCAAATGTAAATGACGGCAATAACACTGAGTTAAGATAATTATGGTTAAGTCAGAATTAATAAATCGATTAATCGAGAAACAGGAAAGTTTATCACGCCGTGATGTTGAAACAAGTGTAAATACCGTGCTTGAATGCATGAGCAATTGTTTAGGTCGAGGAGAGCGCATTGAAATTCGAGGATTTGGTAGTTTTAGCTTACACTATCGTCCTCCGCGAAAAGCGCATAATCCAAAAACCGGTGCTCGTGTGTTTACAGAAGCAAAATACACACCTCATTTTAAACCAGGAAAAGAATTGCGTGAACGTGTGAACGAAAGTCGCAGTCAATTTCCCATTAAAGTTTTGGCAAAAGATGAAGATGAGGATGATTCCGAGGATACGGATTAAGCGTCATTCCTCTCCTGGATTCTCGCTTTGAGTTGTAGCGCCTGCTCATAAAGTTTATGTCGACCAACTTTTGTTAACTTTTGCGCTAAACTGACCGCTTGCTTTAATGGAAGTTCAGACATTAACGTCAATAATACATGTTCTATTTCTTGCGCCCCTATTTCTTCTTTTTCTTTTGCACCTTCAATCATCACCACAAATTCGCCCTTTGATGCGTGTGGATCGGTTTCTATCCACGACAACAAATTACCGAGTGAATCTCGGCGAATGGTTTCATAAATTTTCGTTAATTCGCGAGCAACACAGGCAAAACGATCTGGCCCAAATACGGCAACTAATAATTGAAGTAAGTCTTTGATGCGATGCACAGATTCATATAATACAATCGTTCGCTTTTCATCAAGCAATTCTTCCAACTGCTTTCGTCTTCTTTCACCTTTAGGCGATAAAAATCCTTCAAAAACAAATCGATTTGTAGGAAGCCCAGCAACGCTTAATGCCGCAATCGCCGCACATGGTCCTGGAACTGTCACCACTTCCACATTTTGCTGATGAGCACGAACCACTAATGGAAATCCCGGATCATTTATCAACGGTGTTCCGGCATCAGAAATTACCGCCACATTTTTATTTTGTGCTAATAAATCAAGAATTTTTTCAACACGAATATCTTCATTAAATTCGTGTAACGAAATTAATTTTTGTTTAATACCATAATGATTCAACAAACGCGAACTATGACGAGTGTCTTCTGCAGCAATGTAGTCTACTTGTTGTAAAACTTCGATCGCGCGTAAAGTAATGTCTTTTAAATTGCCAATTGGAGTTGCTACAATATATAAAGTTGCCACCGTATTTTCCTAACAATCATCCATGCTAGTCCCTTATACTATACTCTTGTTGTTAGCATGGGTCTAAGATAGAATTTTTTATATGAAACGAATCCATAATTTTCTGCGATTATATATTTTTACTCTTTTTATGGGTTTTGTCAGCCTATCGATAGCAAATACTCCGCAACGCATCGCACTCATGCTGCCATTAACAGGGCCACTCGCTCAACAAGGACAAGCTATTCGTAATGGTTTTTTTGCCGCTTATTATCAAGCAAAAGCCAATGGCATCGCACCTAATGTAACCGTTATGGATACTAATCAAACCGATATTAATAAACTATATGATGAAGCCAAACGAAGTGGTATTGAATTAGTGGTGGGTCCATTACAAAAAATTGATATCGAAAAATTAATTTCACGTCAGCGTTTAGCAATTCCGATACTCGCATTAAATACAATTCCAGCAACAGATCGTATTTCTAATCTCTATCAATTTGGTTTAACGCCAGATGATGCTGCAGTTCAAGCTGCACAAAAAATTTATGCGGATTCGCATCAACGTATTTTGTTGATTGCACCTTCGAATGAATGGGGAACGCGGATACAAACCGTTTTCGAACCGGCATTTACAAAGTTAGGCGGTAAAATTATTGCGTCAGTGCAGTATGAATCACGGGCAGAACTTGCAGGAAAAATACGAGAAATGTTGGCGTTAGATAAATCCGCACAACGAGCTACAGCATTAAAATGGATATTAAAAGAAAAAGTCCGTTTTACCCCCTATCGTCGAAATGATTTTGACGCAATATTTGTAGTTGCCACACCCACTATGGGTCGCGAAATTTTACCCTTGTTACGTTTTTATTATGTCAATAATGATGTGCCGATTTATTCTATCGCTGAAATTTATACTGGCAGTTCCAATCCGCAAGCAGATCATGATTTAAATGGAATTGTATTTGATGATATGCCATGGCTCTTTGATTCCGTTAAAAATATGAATTCACAAATCGCCACCATACGCACAACCTGTAAAACTTCTTGGCCGGATTCTTTCAGGCTCTATCCACGTTTTTACGCTTTAGGTGCCGACGCTTTTCAATTGATTTTTCAATTAAATCAATTAGCAACGTCGAAGGAATATGCAGTAGAAGGTGCTACGGGTTTGTTATCGGTACAAGCTAACGGCCAAATTTTTCGAAAATTAATTTGGGCCCGCTTTACTGCAGGGCAGCCCTTTTTACTCGATACGGATTGAATTCCTGTACATTTCTCTCGATAATGTTTTTCCATTATGACCATACATTTATTGCTTGGCATGCGTGCTGAACGCTTAGCTTTACGTTATCTAAAACAACAAGGTTTAAAGCTGATTGTGAAAAATTTCCGCTGCAAATATGGCGAAATTGATTTAGTGATGCAAGATCAAGACACTCTCGTTTTCGTTGAGGTGAGATTTCGTAAAAAATCGGATTACGGCACGGGACTTGAAAGTGTGGATTCACACAAACAACAACGAATCTTTCATACCAGCCGGTATTTTCTACAAAAAAACTTTTCTGCCAAGTATTTCAATATTCGTTTTGATATGATCGCTGTAGATGCCACATTTAAAATCAACTGGATTAAAAGTGCCTTTGAGGTAAAATACTAGCTTCTATCACACGAATAAGTGGAAGGTTATGGAAACCATAGATAAAATTAAACAACATTTCAATGAAAGCATCCACACTAAAATTATGGCAGCCGACGTCTTAGGTGAGGCCATCTTACACGCAGCCAATGTCATTGTTCAGTGTTTATTGAACAATAATAAAATCTTGGCCTGTGGAAATGGAGGCTCAGCCGCCATAGCTCAACAATTTGTGGCTATCATGCTGAATCGATTTAATACGGATAGACCGAGTTTACCGGCGGTTTCTTTAGCGATGCCTATCTCAACTTTAACTTCAATTGCTGAAGATTCACATTATTCTGATATTTATACCAAACCTCTACAAGCTTTAGGACAGCCTGGTGATGTTTTAATAATTTTTTCTCCGCACGGTAATTCGAAAAATATTTTAGATGCGATCGAAGTTGCACATCAGCGAGATTTGAAAATTATTGCATTAACCGGCTGCGATGGCGGTGAAGTTGCTACCTTATTAAATTATAACGATGACGTTGAAATCCGTGTGCCTGCAGAATCTCGTGCTCGCATAGATGAAACGCATTTATTAATAACCCACTGTTTGTGTGATGTCATCGATCATTGTCTATTTACCACAGAGGTTTAATCACATGAAAAAGCTTTTAATTTTATTTGTATCCATTTCTGCGTTATATGGTTGCGTTCCAGCTGCTGTCGTTGTCGGCGCAACTGCAGGGGGTGCGATTGTTTATGATAAACGGAGTTTTGCCGATATTCGCCATGATAAAAAAGCAGAAAATGATATCCGTTATTGGATTGAAAGCACACCGGAATTACGCGATACAACGCATATTAGTGTTGCGGTTTATAATGGCATCGCGTTAATGGTAGGCCAGGCAGAAACCGTACAAATTCGCGATCGTATTTATCAAGCGATTTCGAATAAACCGGGTATTCGTCGCGTATTTAACGGAGTGACCATCGGCGAACCCATTCCTCGTGCACAACGTGCCAACGACGCTATCATTACTAGTGAAGTACGCACGGTGATGGTGCAAAAACCCGGACTAAGCTCAAATGATATTAAAGTAGTGACTGAAGATAGCGTAGTTTATTTATTAGGACGCGTAAATCACGCACAAGGAGAGCTCGCAACCGATGCCGCGCGAAATATCGGAGGAGTTTCTAAAGTCGTGAAAGTTTTCGAATACATTTAAAATTTCAATTCGGGGTGTTTAGATGGCGGTGCAAATCTCTTCTCAACACCCTACTTTATTATTAAAAAATAAAATCCAAAAAATCAGTCATGCTTTTTTCGAAACTCTCGGCTTTAGTTATTTTCAACATTTACGATGTTTTCAAGATGGATCAATTAGTTTATTAACAAATAATACAAGTCTCTTTGAAGAGTTTTCACATGTTGATAATTCAGCCCTAATATTTTCATCATTTAAATCCGAAAATATTAATTCACATTCCTATTGGTTTTTATGGGACGAAGCTTTACCCCAACATCCTGTGCAACTCGCCAAACAAAAATATAATATTCATAATGGCCTTACCTTGGTTCGGCGTTATAAAAATTATTACGATATGATTGCAGTAGCTTTACCATATCATCATGATCAAGCAAGTATTTTTTATTTAAATAAACTCAGAGTCATTGAACAGTTTTTTAATGACTTCGAACATGAAAATAAGAATTTAATTGAATTAATCACACAAAATCGAATCTTACTGTTACCTTCTCAGCGTGATATAAATTATAAAAATATTTGTTTATTGAAAGGAAGAATCAGCATTCGCGGTAAGTCGGGTGTGACTTATGTGACGACTCAGGAACTCAATTGTTTAAGACTCCTTTTTCAGGGATATTCACATAAAAAGATCGCACAATTACTTAATATTTCCACTCGAACTGTAGAAACTTATCTCCTTCGAATTAAACATAGAACGGGATACGACACACAATGCGATCTCAATCGTTTAATGTCTTATTTATAGTTAGTCCGTAATTGTAACGGACAGCTTTTACTGGCTGAAATAGTTATGATTTCTAAAACTCATTTTAGGAAGACATCCTATGCAAATAGAAAACAAAGCGCAGAAAATTTTAAAACAATTTTGTGACTATTATCAAAAACGTGATTTGACGTCTTTACTTAGGCTTTTCACCACAAATACTATCCTGTGGGGAACGGGCATTGACGAGGTTCGAGTGGGTTTGGAACAAGTTGAAATTCAGCTACGACGTGATTGGCAACAATCCGAAAAAAGTGCTATTGAAATCGTATCCTTTGTCACAACTCCGCACGATAGCATCTGGACTGCAGCTATTTGTGCCGGCCGAATAACCGTGGAAGGCAAAGAGCATCTTTTTGAAAATTTACGTGGAACAATTATTTTAGCCTTCGAAGATGGGATTTGGAAAATTTCCCATATGCATGCTTCGTTTCCGGATTTTCGAAATCCGGATAACAATTCATTTCCTCTGAAAGTCTAACTAAATACGAGGTGTTCGAACAATGAGGTTTCGTGATCTATCCTATTTGAGGATGCTATAATCCTAATATCTAAAATACGAGTGATCGAGAAATCTCATGATGAGCCTATCTGATATCATACTGCGCATTGCTATCATCGCTATTCCCCTTATCTTTGCCGTCACTTTACATGAAGCCGCTCATGGATGGGTAGCTAGTAAACTAGGGGACCGCACAGCTTTAATGTTAGGGCGCGTAACTTTAAATCCGATTAAACATATTGATTTGCTAGGTACCATCATTATTCCTCTCGCCATGTTAATTTTAAGTCGTTTTACTTTTATGTTCGGTTGGGCTAAACCCGTTCCAGTCAATTGGAATAACCTGCACCATCCTCGTCGTGATATGGCTTTGGTTGCAGTAGCAGGTCCCATGGCGAATTTAATTATGGCATTATTGTGGGCTGCAATTGCTAAATTAACCCTCTTATCGCAGGCTAGCAGTCCCTTATTACAAAACATTCAATCTTTTATTAAATTGGCTGGAATTTTTGGCGTACAAATTAATGCGGTTTTACTAATTTTAAATTTAATTCCAATTCCACCGCTAGATGGAAGTCGAATTATTTCGGCGATCCTTCCTCCTCCTTTAGCACGCAAATATGATTTAATCGAACCTTATGGAATATGGATTTTATTGGGGCTAATATTTATTTTTAGCAAAGCACTTTTAATTCCAGTGATTGCGTTAAGTAATCTGATTTTTCGACTTTTTGGGTTGGATGTTTCTTTGTAGCCTGGATCGAAGATCCAGGACATTTTTTCCTGGATCTTCGATCCAGGCTACGTTATTTAACGATTTTCAGCGAGGGCTTACCTTGCTGCTTACTCGTCATTCTGGTGGGTGAATCCGGTGAAGTATCATCATCGCCACCTTCATCTCCGTCTTCTTCATCTTCGTTAAATACCATTCCACGTCCATTTTCAAACGCGTAAATTGCTTTAACGGCTTTAATGGGAACATGTATAAGATGAGAAACACCTGAGAAACGAGCATTAAATTCAATGGCTTTGTTGCCCATATTTAAATTCGCAATGGCTTGCGGTTCAATATTTAAAACGATTTTGCCATTATCCACATATTGAGTAGGAACTTGAACTAGAGGCGCGGTAGCGTCAACCATGAGGTAAGGAGTCATATGATTGTCTAACAACCACTCATATATAGCGCGAATTAGATACGGTCGGCTAGACGTCATGGGTTTCTCTTAATTCACGTTCAGCTTCGGTTAAACTCGCTTGAAATGCATTGCGTTTAAATACACGTTCTTCATATTTAGCGATAGCTTTAGCTTTTGTGGTACGCGGTAAATCAATGTCTAATGCCGGTAAACGCCATAATAAAGGTGCGATTACACAGTCTACTAAAGTAAAATCTTCACTTAAAAAATAAGGAGAATTCGCAAATACCGGGATAACACTCATTAATGCATTTTTTAATTCTTCACGCGCTTGATCAGCTTGTTCGGATCCTTTTTCAATTAGGCCTACTAAGTTATACCAATCATGCTCAATACGATAAATCATCAAACGACTTTTTGCGCGCGAAACAGGATATACCGGCAATAATGGTGGATGCGGAAAACGCTCATCCAAATATTCCATAATAATTTCCGCGTTATATAAAACTAATTCACGATCAACTAAAGTGGGGAGAGTATTATAAGGATTTAATTCCAGAAGATCTTCACAGGGATGCTGGTCATCAACATTAATAATATCGACGCTCACTCCTTTTTCCGCTAACACAATGCGAACTTGATGGCTATAAATATCTAAAGCGCCGGAATAAAGTGTCATTATCGAGCGTTTCATCATCGTCATGGTGTTTCCTCTAGTCATCGTGACTGCAGACGTGAATTTTGGCCGTTATTTAAAAATAAACGGCCTTTTATCATTGGATAGCAAAATAAAATAATCAATTTTGCATTAACGTTTAGAGAATTGTTTAGCTTTTCGAGCTTTGGTCAATCCTACTTTCTTACGTTCCACCATACGTGGATCGCGAGTAACAAATCCAGCTTTACGCATCAATTGATGCCAGGGACCGAGGCCGGCTTCCCCTAAGTCATGATGTTCTTTCTCAAATTTAATTAATGCACGCGTAATTGCGTGACGAATTGCGCCAGCTTGACCGCTGCTGCCACCACCTTCTACTGTGGTGAGAACATCGAATTGTTCGACAGCCTGAACTTTTTCTAAAGGTTGACGCACAATCATGCGCGAAGTTTCGCGATCGAAATATTCTTCGAGCGGTAATCCGTTAACCGTAATGCTCCCTTTACCTGGGCGTAAAAATACGCGGGCGGTGGAAGTTTTACGTCTGCCGGTAGCATAATTTTGTTTGACTGCTGACATAGGCTCTTTTTACCTTTTAAAGATTAATTTGTTCGGGTTTTTGAGCTTGATGATCATGCTCGCTACCACTAAAAATTTTAAGTTTACGGAACATTTGCCGACCCAAAGGACCTTTTGGCAACATTCCTTTCACGGCCAGTTCCAATACTCGACCTGGACGTTTTTGCTGGGACTCTTTAAAACTCGTTGTTTTCAAACCACCATTGTAACCACTGTGACGGTAATAAAGTTTATCGTTTGCTTTATTCCCCGTAACTTGCAGCTTATCAGCATTGATTACAATCAAATAGTCCCCAGTATCGACGTGAGGCGTGAATTCAGCTTTATGTTTACCACGCAGCCGAAGCGCTATTTCACTTGCCAGGCGACCTAAAGTCTTGTCGCGGGCATCGATCAGATACCATTTTGGGTTAACCGTTTTGGCATTCGCCATGTATGTTGCCATGAGACAATCGCTCCTGAATGTAGGAAAGGCACAGAATAGTACAGCACTTAGGCTAAATAAACAAGGCCTTTCGACAAATTTTCAATTCTGCCCCTCGTTTAGTAAAAAGGCAAGTTATTTGTATCTATAAAATGGAACACGAAGAATACCTCTATAAAAACAGCTTTTTATAAGGTGAAAGTTGAAAAACCTCGAGAAAAACCTATCTTTTTACTCTCTATTCGCTAAAAGTGCCATAAAAACATATGCTTTTTAAATAAAATGTGTTATTTTCTATTTTGTTGGTGAGGAAATCACCGATTTTTCAATTAACTATGACTTTAAGAGGGATATCAAATGCCAGTAAAAAAACGTAAAACCGGCGCAAGGAAAACCTCGCGCAAAACCAGTACGCGTAAAACTTCTGCCCGTAAAAGCACCGGCCGCAAAATGAAAGCTGCAGCAGATCGTAAAGCACAACCTTCTACTGCAATTCGTGCCGCATACAACAAATCGCAAATATTAACTGAGCTTGCTGAAACTTCTGAATTAAGCAAAAAACAAGTTTCCGCATTATTCGAGGATTTAGGTAACTTGATGCATCGTCATTTGAAAAAAGGCGGCGCTGGTGAATTTACATTACCTGGCCTCTTAAAATGTGTTGTAAAACACAAACCTGCTACTAAAGCACGTAAAGGGATTAATCCTTTTACTGGTGAAATGACCACCTTCAAAGCTAAACCTGCACGTAATATCGTAAAACTGCGCGCTTTGAAGAAATTGAAAACTATGGTTGAGTAAACCTGCTAGTCCCCACTACACAGTGGGGACACTTCTCTTTTTAATATTTCCATAAGACTAAAATGCTATATTGAGGGCTCACACAAATCCTTTTTCTGGAGATGTTTATGCCTACTAATATTGATCCGCGAGCGGAAGAAGCTCTTTTACAAAAACCCTTAGCTCGATTTTCCTCACCACATTTTAAAGAAGTTAACGATGCAATCGACAAAGTTAATGAAAAATTAGAAGAAGCTAAAAAGCTTTTTGCAAATTTAAAAACGAATCCTCAGGACGCAAAACTTAATGAAGGTTATGCGCAGAATCGTGAGGCGCTCAAACAAAATCTGGAATTGCTGCGAAATCTTTTATTGCAAGAAGCGAGCCATAAAGAGCTGTTAGCACTCGGCGAAAAAAGCCTCGATGAATATCATGAAAAAATAAATGCCGTGAAGAATCTGGATCTGCATTTTAATGAAATTTCTCTTCTACAAAATATCTTGAATAAATCTCCGCTGGGCAATGATTACAACGATTTTAAATCTGCATCTCCACCTAAACCCGAAGAAGATCAGGGATTTTATAAGCGACATTACATTCAACAATATGCTCAAGGTCCATTACAACCCGAGTGGCGTGTTGATAAAGACGGTAAACAAATCGAATATAATCATGAAGCGGCGCTGTTAGCGGATCGTAATTTCGCAAGAGCCGGCCATAGTTTTAATTCACCTTTGACGCGTATACCGATGCTACTCGTCTCATGCGCTATTTTCCCCCCGCTGCTTCCGTTAATGTTAATTTCTACCGGTCTTAAAATGTTGGCAGGTGACACTAATGCTGTGGGCGCAACTTTAGGAATAGGAAAATTTGGTAAACATCGAAACTTTGATACAGTAGAAAAGAAAAACTTATATCAGCAATTTTATAAAGATGCTTACGAGAAAGTAACTGCCAATAAAAATAAAGATTCTGCAATGAGCGGTAAACCAGAAGATAACCAAAAACCTTCAGTTTCTGCGACTTTTAGGAAAAATATGCCGGATTCAGCTAAGGCGCCAGGAAATAAAGAAGAGCAAAAAAGCTCAATGTCATTTCGCGCGGCTGGTGGATAAATTTGAAATCGCGCCACGATAAATTCTCGGCGCGATTTTTCTTATTAACGGCGAGGCCTTCTTTGATTTGGCCGATCTGTCTCGTATTGATTTAATTTATGTATCAAAAACCATGCGTACATTAAAAGTGCTATAGTGATCATAGTTAAACTGCGAGTAACAGCCGCAGAATAATTATCCGGATTATAATTAGCAACCAGAGCACAGGTTGCTTTGCGAAGTAGGCCTAGATCAATTTCATGATTCTTAGGGATAGAAAATAATGTGGTTTTTCCTGGCAAATTGATGATAGATAACGTAGAAGAAAGCTCTGCTTTGACTTTGTGTTTTTCGCAGTGCTCATACATTTCTGTAATCCCATAATTGTACATCGCCTGCGTAATAAATGGTTGAGTAGCTAAAGGCACTTCCTTTCTAATGAAATTTTCATAGAATTTTTTATACCATGGCAACCCCGCATAATATTCTTTATGAGCATTGGTTGCCAGTGGATGCATGTTAGGATCGGTTTGATAATTATTAATTATTTGTAAAATAATAGCGACTCGCTCATAAGAAAATTCCTTTTCAAATAAAATATGCACGAAATTCCGTGAGTCGATATGCGCAGCCGCACGTTGCGCAGCATCTGAATAGTAAATTGCAATTGGCGAATCATGTGGTGGCGATATGTACTCGAGCTTATTCATCCTCAGCGATGCTATAAGATATTGTATCAGGGGATCCTGAATATATTTTGGTATACTCCTAAAGAACAATACAAATTCTCTATCGTAAACTTGAACGGCTATTAAATATGGCGGGAAGTAGGGATTTTCTTCACAAAAATTAATAATAAATTTAGGCATAGTATTTTTTCTCAGGTTAAAATCATGAGGCGGTTATTTTAACCATGGGAAGTTCATTTTCCTAATTAGAGATAAATTAATTACTTTGTTATTATTAAATTAAATTTCTTATCGCTTTCATCCGAGACAATACTTTCTGAACTCTTCCGTCTACGAATTTACTATCATTTAAACACCCCGGTAAGGATACTTGGAACTGTTCATCTGCTAGAAAATCCGCGAATGTTTTTACTATATGTTTCTTCAGTTTGGGATATGTCGATGCAATATCCTCTACTACTTCCGCACGACCATCAATAACAGTAACAATATCCTCAAAATCATGGCTTGCTAAAAAGTCATGATTTCCGCGCTCTTCAAATGCAATGATTTTCGTTGCCAAAAAATGTGGAACATCGACTGTTTTGATTATGAGATTCTCAGAGATTTGATGGCTAATGGAATTTTTAATGGCTGCTTTAAACCAAGGACTACCAAAACCTAAGATTTCTTGACGTGTCGGTAAAACATCTAAAGTTAAACGCAATAATTTTTCGTAATGCCAGCGACAGGTATCATCATTTATTACTTTTTTAAATCCTCGCCGTTCTAATTTCTTTTCAACTAAGTGATAATCCCTAACCGAAATGACATCTACTAAGCAATCAATGTCTAACGTGTTCCGAACATCAGGCGCCGCAATGTCTGTAATAAATAATCCCGTAGTACAACCTCCTAAAAAAACCACTTCTTCTTTAAGTTCCGCTAAAATTCGGGCCGTAAATTTTAGCATCGTTAAATTCTGATAAGCAGAGGGACGCGCTTTTTTATGATTTAGCATCCAATCGTTCCTTTAATAATTTTATTCCAATATTACGCTCCCGAGCGCGCCCAGAACGAATAGCATCTATCAAAGTCAGTAAATCATAAAAGAGGGGATCAGGATGTTCATGAACCGATCTTGGTACCGATGAATAAAGCGGCTCTAATGCTAAACCTTTATGCTCACCCTGAGCATAAGACCAAATCGGGATAGGATCCTGGCCTATTCGAATATGTTGCTTGAAAATACTAGCAGCATAGCTGGTCGGAATGCCTCGTGTGTAAGAGCCCAATTCGGCTGGGAAAAAATATTTAACTCCTGATATTAAACATTCTTCGCACGCAGTTTTAATCGGTAAAAATATTTTGCCTTTAGTCGAGCGTAGTTCATTCCCAGCACTGTCATAGAGTTCACCTAATAAACCCGAAGCAATTAACCGTTTAATACCCGCGTTAACTTCTGAGGGGCTCAGACATAACCACATGGCAAGTTTATTCTGCGATAATACGGCCAGAGAAGCATTTTTAGGTAATGTCATCTTCGCTAAAATTTTAAGTAGAATAACAATGTCTTGGGGCTTAAGGGCCTGGCTCATTTTCGCAACTCCTTGTTAAGAGTATAGCAGCTTTATTCGCTATTCGCGAATCGCGAATAAAGCAAAGGAGCTCTTTATAGAAACGCGCCATGATAATGTTGCAGTGGCATAGAAGAGTTCACCCATTTTAAAAAGCTCGTTTTTCCAAATACACCATGTTGTCGGTCAAGCCAACGTAAATAATTTTGTAATACTTCATAGCCCACCGAAGATGGCGAGTAAACGTTATAACGCCATGACGCTTGTTTGAGAATTTCTGTCTTCGTTGCATTTGAAAATAAAATTAATCCGATAGCAGACGCCAAACCTGAACGATCAGCCCCTTGATTACAATGCACGAGAATGGGAAATCGTGCCTGTTGCAAAATAGCGATTAATTGTTTTAATTCAGCATGTGAAACCAGGCCATGTGCGTCGGTTTTAACATCGTAATGCATCGCATGATGATTTTCGCTGATACGGATTTCGCGATTGTACCAAGCCTCCTGCGGATGCGGGCCCCGCATATTAATGATGGTCTTAATTCGATATTGGGGAATTAATTTATTTAAAGTTTCCGCATTTAATTGTGCGCTGCGATATAATTTTTGCGGTAAAACCACATGAAAATTGCCGCTGATTAAATTCGCAAAATAAACCGCAGAAAAAAAGATGCCAACTGCAAGTGGCAATATCCAAAATAAATATTTTATTCCCTTAAATTTCATGCGTGTTTATTGCTTTGGACGCATACTTAATAATTTAGCGTCTTCAATTTGTGAACGTTTAACGCGTTCACGACGTGCCAAATCTTTTTCTGAAGGTTCAAAACCGGTGAAAGGGACTTGCTCATCCATCGCCTCCATCCAAACCGCCCATTTCATTAATGGATGTCCATCCACAAAATGAATTCCTTCCCAACCAAATTCTTTAGCTAGTTGTACCATTTCAGTTGCGGTATTAAATGCTTGACGCCAAATCGTGCCTTGACCACCATTGGCTTGACCACCATCGCCATCTTCATCCATGTTTTCATTTTGCATATGACCGGCAGCAAATAAAAATTCGCCTGGTGAGCTCGTTAATGCATCGCCATAATTAATAATTTTCCATTTTGATTTTGCCGTCAGAATTTTTACTTGCTCGAGGGGAGGAATATTATTGGTACTAATAATCTGAACGAACAACCAACGATCCAAAAAATATTGAATTTCTTCAGGCGTGATTTCACGTTCCCATACTGGAGTCACTAAACCCATCTTCTTTAGAGTAGAAACTAAATCCGTAGGTAATGCGTAAGATGAGGGAGAAGAATTGCTCATATTTTGGCTCGCTCTGAATGGATGATTAAAATACGATTATTGTACTGCAACTGGCACAATATGACCAGTTTATCACACCCATTTATAGTGCTCAGCGATCGCTGATGGGCATTTTTGACAGCTGCTACCGCAACCCGTGGGCTTCTCACAACACACTTTTCCTTTCTGAATCCAATGTTGCAACCAGGTGCGAATAACGATTGGAGATTGTTGAAAGTGGATAGTCAATTCTTGCAGGTTAGCGCCCTGCTTTTCAATTAAATAATCACGTAATTGTAATAACATACATTAACTCCGACTCGCCGAAGAAACGGTGATATTCGTAAAAGCGCCCCCACTACCCCGATTCGCTTTCGTATCTTTCGCTGCAATCCGTAATGCAATCACAGCAATCAATAAAGCCAAAATCATGGATCCTGACCAGATCAGTGAACTTATTGGATGACTAAACACCGTGAGCAATTGATAGCAAATCACGGCTAATGCATACGCCATTCCAGTGCTCCAAAACATCGAAAAATATGCCCATCTACCATTTAATTCGCGTCGAATTGCCGCCATCGTAGAAATACAGGGAAAATACAATAAAACAAATAGTAGATAAGCAAACGCACCGACTTTGCCATCAAAACGTTCGTACATAACTCCGTAAGCTGACTTTGACATATCATGCGGTGGCTCATTAGCAACGATCGGATTTTTAAAGGCGCTGCCTAAATTGGCTAAATTTTCCGGAATCGATTTCACCGCGTCCTTTAATCCACCCCAAAAATTAAATGTGGTTTGCTGGGTACGTACTGCTGCCATATTGTTATATAAAGAATTTAAAGTTCCGACCACAACTTCCTTTGCTAAAATTCCAGTGGCCAACCCCACTGTTGCAGGCCAATTGTTTTGATTAATTCCCATCGGCGCAAACACCGGGGTAACCAAACGGCCCACGCTCGCAAGCAATGAATGCTGACTGCCTTCTTCTGCTAAACGACCATTGATTGAAACCGAATTTAATACCCCGATTAAAACGCATATCGGAATAATGTATTTTCCCGCACGCACCACAAAATTTTTCAAACGATGCCAAGCACTGCGTATAAGCGATCCCATATGCGGAACATGATACGGGGGTAATTCCATGATTAATGCTGCTGGTTTACCCGGTAACATCGTTTTACGTAATACTAATCCCGACAATATCGCGATTAAAATACCCAATAAATACAGGAGAAAAATCACTTCAGCTCCGCCATGCGGAAAAAATGCGGTAGCAAATACTGAGAAAATAGCTAATCTCGCACCGCATGACATAAACGGCATCATCATTATTGTTAAAATACGATCGCGCGGATTCGATAAAGTACGCGCACCCATTACGGCAGGAACATTACAGCCAAACCCGACGATCATCGGCACAAACGATTTACCGGGTAATCCGAGCGCCTGCATAAATCGATCCATCACAAACGCTGCACGCGCCATATAGCCACAATCTTCTAATAGCGCCAAAAACAAAAACATAGAGCCAATAATCGGTGCAAAAGTCACAACCGTATTAATTCCTTTACCTAAGCCATTCGACAACAATGCTGTTAACCAGATTGGAGAATGCCATAATTGTAAAACGTGCGCGAAACCATTTACAAAAATCGTGCTGCTGGCAATATCAAAAAAATCTTGAAAAGCGCCACCAATATTAATGGCAAATAAAAACATGAGATACATTACGCCTAAAAAAATAGGAATACCCAAAAAACGATTCAAAACCACCTTATCTAATAATTCAGTGACATTTTGCCGCTGAGTTTTAATTATTTTGGTGATTTGGTCCGCGATCTGATTAGCTAAAGTGTAACGTGCATCTGCAATTAAAATATCCGGCTCTTCACCCAACACAGATTCGATATGCCGCATTTGGATAACAGCTTGATTTTGTATTTTGATTTCTACTTGTTTTATCACGTAACAATCATTTTCTAATAGTCTTTGCGCCAACCAAGTGGCAGAAATAGTGGGATGTTGAATACTTTGCGCCAATGAATGAATGCTGTCTTGCAGAATTTTTGGCAAACATAAATTAAAATTTGCGATCGTCGATGTCGTAGCTACTTCTAAAATTTTTGTTTTTAATTCTTTGATACCTTTACCCTGACTCGCGATAATCGGTACCACTACACAGCCCGTTAGTTTTGCTAATTGTTTTAAATCCAATTGCAAACCTCGACTAGCGACAATATCCATCATATTCACCGCTAAAATCATGGGGATTTTCATTTCCAATAATTGTAAGGTGAGATATAAATTCCGTTCTAAATTAGCGCCATCTAAAACATTAATCAGTACATCGGCCTCTTTAGATAACAGATATTCGCAAGCGATTGTTTCGTCGATCGAAGATTCTTGAGTGACACTGGTAGAATAAGTTCCGGGTAAATCCACAACCTGAATAGTTTGTTGATCTATCTGATAAAACCCGCTTTTACGATCAACTGTCACACCAGGCCAATTACCGACACGCTGACGCGAACCCGTTAATACATTAAATAATGCTGTTTTTCCGCTGTTTGGGTTGCCTGCTAACGCAACCGTGATTTCATTGCTCATCAACACTCACTCGTTCAATCTTTAATAATTCCGCTTCTTTTTGGCGTAAACTTAAAAAATAAGATCGAACACGAATTTGAATAGGATCCCCTAACGGGGCACGCCGAATCACTTCAAAATAAGTATTAGGCGTTAAACCCATCGCTAATAATTTTTGTCGGTAGGCCTTATCCCCCGGATGAAAGCCACAAATTTTCCCTACGTCTCCAGGCTGCATTTGGGTTAATGTGATCATATGCTGTGAGATCCTCATTCTATAGGAAACTTATCGAGATATTATCCAGTTTATGCCAAAAAGATGTCAAGAGAATTGAGAATCATTTTCAATTGGGATTGATTCCAATATCTGATTTGCTCTAAGCCCTTCACTCATTGTGAGTCTTTAGATGTCTGGTTTTTTACTCCCTCCAGGATCGCGGTGCGCAGTTCTAACAGCTGTCCGTGAAAAAAATGCGTAGCATCCGGGATGGTTATAAAGGTGACAGGCACTGGTGAGCGCCCCACAAATTCTCGCACCGCATCATATGAGACCACCTCATCTTTACCGCCCTGCAAGATTAACCAAGGACATTTAATACTCACCAGCTGATTGAAATTGGCATGTGTCACAGCAGGTGCGACGGTAATCAGCGAAACAACATCTGTGCTCATATTAGCCACCATAGCGGCAATATAAGAACCAAATGAAAATCCTGCCAGCCACACGGGTAAGTCTGGTGACATTCTATTCACCCATTGTTTAACCGCTTTCAGGTCCTCAATTTCACCCCGCATCTCACCATAGCTGCCTTCGCTTTTGCCCACCCCACGAAAGTTAAAGCGCACCGTTGCCAATCCCAACTCTTCCATAGCTTTGGCTATTGTGGTTACTACTTTATTGTTCATCGTGCCCGAGTATAAAGGATGCGGGTGGCAAATAATCGCAACACCCCGCGCAACAGCATATGGCCAGGTGGTTAAAACTTCTAATTTTCCTACAGGACCGGGAAGAAAAAATTGCGATTTAGGTTCTTTAGGAAATTCATTGATATCCACTCGCACCACCTCTTCAAAAACTATTTTATTTTCCTAGATAGTAGCTAGCTAAAATAAAAAAACAAGCTTGGTAAAGAATAATGAGACGTCATTAGCGCTTTATTTACATTAATTTCAGAATCCGTCAACATAAGGCAAAAATAAAAATGAATTATGTTTGAAAACCGATCAAAGATAATGATGGAAAATACGCATGATGTTGCCTACTCGCTTTATTGAGCGCTTACAACAAATTGTTCCTGCAGCACAATTCTCCGATATATTAGCAACTTTCAAACAGCCACCTCTCGTTGGTTTTCGGATAAATACGCTGAAAGCCGACCACACTGTTTTAAGTGAATTTTCACATATTAACTTAACACCTATATCTTGGTATAAAGACGCTTTTTTAATTGATGCAGATAAAAAATCACAGTTAACAAATTCAGAGGCGTATACCAATGGAAAAATTTATTTGCAAAATTTAGCAAGTATGCTGCCCGTTTTAATTTTAGATCCTAAACCGGGTGAGGAAATTTTGGATTTAGCTGCTGCGCCTGGAAGTAAAACCACCCAAATAGCAAGTCTCATGCAAAATTGCGGACGTATTGCAGCGGTTGAAAAGGCCAAAAATCGGTATTTTAAATTAAATAATAATTTAATTCAGCAAGGTGTCACAATCGCGGATACTTATCATAAAGATGGCCGTCTCATTTGGCGGCACTGCAAAGATCGTTTTGACCGGGTTTTATTAGATGCACCTTGCAGTTCAGAAGCACGCTTTAATTTAAATGAGCCTGATAGTTTTGCATTTTGGAACGAGAAAAAAATTCAAGAAATGGCGCGTAATCAATGGGCCTTGTTGCATTCGGCTTGGTTATCGTTAAAACCTGGAGGCATTTTAGTTTACTCCACTTGCAGTTTTGCACCGGAAGAAAATGAGGCGAATATCGCGCGCTTATTAAAAAAATATGCTGACAAAGTTGAAATTAATTTTATTAATCTACCTTTAAATAATATTCAACTAGGATTAACCGAATGGCAAGGGAAAAAATATCCCGAAATAATTTCGCGTTGTATTCGTATTTTACCGGATGGGGTGATGTCAGGGTTTTTTATTTGTTGTCTGAAAAAAATGCCTTATTATGAGAAAGACGCCATCCCAAAGTAAATAAAAATCAAGGAAACGACCTGTATTTAACTCCATAAGTTTTCAACTTCTGCAACTGTAACCCAACGCGCTCAGAAAAATTATTCCAATTTAATCGATTCAGAGGTGTCCAAGCAATTTCAGCTAGTGCCAATAATCTGGGAAAGGCTAAATAATCTAAACGTTGTTGTGAATTAATATTTTCCGACCACAAAGCGCCTTGAATGCCATTAACTAGTCGCGTTAATTTTGGGCGATAGGAATAGACCTTAAATGTATCGATGAAACCAGCCCAAGATGCACCTGGTTCATTTGGATTGTCTGTGTATGCTAAATCAAAATAAAGATATTTAGCGGGCATTAAAATAATGGGATATCCTTTTTTTTCTGCACGTGTTGCAAATCTTTCATCTTTCCAATAATAAACAACGGTAGATTTTGCTAGATCACCACCAGAAATTCCCTCTTCCCACACCGCCATCTGTTTATTTTTAGCATGCAGGATTTTTTCAATTTTTTGCAGAAAATAATGTTGTAAAGCAGAGGGATTTGTTAAGTGATGCTCAGTCATAAATAAATGACAACGCTTAGATTGCCAAACATTTTTCGGAATTTCATCGGATCCCACATGCACAATTTTTGCAGGAAAAAGGACTGCAATTTCACTGAGCACATTTTTAATAACTTTATAAGTACTCGGCAAACATGGTGATAATACATTATCATGAAAGCCTTGAGCACTGGTGTATTTGGACTTATCATCTCGATCGAATAATTGATCGCGCAAACTCATGATCATTGCACGTGCGTGTCCTGGCATATCAATTTCAGGAATAATAGTAATATGACGCTCCGCTGCATATTGCACAATTGCTCGTATTTCATTTTGTGAATAATACCCGCCATAGCGCATTCCACCTGAACCCAAAGCTGGCGGAATTGCTAAATTAAACCCACGCCAAGCACCAATAGCAGTTAATTGCGGATATCTTTGTATTTGAACTCGCCAACCTTCATCGTCGGTTAAATGCCACTGCAATACATTTAATTTATAGATGGCCATTAAATCAATAAGTCGTTTAACTTGTACTGCTGGAATAAAATGCCGGGCGCTATCTAATAACAATCCGCGATAATGAAAACGAGGATAATCCAGAATACTAACCCTTGGAATTGTCCATGTGGTCAATTTAACCCTTTTTTTATCGAAAATTGCTGGCGGTAAAAGTTGCCTTAAAGATTGAACCCCATAGAAAAAACCCGCAGCAGTCTTTGCCTGCAATAAAATATGCGATTTATTGACTTCCAGTGTATATCCTTCTTGGGCTACTTGAACATTTTTATTGGCACAGGCAAAAATAATGGCGGGCGATGATTCTTTTGTTCCCACCTGTAAATGATAACCTGTTGCAGGATTAATGTTATCTGTAAAAAAACGCGCTGCCGTTAAAGCACTTTTGCATTTCACAGCTACAGCCGCATTTCCAGTTAAAATAAAATTTCCATCTGCTGCGTGTAATTTAACCGGCAAGGGAATAATTAAAGATTGCTGCAAGGTGAGTGCGGTTGCAATGCTTTTTCCTTCTTTAATAATAGCGCTCGGTTTCCACGGTGGTATAATATTTAAATTCACAATGGGGATTATTTTATTTTGCGACGTAACTAGGAAATAACCATTGGGCATATCGGCTTTACGAATTAATGAACCTTTTCCTACTAAACGCAGAATTATTTTTCCGCGTGCGGCAATAATGCGGTTTTTAAATTCGATCACATAAAAACCACCGATATGCTGAACGATAACTCCAGAAGCAGCTTGCACTATTGCGCGATTAAAATTAAAGGCAATTTTCCAATGTCGAAAATTTTGTGCGGTATTATTTTTAAGAATAATATTGGCAGTGAATGTTTGATTTGAATTATTTTGTTGGACTTTAAAAATAGCCTGAATGGAAGCCGAGAGGGAGTCTATCCAACAGCAGGATAAACCAATCGAGAATAAAAATTGTAAAACTGTCTTGTATAAACGCATTAGATTTTGATAAATATTTTTTTACGATATAAAATCCAAAGAATCAATAACCAAAATACAATATAAGTAATAGCATAAAATAGCGAGGCTAATTTTAGAGACGGGACCCATCCAAATAAATGTTCAGTGATATAAATTCGTAAATTAACTGTCGAGCCATCGAGACGCTTGATATGAATCATCGCTTGAATTTTCAAGAAAAAGATATGTAAAAAATAAGCGGCCAACGCATTTACCCCAAAAATTTCCAATGGCTTAGCCCATGCACGCCAGCCTTTAATATCAGTTAACCAATAAAATATTGCCAAAATGATTAGAGCAAATCCTGTCGTCCACAAAACATAAGAGCTTGTCCACAATGATTTATTAATCGGAAAAGACAATCCCCAAATCCAACCCAAAATTGCTGAGATCACTCCTGCAATCAACCTACCCAAACATTTTTGATTTCGGGTGTATCTTGATAACAACCAAACACCAGTAATATTTCCTGTTAATGCCGTCGCAATGGACGGTATGGTACTTAACACGCCTTCGGGATCAAATACCTTGCCATATAATTGTTTGGGACCAAAAATAATTCGATCGACATAAGCAGCCAAATTACCGGCTGGAGTTAAGTTATTTGCACCATATCCTGGAACCGGAATAAATACCATCAACACCCAATAAATCAATAATAATAACGCGGTAAGAATGATCTGAGTCCGAATCGAAGTTCCTAAAAATAAAATAGCTGCAAAAAAATAACAAATTGCAATTCGCTGCAAAACCCCAAAATAACGTAAAGTTTCGAAATCAAAATGTCGAGGAAATGCATTTAAAAATAGACCAATAAGAAAAATAATAATGGTTCGTCGAATAATTTTAGGTAACAAACCTAACCAGGGATGCTGACGTGCTTTGTTAAAAGCAAATGCGACAGAAACCCCCATAATAAAAATAAAAAAAGGAAATACGAAATCGGCCAAAGTGCAACCATGCCAAGCAGAATGACTCAAAAATGAATAGGCAGTTTGATTCCCAGGACTATTTACCAACATCATGCCAACGATGGCTAGTCCGCGAAAAACATCTAGCGAGAGTAATCGTGCAGGTTTGTTCGTAGCTATTTCAGAATTCACTGACTGATCCCTAGCATTGCTCCATTCCTATTATGCTTCATGAGTAATTTAGACTACACTCTATTTTACTCATGAGTAAAGTAGAGTGTAGTCTAAATTACTCAGTTTATTTGTTCTTCAATTAATCAGTCGTAGCCCGGACCGAAGATCCAGGAAAATTTCGGGATCAACAATCCAGACGTGACTTAAACATATTTATTTCTACTTCAACTTTATTAGCGCTGTCATTTTCATCCGTAATAAATCCTGCACTAATGGACATGCTCACTCCGTATTTGACCGGTTAATTTTGACATATCATTTCCGAGGTTTTTAAACTAAAAAATGTTAACTACACATGCTAACTGAATGTAAGGCAGTTGTTTATCCGTGATCTTTACAGGTTTACGTAGATGAAAAACAAAAACTATTCTGGATTTTCTAAACTTAAAATTCCGGAATTGTAATCGTAAGCGATAATCTCGGCATACCGTCCCCAATCAATTACCACCGATAATACCTCTTCTGCGGATTGATCACTTAAATATTTTTCTAATTCATCTAGGAAAAATTCTTCGGGTGCTTCATGATTGGGTCTTTGATCGAGCACTTCACGAATGTAGCGCGCCATTGGCACATATTTCAATAAATGTTCTGCGAAGATTTTTTTACGTTCCAAAATATCGGCATTCACTAATTTACGTCCTGCCTCGGTTAATTCAATGTCACCTTCCGAAACTTTTACAAAACGTAAAATTTCTAATGCTTCAGTTATCGGGAATAACTCATCGATTTCGAAATGTAATTCTTCTGCTAATTCGGGTAAGTCGACTTTGATTTGATCTTCATATGATACTAATTCTTCTAATAATCCCATCATCTCGGAAATTTCTACTTTTGGTAAACGATAACCAATATCAATCGTTTTGAATTTCACTTGTGGTACAGCAACAACTTGTGCTTCAGGTGTCGTCATTAAACCGTAAATATCATCCACTAATTTGCGAAATTTAGGGTCTTCACTATCGCGCGGATGGGCTAATTCCACGCGAATTTCTGCGCGTACATAACCCGGGTCGTTGGCAAAAACCAAAATGCGATCGGCTAACGTTGCAGCTTCTTCTATATTATGCGTAACTAATAATACGCTTTTTATTCTGGTTTTATCGGAATGCCAAATATCGATTAAATCTCCACGCAAGTTTTCTGCCGTCAATACATCTAAAGCAGAAAAAGGTTCATCCATTAATAAAACTTCGGGGTCGACCACTAATGCACGCGCCAATCCCACGCGTTGTGACATACCGCCGGATAATTCTTTTGGATACGCGGATTCAAATCCATCGAGCCCAACTATATCAATGGCTTCTAACGCTCGCGTGCGGCGTTCATTTCTCGAAATGCCCTGCGCTTCCAAGCCTAATTCTACATTTTCAAGTACTGTTAACCAGGGTAATAAGGCAAAATGCTGAAATACCATGGTGAGTCCTGGCAGCGGACGATGAATCGGAGCTCCCGAAAAAAGCACCTCACCACTGCTAGGACGAATTAATCCGGCAATAATACGTAATAATGTGGATTTTCCAGAGCCAGATTTGCCAAGCAAGGCAATGATTTCGCCTTGTCGCACATTAAAATTGACATGATCAAGCACTAATAATTCTTGCGAACGTTGCTTGCGAAATGATTTGGTGATATCACGTACTTGAATAATATCTTCTGGTTTTTTTTCCATGATCCACCTCTACCTATCAGCGTATTTTATAACGCTCTTCTGCTAAATTATATAAAGGACGCCACACAATGCGATTAAATAGTAAAACGTAAATGGACATCACAACGATACCTAAAATAACGCGCCTAAAATCACCTACATTGGATGCTTTCACAATATAAGCACCTAAACCTACCGCCCATAATTGTGTGTGTCCCCAACTTACCGCTTCGGCAATAATACTCACGTTCCAGGCATTACCCGCGGCTGTAATAGCGCCAGTGATATAATACGGAAAAATACCGGGTAAAATTAATTTTCGCCACCACAACCACCCGCGTACATTTAACGTGCCTACCGCATCATGTAGATTTTTCGGCAATGCAATGGTACCTGCAATCACATTAAATAAAACATACCACTGCGAGCCTAATAACATAAGTGGAGTAACCCAGATATTGACGTTTAAACTAAACTGCAATATTGCCCACACGAAAATCGGGAAAATTAAATTCATTGGAAACGCTGCAAAAAACTGTGCGATCGGTTGCATGATTTGGGAAGCGCGCGCACTCAATCCAATTCGTACACCTAGCGGCACCCAAATAATAGTACTAATAATTAAAGCAGCCAAAACTCGCAAGGCGGTCATCGCGCCATAATAAAAAACCATCGCTATTTCAGACCACGTTATTTCTTCAAAGATAAAACGGACTAACACAATTAACGCTAAAATAACAATAATAATTAAAATGATATTCCAACTCAGAGTGAATATTCTTCGATATCTTTCTTTAAATGTTTGAGGTCGAATATAAGATGATTGACGCAGACGAATCACATTCACTAATGAATTACTAATATTTTGCCAACGATTACCCAAGTGGCGCAAAAATCGAGTGCGCTGAAATAAATTCAAAACCCAAGAATTCGGCTCAATTTCATTGGTGACATCACTGGTTTTAAATTTTTCTGACCAAGCCACGAGTGGGCGTAATAACAATTGGTCATATAATCCAATCACAATTAACATCGTTATAATTACATAAATGATCGCACTCACATCTTTTTGTAAAATCGCAAGTGCGATATATGAACCAATTCCCGGCAAATAAATGGTTTGTCCCGCAACCGAAATCGCCTCAGACGCCACCATAAATATCCAACTGCCTGACAGCGATAACATGATATTCCAAACTAATCCTGGCATCGCAAATGGAACTTCGACGCGCCAGAATTTCTGCCAACCCGATAATTGAAATACCGAACTCGCTTCATGCATTTCTTGCGGCACCATTTTTAAACTCTGATAAAAGCTCAGTGCAATATTCCAAGCTTGTGCTGTAAAAATAGCAAAAATAGCCGCGCATTCAGGGCCTAAAAGGCTACCGCGAAATAAAACGATAAACCCTACAATGGTAATGGTTTGAAATCCTAAAACAGGGACTGATTGCAAAATATCAATAATGGGAATAATAATTTTTTCTGCTTGACGACTTTTAGCAGCCCAAGTCGCAAAAATAAACGCGAACAATAACGAGAGAAATAACGCAACAAACATACGCAAAACAGTCAATAACGCGTAATAAGGTAAATAAGCTGGATTTAATGAGATCGAAACTGTTTCACCTAAATGAAACTGACCCAACATGGATCGCGCACCCAAACCAATGAGACAAATCACTGCAAATACTAATATCAAGGCAACCGCGTCCCAATAATTTGGGATGGGCCAGTTGGTCACTTCATTGCGAGTATATGTGTGTTTGGGTTGAAGCATGGGTCATGCCATTTACAAATAAATCAATGATGCCATGTTATCTAAATCGAGACCATGACAAAGTTCTCTAGAGAAATTAATTTTAATTAAGGTTCTTGAGGGCTACAACTTAGGCCAGCCATTTGCTTAGCACTGATCTTACTTCGTCCACACCCATACGTTCGATCGAAGAAAATAACTGTACACTGATTGCATCACCATATTTTTCTAAAGCATCCATCACATCACGTAGCGCTTTGCGTTGTGCAGCGGATTTTAGTTTATCCGCTTTAGTCAACAAAATATGCGTAGGAACTTGATATTTCATCGTCCATGCAATCACTTGTTGATCGACTTCTTTTAACGGATGACGAATATCCATTACGATCACTAATCCTTTTAAGGACTCTCGAATACGCAAGTATTCATCCACATTATCCATCCAGCGTTGTTTAATCGACAGCGGCACTTTGGCATAACCATAACCTGGCAAATCGACTAAATGTTTATCTTCACCAATAGAGAAGAAATTGATCATCTGCGTGCGGCCCGGTGTTTTACTCGTACGAGCTAAACCTTTAATGCCGGTAATCACATTCAGCGCGCTGGATTTACCTGCGTTGGAGCGCCCTATAAAGGCTACTTCCGCGCCTTCGTCGGGGGGTAAATCATTTACATCAACCACACTTTTATAGTAGCGTGTCTGGTGAAATGCTAGGTGTTGTTCGTCCATCGGCAAGCTTCATTCTGTCATACAGGTGGCGAAGTATACCACAGCTTTTGTCGGTTTGTCATGACAGCGACCGCTTTACGAATTGCTGCATCAAAGTCTGAGTGATAAAATATTATCCCTATGCAAATTACATTCAAATCATTAATCCAAAAAAACGACAAAATTATTTTGTTGCTGATTTGTATATTGTTATTAATTACGTTGTTTTTTGTTAATGGTAATTTAAGGAAAAGCCTGGCAAATACCCCAGCGGATTCCAATGCTATCTTCATTGCAACAGCACCGAAAATTATCCGCACGGTATCGATTGCAGATTTGCATCTCTTTGGACAGGCTGAAAATAATTTAAATTTACCACATACTGCGCTTCAACTCAGTCTACAGGGCGTGGTTTTTTCAAAAAATAATCTGTCCTCCCTCGCGATTATTAGTTCTCTACACGAACCACCCAAAATATATCATCAAGGTCAAATGGTCCCCGGTGGCGCTATTATTAAAATAATTGAACGCGATCGCGTGGTGTTAGAAGAAAATCATCAATTAGCGAGCTTAAATCTACCAATTCACAAATTACCTGCGGAAAATAAATGATATTGCGTAGCTTATTCATTTTAATTTTAACGATATTAATAGTCGCATGCAGCAATCGTTATACCCATGCGCAACAACTTTATCATCAAGGCGAAGTGGCCTATCAACAACAAAATTACGCTGCTGCTTTTAGCGCTTTGCTCCGCTCAGCCCATTTAGGAAATTCAAATTCTCAATACGTTGTAGGATATATGTATTATAACGGCCTTGGAATTGCACGCGATCAAACAGCTGCTTTAGCGTGGTTTCAAAAAGCCGTCAAACAAGGAAATCCGCGCGCTATTCAAGCAATGCAACAATTAGAAGAAAATGCGCAACAAAAAATTCAAAGTACAATCTAATCATATTTAATGATCTGCTAATTAGGCTTCCCGGTTTTTATCCCTTAAAATTCAGAGTAATTTCATGCATTGCTAGGAGACAAAAATGCCGTTCCACAAATTAATACCCATCACATCCCCCTGCGGATTAAACTTGTCACCTGGAAATTGTTATGTAACACAAACTAATCAGCTGATACAAGCACCCGAATTACAAAGCATTTTCCAAGAATCTTTTATTTATTTATCTCTAAAATTGTCACCTCGCAAAGAACCTGCGGAAGCTTTAAGCTTTCAGTTAAATTTTTATAGATACCCATTAGAAGCTTTGATGCTCGCAAATTGCGGAATTAACGATGACGGAATGCGAATTATTTTCGAAGGTATTTTAAATAATGAATCTTTGCGTCAACAAATCAAAATTATTGATATCTCATATAATCCGATCACTGGAAACACGCTAGATTTTATATTAAAACCGTTTTTAGAAAACTGTCCACGATTACAAATTATTATAGACCAGAAGCTCTCTACACAATATCCAGACTTTATAACAATTATGCGCGAGAAGTATCCGCGTCGTCTTGCCAGAGCGCCTCTCACTGAGCAAGAGGTTCTCCTAAAACAAGTTAAAAAATACAATGATGACGAAGAAAAAAAAGATGCATTGCTCACAATATTAGAAACAGCAGCAGAAAATAAATTTAACGTAGGCACGTTTAATGAATCAGAATCTTCTGCAGAACTACTGGAAAAAACCGAAGTTCTCTTCAGGGATAATCCTCTTGTCGCAGGTTTCTTGTTAGAACAAATGCTGCAGTCTACCATTGTCCGCTATGAAAACCCTCCCTCTTTGCTGGAGCAACGAGCAATGATACAAACCAGCAAAAAAATGATGATACAAAATGATTTTTCAGGCGAATGGGTGTTATTTATATTAATGACTTATCGTAATATATTGTTAGAGAGAGACAAAGCTGCGCGCCTTTCGGCAGAAAATATCATTACGAAAGTGGCACAAGCCGTGTCAAAACATCCGGATTATACCAAAGAAATTATTACCACCTACAACGCTATTTTATCTGAAGTGATGCTATCTCAGATTTTCCCAGCGGAACAAAACCTAGCTCCCACATTGCCAGATAATAAATTATTTATCAGATTGTATATGACTGCCGCTTTTCTTTTGTTCGTGCAATTTTGTCGACGCGGCGTAGCCACTACTTTTTATGACGCAGGTAAAGTTCTCGTTGAAGGAAGTGCCGCAATTTTCAATGTTATTCCATTGCCTTGTTATTTAAATCTATTAATTTTGTTTTTTATTATTTATCAGATGAACAAACCTGAACGGCCAATGCCGCGCACACCGACATTATTTCCTCCACGAGAAAATAATGGCACTGAATCTATGGGAATCAACGTAAATTCGGAGCCACAAAATAGTATGAAAAAATAAATTTTTTATTTGCGAAGACGAGGAATCAAAATGCAACGAAACTTATTTTTTAATTATTTTCACGGTCGAGACAGAAAGACCCAAAGTAAAAGTTAAAAAAAATACGCCCATTTATTACATAAAGCTTTTATTGGTTGTCAAAAAATATCTACCGCTCTTTTGCACCGTATATTTTCTGCAAGGTAACCTCTGCATCAACCACACCTAAATCCAGCGTTTTTTTAGCTTGCAACTGCAAAATCTTAATTTGATATTGTTGCGTTAAATTCTGTAACCAATTTATTAATTTATCAAACGGCACTGATTTAAGGACAATGGTCACCTGATCTTCTTCGGGTTGCCATACTTGCTTCAAGTATTTTACCAAATCCACTTCCGCTAAATTACGTTCGGCTGCTACCATTACATTCGCAACCAATTTGGGTGTCACGCGATTAATTTTAGGATAAGCATCCAATCGTTGCTTCGCTTGTTGCGCCCAATTAAATAACGACTGATCATTTGCATCCAATGTTTTTAAATTTTCAACCCATGCTGATAACGGCAACCATATTTCAGCATACAGCAGAATTATGCTTATCAAGCATGCCCCGATTAAAATCGATTTTTGTTCTCGCAAATTTAAACTTTGATACCATGCTTTAATCATTTGTCACCTGCAATCGTTAATTCGCCGGCGACAAATTTTTCCTCTGTTCGCAAACGATTACGTTTAATCTGAATAGGTTGTTCTTCCAGTGCGCGGGTAAAATTTTCTAAACTTTGTAAATGTTCTGCACGAATTTCTAACTTCAACTGTTCATCATTGAAGGCGATTGAGATCAGATCAATGTTGGCGTGACTCTTCACGACTTTTCCTACCTGACCTAATAGATCAATACAGGGATCGGTTTTATTGCCCTGCGATAACGCATGTAAACGGCGTTGCATTTCTATTTTGATTTCTTCTTTACTCACATTCGGCAGTAATGTCGAAATTTGCTGATTAAGCATTTTATTTTTTAAATGATAAAAGTAACCTTCAAGAAATTTACCTCCAAACAATACAGACAACCATACAATCATGACGCACAGCGAAAATCGACTATATTTACCGCTGGTTTTAATATTTTGTTTAACGCGATACTTTCCTTGCAGCAAGTTAATTACTGGTTTTTCAGTTAAAATTTCAGGATCAAAATCGGATTGCGCTTGTTTACGTTTTAAATTGAAATCATCACCCAAGTGCATCAGCATTAATTCGGCTTCTTTACCGATGACTTCACAGATAACCGGTTTAAGCGCATTTTTCGCTTTTAATTGCAAGGCCATATGCACTAAATCACGCTTGCAGGCAAATCCTTCTGTGCGACTCGTACGTACCCACGCAAAGTCATCGCTAAATTTAACTGTCCAGGAAGCTGGATGATAAGTTAACGCAAGAAAATCTGGTAAAATGAGCGTGGGCTTTAGATGATGAACTTCCAATCTCGCTAAATATTTTTCGAATTTTTCTCTATCGATCGCATTAATGAGATAATATTCAGGACGTGTCGATTTAGCTAATGCAATATGTAAATGCTCCACCGCTACTGCCACATGTTCTTCTAATAAAAATGGCACGGCTTTCAGCACATTTTGCCAGCTGGTTTTGGGAATCGAAATTTCCACACTAAAAATTTCGATACCGGGTAATAACACAATTAAACGTTCCTTTGGCAAAATAGCAGGAATGGCAGATAAATCGGTGTGGCTGGCGCAGTCAATCATCACTCCAAGGTCATCGACTTGGTACCATTTAACGGTATCATCCGCAAAAAATTGTAAAATAATATGCGTGGCTTTATTCACCATTAATTTCCTGCCATATTGTTTTTATGTAAATCTTCTCATGCGTGCGAGTCAAAGATAATAATGTAGTAAGCGTTGTTTGCTGGTCCTCTAATTTTGCATGCGCGCTAATCCAATAAAAATTATTGTCAGTGGTTAATGCCGTCGTATTTAATTCAAACTCACTCGCGCAGCGTCGAACCAAATCCTCAATCGAGTTAAAAAATCCCTGACGAGCACGACATTGCAACAATGCCTTAGCCTGTTCCTGATTAAAATTATTGGTACTCATTAAAACCGGTAGCGATGCATAATTGACATTCACGCTATAAATATCGGTCGGTAATGCCACGAGATAAGGCAATAAGCGTGAATAAATTTGCTCGGTTACACCCGCCACTAAGCGTAACTCGCTAATATCGGTCATTTTTTTATGTGCAGCTCGATACGCGGGCTCACGCCTTAAATAAATTTTATCGACCACGTCGTTACTAATAAACCAAGCATAAATATTAAAAGCAAGACTGGCAGCTTCCGCTTTATTTAGTTTAGGTAGCACATTTTCTAGTAATAAAATAAAGTGAGAAATATTTTCGCTCCTCTGCAAGCAATTAATATTAAATCTGCCATTTAAAGCATAGATCATTCCTGATATTTGCATATTTTCGATATTCTTTTGCAATGATTTTACTTTCTGAATATCAGCATTATTTTTAATGCTTTCGCGTCCCCATTCGGTTACACCTTGCAAAGCCGCATACATGCGATCCGCATTCACCGCCAATGTGGTTTGACGCGTTAATAAACGTTGTTCTAAATATAAAAATGTCGCTAAAGTCACACCCACAGATAAAATCAATAATGCGCTAATTAGCGCGGAGCCCTGTTGTTGTTGCCATTTAGGATGCATAACCACTCCTTGCAATCGGAAAAATTTGGGTGATGTCTCCTAAACCGGCTAAATTAAAACTGACAATAATCGCACGTGGAAATTCCGTATGTGCCGTCGTCGTCGACCATACTGCGGTTAATTGCCCCTCTGCGTTAACATAAAATAACGTAAATGAATTCACCCCACTTAACAGCATTTTTTTCTGAGCCTGACTATGGGGCGCACGATCCAATACTTCCCAGGCTATTCGATATAATGCATGATCGCTATAGGAATAAGCCACACGCTGTAATTGACTGCGAGTCATAGTGTGAAAAGGATTAGATAATCCCGTTCGAGTAAATTCAAATTGCGTACGATCAGGAATTTGTAATGCCGCTAATTCCGAACCACTCGTATCCGCAACCGGTCTATCGACCATCTGACTGATATCGCGTTGCATGATGGTGATCGCGGTCATCACTTCACGTAAACGTTCATCAACTTTTTGAATTTTTTCGTAAGTGTGCAAAAGCGTGCGTAAACTTAATGTGGCGAGCACAGCGATCACTGCAAAAATACTTAACGCAATTAATATTTCGATTAAAGTGAATCCGGCATAGTTATTTTTCATTTATTTCTCTACGATGGATTTCACGCTTCTATCCATCTTTTTTAAGCACAAAACCTAGTAAATTCTCTACCAACTGCTCGCTATTTTTTGGAAATACTTTAATTTCAACTCGCAGATAACTAGCATCCGATTGCAACAAATCAACTTGCCAATGCCAATCCACCCCTAGCATAGCTTCTTCTCCAGTTAATTTTGAATGCTCCGACAAAGGCAATAACCCCACTTGCATGCGAGCCAACACATTCATAGCAACCCAATGGGCTGCCATTTTATTTTTTAAATGCACGGTATTACGGACACTTTGACTCGTGGTTTTAATCACGGCAACCAAAGCAATTGCGACAATAGCTAACGCTACCAAAACCTCAATCAATGTGAAGCCATTATATTTGTTGCGTTGCATTGTCAATTTTATTTAAATTTAAATGGCCATCGGAATTCATTTTTAACTCATAGCCTGTATGTTTACCATCTGTAATGACAACATGAAATGGACTGATATCTCCACTATTATAAAAAATAATTTTTTTAGCGCTTTGAACTGTAATGCCATTTTTAAAAGCGAGCGTATGTGCTAAAACTCCAGTTTTCACTTTTTGCCATTGCCCGCCTGCAAGCACTGCAAATTCACAGCCCGATTTATCAATTTGCAAACTCAACGTTTCTGGCATTAAAATCGCCTGCTGTTGCGCGGTTAAAATCATTTTTCGCAGTTGCTGTGCAGTCATCTTTAATTGACGCGGACTGGTGAAGGCGTTAACCGACATGGTGGCGCCTAATAACGTAATTCCAACAATTACTAATACCATCAGTAATTCAATCAGCGTAAAACCTTTTTGTTGCATGATTCGCATATTAATCTTTCCAATTACCAATGGTATCTTTGCCAGGTGTGTTGCTAGCACCATCCGTCCAAATATCTACGCTGGAATGTTGTCCTGGATTCGCATAATGATAACCATGTCCCCAGGGATCACTCGGAATTTCTTTTAAATATCCACCAACCTGCCATTCTTGAGGTTGTGGATCTCCATTGGGTTTACGAACCAACGCCGCTATTCCTTGCTCGGCCGAAGGATAAAATCCGTTATCTAATTTATATAAATCCATCGCACTTTGAATTTGCATGATATCGGTTTTCGCCTTCACTTTACGAGCTTGTTCAGGTCGACTCATAATGCGCGGAACCACTACCGCTGCTAAAATCGCAATAATAACGACGACAACCATAATTTCAATTAGCGTAAAACCGCTCTGTAATTTATTTCTATAAGACTTATTCATATTCACCTCAACCGTTAAAATTATCTAATGCAAAAATGGGCAACATAATCGCAAGTACAATAAACATTACGACACCACCCATCACTAAAATCATGATCGGCTCAAATAAAGTGAGCGATCCCTCAATAATGGCTTCCACATCCGCCTCTTGCTGCATCGCCGCTTTTTGTAGCATATTTTCTAATTGTCCGCTGGCTTCACCGCTAGAAATTAAGTGAATAAACATCGGCGAAAAAAATCCAGTTTTTTGCAGTGCGTGATGAATGTGAATGCCTTCGCGCACTTGCAATATTGATTTCAATACCGCTTCTCGCATCGGCAGCGGTGTAATTAATTGTGCTGCTGTTTGCATGGCTTCTAGCACAGGCACACTCGCTGCAGTTAAAATGCCAAAAGTACGCGCGAAGCGTGCGCTATTTACAGTACGAATTGTTTTTCCAAGCAAAGGAATTTTCAACAAAAAATAATGGAAGCGATAACGAAATTTTTCACGTTTTAATAATTTAAAAAATCCAATCACCAACAGAATTCCACCACCTAGTAAATAAAGGCCACCTTTTTTTAGTGTGTGACTGATTGCAATTAAAATCGATGTCGATAATGGCAAAGTCTGATTCGTTTCTGTGAACACATCAATAATTTTGGGAACGATGTAAATTAACATAAATACAATCACTAAAATTGAAACTAGGGTCATCATGGAAGGATAAATCAAAGCTTGCAAAATTTTACGTTTAATTTGTAATTGTTTTTCCGTATATTCTGCTAAACGCAATAACACTTGATCTAACTTTCCCGATTTTTCACCTGAACCAATGGTCGTGCGATATAATTTAGGAAATGCGGCTGGAAAATCTCCCATGCTCGCGCTTAGGGTATACCCCTCCATGACTTTAGCGCGTACTCCCAATAATGTACTTTTTATCGAAGTTTTATCATTCTGATTCGCGACACCCAACAAAACTTCATCTAATGGAATTCCTGCGGCTAATAAAGTCGCCATTTGTCGGGTAATTAAAGCTAAATCTTGTGCGCGCAAATGTTTAGTCCGCGTAAAACGCGCGCGTATTTCTGTTTTTTCATGGACGGATTTAACTTCTAAAGTAATTAAACCTTGCGTGCGTAATTGATGGCGAACCTGACGATCGGTATCCGCTTGAATAATCCCTTTGCGGGATTTTCCGGTGGAATCAATTGCTGAATATTGAAATGCTGTCATCGTTAATCTCCACTCGTCACGCGCAACACTTCTTCAACGGTCGTTTCACCATTTAAAACGCGACGCCAACCATCTTGACGCATACTGGGATAATGCTGGCGCGCCAACATTTCTATGTTTGCTTCGCTGCTATTTTCATGAATCATCGAACGTAATTTTTCATCTAATGCGATTAATTCATAAATCCCGGTACGACCTAAATAGCCACTACCACTACAATATTCACAACCGATAGGACGAAATTCTTCGCTGAATTCATGAAGCGTCACATTTAATAATTGCAGAGTGGATTCGGACGGTGTGCGGGATTTTTTGCAATGATGACACAATAATCGTAATAACCTTTGTGCCGCCACGCCGATTAAAGTCGAAGATAATAAAAAAGGTTCGACACCCATATCACGTAAACGGGTGATGGCGCCGATCGCACTATTAGTGTGTAAAGTGGATAAGACTAAATGTCCGGTTAAACTCGCCTGCACCGCCATTTCTGCAGTTTCTAAATCTCGGATTTCACCCACCATCACTACATCTGGATCCTGGCGCAAAATCGCACGTAATCCGCGGGCAAATGTCATTTCAATTTTTGTATTAACTTGGGTTTGGCCAATTCCCGCTAAATAATATTCGATAGGGTCTTCTACCGTTAAAATATTACGTTCAACGTCATTTAATTCGGTTAAAGCGGCATATAAAGTCGTTGTTTTGCCTGAGCCGGTGGGACCGGTTACTAAAATAATTCCGTGCGGAATTGCAATGAGTCTTCGCATCACTTTCAAAGATTTTTCGCACATGCCTAGACTCGCTAAATTTAACGGCGTGCTGTTTTTATCTAATAAACGTAATACCACACGTTCACCATAATGTGTCGGTATTGTGGAAACTCGCACATCCACTCCGCGTCCTGCAATACGCAAAGAAATGCGTCCATCTTGTGGTAAACGTTTTTCTGCAATATCGAGTTTCGCCATGACTTTTAAACGCGAAATTAACATCGGCGCCAAAACGCGTGGTGGCTCTAAAATTTCTTGTAATAAACCATCGATGCGAAATCGAATGCTTAATTTAGTTTCGAAAGTTTCAAAATGAATATCTGAAGCTTTTTGCTTAAGAGCTTGGGTCAAGACCGCATTAATTAATTGGATGACAGGTGCTTCTGCTTCATTATCCAATAAATCTTGCGTAGTCGGTAATTGCGCAATGAGCTCACTCAAATCAGCGATTTCTTCCATGCCTACAATCGCCTCCATCGCAGAAGCGGTACCACTTTCGTAGGTTTTTGCTAACAACTCATTGAATGCATCATCAGCTAAACATTTTAATTCGAGCCCCTGCAAATAAACGCGTTGTAATTCCAATAGTGCTGATAAAGACAAATCGGCGCGATGCGCAATCGAAATCTTATCAGCACCCGCATATTCGATTAAGACGCCATGACGTTTGGCAAAATAAAATGGCAGCTTAATCGCGGATTGCATTTATTTATCTCCGCCCGTATCAAAAGGTTCTGGCAGATTCGCCGGATTTTCAGTGGGTCGATAGGGTAACACTGGATTAGGATTTGCAAGCCCCATTCCATTTTGCTTACGCATTTGCTGATAGCGAATGTAATCATAAGATTTCATGCTTTCAGTTTCTGCATCAGATTTATTATTGATAATAATGGGTTTAATAAACACCATTAAATTTTTCTTTTCGACAGTATGCGTTTTATGTCGGAATATTTGTCCTAAACCTGGAATATCGCCTAACAACGGAACTTTTTGCACTGCACTCGTATCGTTATTGCTAATTAAGCCACCGAGTACTAAAACATCACCGCTATTAACCAAAACGGCGGTGTCGATTTTACTGGTATTTAATACCGGATTATTATCCGTACCTGTATTTTGTGTGTCTTGTGCCAATGAATCATTTTTCTGTTGGATTTTCAGGCGCACAGTATTATCCGGAGCAATTTGTGGGGTTACTTCTAAAGATAATGTCACATCGCGACGATCATAAGTATTAAACGGAATGGTCGAGCCGGTACTTGGATTACCCGTATTCGTCGAATATTCACGATTCAACATCCCCACATTTTTACCATCACTAATTGTGGCTTTTTGATTATTTAAAACTAATATTGAAGGTGTCGCTAGAATTTCGGTATTCGCATTATTCTTAATGGCGCTAATTATCGCACGAAAATCTTGCGCATGTAAAAATCCAAGACCCGCTTGAAATCCTGGTAACGCAGCAAAAGCTTTGCTACCCGCATCACGATTTAACATGCCCCATTGAATACCCAAATCATTTAATGCGTTTTCATCCATTTTCACAATAATCGCCTGCACTAAAACTTCTTGCGGACGCACATCGACTTTTCTAACAACACTTTCTAAACTTTCTATAATTTGATGCGGACCACTCATCACAATGACGTTTGCATCTTGAATGGCTTGAATGGACACTGGAGAATTATCCGAGGTTCCAATTCCAAATGCGGCCATATTCGCAGACATTTTCTTTTTTTCTTGTTCCACATAACCATTGGCTAATTTTGTTAGCATGGGAGCCAATTTTTCAGCTGTTAAATAATTTAAACGTAGAACGGAAGTATTATTGTTACTGACTGTATTTGCTGCGGTATCTAATTGTTGAATTAACGCTACGGCTTTTGCACGATTCACACGATTGCCACTAATTAATAAGGCGTTTTCGTCAGCTGCTGCAATAACGGAAAGATTATTCACTTTACCTTGCGCATTATTCGCAGATTGTAGACCTTGTAATACTTGCGCTAATTTATTGGCATCGGCATATTTTAGATGAACGATTTCAGAAACCGGACTGTTCGTGTTGTCTAGATTATGAATGACCGCAACCACCTGATTTACGTTAGCAGCAGCGCCAGCCAATATTAAGGAATTAGAAGGTTGGTACGCACTAACACTTCCCCAATCCAACATCAAAGGTCGTACAATTGAGACTAGCTGTTCCGCCGAAACGTTATTGATGGGAACGACGCGCATAACGACTTGATCCCCAGTACCTGGATTTTTATCCGACCGCAAAATCCCACCATGCCCTTTGGCATCCATAGAAGGTACGATTTTGATGACATTGCCGGACGGAATCGCTGCATAATTCAGGACTTGGAGGAGCGATAAAAATACCTTATACATTTCATCAACAGTCATTGGCTTAGCTGAAACGAGTGTCACTTTACCTTGGACCCGTGGATCAATTATGAAATTCTTACCAACCAGTTGCGAAATAGTTTGAATAACGGCACGAATATCAGCATCTTGTAAATTCCACATTTGTTTTTGCTGATTATTGAGTGGTGGCGCAATTGCATAAATCGAGGTGCTAGAAATACTTAGCATAATCCAAACTATTAGGGACAAAAAACGTGCCGACATGCTGATTGCTCATCGTGTTATTTATATTTCTCTACCTGTTGTCCCTAACAAAAAAAAGAAATGTCCATAAAAAGTTGATCATAAATCTTACCTGACACAATGATAAAAAGCAAAATAGGAAAATCATTAAGGATAAATTAAATGAACGATGAGGAGAAAATTAATTTATTTAGCGGAATAAACGCATTCATTTTAATAAAGAAAATAAATTTTCTGCAAACAATAAATATTATTTGATACTGAGGTCAGAAAAAAATTCGCAAAAATATTTTAGTAATGATCCTGGATCTTCGATCCGAGTTACGCGTTAATATAGGATAAAGAAATGCGCAAATTGATTACTTTATGCCTCATTCTGTTCTAAATTCTTAACTATAATCTAAGAGACTAATAATAATTTTACAAGGAGGTCAAATTATGCCCTCTAATTACATCGGTCTCGCTACTTCCGCTCATGATCCGGCGTTAGCGATCGTAAACTCAAAAGGCGAAGTGGTATTTGCGGAGTCGACCGAACGTTACATACAAAATAAAAGAGCTTGGTGCACACCGCCCGAAGATTTAATTCGCATCAAAATCTTGTTAGAAGAATATTGTGAGAAAAATAGTGATTTAGTCATCGCAACTACTTGGACTAATAAAAGTATTTATTATTATAAATTGCTATTTTTAAATCCTTTAACCAAATATTTTTTTAAATTAGTGAGTTCGAAATCTTCGCAGAATCAATTAAATCACCTTATTTCAATGTTAGTTTCGGCATTCAATCCCCATGCAGGAGAAACTACAGCGTACCAAAAAAGTTTAATCAACCCACATGTTAAGATATTAAAAAAAGCCTACAATCATCATTTAACTCACGCGGCATCCGCTTGCTATAGCAGTCCATTTAAAGAAGCTGTTTGTATGATCTTAGATGGCATCGGTGAGGGAATTTCAACTTCTTGTTATATCTATCGCAATGGAAAAATTGAATTAATTAAACAAAAGAAAGCACGAGTTGCTAGCCTTGGATTTTTTTATAGTAATTTATGTGATACCTGTGGCTTTGAACACGTTAAAGGCGAAGAATGGAAGGTCATGGGCTTAGCTGCCTATGGAAAATTTGATGAAGATCTTTATAAAATCATGCGCTTGTTTTTGACCGTAAAAGATGGGGTGCTAGTAAATGGGAAAGATCCGAAATTAGCTTATCGCAAATTTAAAGAAATGCGCCGCAAACCTGATGAGAGTCCATTAAAAGCAGCTAATTTAGCGTTTACAGGTCAAGTATTCTATAACGATATCGTCATCGAATTATTACGCCATCTTTACGACCGAAAAATTTCAGAAAATTTAATTTTAGGTGGAGGTTGCGCTCTGAATTCATCTTGCAACGGAATTTTGTTGGATAATATTCCTTTTAAAAATTTACATATTTATAGCGCGCCAGCGGATGATGGTAATGCGATAGGCGCTGCATTGTTAGCCTATTATGATGATCATCCACCCCAAACATCACCCGCACAATTTCAAACACCCTATTTAGGTGCAAAGATGTCGCCAAAAATAATGGAGCATTTAAATACTTATAGTCATTTAAAAAGATTAGATATCAGCGCTGAAAGTATTCCGCAGAAAACGGCTGAGTTACTCGCTGCCGGAAAAATTGTGGGTTGGGTACAAGGACGAGCTGAATTTGGTCCGCGTGCTTTAGGCAATCGTTCGATATTAGCCGATCCGCGTTCTCCAGACGTCAAAGAACGATTAAATGCAACGGTTAAATTTCGCGAAGAATTTCGTCCTTTTGCGCCCTCTATTTTGCATGAACATGGTCATGAATATTTTGAAAATTATCAAGAAACGCCTTATATGGAGCGCACACTACGATTTAAAAAAGAAATGATAGGCAAAGTTCCTGGTGTAGTGCATGTGGACGGAACTGGAAGATTACAAACTGTAAAAAAAGAATGGAATCCGAAGTATCACGCTTTAATTTCTGCATTTAAAGAGATAACCGGAATTCCTGTCGTGTTAAATACCAGTTTTAATGTGATGGGCAAACCGATTATTCATTCAGTTGAAGATGCCGTAGCAGTGTTTTTAACATCGGGCTTAGATGCGTTAGTGATTGAAGATCATTTATATTTAAAAGAAAATTAATTTACTCTAGCGTAGCTCGGATCGAAGATCCGGGATCATTATTATTCCCCTGGATCTACGATCCAGGCCACAATTATCGTTTATTTAACGAATTGTTTTTTCCGAGGATAAACAATCGATGAACCAATTTAACATGTGTAATCTGATTGAGGAACTCAGTAATCAAGCGGACCTGGAAAATGATCCACGTTGGATGTCTAGCACTAATGAGATTAAAACATTACTGCTCATGCTAGATATCACTCACGGCGATTGGGTCATCCTTGTTAAGGCAAAAGCGGGAAGTGTAATGCCCGTGCATTATCATCCTAAACCGCTGTATGTATTTACGGTTTATGGACATTGGTATTATCCCGAACACAAATGGCACGCAAAAACAGGACATTTCCTTTATGAAGTTCCGGGTGAATTACACACGCCTACTTTTATTGAAGACACTTTACTGTATAGCGTAGTCACAGGTCCTATTATTTATCCAGGAAAAAATAGCGAAGCAGATAAGATTACTGATGTTTATACGCATTTTAATGCGTTGCGCCAGCACTATCAAAGGATTGGTTTAGGTGAGGATGAAATTAAAAAAATTATTCGCTAAATAATCTTCAATCTGGATATTTTATTTAACGAGCTCTTTTTTCTGTTTAAGCAGAACTAATTCTTTAGAATTAAGCTGTGTCGCCTTTATAATAAGAGCATCTTCCAAACCCATTTCTAAAAGACGTTCCGCAATTTCTCGTTGTGCCTTTAATGTACGCCATTCAAGTAGATTCATAATCTTTTCTCCCACATTAAATTCAATCGATTTTTCGATAAACTTCTGAAAACGATCTTCATGCTCAATATCAATACTAGTTAGTATATACTTCAGCAAAGTGAAAGCAAGATCCTGGTTGTATTCGACCACTGCTGACAATAATGGTGCTAGTTGCTGCTCTAAACAAGGTAAAATATCTTTATCCGCGATGTGCTTTAATGCTAATTCAACTGCGCGTAATTCAGGACTATTACTCAGCGCTTCATCGGGAGTTTGCGATAAATCAAGAAGATGAAATGGTTTAAGCACATAAGTATCAACTAAATCGCGCGGTGCATCAATTAAATCGCGTAAATCTTTGGAATAATGATAAGGTCGTCTACCGTGATGTAAAACAAAGGTAAATATTAATGGAAGTTTTTTTCCGGGATGGCTGCGATGATACTTCCACCAAATACACATTTGATAAATATGTGCTTGTAACGGTGTGAATTTATCGGGAAAGCTTTTGTGTTCCAATAATAAATATAATAACGCTTTGTTTTCAGCTAACTTTGTCTCAAATAAAAGATCAGCAATTGCATCGATGCCACCCAACGCTTGATTAATCCATGACGTAGATAAAGGATTTAAATACTGTAAATCAATTCGATTTAAAAAATCTTTAGGCAATCTTTCCGATAAAAATTTTCGCACGAAATTGAGATCACTAAAAATTTCACGCACGAATTTATCATGACCTTTATAAGCATCATTCCCATGCATTATTGTTACCTACATTATTTCTGTATTATTTCTTTATCAGATGCACATAGTGAAACATGTTTCTTTCGACTACGATACTGGTAATGTTTTTATATAAATTCGTAATTTGTAGATAATAACTTAATAAATTCACTTCGAGAGCATATTGACTGGCGCCAGATTTGTCCACGCAAAAATGGCGAAGCAGATAAAATGACTGATGTTATACGCATTTTTACGCGTTATGTTAGCGTTATCAAACCATTGGACTAAACGAAGAGGACATTTGAAAAATTATTCTCTGATAACTCGTAAATAAAGCTGGATTTAAGTTCAGCTGTTAGTTTAGGACTTTTGGCTGGTGGCGCGTTTATCATCGGCTGCGGGTTGGGAAGCATCTGTGAACCTTCGTGCAGTGAGGAGGATGATAGTTGCGACTACGATTGCTACTCGGTGAGGTGTGATGAAGACCCGGATCTTCGATCCGGGCTACGAATTAATTAATTTTAGGATCTAATTCTCCGGCTTTATAACGACCTGCCATTTTTTCTAAGGACACTGCTTTGATTTTATCTGCATAACCCGCCGTACCAAATTCTTGGTAACGTGCGATGCAGATATCGCGCATCGCTTTCGTGGCTTCTGCTAAATATTTGCGGGGGTCAAATTCAGCGGGATTTTTCGCAAAATAACGGCGAATAGCGCCGGTTGCTGCTAAGCGTAAATCAGTATCAATATTTACTTTGCGCACGCCGTGACGAATGCCTTCTTGAATTTCTTTCACTGGTACACCATAAGTTTCAGGAATTTTACCACCAAATTCATTAATGATTTTCAACCAATCTTGCGGAACAGACGAAGATCCATGCATCACTAAATGGGTATTAGGAATGCGGCGATGAATTTCTTTAATTTGATTAATCGCTAAGATTTCTCCGGTCGGCGGGCGCGAAAATTTATACGCACCATGACTCGTTCCAATGGCGATGGCTAATGCATCAACTTTAGTTTTTGCAACAAAATCCGCTGCTTGTTCGGGATCCGTTAGCAATTGATCGTGGGATAAAACCCCTTCCGCACCAGATCCATCTTCATCACCAGCCATGTTTGTTTCCAATGAACCTAAACAACCGAGCTCACCCTCAACCGAAACACCACAAGCATGCGCCATTTGTGCCGCTAATTTAGTAGTTTCCACATTATATTTATAATCCGATGGAGTTTTCATATCCGGCATTAATGAACCGTCCATCATCACTGAAGTAAAACCAAGTTGAATTGAACGTTGGCAAACATCGGGTGAAGAACCGTGATCTTGATGCACACATAAAGGAATATGGGGCCATTCCGCCTCAGCTGCATCCATTAACGCGCGAAGAAAAGGCGCGCCCGCATATTTACGAGCACCCGCAGAAGCTTGCACGATTACAGGACTATTTGTTTGATCTGCTGCTTCCATAATTGCACGCATTTGTTCGAGATTATTAACATTAAACGCGGGCACACCAAATCCATGTTCGGCAGCATAATCTAATAATTGACGTAGAGTAATTAAAGCCATTTTATCCTCTTTTTATAGCACTTTTCCAACTTGTAAAATTTTCATGGCATTGGAACCACCACCAACACCCATGTGATCGCCTTTAGTTAAAATTACTAAATCGCTATCTTTCAATAAACCTAATTCTACTAACAATTCTATTGCAGCTCGATTCACTTCATCACGAGCACATTGCGTCGGATCAAATAAAATCGGATAAACCCCGCGTAATAGTGTTAATCGACCGAGTGTTTTGGGATAGCGACTCATTGCATAAATCGGAATTCCAGTTCGAATACGTGACATCCACGTCGCTGTCATTCCCGATTCTGTTAATGCAATAATCGCTTTAATATCCATATGATTTGCGGTGTACATCGTGGTAATTGCAATCGCTTGATCAATGCGACGAAAACGACTCTCGCCTTCTTCTCGTCGATAAACCTCTTGCCAAGAACGCGGCGCTTTTTCCGCAACTTCACATGCACGCGCCATCGCTTCCACAACTAAAGCAGGATGTTCACCCACAGCAGATTCGGCAGAAAGCATAACCGCATCCGTATTATCTAAAACGGCATTCGCCACATCAGAAACTTCTGCGCGTGTGGGTACACTGCTATGAATCATGGATTCCATCATTTGTGTGGCTGTAATAACGGGTTTATTTAAAAGCCTGGAACGATAAATAATTTCTTTTTGCACCACTGGAACTTCAGCATCACCAATTTCCACACCTAAATCACCGCGAGCCACCATAATGCCATCACTCGCTTGAATAATCGCATCAATATTGTGGACGGCTTCCGCGCGTTCAATTTTAGCAATTACACCCGCTGAACCACGATAAGCTTCAATTAAATGTTTCGCTTTTAAAATATCTTCAGCATTACGCGGAAAAGAAATAGCAACATAATCCACTTGCTGCGATAAAGAAAATTTTAAATCCTCAATATCTTTTTCTGTTAAAGCCGCTGCAGATAAACCACCGCCTTTTCGATTAATTCCTTTATGATTAGAAAGAATCCCACCCACTTCAACTTTACATTCGATACGTTCGCCAATAATTTTTTTCACCGTTAGTCGAATGCGTCCATCATCTAATAATAAAACATCATTTAGCTGCACATCATACGGTAATTCTTTGTAATCGATCCCCACACTTTTAATATCACCAGCATCATCTGGCATTCCTGCATCTAAAGAAAAAGTACTGCCTTTAACTAAATTAATTTTACCGTCTTTAAATTTGGCAATCCGAATTTTAGGCCCCTGCAAATCAGCTAAAATACCCACCACGCAATTTAATTTATTGGCTTTTTCACGCATAAGATCGATGCGTTTTTTATGGGACTCATGACTGCCGTGTGAGAAATTCAAACGAACTAAATTAATTCCTTCTTTAATAATCGCTTCCATTACTTCAGGATCATCAGTTGAAGGGCCTAAAGTAGCAATAATTTTCGTATGTCTTTGCATAACTTCACTCTCAAAATGCGTCGTTCTAAATATTATGTTGAGAAATCTAAGTAAGCTTCAATGCTTAACTCTCAATATGAATTATCATATTCGGAGATTATAGCTATTTTCAGCGTTTTATTTATTGGCAGCGTTCACGTAATATTTTCACTGCCGGCAGTTCCTCGCCTTCTAAATACTCAAGAAAAGCGCCCCCACCCGTGCTGATGTAAGATAATTTGTCGCGCACACCAAATTTCACTAATGCCGCGATAGTATCTCCCCCTCCAGCTAGAGTATAAGCGGAACCATCTGCAACTGCATGCGCTAGAGCCTCAGTACCTTTACTAAACTCGACTTTTTCAAATAATCCAACGGGACCATTCCAAATTACCGTTTTAGCTGCCGTTAAAATTGAGCGATAGCTTTCGCTGGTTTTAGGCCCGACATCAAAAATACTATCGTCGGTACTCACTGCATTCAGCGATTTAATTTTTGCATTCGCAGCATCTTCTATTGATTTTGCGACAACGACATCGATAGGCAAAACAATCTGTACACCCTTGGCTTTAGCTTTTTCTAAAACTAATTTAGCGTTTTCTACCCATTGTGGTTCATACAGGGATTTTCCAATTTCTACACCTTGAGCTTTTAGAAAAGTATTGGCAATACCACCACCTACAATCAATTGATCCACTTTATCGATCAGTGCTTCCAATAATTTAAATTTGGAGGAGACTTTCGCGCCTCCAATAATCGCTACCAGAGGTCGCAAAGGTTTTTCGAACGCCTGAGTGAGTGCTTCTAATTCTTCTACCAATAATGGGCCCGCACAAACTTGCGGCGCAAATTTCATAACACCATAAGTAGAAGCTTGTTTACGATGAGCAGTAGCAAACGCATCCATCACAAATACATCACAGAGGTGCGCCATTTTTCGTGATAATTCGTCATCATTTTTTTCTTCGCCTACATTAAAGCGAACATTTTCCAGCAAAACAACTTCACCCTGTTTGATGTGAACGCCGTTCAACCAATCGAGTATCAATGGAACGGAAATCCCTAATAATTTACTCAGTGAATCAGCCACCGGCGCTAAAGAAAATTCACTGTCATAAACACCTTCTTTGGGTCGCCCGAGGTGTGACATCAACATCACTCGCGCACCAGAATCTAAAGCTAATTTGATAGTGGGTAAAGCGCGTTGGATACGCTCATCATCTGTAATGTTCCCGTTCTCCATCGGAACATTTAAATCTTCACGAATTAATACTCGCTTTCCTTCAAGTTCGAGTTCATCCATTTCGTATAAAGCCATATCCACTATCATGAGTACCTCAATTATTTTGCTTTTAGCATTAAATTGGCGGTATCCAACATTCGATTAGAAAAGCCCCATTCATTGTCATACCAAGAAATGACTTTTACTAATTTATCGATTACTCGAGTTTCAGTGGCGTCGAAAATTGAAGAGTGCGGATCGTGATTAAAATCGATAGAAACTAATGGTTCATCACAATAACCTAATATCCCTTTCATTTCATTATTAGCTGCTTTTTTAAGAATAGAATTAATTTCTTCAACAGAAACTTTACGCGCGGCATCAAAAGTAAAATCAACAAGTGAAACGTTTATGGTTGGAACACGAATCGAGTAACCATCCAATTTACCGGCCAATTCTGGTAATACCAAACCTACTGCCGCTGCCGCACCTGTTTTAGAAGGGATAAGCGATACTGCAGCTGCACGCGCACGACGCAAATCGCTGTGATAACTATCCGTGACACGTTGATCATTCGTATAAGAATGTACGGTAACCATTAATCCCCGTTCAATACCAACATTTTCATGGAGTACTTTCGCGAGGGGCGCAAGACAGTTGGTTGTACAAGAAGCGTTGGAAACGATATTCACTTTAGAAGTAATGATATTATCATTTACTCCGAAAACAACTGTTGGCACATCGTTGCCTGCTGGTGCGGAAATTAAAACTTTTTTTGCGCCCGCCTTTAAATGCACTTCGGCTTTTTCACGGCTGGTAAAAAGTCCCGTACACTCTAATACGAGATCAATATCTAATTTCGCCCAGGGTAATTTTTCTGGATTTTTTTCGCTAATGCAGGTGATGCGATCACCTTCAATAATTAAATCATTCCCTTCGATTTTAATTTCTTTATTAAATTTTCCATGCACGCTGTCATATTTAGTTAAATGCACATTGAAATTAATATCGCCTAAATCATTAATCGCTACGATTTTAAAATCTCGGCGACCCGATTTTTCGTAAAAAGCACGTAATATATTTCGACCAATACGGCCATAACCATTAATAGCAACTTTATAAGTCATCTTAGTCTCCAATTTTCTAGACAACGAATATTAAATTTCCATTCGTTATAATGCAGGTTACTCGCTATGACACGATCTCATTTTTTTGCTGTAATAATTCTGCGACTTTCGCAGCAATATTTTCTACACTAAATCCATAGGCTAGAAATATATCTTTAGCCGGTGCGGACGCACCAAATTTATCGATACCAATCACCGTACCATTTAGACCAACAAATTGGTACCAATAATCCGGAGAACCAGCTTCGATTACAATACGCCGTGTAATATTCGGAGGCAATACTGTATCTCGATAGGATTTTTCTTGAAGTTTGAATATTTCACAACAAGGCATCGAGACGACACGTAAATTTATGCCTTTTTCACGCATATGTTGCGCTGCTTGCATAGCTAATTCAATTTCAGAACCGGTTGCAATTAAAATGGCATCCATTTTATCTTCTGCTTCTCGTAAAATGTATCCGCCTTTAGCAACATTTTTCAGGGTCGTAGCATCACGTTCTTGATGCGTAACATTCTGGCGCGTTAACAATAAGCAACTGGGTCCTTTATGATTAACGGCTTGTTGCCAAGCCACTGCCGTTTCAACATCATCAGCCGGACGCCACACACGTAATCCTGGTGTCATTCTTAACATATTAATGTGTTCAATCGGTTGATGGGTGGGCCCATCTTCCCCCAATCCAATAGAATCATGACTGAAAACAAAAATGGTATGCGTTTTCATCATAGTTGCTAAACGCAAAGCATTACGCGCATAATCTGCAAATGTTAAAAAGGTTCCGCCAAAAGGAATAAAACCATGATGTAGCGCAATTCCATTCATTATGGCTGACATTCCAAATTCACGCACACCGTAATGAATATAATTGCCATCACACTGTGTCTGACTTAAAACTTTTGCTTGTGGCCACACGGTACAATTAGAAGTTGTTAAATCCGCAGACCCGCCAATTAATTCGGGTAAAACTTCCGAAAAAACTGCGATACATTTGGCAGAAGCTTTGCGTGTCGCAATATTTTCGCCTTGTTTTTGCAGCTTTTCGATAAATTCATTACTATAAGCATCCCAATTTTCGGGTAACCAACCTTGCGTACGTCGCAATAATTCTGCAGCTAATTTTGGATGTGCGCTTTCATAACCCGCGAATAATTGATTCCAATCTTTTTCTAGCTCTCCACCTTTTTGGCGGGCATCCCATTCTGCATAAATTTCTGCAGGAATTTCAAAGGGGGGATATTTCCAATTTAATTCTTTACGCGCTAATTCTACTTCTTTGTCACCTAACGCACTTCCGTGACATTCTTCGGTGCCAGCTAAATTTGGCGCGCCATAACCAATTTTGGTTCTACAACAAATAAAAGATGGACGTGTGGTTTCGGCGCGAGCTTCAGCAATTGCTGCTCTAACCGCTTGCGGATTATGTCCATCCACATTTCGAATAACATGCCAATGATAAGCTTCAAAACGCTTAGGCGTGTCATCGGTAAACCAACCCGTAACATCGCCATCAATGGAAATACCATTATCATCCCAAAGAACAATGAGCTTGCCTAATCCTAATGTACCGGCTAATGAGCACGCTTCATGCGAAACACCTTCCATTAAACAGCCGTCACCCGCAAATACATATGTGTAATGATCGATTAAATTAAAATCTTCACGATTAAATTGTTTTGCTAACACTCGTTCTGCAATGGCCATACCCACACCATTTGCGAGACCTTGCCCCAAAGGGCCGGTCGTTGCCTCAACACCGGGAGTCTCACCGTATTCTGGATGGCCGGGGGTTCGCGAATGGAATTGACGAAATTTTTTGATATCTTCAATGGTCACATCGAAACCGGTCAAATGCAGGAGTGCGTATTGCAGCATCACACCATGACCGTTTGAAAGGATAAATCGATCCCTATTAAGCCAATTTGGATTAGCAGGATTAAACTTTAGATAATCGCGCCATAATACTTCAGCTATATCCGCCATGCCCATGGGCATACCGGGGTGTCCAGAATTCGCTTTTTGTACAGCGTCCATCGCTAATGCCCGAATGGCATTTGCACATTCTCTACGAGATACCATAATTATCCTGTCAGTCCAATGAAACTGGTTGATAATAATAACCTGGTTTAAGGCGCTAAGCAAAAGGTACGCAAGCAGGGTGTGTAATTGATTTAAAACATGCAAAATGCTAGCGTTTGGCATCTTGCATCTTAAACTTAGCAGTATGTTTATTTTTTAACAAAGAGCAGAAAATAATGTGTGGAATAGTAGGAGTCGTCGCGCAACGTAATGTGGCGCATATTTTAATAGAAGGTTTAAAGCGTCTGGAATATCGCGGTTATGACTCTGCGGGTTTAGCAGTCATCGAACCCGAAACGAAAAATATTCATTGTTTACGGACCACCGGCAAAGTCGATCGGCTGGCGGAAGAGTTAAATCAAAAAAATATGCCAGGTTTAATTGGCATTGCGCACACACGGTGGGCAACCCATGGTAAACCCTCTATTAATAACGCCCATCCACACTGCTCGAAAAATCAAATTGCCGTGGTGCACAACGGTATTATAGAAAATCACGAAGAATTACGACAAAAATTACTAAAACTCGGTTATGAATTTGTAACTGAAACCGATACCGAAGTTATTGTGCACTTGCTCCATCATTATTCCGAACTAACAGATGATTTTATCGAGGCTATAGCTAAAACAACTGCTGAATTACGCGGAGCCTATGCAGTCGGTATTATTAATCTAAAAAAACCGAATACCCTTTATGCTGTCCGTGCAGGAAGTCCCCTTGTGATTGGAATCGGCATCGAGGAATATTTTATTGCTTCAGGTGCTTTAGCTTTATTACCCTTCACGCAACAATTTATTTATTTAGAAGAAGGAGACATTGCTGAATTAACCATAAATTCACATATTATTTATGATCGCGAACGTAAAGTAGTGACCCGAAATATCCACACTTCTGAAGCCGATTTTGAAAATATTTCTAAAGGTCAATATCGACATTACATGCAAAAAGAAATTTTCGATCAGCCACAAGCTATTTTAGACACGATTGACGGCCATATCTTTAATCATCTTATTCAAATTGAAGGTTTTGGTCATAATGCCAAAAACATTTTACCACGCATTAAACACATACATATTGTGGCGTGTGGCACGAGTTATCATGCAGGACTAGTCGCGCGTCATTGGTTGGAATCGATCGCAAAAATTCCCTGTCATGTAGATATTGCTAGCGAATATCGTTATCGAAGTCCTATCGTACCAGAAAATACTTTATTAATTGCATTGTCGCAATCGGGCGAAACAGCGGATACTTTGGCTGCTATTCGCATGGCAAAAACGTTAGGTTACGTGAGCACAATGGGCATTTGCAATGTTGCTGAAAGTTCATTAGTACGTGAAGCCGAGCTTTTATTTTTAACGCGCGCTGGCAATGAAATTGGGGTTGCCGCCACTAAAACTTTCTCCGCTCAATTGATCGCATTATTATTATTAACTTTATGCTTGAAACAAATTCATGACGCAGAAGGCACAAAAGAATTTATTCGACAGTTAAATTTATTACCGAAATTAATGCGTGATGCCTTACATCTAGAAGAAGAGATTAAAGGATTGTCTCATCATTTTGCGCACAAACATAATGCTTTATTTCTTGGCCGGGGCGTACATTTTCCAATAGCATTGGAAGGTGCATTAAAATTAAAAGAAATATCTTATTTACATGCTGAGGCTTATCCCGCAGGTGAGCTTAAACATGGACCTTTAGCGTTAGTCGATAAAGACATGCCCGTTATTGTGGTCGCACCAAATAATCACTTAACAGAAAAGTTGGAATCTAATATTCAAGAAGTGCAAGCACGTCAAGGTAATGTTTTTCTTTTTCTGGATGAAACCGTGAAATGGCAACCTAATCATGATGCCCGTGTAATTAGAATGCCCGCAATGCCGGAAATTTTAAGTCCTATCATTTACACTATTCCGCTGCAATTATTGGCATATCATATTGCCGTATTAAAAGGAACCGATGTCGATCAACCGAGAAATTTAGCAAAATCGGTAACAGTAGAATAGAATAGAAACTCTATTCCAACTTGTTACGAGACTGATATGTTTAATGCGGTCATTTTTGATTTTGATGGCGTGATTTTAGATAGCGAACCCCTGCATTACGAAGCTTGTCGTCAAGTCCTGCAAGATCTGGGGATTAAACTGACTTTCAAAGAATATTTAGCAAAATATACTGGCGTTCCCGATCGGGAGATGTTTCCACCATTATTAATCAGTCGAGGAATTTATACCACACCCGAAGAAATAAATGCTATTGTCCAACAAAAAATAAAATATTATACGAATATTATTGAAAATCACGATAATTTACCGGTGGTCGCTGGATTAGAGCAATTTATCGATAACTTAATTATTGCTAATAAAAAAATTGCAATTTGTAGTGGCTCTAGTATTAAAGAAGTCGAATCGGTACTCAAACATATTGTTAATGGGCGCTTACAATCTTGTTTTGAAATTATCGTCACTTCAGAAAAAGTAAAAAATGGAAAACCATCACCGGAAGGTTATTTACTAACCGCCAAACTTTTAAATGTGATGCCTCAACACTGTTTAGTTATTGAGGACGCAAATCCTGGAATCCAAGCGGCAAAAAAAGCCGGAATGTATGTGATTGCGGTTTTAACTACTCATGATCGAGAATTCTTGTTGGCAGCAAATCAGGTTGTCGAAGACTTAACAAAAATTGATATTGATGCAAAATAATTCTTTCCAAAATTTGACTTACCCAAATCCCTCACTTAAGCTTATTTAAGCTAATAATTCGCGTGGTGAAAATGACTCGCAAATACACGCCTAAATTCAAATATTGTTTTCTAATTTTATTAACTTTAGAAAGTTCTGCGATTTTATCGCAAACGCCAGAGCAATATCGCTCAATGGTTATGGCACAAAATGGGATAGTAGCCGCAGAATCTCCTCTCGCTGCCGAGGCTGGAGTGATGATTTTACAATCTGGCGGCAATGCGATTGATGCAGCCATTGCTGCAAATGCGGTAATGGGAGTGGTTGCACCGCAATCGTGTGGAATTGGTGGAGATTTATTTGCTATCGTTTTTGAAGCGAAAACTAAAAAAATATATGGATTAAATGCCAGCGGTTGGTCTCCCGCTAAATCCTCCCTCGCACGATTTAAAGGCATGAGCGCAATTCCAGAAATGAGCATTAATGCTGTGACTGTTCCTGGAGTTGTAGCAGGCTGGCAAGAATTATTAACGCGTTTTGGCCGTAAAAAATGGGGAGAAGTTTTAGCGCCGGCGATTCGTCTAGCCAAGGATGGCTTTCCGGTTACTGAAAAAGTTGCACGCGACTGGTCCGACCATGTAGACATTCTTAAAAATAATTCAGAAATCACAAAAACTTATTTAATTAATCAGCAACCCCTGAAAATGGGCCAAATATTCAAAAATCCCAACTTAGCCTGGTCGTATGAACAAATTGTCAAAAATGGCGCGAATGCTTTTTATCACGGTCAAATCACCGAAAAAATTTTACAGCTGTCAGATAAATTAGGTGGCCTATTATCTTCGCGTGATTTTGCTGATTTTTCTCCTGAATGGGTGACACCACTACATATTAATTATCGTGGTTGGACGGTTTACGAACTCCCACCCAATGGTCAAGGTATCGCAGCTTTAATGATGCTGAATATCATGCAAAGATTTCCTCTAGCACAATATGGTTTCGGTTCAGCAAATACATTACACATCATGATTGAAGCTAAAAAACTCGCTTACAGTGATTTAATAGCTTATCTAGGCGATCCCAGAGATCAGAATTTACCAATAACAGAATTATTATCTGCGAATTATACTACGCAACGTACAAATTCGATCGATATGCAACATGCACATTGCCAGGTTCCTGCTGGAATAATAACAAATAAAAAAGGAGATACAACTTTCTTGAGCGTAGTTGATCGCGAAGGAAATATGGTTGCATTAATTCAAAGTAATTATACTTTGTTTGGATCTGGATTAGTTGCATCGAATACCGGATTTGTTTTGCAAAATCGCGGTGCATTATTCAGTTTAAATCCACATTCGCCGAATGCCTTCGCTCCACATAAACGTCCATTACATACGATTATTCCAGCATTTATGCAAAAAGGACCATTATCGATTGCATTTGGAATTATGGGAGGATGGAATCAAGCGCAAGCGCATGCGCAATTTGTTGCTGATATTGCGGATTTTGGCATGAATATCCAACAAGCATTAGACGCACCCCGCTTCACAAAAAGTACATTCACCGGTTGCGACGTCGCGCTCGAAAATCGTTTTTCCCCTGAAGTTTTACAAAATTTAAAAATGCGCGGACATATTTTGCAATTAGAACCTGCATTTGCTCGCATAATGGGTGCCGGCCAAGCGGTTATGCGTGATGAAAAATCAGGGGTTAATTACGGTGCCTCTGATCCGCGTAAAGATGGTGAGGCTATTCCTGAAGTTTTTCTAAAGTAGCCTGGATCGAAGATCCAGGGGAAATAAACAATGATCCCGGATCTTCGATCCGGGCTACTACAAAACTTATCCTGCGAAGGCATGTTCCGGTAAACCTTTTACCGGCATTTTAATCGCAAATAGACTTCCTGCGGGTTCGGGCAACAAAAGTAATTCATCTAATGAGCGCGAACAAGAAGTTATAAATAAAGTATCTAATTCCTCTCCACCAAAAATACAGGAGGTGGGTCGTTCGACCGGCATCCCAATTTCTTGATTTATTTTGCCATCGGAAGTATAGCGTACAATTTTCCAGCCATTCCACATGGCTTGATAAATAAATCCTGCGGAATCGACGGTTAAACCATCAGGCTCAACAGGCATTTGACTTTTGGCCAAGATACGTCGATTACTGATCGTACCTTCTGCTAAATTAAAATCGTAAGCATATAAAAATCCATGCGTGTATCCGTCGGTGTAATAAAAAGTTTTATCGTCAGGACTCCAACCTAATCCGTTTGATACTGTAACTGCACTCTCCATTTGCGTTACCGTTCCATCGGGATCTAAACGAAATAAACCACCTTGGGGATTTTTCGTATTAATATTTGCGACCCCAATCCAAAAACGTCCTAAACGATCGCATTTTCCATCATTCATTCGTAAGTCAGGACGATTATCTGGAATAATTTTCGCTAAACGAGTAATTTTTCCAGAAGGAATTTCAATGGCTACCACGTCTTGTCCCACTGTTGCAACTATTCCGCCTTGTTTTCGTGGTACTACAGAACCAATAAAATCCGGCAGCGACCAGCTCTGATGTTCACCCGTTTTCGGATCGAAACGATATAATTGCCACTCTGCAATATCGAAAAAATATAAAACTTTTTCCTGTGGATGCCACATCGGACCTTCACCCAACGCAAGCCTTCCTGGCCAGATATTTTTTATTTCCATTAATGTGCCTCATCCCAATTTTTACCCACACCAATCTCTACTAAGAGTGGGACTGATATTTTCGCAGCCTTTTCCATGCATTCTCGCAAAGCAGCAATAGTAACATCTACTGCGGAGTCTTCTGCTTCTAACACTAATTCGTCATGCACCTGCATAATCATTTTTACAGGTAATTCACTAGATTCAATCCATTGATCCACACAAATCATCGCCATTTTAATAATATCCGCTGCACTACTCTGCATAGGCGCATTAATGGCTTGGCGCTCTGCCGCACGTCGACGAGGAATATTACTAGAATGAATTTCTGGAACATAAATACGACGACCAAACAAGGATTCCACATAACCTTGTGCTTCAGCTATTTTTCGAGTTTCCTCCATATATTTTTGCACGTTAGGATAGCGCTCGAAATATAAATCCATATATTTCTGCGCTTGTTGCCGCTCGATATTTAGATTCTGACTTAAACCAAAAGCCGACATTCCATACAGTAGTCCAAAATTAATTGTTTTAGCAAATCGACGCTGCTGATCAGTCACCGCATTGAATTCTACATTAAATACTTCTGCCGCGGTGGCTCGATGAATATCCAAGCCTTTATTAAATGCATGCAATAATCCTGGGTCTTTCGATACGTGTGCAATAATTCTTAATTCAATTTGCGAATAATCGGCGGCAATAATTTTAGATCCTGGCGCCGATATAAATGCTTTGCGAATTTTTCTACCTTCTTCATTGCGAATCGGGATATTTTGTAAATTCGGATTGTTGGATGAAAGCCGACCGGTATTTGTCACGGCTTGATTATAAGTGGTATGGACACGACCAGTATTCGGATTAATTTGTTCTGGTAACCTATCGGTATAGGTAGATTTTAATTTACATAAACTGCGATGCTCAAGAATAATTTTTGGCAACGGATATTCTAAAGCCAAGTCCAACAAGACTTCTTCCGCTGTAGACGGTTGACCACCTGCAGTTTTCTTCACGCTCGGTAGCTGTAATTTTGCAAATAATATTTCTTGTAATTGTTTGGGAGAGCTCAAATTAAATTCACATCCGGCAATAGCATAAGCTTCTTTTTCTAGTTCTTTTATTCTTTTATTCAGTTCCATACTTTGCTTATTCAACATCTTTGCGTCAACTAATACACCACAGCTTTCCATATTTGCTAATACGCTGACAAGCGGCATATCAATTTCATGATAGATATTTGTCAAGCCCTTGTCTTGAGTAATTTTTTCATATAATTGTTGATGCAATAAAGCGTTGATTTCTGCTTCTTCTGCAGCGAATTTAGCAGCTGCCGGAATTTCAATAGAGTTAAATATTTTCTGTTTAACACCCTTGCCAATTAAATCTTCCAATTTTGTAGTATTGCGACCTAAATATTTTAATGACAGTGAATATAAATCATGTTTACTACCACCGCTATTCAACACATAAGATTCTATTAAAGTATCTCTGCTATTTGCCTTAAATAAAATTGCATTGCGCTTTAATATTTCCCTTAAATGTTTTATATTGTGACCGATAATTGTAATTTTATGATTTTCTAAAACAGGTTGCAGTGCTGTAAGCACTGCCTGTATCGATAATTGTTGAGGAGCATCTGCATAATTATGTGCTAACGGAATATAAGCAGCCACGCTTTCTACCGCCACAGCAATTCCCACTAATTCCGCAGTAACTCCCTCTGCTGCCGTGGTTTGTAATGTAATGACGCCAGTTTTTTTATTAATTATTTGGTTAATCAGAGTATCTAAAGATTTTTTATCTGTAATGGTTTGATATTCGTGTTTAATTGTAGTGGTTGTTTGAGCTTGCAATAATTCAGCTAGCCAATTTTTAAATTCCAAATTCGTGAAATACTCAATTAATTTAGCTTGATCACGCTCAGCCAACTTTAATTCGTTCGGAATTTCAGCGAGTTTACAATCAGTTTTGATGGTTACTAACTCTTTATATAAAGGTAAATCAGGAATAGTATTTTTTAGATTTTCACCGACTTTGCCTTTAATCTCTTGAGCAGATTCAATGATTTTATCTAATGTCCCATACTGGTTTAACCATTTTACTGCTGTTTTAGGACCTACATTTGCTACACCGGGAATATTATCGACGTTATCACCGGTAAGCGCGAGATAATCGATCATCCTTTCTGGCGCAACACCGAATTTTTCTACAACACCACTAATATCTAAAACGCTTCCCGTCATCGTATTCACGAGCGTAATATTTTCATTGACTAATTGCGCCATATCTTTATCGCCAGTGGAGATTAGCACTGAAATTCCTTGTTTCTCTGCTTGTCTCGCGAGCGTTCCGATTACATCATCTGCCTCAATGCCTGGCTCGATAATTAAAGGTAAACCTAATGCGCGGATAACTTCGTGTAGCGGTGCAATTTGCTTTTGTAAATCATCAGGCATTACTGTGCGATTGGCTTTATATTCTGCGAACAAATCATTTCGAAATGTTCTCCCTTTCGGATCAAAAATGACAGCGATATAGTCCGCTTTGTAGTCTGCCATCAGTTTCTTCAACATATTAATAACACCATAAACTGCACCGGTAGGTTGCCCCTTCGAATTGGTCAAAGGCGGCAAAGCGTAATAAGCTCGGAAAAGATAAGATGAGCCGTCAACTAAAACCAAAAGTTTATCTTGTTTCGCCATGTAAAATTCCACACTCTTTAATATTTTATATTTATCCTGGATGCTGGATAACGTTCGTTATCTTAACGTGAATAATTAGGCCAGAAAAGTGGGAAATCCTGCACAAATGATTTACATATCTTATGCCAGCTCGGTAATTTAATGGTATATTAATAAATTAAATATTAATTAAGTTGACCAAATACATTACTAATCCTGTTTAAAAAAGCCGAGTTAACTGGGTTTATCTGTCTAAGGGTTAGCAAAGGATTAAGCAAAAAAGCTTGCCTGCTTACAGCTTTATAACTATAGTAGGCAGTTTGCACAAATTATCGCTAATATTATGAGAGCTTAAGATGCGTAGATCGATTTCGGGTTTTGCACTTCTATTCACCTCCGTTAGTGCTATCCTTGGTTCTGGCTGGTTGTTTACTAATTATTACACCTCTGTATTAGCCGGACCCGCCGCGATGATTTCTTGGCTAGTAGGTGGCGCCGCCGTTATTTTTATCGCTTTTATTTACGCTGAGCTTTGTACCTTATTACCCATCACAGGTTCGAGCACAAGAATCCCGCAATACACGCATGGAACTTTAGTCAATTTTTTATTTTCTTGGATAATTTGGCTTTCTTATGCCGCACTAGTACCAACTGAGGTGCAAGCAGTTATTCAATATTTAAGTTATTTTTTTCCTAATATGGTGCATGCCAATTCGAGCTTAACACATACCGGATATTTTGTTGCATCACTATTAATGTTACTAGTGAGCGCTATTAATATTTTTTCTCTACGCTGGTTACTACGCGCAAATAATTTTTTAACGGTCATGAAAATATTAATTCCCACTTTAGTTACAGTGACTATCATCGCGCACTTTTTCACATTTAAACGTATGATTCATCCTGCGGAAAGTGTTTTTGCTCCTTACGGTTGGCATGGAATTTTTGGCGCCGTCACTACCGGTGGTATCGTTTTCGCATTTAATGGTTTTAAACAAGCTTGCGAAATGGCAGGTGAAGCTAAAAATCCGCATCGCGCATTACCCTTTGCTATTTTGGGTTCGATTTTCGTTACGTTAGCTATTTATGTTTTATTACAAATTGCGTTTTATATTTCGTTGACCCCACAAAATTTTCACGGCAATTGGACCGATATTATTTTACCAAGTAATCAAAGTCCGATGTCAGCCGTATTAAAACAAGATAATTTAATGTCTCTACTGCCACTGCTTTACATCGGCGCCATTGTCGGGCCTTTAGCGGCGGCATTAATGTATGCGAGTTCAGCAAGCCGATGTATGTACGGAATGAGTAAGAATAATCATATCCCGACCGTTTTTCAAAAAATTACCGCGCAAGGAAATCCAATCTACGCCATTATGTTGAATTTTTTATTGGGAATGTTAATGTTTGCGCCGTTACCCGGTTGGAACGCTATGATTAATTTCCTAACCTCTTTAATGGCGATCACTTATGCTATCGGCCCAGTCTGTTTGCTGGCATTACGTCATCAAATCGCGCATTATGAGCGGCCTTTTCGCTTACCTTTTGCAACTATTTGGGCCACTGTGGCTTTTTATATTTGCACATTACTGACATATTGGAGCGGTTGGAATGTAATTTCTAAATTAAGTATCGCATTAATAATCGGTTTAGCCGTATTGTTGATCCATCGATTTTTAATTCAATCACGCGAAAAATTTTCTTTAGATTGGCGCTCATCCATTTGGATCTGGCCTTATTTTATTGGAATAACTTTGTTTTCATATCTCGGTAGCTTTGGTAATGGTAGCAATATTGTGCCGTTTGGTTGGGATATGATATTCATTGGATTTTTCTGTTTATTCATTATGTGGCTAGCAATCAAATTTAAATTGCCAGCTGCAACTACCGAAAAATACATCAGCGAGTTAGAATTGTCTAAGCATGCCTAACTCATGAGGATTTAAACCATGGATATGGATCGGAATGAAACGGATGATCGTCGCTCAATCATCATGTCAGAAGTCATGACGCCTGAAAAAAGCAATTTTGCCGGCAACATTCATGGCGGTTATCTCTTAAGTTTATTAGACCGTGTCGCATATGCCTGCGCAGCGAGATATGCAGGGCAATACGTCGTAACCTTATCGGTTGACGAAGTTATTTTCAAAGAACCCGTGCATGTCGGCGAGTTAGTGATGTGCTATGCTTCAGTAAATTATGTGGGGCGCACCTCGATGGAAGTTGGTATTCGGGTGGTGGCTGAAAATCTACGAACCCAAGACAGACGTCACACGAATTCTTGTTATTTTACAATGGTTGCTGTCGATAAAAATTTAAAACCAACACCAGTTACTCCATTAACGCTCGAAACCGAAACCCATAAGCAGCGATATTTAGAGGCTAAGTTGCGCAAAGAAATGCGCATTCAATTCGCCAAAGAGCACGCAGAACGCAAAGCTCAATTATTAAAAAATACGAAATAAACGGATTTCACAGACTTAAAATATGAGTAGATTACGGGACATTTTATTAGGGAAACCGCGCAGTCCACTTTCGTCTAAAAGTCGTCGTCACATTGTATTAATTGCATTTCTCGCCTGGATCGGATTAGGGGCGGATGGTCTCTCTTCTGCAAATTATGGTCCCGAGCAAGCATTTTTGGCGCTCGGAAAATATCATTATCTCGCTTTGTATTTAGCAATTGCGACTGCGCTCACAATTTTTCTGATTTCCGCTGCCTATAATCAAGTGGTCCGCTTATTTCCAAACGGCGGTGGTGGATATAAAGTTGCATCGATATTATTAAGTCCAGGAGCAGGCCTCGTTTCTGGTGCTGCATTATTAATTGATTACACGCTCACCATTGCGACTTCCGTTGCGAGCGGAACCGATGCTTTATTTAGTTTATTACCCATCGATTTTCAAGGTTATAAATTAGCAATTGAAGTTGTGGTTTTATTTTTTTTATTGTATCTGAATTTGCGTGGCGCTAAAGAGTCGATTCGAATTTTATTACCGATTTTTTTAGGTTTTTTTATCACCCACGTTATTATGATTATTTATGGTATTTTTCTGCATAATTATGATTTACCCGTCGTGGTGCATAAAGCTTTTAATGAAACCAAACTTTCTATTCAAGCATTGGGTATTCTACCCGTGCTAGCTTTATTTATGCGAGCCTACTCAGTGGGTGCGGGTACTTACACTGGTTTGGAAGCCGTTTCTAATAACGTTCACATACTAAAAGAACCACGCGTTCGCACAGCAAAATGGACTATGTTTTACATGGCTGTCTCACTTAGTGTTGTCGCCGGTGGAATTATTCTTTTATATTTATTATGGAGTCCGCAAGCAACAGCAGGCGAAACTTTAAATGCTGTCGTTTTTCAACAAATCCTAGCGAGCTGGTCTCCTTCTTCTCGGCACATTAGTATTATTATTCTTCTACTCGTTGAAACTGGAATTTTATATGTGGCAGCCAATACCGGTTTTCTAGGTGGTCCCGCTGTACTTGCTAATATGGCGGTAGATTCTTGGGTACCAAAACGCTTTGCCATGCTTTCGAGTCGTCTAGTTACGCAAAACGGAATTATTTTCTTTGGATTATTAGCCTTATTTATTTTATTAGCCACACGCGGCAATGTGAGTTTTCTCGTTATTTTATATAGTATGAATGTGTTCCTTACTTTTTCTTTATCTTTGCTAGGCTTAAGTAATTATTGGTGGAAACAAAGACGCAAGAAAAAGAAAAAATGGCTGGGCCATCTTTCACTTTCATTACTAGCTTTTATTATTTGCGCTTGCATATTGATAAGCATGTTATTTACTAAATTTGAAAGTGGCGGTTGGATTACGATCGTCATCACGGGAATCGCTGTTAGTATTTGTGTGATTATTCATCGTCATTATCGTCATTTCAGCGAGTTAAAAAAGAAATTAAATCAAGAATTGCATATTCCGATTTCTATCGACAACAAACTCCAACATAAACCATTAAAACTTGATCCAACTAAACCAACCGCGGTATTTCTAGTTTCTGAAATCGGTGCAGCTATGCACTCTTTATTATGGGTGCAGCGTATGTTTCCCCAATATTTTCATAATTTCGTATTTATTAGTCATGCCGAAATCGACATTGGAAGTTTTGGTAGTAAAAAATTATTGAAAGAGTTACAGACGCAAAGCGAAAATATACTCGATTACTTAGTAAAATATTCCGAAGTTCACGGGACCGCGGCTGAATATTACTGTTCTTTCGGAACTGATCCCGTAGATCATATTCAAGAAATCGCCACCAAAGTGAATAGCAAATATCCCACTGCAATTTATTTTGCATCTCGCTATGTCTACCCCACCGAAAATTGGTTTGTCAGAATGCTACATAGCAATATGGCAACCATCATTCAACGCCGTTTACAAATGTTAGGCGTAAAAATGCTAGTCCTACCACTACAATTAAAAACTTAATACTTCGAATTGTTTTTTGTATATTTATTTTATTTTGCCGTGTTGCTTGATAAGCGACGCAAAAAAATAGAGAGGTACGGGGAACCTCTCTATTTGAGATTAAGGAGCAAACAAGAAATGCAATTTTAGAAAGCAAATACGTGGTTAATTGACCACATGAATTCCTGTACAGTCACACGCTCTCTTCGATTGAAGTTAATCGGAGCTGAAGGTGAACCAAACGGATCATTCGGGAACAGAGTGATATTAGTTGTGCTCGAATTAAAGCTACGTTGAGCTGTCACCAGGTAGGTATAATTGAAATTCATAAACCAATCTGGTCTGAAGTAATAGTTATAACCGATTTGCGCTGCACCACCCCAAACCGTGTTATTTACTGTCAAATTAACTGGGTAAAACAAATTGGTACCGCCACCACCACCCGATGCTGGAGTGAACGCATTTACGCCATTAATTCGCAAGGTGTTGTAAATGGTTAATAATGCCGGTCCGATACCGAAATAAGCAAAACCTTTATCGTATTGAATACCCAAATACGGGAAAATCATAAATTCGTGTTTAACGCGGTTATGCACTAACACGTCGAAGTCACCGTTTGTGAATGTATTTACACCTGCTGATGCATTGGGAAGAAATACTACATCACCATTTGAGTGGAAATCTAAGAATTTGTAAATGGCTTCAATACCCCAACACCAATCGCCACCATTTATCGGCGCCCAATAACCAATATCAACTAGAGGTGCTAATTTATTTTCGTTATCCAAAACAAAATCGTTTGTATAGGTATTAAAAGTGAGACTTTGAACTACGTTAACATATGTACGATAGGTATCAACCCAAACTTTTTTCTGAATGCTGGATGCGCTACCACCAAGACTGATATAAAAACCAGGTATGACTAATGGCGCTGGAATTTCTGGGCCACCTGCATATGCCGTTATCACTGCACTGCTTACTATACAGCTTAACGTCGCTTTCAAGATTGCTCGTTTCATTGCTTAAATCTCCTTTTAATCGCAAGGAACAATAAATTAAAATATAAAATTCTGATGAATCATGTTAATAAAAAGAAATGTATATAGCAATATGTTATTTTTTTACCTTCCGTTATTTATATTGAAGATAGACCCATCATTCCAGAATTGTCAGTTTCTCTGTTTGCTAAAACTCCATTGTTAGCGTTTTGAGAAATGTCTGTTTGAGGTGAATTCCAAAAACTGCAAAATTTATTCCATATTGCCTTAGGCGAGCCTACGTTAGTTTTTAAAAAATAATACGAAGCTGCAGCAAATAGACCTGCAATAGCTAAAGTTTTTATAGAAAGGACTTTTAATAATGCAAAAGCTAAGACAGCAGCCACCGGTGGACAAAAAATTGTGGCTGACAATGCCAGCGCCATAAATATACTTAAAATTACTAAAGTAATCACAAAATTACGTTGATAACTTAATTGTTTTACGCGCGCTAATTTTAAATCGTCTGGCATCGCTAATTGATTTTTCTCTTCTTTTAAAAGATTCATCGTGCCACGCAACCATAACACATTACTCATAGAAGCCAACCATAAACCAATACAAGAGGCGATAATCAACGGGGGCACAAATACCGCAACAATTGCTAAAACGGAGGCACATGCTCCTAAAAGAGCAGCATATTTTTCGTAACGAATCGATGTTAATAAATGATTTTCCTTTTGAGTTACATTTTGGCAATAAGTCATACGCCAATTCTTTTTGGCTATATCTATTCGATTTGTACTGATTACTGATGATGTCACCCAAAAACCATAACCGCCCAATTGCATGATACTAGAAATAAGCGGCGCTATATGTAAAGCGGCTAATGGCAAAACAGGTACAAACGAAATGATGGTAAGCGCCACACCTAAGCCAAATAATCCCCCCATCAATTTTTTTAGAATGTCAGCCGCTACTTTCCTTCCATTCAATGTAATTTTTATTTTTTCTGGAATTATTGAGGCACGTTCGGACTCGGCAAAGCCTGCAGACAACACAATACACGGGGTTTCTTGAGTTTTTTCCAAAAGTGTTTCTTCGAGTAGGGATTCATTTGAATGAGAAGCGTTATTTAAAATTGTTTGGTCTGATTGAGGATCTTCAGTTCTTCGATTATCAGGTACTGCCATATCAGTCCCCCTCGTATTAGCTATGTAATAGGATTCTATTCATTATCAAACGACTCTATTAACAAAATCTGAAGTAGTAGTCATGCGCCAGCCAAACAGTTCAAATAATTGTTTTTTAAGAATTTATTCGGCACGCAATGACTCTATGGGATCCAAGCGAGAAGCACGCAATGCGGGATAAAACCCTGATACAATACCGACTATCACCGATACTACGAAACCTAAAGTCGGCGGCAAAACGTAGAAAAGATATTCCCAGCCTGAGATTTTCGCAATAATATAAGATACGAGTAAACCGATAATTATTCCTAAAATCCCACCAAGTACTGTCAGCATCACTGACTCGATCAGAAACATAATTAAAATATCTTTTTGATGGGCACCAATTGCTAACCGAACTCCAATCTCACGCCGACGTTCAACCACTGAGACTAACATAATATTCATTACCCCAATGCCACCAACTAGAAGCGATATACTGCCAATCGCGCCTAATAACCAAGTAAATGTTCTTTGTTGTTTACCAATTAATTGCAATATTTGCTCGGGATTACGAATATCAACACGTGCATTAGGTAGCAATTGATTTAATTTCTTTTGCACGGCTGCTTGCACCTGATTAATATTAGAATCTTCAGATAATTTTATTAAAAGATTATTGATTGACGCGTAACTGCTAATTAAATATGAGGCATTTAATGGAATAATGACGCTATTATCAATATCAGTAAAAACAAATAAATTAGGCTGCCAAGGTTTAGCAACACCAATAATCGTAAAATACCAGTTACCTAAACGCACTTGTTGGCCGATCGGATTTGTCATTCCATCTTGCTGCAGCTTTTCTGCAAGTTTCGCACCAATTACGCAATATAAACTGCTTCCATCAAATAATCGCACAAAACGACCTTTGTCCACGTAAACTTTTGCCACCGAAGAGAATTCTTCCGTTGCACCAACAACCGCACCATAGGAATTTTTTCCATGATAAATAACGGGTAAATAATTTGAAATGTAGGGCGCAATTTGTAAAATCTGTGATGATACTGCTTGGATTTGGGGGATGTCATCTAAGGTTAATTTACCTTGATTTTCTTGACTCGCCGCTTGAGAATTTTCTGTTTGGCTAGAAGAAATGTTGACAGCGAGCAAATGCGTACCTAAAGTTTTAAATTGCGCGAGCGCGTGACTCGTTGCTAATTGTGATGAAGTGATTAGCGCTACAACAGAACCGGTACCGACTAAAATTCCTAGAATTGCCAAAATAGAACGTAATTTTGCGCTATAAATATTAGAGATGGCTTCTTTTAAATGTCCCCAAAAACCCATTAATACACCCTATCCACGATTAAACCATCACTAACATGTACGATACGTTGACATTCTTCTGCTACTTTCATGTTATGTGTAATAATTAAAGTTGTCGCATTTTCTTCACGATTAATTGTTTTCAATAAATTTAAAACTTCTTCACTCGTTTTAGTATCTAACGCACCCGTAGGCTCATCCGCTAAAATAATGCTTTGATGCCCAACTAGCGCACGCGCAATCGCAACGCGTTGTTGTTGCCCGCCTGACATTTCTGAAGGTCGATGCGCCCAAAATTTTTGCATGCCGACTTTTTCCAACATTTCCATAGCACGTTTTTTAATACTATTTCCATCTATACCGCGATACATCAAAGGTAATCCCACATTTTGTAAAGCACTCAGGCGCGGCAACAAGAAAAAAGATTGAAAAATAAATCCAATATGGATATTCCGCAAATGGGCTCGACGCTTTACGCTGACATTCGAAACGTCTTCACCTGCTAAATAATAATGCCCCTCGGTAGGGTGATCGAGTAAACCAATGATATTCATCGTGGTCGATTTTCCGGAACCGGAAGGACCCACAATCGCAATTAATTCACCTTTTTCGACCGATAAATTAATGCCTTTTAAAGCCTTAAAATGCTGATCTCCCATGATATATTCTTTGGTGACGTTGACGAGCTTCAGCATTATTTTTCGCCTTCACGCACAACCACTTTGTCACCTGCTTGCACGCCTTTGATAATTTCCACTTTATCGACGGTGGTTATGCCCGTTTGAACAGGGACGTTGCGCTCTTGTCCGGTTTTAGGATCAACAATAGTTACCATTAATTGGTTATTTTGCGTAAATACCGCATTAATCGGAATCACAATTTTCGGTGGATTTTTGAGTTGCACTTCTACTTTTGCCGTCATGCCAATTCGAATATGCGCACTATCCTTTTCTGGAACATTGGGCACATTCACAATAATATTAAACATACTTACTCCACTGTCACCGCCCCCTTGCGCTGGATTAGCTTGATATGCGACTTGCTTGATGTAACCTTTCAAAGTAATTCCCGGAAATGCATCACCTGTAATAAATGCAGGTAATCCCGCTTGAATTTGCGTGACATTTAATTCACTGACTTGGAATTGAATTTGGTAACCACTTAAATCACCAATCGATAATAAAGAACCTAGCGCTTTAACTTCTTGTCCAACGGCTAAAGTATTACTTTTTGCTTCTTCAGTATCCGATTTTCCAGAGGGTGTAGGTATTAACGCCACCCCATCCATAGGTGCTTTCACTGCAACACGCGAAAAGGTTCGTTGTAATATTTCATTCATGACTTGAGTCTGACCCAATTTTAAATTCTCAATAGTTTTTAAATTAATATTGACTTGGCTTAAAACTTTTTGTAACTGAGCCTGACTTTGATAAAAACTTAAAATACTGGTTTGATATGCATTTTTAGCATTGATAAAGTCTTGTTTCGACATCACACCTGCGTTATATAAAGCTTTATCTCCCTCAAAAGTAACTTTTTGCGTTTCTAATTGAGCTTTTTTCTGCAAATAATCACTCACCGCATTACGATATGTTTCCGACAATTGCGTTGCTTGAATGGTTAATAAGGTTTGATCTTTCTTAACATGCGCACCATACAAAAATAAAATCTGCGCGATACGACCATCTACGGGTGAAAATACGGGTGTCGTGCGAATAGGATTAATCGTTCCTTTGTAATAGAGATGAACGACAGTACTTTCATCTTTTGCTATGTAAAAAGAAGTTTGCTTCACCGTTTCAGTAGTCTCAGTTTTCGTGTGCTCATTTTTACAAGCCACTACACTGAAACTAGACAGTAATAAACATAAAATAATATAAACTATACGCATACCTAACATCTTTACTAATACCTCAGATGAATATCCCATTTTTCGAGCGTTAATCCTAGTTCTTGATATAAATTCGTTATTTGATTTAGCAAAGAAATTCTCGCAGCAACGAGCGAAGTCGCCTGCGATAAATATTGATCTTGTATTTGGTTGACTTCAAATGCAGTAGTGCGACCGTAACGAAATTTCAATTGTGCCGCTGCTAAATTTTGTCGTTGTAATTCAACTTGCGCTTCTGCTGCTTTTACCGCGAGTTTTTGATTATTGATTTGCAACACTGCATTAGTAATTTTGCGCACTAAATCTAACCGCGTTTGCTCCAATGCTAAGCGTGCCTTTTCTAATCCAACACGCGCACTGACCAACCCCGATTTTGCTTTAACATCATTAATCGGAATATTTAATTGCACGCTTACACCAGTCGAGCTTTGAATCGGGAATATTTGATTAGTCGATGTGTTCACGGTTTGCGTCTGCGTAACCTGAGCAGGACCCGCCGGATTGATTGTTGTTGTAGTGGTTTGAGCTTGTGTGGGCTGAGCCAAAATCACAGTCTGTGGATTAGCTAAGTTATTATTATTGTTATTTAGCGCAAAGCTACCTACTAAATTTAATTGCCAGCGAGTCGCATCTTTAGCTTGAATAATCGCACGCTGCGTAGCTCGAATAGCAATAAGCGCTTTTTGATAATCTACATTGCCTTTTAATGCGAGCTGGATGCAAGTTTCTAAACTCGGAATTTGAATATCGGTATAATCGATGTCGTGATCAATTGAAACCTGCGCTTCTGGTTTTAAACCCAATGCACTCAAAAAATTCTGATAATCTTGGATCCAACTACTTTTTTGTTGCAGCATAGCTAATTTCGTTGTTTCTAGAGTTACTTTTTGCTGCGCCAAATCACTACGGGATAATTGTCCGACTTTATATTTTAATTCCGCCTGTTTTACTGTGGATTGATTATTTTCCAAAGTGCGCCGTTGTATTTCGATATTTTGATAGTCTTGAATTAATATTCGATAACTGCTGATTACCGTAACAATCTGTCCCATGATCGTGCCTTTGTACGATAAGCGTTGCTGATTTTCAGTATCTAATGCGTTGTACCACGGAATGGAATTAAGATCATATCCCGCACCCCGCAATAGAGGTTGCGTTACTGTAAATGTTGAATTCCAGGGACCCACACCGCCCGCAAAAGACGAACTCGAAGTAATCGCAAATTGCGTGCCCGAAATGGTATTTAAAGTCGCGCCCGGTGTTACGTTATAACTCGGTCGATGACCCGAAAGAAAACTCGCGGTGCCGCCCAAAGTGAAATTGGGTTCAAAAGCATTATGCGCCACGATTAAGGCAAACTTGTCGATTACTCGATCGAATCCCGCACTTTGAACAGAGGGATTATTACGTAAAGACAACAAGATCGCTTCGTGCATACTTAAATGCAAAGAATGATAAGGAGTTGAATGCGGAACAGGTAACTCTGCGACTCCACCTGGGGCCTTCACGTCAGCTACGGATTCACGCCAATTGTAAACGGTGACTGGCGTACTATCCGGCGCTAAGTCGGTCTCTTGAGGAGGAGCTAAGCTATAAGATTGCGCAAGTGCCCAAGAACTTGCCAGCATCAATAACCCCGTCATTATATGTCTCAATCTGCCTATCACAAACTCACCCCGTCAAATCTAGCGTATTGTATCGCATTTGACCCATAGATATGAAGGATGATATTGTTATTTTTAACAATAAGGAAAGAGTGTGTTTCGATGCTGACAGCAATCGCAGACTCAGCAATTCCTGGCGTAAAAGAATTATTCAGTCCTTTTGCTGAAGTTAAAACAATTGCCGGAAACAAAATTCAGCCTAACGATCTCAAACAGGCAGATATTTTATTAATTCGTACCGTCACCAAAGTTAATTCCCATTTACTCGCGGATTCACCCGTTAAATTTGTGGGTACCATGACGGCCGGCACCGATCACCTAGATACGCAGTGGCTTGAGCAACAAAAAATTTCCTGGACAGGCGCAGCGGGAGCTAATGCCAAAGCAGTTGTCCAATATGTCATTGCCACTATCGCGCATTTACAACAACAAAATGTATTGCCACCCAAATCCCTGATCGGAATCGTCGGTGTGGGTCATGTCGGATCTATTTTAGCGAAAATGTTAGAGGTTATTGGCATTGATTTTATTTTAAATGATCCTCCGCGCGCACTACAAGATTCGAATTTTATTTCCACCCCGTTAAATAAATTTAAAAATGTAGATTTAATCACATTACACGTTCCATTTATTAAATCTGGCGCACATTCTACTTTGAATTTAATTTCTGAAGATTTTTCGTTTAAAGAAAAAAGTATTTTAATTAACACCAGTCGCGGCGAAGCTGTTGATCCGAAGGTTTTTAAAAAAGATATTATTACTTGTTTAGATGTGTGGAAAAATGAACCCCATATTGATTTAGAGATATTCCAACATTCATTAATTTCCACCCCCCACATCGCTGGTTATAGTTTACCAGCTAAATTACGCGCAACAATTATGGTTTTTAAAGCCGCTGCCAAATTTTTTCAGTGGAAAATAGGTGACGAAGGCGAGACACTGCTAGCCAATGCTTCACCGCAAAAAATATTAAATTTACCGAATGCTCAAACTTGGCAAGAAGTAGTATTAAATGCTTATAACATAGAGCAAGAGAGCTTAAATTATAAAAAAGATTTATTGCAGCACAGAGATAAAGTTGCTGAACGTTATGAATATTTACGTAGAAATTATCCCTTGCGGCCTGAGTTTGAAACGTTTGTGATTCAAGCTTCTCAATTGCATGAAAAAGATAAAGGAGTTCTGCGAGGGCTGGGTTTTAATTTTTTACTCGGTGGCCACAAAGGGTAGCCCGGATCGAAGATCCGGGATCATTCTAGATCTTCGATCTAAGCTACTACAAATTAGGATATTTTAGGTAGGAGTTAATGTGAAAGGTAGTCGGTATATTCCAGGACCGTCACCTGGACATCCCACGCCGTGTACTGTGAAACTCCTTTCACCAGAAAAATTTCCACCACCCTTCGGTGTAAGGAAATCAAATCTAGTCACGGTTACCTTGTTTCCATTATTACAACGGAAAGGGTACTCGCCGGTCGACTCCCACCGACCATTTATCCAATGATAATCAAGTAACGTAGGTGCGTTTGGGTTGTCAGACAACCTTGTGGACAATTGCCAATGAGCAACACACCCTGAGCTAATACAGACGGTGCTGAAACTAGCCGGTTGTATCACGGACTTGGAGACATCAGGACGACCGTTGAAGGTTTGTTTCGAGTGATCCAGATAGGCGTTATAGGAACCGTATATTGGTACGGGCTCTTCGCGGGTAATCGCGCTAGTGGGCAGTGATATAAGAAGATTGGTGATGACAAGTGCCGCGGTACAGAATGTTTTGGCTGTGTTCATTGTAGCTCCGTTATCTTGTTGAGAATGAAATATCTTAATTATAGGCTCTCTATTTTTTTTGAGACTTTAAACTTAAATTTAAACTTTGTATGAAAATGGGTTGGAGTTCGCTTACAAAGTTTCCGCGTTACCTCAAAAAATATCTGCTATCTATGTAATATTCTTCTCTGCGTCTTTTCTTCACCTTCGCAACTCCGCGTTGAAACTCTCTTACACAGTTTCCGACGGGTCCACATCGATCGCCCACCGCACACTACGTACGCTAAAAAGCTCAGGAATTTTAATTCGAGCACTCTGCAAAGCAGCCTGCAAATCTGCGCGGGAACGTGACTGCAAAATTAATTGATGATGATAACGCCCCGCTTTACGTTCCAATATATTCGACACTGGTCCATACAATAAAACTTTTTTAGCATCTAAAAATAATTGTTTCACTTCTTGTAAAAACGCGATCGCTTTTTCTTTTTTCGGACTCGAAGCGCGAATGACTGCCTGATAACTAAAAGGCGGTAATCCACCTTGCTTGCGTTCCGTCAATAAAGATTCTAAAAATGCTAAATAACCCTGCTGAAATAATTGCTGTAAGTAGGGATGTTGAGGATGATGCGTTTGAATGATGACCTCACCTAAACTCTCACCGCGACCGGCACGTCCCGATACTTGAACCAAGAGTTGGCACATACGCTCAATAGCGCGAAAATCTAAACTAAAAAATCCGCCATCTAAATCCACCACGGCGCTCAAACCTAAATTCGGAAAATGATGGCCTTTCGCCAACATTTGCGTGCCAATTAAAATATCTACACGATTATCAATAATGAGTGCTAATTTTTCTTCTAAACTGCGTCGCGTTGTGGTCGTATCGCGATCCACCCGCAAAATTCGACTATTAGGAAATAATATTTGTAATACATTTTCAATTTTTTCAGTCCCCTGACCAATCGGCATTAAATCGGTTTGATGGCATTGCGGGCAAATTTTAATGGTCGGCGATATTCTTTCACAATGATGACAAACTAAACGTGGAGGTCGTGCATGAAAAGTTAATTTGGCATCGCAGTGTTGACAATTTATCATAAATCCGCAGTGATGACACAGCATCACCGGTGCGAAGCCTCTGCGATTTAAAAAAATAAATACCTGTTTTTTTTGCGATAGTTGAACTCGTATAGCAGCAATTAACGCCGCGCTAAGACCCGCTTGTAATTTTTGATCGCGTAAATCAATAATTTTAATTTGTGGTGGTTTCGCTTTTCCTGCTCGATTAGGCAGACAAAATAATTGATAACGTCCCTGCTTAGCATTAAAAAAACTTTCTAAAGCAGGCGTTGCTGAGCCTAAAATCACTGGAATATTTTCTAATTGCGCGCGCATCACCGCCATATCACGCGCAGAATAGCGCACATTACTTTGACTTTTTAATGAAGAATCATGTTCTTCATCTACAATAATCAAACCTAAATTTTTAAGCGGAGCAAAAATCGCAGAACGCGTACCGATAACAATGGGAGCAAAATTTTCTTTCGCCAGTAACCACATGCGTGCACGCTCACCGGCACTTAAACCTGAATGCATAACAGCGAGCGGGACTTGAAATCGTTGTTGAAATCGATCGACCGTTTGCGGCGTTAAACTGATTTCAGGCACAATTAATAACGCTTCTTTTTTCTGCGATAAAACAAATTCAATCGCCTGCAAATAAACCTCCGTTTTTCCACTACCCGTCACGCCTGCTAATAAAAAAACTTTAAATTGATTAGCCGCGTTAATATTTTTTAATGCTTCTGCTTGATATTGATTGAGTATATGTGGCGTCATTATTTTTTCTGCAGATTTATTTTTAATTTTAATTTTAATACTTATGCCATCTTTACCCTCACGAAATTTTTTCGGCAATGCATTTAATAAAACTTCTCCCATGGGATGATGATAATATTCGCTAACCCATTGGCAAAAATGCATTAGTTTTGGAGACAATAATGGCTCTTGATCCAAAACCGCATACGCAGCTTTTAACTTATGCTGCGGAATTTCAGTTTCCGTCTGTAGATTTAAAAAAATTCCCACCAAAATGCGTGTCCCAAAGGGGACTTTTATTCGCATACCGGGTTGCAATGCAATGTCCGTTTCACACGGCAGGTAATCAAAGGGACGCCACAGAGGCGTGGGAAGTGCAATACGCCAAAAAATATTTTTGCTCATGGAGAAATTTTCAAATCCGATAAGAGAGTTAGAGGATTCAGCATGCGCGCGCGCTCATGAAATAAATTCCAAAATAATTCAGAACGTCGAGTATCGCAAACTGGCGCCGAAAGACAATTTTCTTTTAACGCCCACACAATAAGGGCCTGTAATCCAGGTGGTAACAAGTTCCATTGTGCCCAAACAAAATTTTCCGGATAACGTACGGTTAATAATTCAGGACATTTTGATAAGATTGACAAGCGAAACCTCTCTCAATTTTTTATCGAAATTGAATATATTAACTGTATAATAGCCATGCTCAATAACACAATATGCATGAAGAGGATTGGCATGGCCAGTTATAGTACAAGTGAGTTCCGCAGCGGCCTCAAAGTGATGATGGATGGCGACCCTTATTCCATCATCGAAAATGAATTCGTTAAGCCCGGCAAAGGCCAAGCTTTTAATCGCGTCAAAATGCGTAATTTAAAAACCGGTCGCATGTTAGAAAAAACATTTAAGTCAGGCGAGTCACTCGAAGCCGCTGATATTATGGATACTGACATGCAGTATCTGTACAATGACGGCGAGCATTGGCATTTCATGGTTCCCAATACTTACGAACAACATGTGGCTAATGAAAAAGTCGTTGGCGATGCTAAACAATGGTTAAAGGAACAAGATACTTGTATCGTCACCATGTATAACGGCACGCCGTTAACTATCGCCCCACCTAACTTTGTCATTTTAAAAATCGTGCGCACTGAACCCGGTGTACGAGGTGACACCATTTCAGGCGGAACCAAACCTGCCACGTTGGAAACCGGTGCCGTCGTACGCGTACCTTTATTTTTAAATGAGGGTGAATTAATTAAGGTTGATACACGTACCGGCGAATACGTCTCACGGCACAAAGGCTAATGCAACAACTTTGGCGAGCCACAGCATCACTTGAAAACATTCAACAGCGTGCTTTGTTGTACGCCAAAATTCGCCAGTTTTTCCACGATCGAAATGTATTGGAAGTGGAAACTCCTGTCCTGAGTCATTATGGAATTACCGATGTTTATCTTGAAAATATCTACGCCCACTATCGTTCTGGATTAAAGCAAGAAACGGCTTTCTTACAAACTTCGCCAGAATATGCCATGAAACGATTATTGGCGGATGGGGTCGGCTCCATTTTCCAAATCTGTAAATCCTTTCGCAATGATGAAAAAGGTAAATTCCACAATCCTGAATTTACCATGTTGGAATGGTATCGGCTGGACTTCGATCATCATGACCTTATGCAAGAAGTCGATGCATTTTTGCAATTTACTTTACAATGTCAGCCTGCGAAATTCTTAAGCTATGAAAATATTTTTTTTGAATATTTAAAATTAAATCCTCATTTCTGTAGCCTAAGTGAATGCCTTGATTTAATCGAAAAATATAAAATTCACCTTAGCTCTTCGGCGAAAAATATCGACATTGATACTGCACTGCAACTTTTAATGAGCCACATTATTGAACCTAATTTAGGTTTCGAGGTTCCTATTTTTATTTATGATTTTCCAAGTTCACAAGCCGCACTCGCTAAAATTTCCCCGCAAAACCCACAGATAGCACATCGATTTGAAGTTTATATGCAAGGCATGGAACTCGCGAATGGCTTTCATGAGTTAACCGATGCTGATGAACAATTACAAAGATTGCAACGCGATCAAACCGAACGCGAATTATTAGGCTTAAATTCCATGGAAATTGATTCTCGATTTATTGCAGCATTAGAAGAAGGATTGCCTGAATGTGCGGGCGTTGCTTTAGGAATCGATCGATTATTAATGATATTAACCCAAGAAAAAGATATTAATAACGTTATTACTTTTCCTTGGGGTCGTGCGTAAATTTCATGTCGCCCGGATCAACGATCCGGGCTACGATTTATTTGACCACACCACAGGCAAATCGGGCACCACCGCCCCCTGCTTTTTTGGGCTTATCCGCGTAATTATCTTCACCTTCGTGAATGATGACGGCATGATTTTTAATATCCGCCAATTTCAAACGCGGAGCTACTAAAGATTTATGATTTTGGCCATCGTTTAAAATAATTAACACCGGCAAATCACCTAAATGACCTTGTGAACGATACGGTCCTAAATGTTTATGCGTACTCGCTGGATCGAGATGATCACCCGCATCCTCACCTAAATTATTGCAAGAAGGATTTTGATGAAAATGGAAACCATGTACACCCGGAGGCATTCCATTTAAATTAGGATTAATCATCAAACCTGCTTTACCGTCTTCAAAAGTAATGGTGCCTACTGATGCACCTTGCCCGCTACTCGTAGTTTTAAACATCTGAACGGTGACCACTTCCGCGGCGAAGGTATTAACACCCACAAAAATAGCCGATAAGCAAAATAGACGAGTCCATTTTTTCATGCTTCAACTCCTTTCGCATTTAAATTTCCAATCGCGTGCCCCATCTTGATGTAAGATAAAGGCATTAAATTACGCTGCCAATTTACGGTATATTGTGGAAATAACAATATCACTGTTGAACCTAATTTAAAATACCCCCACTCATCACCACGCGCTAACCGAATGTCTTTGTCTTGATAATACCATGAAAAAATTTGACGCGAATGACCCGGATTTACCACACCATGCCAAGCGGTGGCAATACTTCCTACAATCATGGCGCCAACCGCAATTAACGCAAAAGGTCCAAAATCACTTTCAAATACGCTAATCACGCGCTCATTGCGTGCAAATAAGTTATCGATCGCTGCTACTGATTTGGCATTCACCGAAAATAAACTGCCTGGAATATAATGCATCTCAATTAAACGGGCCTCGTATGGCATATGAATACGATGATAATCTTTCGGCGCTAAATAAGCCGTAAAGAAACTTCCATTAATAAAAGATTCAACAGATTTTCCCGCTAATAGACTTTGTAAAGAATAATATTTCCCTTTCGCCTGCAAAATTTGATTGTTAGCAAGTTCACCCAGTGCACTCACAACTCCATCCACCGGACAGGCAAGTTCACTGGGATGATTCGCAATAGGACGAAATTCGGGACGCAAATAACGTGTGAAAAAATCATTAAATGTTGGGTAATCGCGATAATCAGGATACTCCGCTTCGCGCATATCGACCGAGAAATATCGAATGAAACATCGAATTTGCCAATTTTTAAAAAAACGACAACGACAATTGGCCAGCCAACCCACAAAACGTGACAGCAATAATTGCGGCAAACAAAACTGCCACCATTGGGACAATTGTTTCATGCGATCGATATCCGTATTATGATGTTTTAAAATCAGAGAAGGATAACACATTTGCATATCTATTTAGTAGGCGGTGCGGTACGCGATCAATTGCTAGGACTCAGCGTAGAAGAGCGCGATTGGGTAGTAGTGGGATCCACTCCAGAAGAAATGCTAGCATTGGGTTTTATTCCCGTAGGAAAAGAATTCCCCGTATTTTTACATCCGGAAACCTATGAGGAATATGCACTTGCACGCAGCGAACGTAAAATTGCGAAAGGGTATAAGGGGTTTACATTTTATGCGGATAAAGCAATTACATTAGAGCAAGATCTGCAAAGGCGCGATCTGACGATTAATGCAATTGCCATGGATGAACATGAAAATATTATTGATCCTTTCAACGGTAAGGATGATTTAATTCATAAAATATTCAGGCATGTTTCCGCTGCATTTCAAGAAGATCCTGTTCGCATTCTTCGAATCGCCCGTCTCGCAACTAAATTTACCGAATTTGCTATTCATCCAGAAACCCTGCAATTAATGCAAAATATGGTAAAAATGGGTGAGGTCGATGCGTTAGTCGCCGAACGTATTTGGCAGGAATTTCAACGCGCTTTAGCAAATGTTGCTCCAGTGCGTTTTTTTAATGTCCTACATCAATGCGGTGCTTTAAATAAATTATTTCCCAAAATTGATATAAACGGAAATGGCATTAAAAAACTCGAGCAATCTAGTATTAAATCACCAGCGATCAAATTTGCGCTTTTATTATATGATACTGAAGTGAGTGAAATTAAAAAATTAACCGAACGCTACCGTATACCAAATCAATTTAGCGATCTTGCCATTTTAATCAGTAAATATGGCGCTGAATTTGCAAATCTAAACTTGAATTCAGCCAGCGATATTTTGCAATTACTTTTGTACACAGACGCTTTTCGTCGATCCGAAAGATTTTTTGAATTTTTAACGGCTGCAAATATGTGTTATGGTCCGCACACAAAAAAAATAATTTTATTGAGAGATGCGTTAGACATCAGCAAAAATATTGATAGTAGTAGCTTACAACAGCAAGGCATTCAGGGGAAAGCTTTCGCCGAACAATTAAATACATTACGGACAATAGCGATTGCGGAGCTAATAAATCAGCTAAACAGCACGCTATAACTCGCACCAAAACCCCAGCCACGAGCACGTATTGTTACGGCTTGCACTGCAGTGGTTGAAAATGCATTAGTTCCATTCTTCGATTGCGGCGGCACATACGCCAGAACTGCGTTGAGCTGCGATTTAGCGCCGATTTTTTTACTAAAGCCCGCAGTGTAAATATCTTCGATTACTGCGCCGGGTGCGACGACATTTTCTGCTAAATATGCGGCTTGTAATACGCTGTTTGCATGATTGTATCCAAATCGAATTGCAAAATCTGGCTTAAATTGCCACTGCACACCAACTTTATACGCTGTTAAATTTTTCCAACCAAATCCAGGACCATTGGGGCCACCGTAACAATCATTATTAACAAAGCCTGGAATCGAACATGTGCCGCCAGGTAAAACTGCATCATGTGGATGGCCATAAGCTTTAATATCACTAAACCAAATGCGCTGTACGTCAAACGCTAATATTAAATTCAGTGGTAAATCCACCGCAACACCCACTACACCCGTTGCTGGAATATCAAAGCTACCATTATCTGCTAAAATTCCGCGATATTGTCGGAAATTCGACATTAATATTTTTGGTTGATAAGAAGCCGATAACTTAACATGCGGGATCGCTCCAATTAAAACACCTCCCCGCGTACCGATACCCGCTGAAAAAGCATTCGCACGATTGGTTACCTCCCATGGATACATCGAAAAAGTTCGTAATAAACCAGCTCCTTGTAAGGCTAATTGTTGCAAACCTATTAATAAACTCAAACCCCAAGAAGACGTTTCACTAAACTTTGAAGACAGTGTAAAAGCACCCACTGCTTGTTTCAAATCTGAATGTAGAAAACCCCCACCAAAGGGTCCTGGCGTATTTAATGTCGCAAATAAAGGTGAAAATCGCGATATTGGCACAGTGACCTGCGTCAGACCAAATCCGGGGTAAGATGAACCAAATCCACCGATACTATACAACGTGGCACCAAAGGTACTGGATTTACCGACCGGCATATTTAAACCTAAATCCGGCAATGTAAAAATATCTAAATTACTCGCATGTCGTCCGGGTGTTAAAATAATTTGCCCTGGCGCATTCGGCAAAACATTGGATGCATCCCAATAAACTTTTGGAAAATAGGTCATTAAACCAATGTCCATAATATGCTTTTGCCACACCATACCCGCGGGGTTAACCGCAGCAATAATGGTATCTTGAGGTAATGCACTACCTGCACCCCCCATACCACGTGTAATTTCACTAAAACCATAATCAAACGCACCATTGACCGCGAATAAGGGTAATGGCAGACCTAGCATTTGCATCAGCATTAAATTTCGCAAACTATTTTTTAATTTCATAAATGACTCTCGGTGTGTTGAATAGCTTGCTCCATGCGAATCGGAGCTAATTGATTAATTAAATAATCAATCAATGGTTGTATATGCACCGATTCATCCCAGATATTATCTAAATCTTCGATAATATGATGCTCAGAAACTAATTTCTGATGATAATAATGTCTGATGATGGGATGAATACTAATACTCATTCGAGCATTCGCATAATCTTCTTTATGAATTCGTTCGATCGCAAATACGTTGCGATACTGCCGAATTCGTTTTTGCCCATATTCCAAAGTAATAACTAGATAATGGTTATTTTGGATGAGCGACCAACTATGTGCAAAATCTTGTGGAATTTCGCAATAATAATTAAATTGGTTTTCACGTGCCCGATAAACGATTATATCTGCCAAATATCCAGTCTGATGCCATAATCCAGAACTATGATTAATGCGCCGCATAATAAAATCCGCTAATGCTCTTATATCATTAGCTATGACATGGTACGGATAATTTGATTTTGTGAGATATTTAAATAGAAAATCGATATTGTATCGAAATCCTTGAATAAACGCCGAATGTTTTTGTCTAAAATCGCGTTCTTGCATTAGCGTTCCGATAAAATATAAATCTGGAATATTAACCGATTCATAATAACTAGTTTGTAACGGAAATCGATTATTAATCCCAAGTGCTGGCATCGTATTATTGGCGAAAATGGTATTATCGAATTGAAAACCTGCACACGTGATAACAATATCGTATTCCAAAGTTTCGATTTCACCACGCGCCAGTGTGTAAGCAAAAGTAACTAGATATTTTTGCGAATCAAACTGAATATCAAGAATTTCTGCATTGAGAACTGCATTTTGTAATTTAAACGCATCAGATTCTAAAAATACATGATTCGCCGCATGCAAGTCTCCCGAATAATGCGTGCGCCAAGCCATTCTAATCGGGTTTGCGCTAACAATATGTGTTAGACGAGTAACTGATAATAATCCATTCGCTATCTCTAATGCAGAATTTCCTTTGCCAATAATGAGCACGCGTTTGTCGATATATTCCTCTTTATTAGTGGATACATCGCAATAATTACTCGTAAATTCAATACCGGGAATTTCTGGTAAATATGGCTGAGACGTTCCTGTAGCAATAAATAATTTATTACACTCGAAACAATCACCCGTTTCTAAAACAACATCGAATACGTGATCTTTTTTTTCAACTCGAGAAACGGTTGCACCAAATTTTATTTTTAAATGGTGGGCATCAGTAAATGCATTCAAATAATTAACTATTTCTTCTCGACGGGGAAAATATTCGCGCGAAAAAGTATTAAAGGCGGGAAAATCTTCCTCAGTTAATAGGCTATGCTCATCCCAACGTAAATTTAATTTTGCATCGGAAGTGCCCGTGAAAACTTTATTATGCGATAAGAGTTGCTGATGACGCGGAAATTCTTGGAAAAATGAGCCCGCAATGGCATTACGCTCAAGAATTAAATAATCCATATTGCTTTTTTGCAATAAATAACCCAACTGCAAACCGGCCGGGCCGGCGCCAATAATCAACCAATCAACTTTCATTTTAGGTGAACTCCCTTTTACCTAAATACCGTCAATCAGAATAGGGGGATAACGCTGATATTTGTTTTCTTCAACCAAAGCTTTTCTACGGCTTCGTGAATACCCTCTATAGGTGAAGGTACTACATCATCCTTATGAAAAGCAATAATATCCGATGCAATCGTATGCGATACCTGATCTTTGAGCAGAGGTTTTCCACCAAACCGATAACACAACTCATGCGTTTTGCGATTATTGCGGGTAAAAGTCAGTAGTAACGTCGCAGGGGATTCAAGGAAACGTTTAACCGCAAATCCCATTAATATATCAACCACACCGAAGCCTATTTTAGATTTCCGCCAATCTGGATGCACCGATAAATGTCCCATGGTCATTATAACATGATGACCTTGCTCACAGATTTGATCGAGCAAATACGGGGGATAATTTTTTATAAAATATTGTTGTTTGCGAGTTGCAACAAACTGAAGGTTCATCCAGCTAAATGCGAATAAGCCAATAGCCAATGCTTCATTAAAAAGACAATGAATTTCATTTTGTCGTAAAAAATCATCGCTTAATAGCGCTTGCGCCTGCTCTGTTAGACCCTCAGACGTTAAGCCTTCCGAGATCGACTGATACCAAAGTTGGTATGTGGCACTATAATATTCTTCAAAGCCCGGTTTTACTGCGAGGCCTGAACCCGGCACGCATATACTCCGCGCTTTTGAAAAAATCTGCGCATTGAATTTCTCAATTTGGCCCAGCATTTAGAGGTACCACTTCCCATAATTTTAAATTATCGATGGTTGCGTTAAATCCTCGAGCAAAACCGTTCATCGCGGTACGCATCATACACAAAAATTGCTGCAAACGAACTTCATCTAAAATTTTCTGTTGCAACATATTAACGACTAATTGCCAATGGCCATCTTCACCGCCATCTGTATGCATATGTGAAGTTAGGAATTTAGTGGCAGTTTCAGGCTGAATTCCCCACCCACTTACAATATTATGAAGATGCTGAATAAAATCCTTGCGCATAAAAGCGGTGATACCTTCAGCAACTAGTGGACACGCTAACATTAATACCGGATCTTGCTTATAACCAATAATACTTTCTTGAATTGATAGAAATTCATTAATTTCTATCATGGGAATATGTTGATGCAAGAGATAATCCACATCTCCTCCCAGCGCTTGTAAATCTTTTTCTATCATGAGTTCGTGATTAATTTCACCCTTTAAATGGTTGATATAATGATTTCGTAAAACAATATCTGACGAATGGGCGACACAACGTGCACAAAGTCGGGTGGTGTATTTTACGAATTGATGCATATTGAGTAATGAACAAATATATTGTTCTTTGGATATTGTTTCTTCTAAAATAGAGCGCGCCCAACTACCTTGATAAAATTGATTCAACCAATGATTAAAGGTCTCAATAATCTCGCCCACAAAATATTGCGGCAATATTTTCTGATCTTCTTCACTAATTTTTTCATAAATTTTTACGCCACTATATGCTAACCGTTGCGCCATACCTATTTTGATTTGATTATCGATATTAAATTCGGGTATTTTTTTTAATGGTTCTAAATTCAGAAAAGTGGCTAGTGGAATTTGTGTGTTGGGTTTCGGAATCAACGTTGCAATATTTTCTAAGCCCCAAATACGTCCTCTGCGTAACGCAAAATACAAAATGAGTGGAATAATTTTATTTACTATAGCGTTTGCATCGATCCAGATCGAATCAATAAATAAAGTATTTCTTAATGCTTCATCGGGTAACCGCGAAAGCTCTTTAAAATAGCACGCATTAGCGCGCATAACGACGATGACCGCTTGCAATCTATTAGCTTGATAAAGGCAAATGGCTGTAGCATCGAGGGGCGTTTTTCCGCGGAAAACCCAGCCTTTTTCCTCACACTGGGAACTTATTTCTTGAACTAAACATTCTCGGACCTGGTCAAATGATATGCTTGTATTAAGCTGGTTTCCTGCAGCAACTGACATAACAAAGCCTCCTTGCTTATTCGTTATTTAAAAATTATAACATATCGTAGCCCGGATCGGAGATCCGGGATCATTATTTATTTTCCTGGTCCAGGCTACCATTATAACATTACCATTTAGTTTTATTTTTCCCCGAACAAACCAAAATTTTCCTTAATTAAAAGGGTACAGTCTTGAACGGTAAGCGGCTTACTGAAGTAGTATCCTTGTACTTCATCGCAATTATGCTGCAATAAAAAATCCAATTCGGCTTGCGTTTCCACACCTTCAGCCAATACTTTTAATCCTAAGGTTTTCGTCATCGCGATAATCGCATTGACGATCGCCATATTGTCCTTGTCATCGGCGATATTTGAAATAAATGTACGATCGATCTTTACCTTATCAATGGGGAATGAACGCAAATAATTTAGAGTAGAGTACCCAACACCAAAATCATCAATAAATAATGAGACGCCAATATTTTTAAATCCCAACAACAATTTTTGCATTTCTTCACTGTGATCTATAAATAAACCCTCGGTTAATTCAAGCGCCAGCAATTTAGGTGGCATGTGAGTTCTCTCTAAACATTTTTTTACATAGTTTAAAATTCTATTGCTATGGCGTAATTGTCGAGCCGATATATTTACCGAAACTTGAATTTGGGGCAAACCCATCGCAATCCAGCTCATAGTTTGTTTGCAAGCGGTGTCTAAAGTCCATTCCCCCAAACGAGAAATTAAACCTATTTCTTCTGCAATATAAATAAAATCATTCGGAGGTACGAGACCTAATTGAGGATGGTTCCAACGGATTAATGCTTCAAGACACACAATATGTCGGGTTTTTATATCAATGATAGGTTGATAATAAAGTTCAAATTGATTTTGCTCGATTGCTTTATACAAATCATTTTCAATCATCAAAACTTTGGATACACGCTTATTCATTTGTTGGTGATAAAATTTAAAATTATCACGTCCTGATTCTTTGGCATGATACATCGCTGTATCGGCATTTCTTAATAATTCATTCGGCTCTTCCCCATCATGTGGATATAAAGTAATACCTATGCTCCCTGTGAGATTAAGCTCATGGCCCATTAATTTAACCGGTTGACGAATACTCTCTAATATTTTCTGGGATAAATCTTCGATTTCTTCAATCTTGCGCATCTGCATTAAAATAATAATAAATTCATCGCCGCCAATACGTGCAATGGTATCGGTTTTTCTGACAATTTGTTGCAGTCGTAAGGCAATCGCCTTAATGACATCATCCCCCACTTTATGCCCCAAACTATCATTAATATTTTTAAAACGATCTAAGTCTAAAAATAAAATGGCTGTAACCGTTTCGTGTGTCGCAGTATAAAAAGGTAATTGACGAAGTCGATCTTCTAATAGTAAGCGATTAGGTAAATCGGTTAATGCATCATGCGTGGCTTGATGCATGATCTGTTCTTCTAGCGCTTTGCGCTCACTAATATCATTCATAATAGCGACAAAGTGTGTAACTTCATCAGTACTATTAAGCACTGGCGCTATACTAAGTTCACTCCAATACCAATTATTCGTTTTATTTCTGCCATGTAAAATAGCTTTGCCTTCGCGGTTTTCTCTTAATGCAAAAACCAGTCCTTCCCACTCCGCTTCATTTTCTCTGCCGCCTGCAAAAAAATTAAGTTTTTGTCCAATTAATTCATGCGCTCTAAATCCAGTAATCGTTTCCATTGCCGGGTTAACGTAAATAATATTTTTTAGTGCGTTATTTTCTATAATCATTACCCCGTGTGAACTTGCTGTAATTGCACGCTCACGTAAACGCAAAGCCTCTTCTGCACGTCTTCTTTCAGTTACATCTCTAAAACTCCAAACACGACCGACCACCTCATCGCCCAATAAATGGGGCTGCGAATAACGCTCGATAATCCGACCGTCTTTAAATTTCACTTCCCCCATATCGCCTTGCATGTCAGGATGTTTTTTTAAATAAGCGACTAATTCCAAAATTTCTTCTGGTTTCTCTAACAAAGTCATAATACTTTCAATACCGATCTGTTCTTCTCCGCGCTCCAAAGCGGTTTTTGAAATATGGGTAATTTCAATAAATTTTTTATTAAAATCTACAAGCTTGCCTTCATTATCGATCATAAGAATGCCATCCGCTGTGCATTCTAAAGTAGCGCGCACCAACGATAAGGATTGTTTTAACTCCAGTGTGCGTGCTGCAATAATTTTTCCGATATCATTTTTCTTTTTAAAGGGTGCACTCAAATTTTCTTGACGCCATCGACGCAAATATACGGCGATTTGTTCACGGGAACCAATATTTCCCAAAAGATTATATACACGGTGAATAGTAGGACGCTCGCCGGTAATAACAATTTTATCAGCAATAGATTTCACCTGCAGATAAGAGATCTCTTTTTTTCTCATAAGGTTAATGTGCAGCCTCGCATTTGTGTAATTTTAAATATAGCTTCTCTACCACTGAAATTTTAATACTGTAAATATACGGATAAAAATCCCACAAGGAATTTTCAATTACTTAGCACCTGAGTTCGGTATAAAATAATGAAATTCAGCAGGCTTAGATTCAGCTTCTGGATCCCAGATAATAATCTAGATGATACTAATTTTTAGAGGACAACTTCTGGGATACCGTTCGTTTACGGATTTGCGGACGATGGGTCATCGCCTGCAAACTCCAAACTTACGTTACTTAGAGCTTGTCTAATTGATCGAATTCTCTAAAGCCACTTAGTGGTTCGGAGTAATCTTTTGATAATGCAATAACTTTAAATTTTTCACCCATTTCCGAGGGTAAAATCAAACGTTTAATCTGTTGTGCTATTGCATATTGCTCTGGAATAGAAGACATTTGGCTAAAATCCATTATCCCACAATTTAGCAAAAACCCTGCTTGATGAGTAAAGCCACTAATTTCTAAATGCGCATCTAAGGCTGCTTCAGCCACCCGAGTAAAATCCACAAAAGCAGTAATATCTTGAATACCCACTAAAATGAGCGGATTATCATGTGCACGATGACGATAATGACACATCAATGTACCCATCGCACGTTCCGGATGATAGTATTCCCGCCGCACAAAACCATAATCAATTAAAATTACCACACCTTCTTGCAAACTATCAGCCAAGGTTTTTATCCATGGTTTCAACATTAAATTAATTTCAGAGGCGTATTCTGGCGATGAAATATTTAAATTTTCAATTTCAGTTATTAAGCGCGGAGATTTTGCTGGTAAACTTTGCCACTGAAATTCACCATTATGCACATCTACATAAAATTCGTAAAAGACATTATTCTCAATTTTGAATTTATGAATAGGAATAGCATCGATAACTTCATTTGCAAGCATAACACCAGAAAATAATTGAGGCGGTAATTCCGACAACCATTTTATTTTATTTAAAAATTGCGAGCCTTGCTCTGCAAAAAGCTCAAGTTGTCGTTGTTTCAAATCGGCGCTGGGTTCGAGAATATAATAATATTCCGGCAAACAATTCAATCGTTCCAATTCACGCAATATTTCTAATGCCATTCTGCCACTACCAGCACCGAGCTCCAAAATACTCGGATGATTTATCTTAGATAAAATCTCCGCGCATTGACGTGCAATACACCAAGAAAATAAAGATGATATTTCGGGTGCGGTGACAAAATCTCCTTGTGATCCAAACTTATGAGTACCCGCGCGATAATATCCCAGCTGTGGTTGATATAACGCTTTCTGCATAAAATCATGAAATGAAATAGGACCTTTACGTTTAATTTCAGTTGCGATAATTGTTTGTAACTTTTCGCTGTGGATTTTTTCTTCGGAAGTCGGCTGCGGCAAATTATTCACTTCTCAATCTCATCAAAATTCGTCATAATTCACATAATAAAGAAAGGGAGTCCAAGCATGCAGTTTTACCGTCGTTGTATTTTAATCACAAGTGTTTTCGCCATTTTATCGGGATGCACAAGTTTAAAGGTTCCCACTACTCAACAGCCTAATGCTTTTCAGGCTTTACCCACACAGCAGCGCATTCAAACTTTATTAGGCATTCAGCAATGGAATATCGACGGTGCATTTAGCGTGCAATACGGTCAACAAGTTAACATAGCCAATTATGCGTGGCAACAAATCGGCAGTAGCTATCAAATTCAAATCCATAGCTCGCTCAACATTTACAGCATAAAAATCCAAGGCCAGCTCGGACAGGTCACTCTGATAGAAGCGCAAAAGCAACCTGTCTCAGCTAGCTCAGCAGAAGAGTTAATGCAAGATCGATTAGGCTGGAGCCTTCCGGTATCAAATCTACAATACTGGATTCGTGGCATACCAGCGCCAGGTGATTACCAAAGCCAAGTCGACGTTTTTGGCCATCTCACTCAAGTGACACAACAAGGCTGGTTTGTCGGTTTCTCGAATTATACAACCGTACAGTCATATGATTTACCCCGAACCTTACTGGTTCAAGGTCATGGATTAAAAATTAAGATCGTCATTAAAAACTGGAACTCGGTAGGTGCGTAACACGTTTGACAGCGACATAAAAACTGCTAATATTGCTTCTCCTTTGAATTAATGGGGCGTCGCCAAGCGGTAAGGCACGGGGTTTTGATCTCCGCATACCTAGGTTCGAATCCTAGCGCCCCAGCCAATATCTTCACATCTAGACCGGCGTTTGCAATGAATACTTTTGTGATAAACTCAAAAAATCAATCTGCATTGGATAAAGGACATACTGTGGCAGAAACTAATTTTCGTATTTTTCATGGCAGTGCTAATCCGGAATTAGCCAAAAAAGTCGCTCATCATCTCAAAATACCTTTAGGTAAAGCTTACATTGGTCGTTTCAGCGATGATGAAATCCGTATAGAGATTGAGGACAATGTTCGTGGTCGTGAAATTTATGTTATTCAGTCTACCTGTTATCCAAGCAGCGAGACCCTATTGGAGCTGATTCTGTTAGGTGATGCACTCCGACGCGCCTCAGCAGCTAGCATTACAGCTGTGGTGCCGTATTTTGGCTATGCGCGTCAAGATCGTCGGGTACGTTCTTCTCGTGTGCCGATTTCTGCTAAAGTGATCGCAGATATGATCCAAGCCGTGGGCTTTTCTCGCTTAATCACAGTAGATTTGCATGCTGATCAGATTCAAGGCTTTTTTACTATTCCTGTCGATAATGTTTATGCCAGCACTGCTTTAATAGAAGAAGATCGATTACTAGAAAAGCATCCTAATCCTTTAATCGTGTCTCCAGACGTCGGTGGCGTCGTACGCGCACGCGCAATCGCCAAACGCTTAAACGATAAAGATTTAGCTATCATCGATAAAAGACGCATGGGCCCTAATCAAGCGGAAGTCATGAATGTCATCGGTAATGTAGAAGATCGCAATTGTGTCATCGTCGATGATATCGTGGACACAGCAGGCACCCTATGTAATGCTGCAGAGACTTTGAAAGAAAAAGGCGCCAAGACAGTTTCTGCCTATTGCGTGCATCCTGTGCTCTCAGGAAAAGCCATCGAGCATATCAATAATTCTGCGCTGGATAGCATCGTAGTTACAGACACCATACCTTTGCGACCCGAAGCCAAAGAATGCAAAAAGATTACCCAAATCTCCCTGAGTAAACTACTTTCGGAGACCATTGCTCGAATCAATCAAAAAGAATCGGTTAGCTCCATGTTTTCGGACTGAGTTATAAGATCGATTTCTAAACTTCTCAAGTGCAAAAAATCCTAGCATTTTTGATTGAAGAAAAGTAAAATGCCTGATTTCTCAAACTGATGGCATAACGGTGTTCTTTATTCCACGCCTATTGGGTTTGCACTTAGATAATTGAAATATTGGAGAAAATGATGTCAGCACGTCCTGAATTTAACTTTACCGCCACCCCACGGGCAGAAATGGGCAAGGCGGCCGTACGTCGTTTACGCCGCGAAAATAAAGTTCCGGGCATTATCTATGGAGCCGAACACAGTCCTATGCCGATCACCTTAGATCATAAAGATTTGAAAAAAGCTTTATCACATGAGGCAGTATTTTCACACATCTTGACGATAAAAGTCGGGAATAAGAGCGAAAAAGTCGTTTTAAAAGCTTTAGAGCGTGACCCAATCAAGCCTGTTATTAAGCATATTGATTTTCAGCGCATTAGGGCTGGCGAAAAATTAATCATGAACATCCCCTTGCATTTTTTGGGCGCAGAAGAAGCTCCTGGCGTAAAAGAAGGTGGTATCCTCTCTTACACAGTTAAAGAATTAGAAGTTAAGTGCTTACCTGATGATTTACCCGAATATATAGAAGTTGATATTACCAATCTCGCTATCGATGAAGCTGTGCATTTATCAGATATTAAACTCCCAAAAGGCGTAGAATTAACCACTGAGGTGGACGAAAAACACGATGCCACCGTCGTCAGTATTCATCATGCTCGAGTTGAAGCAGAGTCTGAAGAAGAAGCTTCAGCTACAGAAGCCGTTGGCGGTGAAGAAGCAGCCGCTACTGCTGAAGGTGAAAAAACCGAGGAATAGTCACTTGTGGCTAATATCAAGCTTATAGTCGGACTTGGAAATCCTGGCGCCGAATATGCCAAAACACGTCATAATGTCGGCGCCTGGTTCATAGAACAGCTCGCACAGAAACTTCGACTTAATCTGCGTTTCGAAAATAAATTTCATGGCTCCATCGCCAGCACCGAACATCTAAACCAAACTAAATGTTTTATCTTGCAACCCAACACTTATATGAATGAAAGTGGTCTTAGCGTATCAGCAGTTTGTAAATTTTATAAGATAGAGTCACAAGAAATATTAGTCGCACATGACGAATTAGATTTTCCCGCAGGAATTATTCGAATAAAAGAAAATGGCGGCCACGGTGGACATAATGGTCTACGCGATATGATAAACCATTTGCATTCCAATGATTTTTTTCGTTTGCGAATTGGCATCGGTCATCCGGGACATAAAGATAAAGTGACGCCATATGTTTTAGGCGCACCTTCACAACATGATTATCAACAAATTCAACAAGCAATCGAAGAAGGTCTGCAGGCTTTACCCGATATTATTAGCGGTGAAATTAATAAAGCCATGCGTTATCTTCATCAAGCATAGGAAATTATATGGGATTTAAATGTGGTATCGTCGGATTACCTAACGTAGGTAAATCCACTCTTTATAATGCGTTAACCAAAGCTGGCGTTGCCGCGTCTAATTATCCATTCTGTACAATCGAACCTAATGTCGGAGTAGTATTCGTACCTGATCCGCGATTACAAAAAATTGCAGATATCGCAAAATCCAAAGAAATTATTCCAACCACTGTGCAATTCGTCGATATTGCAGGTTTAGTCGCGGGCGCCGCAAAAGGTGAAGGACTCGGTAATAAATTCTTAGCTCATATACGTGAGACAAATGCGATTGCGCATGTAGTTCGCTGTTTCGAAAACGATGATATTACACATGTGTCGGGAAAAATAAATCCGCTCGCTGATATCGAAGTTATTCATACCGAATTAGCGTTAGCTGATTTAGAAACTTTAGAAAAAGCACTGATGAAAATACAAAAAGATGCAAAACGCGGTGAAAAAGAAGCAATAATAAAATTAGACGTTTTAGAAATGGCTAAAACGCATTTAGATCAAGGGCAACCATTACGATCTTTACAAGTCGATGACGAAATGAAAACGTTTTTAAAATCATTTCAATTTATTACTGCTAAACCTACACTTTATATCGCAAATGTGGATGAAAATGGAATGGAGAATAATCCATTTGTTGATGACGTTAAAGCGTTAGCGCAAAAAGAAAGTGCTGATGTCGTCGTCATTTGTGCTGCAATTGAAGCTGAAATATCGGAATTAAATGCTGATGAGCAACAAGAATTTTTAAATAGTCTCAATTTAACTGAACCGGGTTTAAATCGCGTCATTCGCGCAGGTTATCATTTATTAGATTTACAAACTTATTTTACTGCAGGGCCAAAAGAAACTCATGCCTGGACTTTTAAACGTGGCGCTAAAGCACCAGAAGCAGCAGGGGTTATTCATACTGATTTTGAAAAAGGATTTATTCGCGCTGAAGTTATCGCTTATGACGATTACGTGCAATATAAAGGCGAGCAAGGTGCAAAAGAAGCAGGAAAATGGCGCTTAGAAGGAAAAGATTATATTGTCCGCGACGGTGATATTATGTTGTTTAGGTTTAACGTAAGTTAACGTGAGTTAGGAATTTGCAGGTGACATTTACGTCACCTGCAAATCCGTAAACGAACGTTATCCTGAAAATCATCATCTAAAAAATAATAAAAAAACGATTATTCAGGATCTTGTCCAAGCAGGCTCGAATTTCATGTGACATACATCTCACCCACAATCCGTAAACGAACGTTATCCCGGAAAAGCGTGCAGCACTTCATCCAGGATCCAAAGCTTAAATTTCATTAATTTCCGCGTCTTCAATACGCCGTTTAAATTTTTCATAATGAAGGACCAACAGATTTTTTATTTATATTAAATTCCTCATCAGGTTTGTTTACAAATAAAAGATAATTTTGATAAATTTTATTTAATAAAGGAGCTGAATTTAATTTTTCTGCATAGGGTTCTAACGTTGATAACGACGCATTTTGCAAAATTACACTTCTTAACATTGCTAGCGTCTCACCCTCTCTAGCTTCAAATGCTGCAAGACCTGAAACACGACTGTGAAGACTCGCGCGTTGAGTCTCATATGACAGTAATTCTTTTACTGGAGGACTTAACTTCGAATTTTTAATTGCTTGACAAATCTTAAAAAAATCAGTTGTCGTTACATTAGTATAGAGATAATCGCTAACATCATGCATTTGTCTATTTATATCCCAATCTATAGCAGCGCCTCTAATTAATAATTCAACAATTATGTGGGGATAATTTTTATTAACAGCGAGCCGCAATGCACTTTCATTATTTTCTGAATGCGCGCAAATAACTTCAGGTTTGTAATTTAAGAAGGCACACATCATTTCCAAATTACCCACTTTAACTGAATATAAAAATCCTTTTTCTGGATCCTTGACTGTAATAGTTTTAATAGATAATAAATAGGAAACTGCTGCTGATTTTTGTAGTTGAATAGCCTCACTCAGGGCCGTATTATTTTTTAGGTTTACAGCATTTGCATCTACACCCAGTTCAATCAAGTAGCGTATAATATTTATCATTTGAGAGGATGTCACACTTGTTAATCCTCCTACGGTAGAATGTAAAAGTGTATTGCCATCTGGATTTACCAAATTAATATTGTCTTTATTCACAAAAAGCTGAACAACTTTAATTGAGTTACTCTGTACAGCTAAAAATGGAAGTACGTTTTTATTGGGAAGTTTTTCTATACCTCCATTATTCATGAGTAATATAACTATATGGTAGTGTCCAGCTAATACGGCAATTTCTAATGGGGTTAGTTGAGCATCGGCACGATGAATATCAACTGCAAAAGGCGCATCTAATAATTTCTTTAAAACTTTGAACGCCCCACACTGTGCCGCTTGTCTGGGAAGCGAAGGAGTACTTTCAGAATTAATTATTTGTGGATTTTTAATTTCGAATAAAAGCTTTTCCACGATAACATCCTGATCATTGCTCATCGACTTTACGATTGCTTGCAAAAGAATACTGTCTAAATCAGCTGAATTAGTTAATTTATACTTTAAATGGATTAAAAAAAGATTCACAATATCTAGATGCCCTGATTCACATGCTTGAAAAAAATCCTCGTTTGTAACCTCAACGCATTTAGTATTTAGAAACTCTTCGACCACCCGACAATGTCCACACGCAATAGCCCTAGGCATCAGTAAACGGAGCTGAGTAGGTTTAATGTTTTCAGATAATAACCCAAGCATAAAAAATTGTTTTACTACCTCAACATTACCGCTGGTAGTAGCAGCAGATAGAGCGTCAATCAGTTCTTTTTCTTTCTGAGCTCTAATGTACTTAGTAATCAATTGATTGATTGCGTCTAAAGGTTGAAAACAGATAATGGCACATATCAAAATAGTAATTTTATCAATTGTCCTATTAATATCTATCTCGTTTTGCTCGTTCAGAAACGCTTTAACTGCAATCGAATAAAAATGATCAAGTATATCTTGATGTCCTAATTTTCGCGCCCATTCATAAAGAGCAGTGCCATGATTATCTTCTTGCAATAAATCTTGAAAATTAATATTCGTCGCTTGTAGACCAGCTAAATCACCTTCTTTCACCTTAAAAAATATCTCAACGCTGCGTTCTGGTTTTTTATCAAAACTATCACGAAATGCAAGATGATAGTGTTCGAGCCAGTTTATATTTTCTTTATTTTCAACTTCTAATGCTGACATGTATTTAGGAAAATGCTTTATTATGAGCAATCTTAAATATTGAGCATCATAAGCAGCCTCACGCAAAAATTTAGCCGCCACTCCCAAGTGGCGCTTTTCAACTGGGTTTCTGAGGAATAGAGTGATACGTTGTAAAACTTCTAACGAAAGGGTTTCTTTGTTTAATTCGAACTCTTGACCAGGCATAATATACTCTCTCGTGAATAAATTTCTACCATCCTAACCAAGTGGTATTAACAAAGTATTAAATGTAGGAGTTAAATGAAAAAAATCTCTGTGGGAAACGATTTTATTGAAGTCCTGTAGATTAAAATAGAATTAAAATATAGCTCGCCGATTTGACATAAATTCCATATGTTTCTTTTTGCCGTTTGCACCATCAATTATTGAATATCTCTTTCAATGTTTAAATCCGCTATCGAACGTTATCCCGGAAAAGCGCGCAGCGTTTTATCCGGGATTTACATTTTTAACGTTTAATCGCGAAAATATAATGATGATCTGTAGTTCCAGTTAATTTAGTGACGTAGGCGCCGTTACCACACATCGCCTTACTAATTTCTGGGGTATTAACATAAGAACCATCATAAATTGTAATAAAACAATAAGGTTTATTATTCGCATTATCACCGATTTGATAAGTTACATGTCCTTTAGACCATAAAATTGATTTATCATTAACAGCAAAATTACAAACTCCGGCAGCTGGATTACACGCAAAACCATAGTCCGAGTCATTGTAAATATCCCCGTCCTGGCCAACATATCGAATAAATGGCAAAATTTCTGGTGAAATTGACACAGTAAAAAAATCATGAAAACCTGTCAATTGTGGTACGGGTGTTTTAGCTATTGCTTGAAAGGCAAGACCGGTAAGTAAAGGCAACGAAAGAAAAATCATTTTTCTCATAACAAACTCCTCTTAAAGTATTACAAGATAATATTATCTTCTCTAAAAATCAATTCGTTTTATTCAGCCTGGAGTTTTATGAATTTATTTATAGAAATAAAAGAAGAAAGGACAAGTAGAAAAATCCCCGCCTGGCGGGGATTTTTTATTTATTTTTTAATTGAAGGTTTGTCTTTTGTTGTTGCGCTATTATCCGCTTCTTTTTCTTTAGTGAAATCTTTTTCTTCGACATCACTATCTTTAACATTGCTATCTTTAGCTGGTATTGACACTATACCATCAGCATTTTTACGCTGCGCTAAGATATAAAATAACAAGCGATATTTATTGGTTGCGCTCCATGCATACCAACCATCAGCATGCGCATCACGTACAGCACGAAACTCATCTAAAATATATTGAATTTTTGCATTTCGGCTCAAAGGGAAACGAAAATTAAATAATTCAATATAAGCATAAACGTGCACATCAGGATAACCGCTAATTTGTCTGCGTAATGAAGACAAAGAGTTATATACTGTTTCATAAGGTCTACGTGCGTGAAACGCGTAGGGAAAATAATGCGAAGGATACACCATCGGACAAATTGCATCGACAGCCTGCGCGAATAGCTGAACGTTTTGTCCAATATATTTTGCTTCAAACAGCGTGGCTTCGCCAAACACGTCAACCTCTAAGCTTACGCCTTTGGTTTCCAGTTGTTTGCGAATTTTATCAATAATACCATAAATATCGATGGCATTTTGTGAAGAACCATGCTGACTACTGCGATAACGAATATAATCTAATTGGATTGTATCCGCTCCTAACGATACCGCTTCTTGAATTTGTCTAAAACGACGCGCTAAATAGGCTTCCGATGACACTTGAGAAGGTAACGCTCCATACGGAAACATCACGATTCGCGCTACAAATCGAATACCTGCCTCTTTAACTAAAGCAATATTTTGTTGCGTACGTTTCGACATACGATCATAGTCAATAACAAAAGTACCAATACCCACCTCTTTTGCATTCGCAATAAGATATTTTATTGTTGGCGTACTCTCCAAAGTAGTCTGGGTAACGTAAATACCCCGCACAAAGGCGTGACTATTGTTAGGGAGAGCAAAGAGAAGGATTAACCAAAGAAATAAAACATAAAATGTTTTTGGAAGGATGTTCAGTTTCATTTTTGCATTCCATTACTTATTATTCCGCACATCACATATATATATTTAGCAGACCTACGTCGGTTTTCAAGTTAATAGATCAATTTACAAGCAAATTTTCAGCCTATTTTTTTCATTTCCCATGGCTTGACATCACAACTTCAAACCGCCACAATTCAAACCCTGCACTGTATATGGCTATGTAGCTCAGCTGGTTAGAGCACGGCATTCATAATGCTGGGGTCGTTGGTTCAAGTCCAACCATAGCCACATTATCTTTTTTGTTTAACATTCAACCATGCTGTGATATAATTTTTGGCTTTTAACTAAGCAGATGTAGTCTAATATATGCAAAAAAATCCAGTCTGGGTGCTCATTCTCATTCTAACGCCCCTAGTGTTGAGTATTTCATTCTCGATGGATATCTACGTTCCTTCTTTGCCTTTGATTATTCGAAACTTTCACACGAGCCAACAGGCAGTGCAGTGGACACTGAGCATCTACATGTTTGGCGTGGGGCTAGGGCAACTCTTTGTAGGCCCTCTGTCAGATTGGCTGGGTCGGCGAAAAGTCGTCCTTACCGGCTTGTTGGTTTACCTCGCGGGCACGTTGGTTTGTTTCTTCGCGAACAGCATCAGCATTTTAGTGATCGGTCGTTTGCTGCAATCCATGGGGACTTGTGCAGCGCTCGTAGTCGCTTTTGCTGTGGTAAAAGACCTCTACGACACCAAAACCAGCGCGAATATTTATAGTATTTTAAATGCAGCTACGGCGGTCGGACCCGTCATCGCTCCACTTTTGGGCGGTTATTTACAAATGGGATTTCACACCTGGCGCGCTTCGTTTGCTTTTTTATTTTTATTTACCGCCATCAGTTTATTGACGACTTTCTTTTTTCTTAAAGAAACTTGGCCGTTAGAGAAACGGATTCCTTTAAAACCCAAGGAATTAAAATTACGCTTTAAATCAATATTAAGCTCTCGCCTATTTTTGCAAAATGCCTATTTCGCTTCTGTTGGATTAACCGTTTTATTTGTTTTTTGTTGCATTTCATCCTATTTATTAATCGTGCAATTACATGCGACACAACCTCAATACGGCTTAACTTTTGCGTCGAACGCCATCATTTTTATTCTGGCAAATATTCTCAGTACTCGATTATCCAAGCATCATTTACGATTACCCATCCGACTCGGTTGTGTCCTACTATTTATCGGATCGTTATTCATGTTGATTTTAAACCTCACCGAAGGATTAAGTTTATTTCATTTTATGCTACCGATGTGGGTAATTACCTTAGGTGCAGGATTATTGATGGGGCCCGCCGTTGCCATTGCATTAGAAAATTTCTCGCACGTTTCAGGGACGGCAACCTCATTAATTAATGCGAGCCAATTTTTATTTGCCGGAACAATAGGAACATTATTAATGTTGCATACCGTCACTAGTGCAGTTCCCTTTGCGGTCGTGTTAGTTCTCTTAGCTTTATTTTCATTATTATGGTTAAGCAAAAAAAGGCGGAATCCCTCAATCACTACTGAATAAGGGATTATTCTAATATTAAGAGTTTTCTGAATAAGGAAATTTTACCGCCATAGTGTGACGAGGATTAATACGCTGTGCAATTCCAGTGACTACATAATACGAAATAACACCTTCCTCAATACGATGCTCATTTAAATTTGTTAAGTTAAATCCATTCATTTTTAACGTATTTTCTGCTTGCTTAAGAGCTCCAGCATTATGAAACAAAAAGGCTATTTTGATCGTATTAGGTATGACTTTTAACCACAACTGATTTAAAGGTACGTTGGCAAAAGTGGAGAACCAGTTAGCAGCACAACCACCACCATCTATAACAAAATATAAAGGCCCTGAGTATAGCTCCAGGTATGGAAGCTCGCTTTTCCAATGAGCATAATCAGGTAGTTCTTTGAATGTTTTTTTAAATAAACTGCCTTCTGACCAAGAATAAGCTTCAGGTTGAACATATCTCCCATATACAATACCCATGTAGGTTCCATCCAGTATTAATCCCGTAATATCTAAGCTTCTCTTAGTTTTCAGCTGAGAAATCGGAATTGTTTGGCTTTGATACCATACGATATAACGAGAATTGTTATCGTATGTATCGAGTAACTTAAATGTATCAACCACCGCAAGGAATTGGTCCTTCTGCCAATTATAGTAATGATGTATTGAATAGTTAGATAAAGAAATCATTGATGAATATATATTTAAAGTGACATACAGCGCACAAACTATTAAAAAAGCAGTATACTTCCTGAGTGTTTTCCAATATGAAAAAGCAATGAAAGGTAAAGCTAAAATAGCGAAAATTAATATTACTTGATATATATTAAAACCAGATATTGGTGAATTCAAAGTAGCTAAAAAAGTTAATAGCTTAGTTAACAACCTTTCTATCGTCGCATCTAATTTACCTAGATTACGCAAAATGAAAATACAACACACAAATGCTAAGCTACTAATTAAAATTTTATACTTTGTTTGTACATTTTCAAGTTTCGGATAAAGATATTTTGAAAATCGAACTCCTAAAATAAAAAACACAGTCAAGGAACAGCAAAAAATAAAATATTTTTTATGACCGATGAGAACATACTGATTAATTTCAAAAATTAGAATGCCGAGAAATAAGATATATACAATGGTATTCAGGACATTGCGACTAATAGCTGAAAACTTTGGAGACTCATAAAAAATCGACATGTTGGCGCAGATAGCTAAAGCAAGCATTGGAACCAAGCAAATAACAACATGATCATGTGTCAAAGATTGATATCCGAGAAGGTGGAATATTAAAAAGGTTAGAAAAGAGCAAAAGAAACTACTAAAAACTAATACTACTGAAGAATTGTATTGAAAAAATTTTCTTTTTTTCCACCACACAATACCGGAAACCAAGCTCAATATTACCGTAAAGAAAGGAAATAATGTGCCATATTGATAGACGGCTAACAAACGTAGCGGCAACCAATTTCCTGGATGGTAGCGGGGAGTACCTCCAAAAATAGCCAGATTAATGACAGGTTCTCTCAACGGATACCACAACCACGAAATATGATGTATCCACAATTGGGGCGTAAAATATAGAAGAGGACCGCCCACAGAATAACTGATAAGGCAGAAAATACTTGTCATCAATATTGTTCCCAATAGAAATAATACTGCTCCTTGTAAAACTCTTTTATTCCAATTGAGATATAAAAACCAAAAAACAATTCCCAGAAATGTCAATGTAGCATATGGACTCTGAACAACAGCCGCAGCCATGCAGCCGGCGAGCAGTAAAAGTGATTTACGATATTTTGTTTTCACAGCTAATAAGATAAACAACAAACAGAGAAAGATATTTGCAATCGAGTCATGATTAGAATAATGCCAGTCAAAACCAGGAATAAAATGGAATAAGGTGTAAGTAGAGAAAATAACCGTCCCGACAAAAGCGACATCTTTATTAAAAAGTATTTTTGCTATGAAATAACAACACAAAATACTGGTATACAATTCAAAAAGATTTAAAACGTAATGAGCAATTAAAGGAGAAAAAAGGTGATAGCACATCCATCCCTTCAGAATCCATGCCAATCGTGCAGCACGATAGTTATAAAATAGACCTGGGTCTTTTCCATAATCAAAAAAATAGGCTAAATTATATTGTGCATCTGTCCCTCCGCCCATCGGAAAAAACCATTGCTGGCTACTAAGCAACAATATCACCGGTATTAGCAAAATAAATATTAAATGCCAATCTATCTGAAGTTTCCGTATAGGCATGGGTAATCCCTTTTAAGTAGACTGAGACTGTTCAAGAGATTATAGAGAATTCAGTTTTATTACAAGTCTTGAAATGCGTATTCTGCGCGACTTAAAAAAGTCGCCACTACTCTAGCAAGCGCAATCCATTATTCGTTACTGAATAATGGATTGCGAAGATTTAAATTATTCAATTTTAATTTCAACTTGACGATTAGCCGCCTCTTTTTTCGGAAGCGTAACTTCTAATACGCCATTTTGCATTTTAGCGTGAATTTTTTCACCGTCAGTAACGTCAGGCAAATTAAATCGACGATAAAAAGTTCCACGCGCACGCTCCACCCGGGAATAATTCGGTTTTTCTTCTTTTTTCTCAGCTTTGCGTTCGCCTTTAATCGTCAAGATGTTATTTTCCATAGAAATTTGCACATCATTTTTTTCAATTCCTGGTAAATCCGCTAAAATAACGAATTGTTTAGGTTCCTCTTTAATATCTACGGCGGGCGTCCATTGGCTAGTATCCGCATTCGAAACATCATCTTGCCAGACGGTTTGTCCGAATAATTTATTGATTTCTTTTAAGAAATTTGTAGGTTCATAACGTATAATTCTATTCATCTTACCTCCCATATTTTTATCTCATAAGAGATAGATAGGGGCGCAATTTTAAATTTCAAGCCCACATTCAACCTGAATAAAAAATTTCTTCACCGTCTCCTCACTGACTTCTGATAGCTGCCCCGGCTGCCACGTTGGTTTTTGATCTTTATCTACGAGAACCGCACGGACACCCTCATAAAAATCCTGCGAATGCATAAAAGCCACGGCCATATTAAATTCTTGCTGCATCACCTCGTCAAAGGATAAAGGAATTGCCTGATATAAGTGGGCCAACGTAACTTTCAAGCTGGTCGGAGATCGTTTTAATAAATTTTCTCTGGTTTTAAGAGACCATGACGTATTGGCAGCTTGTAACGCGTAAATAATTGCCTCCATCTCTTTGAATGCAAAACATTCTTCGATGAGCATTTGATTTAACAAAATATCTGGCTCATGTACAGAAATTCGAAAACTGCTAATAATATCGGTGACAATTGAAAAATCGCGAGGACCAAATGGCGTATCACACAGTGTTTTGATGGCCTCAGAAATATATTTTTGTGCAATAACGTGATTAATTAAATTTAAGGCTAAGGCATCTGTCGCTCGAATCGTAGCTCCCGTCAAACCTAAGTAATAACCGGTTTTACCTGGACATTTATTTAAAAAATATCCCGCTCCCACATCAGGGAAAAAACCAATTAAAGTTTCTGGCATCGCAAAACTAAATTTTTCGGTTGCTACCCGATGCGAACCAGGTACAGAAATTCCAGCTCCACCACCCATGGTTATTCCATCAAGAAATGCGATATAAGGTTTAGTGAAATGAAATATCACTCGATTCATACTATATTCTTGACGAAAAAATTCCATGACAGCAGTTTTATTATCTGCGTTATTATATAAAGTTTTAACATCGCCTCCCGCACAAAAAGCTTTGTCACCTTCACCGCGGATAATGACAGCTTTAATATTGTCATCTTGCTGCCATTGAATTAAATGCTCTCGCAACTGTCTACACATATCCGTAGTTAAGGTATTTAAAGCGTGCGGACGATTTAAAATAATCTCGCCTATATTACCGCGCGCACCAGGTAATTCATTAAATAAAATCTCTGAGTTATTCATCGGTTCTCCTAATCTGTGGTACCGCAGCTAATAAACGTCTTGTGTACTCATGTTGCGGATTTTTTAATAAATTTTTAGTTTCACCTTGTTCGACAATACGACCTTGATACATCACCGCCAAATAATGTGACAAATACGCAACAACTGCAACATCGTGGGTAATTAACAAATAGCTAATTTGATGTTTCGCCTGCAACCTATCTAATAATTGTAAGACCTGCATTTGCATCGAGACATCTAATGAACTCGTAGGCTCATCTAAAATAAGTATTTTAGGACGCAATGCCAAGGCACGTGCAATACAAATCCGCTGTTTCTCGCCCCCAGAAAATTCATGCGGATAACGCCATTTCATTTCTGGAGTGAGACCCACTTGTAACAATAATTCATCTACTGCTACTAATTGCTGTTTACGTTTGGTAATGATTTTTTGCGTACTCATTCCTTCGATAATACTATCTGCAATCATCTGACGCGGATTCAATGCGGCATACGGATCTTGGAATATAATTTGTAAATCCTGATAAAAAGGTCGCATCTCGGAGTCAGATAAAATTCTTAAATTCTGATTTTTATAATCTATTTGACCAGCTGTAGCTCTCAATAAATGCATAACCGCTTTCGCTACAGTTGTTTTGCCAGAACCAGATTCACCCACTAAAGCCAGTGTTTGCCCCGTGGGGATAGAAAAATTAACACCGTCTACGGCGCGAATTATTTCGCGCCGATGTAAAAAAGGCGCCGGGGCTTTAAAATAAACCTGCAAATTATCCACCGTCATAATGGGCGCTAATTTATTTTTAATTTCTTGTCGCGGTTCGGTCGATGGCATCGCCTGCAATAATTGCTGAGAATATTCGTTTTGTGGACATTGAAAAAAAGCTTTTACACTCGCATTTTCTACTACTTCTCCATGTCGCATGACTACAACTTCATCTGCTATCTTTGAGACAATCGCTAAATTATGGGTAATAAATAATAATGACAGCTGTTTTTTTTCACGTAATTCTAATAATAAATCGAGTATTTGCGCTTGAATCGTGACATCCAATGCCGTAGTCGGTTCATCCGCAATAATTAATTCCGGTTCTCCACACAATGCCATGGCAATCATAGCACGCTGCCGCATACCACCCGATAATTGATGAGGATAAGAATAATAACTGCGTTTAACATCTTTTATTCCAACTTCATCTAAAAGATGCCAGGCATATTCACGCCGTGATCGCTGAGATTTAATTTTTTTTCGCAAGACTTCTTGCATCTGAGTCGCAATCTTTAATACCGGATTGAAAGCTGACATTGCATCCTGAAATACCATTCCAATTTTATGACCGCGTATGTGGCGCATTTTTTCTTCGGAGCAATTTAAAATATTAATATCATTGAACCAAATTTCACTCTCAGGATCGACATTGGCTGCAAAAGGTAATAATTGCATAACCGATAACGCCGTCATGGTTTTTCCGCTACCCGACTCCCCGACTAAACCCAAACAACGTGATTTTTCGATGCTGAAATTCACTTTTTTTACAGCATAGCGCCATTCTTTTTGGCTAATTGCAAATGCAATGGATAAATTTTTTATTGTTAATATCGGATCGCTCATATCACTCGCTGACAATACGAATACGCGGATCAAATGCGTCACGCACTGCATCCGCAAATAAGTTGGCACATAACACTAATACAAACATAAATACTAATGCGCCCATTAATGGCCACCACACGATAGGTTCTCGCGCTAATTCTAAGCGCGAACTATTAATAATATTTCCCCAACTATAAGTCGTCGGGTCAACACCAACCCCCACATACGATAAGATCGCTTCTGCCAGCACCAATGTACTAAAATCTAATACTAAGGTAATAAATACAATGTTTAATACATTCGGCATAATATGTCGGAAAATAATTCGCATTCGACGCGCCCCCAATGCACGTGATGCTTGTACGAATTCTAGTTCGCGTAATTTTAAGGTTTCTGCACGCAATAAACGACATAAGCTCGCCCAACTGGTAATTCCTAAAATCAAACAAAGCGCCAATAATCTCGCATCTGCACGCGCCGCTAATGTCGTAAATAAATGTGGATGCGCGGCAATATAAACTTGCATGACTAAAATGGTAGCTGAAATCAGTAAAACCCCGGGAATGGAGCTCAAAGTGGTATACAAATATTGAATAATATCGTCAATCCAACCGCCAAAAAATCCGGCCATCATTCCTAAAATTAACGCGAAAGGTAACATAAAAATAGTAGTTAACGTACCAATAAAAAGTCCTGTACGTATACTTTTTATTGAGGCATATAAAACATCACGACCGATTTTATCCGTACCTAGAACATGATAGAGGAACATGATGTGTAACAAAATCCAACATAAAATCCACATCACACCAAAAGTAATTAGTATTTCGCGCCACGCTATATATGTTTTTCCTTGCAATACGGTTTTGATAGTTTGCCCATAAGGTTTATTCCACCGATGTGATAAAACCCAATTAACAAATAGAAAAATAACTGCAAACGTAAAAATACCCTGTAAAAATCCATACCCCACACGTATAAAAATATCTTGGTTTTCTTTTTCGGGATGCTCTAAATGCGCGCCCGCATAATTTAAACGCGTATAATCATTCCCCGCATCTTTGCTACTTTGAAAAACTGCTTGGCTATAAACTTGAGTTGCAAAAGGAGCTGAATAACTACGTTCATCGCGATCAGAAATTGAAGCTAGCGTAATATCCAATAATGACTTCACTTGCGGAACAGAATAAGAGAGTGCAGGATAACTTACCTTAAAATGTATAGAGTCCATGAGTCCAACCACTGCATAAAATACTAAAATAACTGCTGCCACCATTCCGGTTCGACTCGTTAATGTGCGCTCCCAAGGTTCATAAAAATGAGGATATCTGCTGAGATAAATAAAAATGCCTAGGCACAAAAATAAAAGAATATATACAATCCAATCGCTCACTAACATCGATAAACTGAGATTCATCCTGTTCTACTCCCAAGTCTGACCCGGGGATCAACCAACGTATAAGAAATATCGGTTAGGATCAATCCAATGATATATAAAAGCGTGCCTAAAAATACCATTACGCGCACGATGTCAAAATCTTGCGTGTTTATGGCTTCAAGTGTATAACTTCCTAAACCGGGAATACCAAAAAACGATTCAATAATTAAACTTCCTAAAAATAAACTTGGAATAATCACAACGACACCCGTTAAAATCGGTAATAATGCATTTTTTAAAACATGTTTATATAACACATGCATTTCTGATAATCCTTTAGCGCGAGCAGTTCGCACATAATCCTTATGCATTTCTTCTAGAAAAATAGTTCGATACCAGCGAGTGCCTGCTCCCACGCTACTGATAATGCCTACTGCCACCGGTAAAATAACGAATTTAATGGATTGCCACCCTCCTTGATACCCCGAAATGGGAAACCATTGTAATACTTTCCCAAAAACATATTGACCTAAAATAATATAAAATAACCCCGAAATAGACATCATGATCACACAGAGAATAACGACTAAAGTATCTAACATGGTTGCACGAAATAAAGTTACGATTAAAGCAAATGTAATATTAATCGCCAAACCAATAATAAACGTGGGCAATGCAATAGCTAAGCTAGGCCACATTCGGGTAAATATATCCGCTCCAATATCTCGACCTTGTAACGAAGTACCAAATTTAAATCTGAATAAATCAATCGATTTACGATAAAACAAGGTCTCTTCAATTTTTCTCCAACCATTTTCATCCGCATTGAAAAATAGCGGTAAATCATAGTCATGCTCATGTTTCCAAGTTGCGATATCATTTTGAGTAACATATTTTTCCCCTAAATGCATCCGCGCCACATCATCTGGACTATTTACTAAAAAAAATAATGTAAAAGTAATAACATTGACGCCAATTAGGATAGGTATGGCGTAAAGAATGCGGCGTAATAAATATGTAATCATATTACTGTTTACCATTTTTCATTTTTTTAATCGCAGGACGGCGCTCACGTAATTTGTACGCAATAAAAAGAATACCCGCAATAATGATGATAAAAAAGATAAAAATCCATAATGGCCATAAAATCGGTTTATTCCAAACCGAACGCAATTTTTCTCGTAAAGAAGGGTTAATCTTTTCGTATTTTAATGTATTGTGTGCTAATGGATTGGGCTTAGTTGCCGTCGTCCACTGATGGCTTAAAGTAAACGTGATCGGATGAAAACCCCAAACCCACGGACTGTCTTGACGAATCAATAATAATAATTCATTTATCTTTGCTTGTCGTTCGGGTCCGTTGGGCAAAACTCGAATTTCTTCGTATAATTTATCGACTTTTGGATTACTATAATTCGTGGCGTTCTCACCACCATATTTGACTTTACCATTAGGACCATACAGTAAAAATAGAAAATTTTCAGGGTCAGGATAATCGGCCAACCAACCCCATGAAAAAATTTGCACGTTCCCACTTCGCACTTTATCTTGAAATCGATTATACAAAGTAGCTCGAATATTAAGTTGAATACCTATTTTTGCAAACTGCTTACGAAACCAATCCAAAATGGCTTTATCATCAGGGTTACCCGTTATCGCCACATCATAATTCAATATTAACGGCTGTTGGGTTTTAGGATCAATACCTTTGGGATAGCCCGCCTCAGCCAATAATTGTTTGGCTACACTAATAGGATGCCGCACTGGCTTTCCATCAAACCAATAATACACATAAGGGTTAACTCCCTTTTCACCTGCGAGGTATCCAAAAATAGTGGGAGGAATTGGACCTTGAGCTGGAACGCCGCGGCCATTTAAAAAAATTGAAATAAATTCATCGTAATCTAAAGCAATTGAAATGGCTTGGCGTAATTTTTGTTTTTTTGGACCATAACCACCGACCACCGGATCGAGCATATTAAACCCTACATAATATAGTCCCGGCTGCACAGCAGTCTGTAATTTAATTCCGAGGTTTTTCATATAAGGAGTCAGATATGGTTTCCCATTTTTATCAATTTTTATAGCCTGATCAAAACTATCGGCACCAACTCCTGATTTATCGTAATATCCTTGCAGATATTTATTCCAGCGTGGAATACTTTCTTTATCTAAAATAAATACCACCTTTTCTATAAACGGCAAACGTTTGCCTGCTTCATTTAAATAGCCATTTGCCCGATCATTTAATTCACCTTCACTCGGATAATATTCGGCGCGAAAATTAGGGTTGGCAACCAAAACTATTTCCTTATTGGGATTATTCACCACTAGCATGTAAGGACCCGTTCCAATCGGATACCAATTTAATGTAATATTTCTATCTTTCATACCGGACTGCGAATAAAAAACATCTGCTTCCCAGGGTAGCGGTGAGAAAAATGTCATCGCTAACCAATATATAAATTGCGGATAAACACCTTTAATCGTGATTTGATAATGATAGCGATCGAGAATTTTTACTCCTGGCAAAGCGTATTTGCGTAAATCTAGAAAATCTCCTGGCTTCTGTTTTTTAATTATTGCTTTTAACTGTTTTCGATATTCCTGCATACCATAAATATATTGGCTCATAAAACCAAAAATAGGTGAGTTAACATGGGGTGAGGCTAATCTTTTAATTTGATATATATAATCTGCTGCTTCTAATTCTCGCGTACCCAATTTTTTGAAATCACTAAAATTATCAATCTTATCTAATTGCTCTTCAGTCAAATGCAGATAAAGATAATTGCCTTGTTTATCTTTCGCGAATGCCGGATGTGGTTGATAATACATTTTGGGCTTAATATTGATATCATACACGCTGTAACTCACCTGCGAAGGATCAATCGTTCCGTGTAAAACCTTGCCGCTTTTATCGTAATAAATTACGCTTGGTATACTCAATGCCGTTAATGGCGTCAAGACATAAGGTCTTTTTAAAAAATGATATTGTAAAATGGGCTCATAAATCTGCGCGATAATATCGCTTTCCTCAGCAGAAAAAGCACGCGCAGGATCTAAAGTTTTGGGTGAGCTCGTTATTGCGGCATATTGAACATTGAGATTTGAAACTACCGAATGCGGATTATTCCACGTCACCGCCCATGCAGAAACGCAGATGATCTGACACAGAAAAATAACCAACCATGACGTCCATTTCATGTTCACATTATAGGCATGCGCCGGTCTTGGGGGCAAGGATAATGAATATTATGTTTAATTCTATTAGTTATCCGTAGCCTCTCTTTTTTAATTGTTTTAATAAATTTTGCCGCAATTTTCTGGTAGACTCATCGCGCTCTTCTAATACTGCATTGATGCTTTCAAAAAAAATAGCATTCTCAACTATTTCTTTTTGATTAAGTAAATTGTGTCGATAAAGCCATTCTACGATCTCTCTCCACTTCCATAACGGTGAACGTCCAGACAACTTCATGACTGGTTTAGGAAATGGATGTGACTTTCTTCTTTCTCTCTTTATCCAAAGTGAAATGGTTTGACGATTTGTATTAAGACGTTTTGCGACTTCAGATTCTGTTACTAAATCTTCGGGAGCCACACCCGCTACAATAAAGCCAGATGATTCAATCGCATTAATGGCACTCATAACTGCTTTTTCGAGGGATAAAGATCCGCGGTCAAAATCAAGATACACCGTGCCATTTCGAAAGTTGATTAACGCATCATCACAACCGGTTTTGTACAATTCGTCTTCTAGATGCGGTGTTTTTTCATCTACATTTTTTAAAATCAGAGTAAATTGATGCTTTTGCAAAGTTTCGGGTTTCATCATTTCCCCTCTGTGTGATCATGTGGACATGATAGAATGCGCCTAAAGATTTGTTTCGCATGTACGTCAGCATCTCGTGGCGACGACCAGATCGACATACTACAGCCCTCTCTTGTTGATAATGGACATAACAACCTTCCCCAACAATGAGCAGAATTACCCGCGCATTTATATCACCAACCGCGACTTTCCGCATACTGAATCGCTTTCTCAATCTCCTTAAGTGATGTTTTGTCCGTAGCATCAAAAGAAACGCCTTTTTAATATAGACCGAATGTTGACATATGTCAACATTTCCGGAGAAAATTATTTCTCATTAACTCCAATTAGGGTAAACTCGCGCCATGCAAAAAACTTCCTGGCAATCACAACTCGCAATGGCCGTCACCGAGCCTGAAGAATTATTTACATTGCTTCAACTCCAAGACAGGATGCCTGACTTTAGTGCCCAAGCAATACCGTTGTTTCCTTTACGAATTCCGCATAGTTTTATTGCGCGCATGGAACCCGGCAATCCTAACGATCCTTTGTTATTGCAAGTATTGCCACGATCTTTTGAATTGATTCAGATGCCAGGATTTAGCAATGATCCGCTAGGGGAAGCACAGAAACTTAAAATTCCAGGCTTACTGCACAAATATAAAAGTCGAGTATTATTGTTGTTAGCGGGCGGTTGTGCGGTGAATTGTCGTTACTGCTTTCGTCGCCATTTTCCTTACCAAGAAAATGTTGTCAGCATCAAACATATCGAACGTATTTTAGAATATATCGAACAAGATAACTCTATTCAGGAAATAATATTGAGTGGTGGTGATCCTTTAGTCGTAAAAGACGAGCTACTGCAGTCACTTATTACCCGTTTAGATAAGATTAAACATCTTAAGTACCTACGCTTACACACACGATTTCCCATCATGATTCCCGAACGAATTACCGATGATTTAATAAAAATATTAAAAAATACTCATTTAATTTGCAGTGTGGTCGTCCATTGCAATCATCCCAACGAAATCAATCAACATGTGGCAGACGCCATCGAAAAATTGCGCGTGCATAAAATTAATGTTTTCAATCAAAGTGTGTTATTAAAAAATATTAATGATAGCGCTGAGATTCTGATAGAACTCAGTCATCGCTTATATGCTGCGGGAATAATGCCTTATTATTTAAATTTACTAGATCCCGTACAAGGTGCTGCGCATTTTGATGTGAAAGAAGATCAGGCAAAACAAATCATGCACGTGCTGCGTCGCGAATTACCCGGTTATTTAGTCCCTAAATTAGTGCGTGAAATCGAAGGTGAATTCAATAAAGTCCCGATCTCGTAAATGTGTTTAATTGCCACGATCTCGCACTTGACTCATCTGACTCATGATCGCATTACGAAATTTCACTGGCTGCGGCACATTCGGATAATAGTCCGCCGTTCCACCGGTACCAATCACGATCACCGTTCCGTAATTTAGCATTTGTCCCACAAAGGTTTGAGTAATACTGACCGATTCGATTCGTTGAATAAAGACTTCGATCGAAGCAATGCTCACAAATCCGCTTTTCATCATGACGCGTTTATCGGTAATACCATATTCCGAAGTGGTATACATAATGTAAGCTTTAATGAACGCAAGCACCCCAACTATTGCCACTATGCCCGCAGCTAATTCATGAAAATAAAACCCATGCCATAATGGTCGATTAAATTGCAAATATTCCGGAAGAAATATTCCTAATAGAGGTGCTAATAATAAAATAATTAAACTGGGCGCAAACACAATTTTGTGTGGATGTGTCGAATAGATTAATTTTTCATTTACAACCATCGAATCTTGCACGAAACTCATTTACCTTACCTCAACTTATGTACTCAATTTATTTTTGCTCTTCACTTTCCACGCTAACGGCATCAACTTTACGATAAGCCTTAGGTAAAAAGTTTCCGCGTCGACCACGCTCTCCTTGATAATGCGCTAAATCATCCGGTTTCAAAGTAAACTGGCGTTTACCCGCCTGCACGGTCATATAACTATTTTCATTTAATAAAACCACAGTAAGACAATATTCTTCTCTTGTCGCTAATTGCGTTTTTGGAATATTAATTATTTTATTGCCTTTACCACGTGGTAATTCCGGTAATTCTGCAATGGGAAATAATAATAGACGACCAGTATTAGTTACCGCCGCTAAATATTGGCTTTCCACATCCTGGATCAGCTGCGGTGGTAAAGCGTGTGATCCTTCCGGACATTTTAATACTGCTTTTCCGCTGCGATTTTTAGAATATAAATTACTTAATTGCGTTACAAATCCGTAACCCGCATCTGAAGCAATTAAATATAAATCATCATCTTTTCCTGTAATCACACTCACAAAGCTCGCACCATCTGATGGCTTTAACCATTTCGTCAATGGTTCACCTTGTCCACGGGCTGAAGGTAGCGTGTGGGCCGGAATAGCATACCCACGGCCCGTTGAATCAAATAAAATAACACTTTCATTGGTGCGACCTGGCACTTGCATTAAAAAGCTATCGCCCGAGCGATAACTTAAACTCTCTACATTAAAGTCATGACCCTTAGCAGAGCGAATCCAGGCTTTCTTCGATAAAATCACTGTGATGGGTTCAGTCGGTAGCATTTCTTCTTCACGAATCGCCTGCGCTTCAAAACGCTCAACAATCGGAGAATGTCTCTGATCACCAAATTCTTTTTGCAGTTGCTTAATTTCATTTTTAATTAAAGTTTTTAAGCGTGTTTTCGAAGCTAATATTTTTTCTAATTCTTCTCGCTCTTCATTTAATTCTTTTTGTTCTTCACGTATTTTTGCTTCTTCTAATTTTGCTAATTGACGTAATTTAATTTCTAAAATCGCATCCACTTGCTTGTCGCTGAGTTTGAATTTTTTCATCAACACAGCTTTCGGTTCGTCTTCTTCACGAATAATTGCGATGATCTTATCTAAATTAAGATAAGCAATAATTAAACCATCTAAAATATGTAAGCGCGCTAAAACCTGTTCTAAACGGTATTGCAAACGGCGCTGCACCATCTGCATACGAAACTCGAGCCATTCATTTAAGATAGTTATTAAATTTTTAACTTGTGGGCGTCCATTCGTACCAATCATATTTAAATTGATACGATAACTACGCTCTAAATCTGTGGTCGCAAATAAATGCGCCATTAATTCATGAATATTGACGCGATTCGAACGGGGTGTAATAACCAAACGAGTCGGATTTTCATGATCTGATTCATCACGAAGATCACTCACCATCGGTAATTTTTTTGCTTGCATCTGGTTTGCGATTTGTTCCAATATTTTACCGCCAGAAACTTGATGCGGCAGCGCTGTTATAACCACATCGCCATTTTCTTCTTGATAAACCGCACGCATTCGAACGCTACCCAAGCCAGATTTATACATCGCTTTAATTTCTTTTTCCGAAGTAATAATTTCAGCTTTGGTAGGATAATCTGGACCTTTAATAATTTTGCAAATATCGTTTAGCGTGGCCTCGGGATTCTCCAACAAATGAATACAAGCATCCGCCACTTCAGTTAAATTGTGCGGCGGAATATCTGTGGCCATACCTACCGCAATCCCTGACCCACCATTTAATAAAATATTAGGTAATTGCGCAGGTAACAAAGTGGGTTCGTCTAACGTACCATCAAAATTCGGAGTCCAATCGACCGCCCCCTGCTGGAGTTCAGCTAATAGCACACGCGCATAAGCAGACAGACGCGACTCAGTGTAACGCATAGCAGCGAAAGACTTTGGATCATCGGGCGAGCCCCAGTTGCCTTGCCCATCGACCAAAGGATAACGATAAGAAAAGGGCTGGGCCATTAAGACCATGGCTTCATAGCAAGCAGTGTCACCGTGCGGGTGAAATTTACCTAACACATCTCCCACTGTACGAGCGGATTTTTTATATTTGGCGGTAGCACGCAACCCCAATTCGGACATAGCATAAACAATACGGCGCTGCACCGGCTTCAAACCATCTGCGATGTGCGGTAACGCACGATCCAAAATGACATACATGGAATAATCAAGATAAGCCTTCTCCGAAAACTCGGCTAACGGCATTTTTTCGATATCGGATTGTATTCTCATTAGACTACATATTATCCTTAAAAAAAGATTAGTATACGCAACCGCATACTAAATAACCAGGTTGATTTACACTTCGACCGGCTTATCTTTCTCCCGTCGTCGGCCACGCTGACGGGTATTTAATTGCGGAAGCGACCATTTGTTGACATCGATTCGCTGCCGGGGTTTGAATGCTCGAATCACATCATCAACCATGTCTAGAATTTGACATATTTTTAATAATCTTTCGAGCGAAATTTGGCCACAACGCTCAAAGTGTTTTAATGTATAAACATTTATCTCTGCACGAGTCGCTAATTCTTCTCGTGACCACTGTCTTGCTAAACGTAATTGCCGTATGCGTTGAGCAATCAATAATCCTAATTCATCGGTCGTATCCATTACCATATGAATCCCTCCTGGGTAATATCATATCCTGTTATCCTATTGTAGAAAACCTGCACCACCGATTTTTTTAACCACAGGTGTTAAACCAATAGCAGCCCCGTTCGGTCGGCGATTATCATTTTCGCCATTAATGATTCCATTGGGGTCCACTAAAATTGCTGCGATTTGTCCCCAATATTCAAATTGGCCGAATAATTTTGCTTGTAAAGGGTGTCCCCACCTTATCAATAAATTCATGGTATCAGGAGAAAATACAAAAGGCTCCATAAAAACTTTATCGGGGTAATATTGGGTATGGTAGCGGGGCGAATTAACTGCACCTGCAATATTCATCCCATAATCGATTACATTTTCTAATGCTTCCGTAATAGAAGTAATAATGGTTGAACCTCCCGCGGCTCCCAATGCCATAAATATTTTTCCATTATGCATGACAATCGTTGGGCTCATACTGCTTAATGGTCTTTTATTCGGAGCAATTAAATTTGTCGGCCCTTGTAATAATCTGAATTGATTAAGCTGACCCACTCTTAATGTAAAATCACCTAATTCATTATTTAGAAAAAATCCGGTATTTCCTGCCATTTCTTTAATGCCGAATAAAGAATTAATCGTATAGGTCGTCGAAATCACATTCCCTGCGCGATCCATCACAACAAAATGAGTGGTATGTGATGCAGGATCTTGTACTGGCATATTGGATTTAATTTTTTTATTTTGCTGAATCAAAGCTTGTAGCTTCTGAATATGCTGTGGTGATAGCAACATATCTATGGGATTATTTACAAATGCAGGATCTCCTAAATAGCGATCGCGATCACGAAAAGCGTAATCCATTGCATTAATATTATAGTTTAATCCTAGAGCTGCACCATAACCCCATTTGGACAAAGGGAATTTTTCTACTATTTGCAGAATTTCACAAATAATCACACCCGAGCTTGGTGGTGGACTGGTTATCACTTGATATCCACGGTATTTACAAAAAATGGGTTTGCGCCACACGACTCGATAATTTTTTAAATCATCGAGACTAATCACCCCCTGGTTTTTTGCAGAGCTCGCTACAATTTGCCGAGCGATTTCACCACGATAAAAAACCGCTTCACCTTGTTCGCTAATTTTCTTCAGGGTAACAGCTAAGTCTTTTTGAGTTAAACGTTGTCCTGGTTTTACGAATTGTCCGTTCGGCATAAATAATCTGCGTGCAGCTGCTGTCATTGTTAAAGTAGGCTCATGTTGATAAATCGCAATATCTCCAGAATTTAAAATAAAGCCTTGTTCAGCCAATTTAATAGCCGGTGCCATCACGCGCTGCAATGAAAAAGTTCCATATTTTTTTAAGGCGGTATTTAATCCCATCACGGTGCCAGGAATGCCAACAGGTAAATAGCCTAATTCTGATGAGGATTTGATTTTTCCGTCACGATGAAAGAATAAAGCGGGACGTATGTTTTTAGGTGCTGTTTCACGAAAATCTAACATAATATCTTCGCCAGTATGCCAGTGCACCAACATAAAGCCACCGCCCCCAATATTTCCGCAACAAGGATCAACTACGGCAAGAGCATAGGCAACAGCCACTGCGGCATCCATTGCATTACCGCCTTGACGTAAAATATCCGCTCCCACTTGGCTTGCTAGATAATGATCGGTTACCACCATACCATCTTGACTTAAAACAGGAGGGAGATAAGCTGCCTCAACAGGAAAAAAAATCCAGAAAAATAAGCATAATATCCATTTACGCATCGTTACTCCTCAAACATGACACTATGAATGATATCGTATATGCTAACAGCAAAAGAAAAAAGAGATGCCGCATGCCTCACCGTCAGTATACCTTGTTCGATCAAGTTATTATGCAAATTGAAAATTGTTTTCACGCTATTGGCAAACACAATGCGGCCGATCGCGCTTATCCCGCTGATCATTTACCGGAGGCCGAATTATCCAAAGCTGAACGCCAACAAAGCGCTGGCTTTATGCGAGTAAATCATAGCGGCGAAGTATGCGCACAAGCTCTGTATAATGCGCAAGCGCTTCTCGCACGCAACAAAAAAATCACTGAAACATTAGCGCGTTGCGGTCAAGAAGAAAGTGATCACTTGTTTTGGTGTCAGCAACGTTTACAAGAATTAAATAGTCATGCTAGTTATTTAAATTTATTTTGGTATTGGAATTCATTTACGTTTGGTATTTTAGCGGGATTAGCAGGTGATCGCTGGAGCTTAGGATTTGTAGAAGAAACTGAAATTCAAGTTGCAAAACATTTACAAGGCCATTTAGAGCGTATTGCAGAAAACGATAAAAAAAGTTTGGCGGTTATTCAACAAATGCAAATCGATGAAACTCAGCACGCAAAAACGGCTGAAGAATGTGGAGCTAAAGAACTACCCCGTCCGGTTAAAAAACTAATGGCGTTACATGCGAAAGTGATGACGACTTTGGCATATTGGATTTAATTTTAGTTGGAAATCCTCATCTCTTTCCTTTTCAATAGAATTTGAAATAGCACAGTGTATAGCCCCCTCATATTAGTTTAATGAGTCAATGGTATCCTTCTTATCAAATCAAATGAGGACTCCACGATGAGATTAGATTCCAACACTACGAAAGAATTTAGCTATGACGCGCTTACTGAGTTTAATCATGCACTTGTCTACACGCTAGTAGCCGATGAACCGATAGTTTCCACAGACAGGGGCCATATCGAATTCATTATGTACGGCGCCTCGCAACAACAAGGTATGTATCAAGCATATTTATATGCTCAAAACTCCATTTTACCCAGAATTAAAGAAGTGGGATTAGCTGGAATTACGCCACAGCAAATATTAATTTGGATGGATGAAATTCATTTACGTGCCGCTACCTCATTAGTAGAAACTCCACATAAGAATATAAACATTTACGCCGGGAGACCCTCCCCTGCTCAAGTAACAATATGGCATGAGGGAGGTGATTTCAGAGCTCAAATATATAAACTGATTGCGAATAATAAAAATGTGAATCTTAAATCAAAAGATCTCACACAATTCATCAAAATATTATTCACTGTTCGCGATCAAGAAATTAAGACACCTGCAGATCAAGAATGTTTTATTGATGATTCGATTGCAGAAAAGACTATGTTAAAACTCTCAGTGCTTTATCATACGCCACAAGGTTTATCTGAGAACGATAAAATGATTATCGACAAATTTATTAAAATTTGCAGACCACCCTCTACGCATGACGCCACTAGACTTCAATTCGCTGAAAATTTATTAAACGCCTGTAGAACCCTTAATCCTATGAATTTGGATGATCTCTCCAAGCTCGCTTTCACCGTTTTTCACGGTATTCTAGATGGACATTGGTATTTTAATGGCAACGGTCGCACAGCCGTTTGTTTGATGAATACCCTATTAAGAGCTTTTGGTAGACCATGCATTTTTCTCAAGAATCCCGCCGTAGATAATTCAGAAAATAATTATAATAAAGCAATGCAGAATTTAGATAAAGAACCAGGACTTTTATTACAGCATATAAAAAACTGTCTTTTGGCATCACAATCACACCAAGATTATAAAAATGAATCCTTAGCAAAGGCAGTAATGTATCGTATTCGTTTAACTAATACTGGCCGAACAATTCAACTAAATTTTCCACAATTTAAAATTAATGAATTCTATCAAACAGTAATTCAAGAAGCCGACCGTCTAAAGTTATTTTCAAATGAAATAAAAGTCTTGATTTTTTTCTGCGAAAAATTTAATGCTAAACTTGAAAATTTAAATCGTCTTAAAGAAATTGCCGTATTGCCTGCTCCTATTCAAAAACAATACGATGAATCAGAGAAAAATGAAATTCTAGAATTACTCACTCAGTTAAGCGGAAAGCAAGGCTGGAAAGCATACAAAACAAATGGATTAACCGTTTTACTCGACGGGATAGATAAAGACAGCAGCTTACAAATTATAGAGATGCTAAATACGAGTAATGCAGCCAAGGCAGAACTAAAAAGGAATGCAAAAACCAAAAATCTAGTAATTCAAGTCACCACCATTAATCTTAACGCATTAAGGAAACTTCAGACCCAAACCAATTCCGTGGAATCTATCGAACTTAAGATGCCCGAATTAAAAATGGGGTAGTCTAAAGGAATCTTGGGCTTACCGCTTTTAAATATGTCCTGGATCTTCGATCCAGGCCACAACAATTGCTTTTATTTAATTTCAGCGCGCAGCTCACGCACACGTTCTGCATAATCATTTGCGGAAAATAGTCCGGAACCAATCACAAAATAATCTGCGCCCGCTTTCGATATTTCTTTAATATTCTCGACTTTAATTCCACCGTCCACAGCGAGAATCGCGTTAATATTATTTTTATCGAGCCATTCGCGGGTTTCCTGAATTTTATCGAAGGTTTCTTCTATAAAACATTGGCCACCAAACCCTGGAAATACCGACATCAGTAAAATCATTTGTAATTTGCGTGCCAAATCAATAGAAATATTAACGGGTTTGTCTGGATTAAAGACCAAACCTGCTTGCATTCCTGCCGCATGAATTGCATCAACGACAGCTTCAACATCCGATACGGTTTCCGGATGAAAGGTAATTAGATCAGCGCCGGCCTTGGCAAAAGGTTTAATATATTGTTCGGGATTTTCCACCATCAAATGCACATCGATGGGCGCTTTAATTTTTGCTTTACGCAAAGCGGAACAAACGACCGATCCAAAACTTAAATTAGGCACAAAATGATGATCCATCACATCAAAATGAATATAATCCGCACCTGCCTCCATCACATCATTGACTTCTTGCGCTAAATGTCCAAAATCAGCTGATAATATAGAAGCAGAAATCAATTTATCCTTCATATTTAACTCACATTATTTTTAGTATTTCTTGCCGCACAAATTTGTTCGTAGGCTTTTTTAATTTGTTGTGTTTTTTGAGTCGCCATTTTAATCATTTCTGGCGGCAAACCTTTCGACATTAATTTATCAGGATGATGCTGGCTCATCAAACGTCGATAAGCCTTTTTTACTTCCGCATCACTGGCTTGACTAGAAATACCTAATACTCGATAGGCCTCTTCCAAATAAACTGCGGAATTTTGATTTGGCGAATATTGCTGATACCTTTGGTAATTTTGTTCTGCCCGTTGTCTTTGCTCAAACTGCGAAAAATTAAAACCGGTAAGACCTAATTGACGACAAATCATTTCCAATGCGCGACGTTTAGGTTCGGAAATATTTCCATCAGCAAATGCAATTTTAAATTGAATTTCAATAAATATTCGCAATAAACTCGGTCGGCTCCAACAGGTAGTGCGTAATTGATGTAATACTTGATCGACATTAAAATTAGATTGTTTACCCACGTTAAATAAACGAATCGCTTCGCGTCGCATTTGTAAATTTAAATTCATATCTTGCATGACATTTTCAGCCATACGAATTTCATTTTCAGATACACGACCATCACATTTCGCTAAATAGCCCATAATCATGAACGTGCTATTGAAAAAAATAGTTTGCACTTGAGATTGTTGGCGAGGCCCAGATTCTTCGGTAGATACACCCATCCATTTGCTCATGATACCGGCGTCAAACAAATGCCCGACTAGAATGCCGAGTAATACCAAAATCGGACTGCCCAGAACAATTCCGATTAATGCACCGACGATTTTGCCTGTCCACTTCATACGCTATGACTTAATCGTTTTTATGTTACTATGTCTAAAAATTACTTCCATCGAGAGGCTAATTATGTTGGACATCAATTCAATTCCCCACTTAGCAGCAAATCTCAGTGGCCCCCTCTTCGAGTTGGAAGATTTCTTTGTTGATAATCAAGTGACTATCGAGGCTTGGTTTCGCCAACAATGGCAAAAAACCCCTCCTCCATTTTATAGTTCGGTTGACCTGCGTAATGCAGGTTACAAACTTGCTCCCGTGGATACTAACCTATTTCCTGCAGGTTTCAATAACTTGAATCCTGAATTTTCAGCCCTTTATATCCAGGCCGTGCAAGCCACTATAGCCGAGATTTGTCCAGATGTCACACGCTTATTGTTGATTCCAGAGAGCCATTCGCGTAATACTTTTTATTTTGAAAATATCCGCGCCTTGCATGAAATTCTTGTTCATGCCGGTTTTGATGTGCGTATTGGTACATTAGATCCTAACGTAACGGAAAACAAAATCATTGATGTTCCTTCGGGCCATCAAATTACGATCGAACCTATTATTCGTAAAGACGATAAAGTCGGCGTTAAAGATTTTTATCCCTGCTGTATTATTCTCAATAATGATTTAACCGGAGGCATTCCCGACATTTTAAAAAATCTCGATCAAACGATTATTCCACCTATGCAGTTAGGTTGGTCAACGCGCCTTAAATCGGAACATTTCGATTTTTATCATATGATTTGTAATGAGTTCAGCTTATTACTCGATTGCGATGCATGGTTGTTTAATCCTTTATTTGACCGTTGCCCTGAAGTCGATTTTATGAAAAAAGAAGGTCAAGAATGTCTATATACACGCGCACAGCAACTTTTTCATCGAATTAAATACAAATACGAACAATATAATATTAAACAAACTCCTTTTCTCGTTGTGAAAGCAGATTCTGGCACTTATGGAATGGCTGTGATGATGATTAAAGATCCGCAGGAATTATTAACATTAAATCGCAAACAACGCACCAGCATGTCGAGCATTAAAGGTGGTAAGCGTGTGACGAAAGCAATTATTCAAGAAGGCGTTTATTCATTTGAAACCATAGGCAAAGAACATGCCGTCGCTGAACCGGTGGTTTATTTAATCGGACGTCACGTCATCGGTGGATTTTATCGCGTCCACAAAGATCGCGGTCCTGATGAAAATTTAAATGCCCCCGGCATGAATTTTTCACCTTTAGCATTTGCTAGCAGTTGTCATTCACCTAGAAATAAAGCCCAAGAACCTTCGAAACGTTTATACGCATATGGAATTGTAGCTCGACTCGCGTCCTTAGCAGCCGCTAGAGAATTAACTGCATTTGAAGAACACGCTAAAATTAGGGAGTAACTCGTGAGCTTTAAAATCGGAATAATTATGGATGCAATTGAAAATATTCATGTCCATAAAGACACAACTTTCGCGATTATGTTAGAAGCAGAGCGAAGAAATTGGCAAATTTTCTATATGCAAACAAAAGATATTTGGTTACAAGATGGATTGGCTTGGGGCGAGATGTCTGAAATTAGCGTAAGAGATGAGACAGAAGATTATTACAGCATTCATGAAAAATATATTCAGCCGCTGGGCGAACTCGATATTTTGTTTATGCGCAAAGACCCTCCGTTTGATATTAATTATGTTTATACCACTTATTTACTAGAACAAGCACAAGCAAAAGGTTTATTAATTGTTAATAATCCCCAGAGTCTTCGTGATGCTAACGAAAAATTATTTACGAGCTGGTTTCCTCAATGCTGTCCCAAAACAATAGTCACGAGCAATAAAGAACTTATTCTAGACTTTGTACATGCAGAAAAAGAAATTGTTATTAAGCCGTTAGGTGCTATGGGCGGCCAAGCGATTTTTCGCTTACAGCCCAATAATCCTAATTTAAACGTGATTATTGAAACCACCACGCAAAATGAAAATATATTAGTGATGGCACAGCGTTTTATTCCAGAAATTAAAGAGGGTGACAAACGTATTCTAATGATCGATGGCGAACCCGTGCCATATGCTTTAGCCCGTATTCCAAAAACTGGCGATTTTCGCGGTAATTTAGCTGCCGGCGCGACTTATCAAGGTCGCGAACTTACTGATCGGGATTTATGGATTTGTGAGCAAGTAGGTCCCACTTTGAAAGAAAAAGGTTTAATTTTTGTTGGATTGGACGTAATTGGAGATTACCTCACAGAAATCAACGTCACCAGTCCCACTTGTGCACGCGAATTAAATCGGATTTTTCATTTAAATATTTGCGGTGATCTTTTGGATGCGGTAGAAAATAAACTATAGCATTTAGAATTTAAAATTTTTGATACTCAAAAGCCGAATTTGCACATCAAACATTCTATGCAGCGCATTATAGACGACTGAAATATTTCTTAATTCTTGTATATAGTCCGGAGTTTCTAAGATTTTAGGTATTAGTTTTTTAATTTCATGCTCCATGGATTGTTTTAACTGGTCCACATCTTGTAAAACAGGTTTACTCCAAGTATTTCGACAAAAATTATGCGCATAATTAATTAAATTACGCACAACGATTCGGTTTTCTTTCTGTGAATGATAAAACAATTCCTGTATGAACGCATAATCATGCGAACTAAAATAGGGGCGCAACATGCTAATGTTGGATAACAACATCAATTCACAACTATATGTCACTTCATGTAATCTTTCTATACTAGTCTTATCATACATTTCCATGTCTATACAATGCTGCACATAGGATCGCACTTTATTGATACGCTGGCTTTGTTGATAGAGAAGGGTTTGAAACTCTTGAACCTCCTCTTCTGACCGTATCTTCATCGTTAAATAACGTATTATTAAAGCTTGATGTATAAGTATACTGGTCAAGCCCGTGCGCATTAATTTCTTATAGTCAATGGGTAAAATAATTTTTCGCACGGCCGCATAAACTAACACTCCCGACAATATTCCCGCCAGAAGAATAACTGCAAAATTAAAATTATTACGCTGTGATGGCTCTGCTGTTAGCATATAAATCACGCAGATACCAAAAAAAATAGAAAATCCTAAAAAAGCACGGCCGCGAAGTTTCGACAATAATAGAAAATATGCGGCGATAAACGCGCCAAGGAACAATAACGCTAACACCATAAGATAATGTTGATTATAATTTAATACCCATGAAGCCAAATAAACATATATAAACCCACATAAACCTCCTAAAAAACTTAGCCCGATATTCGAGCTCGACGGATTAAAATAAGAAAGTGATATATATTGGATGGTCAACAATCCAAACATCGTATACATGGGTGACCACAAATAATATTGCTGAAAAATTAAAATAAGCGCTCCTGCGATGGCTCCGTGTAATGCTAGCCGAAATCGAATCGGATTAAAGCGTGATTCCTTGATATCTTCTCCTTTAATCCATTGCATTTCCTTAGCTAATTGGGCCGAAAGCTTTGCATCGGATTTATTGCTATTCATCAATACTATTGTTTTTCGCGTTAATGAAAAAATATAAAATAAACGCTGCACGGTACTAAACCATGCAACCCGGTTTAAGTCGAATTCAGACGCTGTTTGCACTTGTTGAATAAAAGCCGCTAAACGCTCATCCATTAATCGTCTAAACTCTTTTTCTAATTCTTCAGTGCTAGATTGATATTGTATGGCGCCTGTTTCTAACATAGTGCGTAATTGTTTTAACGCCTGAATAATTTCAAGATTGAGTTGCTGCATAAATTTTTGAGTATGCGGACTGAAATTTTCATGTTTCGCATAGCGAGAAATTTCATTTAAAGCTGTAAAAACTGATAATAAACGCTTTAGGAGTTGCAATAAATACAAACACTGCCCTGCATCGAAATTCTTTTTACGTTCATAGTGGGTTGCTTGTAATAACGGATACAGTTTTCCTAATTCAATCGATATTTCTCGCACCAAAGACTCAATCGGTCTGCGTTGTTCCTGTAAAAAACCTTGCATAATCTCAGTCCATAATTTTTCGTATTTACCCAGCACATCACCGATCCTTGAAGTCAGAATCTCATACGCATGTTGCGTACGTAAAATAAATAAGGTAAATATCACGATCATTAATGCAAATGTAATTTGTAAACAGCGCTCAATCGCATAATGCACCACGCCACCTGCATACATAGGTCCCGCCAATAAACAAGATAAAGCGGTAAAAAAACAAATAATTCCTGCAAAAGGTACATTAGGTTGAATGATGTAATATAAACATCCAAAAACAAATACCATAATTAATGGATAATAAACCCACGGAAATTGGGTTAATAATGCAATGGTGACAGCAATAGTAGCTCCAATATAAGCGCCCAAAAACCGCAGAGATAATGTCATAACAGATGTTCCAATATCCGGCTGAATGGATATCAAACAAACGAATAATGCCCACCAAAATAATGTGTAATGAAAATATAATGCGACACTTGCCGCCAGGGTTAAAGCAAACGCACCTTTTAATGCGGTGGCAATTACCGTACGATCCAAAATATTATCTAACATGAATGGTCACCGCAGCAGTGGAACCCACGCGCAGTGGATAATCAGAATTTACATTGATAATACGAATGTAAACAGGAATTCGGCTAAATAGACGCATCCAATTTATCGACTCACTGACTAATTGCAAAGTATTTACTGGTGAAACCACTCGACCACGACTGATACCGGCATCGATCGCAGTAACCTCACCATCAAATACATGTCGTGGATACGATGCCACGACAATTTTAGCTTTTTGTCCGCGACGCAAGCGACGTAATTCATATTCCAAATAGTTTGCTTGAATCCACCAATAATCATCTTCAACAATGGAAAATAATGGTTTTCCAATTTGAATATAATCCCCGACTCGATTAAATAAACTAGAAATCGTTCCGCTGACGGGAGCACGCACCGTGGTATACGAAAGATTTTTTTCGGCTAATGCCAATGCAGCCTCAGCTGCTTTTTTCTGTCCGTTATCATTTAATGAACCTAACTCATATTTTAAACGTTCCAGAGTATGAATCGCTTGTTTACGCTCGGCTTCATAAGATGCGAAATTTGCCTGGGCTGAATTAAAATGTTCTACAGAAATTGCACCCGTAGTGACAAGTTTCTGCATCCGTTGTAATTGTAAAATAGCAAAACGTAATCGGGCTTCTTTTTCTTCAATTAAATGCACAGCAACTTGGATACCTTGTTGTAATCCATATAATTTTTGATTGATATATTGTAAATCTCCGGCCGCTTTTTTTACGTTGAGAGCAAAATCCGTCGGATCAATTTGAAATAAAGCTTGTCCTTTAATAATGTGCTGATTATTTTGCACGTATAATTTTACAATGGGACCTTCAACTCGTGCTGCAACCTGTTGCCAATTTGCTTGAACGTAGGCATCTGTCGTATAAGGATTCGCGACAAATAAAACATAATAGCCATATGCAATAGCTAAAATGATTATAAGCAACACGATCCAGCGTACACTGATACGTGTTAAATTTAACAATCCTTTGAGTGTTTTCATGATTTTTCATTATACTTAGCTCATCTAAAGATAGCATTTTTCTAAGCTAGGCGTCGGATTCTATGCGAAATTCTCCCCTCATAGCGGTTTCTTGCACAGATTCTGAATTTGAAATTCAGGCTAAACACTTGGCTAATATTTTGCATCTCCCTCTCGCCCCATTACAGACAAAATCATATCTATTACTGTTAGTGGTTACTCCGGAAAAGCTGGAATTACGCTATCTCGGTAAGCCGAAACTGAATGCTATTTATGTGGATTTTTTAGCCGGCAAATTGGATTACCGACGGAAACAGGGAGGAGGCACGCAACAGTTAATCGCGCGCGCAGTTGGAATCACGTCAAAAAAATTAATCAGCGTCTTAGATTTAACTGCAGGCCTAGGCCAAGATGCTTTTGTTTTAGCGACTCTCGGTTGTGATGTGACTATGTTAGAACGTAATGCCGTGATTGCTGCATTATTACAGGATGGTCTCACCCGTGCGCACACTATCGACTGGTTCCAACAATTAAAATTAAATCTGGTTTCTGCCGAAGCCTCCGATTATTTAAATAAATTAAGCTCCCAGCAATTACCAGATGTTATTTATTTAGACCCTATGTTTCCCGACACCAAACGAACTGCAGCAGTAAAAAAAGAAATGCGAATTTTACGTTTAATTGTGGGAGACGACTGGGATGCGGAAAAAATATTTGAATTATCGCTGAAAAAAGCACGTAAACGCATCGTGGTTAAACGACCTCGATTAGCGCCACGAATTAGTAGTACAAAAATACCTGACGTCGTTTATGAGGGAAAAAGCAGTCGTTTTGATGTGTATTTAATTAATTAAATTATTTTTCGGTATCTTCATTTTCTTCTTCTTCTTCCTGCACAGCGAAAGAAGAACCACAACCACATGTGGTTTTTGCATTGGGATTTCGAATAATAAATTGTTCGCCTTCAACCCCGCTGGTGTGATCTATTTCAGCCCCTTGTAAATACATATAACTCATTGCATCCACTAACAAGCGCACTGAACCTTCCGACAATTTTTTCTCGATAATGTAATCGTCTTCCGGATTAATTTCTTCATCAAAAGTGAAAATATATTGAAAACCCGAGCATCCGCCTCCTTTAATTGAAACTCGGAGATTCAGCTTAGGATTGCCTTCTTCCTCAATTAAATTTTTCACGGTACGAGCGGCGTTTTCGGTAAAAATGATGTTCGGTTCTAATGTACTCATAGTATAATCAATTGCTTAAGTTTGGGCGGTTTATTGGGGTATTTCTCTATTATCGTTTCCACTAACCCTAACGTCAATGTCCTTTTTTGTAACACCGAGGTAAATATGTTGTGGGTCTTGGCCTTTCACATTATTTTTCTAGTCTGTTGGTTTGCAGGGCTTTTTTACCTTCCGCGCTTATTCGTCTATCATGCAGCTAGTCACGATGAGATTAGCTTAAACCGCTTCAAGGTAATGGAACATAAGCTTTTTTACTTCATCATGACACCCTCAGGGATTCTCGCCACTATTTTTGGACTTTGGCTTTTATATTTTTTCCCTGTTTACCTGCACTTTAATTGGATGTACGTTAAACTAGCTGCCGTGATTTTATTATGGATATATCATATCTATTGCGGAAAGTTACTTCATGATTTCAAACGCGATCGTAACCGTCACTCGGTTCGATTTTATCGTTTTTTTAATGAGATACCCATTCTTCTCTTGATACTCATCGTTATCATGGTGGTCGTCAAACCCTAGACGACCTCTACCATTTCAAAATCTGCTTTTGTTGCACCACAATCCGGACACAACCAATCTTCGGGTACATCTTCCCAATGCGTGCCTGCTGCAATTCCATCATCCGGCCAACCAACTGCTTCATCATAAACAAATCCACACATCAAGCAGACGTATTTTTTGTAATTCTCATCTTGTGTCATAATGTTTCCCCAGATTCACTCAGTTTTTAAAAGGAAACGCAGCATGTCAGTTACTACCATTTCCCGATCATCTGAATTATTTATTAAAGCTCAGCATTATATGCCAGGTGGCGTCAATTCACCAGTTCGCGCTTTTAAAGCCGTAAAAGGCGAACCTCCATTTTTTGCTAGTGCATCAGGTGCTTACCTGATTGATGTCGATGGCAAAAGATATATTGATTTTATTGGTTCGTGGGGAGCGATGATCGTCGGGCACGCTCATCCCAAGGTCGTACAAGCCGTCCAAGAAAAAGTGATGCACGGTTTGAGTTTTGGGGCACCCTGCGAACTAGAAGTTAGATTGGCCGAAATGATTTGCCAACTCATGCCAAACATTCAAAAAGTTCGTCTCGTGAACTCAGGCACCGAAGCCACGATGACTGCGATTCGATTAAGCCGGGGGTTCACCGGTCGTAATAAAATTATTAAATTCGAAGGTTGTTATCACGGACACTCTGATTCTCTGCTCGTTAAAGCAGGATCGGGTGCCTTAACCTTTGGGCAACCAAGTTCACCCGGCGTTTCTACCGGCACTGCAAACGATACACTCGTCGCTACTTTTAATGATTTAAATTCGGTAACGCAGCTTTTTGAAAATAATCACGATGAAATTGCTGCCATTATCATTGAGCCTATTGCTGGCAATATGAATTTAATTCTACCGAAACCAGAATTTCTAAAAGGATTGCGTGAGCTGTGCGATCAATATGGCGCATTACTTATTTTTGACGAAGTCATGACCGGTTTTCGCGTAGCGCTTGGTGGCGCACAATCGATATATAAAATTATTCCGGATTTAACGACATTAGGAAAAGTGATTGGCGGAGGTATGCCTGTGGGTGCAGTGGGTGGCAAAAAAGAAATTATGGATTTTCTTGCACCGCTGGGACCTGTTTATCAAGCTGGAACCTTATCGGGAAATCCAATTACGATGGCAGCCGGAATTGCGACTTTAACTACGCTTCTGCAACAACCAGATTTTTATTCTAAGCTGACCGAAACTACACATAAACTGGTGAGGGGCCTTATTGAGGTCGCACAAAAAAATAAGATTGAGTTTACCGCCAATTCAGTGGGTGGAATGTTTGGTATTTATTTTAGTGAAGAAAAAACAATTGATACTTACCAACAAGTGACACGCTGTCGTTTAGAACAATTCAATCAATTTTTTCATGGTATGCTCCGTGAAGGTATTTATTTTGCACCATCTGCTTTTGAGGCGGGCTTTGTATCCAGCGCACACAGTCAAAATGAAATTAATGCGACTTTGGAAACCGCTGAGAAAATTTTCAGTCGTTAAAAATAATGATTAATAAAAAAGGCCGGTAAAACCGGCCTTTTTAACAAACAACTCTTTCGAGCGATTAGCTGAACAAGTAGAACAAGCCAGCATCAATAGACCAGAAGTTATTGTTGTTGTTATTGTTGTTATTGTTCCAATTGCCGTTATTGTTGTTATTCCAATTCGTGTTCGAATTATGATTTTCGCTCAACGTTGGCATATAGTGGAACATAGCTTGGATACCCCAGTTTGGTGTAAACATGTAGTCAGCACCAACACCGAAACGCCATGCTACAGTGGTATGGGATCTGGAATTCCAGTGACCATTACCATTCCACAGAACGTTACTGCTTCCTAAGTTGTTAACAATAACAGCTGTATTAGCAACTGGTACGCCTGCAAAGAAGGTTACGCCATTCCAGTTGTTCCAACTCCAGCTATGAGTTCCATGCAGAATATCAGCACCAATTGCACCGATCAAATCAAAACCTTCACCGATTGGCCAATAGCCACGAGCTTCAGCGTAGTAGTTATTGTAAGATCTGGTGATAGAGAAATTCGAATTAGCGCTAGCTACAAGTGAACCATCAAATATGGTTCTAGAATAGAAGTTAACATTTACGTTTGTCGTTCTTCTAAATAAGTAGTCTATACCAAATGCGAATCCGAAGTATGGGCCGTATTTAGCACCCCACTCGAACTCAATATCATTGAAACTGCGATTGCTACTACCGCCGCTCCAATTGAAATAGTAGTTATTATAAAAATCGTAGAACGTGAAAGAACCACCGTTATTCCACCAATTGTTGTGATTTATACGTGTGTAGGTGTAATAAATTCCAACAAATGGTCTGAAACAGTGTTCGCATTCAGGTGCTACAGGTATCTCAGGTCCACCAGCAAACGCAGCGCCCGACAACAAAGCCGTTGCCATAGCTACTGAAGTTAAGGCATGTTTAAACATACTAAGCTCCTTAATCCTTGTTAAACGATAAGCTTTCCCTGAACTTCCAAGGAAATATGAATAAAGTTAACCTGGAATGTAATCATAGTCAAGTGTATGAGAAAAAACATAATGTTTTTTCAGCTATTAATATCAATTTATTTGCGTTTTTTTTACGAATTAAACATTTTTTTTCCAAATGACGTATTTAAAAAAATAAAAATGGTTTTATTAGTCTCCGGCTCAGAATAAATTTCTGTTACAATAAGCACCCGTAAATTCCCGACATTAGCTCAATGAAAAAAATACTTATTATAAAAATTTCTTCTATGGGTGATCTTATTCACACATTACCTGCTTTATCCGATGCAAAAAATGCTTTAAAAGATGTCAAGTTTGACTGGGTGACTGACCCTGCATTTGCGGAAATTCCGCGTTGGCATCCCACCGTTAATCAAATTATTCCGGCGCCACTGCGTCAATGGCGTAAACAAAAAATTAAATCTTTGCGAAACGGGAGCGTCAAACAATTCCGCCAAATGCTTCGACAAACGAAATATGATTTTATTATTGACGCGCAGTCGGCATTAAAAAGCGCACTTATTGCCCGCCTGGCGCGAGGAAGACGCGCAGGCATGGATAAAAATTCTGTCCGTGAATATGGCGCACACTGGTTTTATGCAGATCGGTATCCCATCGCAAAAGATCAGCATGCAATTAAACGATTACGCACTCTATTTGCCAATACACTTGGATATTCTCATCCAGAAAACCAACCTGATTTTGGTATTGACCGAACACAACTTCCTAAATCACCCATTGAGTTACCCGAAAAATATATTCTGATCGTTCATAGCACCACTTGGAAAACAAAACATTGGCCAGAGACACATTGGCAAGAATTAATTAAACATATTACCGGGCACGGTTTACCTGCATTATTACCATGGGCCAATGAAAATGAAAAACAACGCGCAGAGCGTTTAGCAGCCGGTAATAAAAACGTTATTGTGTTACCCAAAATGACGCTGAGTGAATGTGGAACCGTCATCAATAAAGCAACAGCTGCTATTGCTGTTGATACCGGCCTCGGACATTTATGTGCAGCATTAGAGATTCCAACTATTCACTTGTATGGTCCTACTGATCCAAATAAAATTGGCGCACACGGAAAAAACCAAATGCTTTTAACTGCAAAATTTCCTTGCGCACCCTGTTATTTAAAAAATTGTAACTACAACACAGCAATCGACGGCAAACCAGTCTGTTATTCTAGTCTACCGGCCGATTTGATTTGGAATACTTTACAAAATTTATTGTCGAAACAATATTAGAATATTTGTTCTTCTGAACCACCCTCAGAAGAATTTGCCGGAGGTCTATCACCATCATCACCCACACGCTCACCCGATGGAGAATTAGAGGGATTTTCTTTTGAAAATACTTCGAATTTAGCATGTTCGCGCGAAGTGACTTGCGAATCACTATTAGGGTCTACACGCATGGTGACAATATTAGGCGGTTCCGGCATAGAGCCTTGTGGAATATCTTTCAAGGCTTCATGCATGAATTGAATCCATATCGGTAAAGCAGCATCAGCACCATACTCATTTAAACCTTTCATGTTGTCGTAACCAACCCACACTGTCGTCACCAAATGGCTGTTAAATCCGCTAAACCAAGCATCGACTTGATCGTTGGTGGTCCCTGTTTTACCCGCTAAATCTGTTCGATTTAAAATTCGAGCACGTTTTCCGGTACCCTCCTGAATTACGTCCTTTAAAGCTTGCGTAATTAAATACGCATTTTGCGGAGAAATCACTTTAGGGGCCGCATGTACAGGAATATCTTTAGGGTTGGGCGATTCAGAGACCAAGCACGCATTGCAAGCATAAGCAGGGTCAGCTTGATAAAGTACATTTTCATGTTGATCTAAAATTTTCTGAATGAAATAAGGCGTTACTAAATATCCTCCATTCGCAAATACTGAATACCCAACTGCAATTTGCAATGGTGTTGCAGAACCTGTACCTAAAGCCAAAGTTAAACCGTGCGGCATTACATTAGGATCAAAGCCAAATCGTTGTAAGTAATGCAAAGCATACTGCACACCAATATCCTGCAATAAGCGGATAGAAACTAGGTTGCGTGATTGAACTAGACCTACACGAAGTGGTGTCGGTCCATAAAATTTCATGGTGTCATTGGTAGGGCGCCATATTTTATTTTCCCCAGAATCTTTTTCTACGATTGGAGCATCATTAATAACTGATGCCAATGTGTATCCTTTATTTAGCGCAGCGGAATAAATAAAAGGCTTAAAATTCGAACCTGGCTGACGTTCTGCTTGAATGGCTCGGTTAAAATTACTGGCGTTATAATCAAAACCACCGCTTAATGCCAAAATTGCGCCGTTTTGTGGGTCTAATGCAACAATAGCTCCTTGCACTTGAGGTATCTGACTTATCCGCCATTCATGCCCGTCCTTAACAACACGAATAACATCGCCAACTTTAACGATTTCATTCGGACTTTTGGGTGGCGCACCTAAAAATCCATCTTCCAATTGCAACCGCGCCCAAGATAATCCAGACCAAGGAATTGTAATAATTTCACCGCTAGCCAATAAAGCGTTTACCGATTGCGGCAAAATTTGCAGAACCGCTGCAGGCAACAATACTCCGGCGACAATATTTTGTTTTTGCAAATCAGTTTGCCAACGCTCTTGATCGAATTCGCCTAAATTAACATCCGATCGACGATAACCATGGCGTTGATCATACGCCATTAAACCCGCCCTTAATGCTACTTCTGCTTGTCGTTGCAAATTAGAACGCAAAGTGGTGTAAACGGTTAATCCACGTTCGTAAGCAGCATCCCCATATTCTTCAACCATCGCCTCACGCACCATTTCTGCGATATAAGGCGCAGAAACTTCGACGGTGGGCGCATGATATTCCGCAGTAAGCGGCTCTTCAATCGCTTTTTGGTACTGATCATTCTTGATATACCCGAGCTGCATCATCCGAGCTAACACATGATTACGTCGTTTAAGCGCTGATTCGGGATTTTCAATTGGATTATTGCGTGAAGGCGCTTGTGGAAGTCCCGCAATCATCGCCATTTGCGCCAAAGTTAACTGATTAAGCGTTTTTCCAAAATAAACTTGAGCAGCGGCTGCAACACCGTAAGCACGATTTCCGAAATAAATTTTATTGAGATAGAGCTCGAGAATTTTATCTTTATCCAATTCCTTGTCGATTTTCAGCGCTAACAATATTTCGCGAATTTTTCGCATATAAGTTTTTTCACGCGACAAATAAAAATTCCGCGCTACTTGCATGGTGATGGTACTCGCTCCTTGTACCTTTCTACCGGCTCCGATGACCGCAAAAGTCGCGCGTCCAATACCAATAAGATCCACACCAGAATGTTTATAGAAACGTGAATCTTCGGTGGCCAAAACTGCCGCGATCAGCATCTTAGGGACTTGATTGAGATTAACTGGAACTCGTCTTTTGGTTCCAAATTGCGCAATCAACTTTTTGTCTGCAGAATAAACTCGCAAAGGAACTTGGAGATGCACTTCTTTTAACTTTTCCACATCGGGTAATTGCTTCTCCAAATGGTAATAAACAGAAACCGCCGCAATGGACAGGGTTAGAGCCAAAATTAAAATGCTCATTAAGAGTGCTTTAATGATAAAACGCAAAAATGCCATCTATTACTCCGATGCTTTGCCAGACAATAAGCTAGCGCATATGGCATCCAATTATATATGAACATGTGACACGAAGCACGGTATTGCGAGCAACAGAGGGTGATTTAAACTGAGCAAAGATGGAGAAACAAAATGCCAATGGGTAAAAACAAAAATCTGCACGTCGGTATCGGAATAGATTTAAATCATATTGCCGTCGTAGAAATTATACAAAATAAAAATCGCATAACCCTGCAACAAACTTGGCATAAAAAATTCTCTTCTGCTGTATTCAATTATGCCGATTTAAAATCACATTTTCAAAATATAGCTCAGTGTTTTTCTACGCATTCTAAAATTTTAAATATAAGCATTTCCCATAAACTGTGGAACGTACAAACTTTTGAACTAAATCAAACTCTATCTAAAGCTGAAACACAAAAATATTTAAAACAACAAGTAGATCTTAAAAATATTTATTATATCTATCATTTTATTAATCTAAATGATCACGTCGTGCATTTAATATTAGTATCGATTACTCGAGAAATCCTAGATCCGCTTTTGCATCTTTTAATCACTGTTAATTTAAGGCCAAGAAAAATCGAACCCGATGTGTTTAGCTTGGCGCGTATTATACCCACTCCTAATGATTGGAATCTGATAATTGACACACGTCACGAGCAGTTTATCCTTGTCTTAACCCAACAACATCAATTATTCAGCCTTAAGCATATTTCTCAAGATTATACTCAACTCTCTTCTCAAGTTTTGCTTTATAAGAATCAGGTAAAATCACTTTCACGAGTATTTTTTTACCCTCAAAATAATGTAGATTCAAGATTCGAGATTGAAACGGGAATGAAGGCGGAAATTCTAACTCATCATCAGATAGAAGCAGAATTTTTAACAGCTTATTGTGCTGCTTTAGAAGGTTAATATGCGCTCGATTAATTTTATTAAAATATATAACCAAGACAAATCTAAATATCACTACTATTATTTTGCAATTATTGGCATTTGTTTGACTCTCATCACCTGGCTAATGCATACAATCCAAGCTCATTTAAAATTTAAGATTGATCTCGCCATTCAAGAAAAAATGAACTTATTGCAGCAAAGAATTGTTTTATTACGCGCCAAAAAATATCAAACTACGACACCTTATTTTGCTTTTTACACTTGTGATGCTTTGTGCAATACAATTACGGGGTTATCGAAAATTGTAGGACAACTGCCACAGTCGACATGGTTACTGAGCATGCATGTGAATGATTATTCGATCAAACTGAATGGCCAAGTCACTCAGGTCAATAGCTTGCTGAATTCAGCATTTTTATCCAAAGCATCCAGTCAAAAGTATAAATTAACTGCGTTTCATCTGCGAAAAAATCGATTCGATTTAACATTCACCTACATGGGAAAAATACAGCATGCTTAGATTACCCAAGCAAATTTTATTTGCAGCAGTATGCTTGTTGTTTGCCTATATATTGCTATATTATTATTTTTTAATTAGTCCTACTCTTCTGAACTTATCTGATATTCAACTTCAAATCAAACAATTACATATTAGCACGCAACAAATACGACAACATTTAAATCGAACACCGAAAGCAATAAAAAAACATTACTCACCACCTACTATCCAAGCACTAATCAATGATGAGACAGCAAAAAAACATATCTTATTGTTGAGAATAAATTTACAATCTCAACATTTACAGCTGCAATTTGTCGCCACCTATCCCAGCTTGTTACACTTTCTTTCCCAACTCAAACTCTCATTAGATAAGCAATATTATTGCGATGATTTACAAATAAATCGTTATCCAGTTTCCAATTTGTTACAGATTAATTTAGATTGCCAAAGAATCTATGTCAAAAAAATTTAAATATAGAATCATTTTATTTATTTTATTATTTTTCATATCGGAGCCGGGTTTTTCTATTAATAAAGACGACCCATTCGCACTGCCACAATCTATGCAGATCCAGTTCGTTAATATTAAAATTTCATATACCGATGCCACCAAGCTAACAGAAAAAATAAATAATAAAAATTTTTCTTTGCTTTCCGCAGGCGGACATGCCATTGCGGACGAGCGCACAAACACAATCTGGCTGGAGGACGATGCAGAACATATCAGTAAAACACGACTTTTTATTCAGTCCATTGACATACCACTATCACGAATACTTATTAAGTCTCGCATTGTTTTTCTCGATGATAACTCTATCCATGAAATCGGCGTTTTTTTTAGTAGCCCCGACCGTGACAACCAAAAAGTGAATAGTATTCCATATCTTTTTGCAGAATTACCTATTTTAAAAATAGGTTCTCAACAATTACTGGATTTAAAATTACGTGCTTTAGAAGGCGAGGGGCACGCCATTATTGTCTCCGCCCCCGAAATCTTAACCAATGATAGACATACCGCCATCATCGAATCGGGCAGCGAACTACCCTACCAAGAACGTACCGGTGAAGGAAACACTTCTATTAATTTCAAAAAGGCTGTGCTTCGGCTTAAAGTAACGCCTTTTATTTTACCTCACGGTAAAATTTTATTAACCTTAAATGTCAACCAAGACAAGCCGAGCAATTTAATCGTTAATGGCACTCCGTCCATTACAACACAACAACTCGAGACTCAAGTCTCAATCAGCAATCGTCAAACATTGATTTTGGGCGGTATTCGCGAACAATCAGAAAATAATAATACTAATGGAATTCCGATTTTGGATCGTTTGCCCATACTCGGAAATTTATTTAAATATAGGAATCGTGAAATGGAAAACAAGCAGTTATTAATTTTTATCACACCAGAAATCATAGCAGACAATCATCCCTCACCTTAGAATGCTCACTGAAGCTACCCCACACACACGAGAGAAAGACTAGGCAGCGACAGTGAGCATACTAAGAGGAGGAATAAAAATTATCTTGCTATAACCGCTCCTTCAGTTATTCCTTTGGCATTTCTATTTTCTTCCATAAAATAGTAATTATTCCACCGGCGATCGCCTCGGGTCTCGATGTGTGCAAAAGTATACCATTTCCAAAATGGAAAGGAATAACCTATATTTGGAATATAATCTTTGCCAATCAGGAAAAAGTGAGACGATGAATATTCTGACGTGCATGCGCAACTTTATTGAAGTCGTTAATAATCATGGGCTTAGCTCGACCGCGCGCTTGCTTCGTACCACACCCGCCAATCTTAGCAAACAAATGACCTTTCTTGAAAATTGGGTAGGTAAAAAACTCTTATATAGAACAACACGAGAATTCCATATTACCGAAGAAGGCAAAGTTTTTTATGAAACAGCAACTGAGATTCTAGGTAAAATCGCAGCCATGCAAGCCGAGATATCAGATTTATCGGGACAATCACAAGGACACTTACGTTTAAGCATGCCAACCAGTGTCGCGCAAAACTTTATTCTTGTAGCACTTTTTGTTTTTTTACAAAAAAATGCAAACATGAGTATGGATATTACTAATACAAATCATCTCGCCCCCATTCTAGCGGGACAAGTCGATATCGCTTTTTCTTCATCTTCCATCGAGGATGCTAATTTAATTAAAGTAAATATCGGTTCAGTACCAAAAGGGGTATACGCAACACCTGCTTATTTCACCAGATATGGCATCCCAGAAACGCCGGGAGATTTACAGCAGCACAACTGTCTTTTCCACTCCGGCCGTTATAACGCAAATATTTGGGAATTTAATAATAATTTAAAAATCAAAATCCAAGGTAATTTTAGCAGTAACGACTCTCGCTTTTTATTACACGCAGCGTTATCCGATATCGGTTTGATATGGGTTCCACAAGCTTATGCAGCTGAGGCATTACAAGCAAATTTGTTAACTGAAGTTTTGCAAAACTTCAGAGGCCCAGGCGTCGCATGTTATCTTTATTATTTGAAACATCTGCGTAAATTAAAAATCATTAACGAAATTATTCAACTCATCGAAACTGCATTGAAAAACTATTAAGTCTCTAGATATTTTAATTAAGTTACAGTATAGTCCAATAATGAAGCATAAATCTAACAATATATTTTTGATTGGTCCAATGGGCTCGGGAAAAAGTACGACGGGAAGACTTATTGCCAAATTAGCTGAACTCGATTTTTATGATGCCGATCAAGAAATCGAACATCGCAGCGGCGTCGCAATCAGCTGGATTTTCGAATGCGAAGGTGAAGCGGGATTTCGAAAACGAGAGCAGGATATGATAAAAGCATTGACGCAATTAGATAATATTGTTCTCGCAACGGGTGGAGGCTCTGTAATACGCCCAGAAAATTGTGAATATCTGCAAAATTATGGTGTGGTGTTTTATTTAAAAGTTTCTGCCGACGTGCAATTTGCACGTATTTCAGCAAAAAAAAGCAAACGTCCTATTTTCGTCGCTCATGATTCCCAGGAAAAATTAAAAGAACTGAATGCTGTACGTGAACCTTTATATCAAAAAATAGCTGATTTTATTTACGATACTGATCATTCTACTCCGCTTCGTTTGGCTCAAGAGATTGTGAACGATTGGAAGCAATATAAGGAAACCATAAAATGATTTTGCATCATCTACAGGTAGATTTGAAAGAATATCCTTATCCTATTTATATCGGCGAAGATATTCTAAATTCAGATCTCTTAAGTCAGTATATTGTTGCAGATCAAGTCATGATTGTTACTAACAATGTGGTAGAAAAATTATATTTAGCCCAGTTAAAAAACGCGCTGCAAAATTTTCAATGCGACATCACAATATTACCTGATGGTGAACAACACAAAACACTCGCTAGTTGGGAGAAAATTTTAAACGCTTTAGCGGATCACAAACATCATCGCGATTCCACACTTATTACTTTAGGAGGTGGTGTAATCGGCGATATGGCTGGATTCGCTAGCGCCTGTTATCAACGAGGCATTGCTTTTATTCAAGTACCGACTACGTTATTAGCGCAAGTTGATTCGTCTATTGGTGGAAAAACTGGAGTTAACCATTCTCGCGGGAAAAATTTAATTGGCGCTTTTCATCAGCCTAAGGCTGTAATGATTGATCTTAATACGCTGCAAACATTACCTAGAAGAGAACTTAATGCAGGATTAGCAGAAATTGTAAAGGCAGCTTTAATTGCCGATAATGAATTTTTTGTCTGGTTAGAGACGAACTATCTTGCGCTTTTAAATCTGGAAAAAAATGCCTTGGCTTATGCCATTTATCACGCGTGTCGAATAAAAAAAGATATCGTCGTGATTGATGAAAAAGAAAATAATATACGTGCACTGCTAAATTTGGGTCATACTTTTGGTCACGCCATAGAACATATACTAAATTATGGTACTTATTTACATGGCGAAGCAGTAGCAATTGGCTTAGTCATGAGTGCGCGATTATCACAGCATTTGGGCCATTTATCTAAATCAGATTGTTTACGGATTGAAAATCTGTTGCAACATATAGGACTGCCCACTGAGCTACCCTCATCGATTACCCTGGAGCAATTGCAAGATAGTATCCAGATGGATAAAAAAGTAAAACAGGCTAAGGTCCGTTTTGTTTTACTCGAGGAAATTGGTAGTGCTTTTATTTCTGATCAAATTACTTCGCAGGAATTAAAGCATTTAATGCTATAATTCCTCAATTATGTCTCAACATCCGCTCTAGGGTGTATTCATATAAATCCTTAGGGCTTTAACACGGACGAATTATTATGAGCAACCAAAAAGATTTGGATTCTTTAAACCAATTTATTAAATCTGACCGCCCGCTGTTGCTTGTCCTCGGCGATAACGAACAAAACACACGACTTCTAGCTGAATTTCAACAAACCTTACCCACTCATTATAAAATTATTAATAAGGTCGGCAGTCCTCAAACTCAAATCGGGGATTTTATTCGTGATCTCTGCCAAAGCTTGTCGCTCGAACTTAACCCCGCTGCTGCCAACACGCAAGAACAATTAGAAGAACTTGTGCATCAAGTGCAGAATCAAGATCAACCTAGTGTATTCATGATTAATAATGCAGATCAATTAAATTTATCGGGTTTAGCAGCTATTTCACATATCGCGCGCATGCAGGAAAAGGCCGCCATTATGCTGCATATTGTTTTATGCGGCTCTGCAGACTTAAAAGATAAATTTAAAAATTTGGCCCCACAATTACCTCCTATTTTAGTACAGCTCGCTGAAAAAAATACTGCAACTGATAAGCCTACTAATCCTTATCGCCGAGGTTCAGAATCCATTTGGCAAAAACACGGCGTAAAAATTACATCATCTGTTTGCTTGATTGTTTTAGCAGTCGGGTTTTGGTGGCATAATCACAATAAAAAAATTCTCGCACCAGCACCCGTCATCCAAAAAATTCCACGAGCAATGCCCAATCCCCGTGCCGAAAATGAAATAAATAGCACTAAGCCTGCGAGCGCCAAACAGATAGGCTCTCCTTTCTCGCAAAAGCCAGAGCTAACAACAAATGAAAAATCTGTTAGCTCAGTCGATGAAACCATTAAATCACCGAAATCTCTTGCCACTAAAAAAACGCTAGCCACCTTAGCCGCTTTAAAAAAAGAAAAAAGCCAAGCATCTGTTAAAAAATCAGAGGAAAAAAAAAGCGACTCACTTAACGCAGAAGATGATGATTTAACGATAGCTGACAATAAAAAGAATAATGACCTTCGTCTAGAAAAAAAATTAACTGCAAATTACACTGTTCAATTGCTTGCAAGTCATGAGATAAAACGCGCGCGTAAATTTATTAGTAGTCATCACTTGGCAAAAGCCTCTGTGCATATCATTTCAAAGAATAATGAAGTTTTTTATATCGTTACTTTAGGTCAATATAATACTAAGCAAAATGCACAAAATGCCGTTGCACATTTACCTAAAGATTTAAAAGATCTTGGAGCCTGGGTACGCAAGGTAAATAAAGGGGATTAATTACCCTCTATTTTTCGTAGCTTCGCAATTAAATATAAAGCGACCAATGCTAATAAAGTAGGGAATACATACAACCAGCGAAGAGAAATAATATGACTACTAATCGCGATTAAAATATAAGTGATGACCACTACGACGCTACTGATACTGCTGAATACTGATTGCACGCGTCCTTGATAATCTAATAGCGTAATTTCTTGAGCTTTAGTCACGATAAGTGGCCATGCTGATAAAACAAAACCGATCGCAAAATATAAAAAAATCGCGACAATAATCGAAGTATTAAATGAAAATAAGATATAAAAAATAGCCATGCCACAGATTAAATAAAATAATGCTCTATTTAATCCCCATGTTTCTGCTACCCAGGGTATCGCTAAGCCACCTGTGATCATACCAATCGAAAGACCGGCTTCGATAATTCCAAACTGAATTTCATCTGCACCCAAAATGTTTTTAGCAAAAGGCGCAATTAAAACCGGCGCGATCATAAACGAAGCGATAATTGTGAGCTGAATGACATAAATCAGCATTAATTTCTTATCACTGCTTAAATATTGCAAACCCAACACAAATTCGTTACTGATTCTTTCACGTTTTTTACCTTTTTCTGCAGTTTTATATCTTGTCTGTACTGGCAGCATCGCCAAGGCTGCCAATACAAACATCCCACCTGTAATACCAAAGGCAACGGTGGGAGAAACCCCAGCCAATATAAACCCAGCGCTTCCCATACCCATTACGTTTCCAATTTCATACACAATATCAACCAATGAATTGGCATACAGCAAATCTTTCATAGGCACGATTTCTCTAATCATGGCCACTGATGCCGGCCAGATTACCCCAAACATACTGCCCATTAACAACATAAATACATCTAAGTTATGCACTGATAATGGATAAAAATTAAAATAGAGCGTAAAACCAAACAAAATTACCGCACGCGCCACATTAGACCAAAGTAATAAATGTTTTCGTGAATAACGATCAACAAGCACCCCCCAATACGGGCCCAGCAAGGCATTTGGTAACCAGAAACACACCATCATAACTAATATTGTGGTAACGTCATTTCTAACCTCTAAAATTAGCCAATTGGAAATGATGTAGGATAAGCCTGAACCAAAAGTTGACAAGAAACAAACGAGAAGATAACTAGAAAATCCTTTTTGCTTTAGAAGTTGTGCACGACGACCAGCTAAAAATTGCATGTGCTGTAAAAACTACTATTATTAGTGAATAATAAAATTGACTATACCATGTCAGCTATACTTATTACGATCCATTTTTTGGAATTGAATTGACATAGCAATAGCTATCTTGTAGCGTTGATTGAGCGAAGAATAACGGGCAAGGAGGAAAGCCAGGTGACTGATCCCGTTGAAAATCATGATAAATCGCGTTACCCACGCTTGACGATTAGCCTACTCATATTAATTCTCGCATTAATCGATTTGATTATTTTGCGCGTACATAATAGTTTCTTTTGGATTTATACTGCTATTTTCTGCATTGTTGCCGCATTATTACATATTGGCATCACCATTTATCTTAACCTTGGTTCCACACAACAAAAAAAATCTATTATTCGCTGTGTTTTATATTGGGTAGGAATTTTAATTGCGGTTTATATCGTGCATCTCATGCTGCAACATACCATCATCACCTCGGTAGAAGCAGGTTTATTTGCGCTGCTTATTTTGGCTTTAGGATTTTATTTTATAGGTCTCATGGATGATATACCTATTATGTTGGTTGGTATTACGCTTGCCTTAATGGTGACAGGCTCCATCGTTATTCAAGCTTATTTGTTATTAGTGATCGTGCCTATCACTATCATCATGGGAATTTTAATTTATTTATTGATGAAACGAACTAATGATCGGAATACCATATGAAATTTTTAAAAAAACTAGCCTTATTTACGGCCTTAAGCTTTTCGTGTCAAGCACCCGCCAATTTACAAACCGCAATAGATAACATGATTAATCCCTATGGCTCCAGCAGCCATATTGGAATGGTTATTCGGCAAGCCAATTCAGGACAAATTGTTTATAGCCGCTTACCTAATTTTTTATTCCCTCCTGCTAGCATTCAAAAAGTTTTAACAGCCACAGCCGCACTCGCTTTTTTAGGGCCCAATTTTACGTATAAAACTAAACTCTGGATTGATGGTCCGATCATTGGAAATATTTTACATGGAGATGTGACTATTCAATTTAGTGGCGACCCAGAATTAACGGCAGCCGATTTACAACAATTAATTTTTGAATTAAAGGCACGCGGTGTGCAACAGATTCTGGGAAATATCCGTCTAGATACCAGTATTTATGATAATGTTCCCTATCCTCCAGGTTGGTTATGGGATGATTTGAGTTATAGTTATGCTGCTCCGCTCTACTCTATTATTATTAATAAAAATAAATTCGGCATACGCTTAACACCGCAAGCCATAGGACAAAGACCTTTAATCTCCACCAGTGTACCTAGTAGTATTTTTCACTTTTCCAATATGGTCACCACCACCGATAAATATAATCCCTTTTGTCCATTAACGATTTACAGTGATGTGGGCAATCATTACATTTTATCTGGCTGTATGTATAAAGGTGCAGGTGCGCAATCACGAACATTAGCTTTAAGAGATCCGCTACCCTATGCAAAAGCACTTATTAGAAGTGCTCTAACTCGAGCTAATATTTATTTCAATGGCAGAGTCGATGTTGAAAAAGTAGGTCCGCATGATACTTTTGTTACTGAGCATACTTCGGTTCCGCTCAATCTTATGCTAAGAACCATGCTGAAAAGATCTGATAATCTCATTACTAATTCATTATTGAAACAAATAGGTTATCAATATTTTCATCAACAAGGTTCATGGACGGAAGGCTTATTGGCCTTACAAAATATTTTAGCCAAACCAACTGGACTTAATTTTAAATATAACCTTATTAATGATGGCGCGGGTCTTTCGCGTTATAACCTCATCACACCATACCAGATGTCTGCAGTTTTAGAATATATTTTTAAAACACCTAACTTACGTGACGTTATCATTCCCGCATTACCGATTGCAGGTAACGATGGAACGCTTGCTAGAAGAATGTCATCTGAAGCCAAAGAAAAGCGCATTCGGGCTAAAACCGGATCCATTACTGGTGTTTCTACTTTAGCAGGCTATGTTTACACGCGTCATATGGGTGTATTAACTTTCGTAATTATGGTGAACGGATTTGTTGGTAAACGTTCTCCTTATATTATTTTAGAAGATCGTATATGCGAATTCTTGGCACGCTACCAAGGCGACCCTCATGGATAAATATGCCATTATAGGAAATCCCGTCAAACATAGTTTATCTCCAAAAATACATCAATTGTTTGGCCGTCAAACCGAAATTGATTTTGAATATATTAAAATTGAAGCGCCGTTATACGGATTTGCCGATATTGTATTTAAGTTTCGTGATGACGGAGGCAAAGGCTGTAATATTACAATCCCCTTCAAGAGTGAAGCTTTTGCGCTCGCGACCCAAGTTGGAGATAACGCTCGATTAGCGCGCGCAGTGAATTGTTTTTTATTTCACGAAGATAATACTATTTTTGGCGATAATTTTGATGGTATTGGTCTCGTAGAAGATTTAGTTAATCATCATCAATATAAAATATCGCAAAAGAAAATATTAATTATTGGGGCGGGTGGAGCAACTCAAGGAATTATTGCACCATTATTAGAAAAAGCGCCTAGTGAAATTGTCGTTGCTAATCGAACTGCTGAAAAAGCTTATGCGCTTGCTAAACAATTTGCTGAGAAGGGTCCGATTACAGGAATTGATTTAACCGCATTGCCAAATACGCCATTCGATTTAATCATTCACGCCACTTCACTCGGACACCTCAATCAACTTCCACATTTACCTGACGGCTTAATTTCACAAAATACGTTTTGCTATGACCTTTCTTATGGGTTGGCCGCTAAACCTTTTTTGGATTGGGCGCAGGCGCAGGGCGCGAAAGAAATCACGGATGGCATCGGAATGTTAGTGGAGCAAGCCGCTGCGACTTTTTATCTCTGGCATGGCATTTATCCGGATACCAAACCTGTGCTCGCTAGCCTAAGAGTGCATCCGTAGCCTGAATCTTCGATCCAGGTCCCAGACACCAACCATCGATGTGAGAAATCTCTCACTTGGCTGTAAGCCCTACCAACAAAAATACTCCAGACGAATAGCATTGAGCAGACTGAGATTTTATATAAGAATATGATTTTAATGATATTTTTAAAAAACACATGTGCGCTGACCACAGAGATTATTTTCAACGAGCCTTGTAGCAAACCATCCACATGATAAAGTGAGAATCACATAAGGATGATCGCTGGTAAAAACGACTAAGCAACTGAATGATACCGGCCTAACGGATTAAAGCCAAAAAGAGTTTGACTCACGGAAAGAGCAGATTCTAGGGACAGAAAATACTGGTAGGGATCGCCAACACAACGGGGTAGATGACGTAAAAGTCTCTACCCCACTTTTTTCCTACCAGAAATTTAAGGTCGCCAAACACACCGGGGGCGGTGAAGTAAAATTCATCGCCCCCTTTTAATTTTGATCGTATTAATTCGCCAACATTGTTTGCGATGTAGCGTCTTTTTCGTGGTAGACAAATATCGTTAGTAAAAGCGCGACCACTATTCCAGCCGGAATAATCAATAACGCGATCCGATAATCGGTCAATGAATTATTTTTATTAATCATGAAACCGATGACTGGCTGCAATATGGCGCATACTGCCATTAAAATGAAATTGGTCAGTGATGCCGCGGTGCCAGCTGAACGACCATCAAATAATTTTGCTGCCACATCAAATACTAATACTTCCACTGAGGAGGCCGCGCCAAATAAAAATAAAACCATACTCAAGCTGGTCATGCTAAAGTTCAACGGTGATAAAGCGAGACTAATGAGAATTAGCGAAGCCAATGAACCTACAATCAATAAACTTTTTTTACTCACGTAGGTGTCTGACAGCCACCCTGCAAGCGGTCCACCTACAGCCCAGCCTAAAAAGATCATGGATACTACAGTGGAAGCCATTATTTTGCTCACGCCATAGGCTTTCGTCATATACAAAATTCCCCATAATGAGGCGAAAGAGGTGGTTGGGAAATATAATAGGCCACCAATAATGGCATTTATCCAGAAAAAGGGGCTACCTACCATCAATAAAAAATCTTGCTTGATATCCTTCCAATTCAAATGCTGGGAGCTTTGCGATGCTTCGCCCTGAGGTCGATTCACACAAATTAAATAAATAATAACCATTAAAACAATGCCAAATATACAAAAGAAATACCACACTCCACGCCAAGTGGTTCCGCGCATAATATAAGCAATGAGGATATTGCTGATCATAGCCCCCACCATTCCTAAAGAAGTGGTTAACCCAGCAATTAAACTGAAATATTTAGAAGGTAGCCAATTGGAAGCGAGCTTCAATACACCGACGAAGGCAAATGCAGAAGCAAACCCGATACAAAATTGTGCTAAAGCAGCAACGAGATAGGAACTTGTGTAGGCAAAAGTAAACGAACCCAGCGCGCACAGGAACACCATGTTTATCAGTAACTTGCGTGGACCCATGCGATCCATAAATGCGCCTGCTACAATTTGCATGGGCGTATAAGCATAATAATAAAACGCTGAAAGAACCCCAATTTGACCTAAACTAATGTTTAATGCCGTTTGTACTTCCGGTACCATGGTTCCCAAAGCTACTCGTAAACACAGTTCATAAAAATAAAAGAAGGCAGCAAGCCCACACACAATCCAAGGTAAAAAAACAGCCAGCTTTGTTGCGTGAATCTTTTTGATCAGAACCGTACCATTTGCCATGACTATCCCTTCTCCCTTGTAAAAAAGGCATAGTACCGGAGTGAAAGCACCATTGCCAGCCCTCAACTAACTTTATGAATTTATTAAAATGCTAGAATATTGGAAAAATATTTTACCGAAATAATTATCTAACCATTAAATTCAGATGCTGTGTTTCACTCCCAAAATTGAGCTGCATTTTTACATCATTTCGCTGGAAAAGAGTATGCATTCTATTACCAGAGATAACAGCGCGTATACTTTCCGTCATAACACATGCAGATTGAGGAGCAATTTTAGAGACTGCTTGACGAGTTGAGTTAATATACAATTCTCTTTTAGCTAGTGGCACAGTATGCATTCGGTTGTTTGCAGAAGCATAATAATGCGATGCCAACAGGTAAGAAATAATATCTGGAAGTCGATCTTGTTGCAGTTGCGGGCTTGTCTCTGCTTGCTGAATTTTTTCTTTCCGAGGCTCTTTAGACAACATGTTAGTAAACATCTCTTTAACATCACCCTCAAACTCAGGACCCACTGGAACGGGTGCTGCCTTTGGCTGAATTCCTTGCTCAAGCTCTTTACGAGTTTCGTCGATTTTTTTCAGTAAAACGAGCGGATCAACTTGATGGGCTTCATTCACCATATCGACCAAGAAGTCACGCGTCTCTCCATATTGCTCTTTGTTCTGATTGATGTGTGCAATTGCTTTCACACGGCTCTCTTCCAGGGCTCCTTTTACCGCCTTCACTAAAAGCTTCATCAACCCTATGTCAGCGGGTTGCAGTTTTATTTCAACAAGGGAAGGGTCAGGTCGTCGCAATGACGTAGGTCGGGGGAGATTGCTTTGCAACAAGGTTTCCGCCTGTTCTTTTTCTTGGCGTTCTGAGTATTCAGCGAACAGCTGATAAAATTTTAACTGATCAGTTTCTCGCATCGCACGCAACACATTGAAAAAATTCTCTAGAAAAACAAACGTTTCTAACCGACGATTGTTTTGAAATTCGATTTGGGAATTTGTTGTCATATAGCCCCCTCTTTTTCACTCATTTTATCCTATAAATATTAATATATTCTTAGTAAGGGGAAGGACATGAGTCAAAATGAGCCCATTGTAAAAACGATGATGATGCTCAATGCAGATGGGAGCGCCTTTCACTTGCAGGCCTTTCCTGACGAAATTGCACCATTGATCTTATTAGTCGGCGACCCTGCACGAGTCAGAGCCATCGCAAAACATTTTGATACAATTGAAGTAACACGATTTAATCGCGAATTTTTATTGGAGACAGGTTGGTTGGGTCAAACGCGAATAACTGTGATCAGTACTGGAATTGGTATGGATAACGTTGATATTGTGATGAATGAGTTGGACATGCTCGTCAATATCGACCTTAAAAATGATTGCGTAAAATCAGAAATTAAATCTCTCAATATTATTCGTATTGGAACTTGCGGAGCACTTCAAGCGGACATCCCCATAGAAAGCATGCTGATCTCTGCTTCTGCTTTCTCCTTTGAGGGCCTATTATATTATTACGATTATCACTATGATCAACAAGACCTAGATTTATGTCATGCGCTCCAACAACATTTTGTCGATTTTCCTGTTGCAGCAGATCTCTATGTCGGACATGCAGCTCCAGAGCTCGTAAAATTATTTAGTCATCTGGGACATACTGGAATAACATTCACTGCTTCAGGTTTCTATGGACCACAAGGAAGATTTTTGCGAGCAAAACCACCTAAAGATGGAAAAAACTTGATTGCTATTACGAATCAATTTAAATATAAAGGTCAGCGGTTAGTAAATTTTGAAATGGAATCAGCCGCTATATTTGCTCTGGGAAATATTTTGGGTCATCGCAGCTGCACAATCAATACGGTTTTAGCTAATCGGATTACCAACGAATTAAGTCTGCACCCTCATGAAGCTATTGAAAATACCATCCGACAAGTGCTAACGATCATTGAAAACAATAATATTTTTAAGACTTATCCTGAGACAAGATAACATCCAATAGTTGACTGGCCCCAATACGAAAAATATCTGCAGTTAATTGCTTTTTTCCTAAAATATTTAATGTCAGGTTATGATATAACACAGCATCAGCAATCGTTCGAATTCCACCTGAAACTTTAAAACCAATCGGTTTATTTTGTTTTTTAATATTTTGCAAAATAATTTTTGCCGCTTCTGGAGTAGCGCCCATTTTAATTTTTCCTGTGGATGTTTTTAAAAAATCAGCGCCACCTTGGATCGCTAAAATCGCAGCATTTTCTATTTGATTTGGGCTTAACGCTCCCGTCTCTAAAATAACTTTTAAAATAATATTTTCACCACACGTTTCTCGACACCCGCTAATAAAATTTAAAACGGCATTGACATTATTTTCTTTTAAAAAATGATATGGCATCACAACATCAATTTCATGTGCACCATCTTTCAATGCTGCATTAATTAAAATCTCACATTCCGATAAAGAGTCATGACCAGCAGGAAAATTAACCACCGTCGCCACATTAATCCCAGTATTTTTTAATTTATTTACTGCGAGCGCTACAAATTGTGGATAAATACATACAGCGGCCACATTGCCTTGTGGTGTACTCGCTTTATTACAAAGATCACTAATTTGGTCTTCTGTTGCGTCTTCATTGAGGTTAGTCAAATCTATAAATTGAATTAAGTCACTCGTTTGCATTTAATATTCCTTCACAAATTGGCGCACCAATTTTAATAATTTATTCTCTCCCAAGGCTGCTCCACGCAAAGTTTCATCGTGATTTAAAATACCTTGATATAATCCGGCCGCTAAATTCGTCACCACAGAAATTGCGACGGCTTTCATTCCACAATGCCGTGCAATAATAATTTCCGGCACCGTCGACATTCCCACAACATCTCCGCCCAAAATGCGAAACGCATTAATTTCAGCAGGCGTTTCAAACGAGGGGCCTACGGCTGCAACATATACGCCTTCTTGTAAGGGAATATCGAGTTGTTGCGCGATCTTTTTAATTTTCTGGCGAAGCTCAGGATCATATGCATTATCCATGCCAATAAATCGTGGTCCAAAACCATCATCATTAAGACCAATCAACGGATTAGTGAATTGGAAATTAATATGGTCTTTCACTAATACTAAAGTCCCGGGCTGTAAATCTTCGCGCATTCCTCCCGTGGCATTGGTCGCCAACCATGTTTCACAGCCCAGCAATCGACAAGTACGCACCATCGTCTGAATCACCAACGGACTAATGCCTTCATACAAATGAGCGCGTCCTTGTAAACAAACGACATCGACACCCTCTAAATTGCCAAGCACAAGCTGACCTACATGACCCTCTACTATGGGTTTATGAAAACCAGGCATTTGATCGTATGAAATGATGGTCGGGTTTTTAATTTCAGCCGCCAAGCCGCCCAAACCGGAGCCCAATACGATCGCTAATTTCGGTTTCCATTGTGGTAATTGTGCTTTTAATATCTCTGCACATTGCAGCGCTTCTTTGGTCATTTTATATCACCCCATTGTTTTTGATTGGAAAGGCATGGGCAAAAGTTCCGCCATGGTTAAAGTTTTATATTCCCCTGCGCGATTATAAAAATGAATTCGTGTCTCAGGAGTTGAAAATTCAGAAATACGCTGTCTGCAACCACCGCATGGCGCACAAAAATCCGCACTATTTGCCACAATCACGATTTCTTTAATCCGCAGTTGCCCATCTCCAACCATACTCGAAATAGCTGAGCTCTCTGCGCATAAGGTTAATCCGAAAGAAGCATTTTCAATGTTACACCCACAATAGATTTGATTATTCTCCGCTAAAATGCAGGCAGCGACGGGAAAATGCGAATAAGGCGAGTAAGATTTTTCCAACATGGCTTTTGCAGCCATAACCATTTTTTGTTGTATATCGCTCATTAAAATTCCCTATTATTAAGCGCAAAATTATAACGGTGCTAGGTTGGCGATACAACGTTGTAAAACACTTAAACCTGAGTTGGCAGTTTAAATTAAGAAAATACAGCAAATTAATTACATATGCGTCAACACCTGGATCCCAGATAACGTTCGTTTAGCGGGTTTGCAGATGACATAAATGTCATCTGCAAACCGAACTTACGTTATCTATAATAAGATTGATAGCTAGCACCAAAACGATACAATTAGATTTCGGATAAGGATGTCCACATGTTAGATTCTCTGACACTATTAACCTATTTGTTGGTTCAGCCGCACAAAAAACCACCGGTCACCCCAAAATTTGTCATTTCTAGTCCAGCATTTAATGATCGTGAATTTATTCCTCAAAAATATACCTGCTGGGGAAAAAATATTTCTCTGCCATTAAAATGGTCAGGCATACCCAAAGGTACAGTATCGCTCGCGTTAGTATTGGTGGACGAAGATGCGCCGCGTCAGCAGTGGTATCATTGGGCCGTTTTTAATATTCCGCCTTCTTTATCTCGTCTTCGCGCCAACATGCAGTTTAGCGCACCCACATTGGTTGCGAATAATAGCTGGGGACAACAAAAATATTCAGGACCCTGTACCCCCAATGGAGTACAACATTATTCCATTCGCTTATATGCACTCGACACGCGATTGCCAAACAATGTCGATCATAATCCCATCAATATAAGTGAGGTCATGCGACAACATATCATTGCTACCGCACAAATTGAAGGTCGCGCTAAAAGTCCATAAATATTTTATAAAATTCCTAAATATATTTTTATTAATTAAAATAAAATTATTTATTGTAATTAATCTCGCTTCTTTTGCATTTCGCCATATATGTTTTTATATTAGATCATTTTAATAAAAAAACTGTCTGGAGAATTTCATGGGTGAAGAAAAAACAATTTATGGAAAAAAGGAAACTCTTACTCTTCTCCGAGAAATCTGGAAAAAACATCATTTCGAAAATGCGAAAAATCCTTTTGAATTTAATCCAGAAGACATGTCGATTTTCGATTTTCGTCGATTACTGGGCTATAGCGAAAAAGCAACCGTTAATGATATACCTGTAGAACAAACACGAATGGAGTATTTCGATGATCTGGACCGTGCTTCTCCCGTGAGATCAGAAACGCTAGATTTAGTGAGTATGAGTATTAACTATTGTGAAGAAAACCGATCTAATATAGCGAATGATTATTTACGTATAATTTTATTGCACTCCTTGGCAAAACGAGCGCATGATTTAGCCGGAAAAAATTTCAGCCAAGAATTACTAAACGAATACAAGTCAGAGTTAAACTATGTCACTGAATTACAAACCAAATGTCACGATCTTTTTCCATCAAATTTCCTCACAAAGCAAGAAAGATTTCATGTTATTTTTCTAGAAATAGTCGACTGTCTTGAAGTTTTATACAAAGAAGGCTGTGAACATGTAGAAAGCAAAACTTTAGACGATGACATAAACAGCATCACTCGCATGATTAATAATTTAATTAGCGATTTTTTGAGAAAACTGCCTATTTTCCTCTCTACAATTCCTCACAAACATTTTGTTTTGAGATACTTGGATGACCTCACTCAATATACTGATTTTAAAAAAAGTATAGCTGGAAAATGGCTATTCGAATTATTCCAGTTTTCTAAAATTAAAAAAATAGATGATAGAGAAAAAATTGAAAATCCCTGGCTTGAACAACCTATTTCAGGAATACAAGCTTTACTAGACGATTCTTATATCGCAGAAATTTTCAAACAAAACAAATTTAGTCCTGCTTTAAATGCATATGTGAAACTCTTTGGCTTAATAAAGGAAATGATAGTAGTCAAACAGGCATTCACAGCACTAAGATTAACTTTAAATGACCTAGGAAAAATTTCACTACTTTCATTAGAAGAATGCTGGATTAAGTTTACTCACAATCTCTTATGTTTGAAAAATTACATTGCCTACTGCCAACACCAGCAACAAATTCTTCTACAATATAATAAGGAAGCATTGAAAGGTGAAAATAGTGAAAGTAAAGAGGGCTGGTGTCTCAATACTAGAACAACACTCTGTTACCCTGAGAGTTTGAAAAAATTTGCTGTCTCAATAGAAAAAATTTATATTTCAATAGAAAAAAAAATCGAAACACTCAAAAAAGAAAATGTGCCAGGAATAAAAAAACGATTTGAAGAAACAAAAATAATTTCGGATATAGTGCTGGATCGAGCGTTACACTTTGGAATAATAAAAGCCGGCGAGAGCATTCAACCTTCTTCCCTGTCTCCATCAACCCCTCATGCAACCAGTGTGGGTATATTCGCTCCCATTAAGCCTAATACTATAAATTTCATTGAGCAATTAAATTTATATCTTAATGGGGTATCGCAATTTCGAAAATTTCTCGAAGAAGCTATCTCCACGGTGAAAAATCCGGCATTGTTAGAGCACAAAGATTTCTCCAGCAAAACACCTGTCTTACAAACCATCATTGGAGATTCTTTCTTTGTTAGTTTAGACCGTCGAGAAGATTGGCCGCGACAATTACCTCGTTATATTTCCGATCACAAGGGAATTGTCACAACCTATAATTTATATCTGATGGCGCTTTATTTTGAAAACTTCTTATGTAAAATGCTGCAGCTGGCGGAATACTTTTATCAACAACAAGCGTTTAATTGGGAAACCGGAAACTGCAGTCTTATTCAGGGATATAAAAATAATTTTGAGGAGCATGTTAATTTTATCTCTTCTCTTGGAGAAAAGTCTCAACCCAACTTGTTCAAAAAGATTTTGGACTTAGGCAAACTGGAAAATGTGGTCAATATTGTCGTCACAGAAGTCAGTGGTTCAGCATATGCAGAAAAATTTGTAGAGTTTCAAAAAAATTATTCGAGCTTCACGCAAATGTTAAATGCTGCCCCTCCGCTTTTACCAGCAGCAAATTCAACGACATCGCCAAAAGATGTTTCTTTATTACAAGCAGTGAGTGAAAACCCAGCCCCAATTGATGCATCCATCTACAAAATGTATGACATTCCTACGGCCCATGAAATTGAAATAGCCGAAGATCCAGACACAATTAAAATTTCCGATCCAAATTATCGCCTCCCCCTTGAATTGAGTCATTTACAACAAATCTATAATCATGCGAAAACTTTAGCAGCCAATGCTAAGACCTATGCAAATAAAAGCTATTATCAAAAAGGCGGTGTTAAGGCAGCATTATTGGAAAATTTAATGAATGAAATTAGGCTACAACCCAAGAAAACATCAGAGACACTAGAAAATTATTTGCAGAAAAAAGAATTAATTGAACATCGCAGTGAGTGTTGTTTATTTAAAATAGGAAATTCCACTACACAAAATTTGTTAATTAAATTATTAGAACGCTGCCAAGCGCCCAGACTTAAACACTAAGCGCAAGTTAGATTAAAACAATTTAATCCATCTTTTCTTTGCGAACACAAATACGCGAAGCGCGTAATCCTTCATCGCCGACTTCTTCCACAAACGCAACAGGCATTCCCACCTTGAGCTGATCGAATTTATGTTGCTTAACCAAATTATTGGCGTTGAAATAATATTCTTTTTCCCCATTGGCATCGATAATAAACCCGAATTGATCATCCTGAAATAAGCGCGCAATTTCTCCATGAATGCGAAATGAATGGTGTTTTACATCACCTTGTAAAATTGTATCTGCATCTTCAACTTGACGTGCCATATCCACAAACGCTTCACGTATCGCTAAATATAAATTTTCTTGCTGATTACGATTTACAATTAACTCTTTTCGCGGCATTGATAAATGAATTCGAATATTATATAAATTTCCGCTCTGGCGATACGCTTGATTTTGTTCGATCACCACTTGGCAAGCGATGATTTTATCTGAAAATTTATTTAGTTTTAGTGCCTTCTCACGCACACGTTCTTCGACAGCTTGAGAATGATCGAGATTTCGCATAGTAATTTGTAATGGAACTTGCATGATTCATAACCTCTAGTTCGATACGGCATGGACTTATAAACTCAGGGCCGTTTGTAATTAATTGATTTCTGTATTCCAAGATTGTAGAGAATGAAGATGTGTATTTTGGCATAGCCCCTCTCGATATTCTACTTAAGGGCATATTAGTAGTCATAAGGTAAGTATAGGCTATTGGAGGTAATGCTGATAGCTTCTTGGTTATATAAATAGTTTAGATCATAAAAATGCTTTTAATTAATGAAAAGGGAATTATGTTAGTCCTTAATTAATTACCGTATTTTAAATTCCTCAGAAATTCAATACTATGATTTAATTTCTACAATAAATACAGGGATTTATTATGCCAACGCATGGAATTCGAGGCAAATTTGCAGACGTCTATCCACTCGTTAAAGCCGCATGGAAAGATTCGCGCGGAAATACTCAATTGAGCGCCATATGGGAATATCCTTTTGATGCTGAAAAAGAGCCTTGTAAAAGATGGCTATATAGAATGATCTATGGATCAGAATATCGTGTGCGAAGTTTAGAGCCTCATAATATGGATCCTAATTATTATTTAAATAAGTTGAAAGATCCTGCCAATCCTTTTTTTGAAGACACAAGCACTATTATTAAAAAAATTATCGTCTATTTCGATAGAAAGAATAGGCAAAATATATTTACCCGAGAAAATAAGTCACAACTTCGGTTTATTATTCCTGCCTATTTTGCAGAGCATCTTAGTACGCTCGCTTCCACCCAAACAAATTCAATGCAAATTGAAGCATATATGATGGAATTAAAATTCGTAGAAGCTATTCTCGCCCTGCGCCAGCTGTTCCCTACTTCCACTAAAGATAAAGGACAACAAGGTTTTCATACTCTTTTATTCGCAATCAGCAAAACTATACAAAGTCTTTCCGCCATCAGTACTCAACATGCAGAACGACTTAGTTTGCAAGTGCATATTACAAATTTGTCAACCGCATGTCACACTTATGTTTTCCAAGTTTTAGAAATCATGCCTTACATACTGAGTAATATTCCATTTACGAAGGGATTTTTTCTCAAAGATTTTAAAGAAAATGAAATGGAGTACAAGATTTTCAGAAGCAGCATTCCTGGAAGATGGTTGGCTAAAATTTGTGAATTAGACGCATCTAAGCTCTTAGATGAAATGGAAAAAGAAAATGAAAATACTATCAATATCTGGTTAACAGCTCCTGACCAACAAGTAGAACAGCTTGAGAAGGATTCTGCTATTGCGGAACGTTTTAAAAAAAATAAATCGACTTTAAACACCTATGTGAAATTATGGGGCATCCTTTTTGAATTAATTATGCTTTCACGCTTGTTAAAATATTTAGGCAAATGTGCAAGCATGTTAGGTGATTTTACTCTGATATTTAATCAATCTTTATTTAATGCAGTAAAAAATAGTCTACTATTTTGGGAAAGTCAATCCAGCATTTGTCGCGAAGCACTGCAAGAAATTCAGGGGATTTCCCGCGGACAAACAGCCCTCAACGTAACCTGTCAGGAAACTTGGCGTATTAATGCTGATGTTTTTTCTAAGTTTTACACACCTTTCAGTACCTCTGATGTTAATTATAAGGAGCTTATTTCAAAAATTGTAGAAAAAACTCTTTCGTTAAGAAATAAAGGACCATTAACTTGTTCGAAACAAGTGAAAAAATTACAGAAATACGTACAAAATTATTCGACACGTCAAATTAAACTACAGACCGTAGGCGAAAATAAAGTTGAACGCATTGAGGCATTGGCATTTTTATCAGAAACACCACCTCCACGTTTGCGACATCGATTATTAACGCTGCCCGAGTATGAAAATACCGCGCTGTTAGCTCCAATTAATAATAATCATACAAACTTTCAAACTATAACTTTAAATTCAATGGAGGTAATTGAGCAATATCAAACAACTGCTCTTGATATCGTTAAAGCAAAAAATAGGGGCAAAGAAATACAAATTCAAGCACTTTTAGAAGAAAAAAACCATCCCGGCCAAAAATTAGAAGAACTCACACACATTACTTTCCAACTCGAGCGTTATCAGTGCGGAACTCAAACACTCAACCATTATATTCACGAAAATGTTAAGCTTGCGTCCAAGTTAGCTATTATCCCTGCATTTTATGATCTTAATCTCTGGCTTATCTATTTATCTCAACAAATTAAACTTTTAAGGGAAATTAATAGCGCTTTATATCTATGCGAAAACTTTCCCAATCTATTGGAATTAAGTCAAAACGAACCTGAGTTGCAACCCTATCAATCGTTGATACACGATTACATTAATTATCACACGAGCTTACGATGGACGGCTGAACTTCAATCTGAATCAGAGATGCTAGATGAGAAAAAAGTAGAGAAGCATAGAAAAAATTTACAAAATCAAGCACCATCTCGATTACAAGAAAAATTGCCGGCAATATTACAAAAATTCATCCAACAACGACTGCAATTTATTTTTACCCAAGAAGATATTGTCAAAAATGTTACGCAAAATGAAAAACAACTTAATGACGCTCGGGCTAATGCATCTAAAAAAAATAACCCAAAGGGTCTAACCGGATTTAGCGATTTATTTAAAAAATATAAAGAATTATGTGAATTTAAATTTCCGCCGCTTCCAGAGGGTAATTCAGCTTTAGCCGTAGAAAAATTAAATGCGGCTTATTCACATCAAACTCTTGCAAGTCCTCGTCCGCTCATCGAAAAAGCATTAATTCACCTAAATTGGGTTTCTTCCTGTATCAGCGTGGATTCTCCCCGATGGCATTTAATGTCTCCTTTATTTGAATATGCAAAAACACTCTTTGAAGAAATCCGCCATCAACCGAGCACTTATCAAGGAAAAAGATTACAAAAAGTTATGTTATTGCTGTTACTGATTAAAGATATCGCTGCGGCAGAAGAACCACTGGAAAAAATGGTGGAAACCTACGAAACTAAAACACTATCAAAAATAAAAAACCCTGTGAAAATGACACTGTTGTCCAGTCGAAGCGAATTTGTTTTATTTCGCTGGTTCCGGACCCCCACGACAGCAAAACTATTAACCGAATTAAAAAATAAGATCTCTGCAGAAAAAATTTCCTCTCCTATCATCCCAACAATGAGCTAAGCTAAATCACCCCATTTTGCTTGTGCTATAGTCAAGGCCGCTAGTGCTGCGGTTTCGGTACGTAAAATACGTGGACCCAATCCTAACGCAATAAATCCAGCGTCTTTAGCGTGTTGAATTTCATCTGGAGCTAATCCGCCCTCAGAACCGATTAATAAAGCCACACTCGAGATGCTGGTAGGTAATTGCGATAATGATGATTCCGCATGCGGGGCACACACTAACTTCAAGTCATCACGGTCCTGACCCAACCATTCTTCTAAAGTAATCGGATGATTTAATTGGGGGACCCGAACTCGACCGCTCTGTTCGCAAGCACTAATTATGATTTTTTGCCAATGTTCAATCCGACGTTGTAGACGGTCTTTTTCCAATTTCACTTCACAGCGTTCAGTGAAAATCGGAGAAATGATGCTGACACCTAACTCCACAGACTTTTGGATCGTCCAATCCATCCGCTCGCCTCTGGATATTCCTTGAGCCAACTCAACTTGTAAATGTGATTCTCGATGAACGATGACTCGTTTTTTAATATGAATTTTAATTTGCTTCTTAGTGATTTCTAATATTTCTGCGAAATATTCTGCTCCATCTCCATTAAAAATTATGATTTCGCATTCCTCAGACAAGCGTAAAACATTCGTTAAATAATGGGTAATGTCAGAAGACGGCGTTATAATTTCATCTTCGGTTAAACTTCCAGAATAATAAATACGATTTAACCTCATATTTTAATATCTCTTTAAGTCCGTAATCTTGCTTGCATTTCTGCAAAGTGTCATATTTTTCAAACAAACACAAAACAAATTTTATTAAACCATAATTAAATTATTGGCGCGAGTAGATCATAATGAGAATGGGAAAAAGTATTCTCTCTTACCTTTGTTTATTTCTGTTAGGAATAAATTTCTTTTGCTTAACTGCGTTCAGTAATCGAGATAAAAAAATGCTTCAGCTTATCCGTTATCACGATTCAGGCCAATATTATCAAGATATCTCTAATACTATTAGAGAAGCCACGTATTACCTGAAATTTCGAATAACCCAAAACTCACGTGCGCATCCAGAACAAAAATTAGCGGTTGTCATGGATATTGATGAAACGGCCCTCTCAAACTACGACTTATTGTTACGTGACAGTTTCCATATTACATCACATATTCTTGCAGACATGGGTTGCGCGGGTAGAGCAATTCCATATACTTTAGCTCTTTTTAATTACGCGAAAGAACATGGTGTCGCGGTTTTTTTTATTACTAACCGTCCGTTGAAATTCAAGGATACCACTATCGAAAGTTTAAATGAGGCCGGATATCATCAATGGAATGGTATTGCCTTCAATACTAACAAGATCCCCTCCATCACCCGTCTTGAGTATTACATCCACGAACGTGAACGAATCGTTCAACAAGGTTATGACATTGTGATCAATTTGGGAAGCAACGATCACACGCTCAAAGGAGGTTACTCCGACATGCAGTTTAAATTACCTAATCCCTTTTATACTCGCTAACCCAATCTAGAAATACTTTCGCATTGTTTACTTTGATATATAATGATTGCACTTCAACATAATCGAGTAACATACATTGAAAAAAACGATGAAACATTCTGCCAGTTTACCTACATTCACTGATATTATTATCCAGCAAGTACCGGATAGACTGAACCAGCTACTGAATCAAAATAGAGTCACTGTCGATCAGTTGCTCCAACAAAATCACTATACTTGGGACAATCTGATGCAGCCGCTAGAAGAGTTGGGTGAACAACTTCATCATTTTTGGTCCCCAATTAGCCACATGAATGCCGTTATCAATAATGATGAAATACGTCATGCATATCATGAGTGTTTACCCAAATTAGCAGAGTTTCATACCGAGTTAAAACATAACAAAAAGCTCTATTTTGCTATCCAGCAAATTGCTGAATCTCCTGATTTTACAAATCTAGATCGTGCGCAACAAAAGATTATTGAAAACTCACTGCGTGATTTCAAACTAGCTGGCGCGACCTTAAATGAAGATAAGAAAAAAGAATTTGCTGAACTCGTCAAAGATTTAAGTCAACTATCTTCTAAATTCGAAGAAAATGTTTTAGATGCCACTAATGCGTGGACGAAACATATTACCGACGAAAAAGATTTGCTAGGTATACCCTCGCACACCATTCTGCAAGCTAAAGAAAGAGCCGAATCAGAAAATTTATCCGGCTGGCTATTTTCTCTAGCCATGCCTTCTTACATTGGTGTAATGACGCATGCTGATTCTCGCGCTTTCCGTGAAGAAATGTATCATGCCTATATTACTCGTGCATCCGATATTGGCCCTAGCGCTAAAAAATGGGACAACAGTGAGGTCATGTTTGACATTTTAAGTAAACGTCTCGCACTAGCCAAATTATTAGATTTTAATAACTATGCTGAATTGTCGCTCGCAACAAAAATGGTTAAAACTACTGATGCGGTGATCAATTTTCTAAGTGAATTAGCCACACATTCGTTTGAAAAAGCACAAAAAGAATTTGAGCATTTATCACAATTCGCCAAAAAGTATTTGAATATTGCAGAACTAAAACCATGGGATATTAACTTTGCCTCAGAAAAATTACGTCAACATGAATACGCAATTTCTCAAGAAAAATTGCGACCTTATTTTCCCGAGCATAATGTAGTAAATGGATTATTTGCGATCGCAAAACGATTATTTCAAATTGAAATTGAAGAGGTTTCTGATGTTGATGTATGGCATTCCGACGCGCGTTGTTATGCAGTGTATGATAAAACCGGAAAAATTCGCAGTTATTTCTATCTAGATCTTTATGCGCGCCCCAATAAACGCGGTGGTGCGTGGATGGATGATTGCCGCGGTCGTCGCAAAAAAGAAAATGGTGAAATTCAAATTCCAATTGCTTTTATCATTGGTAATTTTAATCGCCCAACCAAAAACCAACCGGCATTATTCTCACACGACGAAGTGGTGACATTATTTCATGAATTCGGTCACGCTTTACAACATATGTTAACGACGGTTGATTATTCAGAAGTGTCTGGCATTAACGGTATTCCTTGGGATGCTGTAGAAGTGGCAAGTCAATTTTTAGAAAATTGGACCTGGCATCTAGATGCATTATCTTTATTTGCAAAACATTTTGAAACAGATGAAGTTTTACCACGTGCACTTTACGATAAACTTTATAACACTAAAAATTTTCAATCTGCTATGATCATGGTGCGACAACTTGAATTTGCATTATTTGATTTTCTATTACATATTAATTTTGATCCCAAACAAAAAAATCAAATTCAAGAAATTTTAAATCAAGTTCGATCACGCGTAAGTGTGGTCCCTGCTTCCAGTGATAATCGTTTTCAACATGGATTTAGCCATATTTTCGCGGGTGGTTATGCGGCGGGTTATTATAGTTATAAGTGGGCAGAAGTTATGGCGAGCGATGCTTTTTCATTATTCTTAGAACGTGGCATTTTTGATGTTGACGCAGCCAACAAATTTCTAACTTATATTTTAGAGCCCGGCGGCTCAGAAGATCCGGAAATTCTTTATAAAAAATTCCGCGGACGTGATCCCAACATTAATGCCTTATTACAACAATCGGGTATCACTAATTAAATGCAAAAAGGGTGACGCAGTATGTCTCAATCTATGCACAAACAACAGGCCGCTGAAGCAGCCATAAAATATGTAGGTTACGATGGAATTATTGGAGTAGGTACCGGTAGCACAGTAAATTATTTTATTGCGGCACTCGCCAATATCAAAGGACGTATTGAAGCAGCGGTGGCTTCGTCCAAAGCCACTGAATCACTATTGAAAAAAATAGGTATTCCCGTGCTTGATCTTAATGCTGTCTCCAGCATCCCAGTTTATGTCGATGGTGCCGATGAATTTAATTTACATAAATACCTTATTAAAGGTGGTGGCGGCGCCTTAACGCGGGAAAAAATTGTCGCGCAAGTTTCCGAAAAATTTGTCTGTATCGTAGACGAAAGTAAAAAATCAGATGTTTTGGGTAGTTATCCAGTGCCGATTGAAGTTATTCCAATGGCAAGAAGTTATGTTGCACGGGAAATCGTCAAGCTGAAAGGTGATCCCGTGTATCGCCAAGGATTTGTCACTGATAATGGTAACGTGATTTTAGACGTACAAAACTGGAATATCTTAAATCCCATTGAATTGGAGCAAACATTAAATAATATTCCTGGTATCGTTTGCAATGGTATTTTTGCACGTAGAGGTGCAGATGTGCTTTTAATAGCAGGAAAAAATGGTGTAAAAACTGTGGAATAAAATACAATTCTGAAGTCAGAATGATTTCTACTGCCTTCGGTCAATTTTATTTTTTTAATTTAAAATAAAAACAAAGAGCTAGCCATCGGGGTTGCTATTCTCATTGACAAGAGTATAATGGCTCGCTCAAATAAAGTTCATTCGTTTTTTTTCCTTCTAACAGTATTAATGGAATAAGGACAGTAACATGTTAGTGTTAACACGCTCAGTAGGTGAACGACTTATTATCGGCGACGGAGAAATCAAGCTTACGATCCTAGATGTCAGAGGCAATCAAGTCCGTTTAGGTATTGACGCTCCAAAAAACATTGCGGTTCATCGAGAAGAAATTTACCTTCGTATTAAAGCTGAAGATACACAAGAAACTGCGACTGCTACCGAAGAGTAATCGGTAGCAGATATTAGCTACCTTTTTTATTATGCCAGCGTTTTGATAAAAATTTTCATTTTTGTTTAATTTATTCATATTGCGACCTGCCAAGTCGATATGGCATCATTCTTTTATTTGCATAAACAGGATGTTTGCCTGCAAACCTAGCATCTAATGGAGATGAACATGCCGAGATTAATGCCATTATATTCTTCTGAAAATAAATCGAATGAAACTTTGTCACGGTTATTAGAAAAAGAAAAACAAAGCTACGTCGCTTTATCGGCCATATTAGATTTCATCAATGGTCAATCCAAACATACACACGATTTTAAAGCTAACATGGATTTTAACGAATATAAGTATCGTGTATTAAAACAAGCTGAAAAATTGAAAGTTACTGGACCGTGCTCTAATGCGAGTCACGCCGAAAATCAATTTAATGTAATGCATTATCAACGCGTAATTTTAAGTGCTGAAAAAGTCAATTCGCGCAATATGGCAATTATGGCGGCCCTGCATAATTTAACCCCGGCTGCTTTAAAGAATTTAGTCCGATCGATTAAAAAAATCTGCATTAAACTCAGCAAAGAAATTAATTAATTTCAGATTGGAAATAGAAAATCCCCCGTCTAGGACAGACGAGGGATTTTTTAGCGAGCTATGAGATCCTTAAGAGGAGCTATCAACAGGTTCTATATTAACAAAGCATGATCATTATTTCAACAATTTTTGAACAAATGTCTAATTGTTTTACAGGCGCAAGGTTTTTACGGTAGATTATTGATTTTTATCCACTTCCGGTTCGGCGTGACCATTTTTCTTCTTAGGTCGTTTCCATCCTTGTAAACTAAGTTGACGACTTCTAGCCACGGTGAGCTGATTATCAGGAGCATTCTGATTAATAGTAGAGCCTGCCCCTATGGTCGCATTTTCACCAACCATAACGGGCGCTACTAGCGCTGTGTTCGATCCTATAAAAGCGCCATCCTTTATGACCGTTTGCCACTTGTTCTCACCATCATAGTTACAAGTGATTGTTCCTGCTCCAATGTTAACGTTACACCCCACGAGAGCATCTCCCAGATAAGAGAGATGATTCGCCTTGGAGCCACGACCTAACCGGGTTTTCTTCATCTCGACAAAGTTGCCCACTTTCGAATTTTCTTCCAAAGTAGTCCCTGTGCGCAAGCGTGCAAAAGGTCCAATCTGAACAAAATCCGCAATACTGGCACCTTCGATCACACTATTTGGCAGAACAGTCACGTTCTCTCCTAGGGTGCTATCTTTGATTACGCAATTAGCACCTATTTTTGAATCCTTACCTATATAAACTGTGCCTTCCAAAATCACGTTAACATCCAATGTCACATCTTGAGCTAATTTGACCTGATCACCCCGAATATCCATGCGGTCAGGATCGATAATTTTGACCCCAGATAATGCCCATTTTTTTGCCTGTATCCGCTGATAAGCACGCTCCAAGTTAGCCAGCTGCCACAGATCATTGACACCTTGAATTTCCGTTTCGCAAGGTGCGGCCACGTCATTAATTGCTATTCCTTCCGCCACCGCCATAGAGATAATATCTGTTAAATAATACTCACCTTGCTGATTGTGCGAAGCGAGGTTGGGTAGCCATTTCTGCAATAACTTTGCACTACAGGTAATAATGCCTGTATTAATTTCATTGACCTGACACTCTTCAGCGTTTGCATCACGCTGCTCCACAATTTTAATAATCTGACCTTTGGAGTTTCGAATAATTCGCCCTAATCCGGTGGGATCTTTGATATTGGCGACCAGAATACCCAATTTATCTGAAGTTGTAGTCTGCAAGAGTGACTGCAAAGTATCTAAGGTAATTAAGGGAACATCTCCATATAGCACTAAAATCTGATCATCCGGAGTGCAATGAGGAAGGGCTTGTAAGACCGCATGTCCTGTACCCAGCTGTTGTTCTTGATTAACCCAATTAACATTTAAATATTGAAATTTGTCGCGGATGATACTACCACCATTACCATACACGACATGAATCTGATGAGGATTAAGAGCCTCTGTAACCTTGACGACTCTTTCCAAGAGCGGTATTCCAGCCAGCGTATGCATCACCTTGGGAATCTCCGAAGCCATACGCTTTCCCTTGCCAGCGGCCAAAATAACAACACTTAATTGCATATTTCGCTCCATCTTCTTGATCCTTTTGAGATCCTTAAAAATAATCTTAGCATATCCCTCGACAATTAAGTGCACACTTCCTAGTGTGCTTGACGGCGTATCATTTCGATGGTGCGTAATTGGGCAACTGCTTCAGCAAGCTCTGTAAGTGCTTTCGAGTACTCAATTCCAGCTTTCTGCTCCGCGAGTTTACGCTCGGCTTCTTCTTTGGCAGCTAAAGCAGCAGCCTCATCTAGGTCAGAAGCGCGGATTGCGGTATCAGCTAAAACCGTGACCACTTGTGGTTGAACTTCCAACATCCCACCAGAGATATAAAAGAGTTCTTCTTGATCGTTTTCCAAAGTCACTCGGATTTGTCCAGGCTTTAAAGAAGTAAGCAAGGCCGTATGACCTGGGTAAATACCCAGCTCACCCGCGCTGCCCGTTGCAATTAATGCCTTCACTCTGCCGCTAAAAATAGAAGCTTCGGCACTAACAATATCAAGCTGCATCGTGTTTTCTGTCATTGATTATCCCTGTAAGGATTTAGCTTTTTCTATAGCTTCTTCGATCGTACCAACCATATAAAAAGCTTGCTCAGGTAAATCATCATAATCACCGTTAATGATACCTTTAAAGCCACGAATCGTGTCCGCCAAAGTAACATATTTTCCCTCGGCTCCCGTAAATACCTCAGCCACAAAGAATGGCTGTGATAAAAAGCGCTGAATTTTACGCGCTCGACGCACAATACGTTTATCTTCTTCTGATAATTCGTCCATACCTAAAATGGCAATAATATCTTTTAATTCTTTATAACGTTGCAGTGTCTCTTGTACACCACGCGCTACGCGATAATGTTCTTCGCCGATAATCAATGGGTCTAACTGACGACTGGTTGAATCCAAGGGATCAATCGCAGGATAAATACCTAATTCAGCAATTTGTCGGGATAGCACAATGGTTGCATCCAAATGGGCGAATGTGGTTGCGGGAGACGGGTCAGTTAAGTCATCCGCCGGTACATACACAGCTTGAATTGAAGTGATCGAGCCTGTTTTGGTAGAAGTAATACGTTCTTGCAGGGCTCCCATTTCTTCTGCCAAAGTCGGTTGATAACCTACAGCTGAAGGCATACGACCTAATAATGCAGAAACTTCAACTCCAGCCAAAGTATAACGATAAATATTATCAATGAATAAAAGGACATCACGACCTTCATCACGGAAGCTTTCCGCAATGGTTAATCCCGTTAAGGCTACGCGTAAACGATTACCTGGTGGCTCATTCATTTGTCCATACACTAGAGCCACTTTATCTAATACATTAGATTCTTTCATTTCATGATAGAAGTCGTTACCTTCGCGAGTACGTTCACCCACACCCGCAAATACCGAATAACCGCTATGTACGGCAGCAATATTACGAATTAATTCCATCATGTTTACGGTTTTACCTACACCAGCCCCACCAAATAATCCCACTTTACCGCCTTTAGCAAACGGACATAGTAAATCGATGACTTTCACACCGGTTTCTAAAATTTCCATGCTACCTGCTTGATCAACATAGCCCGGAGCAGGTTGGTGAATTGCTCGCATTTTATCTGAATTGATAGGACCAGCTTCGTCGATCGGCTCTCCCAATACATTCATAATTCGGCCCAAAGTTTGCTGACCTACAGGAACTTCAATCGGATTATTGGTGTTATAGGTCTCTAAACCACGGCGCAAACCTTCACTACTACCCATAGCAATGGTACGCACAACACCGTCACCTAATTGCTGTTGCACTTCGAGCGTAAGATTATTTTCTTTAACTTTTAAAGCGTCATATATTTTTGGTACTGCTTGACGTGGAAATTCAACGTCTACCACAGCACCAATAATTTCAATAATATTACCCACTACTGCACTCATGAAATTACCTCTTTTTTATGTATTGGGTCTCGAAAACAAATTTCATTTTCGAGAAAGAATAATTTTTTTGGATTACAAAAATATTATTCTATCGCAGCAGCACCGCCGACAATTTCAGCAATTTCTCGCGTAATCCCGGCCTGACGTGCTTTGTTATAAATTAATTGTAATTCTTTAATTAAATTGCCCGCATTTTCGGTCGCATTTTTCATTGCCACCATTCGAGCACTCTGTTCACAAGCAATATTTTCTACGACTGCTTGGTATACTTGTGATTCGATATAACGAATCAATAATTTTTCTAATAATTCATTCGAAGAATCGGGTTCATAAATATAATCCCAATGTCCTTGCGCAACTTGTTCCGATTTCGGTAGTGGTAATAATTGTTTGAGGATAGGACGCTGTACCATCGTATTAACAAAATCGTTACTGGCAATATATACCGTGTCAACTAAACCTTGTTTAAAGTGATCTAACATCACTTTCACGATTCCGATTAAATCTTGAATTTCTGGTGCATCGCCTAATTGTCCAGCCATCGCAATTACATTGCCACCAACCGAACGAAAAAATGCTTCACCCTTACGACCAATCAAACATAAATCGATTTCTAAGCCATTTTCTTCCCACGTTTTCATGCTTCTTAACACAGAACGCAGCAAATTAACGTTTAATCCGCCACATAATCCACGATCAGTCGTTACAATAATAATTCCGATGCGCTTAACGTTAGTGCGCTCATCTAAAAAAGGATGATGATATTCACTATGACTCGCAGCAACATGACTAATTACACTACGTATTTTTTCTGCATAAGGTCGGGAAAGATTCATGCGATCTTGCGCCTTACGCATTTTACTCGCAGCCACTAATTCCATTGCACGCGTAATTTTCTGCGTGTTTTTAATGCTGGTGATTTTATTACGTATTTCTTTTGTTTGTGCCATTTTGCTTTTATTGCCTATTAATAGGTTTGATTTTTAACGAATTCATCCAATGCAGCTTTCATCTTATTGGCTACTTCTTCGTTATAATCGTGTTTACGATTAATTTCCTCTAATAACAATGCGTGCTGATGACGTAAATAGCTTAATAACGCTTTTTCGAAACTCACTACTTTCTTCAGCTCTATTCGATCTAAATAACCTTCATTCACGGCAAGCCAGATAAATGCCATTTCGGCAATGGATAGCGGTTGATATTGCGGCTGTTTTAAAACTTCCATAATACGTTGGCCGCGCTCTAGCTGTTTACGCGTTGTATCATCTAAATCTGATGCGAATTGCGCAAAGGCTTCTAATTCTCGATACTGCGCTAAGGCAATTCGCAAACTACCCACCAATTTTTTGATAATTTTAGTTTGTGCTGCACCACCCACGCGCGAAACCGATAAACCTGAATTAATCGCGGGACGAATACCGGAATTAAATAAAGAAACATCCAAAAATATTTGCCCGTCGGTAATTGAAATCACGTTAGTGGGAATAAATGCCGAAACGTCGCCGGCTTGAGTTTCAATAATCGGTAATGCGGTTAATGATCCGGTTTTACCTTTCACTTTGCCTTTTGTAAATTTCTCAACATAATGTTCATTCACGCGTGACGCACGCTCTAACAAACGTGAATGCAAATAGAAAATATCACCAGGATACGCTTCTCGGCCCGGTGGTCGACGCAGCAATAAAGAAATTTGACGATAAGCCCATGCTTGCTTGGTTAGATCATCAAAAATAATTAATGCATCACGTCCACGATCACGGAAATATTCTCCCATCGTGCAACCAGCATAAGGCGCAAGATATTGCAAAGAAGCGGCATCTGCTGCCGTCGCCGCAACCACAATGGTGTGCTCCATTGCGCCGTATTCTTCTAATGTACGCACGACGTTCGCAACGGACGAAACTTTCTGACCGATCGCCACATAAATACAAATCACACCTGTTCCTTTTTGATTGATAATCGTATCAATCGCAATGGAGGTTTTTCCGGTTTGACGATCGCCAATAATTAATTCGCGTTGACCCCGACCAATCGGAACCATTGCATCAATGGATTTTAATCCTGTTTGCAAAGGCTGCGAAACAGATTGACGCTCGATGACACCTGGCGCCACTTTTTCAATCGGCGCAGTTAATTCAGCTTCAATCGTGCCTTTTCCATCGATAGGACTTCCGAGCGCATCTACCACTCTTCCCAACAAAGCATCACCAATCGGCACTTCTAAAATTCGGCCCGTACATTTCACTGTCATGCCTTCATCTAAATGCTCATAAGGGCCTAAAATTACCGCCCCCACAGAATCACGCTCTAAATTAAAGGCTAAACCAAAAGTATTGCCGGGGAATTCGATCATTTCTCCATACATTACGTCATCCAAACCAAAAATTTCTGCAATACCATCTTTTAAATTGACGATGACACCTTCTGTACGCACTTCAGGCGCAATATCTAATTTTTCAATTCGTGATTTTATAATTTCACTGATTTCTGCTGGCTGTAATTGTGTCACCATAATGTTAACCTCATTGTTGCCCTGATACAGAAAAACCGCATCAAGGAAGTCAATTCTATGTAATCAAGCTTTGATATAATTTTTGTAGTTTGCCTCTGATAGAGCCATCTATCACAAACTTATCCGTGCGGATTATTGCACCGCCAATTAAACTGCGATCAATATGATATTTCGCTTCAATTTTTTTGCCAAAACGTTTATGCAGCATGTTTTGCAATGATGCCTGTTGCTCTGCATCTAATTCAAAAGCAGAAAGCACTTCCACCGTCATCACATTTTTGTATTCTGCTAATAATTGATTATATAAAGTAGACATATCTGGAAGCGCGTATAAGCGTTTATACTCAATCAGCAAATGTAAAAAATGACTGACTTCGTCTTTGAGTACTTTAATTCTTTCACCAGCAGCAGCGTGCACTAAATCTGTTAGCGTTTTATAGATTTTGTCAGGCGTCGTCATTGGATCAGCGATAAATTGTCGAATTTTACCTTCGCTGATAACGACCTTTAAAATACTTAAAACATCTGCCCAAGCAACTAACTTTGTTTCATTGCTATTCGCACTTTCAAAAAGTGCTTTGGCATAAGGTCTGGCTATCGTCGAATATTGCGCCATATTAAATCTCGTCGCTCACCATTTCTCGGATCAATCGATCGTTACTTGCTTTATCTACTTCACCTTGCAAAATCTTTTCTGCGCCGGCAATCACAATTTGAGATACTTGCTGCAATAATTTTTGTTTGGCCGCATTATATTTTTGTTCAATCTCATCTTCGGCTAATTTCTTAAGATACTCTCCTTCATCGCGCGCTTTTTCTTTTGCATCTTCAATAATACGATTAGCGCGCACGTTGGCTTGCTCAATAATATGCGCACCGTGTGATTTTGCTTCCGTAATAATTTCACGCGACTTATGCTCCGCTAATTCAAGATCTTTTCGACCCTGTTCAGCAGCAGCCAATCCATCGGCAATTTCTTTGCGACGCTTTTCTAAAATATTATTGAGCGGAGGCCAAATATACTTCATTGTTACTGCCACAAAGGCAATAAAACAAAGCATTTGAACTAAGAGTGTCGCATTTAAATTCATAACGATACCTCGTTATTGTTTAACTTGCAGCTTTAGTCGCTACTTGCGCCATGACTGCTTTCAAAAATGGATTGCCACCAAACATGATCACAAATCCCATCGCCAATGAAATTGCCGCAAACGCATCGACTAATCCTGCCATAAATAAAGTACGGCCCAATAACATACCGGATAATTCGGGTTGACGCGCAATACCTTCAATAAATTTACCGGTTAAAACGCCCAAACCGACAGCAGCACCTAATGCAGCTAAACCAAACATGAGCGCTGCAGCGATAGCTGATAATCCTTGTACGGTTGCAATTATCTGTGCGATTTCCATGATATCTCCTCTTTTGCTGTTGTTATCGTTAATGTGATTCTTGCGCTATTCCCAAATAGACAATGGTCAGCATCATAAAAATAAAAGCTTGAATAACGATCACTAATAAGTGAAACATCGTCCAAATAAATCCAAGCGGAAATTGCATATACCAAGGCAATAATGCAATTAATAGGAAAACAATCTCCCCTGCAAACAAATTACCGAAAAGTCGCAAGGATAACGAAATTGGTTTAACAAACTCTTCAATTAAACGGAAAATAATATTGATTGGGAATAAATACCAGCCGAAAGGCTTGCTTAAAATTTCTTTGGTTAGTTTCAACGGGCCTTTAATTTTGAAATTGTAATAAATAATTAATACAAATACCGAAATAGATAGCGCGAAAGTAAGCGAAGGATCGGTAGTCGGCACCGCTTTAAAATATGGTGCGCCCAATAAACTCATAAACATCGGCACTAAATCGACTGGAATTAAATCCATAAAATTCATTAAAAATATCCAGACAAAAATCGTTAATGCTAAACAAGCAATAAAACGTCTATCATGATGACACGATTCTTTTACGGTTTTCTCAATCGCCTCAATGGATATCTCAATAACATTTTGTAATTTAGAAGGAGTTCCGGTAGTCGCTCGCCTAGCAACCCAATAAAATAATCCGAGAAATAAAACACCTAAAACCACGGAAATTAAAATGGTATCTAAGTCCAATACCCAGAAACTACCATTAGAAAAAGTAAAGTTGTGCAGGTTTAACTGCCAATTATGCATGTGATGCTGCAGGTAATCTGCACTATTGGCGATAGTTTCACTCATGAATTAACTACTCTTTTGTTCATTCATACCAATAAAAATTGGCGCCAGCCAAAAACCCATTTGCGCACCGATAAAACCTAATAGAATCGGCAGCATTGCGTTGGGCAATTTTATTATTAATGCAGCCACTAGCAAAGCACTAGCTAGCAGTTTCACGTACTCACCGATGTAAAAGGTGATCGCCATTCGCTTTATTGCTCGAGGACTCGTTGTAGTAAATAAGCACCAGGTAAACAAAAGACTGGGTACTACGTTAGCAGCACCGCCTAATATACTGGCTCCAGCTGCATACCTATCCTTTGATATCAACATAATGACAGCAATCAATAAAGTGCCCAGTGCCTGTAAGCCAACTAACTTAAAAGCTTTATTCCGCTCATGGAGAGTCGTTGAATCAAGCTGCTGTCGACGCACAATATCCCCCGCCCAATTACTACGGCTAATTCGCGGCGAGTATATAGACTTTCGTTGGCGAGTGCAATCGGCATTTGAAAAATATACACTTTTAAGCTGGATTTATGATGGGAGGCTTAACATGCACATCGGTGTTCTAATTGTGAAATTACAATTCCCGCAATGCCAGAGCTTGAAAAGCAAGCGTCGGATACTCAAATCTCTACTAGATCGCCTACGCGTTCGTTTTAAAGTTTCGGTTTGTGAATTAGACCAACAAGATGTTTGGCAACTTGCCACCATCGGAATGGCTTTGATTAATAGCGATAAACAGCATGTACAAAAGGTTTTGAGCAAAATGCTGGATTTCATTCAGCAAAATGCTAATGAGTTTCATCTACTCGACCATCAACAAGAAATGATTGCGGGGTGATGTTCTGCACGTATATTATCTCGCAAGGTAAAGGGATTTAATTGATTCCCCTGAAGATTCACGTAAGAATTAAGAACTGACATATGATTGCAATGGCACAAAGGAACTCGTATGCCCTTCGATGTGAATGGTTAGCTTTATGGCTCATCACCTTATGCGCGTTTTTCATTCCAATCACCGTTGCATTAACCACTATCACCTATTTATGCGCATGGTTTTTAATTTTAATTTCAGGTAACTGGAAACAACGGTTTCAACAAGTTCTAAAAAATCCCGTCGCAATCAGCTTTTGGATTTTATTTGGATTATTTTTATTGGGTTTAACATATTCAGCTTCGCCCTGGTATTACGCTCTAAAAGATCTGCATAAACGACATTGGCTGTTAATCACACCTTTTTTTATGATGCTACCTATCGATGATCATTGGCGTAACCGCATTATTAATGCGTTTTTATGCGCGATGCTTGTCACACTTTTCTTTTCTTATTTGAAATGCTTTTTTGGAGTCGACTTATATTTAACGTTTGTGCATAAGACATTGTCTTTTAGCAATGTTTTTTTCGAGCATCTTGTGCAGAATTTTTTTATGAGTATTGCCGCTTTTATTTGTGGCTATCGTTTTTTTAATCGAAGCACCCGTCGCTGGATTTATTTCACACTATTTGTTGCCATGCTCGTGAATGTCTTATTTTTAAATGACGGGCGCACGGGTCATATTGTATTTTTATTATTACTCATGTATTTGGCCTATACGCGTTTTGGTTGGCGCGGAATCATTATTTCAGGCATTTGCTCTGTCATTTTATTCAGCTCTGCTTATGTATTTTCATCGCATCTGCGTTCTAGCGTGACTACTGCCATTAGCGAATATCATATGTATCATCAGGGAAATACTATCACTTCAATTGGACAACGTGTGGGAATGTTGCATAATGCGCGTACGCTCATTAAAAAACATCCTTGGATAGGTTATGGTACAGGTGGTATTCGAATTCCCATGCAACAAAATCTGACGCCAAACGAAATAAATCTTACTCGTCCGTTAGATTATGTTGAAAATTCGATGCTGAATTTTTGGCTGGAGTTTGGAATTTTCGGACTTATTATTTTTCTGGTTGTAATTGGCTGGCAAGTAAAACTTAGTTTTTCCTTACCCGGTGCGTACAAACATATAATGCAGGCTTTTTTATTAGCTTATATAGCAGGAAGTATGGTAAATTCGTTTTTTGTATCTTTTTGCGAAACGCATTTATATTCACTACTAACCGTTGCCTGTTTTAGTGCTTTAGTCAGAATTCCACAACTGAAAGAATTACAATTTCCATCTATCACAGAGAATAATTATGCAAAAATTAAATCCGCAACACATTTTGATTAGTCGCACCGATAATATTGGTGACGTAATATTGACGCTGCCATTGGCATCTTTGTTAAAAGAACATTTTCCAAAAACTAAGATTTCTTTTTTAACGCGTAATTATGCTAAAGCAGCAGTAACGCATTGCCCGCATGTCGATCATTTTTTAAGTTATGATGAAATCATCAGTGCACCCGAAGCCCTCGCCATCAGCAAACTAAAACAACTGCAGGTCGATTGCATTTTGCATGTTTTTCCTCGCAAGGAAATCGCTAAATTATCGTATAAAGCCAAAATAAAGCACCGTATTGGAACTTCTAGACGCTGGTATCATTATTTATTCTGCAATCAACGCGTTAGTTTTACACGTGCCAAATCTGAATTGCACGAGGCTGAGCTTAATTTAAAGTTACTCTCTGCTTTTGGAATTCAGCCAGAAATTCCTGAATCGTTAGCGGATTTAATTACGATTGAGCCAAAAATTAATTTGCCCGATCAATTAAAAACATATTTTGTTGCAGATAAATTCAACTTAATCATTCATCCATTATCAAATGGCAATGGTCGCGAATGGCCGTTATCCTATTTTATTGAATTAATTAACTCCCTCCCCCTCAATTTTTTTAATATTCTGATTACCGGCAGCGAACATGAAAAAGAAAAATTAAAATCGCTTTTTGCCCAATGTCCAACTGCACGTGATGTTTGTGGGAAATTAACTTTAGACGAATTTTTTCTTTTTATTAAAAATGCGGACGGTTTAATTGCAAATAGCACCGGTCCTTTGCATATGGCAGCCGCGTTAGGCATTAAAACACTGGGGTTATATCCTCCAGCTCCAGGAATTTCTCCAAAACGTTGGGGACCCATTGGCCATCAAGCACAATATATCGTGCATTCACAAATGTGTGCAGGGGATAAATGTAGTAATCAGGATTGTGCCTGCATGCGCGCTATCGAAGTACAACATGTAACAAATTTAATATTAACCTGGATCGAATAAACTCCGAACTCAGATTAATTTAGGTTTTGGCTTTTTAAGCTTAGGAACTTTTACTGTTAATAAAATAAGACCACCAACCAATAAAAAGAATAAAATGGTGCTCATTCCTATACGTTGGCTATTAAACCAAACCGTAAATAAGCCCAATACTAATGGTCCCACAAAAGCAGTAATTCGTCCGGCTAATACATATAAACCAAACATTTCTGTGATCATTTTTTTAGGTGCAATTCGTATCATTAAAGATCGGCTGGCCGCTTGAATGGGCCCCACGCAAATGCCCACAATTAAGCTTGCAATTACAAATAGCATAATCGGCTTAACGATTACCATAAAAATGCCACCAATCATCATAATTATTAACGCTATTAAAATCGCATGCTTCGGACCTATCCAATCATCTATCCAACCAAACGCAATTGCACCCACACCTGCTGCAATATTCATGGCAATTCCATATAAAATAATATCACCCATCGCAAAATGAAAAGTGCCTGCGGCATAAATACCACCGAAAGCAAATGCCGTGTTTAAACCATCGGTATAAATCATATGAGCGATCAGATATTTAAAAATGTTTTTGTATTCTCGCAAGCGCGTGAACGTTCTTCCTAATTTCTTAATGCCTAAATTGATCGATTGCAGAATAGTGACATCGTATTTGTGGTGATCTGGGGTATTAATAAAAAGCGGCAATGCGAAAATAAGCAACCAAATGGCGGAGAATGGACCCACAATACGAATATTTTCTGCAGCAATTGTACTTAAGTGAAGATAAGGAACGTCTCGGTTAACAAACAAAATTAAACAAATCACCAAACTAATTAATCCGCCAATATAACCCAAACCCCAAGCCCAACCTGAGACACGTCCCACATAATTTAACGCTACTAAATCACGTAACATAGCATTATAAAAAACATAACTCACTTCGCTGCCTATTTCAGCAATAATAATCATAACCACTGCTAGCGTGACATACGCCGGATTCGGTTTGACAAACCATAATAAGCTCGAGGAAAAAATGACGACGAGAGTGAAAAAAGCTAACCACGGTTTTCGCCGACCTTGATAATCAGCAATGGCGCCCATCACCGGACTAATCACTGCCGTAATTAATGCAGCCAATGAGATCGCTTTACCCCACTGCGCTGTCCCAACAATAGAATTTTTAGCGACGCGTTCGGTAAAATAAGTGGAAAAAATAAATGTAGTAATAATGGCATTAAACGCCGAACAGGCCCAATCATAAAAGGCCCATGAAATAATACTTTTAGTAAAAACGGGGGATTTCCACTTCCACATTTAGGTTTTTTCCGGACCCGCAACAATTAAATCAATGGTTTGTTCACCGCAATGTTTTGCAATCTCAGTTCGCGACCAATCACGCAGACCAACAATAGACGCCCATTGCTGATCTTTTGCATACATCAATCCGGTAATAACGATTTTCACTCGATGTGGTTTTAATAAAAATTCATGCGCACGTAGAATTTCACGAGTGTGCGTCAATGCAATCGGACACACAGGAATATTTAAATCTGCTGCAAGTTTAAAAGGCCCGCTTTTAAACGGCCTAACACCTGCCACATGAGTAAAGGTCCCTTCCGGAAAAAATAAAATCGAATAACCGTTATTAATTTCATCGGTTATTTTTTTAAGATCGCTTTCATTTTTGGTAATATCTAAACGATCGACGAATATATGTCCCAACTTTTTCATTATCCCGCCCACCATAGGTACTTTCAATAATTCTTTTTTACCCACGAAGCGAGTACAAAGCGGTAAAACCGCCATTAGATACAGCGCATCTAAATAACTCGAATGATTTGCCACATATATTTTTGGGTTTTTTTCCGGTAAAAATTCCTTACCCGCTAGACCATAGGGTGAAAAACCAAAAAATATAATCGTTTTAGCCCACGCCTTGAAAAGCAGATTTGAATGCCGTTGGGAAAGCATAAATGTGACTAAACGAACCGGCAATAAAGTAATTAACATAATAATTGCCATATAAAAAGTATAAATACTTTTTAAAACGTTTCTTCCCCATTTTAATAACGTTTTGCCTACCGCCCTGAGAAATAAACTCGCGATCTGTAACCGCGTTGATTTCGCGCCTTTACTTAATTTACCATCTAAATATAATTGTTTGCAGCTCGAGCGACGTAATTTTCCACTCGAAGTTTTGGGAATTGTTCGCGGCTCAACTAATATTACCTGATCAGGTGGAATATCTATCACGGATGCGACTTTTTCTCGAATCCCGTCAATAATTTCATTATTACTAACGCTCATACCCCGACTTTTTTCAGCGACTACAATTAATTTTTCGGTTCCCGTTGTTTGATCAAGTACACCAAATGCAGCCGCACAGCCTCGACGCACTCCGGGCACTTCACACGCCGCATCTTCGATCTCAGGTGGATAATAATTACGGCCCGCTTTAATAATCACATCTTTTTTGCGCCCCGTTATATAAAGTTCGTTTTTCGCCAAATAACCTAAATCTCCAGTTGCCCACCAACCATCATGATAAATTGCTTCCGTCGCTTCTGGATTGCGATAATAACCTTGTAGTGATGATGGTCCGCGAAATTGTAAATTACCGATTTCCCTTGCCGGAAGTAATTGGTCATGATCGTCTACAATTCGTATTTCATGTCCGGGTAATACAGAACCGCAACTCACAAACTCATAACAAGCATTATCTTGTTGAGCCGGCACCGCTTTTTGTTCTGTTTCAAATATCTTACGATCGATACGATCAACGACAGGTTCACGATTTAATGGCGGAAAAACCAATGCTACGGATGACTCCGCTAAACCATATGCGGGAAAAAAACTACTTTTCTTAAACCCATGCTTTGCAAATTTACGACTGAATTTATCCATCGTGGCAGGATAAACGGCTTCTGCACCATTCAACGCAAGTCGCCAACAACTTAAATCCATACCTTCAATATCTTCATCGCGAATTTTTCCACACAGTTCATAAGCAAAATTCGGTGCTGGAGAAAGTGTGCCGCGACGATAATGAATCGTCCACAACCACTTTTCTGGTCGACTTAAAAATGTTAACGGCGACATTAAAATTAAAGGTATGCCGTAAAACAAACTTCCCATCACTGCGCCAATTAATCCCATATCGTGATACAATGGCAACCAGCTGACAAAAACATCATTTGGGGTTGGTTTAGAACCCTCTCCATATGCGTGGATATTTGCGAGTAATGCTCTATGCGTGAGTATTACACCTTTAGGATTTCCCGTACTTCCCGATGTATATTGCAATAATGCAATATCATCTGCTTCAACATCTACGCCCTTTAATTTTCCTTCGCGCTGCATGATCGTTTCGACATCTAAAACATGCAATAAACTCGGAATAAATGGCTTTAATAATTTATTTAATTTATTAGCCTCTTTAAAGCTTATCAGAATTTTAATTCCGGCATTACGTAGAATAATTGCTTCTTTATTCGCATATTCTTCAATTTGGTCCATGCGCATTGGCGGATAAATCGGAACCGGAATCGCCCCCGCTAACAGTGTCCCATAAAATGCATATAAAAATTCACTGGAAGTCGGCAGCATAATTGAGACGGTGTCGCCGGGAACTACGCCATAACCTGCTAGACCTTGCGCTAGCTGATTGGCTTTCTCAAATAATTCGCCGTAGGTAATAATTTCTTCGCCGTCTTCTTTTTGCAAATAAACGTAAGGTCGATTCTCATCTTGTTCGCGATATAATTTTAAAATCTCATTAATTGTTTTAGCTTTATGTGGATCAACCACGGATGCGGATAAACTAATTTTCTGCGTTTCACCATAATTAAATTTTTTAATTTGCGGTAAAGTGGAGATGGTGTCATGAATTTCTTGCAGATTCTTGGCTTCTGCCAATAGTTTTTCTGGTAATTTAATTTTGAAATGTTGTTCGATACGATGAAACAATTCGGCTTTTTCTAAACTGCCAATTCCCAATTCGCGTTCTAAACTCGCCTGCATGGTTACCGAGCGAGATGCACGATCAGCCCCAGAATCTTGTAAAAACTTTCGGGTGAGCACTAATAAATCTTGTTCTAGACCTTCCATGTCAGCTCTCTCTCGCAGCACATCCTGAATTTGGATAATAACATAGGTATCCCAATTGAACGAAGTTTCAAGTCAAAATGTTCCCGGATCAACGGTCCAGGCTACAACAAAGAACTATATTGGCAATGTGATGAGGAGAAGAACTCTATGCAAAAAGTAAGATTAGGATCAATTCTGTTGCTCTGCACTTTTTTTACCACCTCGACTTGGGCCGTTATCAATCAAGTACGGGTAATCAATAATACGGATGAAGCTATCGATTTACTGATTGGGGGCTATTTGCCAGCACAAAAAATACCACCCAAACATTGGCGCGTTTTAACTTACCCCTTCACGATCAAAATGCCCGATAACACGCAACAAAAAACGGGATTACTCGTGGTCACCGCTGGCGGACAATGGATTACGACTTCTGCCGGTTCGATGTATTTGCAAGACCCTAAAATGGTCCAGTGCGTCGATTATAGCGATAATGAAAATAAAGACCTGACCGGCGACCGCTTTTGGAAAATTGAAGGTTTAGTGGTGGACCCGGTTTGTTATCATGATAAATTAAAAGGCTTGTTGCCCAAACCTCCATCGTAATTTCCCATGAGAAATAAATAATGATCCCGATCTTCGATCCGGGCTACTTCTTTGCACCTTGGCATAAAATGCACACATTACTGGATACGATTGAGAATGTCATCCAACTGTTCGGTATCGTGATAGTGAATAATCAACTTACCTTTGCCTTTATCGTTTTGTTTAATATTCACTTTCGCACCTAGGCGACTCGATAAATTTTGTTGTAAGCGATTTACATCCAATGAAGAGATCATGGTTTGTGGCTTTTTTTCCGGTGTATTTTGCAGACGTCGGATTAATTTTTCAGTTTCGCGCACCGATAAAGATCGCGCGACAATAGCATTAGCAATTTGACTCTGTTGTTCGCCCTCTAATGCGAGAAGCGCTCGTGCATGCCCCATATCTAAATGGCCTATTTCCACTAAATTCTGCACATCAGCATTTAATTTTAATAATCGCAAAGTATTAGTCACGCTCGCGCGGGATAATCCAACTGCGACTGCGACTTCTTGATGCGTCATATGAAATTCTTCGATTAATCGTTGCAATGCGACCGCTTCTTCCATGATATTTAAATCTTGGCGTTGAATATTTTCGATTAATGAAATGGCTAACGCGGTTTCGTTATCCATATCACGAATCACAACAGGCACTGCAGTTAAATTCGCTAATTGCGCGGCACGCCAACGTCGTTCACCCGCAATAATTTCATAGCCATCATTTAATCGACGCACGACAATCGGCTGGATAATTCCTTGCGAACGAATCGAGCTCGCTAATTCTTCTAAGGCTTCTTGATTTATTTGACGACGTGGTTGATAGCGGCCGGGTTTTAAAACATTAATGGGTAAAGTAGTTAATTCGGTTAAACCTTCCGGTGTTAAGGTGGGTTCTGACACACTCAATAATTCATTGACGCCTAATTCACTTAAACCTTTGCCTAAACTGCGTCTTTTGGTCATACCGTCCTCGTTTCTTTGGTTTGCGCTTCTGTAATCGATTGCAATAATTCTCCGGCTAAAGCTAAATACGCTACCGCACCCTGTGAAGCTTTATCGTAAAAAATCACGGGAATTCCATGACTAGGTGCTTCTGCTAAACGCACATTTCTGGGAATAACGGTTTGATAAACTTTATCACCAAAATGACTGAGTAATTGTTCTGAGACTTCTATCGCTAAACGATTGCGTCCATCATACATCGTTCGCAACAAGCCTTCGATTTTTAATTGCGAATTGACCGTATTTTTAATACGATCAATACTGTTTAATAAACTAGTTAATCCTTCCAATGCATAATATTCACATTGCACAGGAACAATTACACCATCGGATGCCACCAATGAATTTACAGTTAACATATTCAATGAGGGCGGACAATCAATAAAAATAAAATCATAATCGGATTTAATTGAATTTAAGATGTTTATTAAAACACGTTCGCGATTATCTTTATTTAATAAGCGCACTTCTGCCACCGTTAAATTGCCATTCGACGGCATGACATCCATGCCCCATTTTGTATTGACAATCGCCTGTTTGATATCGACCTGTTCTAACAAAACTTCGTTGATAGAATACGACAATGCTTTTTTATCTATGCCACAACCACCGGTGGCATTACCTTGCGGATCTAAATCGACGAGTAAAATTCTTTTTTTCGTGGCTGCGAGAGAGGCACTCAAATTGATGGCCGTTGTAGTTTTACCTACACCGCCTTTTTGATTGGTAATCGCGATTACTCTAGCCACCGCCTACTCCTTTTTATCCACGACAATAATATGACGCTCAGCTGCAATATTGGGAATATTAATTTTGTGTACCACATAAGCTTGGGAAACCTGTTCCAACTCCGTGGCAGGATAGACTCCTTTCATAAACAGCCATTGTCCATTAGCGTTTAAAAGATGCTCTGTTTGGGACATGACTTCTTGTATCTTACCCAGAGCTCGACAAATGATAACATCAAAACCTGGGAGAAGAACAAACTTTTCCATTCGTTCTTGCACCGCGGTGACGTTATCGAATTTAAATTGCGTGATTGCTTGTTGTAGAAAACGTATTTTTTTGCCCACACTATCCAATAAAACAAATTGTTGGTTGGGATAATACAATGCTAATGGAATGCCTGGGAAACCCGCCCCCGTGCCTGCATCTAAAATTCGCGCGCCTTTCACATAGGGCGCGATCGCTAAACTATCCAATACGTGATGGGTAATCATTTCAGGTAAGGTGTCAATCGCCGTTAAATTATAAGCGCGATTCCATTTTTGCAATAAATGTAGAAATTCAAGGAGGCGTTGTTGCGCTTCGGGTTCGAGGGTGAGGCCTAAAGCTTGAATACCTGCAGCAAGTTCCGATTGTAATGAATCCATGCATGAACCTGTAATATAGATAAAAATATTATGTAATAGTGTGCTTTTTTAAATAAACTAACAACAGCGAAATAGCCGCAGGTGTGACGCCAGCAATTCTAGATGCTTGTCCAATGGTCGTAGGTTTAATCGTTTTTAATTTCTGTAATACTTCTGTCGATAAACCTTTAATTTCATCGTAAGGCATATTTTCCGGTAATAATTGTGATTCATACCGCTTGTAGCGTTCGATTTCTTGATCTTGGCGTTGTAAGTAACCCTCGTATTTCGCCTGAATTTCTATTTGTTGGAAAACAACTTTTTCAGTGATTGCATTTTCAGCGCCCAGAATTTCCATTAATTCTGGATAATTCACCTCAGGTCGACGCAATAAATCCGTTGCACGATACTCTCTTTCAATCGGCTGATTAAATCTACGTGTAAAATTCTCTGCGGCTGTTGTTTTTGGATGTAACCAAATGCTCGATAATCTTTGTTGTTCACGGGCAATATCTTCGCGCTTACGACAAAAAGCCTGCCAACGGTTTTCACCAACACAACCTATTTGATAACCCTGCTCAGTTAAACGAAAATCCGCATTATCTTGACGTAATGATAATCGATATTCAGCCCGACTCGTGAACATTCGATAAGGTTCTTTCGTCCCTTGCGTGATTAAATCATCGATTAATACGCCAATATAAGACTCATCACGGCGAGGGGTCCACGCAGATTTTCCCTGCACTTTTAAGGCAGCATTTAATCCGGCAATTAAGCCTTGCGCCGCCGCCTCTTCATATCCCGTGGTTCCGTTAATTTGGCCTGCGAAAAATAATCCGGAAATAAATTTAGTTTCGAGTGAGGGTTTTAAATCGCGCGGATCAAAAAAATCATATTCAATTGCGTAACCGGGTCGCATAATATGACAATTTTCTAAGCCTCGCATACTGTGGACAAATTCAAATTGCACTTCAAACGGTAAACTCGTTGAAATTCCATTCGGATAAACTTCAAAAGTATTTAAACCTTCGGGTTCTAAAAATATTTGATGCGAATTTTTATCGGCAAATCGCACTACTTTATCTTCAATCGAAGGACAATAACGCGGACCTACACCTTCAATTTTACCCGTGTACATCGGAGAAAATTGCAAACCTTCGCGAATAATCTGATGGGTTTGTTCATTAGTGTGCGTGATATAACATGAAATTTGTCGCGGATGCTGACTAACATCACCTAAATAAGACATCACCGGAGTGGGTGTGTCGCCTGGCTGTTCTTGCATTTTCGAATAATCAATCGTGCGTCCATCAATTCGAGGCGGCGTCCCCGTTTTTAAACGACCGACATTAAACGGCAATTCTCGTAATCTTTGCGCCAATCGAATAGAAGGTGGATCTCCTGCGCGACCACCCGGATGATTTTTCAAACCCACATGAATTAAGCCACCGAGAAAAGTACCCGTCGTCAAAACAACGGCATGCGCTTTAAATTCGAGGCCCATTTGAGTAACCACACCGGCCACCTGATCTTGCTCCAAAATTAAATCTTCTACGGCTTGCTGAAATATCCACAGATTCGATTGGTTCTCCACCGCATGACGAACCGCTGCTTTGTAAAGAATACGGTCGGCTTGTGCCCGTGTAGCCTGTACTGCAGGACCTTTGCGAGCGTTAAGCGTGCGAAACTGAATCCCCGCTAAATCCGCAGCATGTGCCATGATGCCATCTAACGCATCGATCTCTTTGACGAGGTGAGTTTTACCAATCCCTCCAATCGCAGGGTTACAGGACATCTGACCAATCGTTTCGATATTATGCGTCAGCAAACACGTGCGCATGCCCATCCGCGCTGCACAAAGCGCAGCTTCGGTACCGGCATGACCGCCACCAACCACAATAATATCAAAGGGTTGAAACATCACGTGCTGAAACCTTTCATTGGTGTTAAAAATCGTGCAATTTTATCACGTTTTTTCTAAGAACCCCAATGTGGTGATTAGCGTGGCGAAGACGGTGGCGTCTTTGGTGATTGTTCAGGGGTGGATAATTTCTCAGGGAATGACCGTTTACCAAACAAACGTGGTTGCTGGGTGCGACGTGCCTTACGGATTTGGCTTGGTGAGGGAATAGTTTCTAAAACTGAAGCGCTTTTTTTATAATAACTTAAACTTTTAGAGTTATACAATGATGCCATTTTTAAATCATTATTTTTTTCATGCCAAGTTGAAATTTTTGTATAAATCTCTGCGATTGATTTATTTACAGCTGCAATTTTTTTACTATCAGAATGAGGCTTGTTAATTAAAAATTTCTCAAGAAGTTTTGCATTTTGCAGTTGATGTTCATAGACTTCTAATAAGATGTATTTATTCTCTAGTATTTTTACAGCCTCTTCCAAAGGAGCAAAGACTTGATTTAATATATTTCGTTTTTGTTCCCATTGTGCAAAAAGTTTTGTTGCTTGATTTTCATTTCCTTGCTCGCTTTCAAACTCTGCTCGTCGGAAAATTACAAGACCATAGTTACTCAAATGTATTAAATAATCCAATGAATTCAATCTTAAATGACTTCCATGAGCAAAGGATATTAAATTATAATTAAATCTAACCTCTTCAAATAATTGGCAACTCCGTAGAAAATAATTCATATTCTTAGTTGCGATTGCCTCCATCCCCATAGCAAATGCGTAATGATTTTTAATTACTATGCTAAGAGAATCCGTGAGTTCCATTTGAGATAAAGCTTCCTCAAAACAACATATGGCAGATAAATAATTTTTTTGTTTGATGTAATGGAGGCCTTTTTCCTTTAATTCACAGACTTTAGAATCTGATATCATTTGCTTTTCCTAGGGGTGGGATAGACAAAAGATTATAGACATGGCAGAGGAATTCAGACAATCAAAAATAAATTAAGTAATAATTATTTTCCAATGCAGAACGACGAGAAGATTTCACCTAGTAAATCATCGGCAGTAAATTCACCGGTAATTTCACTCAATGCGATTTGAGCTAGCCGCAAATCTTCTGCGACTAATTCACCCGCGCGATCTTGTTGTAAGGTAGTTAATCCATGCTGAGCCAAATCATGCGCGCGATTTAATGCGTCTAAATGACGGCGTCGCGCGATAAAAACTCCTTCTTGGCGCTGATTAAAACCCATCATTTTTTTCAAATGCTCGGTTAATAATTCAATACCCTGATTATGTTTCGCTGAAAGTTTAATGATTTGGTAACAATCTTTAATTTCAGAGTGTGGATTCTCTGCTATTAAATCAATTTTATTAGCTACGATTATAACCGGAATTTCTCGCGGTAAATTCACTTGTTTGTATAATAAATTTATTTCGTAGACAAGATTTTGTTTTTTACTGCTATCAAGAACCAATAAAACCACATCTGCATTTTCGATCGCTTGTTTTGCACGCCGCACACCTTCTTGTTCGACAATATCACTCGTTGTTCGTAACCCTGCTGTGTCAATAATATGTAACGGCATACCATCGATATTAATATGCTCACGCAAAATATCCCGTGTAGTTCCTGCAATGGGAGTTACAATTGCAGATTCTTTCCCACTTAAACAATTTAATAAACTTGATTTACCCGCATTTGGCTCACCAGCGATTACAATCGTCATGCCTTCTTGTAATAAAGCGCCCTGCTCCGCGGTCTTTAACACAAGCTTGACGTGTTGAAGTAATTCAATCAGTCGATTTTCAATATCTTTATCTGCTAAAAAATCAATTTCTTCTTCTGGGAAATCAATTGCTGCTTCAATTAATGTGCGTAAGTAAACTAATTCTTCAGTTAAATTTTTTATTTTTTGTGAAAACTCACCCTGCAAAGAGCGCACAGCACTTCGAGCTGCTTGTACCGAATCCGCGTTAATTAAATCGGATATCGCTTCGGCTTGGGCTAAATCTATTTTATTATTTAAAAAAGCACGTAATGAAAACTCTCCTGGTCGAGCTATCCTCGCCCCCTGCTCTACAATAATTTTTACTAAATGATCTAATAAAACGGGACCACCATGGCCTTGGAATTCTAAAACATCTTCACCCGTAAATGAATGAGGCGCCGGAAAATAAAGGGTAATACCCTCATCGATTATTTCATTATTATATTTAAAACGACAAAAATGTGCGTAACGCGGTGTGGGTAAAATACCAATAATTTTTTTAGCAATCATTTGACAGAGCGGACCAGAAATTCGAATAATGCCTACCCCTCCTTTTCCGAGGGCAGTCGCTTGAGCCACAATGGTGTCTTTATCTAAAATCATATCTAAATGGGATTAGCTCAAAGCACTAATCCCGCATATTTATTTTTTAACTAAGGAATTTTTCTTTTTCTTTTTAGCTTTCGCTTTGCGAGCTTTTTTCTCTTTATGCGCTTCAAAGGTTTTGGTGACATACCATTGCTGTAATATCTGCACGCAGTTATTCACTAACCAATATAAGGTCAAACCCGCGGGGAAATTTAAAAAGAACACGGTAAATACCAATGGAATTATCATCATCATTTTTGCTTGCGCAGGATCAGGTGACGATGGCGTTAAGCGTTGCTGTAACACCATACTAAATCCCATCAAAATCGGTAGCACATAATACGGATCTTTTACTGATAAATCATGAATCCATAAAATAAAAGGTGCTTGGCGTAATTGCACACTCTCAATAATCACGTAATACAAACCGATGAAAACTGGGATTTGAATTAACATCGGTAAGCATCCGCCTAACGGATTAATTTTTTCTTTCCGATAAAGTTCCATCGTTGCACGACTTAAAGCTTGCCGATCATCACCAAAACGTTCTTTTAATTGCTGTAATTTAGGCTGCATTTCTCGCATTTTCGCCATCGAGCGAAAACTAGTAGCAGATAATGGATACAACACAAATTTAATAATGATGGTGGTAATGACAATGGACCATCCCCAGTTACCGACTAACTTGTGGATAGATTCCATCAACCAAAATAAAATAATTGAAATCCACCATAACCATCCATAATCAATAGTTCGATCTAAGCCAGGCGCTATTGGTTTTAAAGTACTGGCAATTTCAGGCCCCACATATAATGTCGATCCTGCTGAGCCTGTAGCACCAGGCGCTGTGGTAAGTTGAGGTCCGAAAAATCCAATCGTATAAACCTTAAATCCTCCATCCAGATTAGTAACCTGAGAATAAAAGCGATTAGTGAGTTGCTGATCGATGGGAATCCAAGCTGAGAGGAAATAATGCTGCTGCATAGCAACCCATCCCCCTGGGTGCGTCACATCAATATTTCGTTGATCCATTTCTTTATAGGTGACTTTTTGATATGGCGTGTCAGGACTTGAGATAGCAGCTCCATCATAAGATCGGGCATAAAATAATCCACCCGTTTCTGGTGGTTGTCGACGAATTAACTGGTTATATTGATTACCTGTCCAAGATTGATCACTGGTATTTTTAATTGAATGCATGAGCTGAATAGCATAAGAATTGCGTTGTAAGGTGTAAGTTTTGGTGACGGTTAACCCATTTGGCGTTTTCCCTGTCAAAGTGACAGCCAACGTATCGCTGTCGGGATGCAATTCAAACTCTTGTGCACTACTCGTATATTCGATCGGCGTCGTTTTACCTTCTTTGTCAGTATTAGTAAAACCACTTTGCGCAATATACAACTTTTGAAGGTCGTTGGACAAAATCTGTATTGATGTTTTATCTTGCGTAGACACAGGATATTTCAACAATCTGGTCGAAATAATATCCCCACCCTTCAGGTTGATTTGAATCTCAAGAACATCACTTCTTATCGTGATGTACTGCCCCGTCGTAGCAACCGCTTTTGGGGTCGCAGCGGTCTCAGTTTTGTTTGTAACTGCATTCGTTGTGGCCGGTGGTGCAAATGAAGGTGTTTGTTGCGTAGCAGGCCCGCTATTTGTTGCAACAGTTGATGACTGTGAGCTCACTTCTGGATGTTCTTTAACCCAAGTGATCCAAAGAAAGGCACCTAAAATGGCAACCGCAATGTAGCTCAGTATTCTACGTATATTCATTGATCATGATTCTTTATTTTTTGTTGATACGGTAATGGCTCATAGCCACCTGGATGACATGGATTACAGCGCAATATACGCCAAATCCCCAGCCCTAATCCTCGTAATGCACCATAATACTCAATGGCAGACTCTGTATATTGAGAACAAGAAGGATAAAAACGACACTGCTGCCCTACCCATGGACTCAAGACCAGACGATAACCTTTGATGGCCACAATCATGGCTTTTTGTGCAAAGTTGCGATTTTTTCGAGCAGGTGCAGTATGCATCGGCGTAACTCTATATTTATCGATTGTCCGATACCCTTTTTGGCAATAACTACGATATCCACATTGGTCAATTTCGATTGATTTACTCGAAATTGTTCTTTGACGATACGACGAATTCGATTGCGATCAACCGCTAACCGAACACTTCGTTTGCTGGCAATCACGCCTATCCGGGCATGCGCTAACTCGTTGTCGCGATAATACGCTAAAAAGTTACGTCCATACAAGCATTTTCCTAACTTAAATGCCTGATCAAACTCTATTTTTAATCGTATTTTTTGATCGCGCGTAAGTCGGCTAGACATGAACGTTATGGAGTTAAACGTTTACGGCCCTTTGCTCTACGACGGCTTAATACAGCTCGCCCTTTAGCGGTTGACATGCGCTCACGGAACCCGTGTGTACGTTTACGTTTGAGGACAGATGGTTGAAATGTTCTTTTCATTTAGATGTCTCTTGACTCTATTAATCCCACAAGACCAGCAATCATAGAGTACATTTCAGTCAAGGTCAAATAATTCAGATGAAATAGAAGTTTAAATTTTAAGCACTGTTTTTGTTTTACATGTCTACTATCACTACAACATATTAGAATATTTAATAGTTGTGATAGTAGGGGACAAAATAGCGGTAATCAATTAAATTTTTAAATATAAATCAAATAGTTATATGGAAAAATTTTGTGGATAACTCTGTTAACAACTTGTCTCGCCTCGTGTGCTCATTTTGGATAAGTTGGGATGAATTTCAAGTTGGGGATAACTTCTCGCACTTATACACATTTCACTGCGACGATAAATACAGGTTATGCAGTCATTCAGTGGATAACAAAAATGCTGAGATTGATGCTAGAATAGAAAACAGGGCCATAATGCAAGGATGTTTTAGCTATGTCTTTATACAAAAAAATTCTGGTTTGCTTAGAGTTAAATGACGACACCGACAAACATTTATTGAAAAAGGCGAGGGCATTTGCGGAGGAAGAGGGCGCTAAACTGTTTTTGGTACACGCTGTCGAACACTTAAGTAGCTATGGAGCTGCGTATGGTATTTCAGCTGGTATCGATGTAGAAGAGGTTTTGCTAGATGAAGCTAAGAAATCGATGGCTAAAATCGGTAAAAAGTTAGAGTTACCGGATAATCAATTAATCGTTAAAGTCGGTCCCGCTAAATTTTTAATTTTAGAAGAAGCAGAACATCGTAAAATGGATTTAATTATTATTGGAAGCCACGGTCGTCATGGAATTCGAATTTTATTAGGTTCGACTGCTAATGCGATATTGCATAGTGCGAAATGTGATGTGCTGGCGGTAAGAGTTTACGATTAAATAAATCTAACTTTAATAAAGTAGATGCAAAACAACCTAAGTTATTGCTCTTTAAATAAATCTTCCAAAACAACAAGGTTAGGTTCTATTTCTTCTGAATAAATCGTTTTTTTAAGGCCATTTGCAGAAATAAATGCTACAAATAATTGCTTTATACTGCGAGTCACTTTTTGATAGACTGCCATTTTATTTAATAACGACTGATAATATTTTTTGTCAATAGCAAACGGCATTTCCGTACATTTGATTTCACATAATGTAATAGTACCATCATCTCTTTCGAACAAAAGATCGATTTGAGCTCCATTTTCGGGTGCTCCCCGTTTAGGTGCATAGCGCCAGGCTCCTACTTTTGCTCCAGTCGGGATATTTAATGCTTTTCTAATTTGTGAAATATGTTTGTAGCATACCGATTCAAATGCATAACCCATCCATGTCTGAAAGGTTGCCATCGTTGCTTTGTTCATCCAATAGTTATTATGGATATCATATTTTATTAACGTTTGTTTTTCTGGCTCAATCCATTTCAAATAAAAATAAGAATATTCATCAATCACCCTATAATAAAGGCCTTGCCGTTGATGATGAAGTGGTAAAAATGACTTTATAAAACCGGCTAATTCCAGATTATTTAATCGTTCTGACAACATTCCCCCTTTAGTTGATAATTGACTTTTTTCTTCCAAATACCTTCTTGAAACACCTTCCCGCGTTTTTGCAATCAATCTTATTAATTCAATATAGGTTTTAGCATCATCAAATAATGATTTAAATAATTTATCAAACTCAGAAAATAGGATACCGTTCTCGTTAAAGCATAGATAATCTATTATTTGCGTTGCCGAAATTCCTTTTTTTATTTTATCTAAATAATGTGGTATTCCGCCCATTACCATATATAATTGCAATATTTGCCAGTTGTTAAGTTTAATATTTTTGCTATGTAAATATAATCTGGTTTCTTGCAGGGAAAAAGGTTTTATCAACAAGCTTCTCGTATAACGATTATGTAAGCCAGCTTTATTATTGATGATATTTTTAATGATCCATGATGCACTAGAGCCACAGATTATCAATTTTACACTAGGATTTTTGGACCAGTAATGATTCCAATGATAATCTAAAGCTTGTAATAAGCGCGATTTTGCAGTGACCATCCAGGGTAGTTCATCAAAAAATAAAATAATCTTCTTTGTTTTGGGTGCATTTTCAATGGCTTTATTTAATTCGCCAAGTGCTTTCATCCAGCTGTTAGGTTTCGCAATGGTTGCGCCCTTATAGAAAACTTTGCCTATAGCAATAGTAAACTCTTCCAGTTGTTCGTTTAACAATCCGTCTTGAACCCCGGTAACATGAAAATAAATCCCGGTTTTTTTACTAAAAAACTCATTAATTAAAAAAGTTTTTCCGATGCGTCTTCTTCCGTAAAGAACAATCATCTCTGCTTTTTTAGTAGAAAAAGCGTCTTCAAGCTCTTGAAGTTCACTCCTGCGGCCAATGATTTTGTTCAAGTAAAGACACCTCTGTTTTAGTGGGCTAGATTTACGTACTTTATAATTAGCCTGGTAATCCAAAAATTCTGTTTAGTGGGCTAATAATGATTTTATTATAATTAGCCCAGTAAATTCAAGAAGTATTACATAGTATTTAATTGGCTGATTATTAAGGTTATTTGAGCAAAAAAGCGTACAAATCGTTGTCAAAAGAGTCTTAGCCCCCGCTAAATTTTTAATTTTAGAAGAAGCAGAACATCGTAAAATGGATTTAATTATTATTGGAAGCCACGGTCGTCATGGAATTCGAATTTTATTAGGTTCGACTGCTAATGCGATATTGCATAGTGCGAAATGTGATGTGCTGGCGGTAAGAGTTTACGATTAAAAATTAGCATCATTTAATTTTAACAAATTTTATAGAGTTTTTTCTGAATCTTCGATTTCAGCTTATCTTATTTTTTTCTTATTAAGCAGTAATAAAAACCGTCGGGACCAGCAATGGTAGGTAGAATTTGTAACCCTCGTTTTAAATTGATAGCGTCACTAATTGTAATTAAAACGGACTCAGCATCGAGATTTTTTTGTAAAAATGCACTAATCACATTTTCATTTTCGTCGGGCAAAACCGAACAAGTCGAATAAAGCAATAAACCGCCTGATTTTAAGGTCGGCCAGAGTGTTTCTAATAATTGTCTTTGTAATTTTGCTTGTTCTGCAATATCTTTTTGTTGGCGTAAATGTTTAATATCGGGGTGACGACGAATAACACCGGTGGCGGAGCAGGGGGCGTCAATTAAAATACGGTCGAATAATTGCTTATCCCACCACTTTTTAACCTCTGTACTATCCGCTGTAATTAATTGCAAAGATTTTTCATTTAATTGCAAACGCCGAATGTTTTCTTCAATTCTAGCTAAACGTTCTGGATTTTTTTCAATGGCGACGAATTTTTCTAGATCACAACTCGCCAAAATATCCGTGGTTTTACTGCCGGGAGCGGCGCAGGCATCGAGAACGTGTAGGCCATTTTTTAAATTTAATAATTGAGACGCGTATTGTCCAGATTGATCTTGCACATAACAAAAACCTTCAGAAAATCCCGGTAACTCATGTACTGGAACGGCATCGGTTAATTGAATAGCATAAGGTAAATCTATTAAAGCTTTGGCATTAATGTTTTTTTCAGTTAATAATTTAAGATACTCTTCGCGTTGAATTTTCTTTGGATTAACGCGAAGTGTCATCGGGGCAGGAGTATTATTAGCATTGAGAATTTGCTCCCAATGTTGTGGCCATGCTAATTTAATTTTTTGCAGCAACCAATTTGGATGTGCATATTGATATTCACTTTTTTTATCCACAGAGTCTAGAATTTGAGTGTTTTTCTGCAGAAAGAGTCGTAAAAGTTTATTAATTAATCCTGTAGCCCAAGATTTTTTTAAATCGCGAGCACCGTCAACGGTGGCGGAAATCGCCGCATAAGCTGGGGTTTGCAAATAGATTAATTGATATAAACCGACTAAAAGTAAATTATTTACGTCTTGATCCTTTGCACTGAGAGATTTATGCAGTAATTGATTAGCGATCGCTTGTAAGCGCGAATACCAGCGCAAAGTACCATAGCAGAGTTCTTGTATAAATTTATGATCTTCAGGTTTTGCATTTGATTTTGCGGTTTGTAAGGCCGCATCCAATCTAGAGGTATGAGAGATAACTTGGGTAATGATTTTAGCGGCGAGGGCACGGCTGTTCATGGTAACAATGAAATATCTGCGACCTGCGTGAATAATCGATGCAAATGTGCTAATAAGGCTAATCGATTCGCGCGCACTTTTTTATCCTCTACCATAATCATTACCTTATCGAAAAAGGTATCCACCGGTTGTTTTAAAGTAGCTAATTCTGAAAGCGCTTGAGTATAGTTCGCTTGTTCATACAATAAATTAACATGGGCAGATTTTTGTTGTAATAAATGTGCTAATTCCCACTCAATATCTAACTCAAATAATTGCTGGTTTATTTCCGCGGAGTTTTTATATTCTGACTGTTTTAAAAGATTGGTTACGCGTTTATTAGCAGCAGCGAGTGAACTGGATTCTGGCAATTTTAAAAATTGTTGTACTGCTTTTATGCGCTGATCAAAGTCCATTAATTTTGTGGGGTGTGAAGCGTCCACGGCGGCAAATATTTCACTTTGTACGCCTTGGTCTAAATACCAAGCTCGCATGCGCTCTTTAATAAATTGAAAAGTCTGTTCGACAACATTTTCATTCGGCAATTTTATTGGATAATTTTCTTTCGCTTGTTGTAATAATTCTTTCAAATCGATGGACAAGGACTTTTCGATGAGAAGTCGCACGACAGCCAATGCTGCGCGTTTTAACGCATAAGGATCTTTTTCACCGGTAGGAATTTTATTAATACCTAAAATACCAACCAAAGTATCGATTCGATCTGCTAATGCGAGCGTGGTTCCCAATAAATTTTCCGGTAAACGGTCACCAGAAAAACGCGGATAATAGTGTTCTTTGATAGCGACGGCGACATCTAAATCTTCTTTTGCTTGTTTCGCGTAATAATATCCCATTGTGCCTTGTAGTTCAGGAAATTCGCCGACCATTTCGCTCATTAAATCCATTTTAGCTAATTCTGCAGCCCGTTCTGCTTTGGACTTATTTAAGTTTAACGCATTGGCTATATAAGCGCTTAATTGCTGTAAGCGAATATAGCGATCTTTTAAGCTTCCTAGAGAATGTTGAAACACTACGCTTGATAATTTATCTATGAAATAATTGAGCGGCTTTTTGCTGTCATTACCGTAAAAAAACGCGGCGTCTTCTAATCGAGCATTGATAACGCGCTCATTACCGATCACAACGGTATTTGGATTTTTACTTTCTATATTACTGACTAACACAAAATGGTTGGTTAAATTATCTTTTTGATCAACGATGGGAAAATATTTCTGATTAACTTTCATCGAGGTGATTAAACTTTCGTGAGGAACTGATAAATATTCTGCATTGAATTTTCCAATCAAAGCAATTGGCCATTCCACTAAAGCAGTCACTTCATTCAATAAATCCTGGTCAACCAATGTTTTTCCGAATTCTGCTCCGCGATTTTCAATCTGCTTACGAATTTTTTGTTTTCTTTTTTCAAAATCTGCGACCACCATACCATTTGTTTGCAATAATTTTTCGTAATCACGTGGATGACTGATGTGAATAGGTTTTGGATGATGAAATCGATGCCCACGCGTTTCTTGTCCTGTACGTTGACCGAAATATTCTGCATCAATGACTTCGTTTCCGTATAACATCACAATCCAATGCACGGGGCGCAAAAAAGCTTTTTCTTGATTGCCCCAGCGCATGGGTTTAGTTAATGGAAGTTTTTTTATTGCATTTGCAATTATGTCAGGTAATAGTTCTTTGGTAGATTTACCAGGCTGCTCGATGCGACAATATACACGACTGCCTTTTTTACTTTCTTGAATTTTTAATTCATCGGTGGAGACTCCACAGGAGCGTGCGAAACCAATGCAAGCAAGAGTAGGCGTGCCATCTTTATCAAATGCAGCCTCTAAACTGGGACCTTGACGTTCTGTAATTTGCGTAGGTTGCCGATCCGCTAATTCACTGACTAATACAGCCATCCTGCGTGGAGTAGCATAATAATGAATTTCTTTATGAATAAGCGCAGCTGATTTAAGTTCTTGGACGATATTATCGCGTAAAGCGATGGCGGTATCGTGTAATTTAGAGGGTAATTCTTCGCAACCTATTTCAAATAAAAAATCTTTACTGGTCATGTTAGTAGTGACTCTCGTTGTAACAAAGGAAATCCTAAACGTTCCCGTGTTTCATAAAATGCTTGCGCTACCGCAAATGCGAGCTTGCGTACTCGCAAAATATAACCCTGTCGTTCCGTGACGGATATCGCGTGTCGTGCATCGAGTAAATTAAATGTATGCGAAGCTTTTAAAACCATTTCATAAGCCGGTAGCGGTAATTGTTTTTCGATTAAACGGAGGGCTTCTTGTTCGTAAAAATCGAAAAATTTAAAAAGTTGTGAAACATCGGCTTGTTCGAAATTATAAGCAGACATTTCTATTTCATTTTGATGGTAAACATCACCGTACGTAATTACACCTTGTGGGGCTTTAGTCCAGACTAAATCGAAAATACTATCGACACCTTGAATAAACATAGCTAATCTTTCTAATCCATAAGTCAGCTCACCTGTTACCGGTTTGCATTCTAATCCGCCGACTTGCTGAAAATAAGTAAATTGACTGACTTCCATACCATCTAACCAAACTTCCCAACCTAAACCCCAGGCGCCGAGAGTAGGGGACTCCCAATTATCTTCGACGAAACGCAGATCGTGAAGTAAAGGATCGATGCCTAAAACTTTTAACGAGGCGATATATAATTCCTGAATGTTTTCCGGTGAAGGTTTAATAATTACTTGATATTGATAATAGTGCTGCACTCGATTTGGATTATCCCCATAGCGCCCATCGGTGGGACGTCGAGAAGGTTGTACATAAGCACAACTCCAGGGTTCAGGGCCAATCGCGCGTAGAAATGTGGCGGGATGGAACGTTCCTGCGCCCACTTCGATATCTAACGGTTGCAACAAAATACAACCTTGGTCTGACCAATAATGGTGAAGAGCCAGAATCATTTCTTGAAATGTTAGCGTTGGTTTCATTATCATTCGGTTTTTTTAATTCTGTTATGCCAGTTTGTGCTGGCATAACAGAGCATTTTTGTTTATTTGAGCTGATTTAATTTATCTTGCAGGGTTTGTTCTGTGGTTTCACCCGGAATAAACTCAAATTGTTTTTCTTTATTGTCAGTAATAATAAAAGCAGGAGTGCCGGCTAAATCCATCGCACGAGCGAGTTCGCCATTTGCAGTAATTTGCTGCATAACCGCGGGACTATCCATATCTCTTTTCAGTTGATCGGTATTAATATCTGCTTTTTTCGCTAGTTCCATAATTTTGGCTTCAGTTAATTGTTCGTTCTCAGCTAACATCGCATCGTGCAAAGGAAGGTATTTTCCTTGCATATTTGCGGCTAAAGCCGCTTTTGAAGCCAACATAGAATTTTCACCTAAAATCGGTAATTCTTTAAAAATCACCTTAAGATCGGGATTTTTGCTAATTAAAGCTTGAATGGCTTTATTCACAGATTTGCAATGTGGACATTGATAATCGAAAAATTCTACTAAAATTTTATTTCCGTGCGGATTACCGGCTACTGGATTGCTGGCATCATGAAATAGTTTTTGTTTGTTGGCTTGAATGGATTGCAACGTTTGTTGTTGCGCTTTTTGCTCCATATTTTTTCTGAGTTTTTCAGATACGCGCAATAAAATTTCTGGGTTATTCAAAAGGTAGTCGTGAACGATTTGTTGAATTGCTTTTGTTTGTTCAGGCGTAAATGAAGTAGTCGGGGCAGGAGTACTCGGTACACTGACTGCTTGTGCAGTCAAAATTCCGGAGAAAGCCAAACCTGAAATAGTTAGCATTAAAAATCGATTTAATTTCACGATAGTATCCTCTTGTTATGATCTGACCATTCCTGCCGTTCGCAGGAATGGTCCATCATAACTTATTAATATGACTTTCTACCAGAGGTAAGCTCGGTTAAGCTGCATCTTGGAGTGTGGCTTTGATTTTTTGCATGGCCATTTTTTCTAACTGGCGAACACGCTCTGCCGAAATTTGAAATTTGGCTGCAAGTTCATGTAGGGTAGGTTTATCTTCTGCAAGCCAGCGCAGTTGAATAATTTCCTGACTGCGTTGATCAAGACTCGCAATAGCATTCATTAAACGATCTTGTTGGGAATCTTCCCAATCGCTTTCTTCTAATTGGTCAGCTGGATTGTAGCGTTTATCCTCTAAATAATGCACGGGTGCGTTCCAGGAGGGCGCTAAAGACGAACTGTCGCTGTCATCGGTACCATCGAAAGCCTCATCATGGTTGTTTAGACGCATTTCCATCTGTTGGACATCTTTCTTGCTGACATTCAACATAGTGGCAACAGTTTCAACCTCAGCTTCACTAAACCAACCGCGTTTTTTGCCTAATTTTCTTAAATTAAAAAACAATTTACGTTGCGCTTTAGTTGTTGCGATCTTCACGATGCGCCAATTACGTAAGATAAATTCGTGAATTTCAGCGCGAATCCAATGGATCGCGAAGGAAACTAGGCGAACGCCGACTTTGGGGTCGAAGCGCTTAACCGCTTTCATCAACCCAATATTGCCTTCTTGAATTAAATCTCCTTGTGGTAAACCATAGCCGGCATAACTGCGAGCAATGCGTACGACTAAACGGAGATGGGACAAGATGAGTTTGCGCGCGGCTTCTAAGTCGTTGTAATAACGTAAGCGATTCGCAAATTCCTGCTCCTCTTCTTCGGACAGCAGGGGGAATTTGTTAACCCATTGAATATACGAGCTAAGACTGCCTACCGTGAGGGCTCGATCGTCCATACACTGTAAAAAGTTACTCATAAGCTAAACTCTAATTTATCATTCAACACGGGTTGCAATTCTATCATGTAAGCATTAAAAGTGCTATTGAGCGTCTAATTGTTGACGGATAGCCAGCCAGGAACCTAGCAATCCTAGTAATATCGTACTAGTAAGTATAGCTAGCCCAGTCATTGCACTGGTTGTTTCAATTTGGGTCATGGAGTTGTAAGTTTGCAGCAAAAGTAACGCGGGTGGCAATATCCACGAAAAAACTAATTCAATCAATGCACAAGCCAAGAAGCCACCCAGTGCCCCATAAAGCAAGCCATGATAGAGGTAGGGCCGGCGGATGTAAGAGTAGCTGGCACCCACTAACTTAAGTACCTGCATTTCTTGGCGATGGGATTGAGTATGGAGGCGAATCGTATTGCTGACGACTAAGATGACGGCGGTTCCGAGCAAAATAGTTAAAGTTAAAATTAAGCGTTTGGCGATGGTGAGGATGTAATGCATGCGTTGAATCCATTGGCTATCCCATTTAATTTGATCCACGCTCGGAAAAGTTTTTAAAGAATTAACCAAAGAATCTAATGAACTCGCATCGCGGATATTTTGTGTAAAAGTGAGTGTAATCACGGGAGGCAGTGGATTATCTTTCAATAAAGATAAAACATCGGAAAATTCAGCATAACGATTAAAGTCTTTAAGACCTTCTTGCGGAGAAATATATTTTATTTCGGCGATATTAGGTTGGCTTTTCAGAGCGGTCAATAAATCATTAATTTTATTTTCGGTCACATCGGATTTTAAATAAATGGAAACACTCGGTTTGTTGTTCCAGTGACCCGTTAGATGCTGAAAATTATGTAATAAAAGATATAAAATGGCGGGAATTGCTACGGTAATACCAATAACAATAGCAGTGATGGCACAAGATAGGGGTTTGCGTGCAATTTCAGTAATGCTATGTTTAAATGCGCGCAAATGCGCTAATAACAAAAATGTAAATTTATTATATTGATGGGATTTTTTATTTTTTGTATTTTCTTTAGGTAACGATTGTTTCCTGCTCATGCTTTTCTCCGGTTTCTACACAGGCATTTTTGATATGTAAGCAACGCGTGTGTGCATCATGCATTAAATTTCTATGATGCGTGGCAATAACAATGGTCATGCCAATTTGATTAAAGGCCTTAAATAAATTTAACATTTCTATGGCGGTAGCTGCATCGACATTTTCGGTAGGTTCATCAACCAATAGAATTTTAGGTGTACTTACAATTGCGCGAGCAATCTCCGTGCGCTTTTGTTCGCCGCTAGAAAGTTCAGTTGGAAATAGATGGCTTTTTTGAGTTAATCCTACTTTATTTAATGCAGCGTTGACACGTAAATTTACATGCTCGATTCGATACCCTGCAACTAATAAAGGTAATGCAACGTTGTCGAAAACTGTTTGTGTTTGAATGAGCTGAGGGTTTTGAAAAACAGTTCCAATCCATCGACGTAAATGTGGTAATTCAGATTTTTTTAATGTCGCGATATTTTTTTGATTAACAATAATGTGGCCTTCAGTAGGTGTAATTAATCGCAATAAAAGTTTAAAAATAGTGGTTTTTCCCGAACCGGACAAACCGGTTAATACGACCATTTCACCAGGATGAATCATAAAATTAACGGAATTTAATGCACGATATCCGCTCACATAAATTTTGCTAACGTTAACAAATTGAATCATATCTCACTCACGCAGTAACATTTTTATATCAAGGTATACTGTATCAGATTATTTCTGTAGGACGAAGTGACCGTTATGTGGTTTTGGTAAATAGCGCATCCACAAACTCATCGGCATCAAAGGGTTTCAAGTCTTCCATTTGTTCACCAACACCGATAAATCGAATCGGTAATTGCATTTTGTGTGCGATAGCAAAAATAATTCCGCCTTTCGCGGTGCCATCTAATTTTGTCAGCGTGATGCTATTAATACCTATTGCTTGATGAAATTGCTGAGCTTGAATTAATGCATTTTGTCCAATGCCAGCATCCAACACTAACATTGTTTCATGCGGCGCTTCTGGATCGAGCTTGGTCATTACGCGTTTAATTTTAGCGAGCTCATCCATCAAGTGAGATTGAGTGTGTAGGCGTCCTGCCGTGTCAGCAATTAAAATATCATAATTACGGGCTTGGGCTGCTTGTAATGCGTCATAAATTACGGAAGCGCTGTCGGCACCATTTTGTTGTGCGATGACGGGAACTTCATTGCGTTCGCCCCAAACTTGTAATTGTTCAATAGCAGCAGCACGAAAAGTATCTCCGGCTGCGAGTATTACTTTTTTATTTTCATTCTGAAAAAAATGCGCGAGTTTAGCAATACTGGTGGTTTTCCCGGCCCCATTGATGCCCACCATTAATAAAGTAAATGGTTTATGCTTAATTTCGAGAGGACGGGCACAAGGTTCGAGGATAGCGCGTAATTGTTCTTGCAAGTTTTTTATTAATGCTTCCGGATCATTGAGTTCTTTGCGTTTCACTTTCTGTGATAGATTTTCTAGGATCATTTGTGTGGCTTCAACTCCGACGTCAGCGGAAAGTAATGTGGTTTCCAGCTCTTCTAACAGCTCGTCGTCAATGACTTTTTTTCCGAGAACGAGATTTGAAATACCGTCTGCTAAACTTGAGCGTGTGCGTTTTAATCCTTCACGTAATCGCTTAAACCAACCACCGTTATTGGTGGAAGTTTCAGTAGATGATTGTTCTGTTTGATCATTTTTATTTTTTTTCGATTTTAAGTAGCCAAACATGCATGCAAATCCTTTCTAAACCCGTTACAATACTTTGCAGATTTTAACACGGATTAATTATAAAGCGTCAAAATTACGAGGGAAAACCAGTGAAGGTATGGTTGAAAAATTCTTTGTTTGTTTTAGGACTTATCTTCTCGCCGATTTATGCAACGACCCCGGCAATTCAAGAGTTTCGTTTAAATAATGGACTTAAGTTGATTGTTAAAGAGGACCACCGTTCGCCGGTGGTTATTTTTACGATTTGGTATAAGGTTGGCGGTAGTTACGAGCATAATGGGATTACAGGAATTTCCCATGTTTTAGAACACATGATGTTCCGTGGCACACAAAAATTTCCGGCGGGTAAATTCGAAAAAATGATTAGTGAAGTCGGCGGTGAGCAAAATGCTATGACCGATAATGATTTCACAATGTATTACGAATTATTGCCTGCCAATCAGCTGCCTTTGAGTTTTATGCTGGAAGCAGATCGCATGCATAATGCGCTCATGAGTGAGCAGGATTTTGCGAAAGAAATTCAAGTGGTAATGGAAGAGCGTCGTATGCGTTATGACGATAATCCTCAAGCAGTTACTTTCGAAAGATTTAATGCTGCGGCATTTATTAATAATCCTTATCATCATCAAGCAATTGGTTGGATGACGGATTTACAAAATATGACGGCGAAAAATGCCTTAGATTGGTATAAAACCTGGTATCAACCCAATAATGCAATTATCGTGGTGGTAGGTGATGTTAAACCCGATCAGGTTTACCAATTGGCGCAAAAATATTTTGGACCTATTCCAAAAAAAGAGGTCCCACTATTAAAGCCACGCACAGAAGTCGCTTCACTGGGTCCCATTCGTGTCGATGTAAATTTACCCGCGCAATTGCCATTCCTCATCCAGGGCTATCAAGCGCCTACGATTACAACCACAAAACTGGCATGGCAACCTTACGCGCTAGATGTTCTCAGTAATATTTTAGGTGGCAGCAGTAGTTCACGATTGCAAAATAAATTAATTCGTCAGCAACGCATTGCAACTTCCGTCCAAACCTCGTATGACCCATTTAATTTGCACAGTACGCTTTTGCAAATTTTCTCGATACCTGGAAAAGGGAGCCTCACTTATAATTTAGAAAAATCGATTTATGATGAAATTATTCAGTTGCAGCAAAAAGTTATTACTCCGGATGAGTTGCAACGCGTAAAAGCACAAATGATAGCAAGTAAAGTCTACAGTCGTGATTCAGTGCAAGATCAAGCGATGGTTTTAGGTGCGCCGGAAGCAGTAGGACTTTCTTGGCAATATGGTGAAAATTATATTAATAATATTGATAAAGTAACTCCAGAACAAATTCAACAAATTGCTAAATTATTATTAATTCCAAAAGCATTAACGGTTGCCACATTGCATCCCGAAACGATGTCAGCACAAATGAAACCTCCTTTAAATGTTCAGCCCAGGAGAGAGCCAGGCCAATGAAAAAATTTCGCATTAAAAATTGGATACCGAAAATTTTATTGATTTGGCCATTAGCTTTAATGGCACAGCCGATCGAAAATACCAATAAAACAGTCCCTGCTGCACACTATAAGATTGAATATTTTAAAACGCAGCAGGGATTTCCTGTGTATTTTGTCTCGCGACAAGAAGTTCCGATTATTGATCTTGCCGTCATTTTTACTGCGGGCTCTGCGTATGATCAAAATAATTGGGGAATTGCTTATTTCACGGCGAGCATGTTAGGTGAGGGCACAAAAACTCGAACAGCGACGCAGATTGCAAAAGAATTCGACAGTGTTGGCGCACAATTTAGTTCGTCAGCGGACCGCGATAAAGCTTTAGCAAGTTTACGTTCATTGGCAGATGACAAATATCTACAGCCGGCATTAACTACTTTTTTAGATGTGTTGGGTCAACCCAATTTTGCCACTAATGACTTTGAACGAGTGCGCGGACAGATATTAGATAGCATACGCCAAGGCTCGCAAACACCATCTTATGTAGCAGCAAATGCTTTTTTTGCTAGCATCTATGGTAATCAGCCTTACGGACATCCCACTTTTGGAACTTTAGACACCGTGGCTGCAATTAAAAATACTGATGCACAGCAGTTTTATCAAAAATATTATAATCGTCAAAATGCGAAAATTATTATTGTAGGAGCTGTAGATACGGCGAAAGCGCTAAAAATTGCGGAAATGATTGCAGGTCAATTAGGTAATGGACAACCTGCAGCTAATTTACCAGATGCGGTTCAAACGAATAAGGGAAAAAATATTTTTATTCCCATGCCGACTACACAAAATACCATTATTTCCGGACAAAACAGTATTAAATTTTCAAACCCCGATTATTTTAATTTAATGGTAGGCAATCAAGTTTTAGGTGCTGCGGCATCGATGACTTCTTTATTATTTGAAAAGGTACGCAATCAATCGGGACTTGTGTATGGTGTTTATAGTCGATTTTCGCCCTTAAAAGCAGGGGGCCCCTTTAGTATTATCTTACAAACGCGTTCAGAGAAAACGACAGAAGCGATCAATATGGTCAACGCGTTATTAAAAGATTATATTCAGCACGGACCTACTGTCGCGCAATTACAATCAACGAAAATGAATTTATTGGGTGATTTTCCGATAAAAATGTCTACCAATAGTGGAGTTCTGCAAGCGGTAGCTAATATTGCATTTTATCAATTGCCGCTGGATTATCTAGACAAATATACTGATAACATTAAAAATGTAACGCCAGAAAGTGCTAAAAACGCGTTTGCGAAAGTTGTGAAATTTGGTGATTTAAATACGATAGTTGTAGGTATGCAAACCACTAAGCCATGAAAAAGCAGAATCAGGTAAGAATTATTGGCGGAAAGTGGCGACAACGAAAAATTACATTTCCTGATATTCCGGGATTAAGACCTACGCATGATCGCATGCGAGAAACTTTATTTAATTGGTTGATGCCTAATATTGTGGATGCAACTTGTTTGGATTTATTTGCGGGTAGTGGTGCTATTGGTTTTGAAGCTGCGTCACGTGGCGCAAAATCAGTAGTGATGTGTGATCAAGATCCGCAGGTAATAGCGTATTTATTAAAAAATAAAGAAGTGTTGCAGGCAGATAATATTATTATTCAGAAAGGCACTATTCCAGAAATACATATTTCTAACGTTGCGTTTTTTGATATCGTTTTTTTAGATCCTCCTTTTCATCAAAATTTAATTACAGTTGCAGTTGCGTGGTTAATTCAAAAAAACTTAGTGAAATCGCATTCACTCGTTTATGTGGAAATGGAAAATAGCATTCAAGATTTAATTTTTCCGCAAAATTGGCATATAATTAAAAATACACATACCGCAAGTGTGCAATATTTCCTGATGGAAGTAACATAAAGGAGTTAAGATGAAGTTGCCAATATTAGCGTTAGGATTGGTTTCTGTGCTTTTATGTGGATGTGCTGATGACTCTCATCCTCAGGTTTATGATAATCATTACACAACAGCAAATACGGCTGCACCGCCCCATGCGCAAACCGGACCGATTAAACGTTATCGTGCTTTGGGGCATACACCTAAATATGCGCATCATTTTTAAATAAAAATGTTTGCTTACTACCTTGGGAATGTGGCGGGCAACCTCAATTCACGTTATTAAACGTCAATATTTTCAGCGGCCAATGCATTTTCTTCAATAAATTTGCGTCTTGGCTCAACTTGATCTCCCATTAAAGTCGTAAACATTTCATCGGCTAAAACCGCATCCTCAATGTTCACTTTCAGCATGCGACGGGAGATCGGATCCATAGTTGTTTCCCATAACTGATCGGGATTCATTTCCCCGAGACCTTTATAGCGTTGGATAGCTAAGCCGCGTTTGGCTTCTTGGAGTAACCATTCTAGTGCAGATTCAAAATTTTCCACGGGCTGACGTTTATCACCACGAGTTACAAAAGCACCCTCTTCAATTAAGCCATTTATTTTGTGAAAAAGATCAATGATGACGCAATAATCACGACAGCTAAAGAAATCTAATGAAAGCTGATGATCATTGCTCACACCATGATTGGTTATGGTAACTACCGGTAAATAGAGCTCGCGCTCGGAATCATGTTTGATGTTAACTTGATAAGACACACCGCTTCGATTATTAGAGCGCACCATCGCTTGTTGTAAATCTTGTGCCCAACGCTCGACTTTTTCTTTCACTTTCAGATCTTCAACAGCAGTGGGCTGAATATGCAAAAGCTGGTTGATAATTTCCAATGGAAAACGTTTACCCAAGCGTTGAATACTGCGGTAGGCTTTGCGGTAGTGAATGGCTAAATCTTCCAAGGCTTGGCCATTAATAGCTGGCGCTCTAGAGTTGGGATGCAATTTCGCTTCGTCCAGCGCGAGTTGTAATAAATATTGATCGAAGGCTGTGTCATCTTTGATATATTGCTCTTGCTTACCTTTTTTCACTTTGTATAAAGGAGGCTGAGCGATAAATATATGTCCGCGTTCTACTAATTCAGGCATCTGACGATAAAAGAAAGTCAGTAGTAAGGTGCGAATATGTGAACCATCTACGTCGGCGTCGGTCATAATAATAATTCGGTGATACCGTAACTTATCAGGATCGTATTCTTCTCGACCAATGCCACAACCTAAAGCAGTAATCAGGGTGCCGACTTCAAGAGAGGCTAACATTTTATCGAAACGCGCCTTCTCAACGTTTAATATTTTACCCTTTAAAGGCAAGATTGCTTGGTATTTTCGATTACGCGCTTGTTTTGCAGAACCGCCTGCTGAATCACCCTCAACGAGAAACAATTCACAAAGACTGGGGTCTTTTTCTTGGCAATCGGCTAGTTTGCCAGGTAATCCTGCAACATCGAGGACATTTTTGCGACGTGTCATTTCGCGCGCTTTACGCGCTGCTTCGCGCGCACGCGCGGCATCTACGATTTTCATCGCAATTAATTTGGCTTGTTTTGGATTTTCTTCTAAAAATTCACTTAATTTTTTAGCTACGCAAGATTCTACTGCGGGTTTAACTTCCGAGGAGACCAGTTTATCTTTGGTTTGTGACGAAAATTTAGGGTCAGGCACTTTAACGGATAGCACCGCAGTTAACCCTTCGCGTGAATCGTCTCCTACTAAAGTGATTTTATTATTTTTGGAGACTTCTTTTTCAATATAGGAATTAAGCGTTCGTGTTAATGCCGCACGAAACCCGGCTAAGTGCGTGCCGCCATCGCGTTGTGGAATATTATTGGTGAAACAAAATAGAGTTTCTTGAAATCCATCATTCCATTGCATCGCTACTTCAATGATCATATCACTGTATTCGGCGGTGAAATCAATAACGCTGGGATGGACGGGTGTTTTCTTACTATTTAAATGCTCAACGAATGCTTTGATGCCACCTGTGTATTGAAAAACATCTTCCTTACCGGTGCGCTCGTCGGTTAATTCGATGCGTACGCCAGAATTTAAAAAGGATAATTCACGTAAACGTTTGGCTAAAATATCATAATGAAAATCGATATTGGTAAAAATAGTTGGACTGGGTTTAAAACGAACTTCGGTGCCTGTTTTTTGCGTTTTATCGATCACTTTTAGAGGTTCTTGTGGAACACCCATTTTATATAGTTGATAATGCACGACACCGTTGGAGCGAATGGTTAATTCCAATGTTTCCGACAATGCGTTAACAACAGAGACACCCACACCGTGTAATCCACCCGAAACTTTATATGAATTTTTATCGAATTTTCCGCCTGCGTGTAACATAGTCATAATGACTTCGGCAGCAGAACGTCCTTCTTCTTGGTGGATATCAGTGGGAATTCCGCGTCCATTATCTTTTACGCTCACCGAACCATCATTATGAATGATGACCCAAACGTTATTACAATGACCGGCGAGTGCTTCATCGATTGAGTTATCGACGACTTCAAAAACCATATGGTGAAGACCAGAGCCATCATCAGTGTCACCGATATACATACCGGGTCTTTTACGGACTGCATCCAGCCCTTTTAAAACCTGAATCGCCGTAGAGTCGTAGGTGCTATTATTCGCATCAGACATAATTAGATCTCATTGTACTGAAAAAACTACACATTATATCACAGTTTGCATGATGTTGGAGGGGTGTTTATCGACGCTAACTTGTTGATTCTAGAACGGATAGAGTGCTTTCCAACACTTCTATTTTACCATGCTCCACGTGGAACATCCTAATAGGCTTATCGGTGGTTAAATGACCTAAATCCTGCGCCGAAATACTGGTAATAAAGACTTGAGCCTGTAATGAGGCTAAAGCAGATAAAATTTTTACCCGATTTTTACTATCTAGCTCCGAGGGTAAATCATCCACTAAATAGATTGGATTACTTGAAGCATATTGGTGTAAAACAGTGCCTAAAGCAAGGTGTAGGGCATAAGCGGCCAGCTTTTGTTGCCCCTGCGAAAGGACATTTTGCACGGGATCAGAGCCGACCCATAATTGCAGATCCGCTCGCTGTGGACCGTAATAGGTATAACCTAGTTGTCGGTCACGTTGGGCATATTTATATAGCAATTCTCTTAAATCCGTTCCATTATCCCATCCCCGTGAGTAGCGCACAGAGAATTCAATATCCGGCAATAATAATTGTAATTGCTGTAAACAAATTGGCAATAAATGCAAAAACATCTGTCTGCGCATCTGATCTATGGATTCTCCCAGTGTAATAAAATCATAATTCCACACTTCAACGTTCTGGCGGGATTTGAGGGCGCTATTTCTTTGCTTCAATACACGTTGCCAGCGTTGCCAAGTAAAAAGAAAGTCATGTTCCACGTGAAACAGGGCCCAATCTAAATATTGCCGTCGTATCTTGGGACCATCATGAAAAAAACGGTAGCTCGTGGGGCTCATAAATTGAATGGGCAATAATTTAGTGACAGGAGCAATACCAATTTGATTTTCCCCGTCCAATTTAATTTGGCGTTCGCCTTCACGCGTGCGTTCAATGCCTAAAACGTGTTGTTGTGTGGCATTTTGAATTTTGGCAAACATTAAAAACTGATCGGTTTGATGTTGAATTATGCTGGCGGGATAGGCGGTACGAAATGATTTTCCCATACCTAAATAATAAATAGCTTCAAGTAAACTGGTTTTCCCTGAGGCATTATTACCATAGAAAATATTGAAACGAGGAGATAAGACTAAATTTACCGCCGTTAAATTTCTAAAATGTTGTATGCTTAGAGTATCAAGTGTTGGCATGGAATTCAGATCAATGTTTATTGATGCAAGAGTATCATGCAGTTAATGAATTTGCATCTTTACAAACACGAAGGATAGAGCATGGGTGGATTAGTGCGCTTCAAAAAAAAGGGTGTTATTGTTACCGGTGGAGCTAAGGGGATTGGATTCGCGATTACGCAGGCATTTGAGCGTGAAGGAGCGATAGTATTTGTCCTGGATATTGATTCCGAGGCTCAAAATATTAAAGCACTTGGGAAACATGTCACTTATATTCAATGTGATGTTGGTAACGCGGACTCTGTTAAACGTGCATTTGATCAAATTACTACGAAATCAGCTGAAATTCACTATTTAATTAATAATGCAGGGATTCAACATTATGGTTCGGTCACGGAAACCTCTGAAAATGAGTGGGACCGCGTAATGGATATTAATTTAAAAGGGTGTTTTCTTTGCGCCAAATACGCATTGCCTTTAATGAAAAAAGGAGCGGTAGTAAATATGTCTAGCGCTGTAGCTTTTCTCACGCAAGCCAGAACAGCTCCTTATTGCACCTCAAAAACTGCATTATTAGGTTTAACACGCAGTATTGCGGTAGATTATGCACCGAATATTCGCTGTGTCGCCGTGTGTCCCGGCACTATTGATACGCCATTGGTCCATAATGCGTTCCAAACATCAAAAGATCCAGCTAAGGTATTGCACGACTGTGAGGAAATGCATCTGGTAAAAAGAATGGGTAAAGCAGAAGAAGTGGCGAGTTTGGTCTTATATTTATGTAGCGAAGAAGCCGAATTTATAACAGGGCAAGCTTATCGTATCGATGGCGGTTTAGGAATTCAAATCCCTGGGTCTCAGGAATGAGTAACCTTAGAGTCGCATAGGCATAATAACAAATACGCTGAACCATTCATTTTCAACTTCTTCGATGACTACACTGCTGTCTGAATCTTTAAATGTCAGTTTAACCAGTCCAGGTTTAACAATATTCAAGACATCCAACAAATAATTAATATTAAAACCGATATCTAAGATTTCATCACTATATTCCACGTGAATTTCTTCTTCGGCACATTCTTGTTCGGGATTGTTAGTAGTAATTTTTATTTGATTACTGCCCAACTCTAAGCGAACCCCGCGAAATTTTTCATTGGAAAGAATGGCTGAACGACTGAGTGACTGTTTTAAGGTGTCACGATCGATCAAGATGGATTTATTACCATTACGGGGAATAACACGGTCATAATTGGGATAACGACCCTCGATTAATTTCGAAGTAAACATAAAATTATCCGTAATCACGTGAATATGGCCATTACTTAAAGTAATGCCAATTTCGCGATCGTGGTCTTCAAGAAGTCGCAATAATTCAAGGATGCCTTTGCGAGGAATGATCACTTGCATTTTTTCAGGAGCAGCGGATGAAATATGTGTCATATTAAACGCTAATCGGTGTCCATCAGTCGCTACAGTGCGCAACTGATTGTCTTGCAGTTCAAACAGCATCCCATTTAAATAATAACGAACATCCGCTTGCGCCATCGCAAAATAGGTGCGTTGCAGTAATTGTTTCAGTTGTTGTTGTTCTATAGTAAAAGAAAAATAGGCATTGTGGGTTTCAATATTGGGAAAATCTTTAGCTGGCAAAGTGGATAACATGAAGCGACTGCGTCCAGAAGACAAAATGACTTTTTCTTTTTCTTGATAAAGTTCAATGGGTGCATTTTCAGGTAAAGCGCGACATATATCCAAAAGCTTACGACCGGGCAGTGTTAAAACAACAAGGGGGTCAATTTCATCTTTATCAACATGAGCAATCAATTCTATTTCGGTGTCTGTGCCCGTAAAGGATAGTTTATTATCCTTTATGTTGAGCAACACGTTTGAGAGTATGGGTATGGTCTGTTTACGTTCGACTACACCAATCACCATCTGCAAAGGTTTAAGTAACATCTCGCGTTGTAAATTAATTCTCATAGTGCCTCCCAATTAAGCCGACAAAATGCGTAATAAATTTTTCCAATCCTCTTGTACATCAAGGGTACTCGACAACAATTCTTTGATTTTACGACATGCATGTAACACAGTGGTGTGATCACGACCGTTAAAAGCATCGCCAATTTCCGGCAAACTATGGTTGGTCAGCTCTTTTGCTAATGCCATAGCTATCTGCCGTGGTCGTGCAATAGAACGATTACGTTTCTTAGATAATAAGTCACCCACTTTAACTTTGTAATATTCTGCAACAGTACGTTGGATATTTTCAATGGTGACCAGCTTAGCTTGCAGCGTCAGGAGGTCTTTTAATGCTTCGCGGGTGAACTCGATGGTAATCAGTTGACCTGTGAAGTGAGAATTGGCAATAACACGTTTCAGCGCACCTTCTAATTCACGAACATTCGATTGGATATTTTTAGCTATAAAAAATGCCACTTCATTGGGTAAATGTGTTTTAGAAAGTTCAGCCTTTGTCATTAAAATAGCAACTCGAGTTTCTAAATCGGGTGGTTCGATGGCGACGGTTAAGCCCCAACCAAAGCGAGATTGTAAACGTTCTTCCAGACCGTTAATTTCTTTGGGATAGCGATCACAGGTTAATACAATTTGTTGTTGGCTATCCAGTAGTGCGTTAAAAGTGTGAAAAAACTCTTCTTGCGAACGATCTTTTCCCGCGAAAAATTGAATATCATCGATTAACAAGGCATTTACAGAGCGATAGTAACGTTTAAATTCATTCATAGCATTGCGCTGCAACGCTTTAATCATATCAGCGACAAAACGTTCTGAATGTAAATACAGCACTTTAGCGTTCGGATTGTGCTTTAAGATATGGTTGCCCATTGCGTGGGTTAAATGCGTTTTGCCCAAACCGACACCGCCATACAAAAATAATGGGTTATAAGCATGTCCTGGATTCTGTGCAATTTGTTGGGCGGCTGCGCGGGCCAATTGATTGGATTTTCCCTCAACAAAAGAGTCAAAAGTGAATAATGGATTCAAATTACTATGAGTGGGTTCAGCTGCTTTGCTGAAAGTAATAGGCGTGTTCACTGGCTTTTGATCTTTTTTGACGACGCCAGGGATGGATACCGCATTAGATGAGGTTTTACTACCGAGAGTTAAAGTAATTCGTGGAGGATTATTTTCACTAAGCTCTTCCATTAATTCTTTTATTCTTTTTAAAAAATGCGTGTTAATCCAACCTAACACGAATTGGTTGGGTGCTAATAATTGAATATTATGCGGCTGTGATTCATCAGCATGTAGCGGAAGAATCCAGCTCGTATATTGTTGCGGTGGAATTTCCGCTTTTAAATATTCTAGGCATTTTTTCCACAGAGAGGTTGCGGACACTTTTTGATCCTCTTAATTTTTTGCCAAGGGTTAAATTAACGGGAATTTAACAATGGGAGCATCAGAGTAATGAGGCTATTCTATTACAGAAAAATAAAAATCTGTATGCACTATTTTTGCGTAGTTATTATTCAGAAGTTTTTTTCGTGAGAGGGTAAAAATCTACGCGCTTATTGCGCATGAAGCAAGAGGAATATTTTTAGTTTTGTGTAAAAAATTCTAATCCAGATATTGTGTTATCAGATTTTATTTTTAGGACAATAATAATTTTAAAACGGCCATGCGTATCGCAACGCCATTTTTTACTTGATTTAAAATAACAGAAGCTTTGCTGTCTGCGACGTCAGAAGAAATTTCAATTTCACGATTTATTGGGCCGGGATGCATGACAATGGCATCCGGTTTTGCATATTTAATGCTATTTGCATTGATAGCGTAGAGTCGACAAAATTCGGATTCGTTAATTAAATGCTCTCGACTCATTCGTTCTTTTTGTAAACGTAAGCAAACAACGACATCCGTATCTGCTAAACCTTCGGCTAAATCAGTAAAATTGTGGGTTTTTTTACTGATATCTTCTTCTGGATGTAGAACAGAAGGAGCAATTAAACGAATATCTTTGACGTCCATTATATGTAGTGCGTCCACTAAAGAGCGCGCAACGCGTGAATGTAATAAATCTCCGATAATTGCAACACTTAAAGTAGCCCAATCTGGTTTGAATTGTTGAATGGTAAATAAATCTAACAGTGCTTGCGTAGGATGTTGCAACCAGCCTTCACCAGCATTAATTATGTGGGTATTTCCATTTAAATGTTCAGCAATCCAAGACATAATTCCATTTTCACGATGCCGAATGACAAATGCATTAACGCCCATGGCTTCAATAGTTTTAATTGTATCGAGTAAACTTTCCCCTTTTGTTAAAGAAGTAGATTGCATTTCTGGTGTAATCGACATAGCCCCTAATCGTTCTTCTGCAATTTGAAATGAAATTCGTGTACGTGTACTTGCTTCAAAAAATAAATTTGCAATTAATTTTCCTTGTAAATCATGATTGCAATCATTCAATAATTGCTGCGCAGTTTTGAGAATAGTTTCAATCATGCTGCGATCTAATTGTTTGATGCTTAAGAGATGACGCAATGGAAATTTTTGCATAATACGCTCGGTTGTGAATTTTTATTTAGTCTGTTCACGCAGCCACGATTCTAAAATAAGCTTTGCTGCATAGCTATCAATTTTAATATTTGGAGTCTCTTGTTCACCAAATAAAGATTTAGCTTCCCGAGTTGTGAGACGTTCATCGACTTGATAAACCGGTAATTGAAAACGTGCGCGTAATCGATTTGCAAATTTGCGCGCGGCAAACGTCGTATTTTGTTCGGTTCCATCCATATTAACGGGGACGCCGACGATAATACCATCGACACGCCAATTCGAGATTAGCGCGGCGATTTGTTCCCAATTTGGAATCCCATTTTGTGCACGTAAAGTTGGGAGCGGTTTGGCATTTCCAGTTACGGTTTGACCTACTGCCACGCCGAGGTCACGTAAACCGAAATCAAACCCAAGTAAGATGTGATGCTCGCTCATCCTCGCCCTGTTAGGCTTGAAATTTGATTGATATCCACACCGATGAGTTGAGCAGCACCTTGCCAACGCTGACCAATGGGGGTGGTAAACAAAATAGTGGGATCTGCGGGTACAATCAGCCAGTCGTTACGCGCGACTTCTTGCTCGATTTGTCCGCTCGTCCAACCGGCATAGCCTAGAGTTACGAGAAAATCATTTGGTCCTTTGCCTGTGGCAATGCGCTCCAACATATCTTTGGATGCGGTAATTTCAATACTTTTTTGCTTTTTCTTGGCGGCTTGGTAAAGAATAAATCCGTGCTCTTGTCCTACCGGACCGCCCATTAATACAGGCAGAGTAATGACATCATCTTTTATAGAATCAATTCCGAGGTGCTTTAATATATTACCTAAATTAATTTGCATGGGTTTGTTGATCACCATACCCATAGCACCTTTTTCATTATGCTCATACACGTAAACAACTGATTTTTTAAATGTGGGATCATTGAGCGTGGGCATTGCCACTAAAAAGTGTTGAGCTAAGTAATTGTTTTTTTCTGTCATCGATGGCAGCTCTTTGAAGTGTTTTGTATTAATTTTCTAAATTTATTCAGAAAAAAGCTCTAATTAGCATTTTTAACTTCGCGTCGATTAAAGCATACGCCTTTATCGATTTGAAGTCATTATGCGTGGATTTTGAGCACGTGGCTATTGTAATTGAACATTACTACTATTCATAGGACAAATAATTTGCCATAATTTTGCAGCCTAGCCTATACAGAAGGAATATTTTCATGTCAACGCCTAAACCCACAATCCATAAGACCTTGACCAGTCAACAATTAGTTGAAGAGGCTTTAAAAAATCAGGAGGGGGTATTAAGCAGCACGGGAGCGCTTTGTGTGAATACCGGAAAACGTACGGGACGTTCGCCTAAAGATCGTTTTATCGTAAAAGACGCGCTAACTGAAAAAACCGTAGCCTGGGGTAGTATCAATCAACCCATTAGTGCAGAAATATTTTCGACGCTTTGGCAAAAAGCCAGCGAATATCTAGCTCAACGACAATCTTATATATCGCATTTGCAGGTTGGTGAGGATGAAAAATTCGGTTTACCGGTTGATGTTATAACCGAATTAGCTTGGCATAATTTATTTACGAGAAATTTATTTATCCGTCCGCGAGATGGGAATAAATCCAATAAAAAACCCTGGACCATTTTAAATGCTTCAGGCCTAAATACCGATCCCACTCGTGATGGAGTAAATAGTGAAGCTGTGTTGATTTTAAATTTCACCGAGCAAAAAGTTTTATTAATTGGTTTGCAATATGCAGGTGAAATGAAAAAAGCGATGTTTACAGTATTAAATTTTATTTTAACCGAACAAGATGTATTACCTATGCATTGTGCGGCAAACATGGGAAAAGCAGGAGATGTTGCTTTATTTTTTGGATTGTCCGGTACAGGAAAAACGACATTATCAGCCGATCCAGATCGTTTGTTAATTGGAGATGATGAGCATGGTTGGAGTCGGAATAATGTATTTAATTTCGAAGGTGGATGTTATGCGAAATGTATTAATCTTTCGCGTGAAAATGAGCCTGTCATTTGGGGCGCGATTAAAGAAGGCGCCTTAATGGAAAATGTTGTGTTAGATGCAAAAGGTGTGCCAGATTATGCGGATGATAAGCTCACACAAAATACTCGCGTCGCTTATCCGCGCGAACATATTGAACTTCGCGTCGATGAAAATAAAGGTGGAATTCCACAAGCTGTGATTTTTCTAACTTGCGATCTTTATGGCGTATTGCCGCCCGTGGGATTATTGACAAAGCAACAAGCGGCATATTATTTTTTAAGCGGTTATACTGCATTAGTGGGGAGCACTGAAGTTGGTAGTCAAGCTGCAATTAGTCCGACATTTAGTACTTGTTTTGGAGCACCATTTTTCCCGCGTCCTGCAACGGAGTATGCAAATTTATTGATGAAACGCTTGCAAGAAACCAATGTGCCCGTTTATTTAGTGAATACAGGTTGGAGTGGAGGCGCCTATGGTAAAGGCGGAAAACGTTTTAGTATTCCCACTACGCGCGCTATTATCACCGCCATTGTTGAAGGAACAGTTCAAAATCAACCGACTGAGATTTTGCCGGGATTTAATATTGTGATTCCTAAAACGCTGCCAGGCGTGGATACTAAATTATTGGATCCACGAAATACGTGGACTAATTTAAAAGAGTACGAAACAACGGCAAAAATCTTAGCGCAAAAATTTAAAGAAAATTTTGCTAAATTTGCTGTCGCGCCAGAGATTGCAGCAGCGGGCCCTAATTTTGAATGAGTATTGCTGATAATTTAATAAAAATAAAATCAAGAATAGATTCTGCGTTAAAACAAGCTCAACGTAAAGATAGCGTACGTTTAGTAGCAGTCAGTAAAGCGCAAACAATTGGAAGAATCGAGCAAGCATTTCTTGCGGGCCAAAGAGATTTTGCTGAAAATTATTTGCAGGAAGCCCTACAAAAAATACAAGCCTTAAAATCTTTTCCGATTGAATGGCATTATATTGGGAACGTTCAATCCAATAAAACGCGGCAAATTGCAGCAAATTTTACTTGGGTACATTCCGTTTGCGATGAAAGAATAGCGCATCGATTAAATGCATTTCGACTTGATGATCTTCTGCCTTTAAATGTTTGCGTACAAATAAACTTGCAGCCAGGATCTGCGAGATTAGGAGTACCATCAACAAGGATAGAAGATTTTTTGCTGATTTTTGCAGAACTAAAAAATTTGCGTTTGCGCGGTTTAATGGTATTTCCAGATTTAATCGCCGACGCAGAGCAGCAAGAAAAGATTTTTTTGCTAGCCCATAAAACGTTTCAGCGATTACAGCTACAATATTCCGATATGGATACCTTATCGATGGGAACATCCAGTGATTTAGAATCGGCGATAATTTGTGGCAGTAATCTCGTCCGCGTGGGCACCGCTATATTCGGTGCGCGCCAGGCGGGCCCTATGGAGTTGGTTAAGTAGTTGTATCCAGCTGAGATTCTGTTAGCTTCTAAAAAATACAATTCTGCTTAAGACCTGTGATATAATGGCCCAGAATTGTAGTGAGAAAAAGTGAGTAAGTGAGAGTAGAGAGATGGGTTATTTCGCCAGTGCAATCGTTCTTTTAATTCAAATGGCTTTAAGTGCATACATCTATGTGTTGATGTTGCGTTTTTTGTTACAGAAACGCGGTGCTAATTATCATAATCCGGTTATTCAATTAATCATTAGATTAACGGATTGCGTCGTAAAACCATTAAAAAAGTTAGTGCCTAGTTTTCGAGGTTATGATTTTGCAATCGTAATTCTAGTATTGGTGCTGGAATTAATATCCGTGCTTTTACTTCAATTATTCCACATTAAAAGTAGTTCTGTATTATTAAGCACGACATTGCTTGTAATAGCAGAAATCGGCACTAAACTTGTGAATATTTATTTCTACGCTATTATTTTTCAAGCTATTGTAAGTTGGATGCCGAATTTGTATAACAATCCCGCGAGTGAAATTTTATATCTTTTATGTGAACCATTATTATTACGATCCAGAAAAATGATACCGCCAGTCGCGGGTTTTGATTTATCTGCTATTCCAGTATTGATTTTTTTGTACGTAATTAATATGTTTGTGTTTGGTGGCATAATCAATGCATGCACTAACTTATGACGATTGCAACTCAACAGTGATTCGATTAGCATCGTTATCTTAACCATTTACAGAGTTAATTAGGGAGAAGTAAACAATGAGTGAACATGTGAAGCAAACCACAGACGCAGATTTCGAGATCGATGTATTACAATCTAAAGTACCTGTATTAGTGGATTTTTGGGCCGAGTGGTGCCAACCTTGCCGAATGATCATTCCGATCGTTGAAGAGATTGCTAAAGAATATAATGGCAAGGTAAAAGTCTATAAAATGAATGTCGATGACAATACTGAAGTTCCCGCCAAATATGGTGTGCGTGGTATTCCTAGTTTATTGATTTTTAAGGATGGCGATGTGGTTTCGACCAAAGTCGGTGCCCTCACGAAGTCCCAGTTAATGGCCTTCTTGGATGAAAATATCTAATTTGCTAAGAAGAAGAGCTTGAAATTTGTTTCATACAATTTTAATATAGGGTCACAGACTTGTGGTCTGTGACTTAGTAAGCAATAATATTGCTGAAACCAACCGGTGACCCCATCGATTCCAGGTAAACCCCATATGTTTGAAATCCATGCCTTAGGGCCCAATAACAATATAGGTTTAAATAAACTCTATGAATTTGACTGAACTTAAGAAAAAATCCGCTGCGGAATTAACTGACCTTGCACAAGAAATGAAAATCGATCACGTTTCGCGAACCCGCAAACAAGATATTATTTTCAATATCCTTAAAGCCCACGCCAAAAAAGGCGAAGACATTTTTGGGGATGGTGTCCTCGAAATTTTACAAGATGGTTTCGGATTTTTACGGTCCTCTGACAGTTCGTATCTAGCGGGTCCAGACGACATATATGTTTCTCCTAGCCAAATTCGTCGATTTAATTTACGCACTGGCGATACCATTTCTGGCAAAATTCGTCCTCCGAAAGAAGGCGAACGCTATTTTGCGTTATTACAAGTTAATGACATTAATTTAGAAAAACCAGAATCCTCACGCAATAAAATATTATTTGAAAATCTTACACCATTATTTCCTAACGAACGCTTAGTCATGGAAATTGGAAATGGTAGTACGGAGGATATTACTGCACGCGTTATTGATTTAACTGCTCCAATTGGTAAAGGTCAACGTGGTCTCATCGTTTCGCCACCTAAAGCGGGTAAAACGATGATGCTACAAAATATCGCCCATTCAATTACGGCAAATCATCCAGACTGTATTTTGATTGTATTATTGATTGATGAGCGGCCTGAAGAAGTTACGGAAATGGAACGCTCGGTAAAAGGTGAAGTGGTTGCGAGTACTTTTGATGAGCCTGCTGCTCGTCACGTTCAAGTCGCGGAAATGGTGATTGAAAAAGCCAAGCGCTTGGTTGAACATAAGCAAGATGTAGTTATTCTGCTAGACTCCATTACCCGTTTAGCTCGAGCTTATAACACGGTTATTCCTGCATCCGGCAAAGTGTTAACGGGTGGTGTGGATGCGCATGCGCTACAACGTCCCAAACGTTTCTTTGGTGCTGCTCGTAATATTGAAGAAGGTGGTAGCTTAACCATCATAGCTACAGCATTAGTTGAAACCGGTTCAAAAATGGATGACGTGATTTACGAAGAATTTAAAGGTACCGGTAACATGGAAATTCATTTAGATCGTAGAATTTCTGAAAAACGTATATTCCCTGCTATTAATATCAATCGCTCAGGTACACGTCGCGAAGAATTAATGACAAAACCAGACGAACTCAACAAGATGTGGATCTTACGTAAGATACTACACCCGATGGACGAGCTCGCTGCGAGTGAATTTTTAATTGAGCGGCTTAAACTCAGCAAAACTAACGATGATTTCTTTGATTCTATGAAGGGATAAACTACACTGGATTGAGTTGATAATTTAATTAGAAGACGCGATCCAGTTGAGAATAAATAAATGCTAAGCGGGTACAAGCTTCAGCGCTTATAACCACAAGTACGGACAGCATGAAATTTATAATTAGGAATAATCACTTATTATCTGAAACTATTCGTTATTTGAAATTACATCCTATTACAGAATTTAATTTTTATCCTGGTCAATACGTCGAATTTGTTTTAAACGAAAAAGAAATCATACCTTTTTCTATTGCTAATGCGCCTAATGCTTTGGGTGATCTTGAGTTTTTTATTCGTGAATCACAAGAAGACCCGATTTTATGTCGGCTGCGTGATTACTTACAAGAGCATAAAGAAATCAACGTACTAGGTCCGCATGGAAATGTTTTATATCATCCCGTGCCGAATAAACCGATTATTCTTTTGGCTGGCGGAGTGGGAATTTCTCAGGTGAAAGCGATATTAGAGCAAGCCATGTTATTTAAAGATCAGCGTAAATTTTTATTATATTGGGGTATGTCAGATCGTCGAGATTTAGTTTTAGAGGATCATTTTCAAATATGGAAAAAGAATTTGAATTTTAATTATAAAATTATTTTTACACGACCCGTTATCAATTTAGTAGAAAATGAATCCATCGGTTTGCCGTATCAAATGATCGTGCAAGATTTTCCAAATATGCAAGATTGTCTGGTTTATTCCTGTGGGCCATGGGAAATGACAGATAAAGCACTGGCTGTATTTTTACAGCATCAATTACCGAGAGAATCCTTATTATCTGATCGCTTTGCTTTTACGTAATAAGTTTAATTTAGTTGTTCGGTTTTCACGGATACATTTATGTCACCCGCAAAAGCCGAACTCATGTTAATGTGCTAACACTAGAGCCCGTGATTATGTTATTTTATCGGGCAAACTATTCAAAGCTGAAAAAATCATGACAAAATCAATTCTAGTTACTGGAGTTACTGGTCAAGATGGCGCCTATCTTGCAGAATTACTACTAAATAAAGGTTATCGAATTTATGGCACTTATCGACGCGCCAGCTCCGCAAATTTTTGGCGATTAAAAGAATTAGGTGTACTTGATCATCCGAATTTAAATTTAATTTCTTTTGATTTAACCGACTTGTCTTCATCTCTTCATTTATTAGAAAGTACCAAGGTTTCTGAAGTTTATAATTTAGCAGCCCAAAGTTTTGTGCAGGCATCTTTTGAATTACCTGTTTTGACTTCAGAAATAAATGCAATTGGTGCATTAAATTTGCTGGAAGCCATTCGGATAGTCAATCCAAAAATCCGGTTTTATCAAGCATCAACTTCAGAAATGTTTGGTAAAGCGCAAACTATTCCGCAAAATGAAAACACACCTTTTTATCCAAGAAGTCCTTATGCAATAGCGAAGCTGTATGCACACTGGATGACTGTAAATTATCGAGAAGCTTATAATATTTTTGCTTGCAGTGGTATTTTATTCAATCATGAATCCCCATTACGTGGGCGCGAATTTGTTACGCGTAAGGTAACTGATACCATTGCGAAAATCCGTTTAGGGAAACAAGATGTATTAGAATTAGGAAATTTAGATGCTAAACGCGACTGGGGATTTGCGCGTGAATATGTTGAAGGTATGTGGCGTATGTTACAAGCCGATGAGCCGGATACCTATATTTTAGCGACAAATCGTTCTGAAAAAGTCCGCGACTTTGTCACGATGGCTTTTAAGGCGGCGGAATTTGAAATTGAGTGGCAGGGTACTAAAATCAACGAGGTAGGTATTGATAAAGCTAGCGGAAAAGTATTGGCTCGAATTAATCCCAAATTTTATCGCCCGACCGAAGTGGATTTATTAGTGGGTGACGCCACCAAGGCGCAGAAAAAGTTGGGATGGAAAACCACTACAACGTTAGAACAAATTTGTGAAATGATGGTTGCAGCAGATATTAGAAGAAATACAGAAGGTCTTTCTTTTTGAGTGGCAGAAATCAATGAGTGAACCAAATAGTGTGATGGACAGTCATTTTCAATTAGGAATGAATGCTATCTCACTACTTTCTCCACTTACTGGAATAGGACAATACACATATAATTTAATTTTAGAATTGCAGAAAACGTTGACCCGAGCTCCATTGTTATTTTACGGATTGAATTGGAGTAATGAATTACGCAGCACACCTTTGCCTCGAATAAATCTTATAAAAAAAGCCGCTAAAAAATTTATTCCGCGCCCACATGTTTTAAGTTATTTTTTGCAAAAACGCCGCTTTCTTGCAGGAATTAAACACAAACAGCCTACGTTATATCATGAGCCTAATTATGTGACGTATCCTTTTACCGGACCTACAGTAATTACCATTCATGATTTGTCCCATGTGCGATATCCAGAAACCCATCCTATTGAACGAGTGCGACATTTAAATCGACATATGACACGTTCGATTAATCACGCACGAATTATTTTGGTAGATTCTGATTTTGTAAAACGCGAAGTTATAGATTATTTTGGTGTGCCTGCAAATAAAATAGTGGTGGCAACATTAGGTGTGGCGGCACATTTTTCACCAGCCACATCGGAAACTTGTCGCTTGAGTTTGCAAAAATACCATTTGCAATATGGAAAATATATTTTATCCGTAAGCACTCTAGAACCTAGGAAAAATTTAGCATCTATTTTGCAAGCGTATGAGTTGCTACCGAATTATATTCGTCAGCAATATCCCTTAGTGATTGTAGGCATGCAGGGCTGGCACACCCATGATTTAATGCAAAAGTTCGATAAATTAATACAAAAACAGCAAGTCATTTTGACGGGTTTTGTGTCCGAACAAGATTTACCATTTTTATATTCCGGCGCGACAGTTTTCTTGTATCCTTCATTATATGAAGGATTCGGTTTGCCTCCTCTGGAAGCGATGGCTTGTGGGGTGCCTGTCATTGCTTCTAATAGCTCATCGTTTCCTGAAGTAGTCGGAGATGCTGGAATTTTAGTAGGAGCCCTAGATGTTGCAGACTGGGCGCATCAAATACAGTTGCTTATTGAGGATGAGAACTTGAAAAAACACTATAAACAATTGGGGCCAGAGCGCGCGAAAATTTTTAGCTGGGAACAATGCGCTCGTCAAACTCTACAGGCTTATCAGTTAGCGATGCAGTGAAAATGGAAGTTTTACTTGTCGTCAAAATTTATTATATCGATATTTTTCAGCAATTAACTGATAATCTAATATTGCCACAACCAATAAAAAATAATATACACATAATTTTGCGCTGTTTGCAATTAAAATGATGACGGACAAATATGTTAATGCTTAACATCAACCGCTCGTACAATAGAAAGAACTCGGGGCAAATGTTTCAAAGCTTAGAATAGGGAAAAACATGCGAATTTTAATTGTTACTACGCAAGTCCCTTTTGTGAAAGGGGGGGCTGAAATTTTAAGCCAAGAATTATTGAAGGCATTGCGAGAAGCAAAGCATACCGCTGAGCTGGTCGCTATCCCTTTTAAATGGTATCCGTCAGAACGTGTTACAGAACATATGCTGAGTTGTCAGCTGTTGGATTTAACGGAATCATGCGGAATGTCAGTGGATTTGATGATTTGTCTTAAATTCCCGTCATATTTAATTCCGCACCCTAATAAAGTTCTTTGGTTGTTACATCAACATCGTTCTGCTTATGAATTATGGGATCATCCACAAGGTGATTTAATTTATCAACCGAATGGCGTTGCTACTCGCGATACCATTATCAAAGCGGATAAAAAATTTATTCCAGAACACAAGCGAGTTTTCACTATTTCACGAAATGTCGGGAAAAGATTAAAAAATTTTTGTAATATTGATTCTCAACATTTATATCACCCACCTAGTCAGTCTGAATTATTTTATTGTGATGAAATGCAGGATTATTTTTTCTTTCCCTCTCGAATATCTTCGATTAAAAGACAGATTTTAGTGATTCAAGCATTGGTTTATGCGAATAAAAATATTCGAATAAAATTCGCTGGATTTCCTGAATCTATGCAATATGTGGAAGAATTAAAAAAAATGGCACAAGAATTAGGAGTAGAAGCACAAATCGAATGGCTGGATGAGATTGATGAGCAAACAAAATTAGAATTATATGCGAATTCAGCGGGTATTCTCTATCCTCCTTATGATGAAGATTATGGTTATGTTACGTTGGAAGCAATGCTTGCGTCCAAACCTATTATTACCTGTACGGATTCTGGAGGAACATTGGAGTTTGTGCAGCATCGAAAAACGGGTTTAATTGCCGAACCTACTCCACAAGCTTTTGCAGAAGCTATGAATGAATTATGGCGTGACAGGGAGCAGGCTCAGCAATGGGGGCGTCAAGGGCGGATAGAATATGAAAATCAGGAAATTAGTTGGAATAAAGTGCTAACGAGTTTACTAGCATGAAAATAAATTGGTTTTCGCCTTTACTGCCAGCTATGTCGGGTGTTGCACAATATACGCGTGATCTCGTGGAAATTTTAAGTAAAACAGCAGAAGTAACGGTATGGACAGAACAAACTGAATGGGACCTCGAAATTGAGCGCTTTGCCACTGTCCGTTATTTTCAGAGTGAGGAATGGTATGCACTTAATAAAGCAGATATTAATATTTATAATATCGGAAATAATTTAACGTACCACGCCTGGATTTGGGACATATGCCGACAACAGCCAGGCATCATTATTTTGCACGATCCGCATTTACATCATTTTTTTTGCGAATACTATTTGGGTATGATGAATGACACAGCTGCGTATCAAAATGCATTAACAAAATATCACGGTGAGTATGCTAAAAATGTTATTAAATATTTATTAGAGGGGCACATCAGCCACGACGAATTAAACGCAAATTATCCTTTAACTATGCACGCGCTAGAAAACTCACTGGGCGTATTGGTGCATACCCAAGAAGCTTTTGATTACATAAAAAAATATAAAATTATTCCTGTGCTTCATCAAAACTTACCTTATGCCAAGCTTCCACCCAATAAGTTAAAGATGAAACCAGAGCGCCCGTATAAAATTATTATATTTGGTTATTTAGGACAAAATCGTGGCTTGGAATCTTGCTTACAAGCTCTGGGCGAATTTCCCGACAAACAGGCTTTTAAACTTGATATTTATGGCAAGATTTGGAATCGGGAAATTATTCTTGAGCTCATTATCAAGCTAGATCTGGAAGATTTGGTGATTTTACATGATTATGTTGAGAATGATAAATTAGAAACGGCTTTGAGTGAGGCAGATCTTGCTGTCAATTTGCGTTTCCCATCTGTAGGGGAAGTGTCGCATTCACAATTGCAAATTTGGAAGCATCAAATTCCCAGTATTGTGACGAGTGTAGGCTGGTATGCCACACTTCCACCAAATACAGTTTATTTTGTGCGGCCAGGAAAAGAGGTAGAAGATTTACAAAAACATTTTGCCGATTTTTTATTAAATCCAGAAGTTTTTCAAACAACTGGAATTAACGGTAAACAATATCTCATTAAATACTTTTCACCGCATGATTATTGTAATGGTTTAATAAAATTTAGTGAGTATATAAAAAAACAGCGTACTCTAAGTGCAGGATTTTCTCTCCTAGAGAATATTATTCCTAAGATAAGAGCACTGGAAGCAGGAGATTCTATTAAATCTAAAATTGCAGAAAAATTTGCTGCCTTATTCAAGTGAGTTCGGTTCTAGCCGACAATGGTATAATCTACTACAGCTAGTATATGAGTTTAACCACATCAATTACGTAGTTTGGTATGCTGTCTTATACACCCCTCTTCGAAATAGGGATTCGTGCTATGCTGATTAGCGTGTTCAATCCGCTTGAGACAAGCCTCGCAGTTCTCTTACAATAGAATTATCCAGAAAAAAAGCTTAATACTAAGTATATGGACAGATAATAAAATTATTGGCGCTATCAGCTTTAAGGTGGTTAATTTGACGGATGCAAACTCACTAGATTTTTTGTAAATTCGCTTCTTTAAAATTTTAGATCGTTGATAGGTAAAATGCGCAAGATTAATTTCTTTTTGCTTGCAAAAATTTACCTGGGACAATCCGCTAGTTTCCCACTCCTCATTTAATTGGACCCAGTTGGGAGTCGTATCTATTGTTTCTGGCATTTTGTTTCTCCTGCTTGTTTATGCAGGATGATTATCTCGAAATTCTGGAACCAATTTCTAGGTGAGTTTTATTGACCGCACACCTTTCTATAAAACTCAAAGCTTCGTCTGGTGCACTAAAAACAATATAAGATAGCTTAGCATTCAAAGAATATAGGTCGATGATCTATCTATCGTTTAACTGATGAATACTATTTTTCAAGTTTAGGAAAAGTAAAAATAAACTCGAGGAAGTTTCCCTCTTCTGAATTGCAAACCACATCGCCACCAAATAATTGCATTGTTTGTTTAATTGAAGCGAGACCGAGCCCCGTTCCCTCTTGCTTATTGGTTTTATATCCTGAAAAAAATTGTTTTATAATCTCAGGCGAGGCCCCACCCGCAGTATCTTTAAAACGAACAACATTAGCTTCTTCACCAATCTCTGTCGTAATATAAATTTTACCTTTTTTATTCTTTTCTATTTGATATAGAGAATTCTTAATTAAATTGTAAAAAGCGTAAATTAATAAAATATCATTGCCTAGAAAAGTAAAGTTAGCACCTCTTTTATATTCTATTAGCGATCTTTCCTCATCATCTGCATAAGGATATTCTATTAAGGCCCTACCAATTATTCCATGAATCCAGCAAATTTCTAAATCCTCACGACTTATTTCGCCTTTAACTGTTTTGCTTAACGTTTTAAGGACCGAGCTGATAAATTGATTTAATTTACCTATTTCATTTTCCACAGCATCAGGTATTGTTTGCAAATAATCATATTCTCTCGAACTAATACCTTCAATGTCCAAACCGCTTTCTTCTGCTTTTTTACAAACTTCTAAAACAATTGGCATTATATCTTTTAAATTTTCACTCTTACGTAACAAAATATTTAAAGGTGTACGTATGTCGTGGGCTATTCTTCCTGCGACTACAGTTACCGCGAGACGTAAGTTTTCTTCCAATTGGGCTTTTTCTTTTGCTGCTTCTGCTGCCTTTAGCAAAGCTTTCTTTTCACGCTCTTCGGCGTGCTTCTGATCAGTTATATCTAATGAAATACCTACCAAACCTATTACCTCTCCATTTTTACCCCTTAATGGAATCTTTTTTGAGAGCCATATGGATTTAGTTCCATCATCTAGGATCAGGGCCTCTTCCAACATTTGAGGTTTTCCCGATTCCATAACCTCTCTATCAGTACGTGTCACCTGATCGGCAAGTTCCTTGGGCAAAGTATCATGTGCAGTTAAGCCCACAATTTCATTTCGTGATTTTAAACCAATGTCTTGCGCTTGTTGGTCATTACAGCCCAACAAAACCCCTTTTTTATCCTTCCAGTAAATATGACCAGGTAATAAGGCAATAATATCTTCTAGGTTTATCGCCGATTGTTTAGTTTTATTGCCCTCTTTTTCGAATGGCTTCTTTTTGTTTATGACAACCTCCCTAGAAATTCTGTACATACGCATTATAACCAATGTCCACTTCCTGATATATACCTTATTATATATTTAAAAAACAATTTCATCTGCCTCTCCACAACATCACAATAGATATGTTGAATATAAAAAAGTGATGCATTTTGCCGACAACATCCTACTATTTTTTGTGCCTCCTCACGCATACAAAGTAACTGATTTTGAAATATTTTTTTGTTCTTTATCCATCTCTTTAGAAACGAAAGGATTTAGGCTCTACTCTTGCAATTTTTTGCCTGTATACTGCGGATGTGCAGCCATATTAAATAATAATTTTTTTGAATCTCAGATCGACAAAAAAGCAAAGGTATATAATCAATCACGGTATCATTATGCTCCCTTTTAATAACAAAGAAATAATTTTTTTGGGTAATATATAAATATGAAAATATAATTTTCATAGTAAAAAAAGCAGGGAAGCACAGATCGCTTATCATCATCATATTGCAGTAAGTTATCAAGAAAATCATGTTTTATTTGAAAACCTGGCAATTTTTCTAAGGTATCAAGGACAAAATTACACGAAAGCTCTGAGATATGAAGCTGGTAATGATGAATCAGTTTCCTCACACTATTTTTCGATACTGCAAGGTCATTGCATAGTGCATCAAAATTTATTGTGGGATTTTCATTGTTATTACATTTGTAAAGAGTCAAAATTTTTGACTCTGTTAGAAACAGCTCCGTCTCAGTTAGATAAAATTCATAAGCATTATTTTTTATAAATTCTTTTAGGGTTATTGTTCTTCGCTCTTTTTTATCTGTTTTTTGTTTTTCTTTATTCTTAAAAAAAACCATGTCTTCTTCAATTTTTTTAAGAATTAATTTAATTCCATATATTTTTTTAAATGCATTCAATTTATCTTCATGTTTTACAGAAGAAAGAATAAATAACATTTGACAAGCTCTGATTTGACAAGCAGTATCACCCACATGGGGGTCAAATTCAAAAAAATTTTTATATATATAAAAGGACTGAATAGCTTCTATAGTTTTTAGAATAAAAAATTTCAATTGATGTAATACATTGCTTGGTTTTAAATGCGCTGGAATTTGCGTAATATCAGATTGCGCCATAAGTTGAATATTCGTGAAATTCATGTAGTTATTCTCTTCTATAATGATATTTAATGGCTAAAAATGTTACCATTCCACAAGTAATAAGTGCCAAAATACTACCTATCAACAATAAATAATCATGTACCAAATATGCATGAATTGCGGTAAACATTTGGATGATATTAAATCCCAAAAAGGTTAAAAAAGAAATTTCTTTTGTGGTTTTCACCTTATACAATTTAATTGCTTGTGGAATAAATAAAAGCGCATTTACTATCATTCCTAAAAAAAATCCAGTTTCTACTAAATATCGCCAAATCATGTTTTGTAATTCCTCCGCAAAAATAATTTATACTTATAATTTCAGTAAATGAATGTTTGTAGTTTTTTATTCAGCTTCATTTGTTAAAGTATAAAAGAAAATATTTATGGTCAAAAGCAATAAGTTAAAGCAAAATTTAAGACCCGCCTTGTGGCACTCGCATTTCGCATCGTAACGCAAAAGAGGTTATTCTGGCTATCTACAACTGTAGCCTAAAAATTCAATAATCAGTAATTAGTGACCACAGAGCAAATTAATACTTACATAATTTTTTTATCACTATTTGTTTAAGAAAGTTTTCTTTCGCATTCGATTGCAAATCGATTCATAGTGGCTTTTCCAATCATATAAAGCCATTGTCCACTTAAAAGCTGGCTGCGATAGGCCACTTGACTCCCATTCCGAATTTAATTGGATCTAGTTGATGGTAAGCGATCGATAATTACCCGTGTATTTTAAGATTAAATGGCAATAATTTTAAATAATCTTCGTCAATCATACATTCAGGTATTTTTTTAAGTACAGTTTTAAGATACGTATACGGCTCAATTTGAGGGTATTTGCAGGTTTCGATTAAACTAAAAATCACAGCAGATGATTCTGCACCATGCATAGTATCTGAGAATAGCCAGATGATATGATCTTTTTATATTCCAGCAATTATTTATTTAATATATGAATTGATAAAATAAAAAACCTGTGGATTTGTGGACAACGCTTCGCGTTGACACACAACTCCACAGGTCCAACAATTTTTACAAGGAAATTATATCATGAATAAATTAGATGCCTATATAGGGCTTGACGTTCACAAAGAAAGTATTGCTGTTGCTATCGCTGAATCTGGAAGAGAAGGAGAAGTCAGATTTTATGGAAATATACCCAATTCGCCGGCTGAAATTATTAAGCTCGTGAATAAACTTTCAAAAAAATATGTCGAAACGGAATATACTTATGAAGCGGGGCCGTGTGGTTATGTTATTTTTAGGAAATTACAAGCACTAGGTCAGCGTTGCTCTGTCGTAGCTCCTTCTAAAATATTTTCGAACTTAAATAATCGAAAAAAGAACGATCATCGTGATGCAATAGCCTTAGCGAGATTAGCTCGAGCCAATGAATTAACCCAAGTATGGGTACCTGATGAAATTCATGAGTCCATTCGAGATTTAGTGCGCGCTCGTCATGCAGCAAATAAAGATACTAAAATTGCAAAGCAAAGAATTAAAAGTTTTTTACTTAAATATGATATAAATTATGTGGGGAAATCTTGGACCTATCGACATAAACTATGGCTTGCTAATCTGCAATTTAAAAATGAAGCACAGCAAGTGGCTTTCCAAAATTATATTAATGCGTTAAATCAGGCTAACAATAGAAAAGAGCAATTGGAGCAACAAATTTTAGATATTTATCCTAGCTGGTCATTGGCACCTTTAGTGACTGCATTACAAGCATTACGAGGGGTAGCCTTAATTATTGCTGTTTCAGTGGTTGCTGAAGTCGGTGATATTAGTCGTTTTGACACCCCCAAACAATTAATGGCTTTTTTAGGCTTAATTCCTGGTGAACATTCCAGTGGAAATTCAGTTCGCCCTCGAGGTATTACTAAAACGGGAAATAAATCGCTTCGATTTCTTTTATTTGAGGCTGCTTGGAGTTACCGTCAACGAGCCAAAGTGGGCGCTTATAAGCTTCAGCACATGCCTGCCAATATTCCGCAAAATATCAAAGATATTGCCTGGAAAGCGCAGCTTAGGCTTAGAAAGCGATATATAAAATTAATGACAGCCGGAAAAAAATCCACAGTCGCTATTACGGCAGTGGCTCGAGAACTGCTTGGCTTTATGTGGGCCATTGCTAATGAATTAAATTTGGCGCGTTAAAACACGCGATATTTTAATAGCCAATAGATTTGGACATTCGACAAGGTCACGGGAATCCTCGCAAAAAATTTGGAAGCCTATTATTTTTATTGTAAATAATCGGTATTTCCGCAGCCAGATCGAGGTAGCCCATAGACGTATATCATTTTAGGGTAACCAATCCCTGCATAAGAGTTTGATCAACCGTCGTTAAAGTTGAGTGTCCAATTCTATCGGCTAATAAAATTTTTAATTTTCATTGGTAGATATCATGAAAAAAATATCGTGAGAAAGGCGTTCTTTTAACGTTTGACAAAAGATCATAAGAATTTTTTCTTCCCGTTGCAAAATATTTTATTGCACGTTCTACTAAATTATTATCGATATCTAGTCGTCCGTCTCCAATGTATCGCATTAAATTATCCCAATATTTTAAGCAGTAATTTAACGCTAAACCGATGGGCGCTTTAGATAATGTTCGTTCTATATTTTTATTTAGCCATTCTTTCATTTCAATTAGCAATGGTTTCGATTTTTCTTGACGTATTTTTTTAATTTCTGCAGGCAATAATTCTCTTTCGATTTGATACAGTTTTGCAATTTGCGCTACAGCCCAATGCGATAATCCTGCTTTTGTGTTTTGTTCGCTTTAATAATATCAGTAAATTTTCGTCTAGCATGTTTTTCCCTGCCCGTATCCAAAATTGGATGAATTTCTGGATTCTTCCTCCAAATTTTGCATATATCGCCTGGACCTCTGTATCCACCAGCTTAATTGATAAATCTTGTTTTAGAGGTGCGGCCTCGATCTGGTAAAAAGTTATCAAATCTATTTTTGAAATTATTTTGCAGTCCTGCCTAATATTTCTAATAATTTCTTACCCTCGATCCATTTACAGTTTAACAAAACTCCACTTTTCAGCAGGTTTGACTTGAGAGCAAAAGCTAGGCAGCGCAGTTTTGTGCTGATATTTTGTAATATCTTGTTCCACTGCTTTATCAGCTAATAGCGTAGTAATAATTTGCTGCATCATCTCCACGTGAATTGGCACACCCATTAAAGCATTGCTTGCTGAATACGCGAAACTAATCCCCTTACATGGCATATAAACCCAAAGCGCACGATAGCCAGGTGTTAACCCAGGCGTAAACCAAACTACTCCGGCGGGTGTGTTCATACGAAAAACTCCTAAGCCATACGCCGAAATTGCAAAGTTTTCACTCGCTTTGCCTGTATCTAAAGCCACCGCATTCTCAAACAATTCCAAAGATTGTGGTGATAAAATTTTTCCACCAAATAATTTCTGTACCCACATAACAATTTGATGCGGTGTAGAAACTAACGCTGCAGCACCATAACCCCATGAACCATTTACTTTGGTGTTATCGAATTTTAAGTAATAACCATGTGCCATATGTCGTAAAAAATTTTCAGAATAAACGGGTAAATAATAACTATCCGTCATTCCAGCCGCTTTTAATAGCGTGGACATTGATTTTGATAAAGGCTCAGCAGTTATTTTTTCAACAATCAATCCCAGTAAAATATAATTTGTATTTGAATAATGCCAACCGCTATTCGCGACAAAATAGGGCTTATGACTATAGGCAATCGCTAATAATTCTTTGGGGTCAAAAATTTTGTTTGTATGAGTCGCTACATATTCCCACCAATTGGGTTCATCAATATAGTCATAAATACCACTGGTATGATTTAATAATTGTCGCACAGTAATATTCTGCCATTTAGGATATTCTGGAAAATATTTCCCAATTGGCGCATCTAAATTCATCTTGCCAGATGCCACCAATTTCAATATCAATACCGCGGTAAAATTTTTAGTAATACTACCTACCTGAAATAAACTATTAGGTGTAATTGGCGTTTTAGATTCTGGGGTAATAGTACCCACGACATAATTTTTAATCGTTTTTTTCGTTGGCAGCCCTATGCTTAACGATATCGCATTAATGTGATTTTTTTCACGCTGTTGGCTAATCACTTGTTGTAATTGATTATCTAATTTAGTTTCTCCATGCGCACAAGAGATCATCGACAAAACAACTAATAACGTCACATGAATTAATTTTTTCATCGCTGCCCTACCTACATGCTTGTTTATCACAATCCGACTATGGGGTTCTAGAAGCACGCCGCAATAGTGCACAGCTTAGCCTTACCAATCAGCTTGAGTTCGCTACCCACAGTCGTACGGAATACTTCGGGTGTTAAGTCCTTCAACAAATTATCGAATTTACTTTTAATTAGCACTTTTTCATAGGTATGGTAACCAATTTTCATTAATATATTATTATATTCTGGGATATATAGAGAGAATAAATTATGATACATAAACCAAAACATCCTGGGCGCATGGTAAAAAGTCTTTGTTTAGACCCTTTAGAATTGTCAGTTACAGAGGCTGCAAAAGCATTAAAAATTTCCCGTCCTACCTTATCAAAACTGATTAACGGTCGTATTGGAATTAGTCCAGAAATGGCTATGCGTTTAGCTATTGTTTTTAATACCTCGGAAGAACTTTGGATAAATTTACAAGCTGGCTACGATTTATGGTTAGCCCAAAAACATCGAGCGAAGCTACATCTTAAGAGGTTAGTTAAGTTGGCCGATGCTGCTTAATTTATCGTTTTTGCACTAGTTAATTTGTTTTTCCGGCTGTTGATATGTCAAGCCGGTCTAATCTAAAGAATTTCTGAGTCAGCAAATCCCATGAAAAGCGGCTTCACCTTTCGTTTGTAAGAGCATTTTGTAATCTGTATCGGATTTCAAATTTTCCATTGCCTCAATCAGAGCGCCTAAAATGACTGATTTTGAATATTTGTCCATCTTAGCTTTAATCACAAGACCGCTTTTATTTTGCTCCGATTACGGACGGGTGTGGTTAATTTGACGGATGCAAACTCACTGGATTTTTTGTAAATTCGCTTCTTTAAAATTTTAGATCGTTGATAGGTAAAATGCGCAAGATTAATTTCTTTTTGCTTGCAAAAATTTACCTGGGACAATCCGCTAGTTTCCCACTCCTCATTTAATTGGACCCAGTTGGGAGTCGTATCTATTGTTTCTCCTGCTTGTTTATGTAGGATGATTATTTCGAAATTCTGGAACCAATTTCTAGGTGAGTTTTATTGATCGCACACGTATAAGCGCAGTTGCGCTCGCAATAATTAGCGATTTTAGGTTCTTTAGATGTCGAACATTAGAAAAAGATTCTGGGTACTCTAAAGTGGGAAGACGCATGGAAGAGCTAAATAAGATGTGCATTAACACTAGTAACTTTTTTAATGTTAAATCCATCTGATATTGCCAGGTATATTTTTGCGAAACCAGCGCGTTGTTGCGCAAAAAAATAGTGGTATTGCATAAAGTCTCACTAAATCTGCAATTGCACGAAAATTTCCCGCATTTATTCAAGTGAGTTCGGTTTATAGCCGATAATGGCATAATCTACTGCGGCAAATAAATGAGTTTTAACTGCATCAATCATGTAATTAATATTTTCGTTTTCTGGAATATCTCGGGGTAGGAATTTTAAAGGATCTTCTAATCGTTCATCCCGCAAACGCATTATTTGCACTCGTTCAAACCCGCGGTTTCCTGCAATAAATTCCAACGTTAATGGAGGTAATGGTTTGATGTGGCTAGGATCCATGTGAAAATTACACGCACCCATAAAAACATTTTCTGGATTCGGTGTTTCAAAAATAAGGATGCCATTAGGTACGAGTACGCGATATGCTTCGTCGAATAATGTCATTAAAGTCGTAAAGGGTAAGTGTTCAATGATATGTATCGCCGTAATCGCGCCGATCGAATTTGCGCTTAAGTTTTGCAAATATTGCAAAGCATCCACTTCCAGGACATCTAAATCTAATTCTCGGCAAGTTTGTATCATGAGTTTATTGGTATCGAGGCCACGAGCGATGAGCTGATTTTCTTTTAACACTTCAAGAAACTCTCCTCTTCCACATCCCACATCCAAAATGGGAGCGGTATCGACACCCGCTTTTGCATCTATAATGAGCGGTAAATACATAGAAACGCGTTGTTTGATTTGTTCTTTGCTTCCACGAAAGCGTTCTTCTAATGCTAAATAAAAACTATCTGTCATCAATGGTTTTTGAGTTTTCATTTCGATTTCGTGCCCTACAATTTGTGATTTTTGTTGAAGAGCTGCAAGACAAACATTCAAGTGGTATTGAAGATCTAAAATATGTCGTTGCTGATGTATGGCTTGTTTTTGCGATGCTTCCAAAGCACGTTTACTGATATTCGATTCTAGGCTTAAAATCTCGATGTTTTTTGTTAGTTCTTGTGCTGTGGCTTGTAGAGTTTGTATCGCTTGTTGAGCATATACTTGATGTTGAGTTTGTAAAATTGCATTTCGTTCAACTTTATAAGCAATAACCGGTAGTTGTGCGGCAATTTTAATATAACGTAAAATTGCTCCAATCCCTGGAATACCGAAAAATAGCGCGCACAAAAAAGCCTTTGAGAAACCTTTGATGGAAACATTATTTTTGCGACCTTCGGGAGATAAACGAATTCTAACTAATATTTCCAGTTGCGTTTGTTTTCCAGTTTGTAATAAATGCAATTTATGTCTTAAACCGTGTAGATCGGGTAGACGACGTAAAATAGTTGCGTAAATAAATTCGATAAATTCTGTACCTTCAAATTTAAGAAAATCATTAATATGCAGCGGTTCTTTATTGGCTACTTGACGTTTTATATAAGGGGAGGAGGACGTATTAGATTTTGCAGAATTTTGCTGCTGACCTAGGTTGTCGATGTGTTTTTTAATTGTTTCAATATCCAATTCAGGTTTGTAGATATTCACCTGGCGTTCCTCACGTGGATTTTTATTTAATTTTTGAAATTAAACCGTAGCACGAAAATATTGATCTTCTAGCCTTACAATATCATCTTCGCCTAAATATTCACCCCATTGAACTTCAATTAAAATGAGGGGTTCATTCTCATCGTTGTTAAATAGGCGATGTTTAACTCCAGCCGGAATATAAATAGCTTGATTCACGGATAAAGAAATTTTACTTTCACCTGTGATTACTTCTGCAACTCCTGAAACAATAATCCAATGTTCATTGCGATGACGGTGTGTTTGCAAAGATAATGAAGACAGTGGTTTAATCAATAATTTTTTAACTTTAAAACCGCTGCCTTCATCGAGTATGGTAAAAGAGCCCCACGGTCTGGCGACGGTACGGTGAGTTTTATAGCTATAATGATTACGATTTTTTAGTTGACTCACAATGTATTTCACGTCTTGTGAACAATTACTATTTGTCACCAACAATGCATCGGGTGTGTCAACAATAATGAGATCTTCAACTCCCACTGCACTGAGAACGCGATCGCTCGCATGGATATAACAATTTTTTGTATTATGTAAATGGACCTCACCATTGATTCTATTTCCATGAATATCGGCATCGATTAATTTGCTGATCGCGGCCCACGAACCAATGTCGTTCCATTTTATTTCACCAGGAACCACCGCAATATTTTTAGATTTTTCTAAAACGGCGTAATCGATAGATATATTGGGTACGCGACTAAAATAGTCGGTAGCAAATTTAACGGCAAGATGACCGTCGATTCGAGTGCTTACGCTATAACGTATACTTTCACGGACGAGCTCTAAAACAAAATCGGCATATTGTTCGAATTCTTTTAAAATAGTAGAAGCTTTAAAGCAAAACATTCCTGAATTCCACAAATGATTTTCGCGCTTACTGTATTCCTCGGCAAGGGCCGGTGAGGGTTTTTCAATAAATCGTGCTACAGAAAAAACGCCCGGTGAAACCATTTCATTCTGGATATATTCAATATATCCATAACCGGTTTCAGGAGCAGATGGTTTAATTCCAAAAGTAATTAGTTTTCCTTGGTTCGCGGCCGTAATCGCTTTCTCTACTAATGCTTGTAATATTTCCGGGGGTTCAATCAAATGATCGGCGGGTAGAATCAACATAATGGCATTCCCGCCATATACTCGTTCTACCCAACAGGCGGCAGCTGCAATCGCGGCAGCTGTATTGCGGCCGCAAGGTTCGAGTAAAAAATTATGTGGAATGCTGGATCGATTCGCTAATTTTAATTCGTCGTTTGCTAAAAAATAAGTATCGAGATTGGTGACTGTAATAATTTCGGTAATATTAGTTAGGGCGAGCGCACGCATGAAAGTTTTTTGTAGCATACTTTCGCCGTCGGCTAATTTTATTAATGGCTTGGGAAAACACTCCCGCGAAATTGGCCATAATCGCGTCCCCATACCGCCGCAAATAATTGTGGGTAGGATAATCATAATCTTGCGTCCGAATTGCAGATTTTGGAATGAGATTATACCTCAATAAAAAAATAGTAACGCGACTTTTTTTAACTAGCCGTAATAGGGTCTTTTATTACCATCTGAGTTCTAGGCCTCTACCCTTATATATACGTTAAGGTTGCGATTTGCTATATGATGACCTTGGTTTAAAGAATCCGTGGTTGTCATCAAAATGTAACAAACTTGTAGTAAAGTATTGGAACTACAAGACTATGGATAATGCAATGAATCAAAATAAAACTTTAAATCAAACTGTTAATAACATGGATGAGGAAAAGCTGAACAGGTTTCATTGGCGCATGATTGTTACCGCGGGCATGGGATTTTTTACCGATGCTTATGATCTTTTTATTATCGGCGTGGTAACTGCAATTCTGATGCCTATTTGGCATTTAACTATTGCTCAGCTGGCTTTATTGAATGGAGCTTCACTCGCTTCAGCTGCTTTTGGAGCAGTGGTGTTTGGCTGGTTAGCCGATAAATTTGGCCGTAAGAAAATGTACGGCATAGAAATTTTAATTTTATTTATTGGTGCATTATTGTCCGCTGTCTCTCCTTCTTTTACGTGGTTGTTAATCTCACGCATCTTGGTGGGCTTTGGTATTGGCGGCGATTATCCTTCTAGTGCAGTGGTTGTAAGTGAATACGCAAACCGTAAAAATCGTGGTTTTTTAGTCTTATTAGTGTTTGCTATGCAGGCCTTAGGATTAGTGGTCGGTCCGTTGTTTGCGTGTTTCTTTCTCGCAGTTCATATCCCCGATGATGTCGTATGGCGTTTACTGCTAGCATTAGGTGCGATACCAGCAGCATCGGTATTCTATCTACGACGAACAATTCAAGAATCTCCGAGTTATGTGTTAAGCAAGAAACTACCGCTCGAAGTCAGTCGTGTGGTCAGTGATTTGGCAGGATATAAGACAGCGATGAACGGTGGCTATAAGCCACAAAGATTGTTTTCTAAAAGATGGTTAAAGTGTTTGGTGGGTACCGCTGGAGCATGGTTTTTGTTAGATGTGGCTTTTTACGGTAACGGCGTTTCCTCTATTCTTATTATGGACACGATCCATCCGCATGGCACGATTTTAAGCCACACATTGTTGTCGACCTTAATTTTCCTTTGTTTTGCAGTTCCAGGTTATTTCTTTGCTGCAAAATATGTCGATAAAATTGGGCGTAAAACATTACAAATGCTGGGCTTCGCTGTGATGGCGTGCTGTTATTTGGCGATTGCATTGATACCCAATATCAACAATATGATCGTTTTATTTATCGCGATTTTTGGATTAGGTTTCTTTTTTGTGAATTTTGGACCCAACGCAACAACCTTTTTGATTCCGTCAGAAATTTTTCCCACGAATATTCGTGCCCGTGCACATGGTATTTCTGCGGCAGTTGGAAAAATTGGCGCCTTTGTGGGAGCATTTTTCCTTCCTCTCGTATTAAAACATTTTGGTATGTCAGTCACGATGGGTTTAGTGGCTGTGGTTTCGTTTTTCGGAATCTTTATTACATTGCTGGTTCCAGAAATGAAAGGTGTTTCATTGGAAGCGGTGGAATTTGGTTTCGAAAAAAAGCCAAAAAATCCGAAAAAAGATAAGTTATATAAACAAGTGTCTATCAGTTAATTTCAAGTTATGCATAATACTAAGTTGATCCTGATTGTTGAGGATGAAGAATCTATTTGTGCGATGGTTCGTTTCGCTGTAGAAAATGCTGGTTTTTCTGTTATAGAAGCGCATGATGTTCCACAAGCGAGGCGCTTATTAGGAAATCAATTACCCGATTTAATTTTATTAGATTGGATGTTGCCTGCTAAAAGCGGTGTTGAATTTACTTTTGAGCTGAAAAAAGATAGGTTGCTGCGCAATATTCCTATAATAATTTTGACTGCCAAAGCTGAAGAAGAAAATAAAGTTAAAGGTCTCGAAGCGGGTGCCGATGACTACATTATCAAACCGTTTTCTCCCAAAGAATTAATAGCTAGAATACGGGCGGTTTTGCGACGTGGTCCGATGGAAACTCCGGGCAGGGAAATAAAAATTAAAGAACTCATCATTGATACTGAAAGTCAACGCGTGACAATAGCAGATGTACCTGTGCCCTTAGGCCCCTTAGAATATCGATTACTGATATTCTTCGTGACACACCCCGATCGGGTTTATTCGCGTGATGAGTTGCTCTCTCACGTGTGGGGGGCAGGCGTGTATGTAGATGAGCGCACGGTCGATGTACATATTCGAAGATTGCGAAAACGCATGACTTTAAAAAATTATGATAAATTAATTCAAACGATCCGCGGTTCAGGGTATCGTTTTTCAATAGCGGAATAAACCCATCGCGATTGAAATTCGCGATGGGTTTATTCTGTTATATTTCCATGCGAAGTGAATTCGCACGGAATTAAGGAGTTTTCACGCAAGCGTTAAAACCTTAAGAAACCCGAGGTTGGCCACTTAAATTTTCGTGCCGAGAATCCAAGTGGAATTGACATAAATGCTAACGGAACTTTATGCACACATTAACCGCAGAAAAAATTTTGGCGGAAGCTTTGCCGCACGGCATTGTCGTATTAGACGATCAAGATCAAATACTATGGTGTAATACCGTTGCGTGTCAGCTTTTGCAGTTAAGCAAAAATCCATTAACTAATATCAAAAATGTTTTTAATGACAATGAATTTGCGACATTTATTGATAAAAAAGAGCAAAGCGCTCTGGAAATATATGCGCCCAATAATCAAAATATTCGATTGTCTATACATCGCGGGTCTTATCTCGCCGACCAACAATTATTAATTATTCAAGATATCACGCACCTTTACCGTTTAGAAAAAATGCGCCAAGATTTTGTGGCGAATGTTTCGCATGAATTACGCACGCCACTTACAGTATTTAGAGGCTATTTAGAAACTTTGCTGGATCAAACACAAGTTGACCCCAAGCAATTAAAACAAATCTTGCAGCAAATGGCGGACCAAAACCAAAGGATGGAACGTCTGGTGGAGGATTTATTATTATTATCGCGACTAGAAAGTGTAGAGCCTGATTTTGGAAAGCATCAATTAGTGGACGTGCCCATGTTATTACGTCAAATTCGTGCGGAAGCCGAATCTTTGAGTGGAACGCATCAACACGAAATTCATTTAGATATTGACGAAAACTTAAAGATTTTTGGCGAATTACACGAGTTACACAGCGCATTTTCGAATATTGTGGTTAACGCCATTCGTTACACACCGGCGCACGGAAAAATATTGATAAAATGGTATCAAGATAAAAAAGGCGCGCATTTTGAAGTAACAGATACGGGAATTGGGATTGAGCCCAAGCATATTGATCGTATCACGCAACGATTTTATCGCGTTGATAAAGCGCGATCACGTGCGCAAGGAGGCACAGGTTTGGGACTTGCTATAGTTAAGCATGTTTTATTACGTCATGGGGGCGATTTAGCGATTGAAAGCGTGCTCAATCGTGGTAGTACGTTTCGTTGTACTTTCTCCCCAAGAGGATAAGTATATTGCCTACGCTAGAATTATGCAGGATAATCGCTGGTGATTGCATAAGGGATGATGCCGAAAATGCAAAAAATATTGTATGTAGTTAATAACGCCGATTTTCTGATTTCGCATCGGTTACCATTATTAAAGGCTGCACATGAGCAAGGTTATGCAGTGCATGTTGCTTGTCCTGCTACATCAACGATACAAAAGTTAAAAGAAGAAGGCGTTACTCACCATGCCTGGCGCTTATCCCGTAAAAGCATCAATCCTGTTAACGAAATGCGTACTATACGAAATCTCTATCAGATTTATCAGCAGGTCAAACCCGATTTGGCGCATCACTTGACAATTAAACCTATTATTTACGGTGCAATCGCTGCACGTTGGGCGCATACTCCGGCAGTGATTAATGCGGTATGTGGTATGGGTTCAACTTATATTTCTAATTCGGTAAAATATCGCGTATTGCGTCAACTTACCAATCAGGGATTTTCATTTGCGGGCAAGCAAAATCGCAGCCGCTTTATTTTTCAAAACCAAGATGATCAAGATTATTTTATTAAAAATAAAATCACCCAGAATGAAAAAACCATTATTATTCCCGGATCTGGGGTTTGTATGCAGGATTTCCAACCCTTACCGATGCCTGACCGTAAACCCTATATAATTGTATTAGCTTCGCGCTTATTACGAGAAAAAGGTGTAGTCGAATTTGTTGAGGCGGCGAGATCACTGCAAACCGAAAAAATAGCACGCTTTGTGTTGGTTGGAGATATAGATTCTGGAAATCCCAGCACACTGTCACATGCACAAATTAATGCTTGGGTGAAATCTGGTATCGTGGAGTGGTGGGGATTTAAAACAGATATCCGAGAAGTATTCAGAGAAAGTCACATCATCTGCTTGCCTTCTTATCGAGAGGGTATGCCGCGCGTATTAATTGAAGCTGCGGCATGCGCGCGTCCCATCATTACAACCCATACCACCGGTTGCAAAGAACTCGTGTGTGAAGGAGAAAATGGGTATTTAGTTCCGATTAAAAATGCCCAGGCGTTAGCAGAAGCGTTTAAAAAAATATTACAAAAGAAACCGAATGATTTATGGAATTTAGGTTTAGCTAGCCGACGTTTAGTTGAAGAAAAATTTTCTTTAGAAAAAGTCATTGCTGAAACCATGGCGGTGTACCAAGAATTATTAAAGAGTACAGATGGACGATAAAAAATATCAGCGCAAAATTGCGATTATCGGATTAGGCTACGTAGGTTTACCTGTTGCAGTTGCTTTTGCGGAACGTCACCCAGTGATAGGATTTGACAAGAATCCAGCGCGCATTCATGAGTTGAAAACAGGATATGATCATACTGGTGAAATTTCAAAAGAGGTATTAGCACAAACACAAATTCATTTTTCTTGTGAACCGAATGATTTAGCCAGTTGCGATTTTTTTATAATTGCCGTTCCGACTCCGATTAATGCTTCGAAACAGCCAGATATGGAATCTTTATTCGCCGCTTCAAAATTAGTAGGTGGTTATCTTAAATTGGGCGATATCGTCGTGTATGAGTCGACGGTTTATCCGGGGGCGACGGAGGAGGATTGTCTACCCATCCTGGAAGCGTTTTCTGGATTAATCGCAGGTAAAGATTTTAAAATGGGGTATTCTCCCGAACGCATTAATCCTGGCGATAAAGCGCATACTTTTACGAAAATAACTAAAGTCGTATCTGCGCAAGATGCAGAATCTTTAGATATTATTGCGCATCTTTATGCAAGTGTAGTGACTGCAGGGATTTATCGTGCGCCGAATATTAAAACTGCAGAGGCAGCCAAGATAATTGAAAACACCCAACGTGATGTCAATATCGCTTTAATGAATGAATTAGCTATTATTTTTGACCGTATGCAAATTGATACCCACGAGGTATTAGCAGCAGCTGCGACGAAATGGAATTTTTTAAATTTTAAGCCGGGATTAGTGGGAGGACATTGTATCGGTGTAGATCCGTATTATTTAACTTATCAAGCAGAACAATACGGATATAAACCAGAAGTTATTTTGTCTGGGCGTCGAATTAACGATACAGTAGGAAAATACATCGCGCAGCAAGCTATTAAAAAAATGATTCACGCGGGATATACCATTAAAAATGCCCGTGTAGGTATTTTGGGTTTAACATTCAAAGAAAATTGTTCTGATCTTAGAAATTCTAAAGTCATTGATATTATTGAGGAGCTTAATGATTATGGGATTGAATGTTTGGTACATGATCCCTTAGCTCATCACGATCAAGCCAAGAAAATCTATGATATTAATTTACTGGAATGGGATGAGGTTATTGATGTCGATACGATTATTTTAGCAGTGGCGCATAATCAATTTAGGCAGTATTCCATTGAAGATTATCATCGAAAATTACGCCACAATTCTATTCTAATCGATGTCAAAGGGATATTAAATCCGCATGCCTGTCAGCAAGCGGGCATTGATTTATGGCGATTTTAAAAGCTTAAATTTTGTAAAAAGGAAGCGCATGAAAATTTTGGTTACCGGTAGTGCAGGATTTATTGGGTTTCATTTGGTGAAAAAATTATGTGAACGCGGTGACGAAGTTGTAGGAATGGATAATTTAAATTCTTACTACGACCCCAGTTTGAAAAAAAATCGTTTACATCAATTAACGTCGCAACCGAATTTTACCTTTCTAGAAATGGATGTGGCGAATCGAACCGAGATGGATCAACATTTTAAACGTGAAAAATTTAATCGCGTAGTGCATCTGGCAGCGCAAGCTGGTGTACGTTATTCACTAACCGATCCTTATGCATATATAGACGCGAATTTAGTGGGTTTTGGCAATATCTTGGAAAATTGCCGACAAAATGCGGTTGAAAATTTGGTTTATGCCTCGTCTAGTTCTGTGTATGGTGCGAATCAAGTGTATCCTTTTCGTGAAGATCACGCAGTGGATCATCCTGTTGCCTTGTATGGAGCAACTAAAAAAGCCAATGAATTGATGGCGCACGCTTATTCGCATATTTTTAATTTATCTTGCACAGGTTTACGATTTTTTACGGTGTATGGTCCTTGGGGGCGTCCGGACATGGCATTATTTAAATTTACGCGGGCTATTTTGGCAGGTGAACCCATCGATGTTTATAACTCGGGTGAAATGAGCCGTGATTTTACTTATATCGATGATATTGTAGAAGGAATTATTCGAACATTAGATAAACCGGCAAATTCATGCCCCGCGTGGAATCCTAAACAACCGATTCTTGGACAAAGCAGTGCGCCTTACCGAATTTATAATATTGGTTATGGAAACCCAGTTAAATTACTTGATTTTATTGCCACTTTAGAAGAAGTATTAGGAATTCCGGCGAAAAAAAATATGTTGCCGCTACAACCAGGTGATGTTGAACGTACGTTTGCAGATACCACCGAATTAGAAAAAGACCTTGGATATAAACCTAAAGTAAATGTACGTGAGGGTGTTGAGAAATTCGTCGCGTGGTATAAGTCTTATTATCGAGTTTAATTTATGTGTGGTTTTGCAGGCTTTTGGGATTTTAAACAAAATAACACTGCCGATATTTTAATGATTGCGCAACAAATGGGGCAGCGCATTCAACATCGCGGGCCCGATTCCAGCGGAATTTGGCGTGACCCGCATCTTGCGTTGGTGATGGCGCATCAGCGTTTAGCAATTCAAGATCTATCTCCACACGGAGCGCAACCTATGCAATCCCAATGTGGACGTTGGGTGATTGCCTATAACGGAGAAATTTATAACGCCAACGATTTAAAAGCTGAGTTGAAGATAATTTTACGCGGTCATTCAGATACAGAAATTTTATTAGAATCTATCGCTGCGTTTGGATTAAAAAAAGCATTAGAAAAAATCAATGGCATGTTTGCGTTTGCGTTATGGGATCAGCACGATAAATTATTATATTTAGCGCGCGATCGAATCGGTATTAAGCCTCTATACTGGGGATTTCAGCAGCAAATTTTATTTTTTGGTTCACAGTTAATGGCATTTAAAGGTCATCCGCACTGGAAGCCTAATTTAGATCGCGATGCTTTAATTTCGTATTTTCGTTTTAATTATATTCCCGCGCCGATGACCATTTATCAAGATATGCATAAATTACAGCCCGGACAATTTCTGGTAGTGAATGCGAGCGGAGCTTATCAATTTGAAACTTATTGGAATTTACAAAATCACATACAGCCACTCGCAATGGATGAAGGCCAAGCGATTGAGAGGTTGCATCGATTATTAAAAGATGCAGTGCAAAAACAAATGGTAGCGGATGTATCTTTAGGTGCTTTTTTATCGGGTGGAATTGATAGTTCGACCGTGGTTGCCTTAATGCAAGCACAAAGTTCAGCACGCATAAAAACTTTTTCTATTGGTTTTCATTCCGAAGAATATAACGAAGCAAAATACGCAAAAGCAATCGCGACGCATTTGCAAACGGATCATCACGAATTATATTTTAGCGCCGAAGAAGCAATTAAAATCATTCCTGAATTGCCGCGCTGGTATGATGAACCCTTCGCTGATGCTTCACAATTGCCGACATTATTGGTTTCCAAAATGGCACGCCAACATGTTACCGTTAGTTTATCTGGTGATGGAGGGGACGAATTATTTGCGGGATATACGCGCTATTTCTTGGCACACAAAATGCATCAACGATTTGCAGTATTACCTTTTTTCTTACGCTATCTCTGCGCGCAAAGTGTATTAATGCTGCGTCCGAATTATTGGGAATATTTGGCGCGTGCCATTCCCGCACGGCGTCGCCCGCAACAATTCGGTGATAAAGCGCATAAATTTGCAATGTTATTGAAGAACTGTCCTAGCGAATTTTATCGGGCTTTAGTGAGCATGTGGCCAAAACCTGCTGCACTAGTGCGCGATTCAAAAGAAAATTATCGATGGCCTCTGATTGCAAAAACCGATTTCATTAAAGAAATGCAAATACTTGATGCGTTGACTTATTTACCCGACGATATTTTAACTAAGGTAGATCGCGCAAGTATGGCAGTGAGTTTAGAGGCGCGTGTTCCCTTATTAGATCATCGAGTGGTGGAATTTGCTTTTCAATTACCATTAAATTTAAAAATTCGGGAAAATAAAGGTAAATGGCTGTTGCGACAAATTTTATATCAATATGTACCCAAAGAATTAATTGAGCGCCCGAAAATGGGTTTTGGTGTTCCCATCGATGAATGGTTGCGGGGTCCCTTGCGTGATTGGGCGCAATCCTTATTGGCGCGCGAAAAATTACAAGATTTAGGCTTGAATTATTTGCTCATTGAGCAAAAATGGCGAGAGCATTTAAAAGGACAGCGTAACTGGCAATATCCGCTATGGGGTGTCCTTATGCTGCAAGCGTGGAATGAAAATCAATCATCGATGTTTAGTTACTGAAGTGGAGAATATGCGTGGCGGAGAATATTTTAATTGTAATTGGTAATTTAAATGTGGGAGGTGCTGAACAACATTTATTACGCGTCATGCCAAAATTGTGCCATGAATTTAATATTAAAATCTATACGACAAATTTCCCCGGCGTGTTAGCAGATAACATGCAACGCCAAGGTATTCCTGTCATAGCGCCGAAAGGTTGGCGCTGGTTAAATAAAATAGGCAAGTTGGGTAAAATAATTTTGGCAGCGGTTTCATTAATTCAATTAATTGGGTTATTAATAAAAATGAAACCCAGAATCATTCATTTTTATTTACCAAAATCTTATATATTGGGTGGGGTCGCTGCATTCGTAACAAATTGTAAATGTTGGGTGATGAGTAGGCGCATTATTTATAGCGATCAATATAGAGCATCTTGGTTATTTCGAATCGAAAAAAAACTGCATAAACATTTAACCTATGCTTTGGCTTGTTCCAAAGATATTGAAGATGATTTATTGTCAGAAGGAATAGAAAAAAATAAAGTCGGAATTATTTATAATGGTGTGGAGATGTATCGTGAATTACCGACCAAACCTGCAGCACGCCAAGCCTTAAATTTACCGCATGACATTTGGATCATGACCGTAATTGCAAATTTATTTCCTTATAAAGGCCATGTCGACTTATTGGAAGCGTTAGCGTTAATAAAAAATAAATTGCCCACTGGATGGTTATTGTTAGGTGTAGGGCGTGATGGAGGTGAGCGCGCGCGCTTAGAAAATAAAACTCAAGATTTAGGATTGTCGGAACATGTGCGCTGGTTGGGATTTCGTTTTGATACTCCATTAATTTTAGCTGCAGCTGATATGGGAATTTCCAGCTCCCATCAGGAAGGTTTTTCCAACGCCGTTTTAGAAAGTATGGCAGCGGGTTTGCCAATGGTCGTCACGAATATTAGCGGAAACAATGAGGCGATAGTGGATGGGGTGAATGGTTTGATTGTACCCGTGGCAGAACCTGAGGCGCTTGCAGCTGCTATTTTGAAATTAGCTTTTAATCGCGAATTAGGGCAAGCAATGTCAACTGCTACTCTTCTGCGTGTGAAGACCTGCTTTTCATTGGATAAAGTCATTATTGATTATCAGCAGTTTTATAGAGGCTTGCTGAAGGCTCCCACCTCCCGCAAGCTGGTAGTCTAAGATCCTCAGGCGCCCCAAAGTTAGCTATATTTTACCTACTGTAATAGAAGGGTTTGATTCATGCTACCCAAACTGGTATTTGGTAACTCCCCAACCGATAGAATTCTGGCTTTCATTGAAGCTTTGAAAGCCCAAGGTTTTGCGGGTGAAATGAGTATGAGTGATTCAACTCGCTTAGTTATGTCCACCGATAATAGTGTTTATCAAGTTTTACCAGAAGCCGTATTATTTCCGAAAAATTTTCACGATTTACAAACGATATTTAAAATTTCACATATTCGTCAACAAAAAATATCTTTTACCTTGCGAGGAGGTGGTACCAGTACTGATGGACAATGTTTAGGAGAAGGTATTACCGTAGATTGTTCCAAATATATGAATCACATTAAAGAAGTTAATTTTGTTGAAGAATGGGTGATTGTGGAACCTGGCGTCGTGTTAGATCAATTAAATTGTTATTTAAGACCACACGGATATTTTTTTCCTGTAACTATTTCTCCGAGTACGCGTTGCACATTAGGCGGCATGTTGGGAACAAATGCTTGCGGACAAGGTTCCGCATTTTATGGGCGCATGTTAGATCACACGCTGGAAATTAAATCGGTTTTAATCGATGGCTCGGTATTAACGAGTAAAAAAATATCGCGAGCCGAACTTGCGGAATTAAAAGTTCAACCTGGACCTATCGGTCAGATTTACCGTCAAGTCGATGAGACGGTGACCACTCATAAAAATGAGATTGCACAGTTTTATCCTGAATTGCTGCGTTTGGTGACGGGTTATACTTTATCTGAAGTTTACGATGCTAAAAATAAAAATTTTAATTTAAATGCAATTTTAGTAGGGTCAGAAGGCACGTTAGCTACCACCGCGGAAATAAAACTTAACATTATTAAAATACCAACCTACAAAATGTTGGTGGTGATTCAGTACAGTCAATTTTTAACGGCACTAGAAGACGGTTTTTTACTTCTGGAGACAAAACCACAATGTATAGAAACGATCGATGAGAAAATAATAAAATTAGCGCGCACTGATATTTTGTATCCTAAAATTAAGAATTATTTGGAAAATGCTCATCCCATTCGTGGATTGAATATGGTGCAGTTTGTTGGTGATTCGTTAGAAGAAATTCAAAAACAAATAGAAAAATTGCAACACATTTTAATTAAGCAGCGTAATATTGAACGTTTGCATTATGAAATAATTACCGATGAAGCGTGTATTCATTTGTTGTGGGAGCTACGCAAGAAAAGTGCGGGGTTATTAACTAAAGATGCGGAGCATCGAAAACCGGTTCCAGGAGTGGAAGATACCATAGTTGCGCCTAAACAATTGGCGGCCTATATCCGTGAATTTCGCAATTTATTGGATGCTGAAGGTCTGGATTATGCGATGTTCGGTCATATTGATGTTGGCTGTTTGCATGTGCGACCCGCTTTAGATTTATCAGATCCGGACGATGAAGCGTTATTTTATAAAATATCCGATGCTGTTGCCAATTTGGTTCAACAATATGGCGGTGTAATGTGGGGAGAGCATGGCAAGGGATTTCGTAGCCAATATGTTCCCGAAGTTTACGGCGAAGTTTTATTTAAAGAACTTTGCAAAATTAAAAAAGTATTTGATTCTAACAATATTTTAAATCCAGGCAAAATTGCCACGCCAAATGGTAACCGACTGGAGTTAACTAAGGTTAGTGCGCCTAGAATACGGGGTTATTATGATCGACAAATCAATCCCGAGCAAAAAGCCGAATTTAGTTCGGCAATGTCTTGTAATGGAAATGGTTCGTGTTTTAATTACAGTAACTTTGATATGATCTGTCCTTCTTATAAAGTCACACGTGATCGTGTGCAATCACCGAAAGGGCGCGCGAGTTTAATTCGTGAATGGATTCGTTTGTTAAGTCATGCGCGTGATGAAACGTTAAAGAAAAAAATACATCCGGAACAGGAAAAACAGGATTTCTCGCATGAAGTGTATAAAGCATTACACGGTTGCTTGGGTTGCGGCGCCTGTCGCACGCAATGTCCTGTACATGTCAATGTGCCGTCGTTTAAAGCAAAATTTTTAAGCCAATACCATACTCGATATCAGCGCAGTTGGCGCGATAAATTAATAGCACATGCTGAAGAGTTGACAGCGTGGCAAGCAAAAATGCCGAGACTCGCGAATGCATTAACGCAAAATTTTATTTCACTATGGATTGCTAAGAAAATATTGCATTTAACCAGTTTGCCGTATTTAAGTTCCCCTCCATTGGCAGAGCTTACAAAGAAAAATAAAATGGTCCTGGTTGACGTCGATAAAGTCTATCAACATGAAAAAGCGGTGGTATTATTGCAAGATTGGGTTACTTCGTTCTATGAGGCAGAATTAGTTATTTATTTCTACCAATTTTTACAAATGCTTGGATTTTCAGTGCAATTGGTTAAATGGTTTGAAAATGGAAAAGCTTATCATGTAAAAGGCTATTTACATGAATTTAACGATATCGTATTAAAAAATACGCACGAGCTGGATAAAATCAAACAGAAAGAAATTCCTATAGTGGGTATTGATCCTAGTATCACTTTAACTTATCGCAATGAATATCGAGAATTTGCTGCGCCTGTAAAAGTGTGGTTAATTCAAGAATGGTTGGCACAGCAAAATATTTCTCGACGGAAATTAACAGCTCCAGATAAAAAACTTATTTTATTTATGCACTGCACAGAAAAAACGGAAGATATCACTCTAAAAAATCAATGGGTCGAATTGTTCGAAAAATTCGGTTTAAATTTACTAGTGGTAGATACGGGTTGTTGTGGTATGGCAGGAACTTATGGTCATGAAACCGAACATCAAGTTTACTCTAAAGCCTTATTTAAAATGAGTTGGGAGCAGTATATTCATCCTGAAAATATTTTATTGGCGAGCGGATTTTCTTGTCGGGCGCAAATGCGGCGAATGATTTCGCAAAGAGTTTATCATCCAATTGAATTTTTACTGTCACTTGATTTTCAGTAATTTGACTAGAAGGTCTTGCTTTGTTTCACAACATCCTGCCAGCCCAGACTCGGTCTTTTCCTATAAATTAGACAATTTAATCAATAAGTTAGTTTAGTGTTCTAGCTATCGGATTTTGATAGCTAGAATACTAACTCAAAGAACTTCCTGATGTATAACAAATTAGTAGGGCGAAGCGTCGAGATTGCTACGTTACAAAATCTTTTTGAATCTAATAAACCAGAATTTTTGGCGTTGTATGGTAGAAGACGAGTTGGAAAAACTTATCTTATTCGTCAATTTTTTTACGAGAAAAAAAATACGATTTTTTTTAACGTGACTGGATCAAAGGATGGTTCACGCGCTAATCAATTACTACATTTTATTCAGCAAATTGGGAAAGTATTTTATGGAGGTGTAGCTTTAGCCGTTCCAAAAAATTGGAATGATGCTTTTAATATTTTGACGAAAGCCATCAATAAACAAGCGCAAGATAAAAAAATAATACTTTTCTTTGATGAAGTTCCCTGGATGGCTACAAAAAAGTCCATGTTTTTGCTGGAGCTGGACTATTATTGGAATCAATATTGGTCTAATGATAATAGGATAAAGTTAATCGTTTGTGGTTCTAGCGCCTCGTGGATTATTCAAAAAATTATTAATAACAAAGGTGGTCTTCATAATCGCGTTACGAAACGAATTTATTTAGAACCATTTACGCTCACTGAGACTAAATCCTTTTTAGAGAGTCAAGGTATTAAACTTAAGCAACAGCAAGTTTTAATGATTTATATGATTATGGGCGGGATTCCCTATTATTTATCTCATATCGAAAAAGGATTATCGGCAACTCAAATTATCGAAAAACTTGCATTCACAGAGGGTGGAATTTTATTAGATGAGTTTGATAATTTGTTTTCATCTTTATTTGAACAATCGGAACTTTATATTCGGTTTATTAAAATTATTGCTAGTCGACGGTATGGAATTGGACAGAGTGAATTATTAAAGGCTGTTGGTAGTGTGGTTCAGGGAGGTGTGGGTATAAAAGTGTTAAGGGACTTAGAGGGCACGGGTTTTATTACAAGTTTTATGCCGTACGGACATAAGCGAGAAGGCATTTATTATAGATTGGTTGATGAATATATTTATTTTTATTATAAATGGATCGCCCCTATTCGAAGAACTTTGCAAAGGAAATCTTTAGATAAAGGTAATTGGCAAGTAATGCAAAAGTCATCGGAATGGTATAATTGGTTGGGATATGCATTTGAAGCGATTTGTTATAAGCATATTTCAGCAATCCGTAAAGCGCTTTCTATTGCTCCAGATGCTGTCGCAAACACATGGCGCTATGTTCCCCGCATAGGATCAAATATGCGGGGTTCGCAGATCGATTTATTGTTCGATCGAGCAGATGACGCTATCACACTTTGTGAAATTAAATATTGTGACAAGCCCTTTACTATCACAAAAGAATACGTGGATGTGTTAAAACGCAAAATCGAAGTGTTTAAAGAGCAAACCAAAACTAAAAAACAATTATTTTTTTCTTTTATTTCTATCAATGGAATAAAAAATAATTTTTACGCGGAAGATATGGTTAGTAATGTAGTTATGCTAGATGATTTTTTTAGAGATAAATGAACTAGCATGGATTAATAAATCAGGTTTTCGATAATATTTTACAGTTTGAGGCTTATTCGATATTTAAAATCAGTATGAGTGCTCTGCGATCCGGATTACAGAAGCCATGGTATTTAGGTTGAAGTAAAGCCCGCGCGGAGTGTGGACGGCTTTTCATTAGAAGGCGAAGGTTTTAAGCAAGAAAATAACGAAGAAATAAAACCTGGATGTGAGATTTCACGTAATTGTGATGCGCCATATAACATTAACAAAAGGCCACCAACGAGAGGCACTAAACTAAATGGAAAAGCGAGACCTACTACAGGTAGAATTAAAGATAAAGCGCCCCCCATAAAATATGAAAGGCCCAACCACAGGTGGAAATTGCCTACACTTTCACGCTCATCATAGAATTTACAACTGAGACATCCAAGAAGAAATGTCCCACCAATTACTACTCCTGTCGCCAAAAAAGGAATGCCAACAGGTGGTAGCAAACATCCGGCAATAATAACGCAACTCGATAGTGCAAGAATGAAATCTTTATTCATCGTTTAATCTCCTGTGTGTGTTAACTAATTATAAATGGAGCTGTCAAAATGAATATAGAAAAGTTTTACTTAACCTAGAAAAGTAACGGGAAAAAAAACGGATAGTTAAAAATTTATTAATCGTGCCTTCGTTTTTTGATTAACGTCGATTGTTGAGGTTACGGTGTGGACTCTCCAACGGCTTTTTTTCTTGTTCCTTAAAAAAGGTGTGTTCACCTGCAAGTTCAGAACTATATTTTGTTATGAGGCCCGCCAATGCTAAGAGTAATCCCGCACCAATAAGAATAAAATTGATGGGGGCTGCTAAGCCTAAGGAAGGAATTAACGATAAAACGCCTGCCATAATAAGGCCGAATCCCCAACTAAGCATCATATTTCCCATTAATTGCGGCCCACTATGAGATAAGTATCTAGTTTCATTCAGGGTCGCCAAATAACTGGTGACCACTCCGCCTCCAATAATCAACGTACAAGCCCACACGGGGAAAGCAATGGGAGGAGCTAAGGCAATAATCCCAGTGGAGATGATTAAACTTGAGAAACTCAATACTGTTAATGTGGAATATTTCATAAAATTTACCTAGTTTTTATTTTGATTATACGGGTGAGCTTGAAAATAATTTAACTTTGAAAGAATATTTTTTAACGAAGATGGGGATTCATGGGTTTAATATTTAAGAAAAGATTATCAAAATAGATTTGCTTGCAAATTTGGAAAACTCTTGTGTCCGATTTTTTCAATTAAAATCAGACACAAAATGCGCAAAAGCTGCTTTTGTGTCGTAACTATTGTTTATATGAAAAAAACACGCGGAATGATTCAATTAGGAACCCATTTACCATTCTGAAAATAGTGTACTTTAGGTTGCTCGGGGTAATGGACAATCACGGGCTCAGATTGCATTTTTTCTTTAAATAATCGATGTGCGTGTTGCTTACGTTTTTTTAAGCACCATAACGCACCGAGTGAAATTAAGAGAGTAGCGAGACCCGTCACCATAAGAATAATATTGGCCGGAAGAGCTAAACCAAAAAAGGGAATTAATGATAAAGTTCCTGCAACTGTCATTGCTAATCCGAGATAAGCAAAAAATTTAAATAATTGGATTTTATTTATATTTTTAATCTCGCCATGCGTAGCAGTTGTAAATAAGAGAAAGGAACCAAAGCCACAAATTCCAATTGCTCCCAAAACAGGGACGCCTAAAGGAGGTGATGCGGCCACAATTCCAAACGTGATCAGGCAAGCAGAGAACATCATTATTGGAATGCGTGGTATTTCCATTTTATTCTCCTTTAAATGAGATGCAGATAATTATAGAGGAGACATTAAATATATTTAATATAAAAAATATGTTATGTCTGCAAATCAACGATAAGAAAAATTTTCAATTAATAAATAATTAACTTGGCAAATTTTTTCTGAAGTTGCGAAAATAATTTATGTATAACTTGGAGAAAATGTGTTGCTAGTTGATACAGTCTGATTGCGTGATGATGGGAAGGGAGTTACATATGCGATTGATGATGAACTATACTTGGAATAACATACTGCGCCTAGTGCGAGTAGAATCGTAGTAAATCCCGCCAAAATCAGAATTAAGTTAACAGGTGAAGCTAAACCGAAAGAAGGAATGAGTGATAATAACCCTGCACCTGCAACCGCAAAACCCATAGTTAACAAAAACATTGCAGTGCCGCCTTTACATCCTAGCCCTCGGTAAGAAGCATATCCAGCACCCAATATTCCACTACTTAGTAGACAAATTTGTGGGAGTAATGCAAGTCCGATTGGAGGAGCAGCTGCAATTATTCCGAAAGCAACTAAAAAACTGGATGAAGTGAGAAGCGGTATTGCTACTTCTTTTTTCATGTTATGAACTTATTCGTGTGTGTGTGAAGGGTAATTATACATCTAAAAAGAGGAAAATGTAGCGATTTGAGCGCTGTTTAATATATTTTTATATTTCAACAGTTAATAATCAATTAAAAAAATGAATTATTGTATGAGCTTGGTGCTATGAACATTACCCCAAAATTATCTGCTGAATTTAAGATGGATCCCGGACAAAAGCGCTGCGCGCTTTTCCGGGATGACGGATACTGTGCTTTTTCCAGGTTCGGATTATTTACTAAATTGTAACGCTTTATGAAAACAAACTTGCGCTTGCACTTGTTCATTTAACATATCATGCAGTTTTCCCATTTCATAATACGCTTCGGGTGAGGGCTGCAATTTTATGCTGCGTATTAAGTATTCTTTTGCTTTGCCCCACAGTTTTTCGCGTCGACAGAGTTCGCCTAAACATAATAATAAAGCGGGATCATTGGGATGGCGCTTATACCAATTTTCCGCAGTTTGTAATTGTTTCATAGCTTCCGTATTTTCTAATTGTCCATACAGAGCAGCGAGCGGGCTGTGCCATTGTTTTTTCAGATAAGACTCAATGACTTGTTTTGCGATCGCATCTTGTTGATTGGATAATAGAGATTTGACGTACTGAGTGACAAACTCGGGGTCTTGTTGGTAACCATTGGGTAATGTTTTCCAATACGACATTAATTGGGTAGCGCCCTTCACATTTGCTTCTAATAATAATTCCCAATAAATCCTTCGTTCCAATTGTTGAAAATCTTTATCGGTTAATGCCCGGGTTTTTTTCAAGGCAGGCAATAATTTCTGACATTTGGACCATTCCCGTAATTCCACAAAAACATCGGATAATAATTTTAAGGTATGTCCGTGATTAGGGGCGATGCTATTTAAATGTTGTAGTGTGGCAAGCGCTTGCTCCCATTGTTTGCCTTCAATTTGTAGTTGGGCTTGGGTTAAGCCAATCGCAACCGTGGCATCTTTATCGGTAGCATGTGCGGCACGCAAGTAATTATCGCGACGATCATAGGCATTTTGCGCTTGCGCGGCTTTTGCTGCCGCTAAATAATCAATAAGCGGGCGTTTATTTAATTGCGCAGCTTTAACTAAAGTTTCTTCTGCGCGACTCCAATAGCCCTCTGCTAACTCACATAAACCTTGATCGGTTAAAACACGTGCTTTGCGATCGCGACGATAACTTTTCCATGCGTGATATTTTTTCCCAATCCGAGTGGTTTTGCCCAATAATCGAAATAAAATATAAAGCAAAATAAATAAAATGGCTAAAACAATGATGGCAAACCAGAGACTGGATTCAATCACCCACTTGTCATAAACGATTAAAATATAATTATGCGTTTTTGCCAATTCAATGCCAAAGAAAATTGATAACAATAAAATAATAAATGCAAAAATCAAATAACGCATAGGATTTTATTCTCCTTTGATTGGCTGCACTGAGGTAGGCGATGTGAGTTGGATATTCGCTTTATCAGTTAAAGGTACAGCCAGTAATTGTTGTATTTTAGCATTAATCGATTGTGATAAGGCAGGTGTCATGCGCAGAGAGCGCAATAGTGTTTGGGTTTGCTGAAGTGCTTGTTGATAAACTTTCGCTTGTGAATTTAATACCGCCCATTGTGCTTGCGTTAATTTCATTAAAATTTTCTGTTTCAATATAAAGTTTTCATCGGGTGATAATGCTAAAGAATTTGCGCTGTCTACTTTGTGAATGACAATAAAAGTTTTTAATTTTGCTAAATTTCTTTTTATATTTTCCCACCAGCCTTTGTTGGCGGATGGACTAGATTGATTGTTCTGCGGTGCTGGAGTCATAGAATTGGGTATTAAAGGAATTTGTTGGATTTGTTGGATCAGATTATCCAAATTAGCGAGCACTTCTGCTTTATTTACACTGGGTATGCGTTGCAGCGCTTGAATGTCTTGATTGATTTTTTGTTTTAATCCCTCGATCTCTTCAGTATTAAAACTTGCGAGTTGCTGCGCGGCAAATTGCAATAATTGTTGAGCTTGAGCAATATTGCCAGAATATTGTAATTGCAATTGGGCGAGTTGAATTAACTGATTAGCCTGTAATTTAGCTTGTTCAGCCGGTAAATTAGTGGTTTGTTTAATTAATTGTTCGACCTTTTCAGAGATTTTAGTGACTTCTTGGTTAATCGTCGTTTCGAAATTTTGTTGATGTTGCTGTGTTTGCAAATTAAATTGTTGTTGGGTATTTTGTAATTGCGAAATGGTTGTGTTCGACATATTTTGATTTTTGATCGTCCAAATCGCTATAATGAGTGCAATTAGCGCGAGCACAAAACTTAAGAAAACTAAAATCATGAGTGGAAGATTTCTATAACTCGATGTTGGTTTTTGAGAAACGGTTTTTGGTTCCAAAACAGGTTCGTTTGGCATAATCCACCTTAAAGTCGAAGTTAGAGTGAAACGCCAATCATTTTAACATCAATGCGAAGCGTCGGCAGCATTTGTGTGCCACTCAATAAGCTTGTCGAGAATTGCTTGGTCCGATGCATTTGCGGCCACTATAATTTCACGAAAACCGAGATGTTTTGCGGTGGCAACGTGTGCGGGATTTATCACCAGCGTGGGAACATTAAGTAGCCAAGAGGCTTTGGCCCCCATTAACATTTTATGCCAATTGCGTAATCCTTCTTCACTGGTTGTCACCGTCATATCAATTCTTGAGTATTGAGATAGATTTAATGTTTTCGGCTCCACAGTCGGGTTTCGACGGTAACAAACAATAGGTATTAATGTGGCGCCGCGCGCACATAAAGTATCTGCTAGTAACGGTCTAGGATTTTCTCCCGTGCAAAGGTAAATAATTTTATTTTGTACTTGTTGTAATATTGGGAGCTGCAACAAACCTTCGCTATTGAATTCATGCGGAATCGCAAAGACGTTTAGATTTAAATTTTGTAAAGTTGCTGCAGTGCCTGGGCCGATAGCAATAAAAAGAGGTTTATTCTTCAATGCTAGCCATAATTGTTGCGAATAAAAAGCAGCATTCGCACTTAAAAAAATAACGAGATCAGTCGTTTTTATGTGGTATTTAGAAATTACATGACTAATATCGATTCCTTGAATAGCAATGCTGGGAATTGAAATCGCATGGCCTCCTAAATTTTCAAGCATGCAGGTGAGATTGGCAGATTGATGCTGAGGTCGCGTCAAAATAATATTAAGATCATAGAGGGTTTTTACTAACATGACATTTACTACAGTGAATCTGGTGCTTCGTGTGTTTTGATTTTGCAATAACCGTAAGCGGGCGTTTCATATGGGTGTTCGTCAATTAATGCCTGTAAAACATCTTCTAGTAAGTAGTCTTCGCAAACGGTTTCTACTTTATATTCTTTTACTTGTTCTAATATAAATTGTGTTCCAATTGCGGGGTGACTTCCGGCTAATGCTCGAAATTGCCCTACTCCTAAAGTTTGCCAAGCACAGCAATCATAATTTCCAATTTTACCGGCACCTTTTGCAAATACTGCATTTTTGACGCTCTCAAGATGTGATTCAGGCACATAAAAATATATTTTATACATCCTAGTATCCAATATTTTTAGCTCGTCATTTAATACAGTGTAGAAACATTTTGTAGATTTTGCCAGTCATTCTCAGTGAATCTTACGATAAAAAAGCGCGCGCACCTTGATTTTCAAGGTCCCTTCCCGCTTGGATTCCCAATTCATAGGCTTTGTCATCAGGTCCGCTGATTTTGCTGACAAAAATTCGTGAACCATCTAAGGTGCCGACTAAGGCGGTTACAAATAGTTGTCTGTCTTTTTGTGTTGCATGTGCAGCAATAGGGGTAAAGCAATCTCCGCCTAAAAATACATTAACTGCGCGCTCAGCCTGCACACAGAGTTGCGTTGAGTGGTCATTAATGGTTTGCACCAGAGATTTAATGACAGCATCGTCAGCACGACATTCAATACCAATTGCACCTTGTCCTATAGCAGGAATTATTTTATCTGGTGCGAAATAATCGGTGATTTCCGCAGCCATATCTAATCGTTTTAGTCCCGCAGCCGCTAAGATAATGGCGTCATATTCTCCTTGTCGCAATTTGGCGACGCGGGTTTCGACATTGCCGCGCAATAATTTGATTTGCAGATCGGGTCGAGCAGCGAGAATTTGACATTGTCGTCGAGGGCTGGCAGTGCCGACTACAGCATTTAGTGGTAATTCAGAAAATTGTTTAAATTGATTTGCAATAAAAACATCGCGAGCATCTTCGCGTTTTAATATCGAAGCTAAACAAAGTCCTGGATGATCTTCTGCTGCCAAATCTTTTACTGAATGCACGGCTATATCCGCCTCGCCACTTAAAACGGATTGCTGCAATTCTTTGGTAAATAAATTTTTCCCGCCGAGGGTGGCTAAAGAAATATTCGGTGTGCGATCCCCCGTGGTGCTTTTTGCTAATAATAAAATGTTTAAATGCGGGTGCTTGGCTAACAGATGTTGTTTTACCCATTCGGCTTGCCATAAAGCTAATCGACTTTGGCGGGTAGCAATAATAATTTTTTGTTTGGCGATCATGGATGTGATTTAACTTTGTCGATGAAATCATCTTTTTCACGCCACAGGGTATTTAACCAGGCTTGAAATTGAATGCGATCTTCGCGGTTTTCGTGATAATGGCCCCAATTGACTTGGTCAATGGGAATGACTTCATAGTGACAAATAATCTTATCAAAATTACCGCAGCAGAATTGCCATAAAGTAATGACTTTCGGCTTATGAACAATTGTGGCATTAATGACTCCTGCCAAGTGTCCTTGTAAAACTTCTAATACTGTGGCTAAACCACCCGCTTTAGGAGGAAGTAAGTTGCGATACGGCGAATTTTTTCGAAGCCGTTTTTCTTCGCTAAATCGAGTGCCTTCTACATAATTGATAAGTGTGGTGGGATAAATTTTAATTTTTTCACAGGCTTTTCGCGTTGTTTCAACATCGCGTGTTCGAAGATTCGGATTTTTTCGAATTTGACTACTGGATGGGCGCTCCATAAAAGGATAACCCAAAATATAGGTGGCTAAGCCTGCGAACGGTAACGTCCACAATAATTGTTTTTTTAGGAAAAATTTAATGGGCGGTGTTTTGCGATGTAAAGCATAGCTTAAAATAAAAATATCCATCCAGCCGACATGATTGCTGATTAATAGATACGATTGATCTTTGCGTAAACTTTTCGGTCCGCTAATGTCCCATTTTTTATAGGAAGTCCAATACACCATAGCGAAAACGACATCGATCCAGTAAACGGAAAAGCGTTGCAGAAATAACATACCTCGGCGCTTCCAAGATTTGTTCGGAATAATCCATACCACAAATGCGATGGTATAAATACAAATAGGTAAGAAAATTGTAACGAATAATACAATGAATAAATTTACTATGCCGCGTAGCGGATACAAAAAATATTTTTTAATGCTTTGCAGCATGTTTTAGAATCCCACTGATGATGATTTTCCTGGTTTAATTGAATCGAGCTCTTTATAAATATTCGTAGACTTTTTTACGTAGGGTTTAAATAAACAGTTATTAGGATCGCTCGTAATACAATTTTTAAGACCGCCGAGATCTTTCGTCCAGTTACCACCATTGGGTGTGTAGCTTAAAGCGTGAAAACGTAAATTAACGGTAAATGTCATGTTATCGCCTTGATAGAGACAGTAAATGGTGCCAAGGTTCACCCCTTCCCACTGCGCACCCAAAAAACGTGTAATATGTTGAGCGAAAGAAACGTCGTAACTGCGAAACCCTTTTTGTTTGGTTGCCCAAAACATGGTGGAGGGATCTTTTACCAAATAATTGATGGGTGGGCAAGTTTCAAAGCCTAATTGCTCCCGATTTTCTGGGGTCACCTCGATGACGTGAGGTATTGCAGCCGAAGCGGTGCAAGCCAAAGTAATGAGTGTTATCGTTAGTGGGTAACGCATCCTGACCTCTTTCAGTAGTTGCAGTGAAAGACCTATTATAATACAACTTAGGCTGAAGCTATACGGCCTTGTAAGGAAACCTATGGCAAAGTTACATTTCTACTATTCAGCTATGAATGCGGGAAAAAGCACTACCCTTTTGCAATCCAATCACAATTATCATGAACGCGGTTTGGATACTTTGCTCTATGCTCCGCTGGTGGATACCCGGTATGGAGTAGGGAAGATAAGCACTCGTATTGGACTACAATCAGAAGCCTTATCGATCGCAGCAGATACCGACCTGTTCGCCGATATTATCTCCAGATACCAACAAAATACCAACATCAGATGTGTGCTCATTGATGAAGCCCAATTTCTTTCACAAGCCCAAGTCTTAGGTCTGACCCAAGTGGTCGATGAGTTGGACATCCCGGTTTTGGCCTATGGGTTACGTACCGACTATAAGGGCGAGCCTTTTGTGGGCAGTTTGTATTTATTAGCCTTAGCTGATCAGTTAATTGAGATCAAAACCATCTGCCATTGTGGAAGTAAGGCGACGATGAATATGCGGATCGATGAACACGGTCATCAAATTAAAACGGGAATGCAAATTCATATTGGTGGTAACGAAGCTTATGTTGCCACTTGTCGGCGACATTTTCGTTTAGGAAATTCCGGTTTGGCGCACAAGATTAAAAAAGCTATGCCGGTGTAGTGCTATTCTATATAATTTCTGACAATAAGCTGGTTAAGGTGGTGACGCAGGATGTCCTATTCAAAATGGCAACCATGGGTGGTTTGTTTTGCAGCCGCGCTATTTTTCTTCTTTGAATTTGTTCAACTTAATATGTTTAATACCATCGGTCCTGCATTGACGAAACAATTTAATATTAATGCACCTGAGCTCGCTAACATTTCTAATAAATATTTTTTAGCTAATATTATATTTTTATTTCCAACCGGAATGTTGCTCGATCATATTTCCACACGACGTGCGATTATTATTGCCATGTTAGTTGCAATTCTCTGCACGTATGGATTTGCATTATCTACCGAAATTTGGCAATTAAAATTAGCGCGATTTTTTACGGGCGTTGCGAGTACATTTTGTTTTTTAAGTTGCGTGCGCTTGGCTTCTCGTTGGTTTCCACCACGAAAAATGGCATTTGTGGTGGGATTAATTGTTACTTTTGCGATGTTGGGAGGTGTGGTCGCGCAAACACCTTTGGCCTTATTAAATAATGCAGTAGGCTGGCGAACGACTGTGATTATCGATGCCAGTGTCGGCGTTTTATTATGGATTGTGGTTATTTTATTCGTGCAAGATCGTCCGCCCAATTTATCGGAAGAGCAAGATATTTTGCATGCATCACTGAGCGGAAAAGAATTTTGGCAGAGCTTAGGCCAAACAATTAAAACAAAGCAAAATTGGTTAGCCGGTTTATATACTTCGTTAATGAATTTACCGGTTTTTGTGTTGGGCGCTATTTGGGGCGTATTTTACTTAACTCAAGTGCGACACTTATCGAGCAATCGAGCCTCGGTAGTTACCTCGATGTTGTTTTTTGGTTTAATTTTCGGTTCGCCGGCGATAGGATGGTTTTCAGATTTTCTACTTAGACGTAAATCGCCGATGATTTGGGGTGCCGTTTTTTCATTAATAATAGTACTTATTTTAATGTTTGCGCCGAATATATCGATGTTTTGGTTGGCTGTTTTATTTTTTGGTTTAGGTTTTATGACCAGCGCGCAAATTATCAGTTATCCTCTCATTGCAGAAAGCAACCCATTACCATTGACTGCTACTGCAGAAGGTTTAGCATCAGTTTTAATTATGGGTGGCGGATTTGTGCAGACTGTAGTGGCGCTTTTAATGCAAATAAATTGGGATCAGCATTATGTTCAGGGTGTCCCATTGTATTCTCAAGGAAATTATCTAATGGGTTTTTCAGTGATGCCCATCGCTTTTTTATTGAGTATTGTGTTGGCTGCGTTTGTTCGCGAAACTCAGTGCCGCTCCTATGAACACCAAAAATTTAATCATGAAGCCGTCTGATCAAGCTCCATCTTTTCAAGCATGGGTAGTATGCTTGATTGCATCGACTTTCTTTTTTTATGAATTTATCCAAATGAATATGTTTAATGTGATAAGCCAGGATCTGATGCAGGCTTTTCACATCAATGCCACTGGATTAAGTCGAATGTCCGCCTTTTATTTCGTAGCCAATGTCATTTTTTTATTTGCGGCGGGTACTTTGCTAGATCGATTTTCTGCACGGGTCGTTATTTTAATTGCACTAGCGATTTGTATTGTCGGTATTGTTTTATTTTCTAGTGCTACCGAAGAAATTTCCGCGACGATTTATCGATTCTTTATGGGGGTTGGTAGTGCATTTTGTTTTTTGAGCGTCATTCGTCTAGCGACACGGTGGTTTCACAAGTCTCACTTAGCATTAGTCATTGGTTTATCTGTCACGATCGCTATGTTGGGCGGAGTCGTTTCGCAAAAACCTTTGAGTTTATTAGTGCAGGCTTTAGGGTGGCGCAAGGCTTTATTAGTGGATGCTGCTTTAGGCCTTGTGATTTTTGCTTTAATTTATGTTTTTGTTCGAGATTATCCGCCCGAATATCGTGAGCAGCGAGAAAAAGAATTAGCTCATTTTACTGAGATGGGATATTGGAAACGATTAAAAGCAGCTTTTTTAAAATTACAAAATTGGTTTGGCGGTATTTTTGCTTGTTTAATGAATTTACCGGTTATTATTTTAGGCGGTTTATGGGGCACGCATTATTTAGAGGCGGCTCATCGTATTTCGCCACAAGCAGCGCCGAATATTACGCAAATGTTATTTTTCGGCACGATTTTAGGTTCGCCTTTTATGGGCTGGTTTTCAGATCGTATTGGTTTGCGTAAATTGCCGATGTTGCTGGGAGCGGTAATTTCATTGATGATCATTTTGTTATTATTAAATTTAAATCACCTCCAATTTTGGTCTTTATTCTTTATTTTTTTTGCGCTAGGCATGTCGACGAGTGCGCAGATCTTAGGTTATCCCGTCGTGGCTGAAAATAGTATTCCAGCCATTACGGCGATGTCAGTCAGTGTGGTGAATATCAGCGCTCAAGGTGGTTTGGCTTTAATAATGCCCTTATTCGGATTTTTAATGGATTTACATCATAACATGGTGAATCATTCCGCCCCGATTTATGTGGGTGCAGATTTTGTTTGGGCGATGTGGCTATTTCCAGTGGGATTTATCATCGCTATATTAGCGGCGTTAGCGTTACGAGAAACGTATTGTCGTCGAAGAGAGGATTAACATGGTCCATTTAACGGTATTTCAATATATTTTATTTGTTGTCATTTTAATTGCAGCAGGATTATTTGCGGGTTTTTCTGGCTCTTTTTTTGGTGTTGGGGGCGGAACAGTTTTAGTGCCTGTGTTGCTAGCCGTATATACCTATTTGGATCCCGCGAGTCAGTTGCATATGCATCAAGCCATTGGTGCCTCACTCGCATTAATTGTATTTAACACGGTTGCAGCTGCACTTCGGCATCTTAAAGAAGGTTACTTAGATTTAAAATTTTTTCGGGATTGGGCAATTTGGACTTTAATCGGTGCTATCATTGGTGCAGTGATTATGGTGTATATCACCGCTTTGGCGATTAAAATATTATTTACGATTTATTTATATGGCGCGATTTTATTTGAACTATTAAGAAAACCTAAAAAATTCGGTGATCAAGATCATGCGGAAAGATTACCAAAAGGGTCGACAAAAATTATTGGCGGAATCGTTATTGGAACGGTTTCGTTAATATTGGGATTAGCAGGTGGTACCTTTACCACGCCTTTTTTAATGGCATTTGATTATCCGATTAAACGCGCGATGGCAATTTCAGTTGCTGGTGGTATGATTATTGGCGCAATTGGAACGATTGGAGCCGTTATTGCAGGCTGGGGAGTGTTTGGACGTTTACCTTGGTCATTAGGTTTTGTGAATTTAATTACGGTTATTATTGTTGCGCCCTTTATCATATTGAGTTCGCCATGGGGAGTAAAAGTTTCCAATCGACTACCGAATAATATGTTGCGTTGGCTGTATTTATTATTTTTATTGGTGCTGGCTATCTATATGACTTTAGAATTATTTAATGTATTTTAATGCATTAAGATTAATTTAATCCGCTCATGTTAGATTGTGAACTTAATCATTTTATTAAGTTGGCAATGATGCAGCCCAAAAAGCAACTATATTTAGTATTAGATATCTCCGCGCTAAGAAAACAGGTTATTTATAGAAAGGGCGATGTGTTCGTTACTGCTTGGGAACATAATATTAAAACTGTTAAATTGGTTCGAGCGATTGTTCGAAACACGCAGAATTTTAAAGAGCGCTGTGGAATTTTTTTAGTGGCTAAGGATATAGAATTAGATTCTGTACTCAATGCAACCTTGATGTGGTTAATTAATTATTTACCCCCAGCTTTCTTCGTGCAGAATGATTTCATAAAATTACCTACCAATAATGAGGGGAGCTGGGACCTCACGGATTTGGAAAAAGTTACAGATATTACCGGTGATAAAATAATATTGGTATCTCGGGATTTAAAACCGCTAGAGAGTGTGCGACAAAAGAAAGGTCTTGCCATCCCATGTCTGAGAGGTGGTGAACTGGAAAAAAATGCAGAAGAGAAATTAAAATTACTCGAAAATTCATCTTGCCCCATTCATGTTAAAGTGGATATCGATCAAACGTTGCTAATGTGGATTCCAACTTTGGAGAATCAGCAAAGTGATCCTTCCGCTTTAATTTTAAATGAAGAACTCATCGCTTTTTTGTGGCGAGTTCAAGCGCAATCCTGTCAAAAAAGTTTCGCATTCATTACAGCGAGACTTTGTTGTGAGGAAGACATGAGTGGTGCGTCATCGTGTTTTTATGCCTCATATAAGGTAAAAAACAAACTCTTAAATATGTATAACATCGATTTTATTCTGACTAAAGAGTGTTATACAAGTATAGAGCTTACCGGTATGAACAAAGATCAACTCATTGAAAACGAAATTCTGACCGGCAATAAAAAATGTATTTTATATATTGATGATTCACCAGCTGAATTAGCAAAAGTAATCCAGTTGCAAAAACACTATCCCAATGAGATTGTCATTATTCAATGTCATGGAAACGGAGATTTTTACGCAGGAGCAGGAGACCAGGTTCTTCAGTTTATTGCAAATAATTCGAATGCCCCGGCGCCCCTCGTTTTTTCACGAAGCATTATTACATTAAATCGACAACCTGATTTGAAGTCTGTACAGGAGTGTAATATTACTCTGTCGCGACCGATGTAACTAATTCGCATAATGATTTTTGAATGCATTCGACGGCATCATCAATTTGGTCTTGTGAAATCGTTAATGCGGGCATTAAACGAATAGCGCGGCCTCTGGAATCCACACTTAATATGCCGTGCTCTAAAAATTTAAGCGCAATTTCACGCGTAGAAATGCGATCGGTATTAATTTCCATTGCAATAAATAAACCTTTGCCGCGAATCTCTTTAATAAAAGGATTTTGAATGGCGCGTAATTTATTTAAAAAATAACTGCCGTTGATGAATGATTTCTGCATTAAATCTTCCTCGAGCAAAATATTTAATGCTGCAGTCGCAACTGCGGCGGCGAGCGGATTCCCTCCTAAAGTGCTGCCATGTGTTCCTTGGGTTAAAACATCTAATAATTCACTACGGCCTAAAAATACTGAAATTGGGACCAAGCCTCCGCCTAATGCTTTGCCTAACATGACTCCATCGGGTTTAACATTATCGTGCTCACAAGCGAGCATCGTTCCGGTGCGACCTAAACCTGCTTGCACTTCATCACATAATAAAAGAACCTGATTTTCTCGACAAATCGTTTCACATTGTTTTAAAAATCCTGGGCTTGGAATGATGACACCGGCTTCGCCTTGTATGGGTTCCACTAAAAATGCGACTGTATTTGGCGTGATTGCGTTACGTAAAGCATCGGGATTGTTGTAGGGAATAATTTTAAATCCGGGTGTAAAAGGCCCAAATTGATTTCGATATTTAGGTTCGGTCGAAAGTCCAATCATACTAATCGTGCGCCCGTGAAAATTACCTTCACACACGATAATTTCAGCTTGATTGTCAGGAATATTTTTATGAATGTATCCCCATTTGCGGGCTGCTTTGATTGCAGTTTCGACGGCTTCGGTTCCGCTATTCATCGGAACCGCTTTATCTTGTCCTGTCATCTCACAAATTTTTTGTAAAAACGGAGCCAGCTGATCATTATGAAAAAGCCGAGAAGTCACTGTTAATTTCTGCGCCTGCTGCATTAACGCTTCTGTGAGTCGAGGATGACAATGCCCATAATTCACGACCGATACCGCACTGCTTAAATCTAAATAGCGCTTGCCATTTTGATCCCACACATAAACGCCTTCCCCTCGAGTTAAAACGACGGGAAGTGGGTTAAAGTGTGGAGCGCTATAGTTTGACTCTATTTTAGGCATGTCGTGCATAAGCTTGTCCTTGGTGGTTTACGCTATTATGCATGATGTTTTATAGAATTTGGAATATAGACCGTTTCTAATATACATTGATTTCATGGCCTAACCCTTATTCCTGGGAGTCATTACAAAAAACGCTTAACATTCTCTTAAGCATAAAGGATTACAATGGTATAAATTGTATCCCTTAGATGAGAAAAGTATGCCTGCAGCTATATCCCAACCATTGGTTCTAGGTCCAGAAGATGCGTTATTGAAAAACAGTCATAACGAAACAGTAAGCAGGAACCGTAGTGGAAATTGGTTGATCGTCTTAGACGCTTCTAAAGAGGATGCACTAACTCAGCAGGATACCTTCCTGCAGGATATAGGGCGTCGAGATCTCTACATAAACGGCTTAAAGACCAATGTGGATAACGGCGAAGCTAAATTAAAAGAAATTTTCATGGCGCAGGGGTTTTCCCTACGTGACTTTGAATCAGTAAAACAACACTATAATCAACATTTGGCAGATTGTTTTTGGGCTCAAGCATTGACATGCACAACACCATCACAAGCTATTCGAATTGACACGCAGCGTCTGCATTTTTTTAAAAAAGATGGGAAAATTTATTTAGAATCACTTATTGCTGATATTTATTCGAAAGAGTTGCAAGATGGGAAAGTAGAAGTACGAATAGATCTTCCTGGAAAAATTAAATCAACATGTGAATTGACTGAGAATGGTTTTCAATTAAAACAAGTCGAATTTAGTAACACTGTATTACGGGATTTCTGTTTATCAGATATTCCTATGAAAATTACTTCAGGTGTTATGGAGGAAGCTAAAGATCTAGAAGAGCAGGCCTGGCAAAAGAAATCCTTGCAATTTACAGAGCGCTTACAAGAGCGTAGTGAAATATTAAGTTTGGATTTAGATGATACGACATTTAAAAATAGTAACTCCTTGCCGAATCCATTTCAATTGACGCCCGAATTACTAACGTTAGCTTACTGGTATCAATCGCAAGGGTTGCCGGTAGTGATTAATACTCATCGTTGTATAGAACAAAGTTTTCAAGCTTTCACGTTAGGTTGGGCAGCTGGAAAAAATAATTTAGAACAATTTACATTTCATTATCCGTATGAATTATTATTACAAAATCAAATTCAAGTTACTCCAATTACTGCATTAGATCCAGCAAGCCCAAAATATTATGAACAACTCGTCGAATATGAAAAAAAAGTGGTAGACGAGCTCAAGGATAAAGAGATTATTGAAGATGAGCATCGGCCTACCTATCAATCTGAGTTAGTAGAGGTACAAGGGGAATTAAAAATAAAGAACAATGATAAAGGCAATGAATATAAAAAACCCGCCTTTATGATGATGCCTCCACTGGCAAATACATCTCAAGTTCACATTTATCATGTGGATGATAGTGCTGAAGTTAATGCTGGCATTGCGCATGATTCAGAATTAAAAGATCCAGGTGGTATTACCGTAACGCCATTACGGGTTACTAAAGAAAAAAATACATTCCAAACAGCACAAAAGACCATAGCTGAAAATAGTCTATTGCATGATGCGGCACAACGTCTTCTGTTGACTCAAAAATGGAGCGGAAATCTTTTACAGGATTTGGCGACGATACGTTATCTGCTCGAACAAAATAACTCATCGACTAAATTGCCTGAGTTAATTAAAAATTTCATGGACGAAAAATTTGATAAATTAAATTCAGCACAGCAGCAAGCTTTTTTGCTCACTTATTTCTATCATTTACCAGCTGAAGATTTAAATGTGGATGCAACACCGAAAATAATAAGCAAATTGTTAACACAGTGTGACTCTCAGATGCTACCTGATTTGAAACAACATATAACGAAAACTTTAAATGAATATATTTCGCAATACAAAATTGATCGCACTCAATTAGAGCTAAAAAACGAAGATGAACCTGCTAGTTCAAACCAGACAGAAGTTGCTAACGAAACTCGCATCGACGTTACAAAATTAGCGGCTAACGCTCGTGCAGCAGAATCCGAGGGAGCCTCCCCAAACCGACCATTAGCAAACAAAATTGCTCTGGGAACAGGTTATGCCGTAGGAATAAGCGCCATGGTTTTGGGTGCGTTGGTATTAGCTGGAAGTATAGCAACTTTGCCAATAGGGTTTGGCGCTTTAGGCTTACCGATTGGTTTGTCTTTAATAGCGGGTGGGCTCGCTATATGCGGTGCCACGGGCTTTGCTCATCTCCTACTTAATCGTAGCCATGCTCAAGTAGTAGACGATATAGAATCTCAGCCAACAACAAAGACCGTGTCGCAGGGAACCAAAAAATTGGATCTCACTGTACGTCCTGGCGGTTTGCAAGAAACAATACAAAATGATGCCATTCCACCAATTTCAATTTTAAATCCACCTCCTTCCATGATTGTTGAAAATGCGAAGAAAGTAGCAAACAAACCTCAACCTTCCGCACAGCTACTTAATAAATTCGGCCTCATGGCTCAAGAAAAAGGTATGCCGATGAGTGAAAATCACAAACAGTCCAATCCTTTAAAAAAAGAAAAAGAGCCGGCGATGAGTGCAAGTCCTTCCAATAAGCTCAATCCTTAATTCTATCTTCATAAATATGTTTTTATTTGTTCCTATTTGTTGCATAGCGAGTCAAAATTATATATAAGTACAGATTAAATTGATTTAATTAATTCCACTCTTAGAAGAAAATTAAATATATGCGTGGGGTACTTATGAAGTTTTTAATATTTCCTGAAGTTGATTCTGATGAAAAGAAAATAATTAATTATCTTAAAAAAGGCTCCTCGGAAGATTTTCCGAAATTTTTTGAAACCTTAAAACGAATTACCACAGAAGAGCAGGTATTAGATATTGTAAAAAAAGTGGAACCACATCTAAAAAAAATAAATGCAAGATTAACTGATCGTCAACATAAAGAATATTTAAAAATATTTATTGGCGGATTTCATTTTACTAAGGAAATGGTAACGCCGCGAGCACATGATATGTTTCGACATCTCATTAATTTTTGGGAGGATCTTAAACCACCTAGACTTACTGAGCTTTTTAAAGAAGTTAATGAGGAAGAGAGAAGATATCAAATCGAACGATATTTAAAACTGGGTGCGTAAAAAAAGAAGTTTATATTACCTCTAAATTCGCAAAACTCGCCACTAACCATTTGCTTCCATGTAAATCGAATTTAACTTGTAAGCGGGTATTATCGCCTTTACCTTCGTAATTAATAATGACGCCGGTGCCAAAAGTTTTATGCTTAACGTGTTGTCCTATGCGATATCCGCTGTCTTCTATTTCGTAATTCGGCATTTCTGCTTTGGGTCGAGAAACTTTGGCGCGCACACGTTCATGTTGAATTAATTCTTCCGGTAATTCGCTAATAAAACGTGAGGGCTCGGAAAAACGTTCAGTACCGTGTAATTGCCGGCATTCAGCATACGTCAAAACTAATTTTTCCATCGCGCGGGTGATGCCGACATAACATAAACGACGTTCTTCTTCGAGACCATTCGCCTCTTCTAGCGCCATTTTATGTGGAAATAAACCCTGCTCCATCCCGCTGATAAAAACGAGCGGAAATTCTAGGCCTTTTGCTGCATGGAGTGTCATTAAGCTCACACAATCTGTATGTGCGTCGGCTTGATCATCTCCAGTTTCGAGTGCGATGTGGGCTAAGAATTGTTCGAGCAGCGGAAGATTATCATCTTCAGGTTTAAATTGCGTAGCCGCATTGACTAATTCTGCTAAGTTTTCAACGCGCGACAAACCTTTTTCATTTTTATCTTTTTTATAAAGATCTAATAAACCGCTTTGTTCGATCACAATATCCGTAAATTCGCCGAGTGGAACGGCTCGACTATCAGCGAGCTTATTAATTAATTGAATAAATTGCGCAAGTGCAGAAGCAGCGCGCGCGGGTAATTTTGCATTTGCTAATAAAAATTCGGCAGCTTGCCAGAGTGAAGTGCTATTATCGCGCGCCATGATACGCAATACATTTAATGTGCTTTCGCCAATGCCGCGCGTAGGGGTATTGACGATGCGTTCAAATGCAGGATCATCTAATCGATTGGTGATTAATCTTAGATAGGCAACCGCATCTTTAATTTCTGCACGCTCGAAAAATTTTAAACCGCCATAAATACGATAAGGAATTTGCTTATCGATTAATTGTTCTTCGAGTACGCGTGATTGTGCGTTGGAACGATATAAAATAGCAACTTCTTTAGCAAGGCGACCTTCGCGTAACCATTGTTGAATTAAATTCGTAATGTAATAAGCTTCATCGCGTTCATTGAAAGCTTGATATAAACTAATTAATGCACCTGCTTCACCTTGACTCCAAAGTTCTTTTGAAAATCGATTTTGATTCTTGGATATCACCGCGTTGGCAAGACTTAAAATATTTTGCGTAGAACGATAATTTTGCTCCAAATTAATGGTCATTACATCAGGTAATTCTTGGCTGAAGCGATGAATATTTTCAATGCATGCCCCACGCCAACTATAAATAGATTGATCGTCATCGCCGACGGCAATTAAATAATTATCGTCCGCTTTTAAAGTTTTTAGCCAATCATATTGAATTTTATTCGTATCTTGAAATTCATCGACTAAGATATGGCGAAAACGTCGTTGATAATGATCTGCAATTTGGGGCTGATTTTGCAATAATTCCAGCGAGCGTAATAATAATTCTGAAAAATCCACTAAATTACTTTGACGACACATATTTTCATAGGTTTTGTAAATACTTAACATGGTGTCGATAAAATAGCTGTGATCGTAATCGACGACCTGATGCGGACGACGTCCCGCTTCTTTTTCTTTATTAATAAACCATTGCGCTTGTTTGGGCGGCCATTTTTTTTCGTCGATATTTAATTGTTTTTGGATGCGGCGAATTAAGCGCAACTGATCATCTGAATCAATAATTTGAAACCCTTCGCTTAATCCGGCTTCTTGGTAATGCAGACGTAATAATCGATGCGCCAATCCATGAAATGTACCGATCCACATGTGTCTCATCGAATGTCCTAATAAGGATTCTACACGACCACGCATTTCGTGTGCGGCTTTATTGGTAAATGTGACGGCTAAAATAGAGTGGGATGGCACATGAAAATGCTCGATTAACCACGCCATGCGATGCACTAATACGCGCGTTTTTCCGCTACCGGCGCCGGCTAAAATCAACAAATTACTAGGGTCTGCAGTGACCGCTAAGTATTGTTGCTCATTCAGTGTTTTTGTCAGATCGGAGTTACTCATGGCGGCCATTGTAACCGATATAAAATGAAAAATCTTGTAGACTATGCTTTTGTTTTTCGCATAAAAAATGCGGACAATAGACCGATCACAGAGATCAAAACTAATATCCACATTGCATTTCGATAGCCATGCAATAGGTGGGAGTGCAAGCGTAAAACCGTACCTGTAATCGCTAACCAAACGGTGCCACCCATTTCCTGTAAAGTAAAAAATGTGCCAGACCCTACACCCATATGCGCTTCTGCTAAAGTTTCCATGGCAGCCGAAATACTAGAACTCCAGGCAAAACCAATACCCAAACCAAATGTCAGTGTTGCGATCATTAAATAAATGAAAGGGGTTTGTGGATGGAAAACCATTTGTGTAAATGCAGAGATCAATAAAAAAATAAATCCTAACGTAATTAAAATTCGAGGTCCGAAGCGATGATAAAGTCGCCCAGTAATTAACGAAAAAACGGCGATGGGTACTGTCACGAATAATGTGATCGCACCGGTTTCTGCGGCAGAATAATGGCGCACGTTTTCTAAATATAACGGTAAAACAAATAATGCCGACCAAAAAAATCCGATTAAACAAGCATTCGCAATTGAGGCCATAAGGAAATTGCGGTCTTTAAATAATTCTCCACGCACGATGGGTCGGGCCGTCTTTTTCTCGATTAGCACTAATCCTAATATTGCTAAAACACAAATAAGCCACAGAATTCCGATTATCCAGTGCGCCCACAGCTGTACTTGGATTACCGCTAACACAAAACAACTGATTGCAATCGCTAAAAATATCACTCCCGGCCAATCTACTTTAGGTGCATTTTCATCGCTCGAAGATTCCGGTGTTAAAATCCACAGAAATAGTGCACTTATCACTGAAAATGGAATAATAATTAAATACATCCAACGCCAACTTAACCAATATGCGATCAGTCCACCAAAAAGAGGGCCAATCGCCATCGCTAAGCCGACAACTGACATTAAAATTCCGATAGCGAAACTACGCTCCTCCGGTGGATACACATTTGCAATAATCGCTTGTGAAACTGGAATTAGAATGGCACCTCCCAGACCCACTAAAGCATAAGCAAAAATAATCCATGCTGTATGAGGTGCGAGGCCAGAGATCAACATTCCGATGATGAAGAAGCTGATTCCGATAAAATATATCCGTTTGCGTCCGTAAATATCGGCTAAACGTCCACAGGCGACTAATCCACTGCAAATAACGACGCCATAAATATTAATTATCCACTGCAACTGCGTGACTGAGGCTGATAAGTCTTTGCCGATGGTGGGTAACATCGGGTAAGTCGCCGTAAAAATCATGGGAAGGGAACAGACTCCCAGACACATGGCAAACAAAATAAGATGACGCTTGTAATTTAACACGTGGCTTCCATGCTGAGTGAATGATATAAGAAATTTGCTAGGCCTGGCTCATTGCCAGAATTTTCCCGGATCAAAGCGGGCTACTTAAACATAGAAGAAGTGCCTGGTCTTTTCAAGCTAAAATCAGCGTTGACAGGCGCTTTGCAAATCGCCATCATCTAAATTTTTTGGAGCAGGGTATGGCTAACACAAAACCGCGCTTATTGACAGGTGATACTCCCACGGGAAAATTACATCTTGGTCATTGGGTTGGATCGTTAGAAAATCGCGTTAATCTGCAGGATGATTATGAGTGCTATTTTTTGTTAGCGAATATGCATTCTTTTACGACTCAAGTGGCACGACCACATGATATTCGACAAAGTACTTTAGATATTGTACTTGATTATTTGGCAGCTGGAATCGATCCCCAGAAAAGCGCGGTGTTTGTCGAATCTGATGTGCCTGCGATTTATGAATTAGCCACTATTTTTAGTATGTTAATTCCGTTTCCGCGATTAATGCGCAATCCCACCATTAAAGATGAAATTCGTGATAAACAATTAGGTGATAATTATTCGATGGGTTTTTTGTGGTATCCCATTTTACAGGTCGCCGATATATTAGCTTTTCAAGCGGAAATTGTACCTGTTGGTGAAGATCAAATTCCGCATTTAGAATTAACCCGCGAAGTGGCGCGACGTTTTTATCAAATGTATTGTCAAGTCGATGCGGAAAAAGCCAAAGCCTATGCAGAAAAAACCGATAGAACCGAAGATCAATATTATTATGATCACGGAAAAATATTTCCAGTTCCGACGCATTTATTGGGACGGGTGCAGCGTTTAGTAGGATTAGGTGGTCCAGGACCACACGGTCAATTATATAAAATGAGTAAATCCTTAAATAACGCGGTTTTTTTAAGTGATGATGCAGATGCGGTGCGCAAAAAAATTATGAATATGTATACCGATCCCAAACGCATGCGGGCAACGGATCCCGGTACTGTTGAAGGAAATCCCTTATGGATTTTTCATGATACATTTAATGCGGATAAAACATGGGTCGAAGAAGCAAAACAGCGTTATCGCGAAGGGAAAATCGGCGATGTCGAATGCAAGCAAAATTTGGTGACGATTTTAAATGAAGTGATAGAGCCGATGCGTGCAAGACGCAAAGAATATGAAAAAGATCCTGCTGAAGTTTTAAAAGTTTTACGCGAAGGCGCTGAAAAAGCGAATAAAGTTGCAGCGGATACTTTGCAGAAAGTAAAGAATGCAATTGCACAACTTTATTAATGTTGATATTAAAGGAAACTAGGCGTTCCAAATCATGAACAGCAGTTAGTTATGATCGAAACATTAGTAAAAAAATTGCGAATTTCAAAAAAATATTAATATTTATGCGCGGGTAATTCAATTTTTTTATTTAATATCCACAATGATTGATACAATACAAATGCTCACGTTGACAGGCTGTTTTATGATGACAAGGCATCATGGCAACTGCGAGAAAATATCCGAAAGTTTTTCTCGGTTTTTTGCGATGCATCATGCGTTCATTAACATAATCGTTATACGTATTTTTGGCTTGTAAGTTCGCGTTAATTAAACATTGTTCGAGCATACGATTGCGGTGATTACTGCAATTTACTAAAAATTCTTGGCAGCGCATGCTACATGATCGTTGTTCGTAAGAAATGCCGGTGAGAGGAGGAGAATAAACTTCTGTTTTACAACCCATTAAAATAAAAGACGTGCAAATAAGTAAAAGCATCCTTTTCATGATTGTCGCCTTGGGAAGTTTAAGATATTTTAATTGTAGCCTAAATTCAGGATTTTGGAGGATATTTTAAAACGACTTGCCAGAAAATGAGGAATAAAAAGATTCGCGCCTCGGGGGCGCGAATCTTGAGCACGAGTTAATATCGATAATGGTCGGGTTTAAAAGGACCTTCGGCTTTAATTCCAAGGTATTTTGCCTGATCATTACTCAATTTTGTTAATTTGGCACCTACGCGATCTAAATGTAAACGTGCGACCTCTTCATCTAAATGTTTTGGTAACACATAAACTTTTTTCTCGTATTTATCGGGATGTTGCCATAACTCAATTTGCGCTAACACTTGGTTAGTGAAAGAGTTCGACATTACAAAGCTGGGGTGACCTGTGGCGCAACCCAGATTCACTAAACGCCCATGCGCTAATAAAGTGATGCGTTTTCCGGTTGGAAAAATCACTTGATCGACTTGGGGTTTAACGTTATCCCATTCGTATTTTTCAAGTGAGGCTACATCGATTTCTAAATCGAAATGTCCAATATTGCTCACGATTGCTTGATCCTTCATTTGTAGCATATGTTCATGCGTAATGACGTGTTTGCAACCGGTTGCGGTCACGAAAATATCGGCTTGTTTTACGATATCTTCCATGGTAACCACTTGATAACCTTCCATCGCAGCTTGTAATGCACAAATCGGATCAATTTCGGTGATATAAACCGTAGCGCCTAATCCTCTTAAAGATTGCGCACAGCCTTTACCAACGTCACCATATCCACAAACTACGGCTTTTTTACCAGCGATCATGACATCGGTTGCACGCTTTAATGAATCAATTAAAGATTCGCGACAACCATATAAATTATCGAATTTAGATTTCGTCACAGAGTCATTAACGTTGATTGCGGGAATTTTTAAGCTACCATTAGCGGCCATTTCATACAAGCGATGAACACCGGTCGTGGTTTCTTCAGAAACGCCTTTAATATTCGCTAATAATTGCGGAAATTTTTCATGTACCATTTGCGTTAGATCACCGCCATCATCCAGCAGCATATTAGGCGTCCAACCATTAGGTCCATGAATGGTTTTTTCCACGCATTGCCAATATTCTTCTTCGGTTTCTCCTTTCCACGCAAATACAGGAATGCTTTTTGCAGCGATTGCAGCAGCGGCATGATCTTGCGTTGAAAAAATATTGCAGGATGACCAACGTACGTCTGCACCTAACTCGATTAAAGTCTCGATTAATACTGCAGTTTGAATGGTCATATGCAAACATCCTGCAATGCGAGCTCCTTTTAGCGGTTTAGATGCGCCGAATTTTTTGCGCATCGCCATTAAACCGGGCATTTCGGTTTCAGCGATGGCGATTTCTTTGCGGCCCCATTCAGCTAAGCTGATATCAGCCACTTTGAAATCTTGAGCTGAGGTTGAATTTTGTGTTGCAACTGTCATTTTGTATTACCTTATTATCTTTGTTTAATTACGCAACTGAAGACAACTTAGCTTCTTCACGTAATATTTGCGCTTTATCGGTTTTTTCCCAAGAAAATTCCACATCGCTACGTCCAAAATGTCCATAAGCAGCGGTGTCTTGATAAATCGGGCGCAGTAAATCTAAAGATTTAATAATTCCAAATGGAGTTAAATCAAAATGCGCGAGCACTAATTGATTGATGCGTTCGAGCGGAATTTTATTAGTGCCGAAGGTATCAATATTAATGGAAGTAGGTTTAACAACACCAATTGCATAAGAAATTTGAACTTCGCAACGATCAGCTAAGCCGCTCGCTACAATATTTTTTGCAACGTAGCGTGCAGCGTAAGCACCAGAGCGGTCAACTTTAGAGGGATCTTTACCGGAAAAACAACCGCCGCCATGACGAGCCATGCCGCCATAAGAATCGACAATAATTTTTCGACCCGTTAATCCACAATCGCCAACAGGTCCACCAATAACAAATCGACCAGTTGGATTAATAAAATATTTAATATTTTTAGTGACCCACTCTTTCGGTAACACGGGTAATATAATTTCTTCCATGACTGCTTCGTGCAAAGTCTCTTGTTTAACATCGGGATGATGTTGAGTGGAGAGAATTACGCTGTCAATTGCAATGGGACGATTATTCTCGTATTTTAAAGTAATTTGCGATTTAGCATCGGGTCGTAACCAGCTCAGTTTTTTAGATTTACGTAGTTCGGCTTGGCGACGTACTAAACGGTGAGCCAATGTAATGGGGGCGGGCATTAATACATCTGTTTCATTGGTTGCGTAACCAAACATCATGCCTTGATCACCGGCGCCGAGTTGTTGATCGCTACGATCAACGCCTTGAGAAATATCGCTAGATTGTTTACCGATTGCAGTTAAAACCGCACAGCTTTCGTAGTCAAAACCTAAGTGAGGGTCATCATAGCCTATTTTTTTGACCGTGTTGCGAACGATCCCTTCAATGTCCACCCATCCTTTAGTTTGAACCTCACCCGCACAAATCACCATTCCAGTTTTCACTAATGTCTCAAATGCAACTCTGCTATAGGGGTCTTGCGACAATAAAGCATCTAGCACGGCATCAGATATCTGATCTGCGATTTTATCAGGATGTCCTTCTGATACAGACTCAGAGGTAAAGTACGTGATGTTGTTACTCATAGGTCCTCACTGTTAATGAATAATAATTAAAGTTCAACATATTAAAGGATTTTAAACTGCTTTGCACATATCTTTGCGGTGAATGACGAAAGGCCAAGCCTTAATATGGAGAACATAATGAGCATATTATACCACTTGAAGTAGGGTTTGGGACAGTTGGAGGCTCGTAAAAATTAAGCGTAATTTCTCGTTAGATTTTAATTTTCTTTATTTTGTACGAGGATTTTTATTTGAATCTGATATGAGAAGAGGCTCATTATTACCGACTAATTGCGACACCTAATTGTTTTACTGTTTCATGACCGCTATGAAAATGCATATTAGTTTGTGCAATTCACGTTGGTAGGCTCAAAAGCCTAATACAACAAAATTAAATTTAATTTTCATTGTGAACGCCGTTTAAAGTTTTCGAAAACTCACTGCTAAACGATTCCAACTATTAATCGTAATAATTGCCATGGTGAGATCCACCGTTTCTTTTTCATTAAAATGACGCAGAACTTCTTGGTAAATATCATTCGGGGCATGTGTTTCTGATAACAGTGTTACCGCTTCTGTCCATGCTAATGCAGCACGCTCACGTTCGGTAAATAAAGGGGATTCTTGCCAGACAACCACCGCATATAATCGACGCTCAGATTCACCTTGTTTTCGAGCATCAGCAGTGTGTAAGTCAACGCAGTAAGCACAACCATTAATTTGTGATGCGCGCAGTTTTATGAGCTCAAGTAACGATTTTTCTAATCCACATTTATTGACGTAGCCTTCCAAACCAATCATTGCTTTTACAGCATCGGGAGCGATTTTAGAATAATCAATGCGTGAATCCATTTTAATTTCCTTGTTAGTCATGGTTGATTATCACTATATAAAAAAAGGTTAAGAAAAACACCTGAAATCTGTTTTTCGCTTGCACATATCTTGAAATCGCAAATAGCACTTTAAATAGGGGACCGTTATAATACGTGCTATTGATTGAAAGGAGAAAAAAATGAAAATAAATAAAATTGTATTATCGCTTTCCATTAGCCTGGTAGCTTCTAGCGCGTTGGCGATTACTACCACAGTGGTTGCTACCAATCATTCCCCGGCTCCCGTTTTTAATACTGTGAAACCAGCTGCAACTGTTGCTACCGTTTCAACAAACGTACCGACTCAGCCACCTAAAGCAATCGGATTAAATTTATATGATGCTCCAGTAGAAAATGCAAAGATCCTAGCAACGGTGGAACCTGATCATGAATTTATTCCTATTTTCAGACAAGGAGAATGGATTAAAGTCGGTGACCCCAGCGATGGCAAAGTGGGTTGGATTAATCATCAGCAATATCGCCAAGCGGTGAAGTCTTGGTATCAACCCAGCATACAAACTGTATATATTACTGGTAATAAAGATAAAAGCGGTAAACCACAAATTAATATTGTTGCTTATAGCAACGGAAAAAAGTTAGAAGGTAAAGAAGCAGAAGCGTTATATAAACAAATTCGCGTTGAGCAACAACAGCAAAGACAAATGATGAACCAAACTGCACAACAAATTAATGCATTTATGCAACGACAAATCAGCATCATAGATCCTGATGCTGACAATTTTGTCGATCCGGTGATCACGCATTCGGAGAATGGCTTTGGAGTAGCTAAAAAACCAGCCGTTGAAAATAAACCTAAAGCTTCGGCTGCGCTAACTCGGTAGTGTTCTATGTGACGCAATTGAAAATTGTAGATTGCGTCACAATTTAACTATTTATGAATAGCGTTAAAAGCCTGTTGTAAATCGTTCTGTAGGTCTTTTATATTTTCGATACCCACCGATAAACGAATTAAACTATCAGTAATTCCTAAAGCGTTGCGAATTTCTGTTGGTATGGTAGCGTGAGTCATAATTGCAGGATGATTTACTAAACTTTCTACACTGCCGAGACTTTCTGCTAATTGAAAAATTCGACAAGCAGATAAAAAACGTTTGGTGTTTTCGAGATTACACTTTAACTCCACCGAAATCATACCGCCAAAATAACGCATTTGCTGTTTGGCTAATTCATATTGCGGATGATTTTTTAATCCAGGATAATATATGCGTTTTACTTGTGGATGGCTTGCCAACCACTCTGCTAATTCCAGTGCATTTTCTGAATGTCGTTCCATGCGAATAGCCAACGTTTTCATTCCGCGCAGAGCCAAATAACAATCGAAAGGACTAGGAATTGCGCCAACCGCATTTTGTAAAAATTGCAATTTTTCACTGAGCGCATCATTGTCGCCCACGACTACTATGCCACTAATAATATCGGAATGACCATTAATGTATTTGGTGGCTGAATTCACGACCAAATCGAATCCGAAATTTAATGGTTGCTGCAATATAGGGGTAGCAAAAGTATTATCACAAACCGTGATAATTTTATGTTGTTTCCCAAGCTGGGCGACTTCTTTTAAATTCACAATTTTTAATAAAGGATTGCTCGGTGATTCAAGCCAAATTAGTTTGGTATTGGATTTAATGGCGTTTTTTATTTTTTGTAAATCCGTGAAATCAATAAAAGTAAATTCGATACCCGCCGTTTCTTTGCGCACGCGCTGAAATAAGCGATAAGTTCCGCCATACAAATCATCCATGGCAATCACATGATCGCCGGGTTTTAAAAATTCTAAAATAGTAGCTGAAGCGGCTAATCCTGAAGCAAACGCAAAGCCACGCTTGCCATTTTCAATATTTGCCACGGCGCGTTCATAGACAAAACGGGTAGGATTTTGTGTGCGTGAATATTCAAATCCTTTATGTTCGCCAGGCGCTGCTTGCACATAAGTAGAAGTGGCGTAAATTGGCTGCATAATCGCACCGGTGAGCGGATCGGGTTCTTGCCCGCCGTGAATTACGCGTGTTTCAAGATCATAAGTTTTGGCGTCATCTAGCATATTTTAAATCTCTTAAAGGAATTTATGGGTTTGCATCCATTCATCATCCACGAATTTTGTTAAATAATTTCGGATGGAATCTGGTAGGATAACTAAGCAACGTTGATTTTTATTTAATTGTTTGGCGGCATGTAATGCGGCCCAAACTGCGCCACCAGAAGACCCGCCAACCAATAAACCTTCTTCGCGTATGAGTCGTCGCGCCATATTAAAAGAATCTTTGTCATTAATTTTAATATATTCATCGACTAATGAATTATCTAAAACATCGGGGAAAAAATCGTAACCGATTCCTTCTACTAAATATGGTTTAACTTCCACGCCGCCACCGAGAATTGAACCGATGGGATCGACACCGATAATTTTTATTTTTGGATTTTCTTGTTTTAATCGTTTTGCGATTCCGGTAATGGTTCCACCGGTTCCTACAGTGAGAACGACCATATCTAAATCAGTACCCATGTCATTTAAAATTTCTTGGGCAGTATGATTAAAGTGCGCATTGGGATTTTCCGGATTACCATATTGATCGAGAATATGTGAATTGGGAATTTGTTGCTGCAAACGTTTCGCTAACGAAATATGGCTTTCTGGAGATTGGGAAGGTGCTTCTGTCGGTGTTCGATAAATTTTGGCACCTAAAGCTTGTAGCACAACTTCTTTTTCGTGACTCATTTTTTCCGGCATAGTGATAATCACTGAATAACCCTTTACCGCACCGGCTAATGCAATACCAATACCTGTATTCCCAGATGTGGGTTCAATCAAAGTATCTCCAGGTTTGATTTTACCCTCGCGTTCTGCAGCTTCAATCATCGCATATCCAATACGATCTTTTACCGAACCACCCGGATTCATGAATTCACATTTTCCATAGAGTTTGCAATCTAGAGTCTGGCCAATTCGATTGAGACGCACAATAGGAGTGTTTCCTATAGATTCTAAGATATTGTTCAATAACATGATTTATTTAGCCTATGGAAGATGGTATAGATAAATTATAGAAGTACGGTATTCTTTTTTCATAGTACAGTATACTACAATATTGGATAAAAGAATTAAGAGGTGAATCAATGTTAGATTCAAAAAATATTAATGAGCTTGTGAAAAATCTTATGGACTCATTGCCGTCTGGAGTAACGAATTTAACGAAAGATATCGAGCGTAATTTTCAAGGTATTTTACAGTCAGCATTTAAAAAAATGGATTTAGTCACACGTGAAGAATTTGATGCACAAACCAAAGTATTATTACGCACCCGAATGAAGCTCGAACAATTAGAAAAACAATTGCAAGAACTCGAAAATCGACGTCCATAAAATACTATGTCGTTTGCAGTTGTCTTCAGTCGCGCCAACATCGGAATCCGAGGACAATTGGTTGAAGTGGAAGTGCATTTAACTCGAGGATACCCGATATTTTCGATTGTCGGTCTTGCCGATACTGAAGTTAAAGAAAGTAAAGATCGTGTTCGTAGCGCTATTATTAATAGTCAATTTGATTTTCCGAGTGAGCGTCGCATCACGGTTAATTTAGCTCCTGCAGATTTACCTAAAGAAAGTGGCCGCTACGATCTTGCGATTGCATTAGGTATTTTGGCGGCATCTTATCAGATTCCGAAAACCTATTTAAATAATTATGAATTTGTCGGCGAATTAGCCTTATCCGGTAATTTGCGACCTATTCAGGGTGCGTTACCGATGGTGATGGCGACTAAAGCGGCTAAACGTGCGGCTGTTTTGCCGAAAATAAATGCGGAAGAATGCAGCCGTGTTAACGGCGTGCAAATTTATTCGGCGGATAATTTAATAGGCGTCTGTCAACATTTAAAGGATACTCAGTGTTTAACACAGCCCGAAAAAAGCGTAATAAATTGTAAATTTGAATACGAAGATTTAGCCGATGTAAAAGGTCAGCTAATTGCGAGGCGCGCATTAGAAATTGCAGCTGCAGGTGGGCATAGTGTTTTGATGATGGGGCCACCCGGCACGGGTAAAACGATGTTAGCAAATCGTTTATTAGGAATATTGCCAGAAATGACAGATCAGCAAGCACTCGAAGTTGCATCGATTTATTCATTACGTTTTCCAAAATCAGAAAACAATTGGTATCAGCGTCCATTTCGTGCGCCGCATCACAGTGCCTCCAATGTGGCATTAGTGGGTGGAGGTCATTATCCAAAACCGGGTGAGGTTTCTTTGGCGCATCATGGCGTTTTATTTTTGGATGAATTACCCGAATTTACTCGCCTTGGTTTGGAAGCTTTACGGGAACCTTTAGAAGCAGGACAGGTTAGCATTTCGCGTGCCGCCTACACCGTGGAATATCCCGCAAAATTCCAATTAATTGCTGCCATGAACCCTTGTCCTTGTGGATATTTTGGTGATGAAAGTCAACGTTGTCGATGCTCTCCCGAGCAAATTACGCGTTATCAAAATAAATTGTCCGGGCCTTTATTGGACCGCATCGACTTACATGTTGAGATGTCCCCAATACCGACTCAAGCATTATTTAATATTTCGCCGCAAAATCAGGAAAAAAGTGTTGATATTAAAAAGCGGGTTTTAGCAGCGCGAGAAAAACAATGGGAACGAAATAATAAATTAAATGCAGACTTAACCAACTCCGAATTAAATTGCTGCTGTGAACTGCTGCCCGATGATCAGAGCTATTTACAAACCGCGATCGAGAAACTAGGATTTTCCGCTCGTGCATATCATCGAGTTTTAAAAATTGCGCGTACGATAGCAGATATTAGCGAAAGCTTCAACATACAACGTGAGCATTTGCAAGAAGCCTTAAACTATAAAAAATTAAAACTGTGATATTACAGAGAAACCATTTCGACATTTAACGCGTTAAACGATGTATGATACCGAGAGCTTTATTGAGCATTGGATTTTTTTCTTCGCATGCATTTACTTCAATCCTGCATTGTTGGGAAAATTCGAGCGTGCGATTTACAAATAGCCGACAACTCTTATCATAAGGGGGTGTTTTCGGTTGCTCTTGTTGAACAAGTGCAATTCCAATTGCAGTAATAATAGAGCATCCGATAATAATAACTGCTGCACCAGGACTAATAGAAAGACCCACCGCAAGTCCTCCAATAATCCCGAGCAAAGCAATTAATAGACAGATGGCATAAATACGGTGATTCGGATTGGGATGATTGAGATGAGTGGCAAGTGTATTTATTTTTCTGCTTAATTGATTTCGCGTAATATCAAAATACTCACGCTCAAACAGAAGACTAGAATTCCCTTTATATACACCTATTTCTGCTAAATACTTTTTGTAGGCGTGTTGGAGTTGCTGACATTGTTTATAAAGATTGGACATTGCCTGAATCACTTTTTCGAGCTCTTGCTGTTGTTTGGTCAGATGAGCTTGATTTTTTGCTTCATTCACTTTTTGTAAAGCAGTTTCAAATGCAACTGTAATCTTATTATTTCCGAACGAGAAGGAAATTAATAGTTGTTGCGCGGCACGTAATATTCTTTCGGACAATAGATTAAGTCCTATATTGTTTTTTGCGCTCGTAAAAAAAATGTCATATTTTTTTTGCTCTGCTAACAGAGATAGTGACCGCGAGACCTCTTCGTTTTGACTATCTTGTTTGGTCCCAACTAAAATAATTTTGGCATTTGGACTACTTGTTTCTGCATCATTGATATATGCCTCTAAATTTGAATAAGGCATGGTTAAATCACAACAAATAATAAAGAAATGAGTTTCTTTGTAATAAACATTAAGGTTAGTAGTTTTAAAAATGGGCGTTGATGGTGGCGGTTCATAGAATTGTAAGGTAATGTCTGCATCTCGGTATGCTTTTTCATCAAAGCCTAAATAAAGAGTCGGTATATATTCCGTTGAGTGTGGAAGTCCCAGCATTGCTTGTATAAGCGCTGTTTTTCCTGATTTTGTATCACCAAGAAATACGAGTTTATAAGTCGCCATAAAATTCCCGTAGTTTAATGGACCTACAAAAAAGCTTACATTACTCCGAGAATAAAGTATTTGGGAAAATAATTAAATTTAAATTAATTTGACTGACGTTGGGTAAATATTTTTGTGGGTAAGGCCCAGCCCACTAACAAACAAGCAGCAGCAAATCCGCCGGGTAACCAATTCCATTCTGACACAGGAACATGGTTTATTGCATCAGCAATGATTACTCCCAGCGTGATAATCAAAAATCCTGTACCGATGCCTAGTAAAAAAATCCGCTTGGTATTAATCGTAAATTCAGGGATGTTAACTTTAGAAGCATTGCGTTGCTGTTGCCAGCGAATATTCTTTAAAACGTCATGCAGGAGTTGTGGTGTTTCAACGATTTTTTCTGCGATTTCAGGAAAATTTGCGGCCGTTTTTTTTGCCAGATTTTTCAAACTGTATTGTTTGCGAATCCATTTTTCCACATAAGGTTTACCTGTTTCCCACAAGTCTAAATCGGGATAAAGCTCACGACCTAATCCTTCAATGGCTAATAAGGTTTTTTGTAATAACATTAATTGTGGCTGCACTTCCATATTAAATCGCTCAGCGGTGCGAAACAAATGTAATAGTAAACTGCCGAAAGAAATATCTTTTAGAGGACGTTCGAAAATAGGTTCGCATACTGCGCGGATCGCGGATTCAAATTGATCGACTCGAGTGTCAGCTGGAACCCAACCAGATTCCACGTGTAAAATCGCCACTTGACGATAGTTGCGTTTAAAAAAAGCGTGTAAATTGGCAGCTAAATAACGCTGATCTTCAGGGCTCAAGGTTCCCATAATTCCAAAATCCACACCGATATATTTTGGATTCTGCGGGTCGGTATTATCGACAAATATATTCCCGGGATGCATATCCGCATGGAAAAAACTATCGCGCAATACTTGCGTGAAAAAGATTTCGACGCCATATTCGGCTAATTTTTTTAAATCAGTACCTGACGCTTTTAATGTAGCAATATCTGAAACTCGAATGCCATGTATGCGTTCCATTACCATCACATTTGAATGCACATACGGCCAATAAATTTTTGGTACATACATCATATCTGAGCAAGCAAAATTACGACGTAGTTGTGATGCGTTACTCGCTTCGCGGACTAAATCTAATTCGTCAATGAGCGTGTGTTCAAATTCCGCAACTAGTTCAACTGGTCGTAAACGTCGACCTTTACGCCAAAAACGCCGCGCAATTCTTGCGGCCATGTACATCAGCGCAATATCATGTTGCAGAACTTTAGTGAGGTTGGGGCGTAACACTTTAATTATAACTTCGCTGCCGTCTAATAAAGTTGCGGCATGTACTTGTGCAATTGAAGCTGAAGCCAATGGAGTTTCTTCAAATGCACTAAAAACTTCATGAATGGGTTTATGTAATGCGTGTTCGATAATTTGTTTGGCTTGATACCCTGGAAAAGGGGGAACTTGATCTTGTAATTTTGCTAATTCATTAGCGATATCATCGGGCAACAAATCGCGACGCGTTGATAGTAACTGACCGAATTTCACGAAAATGGGGCCTAATTGTTCGAGTGCTAATCTTAAAGATTCGCCGCGGGTTTGTTTACTTTGAATAAAACTCCACGGATTTAAATAACTAATTAAACGCAGTAGATTGGAACTTTTACCAATAACGGGTCGCGTTAATCCATGACGTAATAAAATATAATTGATGCGTAATAATCGAAAAAACTGGAACGGCCTAATCATGGAATATTCCTTGGCTTCAGTAAAAGCTGTAGACGCGCTTGTGCACGTTCAACCGCGTGCCGAATTTCTGACACGTCCTCGATAAATTGGTTAATTTCAGCTTTAGATGGAAGTATATTGGCTTCAAATTGTAAATATTCTTTTAAATTGCGTTCTACAGTTTTATTGGTTTGTTGTGAAATATTTTTTAATTCGCGCATGAAATTTCCCATTTTATGCGCGATACCATCGCCAAGGTATTTCGAAAGATGTTCTTCCCAATCAATATCCATTTCCGCCATGATATTGCGAATGGCTTCGCCAGTTTCTAAATCACCTTCAACTTGAATTCGATTTTTAAATAAGCTGGAATTGCTGCCTTTTTGCAACCAAAGGTAAAATAATGCATCGAGCTTTCCTCGAATTATGGTATCGGCAGAACCCTCAATGGTAGATTGCAAGTTTAAACCCTGTGGTTGCGGCATAATGTAAAAACGTAAATTCCAATCTTCAATATTAAGCTCAATGCGTTTGCCGTCTAATTTTTGTAGGCGTGCAATTGTGTCTGAATCTAACTGTAAATAAGTATTCAAAATTTTCTGCAAGCCAGTTAAAAACATCGCGCGCATTAGTATTTTTTTCCTCTATGGACTGCCACAATCCCACCCGCCAAGTTATGATAATCACAATCTTCAAAACCAGCCTGTTCTAGCATAGATTTTAAAGTATTTTGATTAGGGTGTTTGCGAATGGATTCTGCTAAATAACGATAGCTCTTTTCATCATCTGCGACATATTTTCCGAGCGTGGGTAAAATTTTAAAAGAATAGACATCGTAAAGTTGTTTGAGACCAGGAACCACTGGTTCGGAAAATTCTAAAATAATTGCGCTACCACCTGGTTTTAAAACCCGAAACATTTCTCGTAATGCCTGATCTTTATCGGTGATATTACGTAAACCAAATCCAATGATGATGCGATCAAAATAATTAGCGTCAAAAGGAAGATGTTCGGCATTCGCTTGAATGACTTTCACATTGGTCGAGTTATTTTTATCGAGTAAACGATCGCGACCGATTTCCAGCATGCTGCTATTAATATCTGCTAATACAATTTCACCTTTATCACCAACCAAGGGAGAAAGTTTAGCTGTGAGGTCTGCAGTACCGCCCGCTAAATCCAAAACCGTTTGTTCACGCTGAACATTCATCAGTTGGATGGCTTTAGATTTCCAAAGACGATGGACTCCAAACGACATTAAATCGTTCATCAAATCGTACTTTTGTGCGACGGAGTGAAAAACCGAAGCTACACGCTCCGTTTTTTCGTCGACGGGAACCTCTTCGAAACCGAAATGAGTTGTGGATTGTTTGTCTTTATTCATGTCGATATCTTACCTGAGTTGGGTGCTTGTGAGCTACAGAGACGTAACCCCGGATCGAAGCTTCGGGATTCCCTGGATCTATGATCCAGGCTACGAAGAGGTGTAGCCCGGATCGAAGATCCGGGATTTCCTGCAGGCTACTGAGATACCTGAATCATTACAGAATATATCGACTTAAATCTTCGTCCTTGGCCAGTTTATCAAGCTGGTCGTTAACATAAGTTTTATTGATTGTCATCGACTCGCCGGGTTTATCGCTCGCGTCATAAGAAATTTGCTCCAGCAATTTTTCCATCATCGTATGCAAGCGGCGGGCGCCAATATTTTCGGCGCGATCATTCACTTGAAATGCAATTTCCGCTAATCGTCGAACACCGTCTTCGGTGAAATTAATATCATAACCCTCCGTTTTTAACAGCTCGATATATTGTTCGGTTAAAGAGGCTTTGGGTTCAGTTAAGATCCGCACAAAATCATCCGCAGTTAATGCTTTTAATTCCACGCGAATGGGAAATCGCCCTTGTAATTCCGGAATTAAATCAGAAGGTTTGGCTAAATGAAATGCACCGGAACCAATAAAGAGAATATGATCCGTGCGAACCATACCGTATTTAGTGAAAACCGTGCTGCCTTCTACTAATGGCAATAAATCGCGTTGCACCCCTTCACGCGAAACATCAGCGCCCACGGTTCCTTCACGACGGACAATTTTATCGATTTCATCTAAAAATACGATACCATTTTGTTCGACGGATTCTACGGCTTGCGCTTTAATTTCGTCTTCGTTAACGAGTTTTGCTGCTTCTTCTTCTTTTAAATGTTTTAACGCATCTTTTATTTTTAATCGACGCGATTTAGTGCGTCGGCTTGCCATACTTTCCATCATATTTTGTAATTGGCCCACCATTTCTTCCATTCCCGGTGGTCCCATGATTTCAAAACTTGCTGAGCTACTTAATTCAATTTCAATTTCTTTATCATCTAATTCACCCGTACGTAATTTTTTACGAAATAATTGTCGAGTGGCAGAATCTTTTTCTGAGGATTTTGAATCAGAATCAGGTTCATTGGTAAAACCTGCAGTGGCACGAGTGGGTGGCACTAAAATATCAAGAATCCGTTCTTCCGCAGATTCTTCTGCTTGCGCCCGCATGCGCGCCATCGCTTTTTCTCGTGTGCGCTTAATGGCAATATCAATTAAGTCTCGAATAATTTGTTCAACATCACGACCCACATAACCCACTTCAGTAAATTTGGTGGCTTCTACTTTTATAAACGGTGCATCGGCTAAATTAGCGAGACGACGAGCGATTTCGGTTTTACCAACACCAGTCGGTCCAATCATTAGAATATTTTTGGGTGTAATTTCTTGGCGTAATTCTGTAGGAACTTGCATGCGGCGCCAACGATTACGTAACGCGATCGCAACTGCGCGTTTTGCTTCGTGTTGTCCAATGATATATTTATCTAACTCAGCGACAATTTCGCGTGGAGTCATGGTGGCATCAGTAGGGCGAGAGGCTGCAATCATAGATTTATCTGGCATAATAATCTTACCTATATAATTATTTCTAAATTAAGTTTCGCTGGGTAATTCTTCAATGGTGAAATGTTCATTGGTATAAACGCAAATTTCAGCTGCGATTTTTAAACTGCGTTCGACAATTTTGCGTGCATCTAATTTCGTATTTTCAACCAAGGCGCGAGCAGCGGAAAGCGCATAATTTCCACCCGAACCGATGGCCATTAAACTGTTTTCAGGCTCAACCACGTCACCGTTACCGGTAATAATTAAAGAAGCCTTGGCGTCAGCAACGCAAAGTAATGCTTCGAGTCGACGTAGAATTTTATCTGTACGCCAATCCTTTGCGAGTTCAACTGCAGCACGTGTTAGATTGCCCTGATGTTTTTCTAATTTACCTTCGAAACGCTCGAAGAGCGTGAATGCATCTGCTGTGCCGCCCGCGAATCCTGCAATGACTTTATTGTCGTACAGGCGACGCACTTTGCGCGCATTGCTTTTCATAATGCAAGGACCCATAGATACTTGGCCATCTCCTCCGATGACCACTTTACCGTTACGGCGCACTGAAAGGATGGTGGTACCACGATATTGTTTCAATTGGTTTCTCCAGAGATGAATTATTTATACAATAGTCAGTATACTCACGAAGAGTGTTAACATCTATCTGGGGGCTGTCTGAACTATTTTCAAGGATGCTCGACAATTAATTTTATATTCATAGAAAACAAGATGATAGATGTAGCTCCAAAGTTCTAGCAGTCAATGGAGTGGTATGTTTAGGGAACCCAGCAATAGAAATTATGCGCTCATCATTTTCTTAATTTTAATTTTAGTTCCATTAAATCAATTACCCATTGATATTTATTTACCTTCGTTGCCTGCGATGACAAAAAGTTTTATGACCACTAAAGCGATGATGCAGTGGACGGTGAGTGCTTACATCTTAGGGTCGGCCATTGCAACTTTACTTTGGGGCCCATTATCAGATCGGTTTGGTCGACGTAAAATTCTATTATTCTGTTTGGGCGTTTTTATTTTTAGTACTTTGGGCGTGTTATGGACGCACAGAGCCGCTTCATTATTAATTTTTCGAATTTTACAAGGCTTAGGGGTTGGCGGTGTTTCTACGATTTATTTCGCAATTATTGCAGATGTATTTCAGGGAAAAAAATTAACTCGCGTGACGAATTACAGCACTATTTTATATGGCACTGTGCCGATTATAGCCCCTTTTTTTGGTGGTTATATTCAACATTTCTGGGGTTGGCGCGCCAATTTTATTTTAATGCTAATTTATGGGTTACTGGCATTTTTTTTATATATTTTCCTATTTGCAGAAACGCATTTAAATCGGAATACGAAACTGCTACAACCTAAAATTTTACGCCAGAATTTTTTGCGTGTACTAAAAAATCCAGTGTTTGTGGGATATGTTATTTGCATGACATTGGGTTATGCGATCATGATTACCATTAACGTCATTGGTCCGTTTATTCTGCAAACGACTTTAGGTTTAACTGCCACTCAATATGGACAAATGATTTTATTAGTGGGAGTGGGCTATGTGATAGGGACTGTGCTCAATCATCATGTCAGTAAAAAAATGAATGCCAATCCACTTATTTTTTTAGGCAATACGGTCGTCATTATTTGTGGATTAATAATGCTGATTTTGCAATTATTTGGCATATTCACCATTTGGACCGTTATTATTCCCACCTTTTTTGCAATTTTAGGGACCGGTTTTGTTTTTCCGAATGGGATGTCTCAAATTTTAAAAATATTTCCGGCTATTACGGGGATCAGTGTGGCCATTGCCGCATTTTTAATTTTGCTTGGGAATACCATCATCAGTTTGTTGGTATCACTTTTCCATGTTTATAATATTATACCCTTGGCTTTGATGAATATTGTGTTGGGCTCATGCAGTATTATTGTTTTATGGTTACTCGTGACCCGTAAACAAATTGCTTCTGGCTGTGTTAAACTTTAGGCCGCGTAGCTAGGACTCAAGTCTAGGAAAGTTTCCGGATTTCTGATCTTGTCTACATCTTCATGAATCTTTGAGGAAATCAAATTTTGGCAGTGCATCAAGTTAGTTGGGTTAAGTTTCTAGGCGCTATTTTATTGATTGTGGGTACTACGATCGGCGCGGGTATGTTGGCTTTACCGATGGCAACTGCAACGATGGGTTTCTTGCCCGCTCTATTCTATATGATACTAATTTGGCTCTTGATGACTTTGGCTGCGCTTTTAATATTAGAGGTGAATGCCTGTCTACCTTTAGGTAATCATTTAATTTCAATGGCCAGAGCTACGATTGGTCGTTTGGGTCAAACGCTTGCATGGATCACCTACTTATTTTTACTTTATTGTTTGCTATCGGCTTACATTGCCGGTGGATTAGAAGTCGTGAGCACCGTTTTTTCCTATATGCATATCCATATTTCTAAAGTCTGGTCGGCGGTTATTTTTACCTTACTTTTTAGTGGAATTGTATATATTGGAATTCAATCGGTGGATTGGGCCAATCGATTAGTGATGGCCATTAAACTAGTTGCCTATTTTGCGATGATTATTTTTGCGGTGCCGTTAATGCAAACGCTCCGCTTATTAGAAAATGCAACTACTATTGCTGTGACTTCCACAACCATCATGATCATTGTGACTTCGTTTGGTTTTGCGATCATTGTTCCGAGCCTTAAAATTTATTTTCGCGATAATACTTCCTTATTAAGAAAAGCTGTAATTATCGGCAGCTGTGTGCCGCTGATTTTCTATGGAGTATGGGAAGCTGTTATTTTTAGCGTGTTACCCAGTACGGGACCTTATAGTCTACATGCGCTTGCTGTTGCGAAATATCCAGTGGCGACATTGATGCAAGTATTAAGTCACATTTCGAATAGCACCCATATCATTGTGGTGGCAAATGTATTTACTTCGGTCTGTGTGATTACTGCTTTTTTAGGCGCATCGTTATGTTTAATTGATTTTTTAGCAGATGGTTTACAAATGCAAAAAAGAAAGGCTGAGGGAATATTATTATATTTAATAACATTTGTACCACCTTTTTTGTTAGCGATCTTCGCGCAAAAAGTTTTTATTTCTGGATTGAGTTATGCTGGTTTAGCCTGTGTTTTCCTATTAATTTTCTTACCTGCATGGATGGCATGGGCTGGACGTTATCAACGTCATTTAATTTTTAATTACCAAGTATTTGGTGGTAAACCTGTATTGCTTGCATTAATGTTAATTTCTATAGTATTAATGATCGTCGAGATTTTGAGTAAACTCCTGTCTTGGTTTCCATTACATTCATAAGAACATATTTTTTTTGTCAGAAGATGTTACAATGACTGATCATGAAAGGATTCATGCAAAAATGCTTCCCAATCTTTTTGGCATTGTTGTTGTACAACCCGGAAGCTAATTGTCACAAACCTGACTTGATGGTTGCGCCTTGTCCAACCGAAATTGAAGTGGAACATGTCGCAGATCTCTGGAAAGCATTTCTGGATGCGAGACAAAATGATCCTACCTTTCAACAACAATTAGGCGTTTTTTTAGAAAGTAAAGAAGCGACTCCAGAGGCGCGCTCATTCCTGCTTCCACATTTAAATTTTAATGCACAGCTCAGCAACACTTATTTAGATGATTCTCTAGCTGGAACCACTCACTTTAACAGTAATAATTATACGGTGAATTTAACCCAACCTATCGTAGATGCCTCTGCCTTGCAAAATTTACGGCGTGCGAAATTAACGGTGCAAGCAGCGGTTGCTTTAGTGTTAGCGCAAGAACAGGATCTTATTTTTCGAACCGTCCAAGCTTATTTGCAAGTTTTGCAAGCCATGGAAATATTAGAATATACCAAGCAAAATCTAGCTTTTTCTAATCAGTATTTGGCGATGACCAAAGAACGTTTGCATTATAATAATGCCACCATAACTGATTATTATCAGGCAAAAGGTCAACAAGAAATTATTTTAGCTGCGTACATTGAAGCAAAAGTAAATGTTTATAATCGGCTACAGGAATTAAGCACAATTACTGGAGTGAGTTATACGAAAGTGGTTCCTATTAATAAATATTTCCCTTTTATTTTGCCAGTCCCCCTTAATTTAGCGGAATGGGTAGCAACGACTGAGGCGGAAAATTTATTATTACGCAGTGCACAATATAGTATGCTAGCAGCGAAAAAAGATATTAATGTTTTTAGATCCAAATTTTTTCCCACTTTAAATGCATTTGGTACCTATACCAATGCAAATGAAGTCAGTTCGTTGTTACCCGGATTTACTCCAATCAACGTAAAGACTGCAATTGTAGGAGTGAATTTTGATTGGTCTGTTATTGAAGGCGGTTTAACGATCGCGCAATTGGCGAAAGCGAAAGCGCGCTATGAACAATCCATTTCTGCAATGCAAAGAGAATATTTAACAGCAGTCGTCAATACCAAAAAGGCGTTTAGAGAAGTGACTCAAGGCATGGAAAAAGTCAGAGTTTCACGTATGGCGATGCATACGAATTTAAAAGGTATGGAGTATACCGAAGCAGGATTTAGAGCTGGAGTGGTTTCCATTTTTAATTTATTGCAGGCGCAAGAGCGTTTATTCAGATCTCAAAATGAATATGTTACCGATTTTTATAATTACGTTTTGAACCTCGTATTTTTAAAACAATCTGCGGGAATATTACGGGCGGTAGATGTTTTTCGACTAAATAACGTTTTAGTCAGACGGCCGCTTAAGTCTTCTCAAACTATTGCAGATCCAGGAGTGGTGGTACATGAAGTCGATTACTGAGAATAAATTAAAAGCCATTTTGCAAGCTTCACGCAAGGGTTTTATTTACGTGGCAATTTTCAGTTTTTTAATTAATTTATTAATGCTGACAGTCCCTATATATATGTTGCAAATTTTCGATCGTGTGTTATCGAGTGGAAGTTATGATACTTTATTATATTTAACTTTAATCGCGATTATTGCCTTAGTGGTATATGGAATATTAGAAATTGTGCGGGGTCGAATTGTCGTTGAAATCAGTCACTGGATGGATAATCAGCTAGGTCCACGAGTGTTGTCACAAAGTGTGGAAAATATTTTAAGCGGTGATGTTTACGGTTATCAAGCATTGCGAGATGTGGCAAATATTCGGGGGTTTTTAAGTGGTTCTTCGGTATTTGCATTTTTAGATATGCCGTGGGTCCCTATTTATATATTAGTAGTATTTCTTCTACACATAACATTGGGCGTAATTGCTTTATTGGGCGCTGTCGCATTATTTATATTAGCGGTTTTAAATGAGATAGCATCCAGCAAGCCATTGCAAAAAGCTAATCAGAATAATATGGCTAATCAAAATTACGTGAATTCTGCACTAAAAAATGCAGAAAATATGCAGGCCATGGGTATGGTTTCGCATTTTATTCAGAAATGGTTTATGCACAATGAAATTGTTTTAAATTTGCAGACTAAGTCCAGCCAAGATTCGGGAGTGATTACTTCAATTTCAAAATTTGTACGTTTAGTTTTGCAATTATTAATTTTAAGTGTTGGTGCGTATTATGTGATAAAAGGTGAATTGACGCCGGGTGCCATGATTGCGGCTTCGATTATTACTGCGCGCGCTCTTGCTCCTTTGGAGCAATCTATTGGTGCCTGGAAATATTATATTACAGCGCGCCAAGCTTATTTCAGAATTAAAAATTTAATTAATGCGCCGGACTTGCGATTTAGTAGCATTGAATTGCCTAAGCCCAAAGGAGTTTTAGAGTGTGATAAAGTTATTTATGTTGCTCCGGGAGGAGATGTTCCATTATTGCAGGGAATTCAATTTAAAATGGAACCGGGAGAGACTTTAGCTGTTATTGGAAATTCTGGAGCTGGGAAATCAACGTTAGGACGATTAATTCTAGGTGTTTGGCCGGCGACACGCGGTGATATTCGTTTAGATGGCGCTAACGTTTATACCTGGAACCGGACTGATTTTGGATATCATGTGGGATATTTACCCCAAGATACCGGATTATTTGACACCAGCATAAAAGAAAATATTGCATGCATGAATGAAAATGCAAAAGATCAAGATATTATTGCTGCAGCACAGTTAGCTGGTGCACATGATATGATTTTACGTTTACCACATGGTTATGACACACCAGCCACCGGTTTTCATTTATCCGGTGGTCAAGCGCGACGGGTTGCTTTGGCGCGTGCATTGTACGGCAGTCCCTGTTTAGTGGTATTAGATGAGCCGGAAACGAATTTAGATAATGAGGGTGAAGCTGCGTTATTAAATGCAATCACAACTCTAAAAAATAATCGTGCAGCGACATTAATAGTTATTTCTCGTCATCCTGGAGTGGTGAAATTAATGGATAAAGTTTTAGTTCTGTTAGAAGGTAAAATGCAAGCGTTTGGAGCGACAGAGTCAATTTTGCCGGCTTTTATGCAGAAAAGAGAGAACTAACGGAGTAATTGAATGTTAAGTGATAGTAAACCTAAAATTGGTAAAGCTCAGTTAATTGGAATAATCACAATATTGATATTTTTTGGTGGTTTTGGTTTGTGGGCTTACTTGGCACCATTAGACAGTGCGGCAACCGCGCCGGGACATATTATAGTGGCTGGTTATCGTCGTAGCATTCAGCATTTAGAAGGTGGCATTGTCGAAATGATTTATGTTAAAGATGGTGTAGAGGTTCAGGAAAATCAGGATTTAATTAAATTAAGCGACACCCAAGCAAAAATAAAATATCAAGTGGCGCAAAATCGAGTTTATGAATTGTCTGCTATCGAGGCGAGATTAATTGCAGAAGTTGGTAATAAGACCGGCATTAAGTTTCCAGAGCATGTAATAAAAAATAAAACACAGCCGAATGTTCTGCAATTTATGCAAAATCAAGAGGCAATTTTTGCAGCGAATCAACAATCATTAAAAACCCAAATTGAAGTTTTACAACAACGGATTATTCAATTAAAAGAACAAATAAAAGGTACCCGCGCACAATTAACTTCGGATAAAGACCAGTTAAAATTATTGGATAGCGAACTAAAAGACGTGCAAATATTAGCAGATAAGCAATTGATTGAACGTAGTCGTGTATTCGCCTTAAGGCGCGATAAAGAAAAACTCATGGGAAGCATCGGAGATAATTCGGCTAAAATTGCTAATTTACAAGAAAAAATTGGTGAGACTAAATTGGAAATTAATTCTGTCAACGATAAAAGACGTAAAGATTTGCTCGAGGAAGTACGTTCTACACGAGAAAAATTGGCAGTTGCAATTCAAGAAGAAAAATCCGCAGCAGATTTTTATGCGCGAACTTTTATAAAAGCGCCGATTGCTGGAAAAGTAGTGGATTTAAAAGTACATACGGTAGGTGCGGTGATTAAGCCTGGTGAAATCATCATGGATATTGTTCCGGTGCATGAAGAATTAATTGTGGAAGCAAGAATCAATCCTTTAGATATCGATGTGGTTCATACAGGATTAACGGCGAAAGTTAATTTAACTGCTTTGCAACTAAGAACAACGCCTATTATTCATGGTGTTGTTATTTACGTTTCGCCTGATGCATCGATCGATGAGGCTACTAAAAAATCGTATTATAAAGTCCAAGTTAAAATTACACAGGGTGAGCTCAAAAAATTAGGCGAACAAAACTTATATCCAGGTATGCCGGCAGAAGTGATGATTGTAACCAGTCGTTTAACGCCGTGGCTCTATTTTATCGACCCAATTGAGCGCAGCTTTAGGCGTGCTTTTAAGGAGAAATAATTATTTAATTTTTTATACCTTGAAACGGAAATATCTCATTAATTCATATTTTTTTGCCACGAAATTAATTAATTTTCTGCATTTTTAAGACGGTAGGCTATATTGTTTTTATGAGAGTATAAAAAACGCTAGATCGAGGTTGTTATGTCACGCGGCAATTTTAACAATTTTCTAGCGAGCTTAGGGGCCTTCGAATCTGGAATAGATGTCAACCAAACTCCATCCATTGATTATCTTAAATTTCTTGGTGTATTTGATCCTTCGCGCGGAAATGTAGAACAGAGCAGTGTTAATATTTCCAATCCAGCAGATTTAGGTATGTTGCAATACCATGTGCATAACACCTTGGGATTTTTAGGTAAATACCAATTCGGCGAACCGCTTTTAATTGATTTAGGCTATTATTCACCAGCTCCGACAGGATTTTACGGTACAACTGCCACCAATGAATGGAAAGGTACATTTACCGGTAAAAATGGTGTTTTTTCTAAAGCCGATTTTATGACGAATGCGCAAGAGCTTGCAATTCGCGAAGCTTTTGCGATGAATATGACTGTCATCGAACAGCGTTTAGCGCAAGCGGGTAAAACTATCGATGATTTTCTGGGAAAATCATTCGCTTATACTCAAGCTGGAATTGAGAAAATTGCTATTGTCAGTATTTCAGGAATATTGGCAAGCGCACATTTACAAGGTCCAGGCGGAGTCGCGAATTTATTGTTAAACGGTATTGTGAGTCACGATGAATATGGTACGAACATTTTATCTTACATGGATAAATTCGGCGATTTTAGTTCGCCATTTGGTACCGCAGGTAATGATGTGTTATCTGGCAGCGAGTATAGTGAAACTTTTAGTGGTGAAGGCGGCCATAACACCTATCAAACTGGTGATGGCCTCGACAAAATCATTATTGCAAATAAAGCCGGAACTCTAGATGTCGTTACCGATTTTAATATTCATAAAGATGTAATCTCGTTGCAAGAATTTTCGAACCTGACCTTTGCAAATTTAGCAGTAACGCAAGGTTCGGATGGCGCGCATATCACATTGCCTAACGGACAATCCATCATATTACAAAATGTGGATGCAAGTAGTTTAGATAGTTCGCATTTTATTCGTGGTAATTACACATTAAGTTGGAATGCGAATTCCGGTGATACCATTGTTAGTAATTTTAATTTATCGCATGATGTCATCGATTTAAATTACGCATTTGGAGTAAATAATTTAGCGATTTACGAACAAAATGGAAATACTTACATTGATGTCATTGGTAATAATCAACGTTTAGTATTACAAGGTGTGGATCTAGACGCTTTAAAGCCTTTTAATTTTATTAAAGCACCGGTGAATTTTGCTGAACATTTCTTTGATATTACCAGCAGTCCGCCGCCATCTACGCCGCCTACAGAACCACCCACGACTGATCCGACTCCAAATCCCACTCCAACACCAACGCCTACTCCGGATGGAGGGCATGTTTATTCATACACGTGGTCGTGGGGAAATGAAGCGAAAATCAGTAATTTTGATTTAGCCCACGATAAGATTGATTTAGGCTCGTTTTGGACGAATTATTCTGCATTTAGTATTCACGATAATGATCAGGGTGACGCTGTTATCGATTTAAAATTATTGAATAATCAGACGATCGTTATTGAAAATGTTTCTGCTGCAGAATTAAAAGCAACCCATTTTATGGGTGTGAGTGGCACTTTTATTTCGACGAGCAGTAATCCGCCTTCGGATCCACCGCCTGTCGTTGATCCCCCTCAGGATCCTCCAACGCAACCTCCAGAGAATCAACCTCCTGCAGACCAACAAACATATTCTTATACGTGGTCATGGGGTAGTCGTGAGGTAGTTAATGATTTTGATCCTAATCACGATGTTATAAATCTCAAATCGTTTTGGACGGATTATCAATCCATTGATATTCATGCTAACGCACAGGGAAATGCGGTTATAGATTTAACAGGATTAAATAATCAAACGATTACGTTAATGGGAGTTAAACCTGCAGATTTATCCGCTAATAATTTTAGTGGTATAAACGGCAATTTTAACGATGCTTTGGATTTAAGTACGCCGAGTCCTAATCCAACGCCTAATCCTACTGAGAATCCTCCTCCTGTTTCATCGGGAAGCACAAATGTGTTGCAAGGAAATGGAGGGGTTTTGCAAGGGACCGCCGATGCAGATGCATTTACTTATACGTGGTCTTGGGGCAGCAGAGATCAAATTAAAAATTTCGATGTGAATAAAGATCAGGTTGACTTGCATTCGTTCTGGACCACGAAACAAGCAATTAGCATACACGACGACGCACAACATAATGCGGTAATTGATTTAACGGATTTAAATAATCAAACAATTACATTGGTTGGAGTATCAGCCAGCAATTTGCATGATGGCAATATTATTGTTTAATAGGTAATTGATTTTTATGATTTTCTATCTATTTGGCCGAATTATCGGTTCGGCCAAAAAGCGCTATTAATTCAAGTAGTTAAGCAAATAATTTTCAGCAATCAGATTTTAAACTGCTATATTTATTTTAAGAGAGAGTTTTAAAGCGGCTATGACCAGTTAGGAATGTGAAAACCTAATACGAGGTCTTAAGCCATGCCAACCGAACCAGACGACATCCAGACGTACTCAGCTGCCCCCATGCGTGGTATCAATATTTCCGGTGCCGAAGCCGGTACCGAATATACTTATGGTCTATTCGGCATGCCTTCACTGACAACCGATATGGCTTACTACATCGAGCATGGGATGAATACCATTCGCTTTCCCATCAATTGGCAATACTTAACAGATTCCGCAAGTTCTACCACCCTGTCTTCCTCAGGCCAAGTGTATATGCAAGCAGTGGCCAATTCCGTCAATGAGATGCTGAATGGAGGACTGAATGTTATTTTAGATTTGCATAATTATATGCGTTTCGACCCGGGACACTATGCCGGGGATACTAACCAAGTTGTCACCGCGCAACAAACTTATAATGTCTGGTCGATTATTTCCAACCAATTACACACCGTTGCGACTGCCCATCCAGATTCTCTGTCATTTGAAATTATGAATGAACCCTATGAGATGCCGACGACGAAAGTTTTACAAAATAATAATGCAGGTATTGATGCTATACGCGATGCAGGTTTAACCAACATGGTTATTGTCGAAGGGAATAGTTGGAGCGGTTTACACTCTTGGAATAGTCCAAATAGTGATGGATTGTCCAACGCGCAAGTCCTTACACCGGCAAACATTGTCGATCCATTGAATAACTATGCGATTGCCGTGCACCAATATGTGGATTGGAATGGCAGCGGTAATTCTCCAACAGGACAAGACCCTGCAAGTTTTGTGAATTACGTTAAGTTCAATCAATTCATGGATTGGGTGCACGAACATAATGTCAAAGTGATTTTAACTGAGTTTGGGGGAGGGCCAGAAGCAAACTCAATGGCGAATTTAAATTATTTATTGAGCCAAGTAGAAGCCAATACTTATGTTCCGGGTGAAGGTGGATTTTTAGGATGGACCGCCTGGATTGGTGGCCATTCTTGGGCAAAATCGTCGTTTAATTACGTTGGCCCTAATGCTGATGGCAGTGACAATGTTTTAATGAATCAAGTGTTCGAGAATCATTTAACGCCCACCGGGGACTATGATCCGCCGCCTCCGCCACCACCGGTTGATCCAGGTGATAATCCGCCGCCGCCGGACAATGACCCTCCGCCTAATGATACGAGTCCACCACCTAATAATAATCCTCCTCCCGCATCAGGCAATGTCTACCAATTCAATTGGGATTGGGGTGAAAGGGATGTTATTACGGGTTTTAATGCGGCAACCAGCAAATTGGATTTAACTCAGTATTGGACAAGCTACGATAAAATCTCAATTGGATCAGATGGAACGGGAAACGTTTTTGTCGAGCTGCTGGACATCGATAATCGTATTATTACTGTTCAAAATGTTTCGCTCAGTGATTTCGGTGCCAAGAATATTATGGGTGTGCAAGGAAATTATGCGAATGCATTGGATGGTGACGCTAAATATTATACCTTTGGTTGGAATTATGGAGCAAATACCGTCATCAATAATTTTGATCCGGATATTGGAGTGCTGGAATTTAATGCGTTTAAGCGTGCTTTTAGTGAATACACTATTACCAACAACAGCCAAAATGATGCTGTAATTAAATTGGACTTCAATAATCAAACCATTACCCTGAAGGGTGTTTCGGCTGATCAATTAACAGCTGATAACTTCTATGCCGTGAGTGGTTCTTTGGCAGATGCTTACCATGGGGCGGCCCCACCACCGGTTGATCCGCCACCTGTGGACCCGCCGCCACCGCCGCCGGTTGATCCACCACCTGTGGACCCGCCGCCACCGCCGCCGGTTGATCCACCACCTGTTGACCCGCCGCCACCGCCGCCGGTTGATCCGCCACCTGTTGACCCGCCGCCACCGCCGCCGGTTGATCCACCACCTGTGGACCCGCCGCCACCGCCGCCGGTTGATCCGCCACCTGTGGACCCGCCACCAGTGGACCCGCCACCACCACCGCCGGTTGATCCACCACCGGTGGATACAGGAGGAAACAATGCTCCAGCCCAAACCTATAGTTTTGGATGGAATTGGGGAGGTCGGCTTAACGTTTCAGATTTTAATCCGCAAGATAAATTAGATTTGAAACCGTTCTGGACCAACTTCAATCAAATGAAAATTTATGAAGATGGTGAGGGCAATGTGGTAGTTGATCTCATGAAATTGAATAATCAAACTATCACACTCGGGCACACTTCATTATCTGAACTCTCAGCGAATAATTTCACGGGAATTGCTGGAAATTATTCCGATGCAGTTCAGAGCCAGCCCATGAAGCTATACAGTTTTAGCTGGAACTATGGAAAAAATACCGTGATTAATGGATTTGACCCCGATGTTGGTGTGCTTGATCTTAATGCCTTTAATCATCACATGAGTGATGTGAAAATTGCAGATAACGCACATGGAGATGCTGTGGTTAATCTCGCATTTGATAATCAAAACATTACTTTAACTGGTGTGCATGCAAATGAATTGCAGGCAGATAATTTCTTTGGTGTTTGAGTGAAGGAGTAAAAAAGGGCCGTTTATACGGCCCTTTTCATTTAATTATAATTACGTCGTTAACCAGGACGAATAATTTCTCCAGAAATAGCATCTCTGATTTCACTCGGATTAATTCGATTTCCGACGCTGCCTGGAAGAATAAAATCGATATTTTCCGCAAAAGTCATTTCTAATGTGCGTCGATCGCGAATGGGGGGGAACCCTTCAAGATTTGCGCTGGTTGAAATGATAGGTCCATTAAACGCGTGACACAATGCGCTTGCTTCGGGATGATCAATAACACGTATGGCAATGCTAGTGTTTTTTCCACGAACCCAGGAAGGTACTACTTGCTCATCGGCTGGAAATATCCAGGTGGTAGGTCCCGGCCAAGTTGCTAAAATTCGCGCGAGCAATTTTGGATTAATCGGTTTAATTAAATATTCTACTTGCTTCCACTCTGCGGCAATTAAAATTAATCCCTTATCGGCAGAGCGATTTTTAATATGTAATAAACGGGCTATCGCTTCTGGATTAAAAGGATCGCAGCCTAAACCGTAAACCGCTTCAGTCGGATAAGCGATTACGCCACCTCGACTGATGATTTCAGCGGCTGCAATAATTTCTTTATTGAATTCGACGATCATTTAAATCAATTAAGCAACTTCGGCTTGCAATTTTTCGTCGGCTTTTCGTAGTGCTTGACGCTTTTCTTCGCGCATATGCTGCAAGCGTTCAGCAATTTGATTATCGGTAATCGCAAGAATTTGCGCTGCAATTAAAGCCGCATTTTTTGCACCTGCTTTACCGATTGTGGTACATGCCACAGGGGTACCGCCCGGCATTTGCACAGTTGATAACAAAGAGTCTAAACCTCCGAGGCTGCCTGCATCAATGGGAATACCGATCACAGGTTTAATGGTATTGGCGGCGACAGCACCGGCTAAATGTGCAGCGAGCCCGGCAGCAGCAATAAATACTGCGCAACCGCGTTTATCGGCGCTTTGCACATATTCAGCGACAGCGCCTGGTGTTCGATGCGCAGATAAAATCCGTGCCTCAAAACTAATGTTCAAACTTTTTAATTCATCGAAAGCATTTTGTAAGATTGGCAAATCACTATCGGAACCCATTAAAATAGCCACGAAAGCTTTACTCATCAGTATCATCTCCTTGTTCTGGGAAAGGGGTGGAATATTTGCAATTGGGCTCAGGACAAACTTTTTCGCGTCCCGAACGTTTGGTTATTTTTATCGATAAAATGGGCCAATTGCAACTAGGACACTTTTCTGCGATGGGTTCGTTCCAGATCGCATACGTACATTTAGGATAACGTTCACAAGAAAAAAAGATTTTTCCGCGACGCGATTTTCGCTGCAAAATATTGCCTTTTTTACACTTCGGACATTGGACCTCGGTATCTTTGGGTTTTTCCAGAGGTTCCATATGATTACAATCGGGATAACCGCTGCAACCAATAAATTTTCCATAGCGACCATGTTTAATCACTAAATCTTTTTCGCATTTAGGACATTTGCGATCTTCAATTAATTGTTGCTCGTTACTATCGTCATCAATATTACGCGTATAATCACAGTCCGGATAAGCTGTGCAACCGATAAAGCGTCCGCGTTTGCCGAGTCGAATCGATAATGGCGCGCCACACTTGGGACACGTTTCATCCATTTTTTCTTGGGTGACATCACTGCGTTTTACGGTTTTTTCGGTGACATCGACTAATTTTTTAAAGGGATCCCAAAAGTCCCGTAATAACGGAATCCAGATTTTATCTCCGCGCGCGACAGCATCTAAATCATCTTCTAAATGTGCAGTAAAGCCGTAATCGACATATTGCGTGAAATAATTTGTCAAAAACCGATTAACGACGCGTCCAACATCAGTCGCTTTAAAACGTTTATTTTCTAAATCTGCGTATTTTCGATTTTTTAGCGTGTTAATAATCGTCGCATAAGTAGAAGGTCGACCGATATCATGCTCTTCTAATGATTTAACTAAGCTCGCTTCGGTAAAGCGTGGGGGCGGCTCTGTGAAATGTTGATCGCTTTGAATCTGATTCACGTTGACGATGTCGCCCTCATCTAATTGTGGTAACAATTTTTCGTCTTCATCTTCTTTTTTCTTTTCATCGACGTCTTCTTGATAAACTGCAATAAAGCCAGGGTTTACAATCGTCGAACCATTAGCGCGAAAAACATGGTTATCTACGGTGAAATCGATAGCAACGGTATTTAGTGTGGCATCGATCATTTGACATGCGATAGTGCGTCGCCATATTAATCGATATAATTTAAATTGATCGCTGCTCAAACTATTTTTCATTTCTTGTGGTAAGCGATCTGAAGAAGTGGGTCGAATAGCTTCATGCGCTTCTTGCGCGTTTTTAGATTTCGTTTTATAAATTCGCGCTTCTTCGGGTAAATTATCTTTTCCATATTCTTTGGCAATCGTGTTGCGAATTTCTGTAATCGCTTCGGCAGCTAACGTCACTGAGTCAGTACGCATATACGTAATTAAACCCACATGATCATTTCCGATATCAATACCTTCATATAATTGCTGCGCGATCTGCATCGTTTTAGAAGCAGAAAAACCTAATTTACGCGCGGCTTCTTGTTGCAGTGTCGATGTAATAAAGGGGGCGGCGGGGTGACGTTTGCGTTCCCGTTTAGTGACTTTGGTTACTTTTAATTTGCCTTTAGCCGCTTTAATTAATCGATCGGTGATTTCCTTAGCTTGTTCTTCGTTGGTAATAGAAAACTGTTCGAGTTTTTCGCCTTGATATTCAATCAAGCGCGCATTCAGTTCCTGACTATCTGCTTTAAGATCAGCATGGACGGACCAATATTCTTGTTTTATGAAGTTTTCGATTTCAATTTCACGTTCAACAATCATGCGCAACGCAGGGCTTTGTACGCGACCTGCGGATAATCCCGGACGTACCTTGCGCCACAATAAAGGTGAAAGCTGAAAGCCCACTAAATAATCGAGTGCGCGACGAGCTTGTTGAGCATTCACTAAATCCATCGAAATATCGCGTGGATTATCGATTGCGTTTTGCACGGCTCCTTTGGTAATTTGATAAAAAACCACGCGTCCTACTTTCTTATTTTTTAATACGCCGCGGTCTTCTAATAGATTTTTCACGTGCCAGGCAATGGCTTCACCTTCACGATCAGGGTCAGTGGCGAGATACAGTGAATCACAAAATTGCGCAGCCTTGGCGATGGCGTCTACATGCCGAAGATTTTTTTCGATGGGCGCATAATTCATTTTGAAATCGTGATCGGGTTCAACTGCGCCTTCTTTAGGAATTAAATCGCGTACGTGACCGTAGGAGGCCATCACTTTAAAGTTTTTCCCTAAATACTTTTCAATAGTTTTGGCTTTTGCGGGAGATTCAACGACTACAAGATGTTTTGTCATAGGCGGATACCACTAATAAATTACTTAATGTATCGATCCTATTGGGTCGTCTAATACTAAAAACTCCATGCGCGATAACGCATTTTTTTCATTAGGCTGAGTGAATAGTACTAATAAAGTAACCCATTTAATAAGATGAATATCGATACCCTCTTCTTGTAGCGCGAGCGCTTGAGTGATTACCATTTCTCGCGTGTGAGGTTTTAGTATCCCGTAACCTTCTAAAAAAGCGAGAAAACCTCGACATTCCACGCTCATTTTATCGCACTCTTCTGGAGTATATACCCGGATTGCACTGGGATTAGCGTATTTAGCAGGAGTTTGTGCTTGCTCACCCAATTTATCGAGCCAATCAAAAGCCGAATAAATCGTTTGGCGATCGAAGCCAACTTTTTCAAGCTGCGTCACTAACTGATTTTGTGTGTTATCGAGCATGAGATTTTCATGTAAATGATTTTTAAATAAATACATTAAGACGTTTAAAACGCTTTCTTCTTTCATTTGGTAACCCGTATAAAGCCGCCCAGTTCTTCTTTAATATAACCATTTAATTTTAGATTGCACAACATGGCAAGTACATTTTGGACGGGGAAGCCACTTCTGCAGACTAACTGTTCGAAACTTGCTCTCTCAAAACCGATACACTGTACCAGCTTCTGGTGATTGATATCAAGCCCCTCTAAAGAAAGGCTTAAGTTCGGGCGGGTGGATTGTAGATTAAGTAGGTGATAGTTTGGCAGTTCCTCCAAAATATCCTGGATGCTAGTAACTAGCTTAGCACCTTGCTGAATCAGGTGGTGGCAGCCGCTAGCCATAGGATTGAGGATCGAGCTGGGCATGGCGAACACTTCGCGGCCCTGATTGAGTGCGAATTTTGCAGTAATGAGAGATCCACTTTTAAGTGCAGCTTCGACCACCCATGTTCCCAAAGACAAACCACTAATAATGCGGTTACGTTGAGGAAAATGGGCCGCGAGCGGTGGGATAGAAAGGGGAAATTCGCTAACGATCGCTCCATTTTCGCGAACTTTATCCGCTAAATTACGATTTTGTCGAGGATAGATCTGATCAATGCCGTGGCCTAAAACCGCGATGGTTTGCCCGTTAACTAAGGCGCCTAAGTGGCTCGCAGTATCGATTCCATAAGCCAGACCGCTAGTAATAATAAGTCCCGCTTCGCTCAGTTGCTGAGAAAACCGGTAAGCCAGTTCATAAGCGTTATGGGTAGGTTTGCGCGCGCCGACGATCGCGAGCTGTGGCTTTCGCAAGGCGTCAAGGTCGCCGTCTATATATAGGAGCGGTGGTGGTGTATGAATTTCCTTGAGGAGAGGAGGATAATGGGTGCTTTGTACAGTCACTAAATACCGTTTGGGTTTAGCAGCCCAGGTGCGAATTGCATCGATCAATTTCCAATTGGGATATTGGATGCTATTTATCGTTTCCGCATTTAATTCAAGACGGGTTGGGTTTTGGCAAATATCTTGAGGTGACAAATTTAATTTGAAAAGTTGTCGCCAGTTTTTAGCCCCAAAACCCGAAGATAAATGCAGAATGAGCCAATAAATTATTTCATCATGTGATTGCGAATTCGTTTTCATGCGCATACTATTCATTACAATCGTAGGCTTAGCAATATAGTGATTTAACCAATGGCATTAAAAGTTATTTTTGCGGGCACGCCACAATTTGCAGTACCCACATTACATGCGCTCATTGATTCACCCCATGAGGTAGTGGCAGTCTACACTCAGCCGGATCGCCCTGCCGGACGGGGACGTAAATTGCAGATGGGACCGATAAAAATGCTGGCGTTGGATCATCAGCTCGATGTTCAGCAGCCGGAATCTTTTCGTGACGCCAACACGATTCAACAATTTAAAAGTTACGCAGCAGATATTATGGTTGTGGTCGCGTACGGATTGTTATTACCAGAATCAATTTTAAAAGCACCACCACTGGGTTGTATTAATGTGCATGCTTCTCTTTTGCCGCGTTGGCGAGGAGCCGCACCTATTCAGCACGCGATTTTAAGTGGTGATAAAGAAACGGGAATTACGATAATAAAATTAATTAAAGAATTAGATGCGGGCGATATGTTAAATCGAATAGCGATTAAAATCGCGCCTAATACGACAAGCGAAAAACTATATTCGGATTTATCCATTTTAGGTGCGGAATTATTATTAAAAACGCTCGATGCTATTGAACATGGACAGACTCGTGCAATAGCACAAGGCTCACAACTCGTGACGTACGCAAATAAAATAAATAAAACTGATGCTGAAATTAATTGGCAACTTTCGGCAATCGAAATTGAGCGTAAAATAAGGGCTTATTATGGTTGGCCTGTGGCTTTTACGAATTGGAATAATGAAATTGTTCGAATTTGGGAAGCGCAAGTATTAAATAAAAATACAGAGCTGAAGCCGGGCCAATTTAAAGTAACCAAAGATGCGATGGAAGTAGGATGTGGTCAAGGTTGTTTGCAATTAAAGAAATTACAATTGCCGGGTAAACGTGCGCTGGAAATTCATGATTTCCTCAATGCTTATCGAGATAAATTACATGTTAATTATTTTAGATAGAGATGGCGTCATTAATTATGATTCCGAAGATTATATTAAATCTCCAGTTGAATGGATCCCTATTCCACACAGTTTGGAGGCCATCACTGCTTTAAATAAAGCGGGACACACGATAGTGGTAGCGACCAATCAGTCAGGTGTGGGTCGCGGATATTACACACTAGAAACCATGCATCAAATTCACGAAAAAATGCAATCAGCTTTAAAAAAATTGGGTGGACATATCGACGGAATTTATTATTGTATACACACACCTGAAACTGGTTGTGTTTGCAGAAAGCCGAAACCCGGTTTAATGTTGCAAATAAAGCGAGATTATCCAGAACTTTTCTCAAGCGCACTGGTTGTGGGAGATAGTTTGCGGGATTTACAAGCGGCACATGCAGCAGGCTGTGAAGCAGTATTAGTGAAAACCGGAAATGGATTTAAGACCCTGGCAAATTTGGAGGAGATGAAATCAATTCTTGTTTATGAGAGCTTGGCCCACTTTACTCAACATATCCTTAATTCCAAATAATCGTAAAATCTTTTAAACTCTGCCATTCCACTTCTACCCACTGTACGTGGTCTACTTTAGCAGCAGGTGGACCCTGCCATAACCATTCAATAAAAAGGGTTATGGTATTCAAATCACCGCAAGCTAATAGTTCCACTTCGCCAGAAGGTAAATTCTTTACCCACCCGGTTAAATGAAGTTCTTTGGCTTTTCGACAGGTGCTGTCACGATAACATACGCCTTGCACTTTACCGTTGATCTGAGCACGTATACAGATTTTTTGCATGTGCAGACTATCCGATTTGTGAAGCTTTTAATAAATGTTCGAGATCTTTATAAATATCCATCGGATCGGTTCCGGGAGGATAAGCCAGCATGATGTTGCCGTGTGGGTCCATAATAAAAATACTGTTCGCTTGTGCGGCAAAATCAATTTTATTTTTTATTTGCATGACTTGGATAAATTGATCTAATGTAATATTGCTAATCTGTAGATTCTGGTCCAGACTAGTCTGTGCCACTGTGCTGAGTAAGATTCGCGTAATGCGATCCTGATTCTTTCCCGACGCTTTTTGCATTTGATGCAGAAAATAGAGCGCTTTACTGCATGCTTTTCCACACACTGTGGGTTCGAACAGAATCAATGACCATTTGTTATTTGGAACAAGGTTCAGCGCCTCAGCGGTGATTGGCGGTAAAATTAATTTCCCCTTATTTGACATTCTGCTGGTGAGCAATGTTGGGTGATTATAAAGATAAACCGCGATCGATAAAGGTATCGCAAATAATGCGAAGATAAGGATAAATATACAAAGAAATTTGGCTTTTGCTTGCATGGCAGAGATGATAAACGATCGACCTCCATTAATAAAGAAAATGGTTGTGATACAATTCGGGAACTTGTTGGGAGAAAGTGTATGGGCTTTAAAATCGTAGTTATTATTTTTTTATTAGTCATCCTATATTGCTTAGCCAGCGGTGTTTATTTTTTGGTGAAACGGAGTGATGAACCCCAGAAATTAGCGAAAGCGTTAACTTGGCGTATTGGATTGTCATTTTGTTTATTTGCTTTATTATTTGTTGCGTATTTTTTAGGTTGGATTAAGCCGCACTTGATTTCTGTAATGCCCCCCAATATACAGTAGTGCTACAATGAAGAGAAACACGGAGGTTTGTCTATGGGATTGCGTGGTATCAGCTTAGGTTCTATTTTAATTATTTTGTTAGTCGTGATTTTAATTTTTGGCACCAAGCGTTTGCGTCATATTGGTGAGGATTTAGGGGTTGCCTTTAAGGGTTTTCGAAAAGGGATGCGAGAAGCCGAGCGCGACAATAAAGATAAAGAAGACCCATCATGATTGGATTCAATATTTGGGAATTAGGCCTTATTTTTCTGCTCGCTTTAATTCTTATCGGACCGAAACATTTGCCCGCTTTAGCGCAACGCCTAGGATTTTGGTTAGGCAAGGCACGTAAAATAAAAGATTCCATAAAGATTGAAGCGGAAAGCTTATTAAACGATGAGACTAGTGAGAAAGATAAAGATCAGCAACAAAAAAAGTGACTTACCACGAATAAACGGGATTCTTTTGGATGACGGAATGGAATGACACAGTTATTTTTTTAGTAGAATTAAGGCGTCGTTTAATTCGTTGTATATTGGTCATTGGAATTGTTTTTATTATATTTGCCAGTTTTTCGCAACAAATTTATCATTTGTTTTGTTTGCCCTTACTTAAAAATCTTCCGTCAGGTAAGGCATTAATTTCTATCGCTATTCCTTCCCCGCTATTTATTCCACTTAAAAGTGCGTTCGTATTAGCGATGTATGTCACCGTTCCGTATTGGCTTTATGAAATATGGTCTTTTATCGCGCCTGCTTTATACCAACAAGAACGACGTTTGGGTTGGATTATTGTATGGTTAAGCACAGGATTATTTTATTTAGGTACTTTGTTCGCTTATTTTATCGTTATGCCGACCATGTTTAATTTATTTATGTCATATGCGCCGAAAGCAGTAGAGGTTAAACCTGACATCGCTAATTATTTTAGTTTTGTGATGCAATTATTTCTTGCGTTTGGTTTTGCATTTGAATTTCCAGTCGCGATTTTATTATTAATTTCTTCTGGAATCACTACGGTGGAAAATTTACGGCGTAAACGACCCTACATTATAATTGCTGCGTTTGTTGTGGCTATGCTAATGACTCCACCTGATGTATTTTCACAAATTATGTTAGCGATTCCACTTTGGATGTTGTATGAAATCAGTTTATGGTTGGCGCGATTTTTGTTGCCCAAAATATTAAAAGTGAATACTGAGCATGAGAATTGATCTTGAAATGATGGGCTAATCGCTGTTATGTTAATAAAGCGAACTGCTATGAGAAGGAATTTCAGATGGCAGATGAGGTAGATAAAAAACGGCGCTCTTTTTTGACGCGTGCGACCGCCATGGTAGGAGTTGTAGGGGCGGCTGCTGCAGGAGTGCCCTTTGTTGCTTCGATGTGGCCGAATAGATCTGTTGAAGCCGCAGGTGCCCCCATCAAAGTTGATATCGGTAAAATGAAACCGGGCGATCAGCTCACCGTCATTTGGCGGGGACGGCCGGTGTGGATCATTCGACGAACCCCGCAAATGTTAAATGAGCTCAGTAAACTCAATAATTTGTTGCGCGATCCTAATTCCGAACTCGAGCAACAGCCGCTAGAAGCAAAAAATCTATATCGCTCTTTAAATCCTGAGTTTCTCGTATTAGTTGGTGTGTGCACACACTTAGGTTGCACGCCCACTTATCGTCCCGATCCAGGTACTATCGATAAAGAATGGCCCGGTGGTTTTTTCTGTAGTTGTCATGGATCTAAATTTGATTTGGCGGGCCGAGTTTTTAAAGGTGTGCCTGCGCCAATTAATTTAGAAGTGCCGCCTTATGTATTTTTAAATGCGAAGGAAATTTTAATTGGCAGCAGCGAAATTCCCCAGCAAATAGGATGAGCTATGCGAACATCTCGTTTTCGAGCGTGGTTAGATGATCGTTTTCCATTAAGTGAGATGTGGAATAAACATGCTGCTCGCTATTTTGTTCCACGCAATCTAAATTTTTGGTATTTTTTCGGTATTTTTTCAAGCTTAGTGTTACTCAATCAAATTGTTACGGGAATTTGGTTGACGATGTATTATCAGCCTTCTGCAGAACATGCATTCTCGTCGGTTGAACATGTAATGCGTGATGTACGTTTTGGTTGGTTAATTCGCTATATGCATAGCACGGGTGCCTCCGCTTTTTTTGTCGTGGTTTATTTACACATGTATCGTTCTATTATGTATGGTTCTTATAAAACGCCTAGAGAACTCGTTTGGATTATTGGATTATTGTTATATTTATTTTTAATGTTTGAAGCGGGCAGCGGTTATGTATTGCCGTGGGGACAAATGTCGTATTGGGCTACGAAAGTATTAGTGCAAGTCTATACTGTGATTCCTTGGATAGGTGATCAAGTCGCGTTATGGGTAACGGGTGACTACAATATTTCAGGCGTTACTTTGCAACGATTTTTTGCTTTGCATGTGGCATTTTTTCCCATTGTTTTAATATTTTTAGCCATTGCACACATCTCTGCTTTACATCATGTTGGTTCAAATAATCCGGATGGCATCGATTTAAAAAATCAAACTTTAAAAAATGCAGCGGGTAAACCTATTGATACTATTCCTTTCCATCCCTATTACACCGTCAAAGATTTAATGGGAGTGGCGGTGTTTTTAATTGTATTTTTTACTGTTGTTTTCTTTTTCCCAACGATGGGTGGGTATTTTCTCGAGCCCACCAATTTTAAAGAAGCGAATCCGTTGGTAACCCCTGCGCACATTGCACCACCATGGTATTTAGCTCCATTATATGCGATTTTACGTGCGATACCCGACAAATTATTTGGCGTGATTTTTGTAGGGTTGGCCATCGCGTTTTTATTTGTGATGCCATGGCTTGATCGCAGTCCCGTGCGTTCTATTCGTTATCGAGGAATGTGGAGTAAAATTGCGATCAGTATTTTGGTGATCAGTTTTATTATGTTGTCGGCATTAGGTACGATGCCGTTAACAACTACCAATGTTTTACTATCTCGAATTTTTTTGACATTGTATTTTTTATTTTTCATTACCATGCCAATTTATACTACATATGAAAAATGTAAGCCGCTGCCGACGCGAGTTCATGATGATTAAACAAGTCTGCAAATTTATTTGTTACTTATTCTTAGTGATAAACTCGACGAACGTGCTAGGCAATGAAGCGGTTCCTATCACTTTAGAGTCCGTTCGGATTAATACCAGTGATATCGCATCACTGCTGCGTGGAGCAAAATTTTATGCGCAAAATTGCATGGTTTGTCATACCATGCGTTATATTAGTCAAGATTCCATCGCGCGCAAAGCGGGTATTACGCTGGATAAGATGCCTTTAAAACAAAAAGAATGGTGGCTTAATATCGTTCCACCCGATCTTACTTTAATCGCGCGGCAATATTCTGCAGCTTGGCTTTACACGTATTTACATTCATTCTATAAAGATTCCGCACGTCCGACTGGATATAATAATTTATTGGTTAAAGATATCAACATGCCGAATCCTTTTATCGGTATGCAAGGAGAACAAATATTAAATGAACGAGGTAAGCAGGCTTTAATGTCGGGGAAAAATCCACATTATTATTCCGTGTTAGAATTAGTAAAAATGGGAAGTATGACGCCCGAGCAATTTGATGCTACAACTGCGGACTTAGTAAATTTTTTAGTTTATATTGCTGATCCTGAACGTCCATTCAGATTACATCTGGGAATAATTGTTATTTTATTTTTAATTTTATTTTTCGTATTAACCTATTTGTTAAAAAAAGCTTTCTGGCGTGATGTGCCGCGCGACGATAAGTAGATATTAAACTGAGAATCCTCTATTATCGAAATTTTCCGAGCGAGGGGAACGCATGTTAGTTGCAAACGCTGAAGAATTTCATGGAACGAAAAGCCGGGTAAATTTTTTTCCTTTGCTTCGTGAATGGCAGGCTTGGGTAGTATTGAGTTGTGCCCTAACAATGATGGTTTTTTGCCATTTTGTTCTGACTTTCTTTCATCCACCTTTTGGTGATTCTGACGCTGATTTTTATATGGCGCGTTATATTTTAGGCATGCCTAATGGTGTTTATATTTCAACACATGCACCGGGTATGGCGTTATTTTTAATATTTTCCGGTGTCATGCATTTAGAAACATGGCGCATTTTGATTGCGTCGTATGATGTTATGGCTATTGCAATCCCTTGCATGATTTACATGATGATGCGTCCAGCAAGCCGTAATTGGGCCATGATATTATCTTGCATCATTATTGCCGGAATGATTCCTTACATTTTTGCTCGTGTAGATTCGTATGACGAATTATTTCTTTTTTTAGAATTTTTATCATTTTTGCTAGCAACTAAATATTTATTGAGTCCACAACAACATAAACGCATGCCACTAGCAATTGCATTAATCATGTTTGCGGCAAATTTAGTAAAACCCATTGCAGCAATGTTGTTTTGGGTTTTTTGGATTTGTGCACTCATAACGCCACGCGTTAATCGATATATATTGCTGGCTGCTGCGGGTTGTTTTATGGCTTGTATGGCTGTGTGGGCGGCCTTAGATCGAAATCATGCGAGTGGTGGTTATGCAGAATGGTATGCGCCGGCATCCTTGAAGCAACGGCGTTTCGCAGAAACTTATTATCAACCGAGTCATTGGGTATTTCAGAAATCCTTGCAGCGAGATGAAGTCATCAGTGAAACAGATGGCCCAGCTTCTGCTGCATTGTATGGCATATTGCGCGATTACATCGAAGAAACTGCAGAAAATTGGATGCAGCCAAAAACTCGCTGGTTAATGAGCAACATGCCGCAGCATTTTTTTGGCCAATATGCACAAAATCATTCGGCACTGTTAAACGCGATTTTTAAATTTCCTAATGCATTTTATTTTAATTTTATGCGACAGGCGGTGCAGGAAAAATTAGATAGATATGCGGATGATTTATTTATTGCGGTGGCCAAAGAGCATGGAAACGTTGGTTTAAAAGGGTGGGGTAATTTTTATTTGCATAACATAGGGAAAATCTTTACGGGGCCGCAAGTATCGATGGGATGGCGTAATTTATTAGGCGTATTTACGTTTATGCCAGAACGAAATCCGCGCTCATGGAATATTTTTATTATCCCACAAGCGACCCCCATAGTGACTCTCAACGCGGGTGTGTATACCAAAGAATTTTTTTCACAACTTAAATTTTTTATAGAGGATATGCCAGCATATTGGGAGCACAGCAATTTTCTGTTCGAGAAATTCACGGATCACCCTAACGACCTCTATAACGCATTTTTGACCGGAGGTACGACAAAAATTTCTGATAAAACGATGACATTCAGCCCCGCTGACATTATGCTAGCTGAAGGTTGGTACTATATGAATTTTATTTCATTATATGGGCAGCGAATGGCGAATGAATTATTTAAAAATATGGCGCTTGAAATTATTCGCAATTATCCCGCGTCCGCATTGATGTTTCTAGACAATTTTTTGAATGAATCCTTATTTAGTAATAAAGTTATTATGTATCTTTGCGCGAATGACACGTGTGGTAATTATACTTTCGGTAAATTAATTCATTCCTATCTGCAAGTGGCTGCTGAAATTGATTTCACCGAACGGGATAATCATTCCGATATCATCGGTCCAAATTTAAATAGTGAATTGCCAGCTAAAGTGTTCCCGACAGCGGCTACTCACTTTGTTGCAATGTTATATACACTCATGCATGTGATTGCGCCCATTTTTTTAGTGACCGCGATTTTATTACTAATCGTTGCGTTGTTAAGTCCTATGCGTTACGTGACTCTATTTTTGTTTACTGCCTATCTTTATTTCGTAGCCGTTTTTGCTGTGTTTGGTAATTTTGGTTCACAACGTTATAGTGATATTTTTATTTTAATTCCAATCATTCTAACTGGAATTGGCCTAGGGTATTTGCGGGTTAATCGTAAGAATCTCGGTAAATAGAAATCAGCATGAAAAAAAAATTGCTCGTCATCTTAAAATGCCTATTTACTTTAATAGTTTTTTCTATTCTATTAACTCAAATTAATTTATCGACCGTTTGCAGCCTGCTCCGTTCGGTACAGTTATCTTACCTTTTTTTGGCTCTAATGACGCTGCTCATACAAACTTATATTTGCATCCTGAGATGGCATTTGATTTTACGTTTCGTCGGGCTCATACAGCCTATAAGCGTTTCTCTGCAAATTTACTGGGCGGGAATTTTCTTTAATTCGATTCTGCCAACTGGAGTGGGCGGAGATTTATTGCGTCTATGGATGATTAAAAATTTAGGCGGTAATATCTATAAAAATATTAATTCAATCTTATTGGATAGATTGTTGGCGCTTCTTACTATGATTTTGGTAGTTTGGATTTCAATCCCGGTTTTACAGCCGGTGCTACAAAATACTAAGTTGATTAATTTATTTAAATTAGCGGCCTGTGTGGGATTAGGCGGATTTATTGCATTGAGTTATGCTTATCGGTTACCCGACCAATATCAGTTTCGTAGCTTAAAGCTTTTGCGGCAGTTATCTTTGGATTTGCGAGCATTATGGGCTTCTCCAAAAAAAACTTTCTTTATTGTGAGTACTGCTGTTGTCGGAATGCTGGTACAGATTATTACAATTTATTTAATCGGAAAAAGTTTAAATTTATCCATCCAATTTGTGGATTGTTTAGTGTTGGTCCCACCGATCATTTTAATTATGACTTTACCTGTTTCTATGGGAGGCTGGGGTTTGCGTGAAGGGGCCATGGTTACATTTTTTGGCATGATTGGGGTTTCGACAACAGCCTCATTATCATTATCAATTATTTTTGGATGCTTGGTGCTGTTAATGAGCTTACCGGGCGGTATTTTTTGGATTATATGGCAGAAACGCATTAATATAAGAACATCAGATTTATCGGCTGTATAAATACCCAATTGCAAGAAGCAAGTAGGAAAAAAATATGGACATTAGCATTTTTATTTCGTGTTATAACGAACAGGCCACTATCATTCCGACATTAAATTCAGTGATCTCTGCACTGATCAAGACCTCATTACTGTGGGAAATTATTATTATTGATGATTGCTCAAAAGATAATTCCATAAATGTAATTCAAAGATATATGCGAAGTCATCCAGACTATACAATTTATCTGCATCGACACGAAAAAAATTGCGGTTTAGACCCTTCAATTTTTGAAGCAGCGAGATTAGGCAAAGGCCGTTATTTTTGGTGTGTGGCAGGTGATAATCCCGTTCCGACTGAAGCTTGTTTAGCTCTGCTTTCTAAAGTAGGGCAGACGGATTTAATCATCCCTTATGTACTAACTTATTTGGGTCGTACCTATTTTCGTCGAGCTTTGTCGTGGATGTATGCATTTCTCGTGCGTTTAATTTCAGGATGTCCTATCCGTTACTACAATGGCTCCTCTATTTATTTGCGTGAACAATTTATTCAACAAATGGAAAAAATTACTGGTTTCACTTATTCAGCAGAGTTGCTGGTATCATTATTTGATGCGGGTTGTAATTATTTAGAAGTGCCGGTTATCTATACGGAAAGAACAGAGGGTAAATCAACGGCATTTACGGGTAGTCATATGCTGGATGCGGCTTGGTTTTTTGGGCGCATGCTAAAAAGACGTGCTAAAAAATTTATGTCAAGTAACAGAGATAAATCTATTATTTTAAATCATGAACCCGAGCGTTCCAGTAATCCTGAAATGGGTGACTGAAATTTTGTTTTTGGAAGCGTTAACCACGATATTATTAGTGATAGCCCTATCGCTGCGTAAATATCCAGGATGATTTCAAAGGGTAGACGAAAGCGAGCATTAGTAACGGCATTAGATGATAACAAAATAAAATAGCCTACACAGATTAATAGAAAGAAATGGACAGCAGCTTTCGGTTGCAATAACTTCTGTTTTAATCCGCCATAGAGCGACACGCCTAGCAATGCATATAAAATGATATTGCAAGATAAAGCCACTAATAAATACAAAGATGTAAACCAATTAAAAGTATGTTCTTGATATTCTGTTAAAGCCAAGCGGAATTTAAATTGAATTAAAAATTGTTTAATTTTTCTGAAAACAGCAATATCATTTTGGCTGCCAAAAAATTGAATGAGTGCGCGATCAGTTTCTAGTAGCAATCGGGTCAACCCTAAACTAAATTGCTTAACTGTAGAAAGTGGATTTTGTAAAACAATGGCTATATCTTGTTTAATTCCAATGGATTGGTCTTTGGTTATTCGATGGGTTGTAATATAATTTTGAAAACCCTCCGAAAAGAATACACGCATTCCGCTTTGATCTGTAATTTCACTAAAGCGATAAGAATGAAATAAAATATTATTTCTGATTTGCCACCCGCCCACTAAAATGATGCTTGGTAACAGTAAAACTCCAAGTGCAAGGATAATTCGAGATTTGTGCTCCATTTGCTGCCAGAGATATCCGGCAAAAATCGGAATTAAAACAAAAATTAAAAAATAATTAATAGGTCGAATCGTAGTAGCTACTGCCACTGCTAACCCTAAAAATAAAAAATTTGAGTATTTTACTTTGGGAGTTGTAAGAATGTAGGTACCTGCTAGTAATCCTAGACTTAGTGCTACTGCAAACAGAAAATCAGAGAGAATGAGATAAGAATAACCCAATGCTAAATAATCCATAGCAGCTAATAAAGCAGCAATTAATCCTGCTCGTGGTGAAAATAAGCGTTCAACAATCTTATAACTAGTGAGAATTAAAATCGCACTTAAACTAATTTGCGCCAAAATAACCATTGAATAATGATGTCCAAATATCCAAAAAATGCTGGCTAAAAAACAGGGGTAACCGGGAGTGCGAAAAAACATGAAATTGTTGGCCGACGCATAAAAATGTCCGGTTCTGAGTAACCACTCCGCTGGGGTACTATAAGATACAGAATCAGGTTGGGTGATTTGCGCTAAATTTCCGGTATAAAACCAGAGAAATAATACCATTTTCAGAGCCACACTGAGGAGAATGATTATCCATAATTTGGTGCCGAGCTTTTTTTGCATCTTACCACAATGTTTGTTGATCGATAAAAATCATATGCCATAACTCTAAAATAACCAGCGACACGACTTGTTTTAAATAAATAAATTCTCGACTTTGCATTTTTTGCAAGAGCTGCTGGATATAGCTGTAATTAAAATATCCGCGTTTTTCTACTTGTTGCTTATTTAACGTGAGTTGAATTAACTCTTGAAATTGTGGATGTGTAAAGAAATAATCGACTGGAAAGTAAAACGGTTTTTTAGGACGCTTGGTGATTTTAATGGGTAACAGCTTTTCGGCTAATTTCCGCTGAATGATTTTATCCCTGAACCAGTTGGCTTTCATTTTGGGATTAATGCGAAAACCTAATTCAATTAAATTATGATCTAAGAAAGGCAAACGAATTTCTAATGAATGTGCCATAGTATTTTTATCTTGCCGAATGATAGCCCAGTCTTGCAGCCATTCATCCCATTGCAGTTTTAATAAACGATCCAGAAAATGTCCTCGATCATCTCTGACAGGTGGCAGCCATGATTGGGAAGTGAGATGTTGAAAAGGCGTGGTATACAGCTCTTGACGAGCATCTCTGCGCCAAAGCGTTTTTAATGCGATGTATTGAGCGAATAAATTGTTTTTAGAATAGTCGGCGATAAAGTTAATAAATTGCTGTTTACCTTGTTTGCCCAGCGTGGCAGGAAAATTAAAAAATAAATTTAAAATCCGATGTGGAATCAATTGCATTAAATTAACGATGAGTTTTTCATGCAGAAAATTAGGCATGATTTTCATGTAAGTATTCAATATTTGCATGAGCTTATGGAATTGATAACCAGCAAAAACTTCATCTGCTCCTTCCCCACTAATAATGACTTTTAAATCTTTACTTGCTCGTTCAGCTAATTTATAAAAGGCAATAATCAAAGCATCTCCAACAGGGCGATCCATATGATAAATAATTTTGGGTAATAGATTGATGTCTTCGGGGGCACAATGAATTTCGTGATGTTGAGTGCCGAGCCATTGCGCTGTTTCTCGTGCCTCTAAGGTTTCATCGATGGGGCTATTAAAACCAATACTGTAGGTGTTTATGTTGGAATTTGATTTACACATTAATGCAGTTAATAAACTTGAATCAATTCCTCCGCTTAAATAAGCGCCGACAGGAACGTCGCTGCGCATAACTAAATTTACAGATTGTTGTAACTGTTGTTCTAATGAAAGTAATGCAATTTTGGAATCTAGAAATTGATTTTTTTCAGCAAGCTCAATATCCCAATAACGGCTAATTTTAAATTCATTATTCGCTTGCAAAATAATGTAGTGTGCAGCGGGTAGGGTATAAATGTCTTTAAACATAGTGCGCGGTTCTGGCACATAGCGCAAAGTGAGGTAAGCATCTAACGCGGCAACGTTTGGAACACGTTCGACACAATCTGCGGCTAATATAGCTTTAATCTCAGAGGCAAAAATAAATTTACCATTTTGAAAAAAATAATATAAAGGTTTTTGACCAGAACGATCACGAGCAATAAAAGCTAATTTTTTAATGGAGTCATACAATGCAAAAGCAAACATGCCATTAAAATAGGTTAAACATTGCGTTCCCCATTCTTCATAGGCGTGCACAATCACTTCGGTATCAGTGTGTGTTCGGAATTGATGACCTAAATTTTGTAGGGTTTTTCGCAATTCAACATAATTATAAATTTCTCCGTTGTAACAAACGGCAATATCATGATTTTCGTTATAAATGGGTTGCTCACCGTTGTGCAGGTCAATAATGCTGAGACGTTGCATGCCCATTGAAAATAATTCATGGTTGAAGAAACCATCACTATCAGGTCCACGGTGAAAAAGAATTTTCCCCATTTTTTTTAATAAGGTGGGATCTTGAAAACCATTAAATCCAAAAATTCCACACACGCGTTAGCACTCAATAAGGTTTTTAGCTGCTTTGAAACCCATGCGCATGGCGCTGTGCATATTAGGATAAGTGAAAGCACCTTGGCGACCTACAGATTGTAAGTTAGAAATTGTTTGAATGTAACTTTTAACGGTTTCCAAATGTGGCTCGAAACCTAGATCAAAAATCGGATAACCATTCATGCTGCGACTAATATGCATTTCAACGATGTCGGAAGGCTGGCAAATATTTTCTTTCGCTAAATCAGCTAGCATTTTATTTTTCACGCTGTCATCACCGTTCCATTTGGCATCTTCATATTCGCACGTCATTTCCACAATCAGGACAGTGTGATTTTTGGGCTCCACGATGAGGCCTGCATTTTTGGGTTCACCAACACGGTGAAAAATACGTTCTCGATAATAGACATATAATCCATCCAAACATTTCTCTTTTTTCACCAACAACCCATAGACAACCAAAGGTTTGTAACGCAACTGTTTAGCAGAATTCAACACAGTTTTGGGGCTAGCTGGGTCTAAGCGCTGAATTAAATGATTAATGGGTATTGTGGATATGCATGCATCGCAGTTAATTTCGTGGGTGTCTTGTTCATGAGAAAAAATAATTTTGCTTACCTGATTATTTTCTAAAATAATTTTGGTTACTTCGGCAGATTGATAAAGCTTGCCGCCCTGAGCTTGAATGGCGTTTGCAATACAGCGAGGCATGGCTTCTGCACCATTACGAGAATAATGCAGCGTCTCTTTTAATAAGGCACTTTCCGTTGTTTTGGCCTTTTGTTTAACGCCGAGTTTAGCTAAACCTTTTTTGAAAACATCAACTGCGCTCAATTTCGGCATTTTAGTTGTGATGAAAGTAGCTGATAAATCACGCGGATGTAATTCCCAATAACGATGGGTAAAATCTTCAAAAAAATATCGATATAATGGCTTTCCATATAATTGAATTAATGCTTCTTCTGCGTTGCTTGGCTGCCAATTGCGAAAATAATTTTTAATTTGTGCAGCAAATAAAAAAATAACTTGTTTGCTTAATTTAAAAATCGGGATGCCCTTTAGCATATCTTGAAATTGCAAGGGGTAGCGATAAGTTGCGCCTGCCCATTTAATTTTGGCATTCAAATCCACTTCAATGCGTTCTGCGCCCATCAATTGTTGAATATCAGCAAAGATTTCTTGATCAAACGCATGCAACATGTGAACGCCCATGTCATACCAATTATTCCTATAGCGGTGACTCGTAGCGAGTCCGCCAGGACGTTCACCTTTATCGATAATAGTAACTTTGAAGCCCTCGCGGGTAAGTACTCTTGCCGCGTATAAACCGCAAGGACCAGCACCGAGAATAACAATATGTTTTGAGTTAACCATGATGTAACTAAACAGGTTCTGTTATAGCGGTTTGCTTATGATATAAATTTAATAATTCTGTTTCTGGCAGTTCGACATCAGACCATTGCAGCGGCTCATCTTTATCTAATTTACGCAATATTCGAGGTTTCGGCTGATTTTTTTCGGTATCGAGCAGTCCAATCGGCAAAGCATTTTGCTGTGATTGTGTCGCATGGATTAATCCATAGGTGTGATCGCCACCGATTCCATGATCAATGAAATCTCCTTTATTTAAAGGTTGTTTTGCATAGGCATAAACATCGGTTAATTGGCCGAATTGCGGAGTTAAAACGGCTTTATTCCATAGCGCAGCTAAAGCAATTGCGCGTGGAGTTTCTAAATGACATAAATGGTAGGGACGATAAAAGAGATAATACGGAAAACGATCATGGACTTTATAATATTTTAAGTAATCTTTTTGTAGGGGATCATCACAGTGTCCTACTACGTATACACCACCACCGGGTTGTGCTCCTAAAATATAATCTACACGCCCTTGATTTTTATAAGTAGAAAAATCAAATAAATTTAATGCCTCAGTGACATCTTTTGCAGCGGGTCCTTCCATGCCAGGTTTAATTGGGGTGAGATTGGCTGCATTGGCGATTAATGCCATTTCAATATTTAGCTTGGTTCCATCGGTATATGCTACACATTGAATTAAATTTAAATTGAGTTGTTTGGCAATTTCGCGTTTGGCTTCTTGCGTCGCATAACGATCTAAAAAGCCTTTAATATTTCCCGCTTGCACAATATCAAAACCCCATAATTGAATTTCTTCAATCATACGCATTAAAACACCATGTTGATCACCAGCATCACTGGTAACCACAACGTCTTGTTTACGTGCTTGTTGCTGTAAATAAGGCCCTAATACTAAATCCACTTCTGCATTCATTAATACGACGTGCGCTTTGCGTGAAATGGCTTGCAGACAATAACGAGCCGCAGAACCAATAGAGTTGGTAGATTCCACTAAAACATCGAGTGGAACGCTCGGATCATTTAAAGCGGCGTCTGCATTTTCAAAAATACGCGTTGATTTTCCATAAACTGATTGTGCTTTCAATGCGGCATTTAAGTTAAGGTCTGCAATAAAACTCAGTCGCATTCCAGGCGTTCGTGCAATTTGCCAGGCAATTCCTAATCCCATCGCACCAGCTCCGATTAATCCTACCTGAATTGGCTGACCGTTTTTTTCTCTGTATTGTAATTCCTTGAGCATTTTTTCTCCGCAGTCGCTTTAACAAAATTGAGATTATAAACACTCGCGAGATGGCAAGCCAGAAATGTTTGAGGTATCATGGCCGGCATGAAAGGAATTATATTAGCAGGTGGAACGGGATCTCGACTTTATCCCTTAACAGCAGTTGTTAATAAACAACTGTTGCCCGTTTATGACAAGCCAATGATTTATTATCCGCTGTCCGTATTTATGTTAGCGAATATTCGAGAAATATTAATTGTTACTTCACCCAAAGATTTACCGTCGTTGCAAGAACTTCTTAAAGATGGCCAGCAGTGGGGAATAGAAATTACTTATGCGACGCAAGATTATCCACGGGGATTGGCGGATGCATTTAATGTAGGGCGTAGTTTTATTGGCAACGACAAAGTCAGTTTAATTTTAGGTGATAATATTTTTTATATGGCGCAATTCGGTTATAAATTACGGGATGCAATGAATTTTAAAAGCGGCGCAACCGTTTTTGGATATTATGTCAGTAATCCGAGTCAGTATGGTGTTGTTGAATTTGATAATGCAGGTAAAGTCATTTCGTTAGAAGAAAAGCCGGTGCATCCTAAGTCTCACTATGCCATAACAGGATTATATTTTTATGATAATCACGTGGTAGATATTGTAAAAAATATTCAGCCCTCGGCGCGCGGTGAATTAGAAATCACAGATGTTAATAAATATTACCTAGAGCAAAATCAATTATCGGTATTTATTTTAGGTCGTGGAACAGCCTGGTTGGATACGGGCACTCATCATTCATTAACTGAGGCCAGTCAATTTGTGCGAATTATCGAAGAGCGTCAAGGTTTAAAAATTGCTTGTTTAGAAGAAATAGCATTTCAAAAAGGTTATATCAATGGTGAACAACTACAACGTTTAGCCAATGAAATGCCCCGTAGTGGATATAGCGATTATTTATTAAATTGCGTGCGAAATTTGCAATACAATCTGTATCTGCCACGCGAGGAATCTATATGGAATGTTTAGCTACCCGATTGCATGATGTTAAATTAATTAAACCAAAAATTTTTGCCGATACTCGTGGATTTTTTTTTGAAAGTTGGCGTCAGCAAATTTATGATGATTTATTAAATAAAGGCAAGCCTTTAGTTTTTACTCAAGATAATCATAGTAAATCAAGTTTGCATGTTTTGCGCGGCTTACATTATCAGTTTGAAAAACCGCAAGGAAAATTGGTCCGTGTCATTTCTGGTAAAGTGTATGATGTGGCCGTCGATTTGCGGACGTATTCTCCCACCTATGGACGTTGGCAAGGATTTTATCTTTCAGCAGAAAATAAAAATATGTTATGGGTCCCACCGGGTTTTGCGCATGGTTTTTATGCTTTATGCGATAATTGCGAGGTGACTTATAAATGCACGGGAGAATACCTTCCCGGTGATGAACATACTATTATCTGGAATGATATCGATTTAGCAATTGGTTGGCCATTATTAGAAAGTTCAGTGCCTTTGCTTTCTGAAAAAGATAGTCAAGGCGTTGCATATAAGGACGCTTTAAAATTTGAAAAAATCTATGCGTAAAATATTAATTACTGGTGGAGCTGGATTTATTGGATCGAATTTCGTTCGACACTGGGCGGATCATTATCCAGATGATTTGATTATTGTGCTTGATAAACTTTCTTATGCTGGAAATTTAGCGAATTTAAACGATGTCATGCCTTCCCCACGTTTTCATTTTATTCAAGGGGACATTGTAGACAAAGCTTTAATAGATGATATTTTAACGCGTTTTCAAATTGATACCATCGTTAACTTTGCAGCAGAATCTCACGTTGACCGTTCGATTCAAAATTCCGATTTGTTTATGCTGACTAATATTATGGGCACGCATAACTTGTTGACTGTGGCTAAATCGCACTGGCAGGGGCGATCACATCGCTTTCATCAAGTATCAACCGATGAAGTATTTGGTGCTTTAGATCTGAATGAGCCTCCGTTTTGCGAGGATAATCGATATTTACCTAATTCACCTTATGCTGCTTCTAAAGCAGCAGCGGATCATGTGGTGCGTGCCTTCCAACAAACCTATGGCATGAATACCACAATTAGTCACTGCTCGAATAATTATGGTCCATATCATTATCCGGAAAAATTAATTCCATTGAGTTTAATTAATATATTACACGGTCGTTGGATTCCCATTTACGGTGATGGACTACAGATTAGAGATTGGTTGCATGTCTTCGATCATTGTCGCGCGATTGAAGCAATTTTAAATTATGGAAAGCCGAGTGAGACATATAATATTGGTGGTGGCGGCGAAATTACGAACTTAGCTTTATTGCATAGTTTATGTGACTGGGTTGATGAACTTTTTATAAAAATACCGGAATATAAAGTGAAATATCCACATGCGCCACCAGCACAAAATCGATCGGCACGTATGTTATTAAAACATGTTACTGATCGGTTAGGGCATGATCGTCGTTATGCCATTAATTCCACGAAAATTCAGCAAGAATTAAATTTCAAATATTCCATTTCAATACAAAAAGGTTTACGTCAAACTGTCGAATGGTATTTAGAAAATCCGCAATGGTGGGCTAAATTCGCCCCGGCTCTAGAGAGTGTGCCGGCTTTTGAAAAGCAATCCGTTTTACTAGAACAAAATTAACAAAAGCAATAATGATGGCTGTAATAATAACTGCGGCAGCGGGTTTTTGATATAAATAAGGAAATGCATACACCAAGGCAGCAAACAATAATACATGTAAGACACCGGTTACAGCATAAATAAAGGCATAACGTGTCCATTCTTGTATGCGCTTCGGATTTTTTGAACGGAACGTAAAGTTACGGTTAAAGACCCAAGTGACCGAAAAAGCGATGATATATGAAATTATTTTCGCGAGCATGAGATGCATGAAGTGTCTTAAGGCTAATAGACTAATGGTATCAACACTAAGACCAATTAAGCCAATGAATAGAAAACGAATCAGCGTAGAATTAAAAGGTAACAAAAAAATTTTCTTTAACATGCACACCTGGATTTATATTAGTTCGCAGAAATATAATCAAAATTCGGCGAGTGAGCAATACAATTCCGATTTCATTCGATGTGTTGAATCAGCGAGGCAAAATAATTAGAGTGAAAGGGTCGCGGATAATAAGCCAAAACCATCTGATTTTCAAAAATTTTACCTTGGTTTAATATTAGCATGGAGCCTTCGTCTATATAAGACTGACAAAACTCCCGCGTCAGGAGGCCGTAACCGTGGCCAGCTGCAATCATCATTGCGATAGATTCAGTGCGGTTGACGAAATGGCGTTCATGGCGAACGCGATTAAACAGATCATATTGTTTAAGATAATTAAAAGTGGTTTGATCGTCCGGATTATAATCAATAATATTTTCATTTTGAATAATTTCCGCTAATTCCCGTCCTTGCCAAGCGGTAGTGCAGACTAAAACGTACTGTTCTTGCCGCAAGGGTTTACTCTGCATTTCAGCGCTCAAATGTTCCGGTTGGATGATGGCAAACTGACAACGGCCTTCACGTAACCTTTGGTGACGATCCTCATTATCGGTAATATCGAAATGTAATAATAAATTAGGAAAGTCTCGCATGACTTGGAAACAAGCGGGTATTACTCGAGAGCTCATAATACTGGTAGGACCACATAAAGTGAGTTCGACATTTTTGGTTCGACCTTGATGCTGGATTTGTAGTAGCGTCTCGTCTTCGAGAGAGCGTGCCGCATAAGCATAACGAAGTAGCGACTCGCCCTCCGGAGTCAGCAGCATGCCGCGTCTACTGCGGACAAAGAGGCTGAGATTGAGTTTTGCCTCTAACGTGCGCAGGCGTTGTGTGACTGCAGTTTGGGTGATATGAAGATCAAAGGCCGCTTGATGCACCGATTTATGTTCAGCGACCGCTATAAATGCTTGAATTTGTGGACTTAAAAGTAAACTCAAAAAAAATCATCACTTCACAAAATTAATTCATTTTACTTATAGCATGTGCTTTGATAGTTTTCAATCATTGTTTGAGCAAATGGGATCGGACCATGAATAAGAAAATTGGTGTTTTATCATTAGCGTTACTCATTACAGGTTCGATTGATAGCGTACGCAATATGCCTACCGTCGCCTTATTTGGTTCGCAAATTATTTTCTTTGCGATTTTAGGTGCGATTTTTTTTCTGATTCCAGTAGGCTTAGTTTCGGCACAACTTGTTTCGACAAAAGGTCTGGAAGGCGGAATTTATGGTTGGACCAAAGCTGCGATTGGAAAAAAGGCCGCATTTCTCGCTATTTGGCTACAATGGATTAATACCGTAGCTTGGTATCCCACTATATTATCTTTTATTGCCGGTACTGCGGCGTATTTAATAGATCCTACCTTGGCGCAACATAGAGGCTATTTAGTTTTAATTATTTTAAGTGTTTTTTGGGCGCTCACGTTATTGAATTTAAAAGGCATCAAAATTTCTGCGCTCATAGCTTCTGTTTGTGCGTTATTCGGCATGGTCATTCCGATGCTGTTAATTATTATTCTAGGATTTGTGTGGTATTTACAGGGGCATCCACTACAAATGCATTTGACAGGTAATAATGTATTGCCGCATTTTTCACATTCAGAATCTTGGATTTCTTTAACTGCCATTATTACTTCGTTTTTAGGTATGGAATTAGCTTGTGTGCATGTAAAAGATATTCATGACCCGAATAGAAATTTTCCGCGGTCATTAATTTTCGCGATTTTCTTTATTTTAGCAACAATGATTTTGGGTTCGCTCGTAATTGCATGGATTTTGCCGCAAAATCAAATCCATTTTGTAGATGGTACGATGCAAGTTTTTCGAAGCCTTTTTGTTGAATATCATTTACAGTGGATGCTGCCGGTTTTAGCGGTCATGGTTGTGGTAGGCTGTGCGGGGGAGATGATTAATTGGATGATTTCCCCAGTAAAAGGTCTTTTGTTTGCCGCGCAAGATCAGTTTTTGCCGCCATTTTTTACCAAAGTAAACAAACATGGAGTCGCGCAGAATTTATTAATTACACAAGCTTGTCTGGTTTCGCTGATGTGTATGGCATTTATTTTGATGCCCAGCGTAAATGGTTCATATTGGCTGTTAACTGATTTAAGTACGCAATTATATGTGATGATGTATATATTATTATTTATTGCAGCCATTTGTTATAAATATAAAAATCCTAATATTAGCGCGGGCTTTCAAATATGGGGTAATAAGTTAGGAATGAATTTAATTTGTGCTTTGGGTTTAATCGGATGCACGGTCACTTTATTTGTGGGATTCTTTCCGCCGGATAATATTAATGTGGGCGGTGCTTTACATTATGTTGTTATTTTTTCGTTGGGATTAATTCTGATGATTTCTCCGGCGATTGGATTTTATGTTTATCATCGCAAACAGACTGCGCAAACCAAGGCTGTGTCTGAGCTTGCACTATAGCCTATTTTGATCTGTGACCAAGGTCTTAATTCAAACTTGAGTAGTGGTTTTGGCTAATTGTTGCAGTTCGCTGATAGATAGATCGGTCACCCGAGATATTAAATCAAGGGTGAAATTTTCAGATAATAATTTAATAGCTATGGCGGCCTTCTCCTTTGCCACACCTTTCTCTAATCCTTTTTCTAATCCTTTTTCTATCCCTAATGCTTCGCCTCTCAGAAGTAATTTTTTAGCTAAGGTCATTGTTCTGCTCCTTAATGGTGCTGATAAATACTGGCTAACAAAGTTATCGAGTTGTTCTTCGCTATCTAAATGCCCGGCGTGAATAGCATATTCTAATGTGCTTATTATATACCAAGAGGCATCCCGGTGTTCAAGTTCATTTAATAGAGGAACGATTTCTTCAAGCCGTTCCAGTAGATTTGTATCATAGATGTGTTTATGCATGAACTCCAAAACACCTAACCATTTATGCTGTTTAATTTGGTTATCAGAGATTTTATGGATATCTATTAAAGTAAAAGGTTGTAAGAATGTCGTTTTAGCTAACTCTGCCTCCTTTCCAAATAAATCAAATATGCTCGTACCATAGGGATAAGGTTTTTTTCCATGATAAAAAACTATGGCTATGACTACGGGTAATGCTTCTAATGCGTATTTTTGCATAATTGCAAATTTATATTCTAAAACTCGAAAAGGCATCATTTTAACGGGTCTGCTTTGATGCTCAAAGAGTAAATAAATATAATGTGTACTGTTTTTAAGTTGAACTCGATATAAAACATCTACCATTCTTTGACGCAAATACACGTCTAATAAACTCGAATCCTGCAGTTCTAAGGTGTGAAGGTTAATTAATTTTAAAATTTCAGGTGATAAATATATCTCACAGAATTCTCTCGCAACGGTAGCATTGCTCATAATCCTACGAAAATATTTATCATGAATATTTTTTATTTTCATGAAATCCCTATATCGAAGATCGTAGAATTATTATTCTAAAGGTCTGGCTTCGCAATACCGTTAAAGGAGAGGCTAAGGTTCCAATCTGTAAGCGTTTGCATGGCTTTCTCTTTGGCTCAAAAGATGGCATAATCCTAAGTAGTTTGGTTAAGGTTTGATTATAACCAAACCCTTGTCAAATAAGTTACTGATTATATAGTGATATTTTTCTGAGGTGGGCAACGGAAAGCTTGAATTCTCTCGAGGCGACATGTATAATATTTGATCTATTTCTAGCGATAGTGAGTGAAGCATGAGTTCAAGTAGGGTAAAGCATAGTCAATTAATTGATACTTCAAGTCAAATCTATTCATTGTGTTCAGAATTATTTAAAAATACGCCTATAACATTTTTCAGTTATTGCCGATTTACGCGCGATCGCCAATATACAAGCGCTATGTCCGACCCCTCGATTTATCAATATTATACGGAAAATAACCATCATTATGTTGAATTCGAACATTGTAATTATGATAAGGATATACCACAAGGTTCGTTTTTTTCCGAATTAGTCTGTGTGAGTCCAGATGAAATTAATTTAAATAAAATTTATATAGAAAAGTTCAATCTAACCCACTTTATTGGCGTTGTTAGAAAGAACAATGAATACTGTGATATTTACACCTTTGGTGCCACGCCCAATGTTAAAAACATGCATAATTTCTATCTAAATAATATTAATTTATTAGAGAAATATATAGATGTTTTTCATGAACCCATTCAAAAAATTATCACTCAAAATACAGTTCCAAAATTATATGTGCCGGATGCTAATAGAGAATTAATTAGTTTAGATTTTAATGATAAGCGAATTGAAAATTTTTCTGATATTGTTGCTAAGACTTTGAATGCATTCAATCCAGATGATATTAAAAATTCAGAAGCAACAATTTATAAAATTTTGACTGAGCGTGAATTGGATTGTCTGCGCTTAATTACACGCGGATTAACCTCAAAAGAAATTGCGCGTGACTTGACGCTTTCATTTCGAACGGTAGAAAATTATTGTGAGCGTCTAAAAATTAAATTGAATTGTCGTCGCAAACAAGACATTATTGCGCGCTATTCAGGAGTTTTTGAAGGATAAAATCCAGCACACTCTGCTGACTATTTGGAAGGATCCAGCATGTCATCAAAAAATAAATATTCCTTTTTAAATACTGAAGCCAATTATCAAGGCTGGAAAATCGCGGGCTTGATAATTCTGTGCATACGCTTCGTGCAGGGATGGATTTTTTGGGCGGGAGCCTCACGTCGTTTTATCTACGACCCAGAAAAAATGGATCCGAACGCAGCTAATTGGATGGCAAATAAATTACAAAGTTCAATGCCGGGTGCCTTATTAGGACTAAGTCATGTCGTTAGTTTTTTACTGCAACATTTCATTTTATTATATATTGCATTATTCCTTATGAGCTTAATTGAGTTATTAAGCGGCATAGCTTTAATCATAGGGTTTTTTACTCGTTTAGCTGGATTTATCACTGCCTTAATCAGTGTGCTAATGATGTTGCTTTTTGGATGGGAAGGAGCGACTTGTGTCGATGAATGGACAATGGCGGTTAGTGGATTTAGCCTCGGACTCTGCCTCGCTTTATCTGGCGCAAGTATTTATTCTATTGATAGCTTACTGTTATCTCGACGACCCAATTTAGCTCGTAAACGTTGGTTTTTAGTTTTAGCGAGTGGCCCAATAACATTTAATTCCCTACGAAAAACCAGTTTGGTTTTCCTGATATTTACCGTTATTTTTACGTTGAGTACCTATAATTACTATCGCGGTGCGATTTTTTCTCCTTATCATGGTGGTCCAGTGAGTCCGCGACTGCATCATTTAAAACTTTCTGATGGGATTCTATATGAAAATGGTAGCGTTCAGTTTACTGCATATGTAGATTCGGGTACTTCAGCACTACCAGGTTATATTTTACGAGTAGAGTTGGAAGACTCTGCAGGAAAAATTATTGAAAGTTGGGAAGGCAAACAGCTGAATGTATTGCCCAAAAATAATATTATTAATGCGTACCGTTATAATAAATTTTTTACGGGACCGTTTGGGATTGTCGCACCTGTGGGCGCGAAAGCAAAAATTTTAATTCCAGCATCCGCCAACAATTTAAAATTATCATCCGGCAATTATCAACTAATTGTTTTTACTATTGATGGTCGGCGGTGGGATTTAAATTTAAAATTATAAACTCAAGTTTTAGCATATTACTCCTTGAAAAGTACCTACTTAAAATTGCTCGCCTAGTAAGACTCATTTAATATTGAGGCGTTCTTAGCATTCTCATGCTAAATATTAATTTTCTTGGGTCTCGCGCAATGGAGAGAAATAATGTCAGATTTACGTATTGAGGAAGATAATATTCCGGCTCCGCTTCATTCTGAAAATTCCGCTGTCGATACTCCGGTTTTTGAAATTGCGGTACCGGCGGAAATTGTTGCTGTTAACCATGAGGCAGAAACTATTTCAAATCCGCCTCAATCACAAAGAAATTCATTAAACCAGAAAGTGGATAACATCAATGTTAGTGAGGATAAAGCATGGACTCGACCCACTAAGGAAATTATTGATATATGGAAAGCCGGGGTGGAAGCTTTAATTCACAAACAGGGACCCAAATGGGTAGAGTTTTTCCGCATCGTGGAATTTATTCGCTTAGAGTTTTTAAAGATATCTGCGGATAAACATGTGAGTGATGGAGACATGGAGCGATATTTTGAAGCCATGTATCCTGCAAAGGAAATAACAGCAATAAATGTGGCGAACAAAATAGGGCTCGAGACCTACTATAAATTCAACTTATGTTCATTAGTGATAACGGTTCCAGAAAAAGTACTTATACCCAAGACATTAAAATCAGATAGGCTTTTATTTGAATGTCTGGTAGGTTCGTATTTTGGAAATTTCTTAGCGAAATTTTTACCGCTTTTGGATTCATCTAAAACCGGGGTAAATGGAGAAATTATTGAGCCATCTAAATCTAAAGAGATTACGCAGACTACCGATTCCTCTAATTCCGAAGCAAATAAACCCAACAAAGCGAAAAAAATAAAAAGATTGGATTCTGCCACGCAAAAAAAATTATTTCGGTTTATAACGCAGGAAAGTTTTTTATTTTATAAAAATGAAGCAGATGACAAATTCAAAAATATGCTTTTACACCAAATACAAAATATCATTGATAATATTAGTTTTAATTTTTGGCGTTCTCCAATATATTTTTTCCTGTATATGGTTTCAGAACCTTTCAGATTGTTAACCCAGGAAAAAATTGCGGCTTTAAATAAATTAAAATTAGAATTAAGTGAAATGACCGTCAAGACTGTAATGTTAGAACGAATTAAAGATGAAGCGCTTGGTGGTAGCGTCTGTGCGCCCAGAATCAAGGGTCCTTTCTATAAAGCTAAGAAAAATGTTCTATCTCCCCGAAGTACGATTTATGCTAAGCCGCTTGAATTTTTTGGCGCGCATGCACAGACCAAAACATCCCAAAGATTGTTAAAAATTCCTGGGATAATGTCGAAACAAGAGTACAAATTATTTTTTAAACCGTATTATCAACGATTATATGATGAAGAGGCTTACGATACCTGGAAAGCTACACATGCAAAAATGAATTAGGCGTCACATCCAATAAACAAAAATAAATAAGCCTAGCCACACCACGTCCACAAAGTGCCAATACCAAGCGGCAGCTTCGAAGCCAAAATGATTATGCGCGTCGAAATCCCGACGAATTAATCGATATAAAATAACAATAAGCATGATGGTTCCGATGGTGACGTGTAAAGCGTGAAAACCGGTTAACATAAAAAAAGTGGTACCGTAAATACCAGAAGATAATTTCAAGCCTTTTTCTAAATAAGCAATTAGATATTCATGACATTGCATCGATAAAAACAGTATACCCAATAAAATTGTCACTATTTGTGCCGCAATCATTAATTTGCGTTTATTTTTCAGTAATGCCCAGTGAGCAACAGTAATGGTGCCGCCACTAGAAAGTAGAATTAAAGTGTTAATGGCAGGAATTCCCCATGTTTCCATAATGGACTGAGGGCCAACAAATGCGTTGGGATTGGGGTTACTATAAACTGGCCATGTGCCATGAAAGCTAGGCCAAAGTAGGAAATGAGTCATGACACTTCCACTTGCACCACCAGTACCACCTAACCAGGCCACGGAAATAAAGCGTGAGTAAAATAACGCACCAAAAAAAGCGCCGAAGAACATCACTTCCGAAAAAATAAACCAAACCATGCCCCAACGGAATGAACGGTCTACCAGTTTGTCTTGTAATAAGCCTTGGCGATTTTCTTTAAATACTGTGTGAAACCAACCGATCATCATAATAGCGAGCACGACGCCTCCGATCGCGAAGAGATAGGGACCGATGGTGTTGCCATGCAGCCAATTTGCAAACCCAGTCAGTAAGCAGAATAACGCGATAGAGCCTACGATGGGCCAGTGGCTTGGTGCGGGTAGATAATAAGATCCTTTCTCGTGTTCCATAATAATCGCTCATTCTAGATTTAAAATAGGCGCAGTATAGCAAAAAGTTGGCCGTCGAAACAATTGTATGTGCGTAAGCTGGCTACAGAGTTTCGAAATTATTGAATTTTTCCAACCTTAGTGCGAGAGGAAAGTTTTTTGGCGACGAATAGTGTGTAAGAAAGCGTGATTTCTTGAATTTCTTTTGGCAGTTCGTTATCTAGATGAAATAAAATCGGCATCTCCATGGATTCTCCACTTTTGAGAGTCTGCTGTGAAAAACAAAAACATTCAGTTTTTTTTAAGTGTTTTGCCGCTTCACTAGGGGTAACACTAGGAACGGCTTGAATAGTTATCGCATGGTCCGATAAATTTTTTGCGAAATAACTAATTTTGACATTTTCCCCCGGATGAATATCAATTTGCCTTGTTTCAGGATGAAAATCCCAGGGTAAATTCGCATTATTACCTCCAATAAATTCTACGCGGATATTGCGTGAACGATCGATCGTGCTCGTGCTTGCGGCATCCGCATACATACTAGATTTTCCATTTAAGCTCAAAGCTTGGCAAAGCACATTATAAAGCGGAACTAAGGCGTAGCCGAAACAAAACATCAAGACGGCAAAAATAAATAAAAGGATAAAGATACGCTGCGTTTTTCGATTTTGCATAAGTTATCCGATGTGGGATTTATCAAAATGCGGGGGCGTCGCAAAAGTATGATACGGAGGTGGCGAGGGCAAGGTCCACTCTAATCCATGCGCATCCTCCCATACTTGATCAGTTGCTGGCGCGCCATGTCGAATCGTTTTAATGACATTAACGAGAAAAAATAACTGTGAAAAACCAAAAATAAATGCTCCGATCGTGGCGACCATATTAAAAGTTGTGAATTGTAGGGCGTAATCGGGAATGCGACGGGGCATTCCTGCTAAACCTAAAAAATGCATCGGAAAAAATCCCACATTTAATCCAATCATGCTTAACCAAAAATGCCATTTGCCGGAACGCTCACTATACATGTGGCCGGTCCATTTCGGTAACCAATAATATACGCCGGCAAATAATGCAAAAATAGAGCCTGGAATGAGTACATAATGGAAATGCGCCACCACAAAATAGCTATCTTGATATTGAAAATCTGCCGGAACAATCGCGAGCATGAGTCCTGAGAAACCACCGATTGTAAATAAAAATAAAAATCCAATAGCAAATAACATCGGAGTTTCATAACTAATCGCCCCTTTGTACATCGTGACGGTCCAATTAAATACTTTAATTCCTGTGGGCACCGCAATTGCCATCGTTGCGTACATAAAAAATAATTGCGCTTGTAGAGTAATTCCCGCAGTAAACATATGATGTGCCCAAACAATATAAGAAAGAAAAGCAATGATCGCTAATGCGTAAATCATCGCATGCCGACCAAATAAACGTTTGCGGCTAAAAGTAGGAATCACTTCAGAAATAATACCGAATGCAGGAAGAATTAACACATAAACTTCGGGGTGACCGAAAAACCAAAATAAATGTTGGAATAAAACTGCGTCGCCACCGCCAGCCGGATCGAAAAAAGTCGTATGAAAATGTCGATCGGTGAGCACCATAGTAACGGTGGCCGCTAATACCGGCATAATCCCAATCAATAAAAATGCCGTAATAAACCAACTCCAAGCGAATATAGGCATGTCCATCAGACGCATTCCTGGAGTGCGTAAATTAATGATAGTGGCAACAATATTAATTCCGCCTAAGATAGATGATAGGCCCATCATATGAATTGAAAAAATCATATAGTCGGTGCTAGGGGGTCCATATGTAGAGGATAAAGGGGCGTAAAAAGTCCAACCAAAATTGGGTGCGGGTCCAGACATAAATAGCGTGGATAATAAAATTGTAAATGCAAAGGGTAACAACCAAAAACTCCAATTATTTAAACGGGGTAACGCCATATCGGGTGCGCCAATCATTAATGGAATTTGCCAATTAGCCAAACCAACAAACGCTGGCATTACAACGCCAAAAATCATTAATAATCCATGGAAAGTCACCAATTCATTAAAAAATTCGGGATTAAATAAACGTGCACCAGGTTGAAATAATTCGGCGCGGATTAATAACGCCATAAATCCAGCAACAAAAAACATGAGTAGTGATAAACATAAATATAGTGTTCCGATATCTTTATGATTGGTTGTAAATACCCAACGAGCAGCCCACGGCAGAAAACCCTTATATTCATGCACATTTTCACTCATTGCCGAATCCTTTATTTTGCTTTAATGATGTCACTGGGTTGCACTAAGCCGCCAGCTTCTTTTCCATATTTTTGTTTGTCATTATTACCCCAGGAATTGCGTTCAAAAGTAATAACCGCAGCGAGCTCACGATCTGACAATTGAGTTTTGAAAGACTGCATAGCGGTTCCTGGTTTTCCATTTAATACAATATCAATATGTCCAGCCACGGGTCCGACAGTCAGTTTTGCTCCCACCAAGGTGGGGAACACAGGAGGCTGTCCTTCACCTGTGGGCTTATGGCACACGCTACAGGTTTTGTCATAAACTACCTTTCCTTCTTGCATCAGTGTTTGTAAATTCAACGGTGTGCTCGGAGTAGCAGGCGGTTTTGCAGCAGAGGGGGGCGTAGGAGTGGTAGGCGTTGGAGAAGTTGTGGCGGTTGGCGTCGGTGTGGGCGTTCCGGTTTGCTGTGCTATCCATTGCTTATAATCTGGTTCCGTTTTTGCGATAACCACAATCGGCATATAAGCGTGGTTAATTCCACATAATTCCGCACATTGACCATGGTATTCACCCGGCTTATCGATGCGCGCCCAAGCCTCATGAATAAAACCAGGAATGGCGTCGCGTTTAATTCCTAGCATAGGTACCCACCAAGAATGAATAACATCATTGGAAGTGACAATAAAACGAATTTTTTTATGGATGGGGACGACCAGAGGTTTATCAACTTCTAATAAATAATTCGGACCTTTTTTTTCTTGACCTTGAATTTGTGTTTGTGGAGTCGAAAGAGTGCTATAAAAACTAATGCCGTTATCTAAGTATTCATAACGCCACTTCCATTGGTAGCCAGTCACTTTGATATTCACATCGGCTTTAGCGTAATCATGCATACGAATTAAAACTATGGTTGCTGGTACTGCCATTACTATTAAAATAATTGAAGGAATGACGACCCAAGTAATTTCTACTAAGGAATTATGGGTAAAAGTGGCAGGGGGGCGATTTAATGATTTGCGATATTTGAACATCGAATAAATCAATAGACCAAACACAACAATACCGATAAACACACAGATACCGAAAATAGCCATATGTAAATCATAAATATCATGACTGATCGGCGTAACGCCACGAGGCATATTAAAAACTAAAGACTGGGCATAACTAGGAATAATTGTGCATAGCAAAAAAAATCCTAAAATGCCTGATTTCCATTTCGCATGCATGAAGCTCCCCTCCTCGGACATCATCATAATGTATCATTTAAAGAAGTGGGGTGAAAGTAGCCTCACCATTTGAGGAGGCTATTGTGTAGATTTACCAGAGTGTGTAATTACCTGACGTTTTACTTTTTTCTAACATATAGAGTAAAGCTGCTTTAATTTGCGCATCACTACAACTTCTGCAAGCACCTTTAGCCGGCATATCACCAATTCCATGAATAGTATTGACATACAATACATCGACACCTTTTTTAATTAAAGGTTTCCAGGCATCTTTATCGCCTAATTTTGGTGTATTCAGATAATTTGAGTTAGGAGCATGGCAAACCGAACAATATTTATTATAAATTTTCTCACCATCTTGCACGGTTAATTGTTTCACGGGTTTAGCTTGTGGTGCGCTTTCAGTTCCGACCCCTGGTTTGCTTTCTGCAATTATGTAATCAACTGCTTGCTTAATATCGTTATCAGTACAAGTTAAGCAGGTTCCTTTTGGTGGCATCGCGCCGATACCTTTAATAGCATTACTATATAATTTATCCATGCCTAATTTTATTCGCGGTGCCCACTCGGTGACATCGCCTAATTTAGGGGCCCCGCCTGCGCCTGTAGCGTGACATCCGGCGCAGTACTGGGTGTAAACTGCTTTACCGGCATTAGATCCCCCTTCACGCTTAGGCTCTTGGGTTTTAACTTCTTTCAAGTAGCTATAGATAGCGTAAATATCGTTATCAGTTAAATATTTTAAACTGTCGTGATCGACTTCCAACATGGGACCCTGTACTTGTCCGCCACCAATCAATAAGTCTCGTTTAAAAACATCCGATAATTCTTGATGGCTCGCTTTGCCGATGAGGACGCTGGTAATATTAGGAGCAAAAAATCCCTCAACCATCGCGCCTGCTAAATAATATTTATTAATTGGCGCTGCCAACGGGTAATTTTTAGAAATCATGTACCACGATGGCGTATGACACATACTGCAATGACCTAAACCTTGCACGAGATACGCCCCACGATTCCAAGCAGCAGATTTTTGGGGATCCGTTTTATAAACGCCGGGTTTTTCAAAAGTAAAAAATAATAAACGCCATCCCAGTTGCAAAAAGCGCCAATTAAATGGAAACATTAATTCGTTCTTTTTATTGGGTTGTGCGACAGGAGGGAGTGCATCTAAATAGGCTTTTATTGCTTTTAAATCTTCGTCGTTTACGCGATTAAAAAATAAATAAGGGAATGCGGGATAATAATAATGACCCTTTGGATTGATGCCTTCGCGCATCGCTTTAATAAATTGCGCGTCAGTCCAGGCGCCGAGTCCATACTTTTTATCAGCAGTGAGATTAGGTGCATAGATGGTGCCAAATGGAGTTTTAATGGGGTAACCACCAGCGAATGGAACGCCGTTGGGTTCAGTATGGCAAGCAATACAGTCGCCCGCTTTAGTGAGATATTCTCCACGTTTGATTTGTTCGGCTTTTTCACCTGTTCCATAATTAATGGTTGGGTATTCCGGATATTGTCCGCCGTGTTTTGCTGGCATGTAACCAGTTTGAGCCATAGATGATATCGGCGCGAATAAAAAAGACACAGCGAGGATGGAAAACAAAAAACGATACACTATTGATGATCCCTTCATGATAATATCTTTCACAAGTGTTGACTAAAAAAGGTTTTACAGAGGGCAATATGATAAAACTATTTAACTTTATTGTACAACTCAATTTTTAGGAGTCTTGATGAAAGTAGCATTAATTGCAGCGATGGCTGAACGTCGTGTGATTGGAAAAAACAATCAATTGCCATGGTATTTGCCTGCAGATTTAAAGCATTTTAAAAAAATCACACGGGGTAAACCTGTTGTGATGGGGCGCAAAACATTAGAAAGCATAGGTAAACCCTTACCAGAAAGACGCAATCTCGTTATTACTTCACAAGAAAATTTACCAATCGAGGGAGTTGAAATATTTCACTCGCTGGACGCCGCATTAGAAGCGTTGAAAAATGAATCGGAAATAATGATTATCGGTGGCGAAAATATATTTGGCCAGGCTATCGAACTTGCAAATTATTTATATTTAACTTTCATTGATGCAGCTATAAAAGGGGATACTTATTTTCCTGTATGGAATGAAAGAGAATGGCAAGAGGTTTCACGGGAAAAGCATCAAGCAGATGAAGAAAATCCATATAATTACGAATTTGTAGAATTTAAAAGGATAATAAAATTGTAATGTGATAGATTTGCGAATGACCTGTCGTCCGCAAACCCTAATTCACATTATTTTTTTTCAATACAGGGTACGGTAAAACGTTTTTTATCTTCTACACGTAATGCCGTAAGCGATTCACCCCAAGCGCAACCTGTATCTAAAGCGTAGCAATGAGGTTGATCGCATTTACCGCCTAGCATTGCCCAGTGTCCGAATAAAATATCGCAATTTTTTTCGGCTCGTGGCCAATCAAACCATGGTTTAAAATTGGGGTCGCTATGATCTTGTGGGGAATGCCGGTGAAAATCTAAAGTGCCGTCTTCAGTGCAATAACGCATGCGGGTAAATGCATTACAAATATAACGTAAACGCGCTTGACCAGTTAAGCTTTCATGCCAGCTATTAGGTTCGTTACCGAATAAATTGCGTAAAAAAACTTGAAATTTAGCACTTTGCAGAGTGCTTTCTACCTCGAATGCATATTGTAAAGCTTGTGGTAAATTCCATTGTGGGGGTACACCAGCGTGAACTAATAATGCGTGATGATGTTCGTCAAAATATAAAAGTGGTTGGTGACGTAAAAAATCCAATAATTCATAGCGATCTTTAGCTTCTAAAATAGGATACAAGGTATGATTATAATTTTCGGGAGAAACGAGATTATAGCCAATCATTAATAAATAAAAATCATGATTTCCTAGAACAATGCGTGGATTTTTCAAGTTTTTTAAAAAACGTAATACAGCTAATGAATGGGGTCCGCGATTAACCAGATCACCTACAAAGCCGAGCTGATCGCGATCAGGGTTATAATCAATTAATTCCAGTAGATTTTGTAATTCAACATAACAGCCTTGTACATCCCCAATAATATATGTTGCCATAGCATCAATAAACTTGTTCTTTAATTAAAGTTTTTTGTTCGGTTAATCCGAAATTCAGTTCACTACTCATGCCTTTAAATAACATTTCAGATAAAGATTTACGTGGAGAATATGTTTTATAATGAGTGACGTTGAATTCATTTTTCAATACGGACCATAAATCACTGGTGCCATCGACTAAGCCTAATTTTACTGCAGTTTGACCGGACCAAAAATCGCCGGAAAATATTTCTGTATCGGTGCCTTTTAAACGAGTCCCACGGCCTTTTTTTACATCATCGATAAAATTCTGATGCACTTCAGTCAAAACCATTTTGATTTTTGCTTCATCATTCGGTGTCATCGTAAGAAAAGGATCTAAGCGATCTTTATTATCACCTGCTGTAAAAACGCGTCGAGTAACGCCTAATTTTTGAATAGCATCGACAAAACCAAAACTCGATAAAATAACCCCAATTGAACCGGTTAAGGTATCGCGATTAACATATATTTTATCGGCTGCGCTAGCGACCAAGTACGCGCCGGATGCGAGTGTGTCTAACCCCACTACGATCACTTTTTTATTGTATTGTTGTCTTAACTGCACTAAGCGATCATGAATAATTGAAGCTTGCGCGGCACTACCACCAGGTGAATCCATTAATAAAATGACGCCCTTAGCTGTTTTATCTGCAAATGCTTCCTTTAAAACGGGTAACGCTTTTTCTACCGAGAAGGGGTTACCTGGCATGATTGAACCATTCAATTCAACCACAGCAGCGTAGTCTTTATTAGTGCTACTGGAGGATGAAAACTTAGACGGACCGAAGATTAAAACGGCATAGGCGATGATAATAGCTGCCCAAAGAAAAGACCGAATATTTCGCCAGCGGCGATCCGATCGTTTTTCTTTGATTAAATCTCGGGTAAGAATATTTTGCGCGTCATCTTGCATAAAGTTATCCGCAGGGTTATTAAAGCGTAAAATATTCTATCACGTAAAATTGAAATTCAATAAAGATGCTTTAAATGCGATACATTATTTTTAGCGTTATAGCGTAAAGAAAGGGAATGTAATGTTTGGCTGGGATTTCATCGCAAATACCAAATCCCGCAATATATTGAAAGCCTAATTCAAACATGGCGCGAGAGGCTAAGACATAATTAATGCCGACACCAAAAGTAGGCGCTACTCGAACCGTTTGGGTGAGCGGATCATTCCGCGACGTAAAGTCGATACCTGCATTAGCATAGCCTCGAAATCCAGTGTTTGCGATTTGCGTCATAAACTTGGCAACACCAAATACTGCGTATGTGTATGAGCGGATGGTTACTTCAGGATAAAAGCTCACCTCGTCGAATTGGATCAGCGTTGTAGGAAAATGCAGATAGTTGACTTCTACAGCCCAGGAAGGTTTGACTTCATAACCCAGCGTGAATCCATGTACGAGGCCTTTATCGCCAGCTTCTTTAGGCGCGGACCAATACAGCATGCTTTTATCACAGAGGTAATCCATGGGATTGCAATGAGGGATCAATTGACTCCAGTCAGTGCTACCAAAACCTACTGCAGCGCCAAAATAAAAAGGATGGGCACGCCATAATGCATCGTGATAATCGAGGATATCTGGATTGCCGTTTGCAAAACTCAAATTATTCAATCCGAGTGATAAAGCAGTGAGAAGAAATAATCGTTTAAATTGCATGGCGCTTCCAGCTTTAACAGCAAATGATTTCATATTGGTTTTATGCTGCAGAATTGTCAAGAGAGAAAAATGATTTTTGCTGAGGAATAAAGCCCTTTGCAAAAAAAAATGCAAAGGGCTTGGTTTTTCTAACAGTGTTTATGCACGTATTCGATATCTTCTCGACATTCTTGTAAGTCAACGCCCGGCGGAATTAAGCCCAGTGTACTGTATTTTTGACAAAATGCAGCGTAATCAGAAACTGCTTTCATGCTCGTTAAAATGTAGCTGGGTTGACACATATTTTTTGGAAATTTGCCACTGGCATTGCAGGCAGCAGCAGCTTGAGTGAGAAAGCAAGTGCAAAAAGCTGATTGCGGTGGATTGGGGGCTTTTCCACAAGTACCTGTTTGTATTCGATTCGGAATTAAATTTTCTAATGCGTTTGCGGCATTAGCAAAAAATGGGATTAAACTTAAGGTTAATGCGGCGGTAGTGAAGATCTTCTTCATGGGGTACTCCTATATTGTTATTAGAGATCGAGAGAAATAAAATTAAAATGAGACGTTGAAAGTATAAAAAGAATTGAGAAAATCCTAGAAAAGTGCACATCCATATAAAGCTCCCTGATAAAGGAAATTTTATTTTTAGATAATATTCTAAAAAGCATAGATTTTTAAGTTGTACGAGAAGTACTATACGTTAAATAAATAAGGATTGCATCAATTTTAAGACTGTGCCCGGACTGCTAATACATCGCATTTAGCGCCGTTTAAAATCGCATTTGCACTTGATCCTAATAAAATATCTAAACCTTTATAGCCATGCGTACCCACAACAATTAAATCTATCTTGAGTGTATCGGCTAATTCAAGTATTGCACGTTTTACACTACCTGTAATTAAATGTTGATGTTCGGGTGGAATATTCAATTTTTCAGCTTGTTCATCTAGAACTTTTCGAATTTCAGCTTCGATGGTTTGTTCTAATGTAACATTTACCGGTATCGTAATTTCACCGCCGAAGGGACTCGTGAAGTGCTCTATCACATGTACGATATCGAGAGTCGCGTTGTGTTTATCGGCTAATGCGCGAGCTCGTTTAGCTGCATTCGCGCTATTTTTTGATAAATCGGTAGCAATTAAAATATGTTTGTAACCCATAACAACTCCTTTGCTAAGTTATCAGAGAGTATAACAAAGCTAATGGTTCTCAAGATAGTGTTGGTTTAATGTGATGTTGATTCTCATTCCTCAGGTGGATTAGGCGAGCTTGCTAAATAATTACTGATGGAAACGAAATCGTTGACTGACAATTGTTGTGGGCGCAATTTAGGATCAATACCCACTTTTTCTAAAGTGGCGCTGTCGATCAATTTTTTTAAGCAGTTGCTGAGAGTTTTTCGTCGATGCATAAACGCCTGCTTAACTACGAGAGCAAACAAGGACAAATCAGTGGCGCTTAGTTCTGGTTTTTTAGGTAACATACGCACAAATGCTGAATCGACTTTGGGTGGTGGGGAAAACGCAGAAGGTTTAATTTCAAATAATAATATATTATCGCAGAAATATTGTGTCATCACGCTTAATCTATTGTAATTGCTATCTCCAACTTTGGCGGTCATGCGTAACACGAATTCTTTTTGCAACATAAAATGCATGTCTTCAATTAAATCTAAATGAGAAAATAATTTAAAAATCAGCGGAGAGGAAATATTGTAAGGTAAATTGCCTACAATTCGCAAAGATTGCGGAGTAGAACTTAGTGAAGCGAAATTAAATCGTAAAACATCGGAATTATGAATTTTTAAATTAGAATGATCAGCATATTTTTGTTGTAATACCGCAATTAAATCACGATCGATTTCAATGATATCGAGTTGCTTTACATGCGCGAATAACAATTGCGTTAAAACACCTTCGCCTGGACCAATTTCTACAATATGTTGATTGGGCAGTGGAGAAATCGCCTGCTGAATGCGAGATAAAACCTGGGGGTCACGTAGAAAATGTTGGCCGAAACGTTTGCGCGGTAATATATTCATCTTGCTAAGGTAATCGCTAACTCTGTTGCAGATAACATACTAGTTGCATCTGCTGCATCAGTTCCTGCCCTATCAAACGCTGTCCCATGATCGACAGCGGTACGAATAAAAGGCAGCCCTAAAGTTACATTGACTACTTCTCCTAAACCTAAGGTTTTTATAACTGGTAAGCTTTGGTCGTGATACATGCTGACAATAACATCTACCGGGTTTTGTTTAATCCACCAAAATGCGGTATCAGCTGCAAGTGGCCCTAGAATTTGCATGCCGCGCTCACACATTTTTTTGATCGTAGGTTGAATAATAGTAATTTCTTCTTTTCCAAGTACACCCCTTTCTCCTGCATGAGGATTTAGTCCCAGCACTAGAATTTTGGGATTAGCAATTTGAAATGTCTTTTGTAAAGAGTCATGTACAACCTGAATAGTTTTTTCTAAATTATCCGCTGTGATTAGTGTGGGCACTTCTTTTAATGCAACATGAATAGTTACTAATGCAAGGCGTAAATGACCAAAGACAAATAACATGACTACTTTAGGCGTATGCGATAGTTCTGCTAATAATTCCGTATGACCAGTAAAAGGAATCCCGCCTTCATTGATCACCGCTTTATTAACAGGCCCGTTCACAATGCCAGCAAATTCTCCATTCATACAGCCTGCCACAGCTCGTTGCAACGTGGCGATGACCCATGCTGCATTATCAGGGTTAGGTTTTCCAGGAATACATGCCACTTTAAGTGGACGATGATCCACCGAAAATGCAGGAGGATTCGTGTTTTTATTTGAATAAAGGGGTAAATCTACATCTAGTTTTAATTTGGCGGCGCGTGCTAGCAGCAAATCTCGATCTGTGATGATAACCAAAGGACGTGCAAAGGAGTGCTTGAGAATTTTAAGCAAAATATCGGGTCCAATACCTGCAGGTTCTCCGATAGTAATGGCGATAGGTTTCATGCCGCCTCATGCTTTTTTTTATAACTCCGATAATTAAAACATAAAAAAAGATTTTATGCTTTAATCATAAACTTTGACGTAAGCGTTTAATCGAAGATTATCGAGCCATTTCTTCACAGCTTCCTGAAACTTATTTTGCATAAAGAGTTGTTGGATTTGTTGTTCACCAATATTGAGAGGGGTAGATTTGACGCCTACTAATTTTAAAATATGATACCCGTTACCTGCCATTAATGGATTTGAGACTGCGCCCTCATGCATTTTCACGACCTCTGTTGCAAACAGATCTGGTAAATCTTTTAGAGGCCGAGTCGATAAGTCATTTACTTGTACGTTTGTCATGCCAACAACATTTTTATTTTCGCGTAAATTCTCAACCACATTTTTTGCAGTTTGTAATGCGTTCGATTTTGTAGCCGAATTCGCTTTAGTCGGTAGCGATACTAAATAATCCACGATGTGATAATCAGAAGAAACATTCTCTTGCTGGAGTTTTTGTTTAAACGCTTGTAATTCACCTGGAGTAGTATGAATATCATTTCCAACGGCTTGTTGCTGAATAGTAGAAATTATCAATTGTTCTTTAACCTGTTGTCGAAACGACTCAAAGGTAATATGTTCTTGATTTAATTTTTCTTTGAGTTGCGCGATAGAAATTTTGTTTTGTTCTGCGATTTTCGCAATGGATGCATCCAGTTGTTCAGCAGAAATTTTTACATTGTTTTGCTTAGCTAATTGTAACTGTAATTTTTGAAAAATCAGACCTTCCATGAGTTGTTCGCGGAATTTTTTTTCATCGCCGGTAGGAATTCCACGCGCAGCAAATTGTTGTTTAGCATCACGCATAGCAGTCTGTAATTCTTGTTGCGTGATAATATCTTTATTGACCACTGCGACAATGCGGTTAATAGATTGCAAAGAATTTTTTGGAGCGGGTAGTCCAGATGCAAAAACGTTGCTAATAGTTAGCAGCGGTAAGCCCAAAAGAGCAGCACAAAACAATCTTTTCATTACTTTTCACCTTATGGTTGATAGCCTGCGATTTTACCTTGAATAAAGGCGTCCGAAGCTGATCCAAAACTGGCCAATCCCTTTAGCGTAAACTCAATAAGATATCCTGTCTCGTACACATTATGCAAGCCTCCGCTGGTGTTTGGTACTTGTTGGAAAAAGGTATGCTTGACCAAAAAACGGAAAGCGTAGCAGCAACTATCATATTGAATTCCGGCATACAGGCCATCTAAGCGTCTGAGAGTATAGTTATAATCACTAAAGCTTAAAGTCGTCCATCGGGGGCTCACTGGCCATGCGGTGCTCAAGATTAAATGGCTGGAACCGCTGTAAAAACCTAAGGCATTGGGCTGAGCGGCATCGAAAGTGGCCAAGGAGTTGGGGTTGGCGCCCACAAAAGCATAGGAGACATTTATTACACGATGACCATCCTGATGGTAGCCCAGGGTCGCGCTGGCTAGGTTTGTGTTATGAAATACGGGGTCCCAAGCAAAAGCACCGGTAAACGACCAAATAGGGCTAGGATTAAAGGTTAGGTCGCTCGCAATGGGAGAAACACTGCGCTGAGTGATTTTACACCCTGGGATGAGACAGACTTTGGGATTGGTAAAATAGTAAATTTCGCCAATATTACCGATTAGAATTTTTTGCCCGTTCTGGTCGCGCACGATGGAGCTTGTTAAGCCGTAACTTAATTGGTTAGCGTTCTCAAGTCGATCTACACCTTCAAAAGTATTTAATGCGAATAATTGATTGAAATAAAAAGGCAGCTGAATCGTGTCGAAGTTAGGTAAATTGTTTTGTTGAGTATAAGGAATATAAAGATAAAATAATTTTGGCTCTAAAGTTTGAGTAAATGACTCATTATCAAACTCGAAATTTCGCAAAATATGTAAACCTGCTTCTACATCGCCGATAGGCAATACCCGGGATTGAGAATTCCTTATTCCAGGTACGGTATTACTTAATTGATAACCCACTGCATCTAGCCAAATTTGAGGCTTAATATAAGCAGCTGAAGTTTGCCAAGAATAAGTAAATCCGGGTCGCAAATGCAGACGTTGCCCTGTGGGTCTTGCGGATAAAATTAAACTGTTATAGGTGAAATTAGTATAGTCGCTAAATAATTCAAAATTAGTATTATCAGTGAGTGGGAAATATCCCGTGGCATTTAATCCTGGTAAGCGACGATATTGATCGAGTGCTTGTGCGCCAGTAGTCACTTGAGTAATTAAATTTAAAGTTTGGTATGCCTGAATGAATCCATAAATATCCCAGTAATTACTGGTATATTGCAAAACAAATAAATTTAATAATTGATTTACTGTCGTGCTTCCAAAATTATGCACGATGATATCTGCAAAATAATAGGGATCAGTTACTAAATTTAAAAATAAATAAGAGTACCAATGTCGGTTAAATTGCGTATCATTTTGCATGGCAATAAATCCGCGTGCATTACCTTCATTTTTGAGGGCGTTAACGTATGGCGGATAAATATTTGCATTAGTGAGTAGTGGATTAGAGTAAGTATTTATAGCGTCATTGCGAAATCTTGCAAAACTTTTATCATTGGGTAAAACGCTCGCGTAAATATTTCCATGGCTTCGGTGTGTAATATAGCGAAATTGTCCGATTAGTCGAAAGCCACGCTCACCGTAATATTCAGGTGTTAATAATAAATCGTAATTGGGTGCTAAATTTATATAATAAGGAAAATCAACATAAAATCCCGTTTTACTTAAATCTGGTGTTGAGCTGGGATCTTTAATATAACCAAACATTGGCATTAAAAATCCAGTTTTACGCTCATTGTTTAACTGGAATGTATAGTAAGGATAATACAGTATTGGAATTTTATGTATTTTCAATACTGCATTATAAGCTTTACCAATATTATGCTGTTTATCTAAAACTAATTTAGAACCCCAGATCGACCAAGTAACATCGACCGGCGAACACGTGGTGTAGGTCGCATGTCGAAGTACTAAAACGCGTTCAGAATCTTGATGACCGGTTTCTGCTATTCCCCACGCATTAAAAGGACCGTGTATAGTACGATTATTCGTTTTGTCCGAATAAAGGTGATAAACCGCGTTTTTTACATCGATGGTTTTAGGATAAAAGGTGATGATGCTTTTATCCCCCACTAATAAAGAATTACGTTGGCGTACTTTGGTGTGACCCACTAAAACAATTTTAGTGATTTTGTGTGTTTGTCCGTCGCGAAAAATAAAAGCTTTATCCGCGAAAACCATTCGTCCGGGCTGTGTAATTACGACATGATTTTGCAAAACTGAAACGCCGTCGAATTTCACTAATTCGGGACCTTGTGCTGTAATTTCAATTGGCGCGGATTTATCAATAATGGGATGATCTTTTAAATATTGCGGAACGTAAAAAACACCTTGACATAAATTATTAGGATCGTCGGTTGGTTGCCAATCTAATTCTTCAGCAATTTCGGGTAAAAGATTTTTGCGTGGCATTAAGTAAGGAATATTAGTATTTAATTGACAGCTAGTTAGTTTTTGGGCAGTTTGAATGCAATCAGACAACGCCTGCGAACTGATAAGGTTAGCAAGGATGAAACTGCTAATAGTTGTGCTGCCCCTGATTTTCACGTTATTTTTTCTTTATGATTCTGGTACTATGTTGGTCTAATTAAATTGTCGGATAGTAAATAATGTCAAATACAGTCAGGATTGATCCTCAAGCTTTTAAGCCGCCTATCTTGACACAGCGATATGTGGAATTGCAAGCATGGTTGGAGCAAGAACTTGCAGCACCACTTCAGGTAAGGATGCTTCCTGCAGATGCGAGTTTTCGTCTTTATTATCGAATTTTTGCAAAACAACAAACATATATTGCAATGGATTCGCCACCAGATAAAGAAAGTTGCGATTCATTTGTTTCAATTGCGCGCGCATTTAAACAAAAAGATATAAATACCCCAAAAATTTATGCAGAAGATTTTTCGCGTGGATTTTTGTTATTAGAGGATTTGGGTGATCGCTTATATTTTCGTGAGCTGACGGCGGAAAATGTAGGCCAACTTTATTTATGTGCTTTTCAAACTTTATTAAAGATCCAGCAAGCCAATATAGAATTACCTCTCTATAATGAAAATTTATTGTTGACAGAATTAAATTTATGTACGGATTGGTACATTACGCAATATCTAAAAATTAATCTAAATGCAGAACAAAAAAATGAATTACATTTTATTTTTTCTCGCTTAATTGAAGAGGCGTTGGCTCAACCGCAAGTTAATGTGCATCGCGATTACCATTCACGTAATTTATTAGTATGCGATCAGGATGTGGGTGTGTTGGATTTTCAAGACGCCGTCCAAGGTCCGATAACCTATGATTTAGTTTCATTATTGAAAGATTGTTATATTGACTGGCCCCGTGTGCAAGTTGAAAAATGGGTGAAACATTATTGGGATTTATTGTTGCAGAAAAAAGTGCTGACGAATGTTGGCTTTACGGAATTTTTGCGCTGGTTTGATTTGATGGGTTTGCAAAGACATTTAAAATGTTTAGGCATTTTTTCGCGTAAATTTTTGCGTGATCAAAATGAAAATTATTTACAAGATATTCCGCGATTAGTTAATTATATCAAATGGGTTTGTCAGCAATATCCTGATTTCAAGCCGTTATTAACTTATTTGCAGGTTTGAAATATGAAAGCAATGCTGTTAGCAGCAGGGCGCGGTGAACGGTTGCGCCCCTTAACCGATTCAACACCTAAGCCGCTAATTGCAGTCGGTGCTCATCGTTTAATTGAATATAATATTTTTAAATTAAAGCAGGCGGGTGTCACCGATATCGTTATTAATGTTTGTTATTTGGCACAACAAATTGTGCGTTATCTCGGTAATGGCTCGCGGTATGGTGTTAATATTGAATATTCATTTGAAGGTGATGATTTGTTAGATACGGGGGGCGGCATTCAGCGCGCGTTAACTCTGTTGGGTGAAAAACCATTTTGGTTGGTCAGCGCTGATATTTGGTCCGACTACTCATTTCAATCACTGGAATTATCTGGTGAAATTCATGCTCATCTCATTATGGTCGAAAATCCTAGTTATCATCCGCGAGGTGATTTTGGTATTTTGGCCGATGGAAAATTAACGCTAGAATCGCCCAGACACACCTATGGCAATATTGCTGTTCTCAAACCCGAATTATTTTACAATTGTGAATCAGCAAAATTTCCTTTGTCTCTAATTTTAAAGCGTGGGATTACAAATGGCAGCATCAGCGGCGAATTATATTCTGGTAAATGGTTTAATATAGGAACGTTAGAAGAATTAAGCTTATTACAAAAATCTTTGTTGTAACCAAGCGCTGATATTTTTTATTTCTTGCGGACAAACATTATGTTCCATAGGATATTCAAACCATTCAACGGGGAGACTGAGCTCTTTTAAATATTGATAGCTCATGCGCGCGAGTTCAATCGGCAATACCTGATCAAATGTGCCATGTGCCATCATAATTGGAATATTTTGATTGGTTGGATTTAGCATTTGTTGGGTTTCATTTAATAATGGTAAATAGCAAGAAAGAGCGATAATTCCACCTAAAGTTTTTGGATAGCGCAATCCAGCATATAAAGACAAAGCGCCACCTTGTGAAAATCCTGCTAATATAATATTTTTTTCAGAAATACCTTTTTCTAATTCATTTTCAATTAAATTCTCCACTAATATTCGAGATTGCTCTAATCCTTCTTTATCTTCCTGTAAAATTCGATCTAAATGATAGATATCGTACCAGGCGCGCATATTCATATTCGCATTAATCGTAACGGGACGAATGGGTGCGTGTGGAAAAATAAAACGGAGCGCTAAATGCTGTGGTAAATTTAATTGAGGTACGATGTCCGCAAAATCATGACCGTCAGCACCAAGACCATGTAACCAGATTACACTACCTAGCGCTTTTTCCTGTGAATCACGCACAATATATTCAAAATTGCTTACCATCATTGCTGCCTTAATTAAAAGTATCTTTATATCATAAAGATATAGACAAAACTACGGAACCAAAATGAACTATATTCAAAATAATAGGCAACATGAGTTCGGAGTAGTAGGAGTTTCTGCACTTGATCTCAATTAGCTCCCGAAATTTAATTAAGTTCCGAAATCAAGTTTAGGTAAGATCGGCATGCTGTGGAAAAATCTAGATCCCGACATTTGGTATAATGCGGTTTATAAAAATCCACCAGAATGGTTGCGAGAAATATTTGTCGAACAAATTGAAATAACTAAAAAAGTTTTGCAACAATACGACAAAAAAAGCCTCTGCGATATTGGGTGCGCGACCGGCGAACTTTTAATGCATTGTTTCTCTCTCTGCGATTATGTTATTGGCATCGATGTTAATAAAAAATTATTAGATAAAGCGCGCGAATTGCATCCTGAATTAGATACAAAAGCCTATTTAATCCATGGGAATGCGTTGGAATTGCAACATTTAATTGCGAGCCATCTTCCGCACAATTTTTGCAAAACCTCGCGTGTGGCGACATTAGTTATGAATACTTTGGGAATTTTGCCGCCTCCTTTGTATAAAACGATATTAGATGAAATAGTAAAGTGGATTCATGAGGATGGTGCAGGCATTATCGGCTGTTGGAATAAAGAATTTTTTCAGCAAGGTTTGGAGTGGCATCGTCAACATCCCGAACTTTGTGGAGAAATCACAGAATCAGATTATGACACCGAAAATAGTTTGATAAAAATTAAAGAAACGGGCTATATCTCTAAATGGTGGTCAGAGGAGGAATTACGCAATTTACTTCTGAAATATGCCCATGATTTTAATTTACAATTTTATAAAAAAGGTGCGGGCATATTTGTCGTGTTGTCTAGCAAAAATCGCGAACTCAAGTTAACGTGAGTTCGGAGTTTTATCATGCAGATGTAATCACTAATTGTGACAACCTGAACACCTCGCTATAATGTCGAGCTTATCCACTTTGATCGAATGCCATGCCTATAAAACGTACATTGATAATGGCGCTTTTGACCGCCTTGCTCACCGCTTGTGGGCACATGGGTCCGTTGTATCTGCCGCCAGCAGATCATCCGCCAGATCAAACTGTTATATCCTCTGAAGAGAGCTAAAACTATCGTTTACCTTACGATTTTATTTTAAAATGCTTAATAACTTAAATGTGTGAAAAAAAGATGGAAATCGAATTTACAAAAATGCACGGTCTAGGCAACGATTTTGTTGTGATAGATGCTACGAAGCAACCGTTTAGTTTAACCAGCGCGCAGATTCAGCAAATGGCTAATCGCCGCTATGGCATTGGTTTTGATCAGATGTTGGTGATCGAGGAATCGCAAAATCGCCAGGCCGATTTTGGTTTTCGTATCTTTAATGCAGATGGTGGCGAAGTGGAGCAATGTGGCAATGGGGCGCGTTGTGTTGCACTTTACATCAAAGAAAGAAAATTAAGCAAAAAACTCGATATTCGTTTGTCAACGCTCGGCGGAATTTTGGAAACCGAGCATCGACCTGACCAAAAAATTATGGTGCAAATGGGTGTCCCTCGTTTTGAGCCGCAACACATCCCTTTTCTAACCGACAAATTGGCGAATACTTATGAGTTACCATTGAATGATCAAATGGTGCCAATTAGCGTCGTGAATGTTGGCAACCCGCACGCGGTTATCATGGTTGACCAGCTGCGGTCAGATGAAGTTCAGGGCTTGGGCGAGAAAATTAGTCGTCATTCGAGCTTTCCTCAAGGAGTAAACGTAGGTTTTGTTCAAGTGATTGATACACAACAGATTAGGCTCCGGGTGTACGAACGTGGTTCTGGTGAAACTTTAGCTTGTGGCAGCGGCGCATGCGCTGCGATGGTCATCGGGCGACGCAATGGGTTATTACAGGAACGGGTGACAGTAACCCAGCCCGGCGGAACCTTAACAATAGATTGGCAAGGACCGCAAACTATGGTAAAAATGACGGGCCCTGCTACCATGGTTTACCATGGTAAGTGGCAAGGGTAATTATAACTTATTGAAAATATGAATATAGTCTTTGATCAAAATGGATTCGGTGCTGCTATAATAATATTGCTAATTTAGAGGGCAAAACATGTCAGTGAAAAAAACATCCGCTAGCAAAACCAATGAATGGGGCGTTGCTCCGTACCCGATTAAAAAAGGCGAAGCTTATATGAGCAAAAAGCAACGCGAACACTTTGAAACCATTTTGCGTACCTGGAAGGCTCATTTGATGTCTGAAGTGGATGCTACCGTAAACCATCTGAAGCAAGAGCACGCTTTTTATCCAGATCCAGTCGATCAAGCAAGCCAGGAAGAAGAGTTTAGATTAGAATTGCGTACGCGTGATCGTGAGCGTCATTTGATTCATAAAATTGATGAAGCCTTACTCTCGTTGGATAAAGGTGTATACGGGTTTTGTGAAGATTGCGGAGCAGAGATCGGCGTTCGTCGCCTAGAGGCTCGCCCAACTGCAACAAAATGCATTGATTGCAAAACCATTGAAGAAATCCGCGAAAAGCAAACTCAGCTTTAAACTATGCTAGATAAAATTTTTTTCCGACGCTTACATTTAAGTACAAGCGTCGGAATCCACCCGCATGAAAAAAGTCAGCGCCAAACCACCATAGTGGATTTAGAGTTCGATGTGGATGTTTCCAGAGCGATTGTGAGTGATGATGTCCAATGCACGATCGACTATGACCAGGTGCGCGAAGCGATTATTCGCATCAATGAATCCCGGCACTTTCATTTAATAGAAACGCTAGCCGAAGCTATTGCGCAGGAATTATTTAAATTATTCCCGATTCGACACATACGCTTGTCTGTGAGTAAGCCTGAAGCGTTTACTGATATGGAAGCAGTAGGAATTTCTATTGAACGTGATCGAGCCTCATTGCGACTAGAGGCGCCCGCAAAAAATTTATTAAAGATTAGTTCCTCATCGTAATCTTTTTGCACCACGAGAACTTCTCGGTCAAACATTAAAATAATATTAAATAAATGACCCCTGCAAAGCAGAAGTAAATTGGCGATTAAATGCGATAAATAAAAAAATAGGCCAAATTCGAGCTCCCTATTTGCCTACTATTTTCTAGAATTTAATAAAAAAATTGCAATTATATACCTGTAACAATAGAACTACGAAAAACCTGCCCAAAATTAATATTAATTTAAGGACACTGCGGTATACTGAGTTTCATTAGCAAAATATTATTTTTGTTTTAACTAAGGGACTGAGAGAGGTTAGGTGTTATGTCATCAATATTTACTGGTACAATGATTGAAGCTATTCGAAAATATCGCGCCATGTTGCGAAAATATTTACCGCAAGCTGAGCGCGTGAATCTTTTGCATAGTTTAAATTTAAAAAATCCGCAATTATACCATAATGAAATTTTATTGTATGAAACGGGCTACAAGATAGTAGAACATTTACATCTGCTAGATAGCACCAAAAATGGTTATTATTCTTATTCTGGTATAAGTCAATTTGCTGGCCACCTCCAAAAGTTTTTAGAAAAATATAAAATCGACGAAAATCGCGAACGCGTTCTGCATACGTCGCAAGAGGCATCGCGTAATATGGTTAGAGCTATGCAAATTCTTGCTATTATGGAAACCACGCCGGGTGAAGGTGAAATGGAATTACGCGACTGTCATGAGAAAATTATTCATTATGGCAGCCGAGAGCAGCTTGAACTTTATCGAACTTCATTACAGAATTTAACACGTAAACACATCCACGATCATAATGGTGTGTACCGGAATGTGTTACAGCAATTTATGCAAAGCCTAGAGGAAAAGGCGTCGGCCGCTTAATTTCTCGCGAAAGTGCGTGTTGACCAACAGTGCACGGGCAACCCGGTCAGAACGGGTCGGGTTGTTTTTTCCTCTCTGCAATTCGAAAATAAGTTTTTAATCCTGTATAATGCCGCTATACCGATCGGTCTTGGCGAGGGTTAGCGAGAAGTACAAGGATGATAACTAGTTTTACGCAATTTTATCGGCATTTTTCACAAAACCGTGTAATCAGCAGCGCCTTACAAAATTTAGAAAATCATTTTCACTGGTATCCCAGCATTCTTTTATTAATTGTCTGGCATGTGAAAAATCATTATGGTCGTTTATCACAAGTCCAACTCAGGCAATTACAGAAAGTCGTGCAGCAGTGGCATGAACGCCTGGTTAATGGTTTGAATCGATTAAATCAAACTGTACAGATGAAGTGTGGTCAGGATATTTTGACGCAAATTCAACAATTGGAGCAATTAAGTTTAACTTTCGAAGCAAATATGCTGGAAGATTATCTGACCTATCCCAAAACCAAAAGCAAACCTGAAAATCATTTAGTTCGAGATGTGTGCCAAAATATTTTACTTTATGGAAAACTTTTGCAAAGTCCACTCAATGATGATGCCATAAAATCGATTAAATTATACATTGTCGCTGTATTTCCAGAGCAAAATCTCTTGGACATTGAAATAATTGTTGAGCAACAACTTAAATCCTATCCCGCTCTTTCCCATTCTGGCGAACAACTGATTTTTGACGTTTAATTAACTGGATCTCGGATAATCGTCTTACGACGATTTCCGGGCTAATGTTTGTTGACGGATTTGGGTGTGATGATGCATCACTCGCAAATTCCGAACTCACATTAATTTAATCGAGACTTGACCTGGTATTAATATTATTTTATCTTGGTATTCTTCTATCAGGATATTAGATTGGAATTTTTTTAGTCCTGATGAAGTTCCCGCAGGATGCCTTTCTCTCCAAATGGACTTTTCATTTCTTATTATTTTTTTGTTTATCTTATCCCAAAGGATAGGGCATGAACTCTATAGAAAAGAAAATATTGGAAGATTATGCGAATGTCACAAAAAGCAAAATCTTCGAAAGTCAGTCTGATTTAAATCCGAAAATCAAAGCGATGCCAGCTATGCTATCATGGTGTCGAGAAAAAACGTCAATTGTGGTGCTACAGAACGGTGATATTTTATGTAGTGATCCCACTTCGCGACTTATTCAAAATTGCAAATCTATCATGCTCAATAAGGGTATTAATCCAGGTCAAGTGCATGCAGCAACCAGCACACTAATTCATATATTATTAGAAAATGCGGAAGTTGAAACGCATAAAATTCTCAGCAAAGAAAATGTGAGTACACAACAACAACGCTTACGCATGTTGGTTAAGGAAGCATTGGAGTGGCAAGCGACGGATATTCACATCGAAGTGCGTGAAGAAATTGCAAAAATACGCTTGCGTAAACACGGTGAATTGATTTTACATGCTGAATGGTTGCCAAAATTGGCGCGTGAAATTATTTCTGTGGCTTTCAATAAAGAAACTGACCATGCTGTCTCACATTTTAATTCGTTAATCCCCCAAAATGCTTCGATGCCATTAATCATTGATAATCAGCAGGTGCGATTACGATTAACGAGTTTGCCTGCCCATCAAGGATTTGATGTGGTGATGAGAATATTAACCGCCTCTGCACAAGAAACCGTTGAACCGTTGGAATTGTTAGGCTATCAACCGGAACAAATTCGTTTGATAAAAAAAGCCATTAATATGCCCTCTGGAGCAGTTATAGTGGCGGGACCGACCGGAGCTGGCAAAACAACCACGCTTGCTAGTTGCATGCAATTAGTAAGTCATCAACGTAAAGTTTATTCCATTGAAGATCCCGTTGAAAAAATTGTTTCGAATGTAACGCAGGTTCCTGTGAATACAGAACATTATGACCGTACTTTTGCGAGTATGGCGAGAACCACGTTACGTATGGATCCTGATGTGGTGGTATTAGGTGAAATGCGTGATGAAGATACTGCGCGAGTATTAATTCGTGCAGCGATCACCGGTCATTTAGTTTTTTCTACTGTGCATACACATTCGGCGATGGATATTATTACGCGTCTGGTGGATTTAGGAATATCGAGCTCATTATTATCGAGCTCAAATATTATTGTCTGCCTGATTTGCCAACGCTTAGCTCCATTACTTTGTCAGCACTGTTCGCTACCCATTCAGCAATCATTGATACATCGGCCGCATTTATCGCGCTGGTATCAAGTTTTTACCGATGTTACGCAATTAAAGGCGCGAGGCATTCAGTGTAACGTTTGTCATAATCAAGGTATTAGTGGACGTACTGTTGCTGCTGAAATTATATGGTTAGATGCTAAAGGACGCGAATATATTCAGCAAGGAGATTTATTGGCATGGAAGCGACATTTAAAAAATAATGGTTGGAAAACCTATCAAGATCGTTTAATTCAAATGACGCAAGCTGGTTTATGTGATCCGCTGGATGTGGAAAAATTAATGGGAGAAATTAATCCGTTTGACGAAACCAGTTTTAATTATCAGACGGTAATATGAGGCATCCAGTGGATAAATTAAAAAAGATATGGATGCGTCTTCAATTCAACAAAAAACAGCAGCAGATTTTTCTCGAAGATTTCCTTTCTTTAATTAATGATGGTGTTAATACGCGTGAAGCTGTAACTACCATTGAAACTATTTCGCAAGGTGTTTCCAAGCAAGTTGCGCATTCAATTAATTTAGCATTGGCTAAAGGACAGGGGATTGCGCAAGGATTAAATGAATGGTTTCCTCCCACCATTGTCGAAGTTATTCGTGCGGGTGAAAATAGTGGAGCGTTAAATTCAGCGCTAGCATCTGCAATAGATTCTATAAAAAGACAAACCAATGTTATGCGTGGAATTGTGATAAGCATAACTTATCCGATGTTGGTTTTAATTCTGGCATTAATTATGGTGGTCATTATTAAAAATACCGTGCTGGAAAATTTCGCCAGTATTAAACCGCTAACACAGTGGCCCGCAGCTGGATTGAGTTTATATCGTTTCGCCCAATTTATAGAATATTGGGGATGGTTGACTTTATGTGTGATTATTTTGGCTGTAGTTTTTATTTATAAATTTCTAACGCAATATACGGGAGAGTGGCGTCACGAAGTCGACAAAATTCCCTTGCTAGCACTTTACCGGGATTCGATGGCGGCGCGATTTATGCAAACGTTGGGAATATTAATTAATAATGGGATGATTATGAAGCGTGCTTTAAGTGTCATTTCCAATAATGCAGGACCCTATTTAAATTGGCATATTATGCAGATGGAATATCGATTAAGTGGTGGAACTGAAAATATTGCAGATGTATTAGATACGCATCTATTGCGTGAGCATGATTTGGTGCGTTTGAAGGTGGTGGTTAAAGGAAAAGGATTTGCGCCTGCACTAATGAGTTTGGGTGATCAAGCAGCGAAAAGAAACGAACGTCTAGCGATTTTTACCGCGAAGATTTTAGGTGGAATCATTTTAGTTTTAGGTGCGATGATTGCTGCGAATATTATTTTTGGTATTTATTCGGTGGGAAGTATCTTGGCGAGTTGATGCGAGTTTGTATTAACGTTTGCGATTTTATTTTTAACTATTGTGTGGTAATTAAAAAGAATTATTAACACATAATTAAATACTGTAAATAATTAAATTTTTGAATTATCACGTATGGTTTTGTTTTATAATTTAAATTACTATGAATGTTATTCTTAAAAAAACATGGAGAATGGAAATGATGATTAAAATGCAAAAAATAACTGGACGTAAACAAGCGGGAATAAGTTTGCTTGAAGTACTGTTATCATTATCCATTATTGCGATTATTTTGATTATGGCGACGCGTTATTTCTTTGTGGCGAGCAATAACGATAAGATTAATACTACCGTCAGCCAAATTGGTGGATTAATCGCGGCAGGACATAACTATAAAGGTGCGGGAACCGATTATGCTGGAGTCAGTATTATAGCGCTCGGTCAATCCGGTCAGTTGACGAATTTCCCTGGCTTTGACGATAAAACGAATAGATTAACCAGTATGTGGGGCAGTGAATATGCCATTGAGCCTGTAAAATTAGGCGCGTTAAGTTTGGCGAAAATAACGGTGGTTTTACCGGACATTGCCACTTGTATCGCAATAAATCGCGCTTTTCCTGATGATGGTAACGCACATATTTCTTCGAGCTGCAATACCAATACATTTACTTACATTTTTCCCTGATGAAGTCAGCATCGTTGGGCGCGAGTTTGCTCGAGTTGTTGCTAGCTTTGTCTATCATAGGAGTCATTATAATATTAGGCATCCAACGTTATCAAAGCTATCAACAGTTGGCCCAAATTGCGGAAGTAAAAACAGATTTACAAGAAATTTTTAATGCACTTAATATTTATTTTTATATTAATGGCTGTCAACAAAATGGTGATTTTAAAGGTAGTTTAGCGCCGGATTTAGATAAAGATCTTAACTTGGGAAAATTAAAACAAGGGCATAGCCCTTTTATCTACCAATATAAAGCAAGGCTAGAGATTTTTGGTAACAGAAAATCAGATGGCAAACCACTTTACCAATTTATTATCCGTGCCGATATGACACCTTTGAGCCACCAACAATTAAATTATTGGTTGGGTCAAACTCATGGGTTTGACAAGGATGATAGGAAAAACCAATTACAGTGGCGGCTATTGCCTCGACAAGAATTATATCAACCGAATCAGAATTGGATTTTTGCGCAGCGGATTAATGCATTTAAACGAAAATTTCAGCCCCAGACTTGCGCACAATAAATTATGTAGCTTGACCGTTGATGCAGGAAAAAACGTAGCCTGGATCGAAGATCCAGGAAAAAGCGCAGCTTGGCTTCTTGATCTGGAAAAAATGTAGCCTGGATCGAAGATCCAGGAAAAAGCGCAGCTTGGCTTCTTGATCTGGAAAAACGTAGCCTGGATCGTTGATCCAGGAAAAATAAATAATTTGTTCCAATATTTTTTTGGAAAAAATCGACGTGTTATATTTTGCAAAGGTTAATTAAATATGCAAAAAAACCGAGGCTTTACACTTATTGAGTTGTTATTAGTAATAGCGATTATTTCAATATTAGTCTCTGTATCGATTGTTGTTTATCGTCAGCATGAAATGACCAATCGGATTGAAAAAGCAGCGTTAGAAACACAGAATTTTTTGACCGCCGCCATTAATTATTATAATGACACAGGAAAATGGCCACAACCGCACGATAATGCATTAAATTGTACGAGTGACGAGCCGAATTTCGATAATTTCATAAAAAATTATTTACCCAATCAATCTGCATTAAGCGCTTTTGGACACTATTATTGTTGGTCTACGCTTGCAGAACAAAAAGATATATTTTGGGTTGGGATTAAAATTCCAGCCGGAGATTTTGCAATGGCAAAACGTTTGGTTGCGTTATTGCCGAATGCAGTTTCAACTTCAAAACCGAGTCGTCCTCAACCCGTTGAATGCTGGAAAGGAGATAAAATCGAATGTTTTGTACGCGTCGAATTATCTCAAGCTGCACTCAGTAATAATGCGGGTATGAATGGAACCACTTTAGCTGGAGTGGGAAATTGTATTCCTAAACAAACGACACCCGGCTCCAGTCCAGATTTAAATTGCAAATATATCGGCGAGGTGGGCAAAGAACCTAAGCCTGTAGATTATGCGGTTACGTTTCATTGTCCGGAAAATTCAATTGGAAATTTGGTAGCGACACCGAATTATTTATATGTGGGTGATACAGGCGCTGACTCTCTGCCTTTTGCATTATTATCTTTGCAGGCTACCGCAAAAAATTGTCATTTAATTAATTCGGCGAAATCGAATGTGACTTGCACACTTGAAATTAATGCCTCACGTGCAAACGGACAAAGCGTTGCAACGGGAGCCAATGGTAATGTGGGAGCCTCTTACACTGCTTATTGCTCTAGCAAAAAAAAGGAAAATCATCCTTTTTTTTCTTATTAGTTTTTTCCTATTTATTATCCATGGAGATTTATAATGCCAGCACATGATCCTCAAAGTTCATCAGATCCTCAAAGCTCATCGGATATCGAATCCGGATTACGCAATATGATACAAAGACAGCATGCCGACGCACTTGTCTATAAGGTAAATGTAGATAAAACGGTAATGCCATTATTACCGGGATCAAAATTACATGAGCAGGTTATTAAAAGCGAAATTGCAGAGCAGAGTAAAAGAACCTGGTTAGGGCAGCTTGGGCATCGACCTTCACTACAAACTTTTGTCGTAACTACTGCTACAAATATAGCGGCAATGATTGGTTATTTCGCATTTCGAATTCCGCATTGGTGGGTTAAACATTTAGATGATCAGCATAGTTATGGCGGAGCTGGGCCCTCTAAATCCCAACATTATGCAGATGTATTGGAAGTGGAAAAAGCCACTATAGTGTTATGTACGGTGTTACCATTAATTAGCATATCATTCGCCACCCTCATTGCTTACAAACTTGCTGATCCTAAAAAATATGTTAAGGCCTATGGGAATTATGAATTTTCCGAAATTAAACGCATGCGAGAAATTAATTTAAATATTCTGTTGGAAACAGTTTGTAAACAAAGCGGGCACGTGCTGACGAAATTATATAACGTAGAATGGTTAGCCTATTGGATAGCCAATTTTCACGAGATGTTTTTTGCGGAAGAACCTGACTATGTGTTGAGTATTCGCGTTGAAGGAAATCGTGCGGAACCTGCAAAGAATCAGGATTTAAAAGTGGATGAAAAGGGCAAGGGGTCTGCAACCTTACCACATGAGTCAGTGGGAAGAGAGCAGAGTAGGAGTTCTAGTAGCGCACCCGTAAATTTACAAAGAACGGAAGTTAACCTGATTAATGAGCCTGCGGGTAAAGGGAGTGTCTGGAATAGACCAGAAGCAAGTCACCTAAACACAACCAAATTACTTAATTCTTTAATGGGAAGAAATTTTGCAATAGGGGGATTAAATACTACCGTTCCTATTGCAATTTTGCATAATGCTGGAGAACTCCAACAAAGACTTGAGGATTTAGAAAATTCTTTTAAAACTTTGACTCAGAAAGAGTTGATAATTAATCGCCGATCGACCTATCAGCGCGTGAGAGATAATAAAAACGCGATATCCGAAGCTGAAAAAAAGGCTACAGATGAGAATTTAAGAAGTGAGCTTGCTGAATTGCGTCGGAAATTTGAAACGCTTGAGAGTCAAGTTCCACTAGAAAGAAACGATTTCATGATGTCTTGGATATTTTACATTCGCGAACAAATGACATTAAAAGGGTGGTGGTGGTTTAATAGTGAAATTAGTGTGAGCGGTCGTGCCGAATTTATCAGTATTTTGTTGGAAAGACCATTTTATAAAAATAATCCTGAAAATCTCCCTGAAATCTTGTATGCCTTTTTTGTTTGGTGTCATGCGATAAAAGAAGAAGAAACACAGGCATTTCGCGATGAAAAAGAAATGGATCTCAAAACCTTTCGTGCTCTCAGTCGGGATCATCAAAAAACAGTTATAGCGGCACTTCGAGCGCATGGGAACGGAGCCCATTTGGCCGAAGAATTAAGCGCCGAAATGAAAAAAGCCACAAATGCTGGATGGTTTCAAAATTGGAGAAGCTGGTGGAATTATGGTTCTAGCACCACCGAGGAAAGACAATCTCTGTTACAAGAAAATCAAGGCGCGCTAACTATAGAAAAACTCGACTCATTGGCATTGAACAATCCAGGTGTAGGGCAAAAGTTATTTTGGGAAGATGAAAATAACTATTATTTGCTTAAAGAAATGACTAGAAAAGAAAAATCTTATCGATATTTATTTAATGCGGATGCAGACGAGAATTTACAACGAATGCAAGATTTTATTGATAGTGGTCCAGGCGCAACTCGAAAATTTCAATCACTACTGTCAATATTAGATTATGAGACTCTATGGAAAACGTTGAGAAAAGTCGATGTCAATGATACTAAAATATTTGATTTAGCTTTCTTTTTACCGGAATTTGGAACACAGCGTTTTGATTTAGCGCTAAATGCAATGATAGATCGTACGTCGGAGAGTAGGGCGGTAGGAAGCTTAGATGAAATGTTGAAGCACTTTCAAGAGCTCAAAACAGAGAAAACACATCAGTATCTGGTGGGTGCAATGCGGCAAATTAGAGATCTTCCCGATGGGGCAGTTACGTTGCAAGCTTGGATTCAGCGGAGCCTCGCGGCTGCAAATGTAAACACATTAATAGCAATTTATAAAGCCTATATTGATATATTGTACTTACAATTAGAAAATAGTCCTGAAGAAACGCTCAATGTGATTTTTGCAATGAGTAAGCAGTTTTTTTCGCAAACTAGGATCATGCAAGAGCTTACCCAATTGCAGAGCGATCAAAAGATGCATGAGCTACAAAGCAAATTAATTTTATTGGCGTTGACGAAAATAGGCCTGCCTGCTTCATCTCTTTCGAAAAAGATGAAAATATTATTTCAAAGCTATATGAAAATATTCTTTCAAAATTTCTTGTATCCGCAAATTCAAGAGAACGATGCGCCCTATATGCAGATAAAAAATTATTATAGTCTGGTGACTAAGAATGAAGCCATGACGGATCAACCTGGAGTATGGGACGCATTGATTGCGGAATTAGAGGAACATGAAAAAGAGGCAGCATTAGAATTTTTTGAAGGCTCAGGAAGAAGTCCAATCCATATGGACTTTAATGCGTCGCAATCTTCGCAAAATTATTATGCCCCTCGTTAGTTCTGAGAGCATTAGGGATAAGATAGGATTAATGTTAAGATTAATAAAGTGCAAGTATTTATATAAATTAAACAGATTTATGCCAATTCTTGCACTTTTTAATTTTTCCTTAATTTATTCTAAAGTTAATTTAATAAATAATTTAATTTTTAGCCCCGTACAAGGTTTCATCCCCCATTACTCTGATATAATCTTTCAAGTAACCACAAGACATAAAAATCTTAAAGTTACGTTCATCATGGAAGCGCTAGCGGTGAGAATCACTCCTCATCCACAAGCCTCTTTAAATGGAACTAGAGAGCACAAGGTTAGACATAATTTCTAATTTGTACTGGTGCTTACCTTTGTAAAAGGTAAAGAGGATCCTCTGCAAAATTAATTTTGCAGGTGGAAAGGAGTTCTAAATGCGAGCCATTTTAGCGTTATTGATGATTTCTTTTTTTAGCGTTGCCTTCGGTGATTCTGATCAGGTACCTCTTGAAGTGCTGCGCGTGCAAAAATATCGAAATCCGATTATTAACAAAGATCAGTTGCCGATTCAAATTCAGCAAAGTTATTCACCGACAGAATCGATTCCTTATCGAAACGCCTACACTTTTTATCCTGGGTCGTTAAAAGAAAATATTACACATCTTGCCAAACAAAGTGGGTGGCCGGTGGTCGTTTGGCAACCTACCTTTGATTATAAGTGGGTAGGTGAAACGCGGTTTCCTGCAGAAAATCTCAAAGAAATTTTAAATGATGTTTTGCGTGATTATCCATTACAAGCGGTTTTTTATGAAGGAAATCATGTTTTAGTTATTTCACCTAGGAACGTTTCATGAGATTTAAAACTTTATTTACGTGTTTAAGCCTATGTTTGCTGAGCGTCCAAGTGGTTTCATGTTCAAAGGTGTATGAGCATGCGAATGCAGAGGTAGATAATACCTACCAACAGATTAAAACTGCGCGTAATGAAAATCGACCTTCGTCTACGCCTGTTCTTACTCGCACAGGATTTTATGTTGATACCAATGCAGTGCCGTTGGAGCAAACGCCTTCTTGGATGTATCAACATGTCACCGCCCGAGCACAGAATTTACCTTTTCAAATTTTATTGAAACGACTATTACGAGATTATTCTATTGTGATTAATTGCGATAACAGCATTAATCCCAATCGAATGGTGAGTATTGACTATAGTGGATCGTTAAAAGGCGCATTGGATGCATTATCAATGAGTATGAATGCACATTATCAAGTGAAAGCACGAGAAATTTTGTGGTCAGCCTTAGAAACTAAAACTTTCGACATTTCATTTATGCCAGGCACATCCAATTATTTTGTGGGCCAAGAACAAAATCAAAGTAATCAGACGAATACGACTAATCCCGCAGGAATACCACTCAATCAATTAAACGATAGCCAGTATAGTAATTTAAGCGGTCAATTATCGGTATGGCGAGATTTGGAGAATACCGTTAATCAATTAAAATCACATGAAGGCCGAGTTGTGGTTTCCGAATCCACGACGACATTAACCGTGAGCGATCATCCTAGCAATGTCAGTGCGATTTCACGTTATATCGAACAGTTAAATCGTCGCTTGAGTCAGCAAGTTGGAATTAAAGTTCAAGTTCTAGAAGTAGAATTAAATAAAAATTTTAATTACGGAATTGATTGGAATTTATTAACAAGTGCGTTGGGCACACGTTTTCATATTATTGGCAATGCAGGCAGTGCGGCTAATATCGTCAATGAAAATTTAAATAGTAATAATACTGCATTATCTCGTATCGGAATTGGTTCCAGTGGCGCAGATGTGTTTATTCAGGCATTAAAACAACAAGGCAAAGTTCGCGTCGTAACGGAACCTGAAGTTGTGACTATGAATAATCAAATTGCGGCTATTCGAATTACCCAAAGTGTTGGATATATAGAAAGTGTAAGTCAAACGAATAGTCAGTTTTTTAGTACTAATTCCATTAATCCAGGTAGTATTACCGATGGCTTTACGCTATACCTATTACCCAAAGTTCAAAATGAAGATGTTTTCATGCAGATCTCGAGCACTATTGCTAATTTAGAGCGTCTCGAAAAAGTAAGTACGGCGCCTGATAATAATTCTCGAAACGGCACGACTCAATATCAGGCTATACAAGTACCCACGTTGGCGCAAAAATCTTTTAATCAACGCAGTTTGGTTCGCACAGGCACAACATTAATTATCGCGGGATATAAACGTTTGCGCGATGCGACCAATGAAACGAGTTTTTTTGGTGTTGATCCATTAGGTGGTAGAGGTGCCACATCGTCCAATGTTGAGACTTTAGTGCTGATTACTCCAACCATCCTTCACAGCAGTCATTCTCATGTCAATACTAACACGGAATGATGGTACACAGTTCGTGATACAGGCGTATCGCGAACTGATAAAATATACTAAAAAATCAACGCTGATTCAGCGCATTCAAGAGACGGCTGCCGAGCATCAAGCCCAATACGTGCGGTTATTCAAACGTCGTTCGGGTGAATATGAAAGTGTATTTTCAGCTGATGCGGGATTGTTATTAGGTGAAAGCGTTAAATTATTTTTTCCGCAATATAATAATCTTATTTTCTGCGAGACGATTGATGAAAGCTCGCAAGTCTTGTTGATTGTAATTAAAGACTATGATGTTTTTATCGATACGGTCATTCCCGTCGAGCAATTAAAAAATGAATTATTACCTTTGATTGCATTTCAAGAAAGTTTTCACATTGTTATTTTTGGTAATATTCCTCTGATGCATGAGGATATTCAGTTAACCGAAAATCAATTTAATTTTCCGGCTGAGTTAGTAGCCTCGTATGAGAAAATGACGGAAGCATTATTGCCACGCTTGCCTGTTTCTGAGCGCGTGCGTTTATTACCGTTAGCTTTAGCACTAAAGTCAGAGCATTTATCCCAGTCTTCATTGATGAGTCAAGGCAGTTTATTTCTTATCATTGCTTTATTGCTCGTGGGGGTATTTGTTTACCGCATACAGGTTGCTCCTCACAAACAAACGATTAAAGCAGCTCCTGTCGTCAATCCTTATGCCGAATATTTCACAGCTTTACAAACACCTGCACCCGATAGCGTATTGCAAGTATTAGTATTATTAACAGAAAAACTTTATCAACTTCCTGGTTGGCAAGCGCTAACCTTATCACAAACCAATAATAATTTTATTATTAAAGTGAAATCCAAGAGTGGTAATCTGCAGCAGCTACAGCAATGGTCTGATAACAATAACTTTTCCGTCAAACTGAATCCAGATGGGATCTATTTAGAAACTAAATCTGATTTGCCTCAGCGTAAAGGGTTACGCGTCATTTATCCATTAGATTTAACCTTAGAAACAGTCATCGACAATATAAAAAATGTTTTTACAGAAAGCACGATCAATTTAACCCAAACTATTCCACATGGCGCAAGTCGTGAAGCGAAAGTGCAAGTTAATTTTCAAGACATTACTCCTGAACGTTTATTTTTTTTCAAAGATATTTTTAGTGGGTTACCGGTTGTGTTTAATAGCGTGGATTTTACATTGAACGATGATTCCTTAATTAATGGCTCAATTTATTTTTCGGTATGGGGAAAATGATATGCAACTTAAAAAGAAACAAACAACGCTTTTGATTATTACCGCTGTTGCAATCCTAATTCTGGTGTGGCAGATCTATCAATTGATTAGTTCGGATATGTTCAATAATGAAAGTGATACAGTGACGACGACTGCTTCTAATACGCTTGTAGAAAATAATTCAATGCCTGCGCCTGCTCCGATCATAAGAGATGAGGCACCACCCATACAAAATCAACAAAATCTTATTAGCAATCAAAAAGCGTATTTGGAATTAAGTAATAATTACGAAATTGCAAAAATGAAAAGAAAGCTGTTACAAGAAGAATTAGCGATTGCAAATACGCGCTATGAAATTGGTGTTTTGAATCATAAATTCCAAACGCTCGATGGCAGTGATCACCGTCCAACAACAGCGGATAGTCGTCAGAAATCGATTGACGATTTAAGATTAGTCTATTTAGATTTTCAAAATGGAAGTTGGAGCGCCACCTTAGCAAATGGAAATCAATTTCAACAAGTCAATGTGGGTGCGCAACTACCGGATGGAAGTTATGTGATGACCATCAATAATCGTGGAGTCATTATGCAGCGAGGGAATTATCGCTATAACGTTAATTTTAACGGCATAACGCCATTAACTCCGTTGCAAGAGCAAAAATCTTTAGAGCAAAATTCTAATCTTTCGCACGCCACACTCGATGCTGGGGAAAATCAAAATTTAGAAATGACAAAAGCGGAGCGAGTTGAACCCGCTGTCCCGATCAATGAAATCAAGCCTGCATTTAATCCAGTACCAGAAAATACTACAAAAACGGATGCAAATAAATCCGTATCGTCTTGCCCTGCAGGGAATTGTTCAACCGTAAAATTGCAATTTACAGAGTTAAATAATACAGGACAGACTCAGCAATCCGAATTGGTAAAAGCTATGTTACCGCTCACCGCAAGTAATAAATCATCACCGCCCTCAGTAAAAGAAGTAGAAATACATCCATCTTTAAATGCAATACCTAGAGCTACATTAGCAGCGGAAGCATTGGAAAATCCGAATACAAAACACAGTTTGGATGAAACTGTTTTGTTAGAATTACCGGCGTATAGCTACACGATTCAATTGCGCGCATCCAATAATCAAAAAGAATTAATTGAGTTTGCCAAAAAAAATCACATTGATGATAGAACGCTTTGCTACGCAAATACTAATCATAAACAACCTTATTATACTTTAGTCTATGGTGATTATCTCACTACACGTGCAGCTGAGTCAGCAATGAGTGATTTACCCTCTAATTTACGTGTGGAGCACGTTGCGATTCGTTCACTGTCGCAAATACAGCGAGAAATTAATCGTTAATTTATTACTCTATTAATATTTGCATAACATTTCTGCGCTATGCTCGTTTTCTTTGGGAGCAAATCTATGCGTTTAATTTTCACCTTAAAATCTCAAGACGCAACTTACATTTTGGTCCGTCGCGCACTTGATTCTGCAATGATTTACGATTTGAAGAGATTAATTGTGCGCGCGCGCGCGGTTTTGAAATCAGTGGATACCCAAAGAATTATAGAGCTATGGGATCTTGTTCAAAATAATTCCCCCTTTGATTTAATATTATTAGATGCATTTGAGCTAGCAGTTCTAGTGGTCAATAACGATCTTAAAGCAATTAATTTGCTCGCGGCGAATCTAATTGAGGATATTCAAAAAAGTCAGTCAGAATATTCTGCTGTGAAAAAGAGTAAGCAAGAATTCCATGCAAAAGCAGAGGTGGAATTTATAGAGACAAAAAAACATTTGCAGCGCTCGGATAAAGATAAAATCTTAGAATTGTTGCTCCTTGTAGAAACACGCTTCATTGACCCAGAGCTATGGGAAATTATTTATAAAAAATTAAAAAATTTGATTTCAAAGTTTAGAGGCGGTGAGAAAATCAATTTATGTGCTTCCATTACAAAAATCATGGCGGAAATTGAGAAAGCAGTTTCTGTGGCTCAGAGCCACGGGTATTATGCTAATATCACAGAAAGGGCAGAAATTTTTAAGCGCGGTAAAAAATATTATTTTCCCTCGTTTAAAGAAATTTTATTGGAATTAGATGGTCTGCATCTTTTAAAATTTTTAGATCTCATTTTGGTCGCTCCATTCGATATTAAGCTCATCCAGAATTTTAACGCACAGATTAAAAATTTCGATCAAATTGACGCTGTCAATGAAGTTGCGGATAAGATTCAGGAGGCTATGAATGGCATTTATGACAGTCAGCAACACTTTCAAAAAATAATGAAAGATATTGCTGATTTTCCAAAAAAAATAGCAAGTCGACTTTCAAGTTTAAAAACTTCTTTACAGTCCATCGATCATAATCAAATGTTGCAATTCTTAGATCTTATTCAAGGAGATTTACCTTTTGAGCCTTTTTTATTAGAAGAATTTATAAATACAATAGCTCAGGTTGAATCAAAAGATTTCGAGAAAAAGAATGAAGTACTTCGTATATTTATACCCGATGCTATTCAATATATTCGAGAAAACCAAGATCAATTACAAGATAGAGCGATGGAAGAAATTCGAAAAATCGGCATTCCTGTCTTCAAAACTACAGAGGGATTACGGCTATTTTCGGAAACTGATTTAAGGTCTCGATTTAATTTGGATGAAATTAATTATTTTTTTGCGGCGTTACAAGCCTTACCCTTCGATGAGATTGCCCGTCTTTTTTCATTTGCGCGGGCAAATTCCCAGGTTAATAATAATTTCACATTCATGGATTTTTTTATATTTAATAAATGGATTGAGTCTACTCCGGCAATTTCAGGACCATACGTTAGCAAATTAAATATAGAGAGTTTTATGGGTGGATTTTTAATAGGGAAGAGATTCTATCCGACAATCTGTAATGAGATGTTTCAAGTGAGTCGTAATATTTCTATGGGATTATCATTGATTGAGAAATTTACAAACCAAAAATCTCCGCCTCCATCAGAAAAAGAATTTTTAATCACGCTGACTAATAATAACTGGTGGAAACTAGAATATTTTAAAAAGAATTGTGACCCTGAAAAATTTATTCGATTAGTGAATCTACGCTTTTGCGCGAAATACGCTACTTATTACATGAGTTTTCCATTAGCTTGGGCGATTAAATCGTTCCAGTCAACACTTGCGATTTGGCTTATTGTAGCGGGTGCAGATGTTAATTTACCGGAATTTCTGGGAGAGACACCTTTACATTTAGCGGCAACGCTTAATTTGGTGGTTGTATGTCAGGTTTTGAAACAGTATGGAGCTAACCTTAATGCGGTAGATAAAGCAGGTAATACTCCACTCTTATCCATAGTCAACACTGTGGATTCGCGAGAAGCTTTTGTTTGGCTGCTGCAAGCCGGAGCGAATGTCAATGCACGGGATAAGCAAAATCTCACGGCTTTGCATTGGGCTGCGAAATCTGGAAATGTTGAAAATGTTGAAGCACTTTTAAAACACGGGGCCGATCCCGATATGCTAGTGAGTGAGAAAATTGTTTTTAATATGGATGATCGACAAGAAAGGCAGCATACCCAAAATATTCCACAAGGAAAGCTGGTTACTGAGGAGGGTACAAAATGGTTAGATGATCTTGTGCCTATGCAGTTTAGAGTTAATAAAGAAATAAAGCACTTTTATGAAATACACGTGATTAGGCCTTGGGACCGATTTGTGATTGAAGCTGATAAAGAAAAAATAATAAAAGCAGAAAAAGAACAAGAGAAAATTCGATCTTCTGGCTGCGCACAAGCAATGATAGAGCTCACGGAATCAGAATTGCAGTTTGAAAAAAAAGTGCAAGAATTAGCTGCAAAAAAAAGAGATACTCCCCGCAAACAATTAATACTGACTTTAGAATTGTCTCCTCTTGAATGGGCGGGGCTTTGCCAAAAAAAACAGGATGGACTTTTAGATCCTTATCCAATTTTGCGCGGAAAAGGAAAAAAAGCTAAGAATGATCGAGAAGAGAATGCAATACGTAAGGGGGAAAAAATAGTTAAAGCGAGTAAGGTATCATTAGATTCAGCTACTTTTTCTAACGCTATTTCTAATTCAGAATTCGAAACTTTATTGTATTTTAGAGAGCATGCGGAAGAAAAAGATTTAATTAAGTGGGTTAATAGTAAATATGCTTTGAATAAAGGATTCAAAGATAAAATTTCGCCTTTAATCTGGTCTGTCCAACAAGCTTATCATGCCATGTTTGATGTACTTTTAGAGTTAGGTGCTAAGCCTGAGTTGGAAGCATTGGAATTGGCACATTCAATAGGTATGGTTAAGATGGTAAGTGCATTAGAAAAACGTCGAGCCAAAGTAAATTTTCTGCAGGAAAAAATGCAGAAAATAATTGAATTATTTAAGTCTGCCAAAGAAACGCCCCACATAAAAATAAATTCATCAAATAAAGAAAATAGTAAGCTTGTCGATTTGACGAATTTTCCTGATACAGCCTCGACATCTACGTCCACTAACTTTGATCTTTTAATGAGTCTAGACCCAATTACAGCAAATCCAGCACCCTTGAAATTAATTCCGATCACCTCGCCTGTAGAAAATGGATTAATAACAAATTCAGTTACGTCGAAAAATTCAAACATTCAGCAAAATCAAGCGCCAAAAACATCACAATTCAACGGTTTTTTTTCATTATTTACGAATTATGTGAAGCTACCTTCTAAAGAAGCTGTTAACGATGATTTGATCCGTTGGGAAGTGAAAAAGTAGCCTGGATCGCAGATCTGAGATCATTATTTATTTTCCTGGATCTTACGATCCAGGCTACCGGATTGATGACAAGCCACGCAGCCATAACCCGAATTAAATAAAATGGTTTTTTCTGGAGGCTTGATTTTACTGCCTTGGAAATAAGCCACATTTTCTTTAGCATGAGCAATTCTATTTTCCAATAATGCGCGAAACGGCCAGTTCGAATAACTTTTTGCGAGCATTGCATTTTTATAAATTTTAATCGCCGTTTGCCAGTCGCCATTTTTTACCAACATGTCGCCCATATTTAAGAAAAATCCTTCAAAATTATGCGGCGCAATCCATGAGTTCCAACAGGCTCGTTCAGGTCCTTGCTGAGTTTCTAATTTCATATACGGTGAATAATCTGGATTTTTACGGTCAATTTTATGTTTGGCACACACTTCTAAAGTTTTCCATTGCCATTCCAATCCCTGTTTAAAATGTTCAGAATCAGCAGGTAAAGTACTCATAGGATAGCCTGCCGCAAAATAATTAAATTGTGGCCATGCTCGAATCGCGCGTTTTAACATAAAAAATGCCCGCGTTTGTTGGCGTTCATTTTTAAAAATTTGCCCCTCGACTAAACGACTATCGGCTAAAAATCCTAATATACGGGGATCGTGGGGATTTAATTCAACCGCGTCTGAGAAATATTTATTGGCTAAGATAATCTCGTTGACGATTGAGGCTGGAACTTCGGGTAAACGTCCACGTTCGGTGATTTTCCAAATATGTGCAAAACCTAAATGACTTGCTAATCGAGGATCAAAAGGATTTTGTAAATAAGCGCGGGTTAAAAGTTCGATCGTATGTGAGAGATTTTCATAGCGGCCTTGATGCAGAGTATCCCAAAAATTTTTTTCTGCTTGCAAAGTTAATGGAGTGTTGGAGACGAGGGGCTTTTTTTTCGGGGTGCTGGAAACAGCATACTGTTCGCATCCACTCAAAATGAGTAGTGAGAGTAAGAACGGCAACATTCTCATTAACATGGCAATATCCTTTGCCTGTAATTTTAAACCCGACTATAGCATTTTTTATTTAAATGGTTAAAGACTAAGGTCATTGCTTAACCACTTATTAAAGGCTAAAATTAACGCGAGTTCAGAGTTTGTCGAGGGGTCCCAATGAAATCTTTGCGTTACGTTTTGATGACTTTAAGCGTTCTACCGGTTTTAGCTTTAACCGCGTGTTATCATCCGCCTACACAGTCGAAAATTGAAGTCTATGAAACCAAAGATTTGTCTTTATCCGAAGCCATTCGTCAAAATGGTGCACAAATTATTAAACAAGGGGCACGCTTACAAATTATCATACCGACCGATAAATTTTTCCGGGCTCAAACCACCCAAGTGCGCTCGCATCAGATCGATACCTTAAGAATGATTGCCGAGTATCTGAAAAATCATCTGCAACAATATCAAGTTTCAAATGTGATTACGGTAACCGGCTACTCTGATACCGTATTTTTAAAACAACACCAATATCAATTGTCTCGTCAGTATGCGGAAGTTATCGCATCGTACTTGTGGAATCAGGGATTTTCGCAGCATCAAATACGGGTTCGTGGCGCAGGTTCATCAAATACCGTTGCCAATCCACGAACTGCGCCTGGAAGTGGCGCAAATCGACGGGTGATTATTCAGGTGGGTTAATACGTAGCCTGGATCATAGCTCCGGGAGGGAGTGGGTCTCGGGTCTTCGATCCGAGGCCCACGTCGATTAGCCGCCTTGAACGGCTGCCATAATATCCGCTAAATTAGAAGCTTTGGCTTTATTTCCCGTTGCCACAATATTTCCGCTATGGGCGGCATCAAATTGAATGAGATTATATTCTGCAATTTCCGGATAAAAAGGATCTTTTTTAATAAGTTCTAGCGCTGCGAAATAATCGCAAGTGGCGACAATGACACCGCCCGTTCTAGGATGTTTTGGACCCGATAAAATAAATAATCCAGCATCAAAATTTTGTTTCAACCATTCACGATGTGCAGCGATATGTTTATCGACTACGGCTAAAGATTTTTTGTATTTTAATTCGATGATTACCATTTTTAATATGCCTCCGAAGGATTCTCGCTCGTTAGTGTTACCATTTCATTTGTAATACATTACCTGATTGAATCGGGTAACTTGTTAAATTGTTTAAATGTTTATAGTAATAAATGACGCCTGCATCCTCAGCAAACGCGCGTAATGTTTTTTGCGGATAAATATATGCTTGTGAATCCCCTTTTGCTTGCACCGTAATATGCTCCGCCGCTAAATTACGTGCATGTAAACTCGCATTATCGTCTAAACGAGCATATAAATGATTTACTGTACCTTGAATATTTAAACGGCTAGAACCGGATAAATAAACCGATAATTTATTTGTATGTATGCCAGCAATATTAATCACGTTATTTCCGTGTAACGAAATGGTGTCGAGTTGTTTGACGTTTTGAAATTTCACTATGCCAAAACCATCAGCGACCAATTTTAAATTCGAGCTCGCTATATTACTGGTTACATTAGTGGGTCCGTGCACCATAATTGATTTCACTTCCGTGGGAACCGTTAGATTCACTTGGGGATGCTGATTGGCATAACCCAGGTATCGATCTGCGCTAGATAATATATACAAAACGTGGTCCTGTACAGAGATGGAAATAGGGGCTTCGTTATAACTTCTAGTTGCGATTGCAGCCGATTTACCTTGAGCGCGATTAATTTTTAAATTGAAATAACCATCTGCAACAATGCGGTTAAAATCATGCACTTGATAAGTTCGATATTGCAAACCGGTAATCGATTTTGTAATTTGAGTTGAACTGGCGACGACAGTGCCGTTGATAATAGACAAAGCGAATATAAGCATGGCGGACAGACGCATGTTTGTTGGCCCTCTTTAAATGACTCATAAAAATTTCTACATTAGTAACCTAACTCCGAATCCCTTACAGGTGGTTATTAGGTCTCGATTTCCGTGAGAGGAAAGATTACGTGTGAAGAATGATGTTATTATGCAAAATCTCGCAAAAATTTACTAGGAGTACTACTACTCAAAGATTAGCTAACGGATCTTAAAAAAGCATACAGATCAGGGTCTTAAATTGTTCGTCGTGGCGAGCGTATTTTTCCAAAATGACGATAATTCCGACGCTACACGCTGCCAGTGAGGGCATCGATCAGTTGGATAACGGCTTGTCCTCGATGACTGATTCGATTTTTAACTTGTGAGTCTAATTCTGCGGCGCTACAGCCATGAGTAGGGACTAAAAAAATAGGATCGTAGCCAAAACCACGATGACCGCTGGGGGCTTTTAAAATGGTGCCTTCCCACATGCCCTGACAAATTAAAGGAGCGGGATCATCGGCATTTTCCATTAATACGATCGCGCAATGAAAACACGCGGTCCGATCGCGATCCTCTACCTCGGTGAGCTCACTTAAGACTTTTACTATTCGAGCCTCATCGTTGGCATTAGCACCAGCATAGCGAGATGAGCGCACACCTGGAGCGCCGCCCAAAGCATCAATCACTAAACCCGAATCGTCAGCAATGGCAGGCAGGTTAGCGTATTTTGCGGCGTGACGTGCTTTAATTATCGCGTTTTCAACAAAAGTAGTACCGGTCTCTTCGGCATCTGGAATATTTAATTCGTATTGGGGAATTAATTTAATATCTAAACCTTTTAAGAGCTCCTCAAATTCCTGGACTTTTCCTCGATTCGAGCTTGCTAAAACTATTTCTAACACTTTCAAAAATCTCCGTAATAGTTACCTTGTGCACAAGCTTGTGGAGTAACTTGGCTAAATGCAATTTCTGCTAAATGATGAGTAAGGCTCACACAAGCCGCTTTTGAAATATTTTTTAAATGAATTTGCACGTGCTGGTGAGAAGAACCGGGGCCCACCTCGATAACACCACCCCACGGATTTTTAACATCCACGGCGGAAACCAAACCCGCAGCGGTTAAATCTACAATGTTAATATTGTCAAAATCCTTCATTCGCTGTGCATCACGCCATTGATAACTAGCACGAGAGAGAATGTCTATTTTGCTGATTGCGTGTGCGACTCGCATATTTAAATCCACTACACTGAAGTAGCGAATGGCTAATACAATTAAAATGCCTGATACGGCGATCACCAACAACATTTCCAAGAGGCTATTACCTTTGTGTCTTTCCATGTGTGCTTCCTTAAACGGCATCAGCGTAACATTTTACTCGAAAAGCGAGTTTAGCGTAATACGTGAGTGAGGCATTTGCAGGTGATGTTCATCACTTGCAAATCCGTTAACGAATGTTATCCCGGAAATCGTCGCAAGACGATAATCCGGGATCCAAATTAGAGTTAGCGGTAATCATCTTTGTAGCCGCTCTGACCCAATCAGGATGATCATTCAGACAAGAGACAATTTGCAAAGCCTCGCCTCCTAATTGGAGCCATTGTTCTTTGGCACGAATCCCGATTTCTTCCAAGGTTTCTAGACAATCGACAACAAAAGAAGGGCAAACAATTAATAAGCGCTTTATGCCTTGCTCAATTAAATTTTTTAATTGTAAATCCGTATAAGGTCGAATCCATTGTATGCGGCCCAAACGCGATTGAAAGGTTGTGGCAAATAAATTTGTAGGCAGTTGAATTTGTTTGGCGATCGCTTCTGTAGTTGCAAAACATTGTGCTCGATAACATATATTTAAATTTGGTTGTTGTTGTAAGCAGGGTGCAATTCGGTCGCAATTTTGTGGGTGACAACCCGCTTTCGTTAATTGGCGTTCCGGTAACCCGTGATAACTAAATAAAATAAATTCTGGTGCGAAAGCATTTTTAGCTTCCTGCAGCATGTTAGCTAAAATTTTTTGATAATTGGGATTAAAATAAAATGCGGGTAAAACCTGTAACTCAGGAATATTTTGCCAATCAGAAAAAATATTCAACGCAGCTTGAATAGCAGAACCGCTGGCGGCCGACGAATACTGCGGAAATAGAGGTAATATAATAATTTTTTTGCATTGCGCCGCCGCTAGCTCCTTTGTCGCGTTTTGAATATTCGGCTCTGCATAGCGCATGCCTAAAGCGACATGATAATTTTCCCCTAAACTGGCAGCCAGAGCATTTTTAAAATTGATGCTGTGATACAACAGCGGAGAACCCGTATGGCTCCAAATTTTTCGATAAGCTTTACTCGATTTTCGTGAGCGGAACGGTAAAATAACAGTATATAAAAGTATTTTACGCAATAACCAAGGAATATCGAGTACCCGCGGATCAGATAAAAATTCTTTCAAATAACGACGAACATTAGCTTTAGTGGGTGAAATTGGTGTGCCTAAATTTAATAGTAATACGCCGATTTTCATTTTTGAGCGCTCACATAACGCCAATGCCCCGCTAAATCACGCGCAGGATTTATATTTTTATATCCATGCGCACGCAATAATTCAGTGACCGCCGGATTTTGATCGTAACCATGTTCTAAAATTAAAAAACCATCAGGAACTAAATAATTTTTAGCATTTGAAATAATGGTTTTAAGATCGGCTAAACCATTTTCTTCTGCAATTAAAGCGGATTGTGGTTCATAGAGTAAATCAGATAAATGTGGATCGGATTTTGCAATGTAAGGCGGATTGCTGATAATGACATGATAGGATTTATGGGGTAGAGCTTCACACCATTTGCCGAGGTAAAAATCCACATTGGATATTTGATTGTGATCGCGATTTTTTTCTGCGATGTTTAATGCGGCGCGGCATTTATCTGTCGCATCAATCTGCCAAATGGGGCGCGCCATTCCTAACGCTAATGCGATGGCGCCACTTCCGGTGCCTAAATCAGCGATTTGTAACAAAGATTCTTTAGGTAAATTTTGCAAACACCATTCCACTAAATGCTCCGTTTCTACGCGTGGAATTAAAGTGGCGGTCGAAACGAAAAGATCTAAATTCCAAAAAGCTTTGTGTCCGATGATGTACGCAATCGGTTCCTGATTTTCTCGACGTGCCGTATAATATTTTAATTGCAGCAGTTGTGCTTCAGATAATTCACGTTCAGGATAAGCCAAGAGATAAGCGCGTGGTAGCTCTAAAATATCGGACAATAAAATTTCAATATCGAGTCGAGGAGTTTCAGAAACCGCACTCAGAGCAGTTTGATAATATTGAATAATTTTGCCAATCGTTCGCAACGTTTTTATTCCTCGCTTAATTCAGCTAATTGTTCTGCTTGGAATTCTCGAGTTAATGGGCCAATTACAGGTTCTAAATCTCCCTGCATGACTTCTTCTAATTTATATAAAGTTAAATTTATTCGATGATCGGTGATGCGACGTTGCGGATAATTATAAGTGCGAATACGTTCAGAGCGATCGCCAGTTCCGACTAAGGATTTACGCTTGGCAGCTTGTTCGCGCTGCTGTTTTTCTTGTTGTTGCGACATAATTCGGGACTGTAATAATGACATTGCCCGCGCGCGGTTTTTATGTTGCGAGCGTTCATCCTGACATTCCACGACAATTCCGGTGGGAAGGTGGGTAATTCGAATAGCGGATTCCGTACGGTTAACGTGCTGACCGCCTGCGCCGGAAGCACGATATGTGTCTACGCGTAAATCCGCTGGATTAATATCAATTTCTTCAATTTCATCGATTTCGGGTAATACGGCAACGGTACAAGTTGAAGTGTGAATGCGGCCTTGTGATTCAGTTTCCGGAACACGTTGTACGCGATGTGCACCTGATTCGAATTTTAATTGTGAAAAAACACCGTGTCCTTCGATGCGCACAATAATTTCTTTGTAACCACCGTGTTCACCTAAACTCGTGTGGACGACGCTCATTCGCCAGCCTTTTTGTTCGGCAAATCGTGCATACATACGATATAAATCACCGGCAAAAATAGCTGCTTCATCACCGCCTGCACCTCCGCGAATTTCTATATAAACATTGCGAGCATCGTTGGGATCTTTTGGTAATAACAGAACTTTTAATTCTTGTTCTAATTCTTCTTGGCGTTGATTTAATGTAATTAATTCATCTTCGGCTAAGGCTTTTAATTCCGTATCATTTTCTGCGAGCATTTCTTTGGCGGCATCCATCGCAGCAAATAATTTTTGATATTCATGAAAACATTTCGCTAGCGGTTCTAATTGCGCGTATTCTTTGCTGAGATCGCGATAGCGATTTTGATCGTTAATAATTTCGGCTTCGCTTAACAAGCCAGATAATTCACGATGGCGAGCGGCCAGAGTCATTAATTTTTTTTTGAGTGATTCTTTCATGCTATTTTATCGGGTGGATTACAATTCATATAATTCTTTGAGTAAATCCATCACGGCTCTATGTTCCGCATAAGCTGCATCTCGCAACTTTTGAGTGGGATGGTGCATCATCTTATTCGTCAAACTTCGAGCTAAATCGGTGATGACAACTTTAGGGTCATGCGCTTTATCCAGATTTTTCAAGGCTTTTTCTAATTCCTGATCCCGCCAATGTTCGAATTTTTGACGAAACGAACGTATCATATCACCGGCCTCACGCACTCGCAACTTTCGCAAATAATGTGTGGCTTGAATTTCGATAAGCGCATGCGCTTGTTGGGCGGCTAATTTACGCGTTTTTAAATTATCTGTAATGACCGTTTGTAAATGATCCATATTATAAAGATAAACATCTTCTAAATCAGCAACGTCAGGTGCAATATCGCGTGGCATCGCTAAATCTGCGATAAATATGGGTTGACGTTTTCGTAATTTTAACGCTTTTTCCACGGTAGTTTTATGCAAAATAGGGTTTTCACTCGCGGTTGCACTAATGACTAAATCGGCTTTGTGTAATATCGTTGGGATTTCGCTGAAATCAATTGGGATTCCATCATGCGTGCGCGCAAGGTTATGCGCGTGTTCTAAAGTTCGATTTGCAATAAGTAATTCTTTAATTCCTTGTCGTCGCAAATAGTTGGCGGTTAAATCAATCGTTTCGCCCGCTCCAATTAACAATACAACGCGATCACTTAATTTTGGAAAAATCTGTTTAGCTAATTGCACCACGGCATAAGCTAGGGTAACTGGATGGTGACCGATGCGCGTTTCTGCGCGAATTAATTTGGCGACGGCAAAAACAGCGGGAAATAAGCGCTGAAATTGCGGCCCGATCGTTCCTTCATCGAGCGCTAATTGATAAGCTTGTTTCATTTGCCCTAGAATTTGCGGTTCGCCGATAATCATCGAATCTAAACCGCTAGCCACTGCCATCAGATGTTTAACCATATTCGTATCATGATATTCATACAAGCTGGTTTTTAATACGGAATCATCGAGGGCGCGACTTTTGTGCAGCCAGTCTTTAACCGCGCTATGACATTGGGTGACCGTATAAATTTCAGTGCGATTGCAGGTAGATAACACCATTGCTTCGTCTACCGCGCGGTGGCTAAATAAATTTTGTATAAATTTGGGCGCCTCAGACAAAGAAATGGCAAAGCGCTCTCGGATAGAGAGTCCTGCGCTGAGGTGATTGATGCCGAGAACGAATAAAGACATGCGTGACGACGGTCCTGTCTTGAGGTTGATAGCCTAATGATACACCAACTCGGTTACAAAATTGTACCATCAACCTGCTTCAAAGAGACTATATTTCCAATATGGAGGACGCAGTATGGATGCGATGGGTGCAAAAAAACTTACCATTGGTATATTCAGTATCGTTTTATTAGCCTTATCTGTGACCGGAATTGCTAAGAAACATCGTGCTATCCGTGAGGTTTTTGAGTCTCGCTATTATGGGTCGCAATTATGTAAATACCCTGATTTTAAATGTATCCGCATCAAACGTAGCGATACCTGGGTAAGATTATTTCCCAATGAGCGCGAGCGAGAAATCGTCAAACGTTTAAATCGAATGAATTTGCCATTGAGTTATCGACGTTGGATTGTGGTGCCGGTCAATCTCAAAGAGATCACCCATATGGACTTATCACCCTTTCCCGATACGATTAAGACGACAGGTCAAAAAACCGTGATCGTGAATTTATCTGTGCATGCTTTTGGTGCCTATGATGAAAAGGGGAATCTAGTACATTGGGGGCCTGTATCTGGGGGCAAAGGTTTTTGTGAAGATATTAAAAAGCCCTGTACCACCGCATTAGGCTCATTTCGCGTTATTCGCAAAGAAGGCCCAGGTTGTTTATCAGAAACTTATCCTGTTGAAACCGAAGGTGGTGCGGCAATGCCTTATTGTATGTATTTTTATCGAGGATATGCCTTACATGGTTCGACGCTACCCGGCTTTCATGCTAGTCACGGCTGCGTACGCTTATTTTATGATGATGCTGAATGGTTGAATACTCAATTTTTACCTATGGGTGCGCGAGTAATCGTAACGCGGTAGTTGCTTACGTCTCCAGAACCACCAGAGAATAAATACGCCTAAAAATTTAAATGCAGTCATTAGGCCCCATTCAAACCAATGTAAATGATGTGCCAAGTATAAAAACACTAAGCTATCAAAGGGTGAGCTAGCGATGGCCGATATCAAGAGGCGTTGGGATAGCGGTTTCTGTGTCAGGGTAAATAAACTCCAATCGATTAATTCCCCGACCATAAAACCACCGGCACTGGCTAAGGCTATAGTTGGATCGGCCAAGAGGTAACTGATACCTGTGGCCACCACCATCGCCAAAATAATCCAATGGCGAATTTCGCGCTGAGCAAAATCTCGGACTAAAAAAATACAGCCGACCAAGATATCCGCGGGCGAAAAGCTTTGACCAAAAGCACTGACTCCAGGTAAAACCACGAACAGAGTATTGAGTGTGACTACCATGGCGATGTAGCTGATCGTTGCGATATATTTTTTTAATGGCATTTGTTAATCTCGCCCGAGTAATACTCGCGTCGGTTAAAAACAGAAAGTGATTGTAGCTGGCTAACCTATCCTTGACAATATATTGAGCAGAATGAGATCAACAATGAGCCAAGTGGCGTGGCAGAATATAAATATGACCTTACCCGATGCGGGAGAAATACCTCCTTCCCGGTGGTCATGGGTCCGCGATCCGGGTTCCTTAACTCAACGTCTACGAACATGGGCTCCTCACCAGATACAATTTCATGTGCTCACTTCCAATTTAGGAGAAGTGACCACCGAAGAAAGATTAGCCTTACATTTAACAGATGAAAATCCACATTGGGTGCGCGAAATCGAATGGCGATATCAAAATGAATTATGGATAGTGGCCCGCACTATTATTCCGCATACTTTGCAAACGCATAGCGATTTGTATTTGGCGCTTTTGAATGCTCAGACCAGCTCCATTGGCAGCATTTTATTTTCCTCTGGCGGATTTTTACGCGGACCTATTGAATTAGCAAAATTACCGCCGTCTCATTTTTACTATTCAATCGTTAAAGGGAAAATTCCGCAATTAAATGCAAAATATTTATGGACACGACGCAGTATTTTTTCACGTGGTGAGGAGCGCATTTTAGTGAGTGAAATTTTCTTACCGGCTTTTTTTAATTATGCATCATAAAATTTTGTCTTATTGGCGATTAATGCGATTTGATCGTCCAATTGGGATTTTATTATTGTTGTGGCCGACATTATGGTCATTATGCATCGCGGCGCACGGAATTCCAGATTTAAAAATTTTAATTATTTTTATTTTAGGTGTTGTCATTATGCGAGCGGCTGGATGCGTTATTAATGATTATGCCGATCGCAAATTCGATCCTTATGTCAAACGTACGAAAATGCGACCACTGGCAACCGGAGAAATTTCAACAAACGAGGCGCTCGTTTTATTTGGTGTTTTAACCATGTTGGCATTAATTCTGCTGCTATTTCTTAATAAATTCGCTATTTTAATTGCATTGGTAGGTGGTGGATTAACGGTAATTTATCCTTTTACCAAACGTTGGTTTGCATTGCCACAAATGGTATTAGGTTTTACTTTCGCTTGGAGCGTGCCAATGGTTTTTGCAGCGCAGACGAATGGATTACCGGCCATTACTGGTTTAATTTATTTGGCCGCATTTTTCTGGATTTTTGCTTTTGATACTCAATATGCCATGGTGGATTGTGATGATGATGTGCATATTGGCATTCATTCTAGCGCGCTTTTTTTTGGAAAAAAGGTACGAGAGTGGATTGCGTTATCTCAATTTTTAATGCTAGTAATGTTGATTTTAATGGGCGTAATGTTGAAATTCGCATACCCCTACTATGTTTTGCTATTAATAGCAAGCGGCTTGATAATATACCAGAATTGTTTGATTTACTCTCAACAGCGTGAAAAATGTTTGCGAGCGTTTTCTAAAAATAATGGATTGGGGGCGATTATTTTTGCTGCGATTGTAGCTGGTGTTTTCCTAAAATAAAAAAATCGGAAAAAAAGTGATAATAAGATGTAAATTTATTGCAATAACATCCTGAGCTATTTACTATAAATAGAACTTTTTGGGCGCCACGTATTTTCAGAATTTAACGGACGAATATGACCAGGATTGGTAAATTAGTCAGCAAGCTTATTACATCGACTGCCATTTCGTGGTTTTGTGTCTCGGCCTATGCAGAAAATCTCACCCAAGTTTTTGAACATGCTCTCTTAAACGATGCGACGTTCAGAAAAGCGCAATCCGATTGGAACACTACCCGCATGAATCTTCCATTAGCTTTGACGGGTAATGGACAGGTAGGCACGGGTTTATTTCCAAATATTTTAGTGAGTGGATCTCTGATACCGTGGTACTTCCAGCAGCAAAGCAATCACTTCGGTATATCCAAAGATACTTTTACCCAAAACACGTTGACGATTAATGTGGATCAACCGTTATTTAATGTTGCGACCTGGATGGCGATCAGCAGCGCTCGATATACCGTAAAAGCAGCTATGGCTCGATATTTGGCTGCAGCACAAGATCTCATGAATCGTACCGCGTTTGCTTATTTCGAAGTGTTGCGTGCACAAGACACATTAACTTTACGCTTGGCGCAAGAAAAACAATTTTTAAATCAGTTAGTCACCTCGGAAGAAAAATTCAAAGTGGGTTTAATTGCGATTACGGGTGTTTATAACGCGCAAGCCAGTTATGACCGAGCGGTAGCACAAGAAATTACGGATAGAAATAATCTGCACGATAAATTAGAAAATCTGCGCGCGATCACGGGCAGGCTTTATCGGGAATTAAATGGATTGAAAGCCATTATTCCGTTATTGATTCCTAAACCCCGCGATATGGAAACCTGGGTTAAAGTTGCGATACGACAAAACTATGTATTGCAATTCGACCTCAATACCATGTATGCCTCGCGACAAAATGTGAAAGTGGCTGCGACCGCGAATATTCCGACTTTTGATTTCACGGGGCAATATCAAGTGCAAACTACAGGTGGTGTATTCGCACCCATTCAAAGCAGTGGATTTGTGTTGCCGCGCACGACGATTAAAACTGCCTATGCGGGATTTTCAATGAATTTCCCGGTTTTTCGTGGTGGTTATGACATCGCGAACGTGAAATCCAATCAATACAAATATCTTTCCGCGAGTGATCAGTTGGAAATGGATTATCGCGATGTCATGAATAAAACACGCCAGGCTTATTTAGGCATCGATTCTGGGATTTATACCATTCAAGCGACGGCTGAAGCGATTTTATCTGCGCGGAATCAGTTGGAGGCGACTGAAGCGGGTTACGTGGTCGGTACACGAACCATGGTGGATGTGTTAGATGCGGTCACGACTTTAACTCAGAACCAATTGGCCTATGCAGACTCGCGTTATGATTATATTGAAAGTATTTTTAATCTGAAATTATCGGCAGGAACGTTATCTCCGATCGATATCAAAAAGATAAATTGTTGGCTTGCTGGTCCCATTGTTTTCCAGCTCCGACAAGATGTGGGTAAGATCAAAAGTTTAGGTCCCAAGAAATATCCGCCGGTGAATTTGTTGCAGCTCAATCAGCCTAAATTTACCACGCCGCCTGGCGAAGGATTGCCGAATGTAGGAGGGGATCGCGCTCCTTCAAGACTGCCGTCGACACCGTCGGGGTCCTTGCCCCAACCATTGCCGATTTATACATCGCCGTCGACAATTTCACCTTCGACCAATTATCCACCTGCTGCGCCAAGACCTTTGCGAGGCAATGTGCCGTCGCCGGTTCCAACGCCAGGCACGACTTCAAGACCCACGCCGGCCTCGCCAAGCATAACAGCTCCGTCGTCTTCACCGTCTACGCCATCATTAAATATGCCGACACCTCGCGCAGCTCCGACGGTTCCTTCAGCTTCTCCAAGCTCTATGAATCAAGGGATGCCCGTGTTACCTACGCATACGCGAGACCACTCTCCCGAACACCCTGTGATGCCGTCACCATCCAAAGTTGTGGCCGACACGCATGTCAACGTGATTCACCCTGCAGCGAATCCAGCGGTAATCGAAAAAGAAAACCAGGCGCCAAAAGGCGGAAAAGCATCTGTTTTAATTCTCGATAAAAAACCTAGAGATCACGCTTCTCCTCCTGCGCCTAAAGCCACTCCAGTGGTGAATGGACACAAATGGGTATCGGTCATTGATTCAACGAAAAACCCTCCTGTAAATGAGGCTAAAACCAGCGCTACCGTTGATCATACTAATCATACGAAAACCCCTATGGTGAAAGACAAAAATGGGCATATCGTCGAAGAGAAAACATCCACGACGAATGAGGCAAAACCCCCAAGCGCGATTGCGCATCCGAAGCCGCCAGCCACCTCAACGCCTACGTTAAATGCGCCAAAATCAGTGCCAGTGGTTAAGCCGAGCAAATTAAATCAGGAAAATAAACCCTCATCGACCATCATTGAACCTACCAAACCGACAGAAGTAGTGAAACCGCAATCCAAGAATACGATTACTAAGCATAAAAAAACACAACATAAAGTAATGGTGAAACATGAACAATTAGAAATTCCAAAACCCGCGATGACGATGCCACCATCGAAGAAAGTCACTTGGCATCAGGCGAGGAAAGGTATCGATGATCATGCAACAGCCGCGCATTCAATGCGGGTAGCGGCTACGGTCGATAAAGAAACAGAGGTGAAACCGATTAAAGCTCCTATACATATTGAAACACCGAAAACACCTAAAGCGGTGTCGCATCCTGCTCCCCCTGCGACCCCAACAACGCCCACTTTAAATACGCCTAAGACGGTTCCGGTGAGTAAACCTTCGAAATTAAATCAACCTAATAAGCCTGCATCTACGATTATTGAGCCAGCAAAAACGAAAGGGGTTAGTAAACCGCAATCCACAGAGACACCAAAAACTGAAAAATCCAACCATAAATTGAAGAAAACTTTAGTTGAACATGAAACTCTGGAAATCCCTAAACCTGCAATGACGGCGCATAAATCTAAAAAAGTTGCGAAAATAGCGAAGATTTCCCAACCGACAGTCATCGCAAAAAAATCTTCGGATACTGATTTATTGCCCGCGCCAAAAGTGACAACGTCAATACACAAAAAAAATAAAACACCAAATTAAACTAGACGATCTGCGGATTTAATTCCAATAAATTTTTTGCATTTAAATCTTGTAAGAAAGTTTTAACCTCTGCTTCGCAATTTTCAGGGGTAATAGCGTATTCTTCGAGTAATTGCGTACATAACGAATTTAAAGTTTGTGGTGTGGACAATAATTCAAAGATACGACTGGCCACGCCATTAAAGCCGAGATATTGTCCGGCTTCCATATCCAATAAAACGATATCGTCATCAACGTGACAAAACAACAAATCAGACTTGCGTTGAATGGTTAAATTTATTGAGTTAAAGAAATCGGCTGACATTTTGTATTCCTTGTTTGGGCGACAATTTCATCGACTAAATCAAATGCGGAAAATTGATCGCGCGGACGAACTAAGCGTTGTAGCGGAATCAATGTGGATAGAGCTGCGCATTGATTAAAATAACGGTGTTCCATCTTTTGTGTTTTGTAAATTAAAGAAAAATGGGCGTGATTCAATAAGGTTTTAAATTTGGTATAACCTTGAATGAGTTCATGGCCTGAAATTTGCTGCGTATCAGTGGTTTCGAGTAAAATTAATTGCGTGATTTTGCAGGGCTCTGGATGATATTGTTCAGGCACGCGCACGTAATATTTAATAATTTTGCGAATTTCAAAGGGTAATTGTTGTAATTGTTGCGGCGTATAATCGAAATAATTAAACACGTCAGGACATAATTTAATTTGCGGATAGCCGGGATAAGCTAATGCTTGCTGATTTTGTATAGATAATGCAGATAAATCATCAGATATGAGTAAAAAGCCTTTTTTTAAAAATGCTGCGGTTAACGTGGATTTACCGGTTCCTGGGGGCGCCATAATTAAAATACCTTGATTGTCCACCATAACAGTATTGGCATGTAAAATCATAAGACCACGCTGTAGTAATAAACCACACATCGCGGATCCTAATAAATAAACCATTACATGCGTCAGATTTTGGTGTTCGATTTGAATAGTGATCCGCTCTCCGCTTTCAATATAGAAATTGGCGATCGTCGGAAATTTTAATAATAATTCGTGATTGGAAATAGCATACCAAGGTGCTATATATTCAGGTTTTTGAAGATGTGAGGGAACTTGCCCGAGCTTAATCTCGACATCGATAGCTTGATCAGCATTGCCATTTACAAAAGGGCAGCTGATTTCTGAATAAATATTTAATCCATAAGCCTGATAAAACCAACTCATAAAATCATTCATCAATTAAAAACCGCAATGATAACACATTATTAAACAAATTTGCGTTTTGAGTTTCTTGCTTGATATATTCTAATCAATTAAGATGTGGCGTTTTGTGTTTAGTAGAGGGACATAATATGAAATCGCATTCTAAAGCAGCGGTATTTTTGACAATGTGTCTGTGCCTGAATAGTTACGCAGAAACGCAACCACAATCGTTTGTGCATCTTTCAGAGATAGCACCGACGATTCAACAAGATATGCGCTATTTTACTTACAATAATTTTATCGGACGTCCCATTAATGGTTATCAGCGACCCACATGTATCTTAACTCGCGATGCTGCAGAAGCGTTGCAGAAGGTTCAACAAACTTTACAGCGACAAGGTTTGGGCTTAAAAGTATTTGATTGTTATCGCCCACAACGCGCGGTCAATCAATTTGTCGAGTGGAGTAAAGATATTCGCGATCAAAAGATGAAAGCCGAATATTATCCGCGCGTCAATAAAGCCGAATTTTTTAAATTAGGCTATGTATTGGAGCATTCTGACCACACACGTGGAAGCACCGTGGATTTAACTATAATTGATTTAGCGACACATAAACCATTAGATATGGGGACGCATTTTGATTTTATGGATCCGAGATCGCATTCGCTAAATCATTCGGTAACTCAAACACAATTTAAAAATAGAATGCGTTTGCGCACTGCAATGCATCAATTTAACTTTCAACCCATCGATGAAGAATGGTGGCATTTTACTTTGAAAAATGGGCCGTATAAAAATACCTATTTTAATTTTTTGGTTAAATAATATTGTATGAAGTCGTATGCGCCAGGTTAAGTCTAATCTGTAGCCTCGAAGATTTAGGAATCTTCCCGGATCTTCGATCCGGGCTACTTTAAACAATTTAAGTGATAGTTTTCTATACTTTGTAAGTATTCTGAGGCCTGCTTTTCTCGACTGTAATGATGACGTATGGCTTGTGCACGAGATTGCATGTTAATTAATTCATGTGGATTTTCTTGTAATTCCAATAAGGTTTTTTCTAATGTCGAATAATTTTCCGCATCGATGCAAATCCCACAACCTTCACTAGCCACAATAGCGCTGGCCTCACCGGGTGGCACGCAAGCGACGATCGGGATGCACATTGCGATTGCCTCCATAATTTTAGAGGGGATCACTTCTGCAAAGGTAGGGTGATTTTTTAAATGAATTAACGTGACGTCGCACATACTCCAATAATCGACAATTTGTTTGCGCGGCATTTGCGGGAAAAAGGTTACGTTTTGCAATTGCCATTCTTTGGCAGTTTCGATTAATGTATTTTTCTCAGCCCCATCGCCAATAAAAATAAAATGAATATTCGAATTTTGCAGTGCGCGGGCAGCATGTAGGATATTTATTAAATTATGCGCCATTCCGTGCGTTCCAATATAACCCACCACAAATTTATCTAATAAATCAAATTTTTTGAGTAGCATTAAGTTTTTATTGCACGGTGAGAAGTGATTTAAATCAACTCCATTAAGTACAACGTTGATTTTGTCTGGAGTAATTCCGCGTTGAATAAGATTATTTTTAAAGGATTGCGTTAAAGCCACGATAGTGCTCGCTTTACGATACAAAAGGAGTTCCAACTTTTCCAGCCAGCAGAGTATTTTTTTATTTTTAATAGCGCCTACTGCAGCGATAGAAGCAGGCCATAAATCACTGAGCTCCAAAAGCCACGGCGTTTTTTTAATTTTGGCTAGCCACCATCCAGCGATCGCTGTGAAAATTTGTGGTGAAGTCGCGATAATAATGTCCGGTTTGGGTTGATGCATGCCCATTAATCCAGCCATACACATATAGGAAAAAAAATCTAAGGTCCGCAGAAAAAATCCGCGATTAGGCGCCATAAATGTTTTAACCCGAATGACCGTGATTCCGTGCATAATTTCCTGTTGCCACCATTTATTTTTATAACCGTGATAGATTTTTCCTTGCGGAAAATTCGGCGCTGATGTGATCACGGTAACCTGATGGCCCCAATCCACCCAATAGCATGCGCGCTCATATACTCGATTGGCAGCGGCATTTACTTCCGGTGGGAAATTATCACTCAGAATTAGGATATGCATGCAGAACTCCAATGAATTTCGGTGATCAGAGTGCAGGGTAACTTAAATGCTCCGGTCGCTTTAAGACTGATTGCAGATTCTTGTTTATTAAAGTTTGGATAATGCAAAGTGGATTGTAGATCGCAATCGATTTTTTTATCGAGTTTTATTTGTAATAAATTATTTTGTTGTGACCGTATTATCCAAGTACAAAATTTTCTTTCCACATTTAACTGAGGTTGCAGATGAAAATATTGCGTAATTTCGTGAGTTCCTGAACCTTTTAATTCATCAACAATTACTAAGTAATCACGAGTGATTTTCCAGCAGCGTTGATGGATGAAAGGACGAAAACCATCGTGCGCTGCGGTAATTACAATATCATCCGCATATTGTTGGGCAAAGCGATGCAAAATGCGCGCACGTTTACCAACCCGAAAACTTTTCCAAACATCGGATGAATTTTTATGATCGATGGTTAATGTGTTATGTGCCGCAGTGCTGCGTTGCCAATGTCGCGTTGCATTATTTTCGTAAGTGTTAATTCCGCGATTTACGAATATTCGCTGTCCATGCATGGATAATTCAAAAGATAAAGAATCAGCATGCGCATGGCCGGGTTGATAATGTGGCTCTATGGGTGCCGTATCAATCAGAAGATCGAGGGGGCCTCGTGAAATTCGATAATAACCGCTATCGGTTAAAGCAATTAATGTCGACAATTCCACGGGAAAATCTAGTTTTAATCGTTGTGCATAATCGCATAACTCTGCATAACGAGGCGCTACGCCTTGAGTGCTATCATTAAAAAAAGCAATTTCACCATCCGGATGCGTCATCACTTGTAACCACACCATCATTTTTCTGACTAAGGTGGGCCAGCTAAAATTTTTTGGGTATTGATAGACATGATGCAGATTAATGACATCTAGTAAATCTTCCAATGCTAATGCATGGTACATCGGCGAACGCTCAAAATGTCCGCCATCTGCCAAAATTTGTTGCTTTAATTGAGTTTGCCATAACGATAAACCTTGCTGATACCATTGTATGCTCTCGCTATTTTGAAAAAATAAACCCGCAAACAGCAAGGCTTTAGCATTTTGGAGTAAATGATTTCCTAGTAAATGCGTTTCTAATCGTTGCGTTAAATAACGTATCTGCTGTGCTAGAGAATTTAGCAATTGCGAATCGCAAGTAGGGTGACGCAAAAACCATTTAATCCAATTAACTATGCGTTGTGAAATACAATAAGCATCCCACCCCATAGAAGTTGTGGTGGGATTTGCTTTAATCCATTGCAGCATTAAATGCTGTGCGGTCTCATTAGTGGTAGCGGGGTGTTGTAACCAATCGTGATAATGCAAATTATATTGCGTTAAATGATCGAGGTGAGAATTTTGCCAAATATTTTCTATTTGCGTTGAAATTGTTTGTCCCAGCAATATTATATTGCCGTCTTTATCCAAATGCGTATATTTAATAGGAGAAGCACACCATGCCTGTAGAGAAACACGACATGGAGGTGCAACCGTAGCATCCATTCGTGGTCGATATATTTTACGCCAAATACGTTGATGGATTTGTTGCGGACGTAAATGCCGAATCGTGGCATTAAAGCGCAAGAGTCGCGTTAAAACTTTTTGCATGTTGAATACGTCCTTATGAATAAGAAGAACATATTTAATGATTTCTTGCGTAAGATCAAGCGGGGAATAAAAAAACCTCCCACGGTCTGGATAAGACGCGCATGGATAAATATGCAGTCGCTTTCGCATAAACCTTGTGCGCGAAATTGGCGTCAAGGATTATCGGAATCCGCATTATTGAAATATACCGGTTTTGCACATCTTGATTTATTGTGGCAAGCGCTTGCTAAGGAGTCATACCCCACCTATTTTCCCATTCGCGCGGAATTTTCTGAATTATTTCCACATCAAAATAATTTATTAAATGCCAGAGCAGAATCTGCATCTCAGTTTAAGGTTAATTTATTGGGATCTGGTTGGATTGATTTAGGTCAAGAGATTGATTGGCATTGCGATTATAAATCCGGAAAACGTTGGCCATTGGGTGCTTGTGGACGTTTGCGTTATGCCGATCCCAATACCGATGCCGACGTTAAATTTCCCTGGGAATTATCGCGATTACAGTGGCTAATTCCCGTTGCGCAACGTTATTTGCTCCATCGCAATGAACAGGATGCCGGGTTTATTAAGAATATTTTATCCCATTGGATGCAAAAAAATCCCTATGCCTATAGCATTAATTGGTCGTGTAGTATGGAGGTGGCACTACGAATTGTGATCTTTACCTGGTTTTTCCATGTATTTAAATTTGCTTCATCTTGGCAAGATCATGATTTTCGTTTACGTTTTTTAGGGTTGCTTTATCAGCATGCCGAATTTGTCAGTAAACACATAGAATATAGTGATATTAATGGTAATCATTATACAGCGAATGCATGTGGTCTCGTATTTGCAGGCTTATTTTTTCTTGAAAAAAGACGTGCAAAAAATTGGTTGCACTCAGGTTGGAAAATTCTAAATAAAGAAATATTAAAACAAGTTTATCCTGATGGAGTAAATTTTGAAGGATCGATTGCGTATCATCGTTTAAATACGGAATTATTCTTATTGTCGGCTCTTTATGCTAAATGTCGTGGTCATGCAATTTGTGAAGCTTATGAAAATCGTTTAATAAAAATGGCTAAATTCGTGCACGCATATAGCCGATATGATGGTAGCTCACCTTTAATAGGTGATGCAGATGATGGACGTGTATTACCATTGGGAACGCAGGATATTAATGATCACCGTTATCTCTGTCAATGGGTAGGGTGGCATTGGCAACAAGATGAATTGTTATTTGATACAGAACTAGATGAAATTTATTGGCATTGCGGTGCTACCGCAATAAAACCTAAAAACTCCATAACGCCTATTTCACAAGCATTTAAAAACGGCGGCTTTTATATTTTACGACATCAGCAGGATCATGTCTTTATTAGCTGTGGAAATTTAGGTAATCGAGGACGTGGTGGTCATAGTCATAATGATGCATTGTCATTGGAAATTATGCTGGCGGGAGAATTAATTATTTGTGATGCCGGTTGTTATGTATATACTGCCGATTTTAATGAGCGTAATCTTTTTCGTTCGACCGCGTATCACAATACTCCGCAAATTAATGCAGAAGAAATTAATCGTTTTGTGCACCCACGAGATTTATGGAGTTTGCACAATGATGCCAAAGCTGAATTAGTACGCTGGGAGAGTCACGCTGATTATGCAATATTTCACGGTCGGCACTCTGCGTATTGTAGATTTAGACCCCCTGTAGTGATCGAGCGTAGCGTAAATTTAGCATTTACCCATAGCAGAGTTAAGATTTTAGATCATTTTCATGGTGTCGGAAATTACTCGGTTAGCACTCCATTTCATTTTGCACCACAAGTTGAAATTTTAAATGTCGAACAAAATATTCTGTATTTTAAAATCCAAAATAAAATCTTTTATTTAACGTGGTCCGATCCTGCAGCCTGGCAAATCAAAATTCAACCCGCTCGAATTTCACCTAGCTACGGAGTGATTAAGCACACGAAAAAAATTGTTTTTATAAAGAGGGTAGAAGGACTAGTAGATTTGACGGTTATCATTGGATTTAACGAGCAGATAGCAGCTAACATCAATTTAAGGCAAACAAAAAGCGTTCTTCCGCCGCAACGCTATGATTTTGGTCATAAATAACGTTTTGTGAATAAGTGTTTTTGAGCTCCGCTTAAATTAACTAAAAATTAAGTAAACCTATTTATTTTTCTCTGCCTAAGATCAGTATAATATCTCTTTTTCGGAGAAATACTGGAGTGAAGATCGTGTCTAAACCGTTAACGCATGTAGAATTGTTTACTATTATAGATTGTGAAGATTTACCGACATTAAAAAAATCTTTTGGCGAAGAAAGATATTTGCAAATTATTGCAAAGTGCGATGGTCATTTTACGCAATTAATGCGTAATAAAACGCGACGCGCGCTGATTGCATCGATAGATGCGGCGAGTCACCCGATTGAAATTTGGTGGTCATTGATTTCGATGATTCCTTTTTTAGCCGCATCTCCTTTTGTCACGCTAGGATGCACCATTATTCCGATTGTAGTGGGCGCAATGTTTTTTATTTTTACGTATAAAAAATTACATGCAAAGCAAAATGAAATTCAAGATTTTTTTCAATTAGCCATACTCAAATTTAATGCCGCCAAAATTATTTTGCCGAAAAAAGATTTTGATTTAGATTTAAATGCATTGATAGGAATTAATACCCAACAAGTCGTATCCGTTCCCATCTTGCCATCTTTTGGAATAAGTATGGGAGTGGGCGCTACTTTGCTAGTTTCCTATTTCTGGGCGATCAGTTCTATTTTAGAAATTATTGGTTTTGCGTCATTGTCTGCAGCATTGCTAGGGCCGACTGGAATTACGGTGGCCATTATTTTAGGTGTTGCAGTCAGTCTCTATTTTGGTTACAAGCATTATAAAGCTAGCGAAAATATGCAGAAAATTAATTTGTTAAAAAATGCATTAAGTCGCGAGCTCACTCGTATTGATAGGGCATGTCATTGTCAGTTATTCAAGCTTAAACCTATAATCCAGCAGTCTCCTCCAATTAAATATATAGAATTGCAAGGCGGTCTAAAAAGACCAACTCAGACAGAATTAATTGGGAATAAAGATATTACATTCTCACAAAGCAGTTTGTGCGCTTTGCAGCGACGGAATTCGGTATGAACATTATGAATATGAGGAGTAGCCTGGATCGAAGAGTAGCCTGGATCGAAGAGTAGCCTGGATCGAAGAGTAGCCTGGATCGAAGATCCAGGAACATTCTCCCGGATCTTCGATCCAGGCTACTTAATTTCTATATAGGCCGCATGCCACAAAGCAAAATTTAATAAATACCAAGTATGCGGCCCCGAGGGTTGTTGCAATAATTGATTGACTTGTTGCGGATTAAAATAATCGGTGCGCTGGCAAAACTCGGTGAGCACTTTTTTCGTATAATTCCCTAGTTTTCCAAATAATAATTCATACACCGGCAAGCCGAAACCTTGTTTGGGTCGATCGATAATTGCTTGCGGAATAAGTCCTGTTACGGATTGTTTTAAAATATTTTTTAACACGCCATTTTTCATTTTGAGTTTTGCAGGGATACTCATCGCCAAAGTGACGAGCTCATGATCTAGAAACGGTACGCGGCATTCTAAGCTGACTCCCATTGCCATTTTATCCGTACGCATGAGCAATAATTCCGGTAAGCGATAATTTAAATCTAAATAACTCATCCAGTTTAAAATCGATTTGTCCCACGCTTTATTATGAAAGCGTTGCCAAATCGGAGAGATAACATCCCAGGAAGATAAATCGCTTAATTCGCATTTTAAATTATCTGATAAAATGTCCTGTTTCTGTTGTTGAGTAAAAGCATCATTGCCACCCCAAAAAATAGGTTGCTGTTGAATGCCGCGTTGTAAAAATTCAGCAGGAAGTGCTAGTCCTGGTGACTGTGAAATAATCGTGAATAATAGCTTTTTCGCCCAGCTTAACCCTGGAATTTGATTGTAACGCGTTAACATATGTTTTATTTTCCAGCTGGGATAACCAATAAATAATTCATCGGCACCTTCGCCCACTTGACACACCTTTATTCCAGTGTCATGCGCAAGTTTAGATAAATAATATAGTGGTACGCAGACGGGGTCGGCAATCGGCTCATCTTGCAGCGCCACCATCTCAGGTAAAAAATTTAAAATATCATCAATGGAAATGCGTAATTCATGATGTTCGGCATTCACCGTTGCAGCCATCATTTTTGCGTAATGTAGCTCATTGCGATAGGATTTGTACTCGCGATCATAACCGATGGAAAAAGTTTTAATTCGAGTTTCATTTTCAGAAAATAACGCCGCATTGACGCTGGAATCAATGCCGCCCGATAAAAACACGCCCATCGGCACATCACTCATTTTATGCATTTGTACTGTGGTGCGTAATTCGGTAAGGACTTTTTCTGCAATTTCTTTTTCAGAAGCATTAATCAAGGGTTGCGTGTAATCCCAAACATCCCAATAATAATTTAATTGATATTGTCCGTTAGCCTCAATTATTAAATACGAACTGGCAGGTAGTTTATAAATGCCTTGAAACAAAGTGGAAGGAGCTGGGGTAGCCAAAAAAGATAAATAATGAAAAAGCGCATTCGAATTTACCACGCGTGGTTGTTGTTCATCTTGTAATAAGGCTTTAATTTCTGATGCAAATACACAGCGCTGATGATGGAAACTATAATATAAAGGTTTAATTCCTATGCGATCGCGCACCAACCACAGGCGTCGCGCGTGATTATCCCAAATCGCAAATGCAAACATGCCGCGGAATTCATGCATGCATTGAATGCCCCAATAGACGAATGCTTGTAATACCACTTCGGTATCAGAATGATGCGTTTGCCAATCTTGCACACCCCGTTTTTTTAATTTATCGCGCAGATGTTGATGATTGTAAATTTCACCGTTAAATACGATGGCATAACGTTGATCGCGTGACAGCATGGGCTGGTTTGCGGCTGTGTCTAAGTCCACAATGGCTAAGCGTTGATGACCGAGGCCGATATTATTTTGCTGATTTATCCAGGTATTTTGACTATCTGGGCCACGATGCTGCAATGTGTTGCGCATGCGATTAATGTAGTTTTCGCTAATTCGAAAATCGCCCCACGATAATGCACCAACTATTCCGCACACGTTGAGTGACCTATTAATTGTTGTTCGACTGCAAATGCGATTTGCATGGCCTGAAATTGTTGCCAGAGAGGAATAGGTGGTTCTAGACCTTCCTGAATCGCTTTGGCAAATGCGAGCAATTCTTCTTGATGACCTTTTTGGATGGTGCGACTGCTGGCATTTTTTCCGCGTAAGCCTATTATTTTTAAACTGCGATAATCTTGTAAAGTGATGACTTTGCCGTCCACAAATATTTCCAACAGTTCTTTGGGATATTCCTTATGACCCATCGCCGTATAAATTAAATTAGCGATTGAGCCATCTGCAAAATTAATGGTAGCTATGAAATTATCTTGGCGTTGATAATAATGATTGTTAGAGCGAATGGTATTTACCGTAATTTGGGAAAAACAACTTTGCGTGAAATAAGTAAATAAATCGTAGATATGACACGCTTCACCAATATTACGTCCAGCTCCTTCAGTTTTATCTTGAATCCAATGATCATGCGCGATAAATCCTGCATTCATGCGGTAATTAATAATCATAGGGTGAGAGCGTTGGTGGGTAACTTTTTGAATGCATTTAATGTAAGGAGAAAATCGCCGATTAAATCCGGTTAATAAGAGCGGTTTATTGGGATGTGCAGGATCGCTGAAAAAATTCATTAATGCATTTAATTCCGTATTATTAATCGCAAGTGGTTTTTCAACTAAGACATGCTTGCCTGCTTTTAGGGCCTGTAAGGTTTGTTGCGCGTGCAAGTGATGACGAGTTGTAATTAATACGGCATTCAACTCATGATCATCTAAAATCACTTGCCAATCCGTCGTGGCGTAATGCGCCTTAAATTGGTTGGCAATATTAATCGCGTTATGACTGCTGCGCGACATGACGGCATGTAATTTTAAATATTTACTTAAACGATTTAAATTCGGTAAATGCATGCCTTTAGCAAAATTACCGGCGCCAATTAATGCAATTTTAATTTGTTGCTCATTTCTATTTTTTGCGTGCGTATAAATAGTTTTTTGCGGCAAACCAATATTTTCTGTAGGATATTGTAAAAAAACAAATAAAGGTTTGGGTGATTGATCTAAGGTAGCATAAGCATTTTCTGCATCGGCTATGGGGTAAGTCGACGTAATCAGGGATTTAATTTGAATATTTCCGTTAGCGAGTAAACGTAAATATTCCGACATATTACGATTTTCGGTCCAGCGCACATAAGGCAAGGGGTAATCTAGGCCTTTTTCTTCGTACAAATGATCATAGCGCCCCGGTCCGTACGAACTCGATACTAAAAAATCGAGTTCTTTTTTATAAATATCTTCGCGATTTATATTTAATCCAACATTACCGACCAACACCACACGGGCTTTTTTACGACATAATTGAAAGGCGAGAGCAATGACTTCATGTGATGCAGTGGCGGCTGTAATAATGACACCATCGCATCCTACACCATCCGTTAACCGCGCGACATTTTCCAGTGAATCAGATTCTTTTGAAGATATAGCGAGATCCATGCCTAACTGAGTGGCTAATTGTAGGCGCTCAGCTTGTAAATCAATGCCGATGACGCGACAACCATTCGCTTTTAATAATTGTGCGGTCAATTGACCGAGCAGACCTAAACCTAGCACCACAAAAGTTTCACCGAGTGTGGGTGCTGCTCGGCGTACACCTTGTAAAGCAATCGCACCCATCGTTGTGGTGGCAGCCTCTTGCAAATTAACTTTATCGGGAACAATGACAGTCAGATTTTGAGGGACAGAAATAATTTCGGCATGATTGGCATATTGCGCGCCAGCACAAGCGACTCGATCACCTATCGAAAATTCATTCACACCGGCTCCAATTTCAACGACTATTCCTGCAGCCGAATATCCAGTGGCTTGTCCGGAATTTCGCATACCGTGAATGACACTATGCGTGTTTAACCAACCATATTGATTTAACCAGCGTAGTGCTTTTTTAACTTGTTGTGGTTGTTTTAACGCACGTTTCCATAGTGGTAATGCGCTCATCTGCAGGCCTAATAATTCCGTTCCGCTAGAAATACAACTGTAATGCACTTGAACTAGTACGCAACCGGGTTGTACCGCGGGAGCAGGAGTGTCAGCGACTGAGATTTTTCCACGCTGAATTAATATTTGTTTCATTAAGCAAAACCTTTCATGAAAAATTTATCAGTAATATTAAGTTCTGAAAATTGCTGATGTTCAACTAATAAAATAACTAATTCTGCTTGGTGTACCGCTTGCTGATGATCGACGAATTTCACCCTATCAAAATTATTTAATTCAGATGGTATTTCATTTATATGCGGATCAGCTATCCACAAATTAAATTCAGGATTATTTTGTGCTAGGGTTTTGATAATTTCAATGGCCGGGCTACAGCGAGCATCGCTAGCATTAGGTTTATACGTTAAACCTAGGCAAGCAATATTAGGCGTATTTAATACGTGCGCTTGCAATTTAATTTTATGCGCAATATGTTGCGTTTTGTGATTATTGACGTTACGCGCGGTTTTAATTAAATGCGAAACTTCAGGTGCAGCTTGTACAATAAACCAAGGATCGATCGGGATACAGTGGCCGCCGACACCAAGACCAGGCTGCAAAATATTCACACGTGGATGATGGTTGGCGAGTTTAATCACCTCATGCACATCAATTTGTAATTTTTCACAAATTAAAGCTAATTCGTTGGCAAAAGCGATATTCACATCACGAAAAGCATTTTCACTTAATTTAGTCAACTCTGCGGTGCGGGTATCAGTCAACCATAATTTTCCGTGTGAAAGGGTTTTATAAAATATTTGTGCTTTTTGTGCGGAAATCTCATTGATGCCGCCGATGATGCGATCATTGTATTGCAATTCCTGCATAATGTTTCCAGGCAATACGCGCTCAGGACAGTAAGCCAAATAAATTGAGTTTAAATCAAATTCTGTTGAAATTTGCTCGGTTGTACCGACCGGAATGGTAGATTCGATTATAATCAAATTGCCAGCAGTAACATACGGTTTAATCGCTTCAATCGCTAATTTGAGACAACTTAAATCGGCTGCATAATTGGGATGAATTGGAGTGGGCACCGCTAAAATAAATACGTCGGCAGCTGCAGGTTTAATATCAGCCAATAAATGCTTTTGTTTTAACGCTTGATGAATATAATCCTTGAGTTTTGCTTCATGACTAGCCATTTGGCCGGCATTAATATTATTTACAACGCTCGGGTTAATATCGACTGCTAAGACTTGATAACCGGTGCACGCCAATAAAGCGGCAGTGGGCAATCCAATATGGCCTGCACCTACGACACAAATTTTATTAAAGGGTAACTTCATCATGCGTCCTTAATCGATGGTAATATCCGTGTGTGATGTTAATGGATTATTTAAGGCGGCAAATTTACGAAAATATTCGCTGTGGAGGGATAAATATTCATAACTTCCACGATCGACGACGCGGCCGTTATTAAAAAGAAAAACTTCTTCGCAGACTTTGATCGTTGTTAATCGATGAGCGATAAGAATAATCGTTTTTTGATGCAATAATTGTTGGATGGCTTCCAATATGACATTTTCAGTTTCATTATCGAGCGCACTGGTTGCTTCATCTAAAATTAAAACGTCGGGATTGTGATATAAAGCGCGGGCAATCGCGATACGTTGTCTTTGTCCGCCGCTTAAACGAATGCCGCGTTCACCGATAATGGTGGCATATTGATCACAAAGTTCTTGCATAATATAGTGATGAATATTCGCTAATTTTGCAGCAGAGATCACCTTCTGCATATTAATTTCAGCTCCCTGCAGTCCTAACGCAATGTTGGCAGCGATGGTGTCGTCTAACAAATAAAAATTTTGTGCGACGTAGCCTATATTATTTTGCCACTCAGTAATATTTTTTTCAGTGAGTGGTATGCCGTCAATAGTAATCTCACCTTGGCTCGGTATTAATAATCCTAAAATTAAATCTGCGGTTGTGGTTTTTCCAGCGCCCGAATTACCGATTAATCCAATTGTTTTATTAGCTGGTACATTTATCGAAATTTGCTGAATGGTGGGTTTGGTAGAATCGGGATAATTAAAACTGACATTTCGCAGAACCAGCTCATGTTGGAGTGCCAATTTTTTTTCGCCATCACGAGGAGAAAAATCGCGATAATGTTTAAGCTCATTCACTAAATTATTGACTGCTTCACTGCGCATCCGAATCGAGGCGATGGAAAGAAATATCTGTTGTAAAGCCGGTAAAAAACGGTAACAAGCAAATACATAAATTCCCAACAAAGGAATAGTATCGGTAATGCGATGGTGCGTTAATAACAAATATACGATAATCAGTAAAATGGCGCTAAATGCCAAAGCCTCTAAAGCGAAGTAAGGAAGATGAATAATCGCATCAGCTAATGCCCGAGTTTTGGCAATCTTCTGAGTTATTTCACTATAACGATTAATGATATTGGGTTCGGTACCGCGTAATTTGTAATCTTTAACCCCTTGCATGGCTTCGGCGCAGATTTTATGGCGTAAAGTTGTAGCGGAGAAATCGAGCATACCCAGGCGTGCCAATTGATATTTAACAAATCCATAAATGAGTGCATAAGCACCGCCAATGAGGCAAACCAAAGATAAAGCTAGGACCGGGTCAATTAAGATGATCAGCAATAGAATTAGCAAAGTAATCAGTGATTTGGCAATCAGTCGCATAGCGGGAATAATCACTCCGAAGACAACTCCATTTACTTCGGTAAGAATATTTTTAGATAAATCGGTGGAATTATTATTCAGGAAAAAAATATATTTTTTTTGCAAATAAGTTTGTAATAATCGCGACGACAGCGAATGTTCGCAATAATGGGTAAAATTGGAAACGACCCAAGTGGAAATTAATGCAATGGTATTGCTCAGTAACAATAAAATAAATACCATGCAGCCTAAGCTTACCAAGAAAATATTTTGCGAATGAAAATGTCCCAATCGATAAATAAAAGCAATCGTTTTATGATGTTGAATGGCTGCGGGGTCAATCACAATAGCGATAAACGGCATAATGGAAGCAATACCAATGACATCAATAAGCGCCATGCCTAACATTGCAAGTAGAATGCGATACAGGCGTCTACGCTCGGATGGCAACAAGAGGTGAAACACCTGGCTTAAAGTCTGCAAAATAGTATTCATATGGTTACCATTATAATGCTGCAATGGCAGCATTAATTGCTGTAAATTCCGTTATTTTGTTAACGATACGTTGTGAAGCTTTACCATCTCCATATAAATGCTGAGTGCAACTCATTCGATGATAGGCACTTTTATCTTGAAATAATTGCTGTACTTCAGTAACAATTTTATCTTCACTAGTGCCAATGAGTTTAATGGCGCCGCTGTGAATAGCTTCAGGACGTTCGGTAGTGTCTCGCATCAATAAAACGGGTTTACCCAACGCGGGCGCTTCTTCCTGAATTCCGCCGGAGTCGGTTAAAATTAAATAGGATTGTTGCATCAAATACACGAAATGCAAATAATTTACCGGCTCAATCAGAAATATATTCGGTTGATTTTGCAAAAATGATCGAACAGGTATTTGAATTTGCGGATTTAAATGCACGGGGAAAATGATTTGCGCATCATGTAGCTCCGCAATTTTTACGAGCGCTTTACAAATATGATTGATGCCGGCGCCAAAATTTTCTCGACGATGGGCAGTTACTAAAATCATTTTTTTAGCGGGGTTGATGAACGGAAACTTCGATTTAATGTTGGCGAGTATACGCGGTTGTTGCAGTAATTTAATAATTTCATTAATCGAGTCGATTACAGTATTTCCAGTAATGACAATATTTTCGGTCGGAATGCCTTCCGCCCGTAGATTTTTAGCCGCCAAAGAAGAAGGTGCAAAATGCAGAGCAGCAATTCTGGCTGTTAAGCTGCGATTGATTTCTTCTGGCCACGGAGAATAAATGTTATGTGTTCTTAAACCAGCTTCTATATGCGCGACTGGGATTTTCGAAAAATAAGCCGCTAAAGCTGCAGAGAAGGTTGTTGTGGTATCGCCTTGGACTAAGACCATAGAGGGTTTAGACTCATTAAAGACAGGCGGTAATGCACTCATGGTTTTACAGAGTACTTGCGTTGAATTTTGATTGGGCTGCATGATATTTAAATCGTAATTAGGTTTAATTGCGAATAATTGTAAAACTTCATCCAGCATTTTTCTGTGTTGAGCAGTAACGCATATTTTTACGCTATCCTCACCGAGTTGCAGTCTCAATGCATTAATCACTGGTGCCATTTTAATTGCTTCGGGACGTGTGCCAAAAATCGATAATATACGCATTTCAATACGACTCTTGTTCAGTTTCAGATTCTTGGATTGCACTCTGTAAATAACTTAATTCGCTATGTGGCCAAAATACAAAGTATCTTAATGGAGCCAGGTCTCGTAGTCGTAATTTAGTTTTCTTAGATGAAGATTTTACTTTTTCTGTCTCAATAGGTGGTTTGGTAGACTCGTCCATAAGTGCCTCGATAAGTATTTTTTTTCAAATTATTATAAATAGATCCGTGAATTGAAATGCCGGCTTGGTTAAGCCGTTTTATGGTCGATTGCATGTCATTGCTGCGCTCGGTATCAGAACCGATCACCATAAAATTAATTTCACTGTTAGCAGCTATAATGGCGCTATCTCCTGCTGTGGTGAGTGGCGGAGTATCTAAAATGATATAATCAAATTGCCGCGCGAGTTCTGTTAAAATTTTCTTGAAGCGATCGCGTAATAATAATTCGGAAGGTTTTTTGGGATAATAACCTGATGAGATAAAATATAAATTAGTATATTTAGTCTTATGTAAACAGTTTTCTAGAGTTACCGCATCGATCAATAATTCACTTAACCCAGGACTTTTATATAATTTAAAATAATTCTCTAATTTGCCACGGCGCAAATCCGCATCAATAATCACCACTTTTTTACCGTTATCGGCAATGATATGCGCGAGATGGACAGCAATAAAAGATTTACCAATTTTTTCTGCGCTTCCTAAGAGAGAGATGATTTGCTTGTCACGCAACTCACTCAGTTTAATATGAGTATACAAACCACAAATCGCTTCGGTAATCGAATCATCATTTGATAACATGCACTGACTGGTAGGTTTAGTTTTGCTAAATGGAATTACCGTCGTGGTGGGAATTTCAAATTGTTGTTCCATCCAACTGGGATGAAAAATATAGCCTTGTAAGCGCCGACGTAGAAGCACGCTGAGCATCGCAATGCCTAGGCTAAAAAAACCTAACATAATTATTTTAGTAAATAAATGTCGAGGTAAAGATTCTTGTGGAAGTAGCGCTGGAGCGAGAATGTTGACATTGCTGACTACACCAGCTTCCGCAATTTTATATTCTTGGATTTGCGATAAAAGCTGCATATACAAAGTATTTTTCATATTAATGTCGCGATTCAATGCCAATGCAATTTGTTTATGGTTAGGTAAAGTATTTAATTCAATTTGCAGTTCTTGCTCACGATGTTTTAATAATTTAATTTTATTGGCAATAGCGATCACATCGGGGTGATTTTCAGTGAGTTCTGAGCTTAGTAAAGAACGCTGCCAACTGGAGGTCGTGATATTACGTTGGACGTCGCGTAATTCGGCAAACAGTTTGGCCGACTCTTCATTTAAATCTATTTTTCCTGTTTTGATACTGTAATCTTTGAATGCATTTTCAGCATCGCGTAAGGCTTTTTGTGCTAATGGTAATTGTTGATAAAGAAAGTTTAAAGTGTTATGCATTTCCTGCGCTTTCTTTTTGACATCCCATTCGCGAGTAATTTCGGCAATGGTATTGACGATCGTGGTAATTTTAAGAGGATCAATGCCACTTAATGATAATTTTAAAATACCCGATTTCATGCCAAATTGGTTAAATGCGGTCCCTTCCACATCTTCGATGCGGATTGTTTTACTCAGCGATTGTAATAATCGCTCGCGAGAAAGTTTTGCAATATAAAATTCACTATGTGGATTGGCGTTTAATTGCGTGACGCGCAAAGCGATCTGTAGACTGGAATTTTTGATGAGTTGCCCGACACTACCGGCCAAAATAAATTTATGATCATTATCGTATAATTTAAAGTGTTGCTGATCGTCCGTAATAATTTTGAATCGTTCATGCACATACGAATTAGGTATATCAAATAGATCAACTTTAATTTGATTGTTTGAAAAAGGTGTGACCCATCGATCAATGAAGGGAAACAAATGTGGCTGAACTGAAATATCTAAACCCAATTTGTCGATCACTTTATCTAATATAAAACGTGATTTCATTAAAGCCGCGTCGATGTCGCTCAAAGACTCTGTACGCATTGAAAAAAGCCAATTCATTTTGCTGAAATTCTCAATTTTATTAGGCTTATTTTCAATTTGTAAAATGGCATTTGTTTGATATTGTGAGGGACGCATCAATAGCGAAAAAATGCCGAGTGTTAACAAGCACACAGTGATAATAGCTAGCAGCCATTTATCTAAAAATACAATTCTCAACAAAGATTGCAAATGCATTTCATTATTATTTTGCGCCGGCGTTTTTATTATCATATTGCGCCAAATTCCTTTTTTGTTTCGCAAAAGTATATCAGATCGCACTGTTTAAGGCAGTAGCTTACTTATGATGCTATGCCAATGTGTCAAGCCTGTCGTTGAGACATATACGATATCATTTTTTTGTAATGGAAATTTTTCAGCGAGTAATAACCCCTGCGGTGTTTTTATATTTAACCAATAAACAATGGGTGTGTTGGAAGGGCCACGAATGACATAAATATGACTGGGGTCCGCGATTTCTGGATTAGTGCCGCCAGATTCATTAATGGCGTCGGCAAGTGATAAAGGTATGTCAGTTAGCGCATGTACGCCGGGGTGCATAACTGCGCCTAAAATGTAAATGCGTTGGCTGCGATAATCAGCAACGCGTACATTGATTTGTGGGTTGCGTAAATAAACTGATAATTTTCGAGTAAGCAGAGTTCGAATTTCGTCGATGGTTTTATGGCTGACATTGAGTTCGCCGACCAGCGGAAAGAAAATATTGCCTTGATGATTTACTAAATAGTTAGGAGGAGAGGTGCTGAATTCTGCATGTTTCCACACTCGAATATCTAAAATATCATTGGGCGCTACACGATATTCGTAATTATTTAACGACTCCGTGGTTTGTTGTAATAAATTAAAATCTATTGCTTTTAGCGTTGGAGTCGCTGCAATAGAAAATAGGGGAAGAGTGAGCCAGGAAAAAATAAAGCATTTAATTAATTTCTGCAATCCGTTTCTCCTGCAAGCTATCATCTAATAATTTTGACACCATCCATAGTAGAATGAGTGCGATCAAAGTCCACAACATGCCATAACCCGTTAATAAAGCGCTACGTACCGGGACTTGAGTAAGCCAGTACAAGCTTATGAGATTTTGAGTGAAAAAAGCAAATGGTATTGGCTGGGTCAATTCGCGGGCAAAACAGCCAATTCCCAGGACTAATATTCCAATGAGTAAAAGGGTCAAAATAGCGAGGGTATAACCACCTTGACTGTACGCCACCATGTGGCTGGGTGCCGCCGCCGCTCCCTGGACCCAAGAAACATACGGGTACATATAATGAAAAATAATTAAATTATCTTTGGCAGGATGTTCGGTTAGTCCTAATAAATCCAAAGCAAAATCGGGGCCACTAAATGGAATAACATCTGGATAGATCAAATAATAAAATGGAAAACTTGCCGCGGTACGAAAAATCACTAAGTTTAAACTATTCAACAGGTGCCAAGAATGTGACAATAAAAAATATTGATATCCTGTGATAATTACCATGCCTACGCAGGCACCAACAATTAAAGCATAAATCCGTTTTGGGTTTAGCACATAAATTCCGAGCGCAATCGAAAGCGCATAGACCACCAAGGGGCCTTTTTGCAGGGTGCAGAGTACTAGCAAAATGATATTAATGGCACTGATTAAAAATACGATCAACCATATGCGTGAACGAAAACGTTGCCATTGAAATAATGCAATATGGGATAACGTTGGCAAAGACATATAAAGCAAAGGATAAAATATCGCGCCAGCACTTTTTTCAACGGCGGCTCGCATTAAAATACTTTGTTTATATAAAGAATGTTGAAATAAAGTCATGACATTCGAAACTTTAAATTCAATGGCTATGACGCTCCATAAATAAATTGAAATTACGGCCAAAACACAGCAATACGCGAGGAGATTAATCTGACTATTGAAAAAGCCAGGAATTCTCATTTTAAGTTTATCCACGTATCGATGTAGTAGCAGCACAATAGTGATTGGAATAATAAATGGAATATATAATAAAAAATGATAACCAGGTCCTAAATTTTTATCGAATAATTCACGCGTGATGCCGTAAGTTTTCAATATTTTTTGGGTTAAATAATTATGTGGCATGGCTATGAGGGTGGCACCAATGGCGACTGTGATCAAGTAGGCAATACAAAAAACCAATAAAGGAAATTTAAAATGGAAGGGTAAGCGGGAAGCTTTGTATATACAAATTAAACTGAGCACGATTAAAATTAAAGTCATGCGCCTTCCTTAGCTTGCATTTTCTGTAGAATTTGTGCGACATGATGTTGCCAAGTATATTTGGTTAATGCGAGTTGGCGTGCATTCTTCCCTAATTTATGACGCCATTCTGTTTGCTCCACTAAAAATTGTATAGCCTGTATTAAATCTTGTTGCTTACCTGGATCGCATAATAGACCTACTTCACGATTTTCTGGAGTGGGGTTTGTTAATGGTGGCAATTTTGCTGATAAATGAATATTTAATATTTCCGCGATTTGCCCTAGTCGTGAAGCAATGATGGCTTTGCCCATAATCATATATTCAAATAATTTCATAGGCGAGCCAAAAAATGGCGTATTATCGGGATTTGGTAGCGTGGGAGAAACGACAATATCGCAAGCTGCTAAATATGAGGGAACTTGATGCGGAGAAATCAATCCGGTAAAGGTCACATATTTTTGCGCGCTCACTACATTCAATAGTTGTTGCAGGCTAGAAAGTTTTAGCCCATCCCCAATCAATAAAAAATGCACCTTATGCTGGTTTAGCCATGCCGGTTCTTGCTCGATCAATATTTTAATCACTGAGCCTAGTATTTCTATCCCGTGCCAAACTCCAAAAGTACCTAGAAAGGAAATGATCGTAGCGTCTTTATGAATTTGATATTGCTGTCGTAATTGTAGAATATCCTCCGCGGTAAAAAGCTCAGGATTAAATAATTCGGGATTCACTCCATTAGGGTAGCATACGATCTTTTCAGCGTTGACCCCACGCGCGATTAATTCTGACTTTAAAGCATCGGAAACAGTGACCACCATATCCGCATGTTTAAAACAAATATCTTCACAACGCCGTGCAAATTTAGGCATTCGTAGCGCTTTGCCCCAATGTTTAGCTGCCCAAATTTCTGAACCGTTATATTCAATCAGCAATGGAATTTTAAACTTTTTCGCTAAAATTACCCCCGCAAAATTGCCTAACGATAAACGTTGATAAATAAATTGGAAATTTGTATTTAATTTTTTTAATTGTTTAATTATTTTGTTGTTAAATTGATAATAATTAAGTTCTCGCCACGGGCTAAAACGGGCTGGTGGTTTCAGCACAATTGTTGTTACCGTATCGTTTACTAGAGAGTTAGGCTCCAGGGCTGCGTAGCAGATATTAAATTGTTGTTGTGTAAAACCTTGAATAACACCTGCAGCATGAGTTAATGCGCCACCTGCTTTAACACCAAACCACAAATTAGTATTGAGATATAAAATAGGATCAGCAGACACAGCATTATATTTTTTAATATTTATTTTACGTAAGAGTAATGAGGAGCAAAAACATTTTAAATAGGCTCCAAACGCGATAACGGTTGCGTAGAGACTATTCAACGCTGAAGCTATAAATAAGGTGATTCGATTTTGCGTCAGCATGTAAGTTTGATTATTTTTCATAATATAGATATGTTCTGCACGAGTTGCGGCGACACATAATTTGAGAACAGAAAGTAAATAGCATTCCGGACTATCCAGCCAAATTAAACAAATCGTTACTTCTTTATTGCGTAAGACGTTCCATAATTCACGCCAGGATTTTTTCAATAGGGCCGGTATAGATAAAAAAACACAGGGCGTCTTGAATTCGTCGACGATTTTCTGTTGTGATTGATGGGTAATGTTATTAATCGAGAATGCATACAGCATTATTTACACATCGCGGTAATTTGTTTCAGTGTTAATAAAGACGAGGTTGTCTGCATGGGTGTAAACGGAATTTTCCGGAGCGTTTTTGGCAATTCTTTATTAGCAATTTTACGTTGCAATAGTGGCAGTAATTTATTGTAAATAATCCATGCTCGTAAACGCGAACCTTCATATGTCATGTGTACAGCATCGACAAAAAAATCCGGATTTTTGGGATATACGCTGGCTATGTCAATAAAATTAAGATGTTGATCTTGCGCATATTGGCGAAACACGCGATTTTGAAAAGCCGCCATTTGTTCTATCCACGCATAATTGGCTGGCCAAAATCCACGATTGAGCGATTGCCAAAGAGCATAATTTTGCGGAATTGTTAGCGTCATATTCGCATGGCTATACCAAATAAAAGATAACGGGATAAACTCCGCTTGAATTTCATGGGCAGCATCTCGAATATGATTCCAATCATTTAATATGATTGATAGATTAAGTGGAAGATTGGGGTTCGCTAAATTGAGTTGTGTTGCATTAAATGCGGCAGGCCAAGTGGACGAAAAATACGGTTTATCTAGCTCGAATCCACCTTTGCAGTCATGATAAATAAATAAATTCTCTACCCATTCAGCGAGTGCAGAATATTTTATAATGCTATGCTTGGTGTAATGATGCAGAGGTTGAATTTCCTGACCAATTTTAAAATCAGAAGGTATTTGTAAAAATTGAAAAGGCCAAAATTGATTAGCCCCTTCATAATACAAAATTAAATCGGGTTGTAGCGGTAATATTTCATCGCGTACGATAGCTGCGATGTCTGTGGAAGTGAGACCGCCTCGTGCCGCATTAATCGTTTCAAATCGCAGCGATAAACGTTGCTGCTCTGCCCATAAGTTCAACCAATGCTCGATTAAATCAGAGAATCGGTGTGGATAGCTGCCTTCATCCGCTGTCGTAGAAGAGCCGACAAAGGCAATTCGAATAGTTTGGGCTGGCTTTTTAATACTGATTTCTGGGCTCAAAAATCCAAAACTATTGGTGACATAACCGCCGGGCTCACGATTTTCGCCAGGATATACTTTATTTGGAAGTAGACGAAAAGGTGGATTTAATGCAGCGCTTTTTGGGTAATAAACGTATATGCTTTGCAATTTTTGTAAAATTGAAGTGATGAGATTGGAATTATAGTCCGTTGCATGTGTACAAACTGCTTTTCTTACCAAATTAAAATTATAAGCAAAATCACTCACAATTCCTGGATTAGGATGCCAGCGTTGTTTTAATTCGCGTGTGGTATTGAAGCGTCTGGATGTTTCTTTCGGGCTTTCTCGATACCAGTGAAGATTAGCATCAGCTGCCGAGGTTAATGCGAAAATATAGGGAGCTGATAAATTAAAATTTTCTTGAGACGCGTTGGGAGAGTGTGAGGTGGATACGAGAGTAAAAGAATTTAAACTATAATGATGCCATAAGCGAAAAATAGTTTCTGTTGCAATTAGAAAATAAAATAAAATAAATGCAATAAAAAAAATCCGTTTTCGCATCCTTTTATCCCTACTTGGATTTGAATTCTAATTCTGGGCGATCCAGGCTAAATGTTTCGCGACTGCGCCGCGGTTTTGTTGGCTCACATCAAATGCTGAACGACCTAAGACTAATCTAGATTGCTGATCGGAAAATAATTGCATAACCGAGCGGGCTAATTCATGGGCATCTTTAACAATGGTTAATGCCTGTGAAGCTAATAATAAATCGCGCACGTTGACAAAATTTTCAAGACGGGGACCGCTTAAAATAGGTAATTTTAATGCGGCGGGTTCAATGAGATTATGACCCCCAATCGATATAAAGCTGCCTCCTACAAATGCAACATCGCTTGCGGCATATAATAAGAGTAAATCTCCCATTGTGTCACCTAAATATATTTGTGTGGCGGCGGATGGAATTTCTTTTTTTGCACGTGAAGCAATGGAATATCCTGTTTCGCGGCATAAGTCATGCACTTTGGTAAAGCGTTCGGGATGACGTGGGACTAAAATTAATAAAGCAGTCGAAAAACTTTTACGAATTTCGCTGAACGCATGCAAAATAATATTTTCTTCACCTTCATGGGTACTAGCTGCAATAAAAGTGGGGCGAGTTTGCCAATGTTGGCGTAATTGCTCTGCTTCTGCGATTAAATTGGCCGGTATTTCTAAATCAAATTTAATATTTCCAGTAATCATCACGCGCTCGGATTTAACGCCTAATGCTTGAAAACGATCTGCATCCGCTTTACTCTGTGCGCCTATCATTTGGATGGTCTGCAATAAAGGTCTGAAGAACCCAACCAGTTTTTGATATCTTCTAAATGAACGTTCAGACAGGCGAGCATTAGCAATTAACACGGGAATCTTTTTTCTTCGCAGCTGAAACAATTGATTTGGCCATAGCTCGGTTTCCATAATAATAGCTTGATAAACCTGTGCTCGTTTGAGAAAACGTTTGATAATATGTGGCAAATCGTAGGGCGCATAAACGTGGTATACTGCCTCTCCAAATTGCTTTTTAACCTGAGCTGATCCAGTTGGCGTAGTGGTGGTAACGATGATAGTGTGTTGGGGATAATCATTGACGAGCGCTTTGATTAAAGGCGTTGCTGCCACGGTTTCACCTAGCGAGACGGCATGAATCCAAATGCTTTTTGTTTGCTTGATTTTAGGAATATATCCAAAGCGTTCTCGCCAGCGGTAACGATATTCTGAATTAGTGCGCGAACGCCATAACAAACGTAGTAAAAAAAACGGCGTGGCTAAGTAAAGCAAAAAAGTGTAAATGTAACGCATGGCGTTAGTGTAATAGAGAAGGTTTCAAAGTGCAAAAACTTGGTCTTGTGCCTCGGGTTATGATATCAATATATACTCATCGCGAATGATCTGTGGGTTTTGAAATAGAGGCGATGAATATATCCTATTATATTTCCGTGTGAAGTGAATTTGCACGGAAACTTAAGGGGTTTTAACGCGAGCGTTAAAACCTATTAAGAAACCCCAGGGTTGGTCACTTGAATTTTCGTGGCGAAAATCCAAGTGGAGTTGAGATAAAAGTATGAGGCTACCATGGCAAGTAAAAAAGCTTATACCGCTGAGTCGATAGAGGTATTAACGGGACTGGAACCCGTACAGCGTCGACCCGGTATGTATACGGACACCATGCGACCTAATCATTTGGCGCATGAAGCGATTGACAATAGTGTGGATGAGGCGATCGGTGGTCATGCGAAAAATATCGATGTGATTTTACATAAAGATGGGTCGTTATCTGTAATTGATGATGGTCGTGGTATGCCGACTGATATTCATCCCGAACATAAATTATCCGGTGTCGAATTAATTTTAACGCGTTTGCATGCGGGAGCTAAATTTTCCGATAAAAGTTATGAGTTTTCTGGAGGATTACACGGAGTGGGAATTTCCGTGGTAAATGCGTTGTCGAAACGATTAATCGCGCAAGTGAAAAAAGACGGCAAAATTTATGAAATGGAATTCGCACATGGTGAGAAAAAATCAAAATTACATACGGTTGGTAACTGCGAGGCGCGTGCAACCGGAACCACCGTGCGCTTTTGGCCGGAAGAAAAATATTTTGATACGGTAAAATTTTCTGTTCCCGCACTAAAACATACATTACGCGCAAAAGCGGTATTATGTTCGGGTTTAACCGTGACTTTTCATGACGAGGCACACAATGCCACTGAACGTTGGTTTTACGAAGAAGGTTTAAAATCTTATTTAGCTGACCAATTAGGCAATTCCGTTTGTCTACCTGAACAACCGATTGTGTCGGAAGCGCGAGGTGAAACTGAAGTCGTGAGTTGGGCTTATACCTGGTTGCCAGAAGGCGGTGATATGGTCGCTGAGAGCTATGTGAATTTAATTCCGACCATACAAGGAGGAACGCACGTTAATGGATTGCGCACAGGTTTATTAGAGGCTTTGCGTGAATTTTGCGATATCCATAAATTATTACCACGCGGTATTAAATTAACGGTTGAAGATATTTGGGAAAATTGCAGTTATATTTTATCGCTCAAGATGCAAGAGCCGCAATTTTCAGGTCAAACTAAAGAACGTTTAACCTCACGTCAAAGTGCTGTTTTTATTGCGGGTGTCGCGAAAGACGAATTTAGTTTATGGTTGAATCGCCACTTAGAACAAGCGACAGCTCTCGCTGAATTTGTGGTGGATAACGCACAAAAGCGTATGCGTTTAGAAAAAAAGGTGGCTCGCAAAAAAGTCACCGCAGGTCCACAATTACCGGGTAAATTAGCAGATTGTGTGCAGCAAGACATTAGCGAAACCGAATTATTTTTAGTGGAAGGTGATTCGGCTGGCGGCTCTGCAAAACAAGCGCGTAATAAATCGTTCCAAGCGGTAATGCCATTGCGCGGTAAAATATTAAATACTTGGGAAGTGGAATCTGATCAGGTGTTATCTTCGCAAGAAGTACATGATATTGCTGTGGCGTTAGGCGTTGACCCTGGATCCAGCGATCTCGAAAGCTTACGCTATGGAAAAATTTGCATATTGGCGGATGCTGATTCGGATGGTTATCACATCGCAACATTATTGTGCGCGCTATTTTTACGGCATTTTCGCGCATTAGTGAGTGCGGGGCATATTTATGTGGCGATGCCGCCGCTTTATCGCATTGACGTGGGTAAAGATGTTTATTATGCCTTGGATGATGATGAGAAAATCGGCGTCTTAGAGCGTATAAAAGCGGAAAAGAAAAAGGGCACTGTTAATATCCAACGCTTTAAAGGTTTAGGTGAGATGAATCCCGTTCAATTACGCGAAACCACGATGAATCCAGATACCCGGCGTCTCGTGCAATTAACGATTAAAGAGCATGATCACTCACAAACAATGCTCGATATGCTATTAGCAAAAAAACGCTCGTTAGATCGAAAAAAATGGCTGGAGAAAAAAGGCGATCTAGCTGAAATTTAAAATAAAGCTCAGTGAATTCGTGATTGCGTTAACTCACCCGTTTTGAGTGAGGGCCGCAAGCGCGGAAAAAGGACGTTGCGAATGCAAGCAACCATTAAAAACATGATGAAATCGCTGGTCATCGATTATTATGATCGAGAGGTGGTCCAGCCACGCCAAGCTTTGCGTACGGTGATTGCAGCGATTATTTCTCTGATTATTATTCATTATGTAGCTTGGCCGCGTAAAGAATGGATTTTATTTACCTCGGTGTTTTTAATGCAAACGCGCTTAGGGGAAACTTTAGGAAAGTGTCTTGCCTTTGTGTTTTTAACCGGTTTATTGGGCGTTTTGGGTATCTCCATTTCTGCATTAATCTCCGATAACATTTTCTTATTGTTGTTGTTATTTTTTACCACTAGTTTTATTGCAGTTTATGTCGGCGTATATGGCATTGAATACGGAATTGTAGCTTATTATATTAATCTTTATTTTTTGATGGGCACTAATTTAAATCTAGCGATGGGTATCAATTGGATGGTTATACCCAATATTCTAATTGCGTTAAGCGTCGATATTCTAGTGATCATGCTATTCTGGCCGCCTAATTTGGAAAGAGAAATTCAAATTAGTTCGCGTTCTGCTTTAATATTACTAAAAAAATTATTAGAACAAACGGTGAAGTGTTTTAGAGATTTTAAACATTATGAGTACGAATCTTTACAGGCGCGTTCGCGTTTATTACGAGTATTTATTCGCATCGCCAACGACATCCGCTATTTGAAGCGTAAAAAACCAGCTTTGATTGCGCATTATGAAACAATTAAAAACGCACAAGAGCGTCTTTATCAGATCCTCATTAGCTTTAGTCTTTATCGATATCGCGTTACACGAGCAGAAGTTTCGATGGCAATTGCACATGGATATTCACCGTTTTTTACGGCGGCCGAAGAGCGATTGGATCAAATCATATTAACGAAAGGTAATGTGTCGGCTACGCACAATATTCATGAGGCATTATTGGCTTGTAACGTGGATATCGCAGACTTAACTAATAGTGAAAAGAAATTATTGCGCAGTTTGCGCAGTTTGTTAGTGGAAATGGCGGATATCTTATCGCGTCCACAACGATTTAAATTTCCGAAAGAGTAAAACATGGGACTGTTAGCTGATAATTTTACGCTGAAATCCCCCGTATTTCGCCGTAGTATTCGTACTGCAGTTGCGATCACCATTGCAGTATATATCGCAGAGCTTTTGGGTTTTGTGAAAGGATATTGGTTACCTATGACGACCTTAATCGTGATGGAGGTAACCGTTGGTGGAGCATTGCGAAAAGGTTGGCATCGGATGCTCGGTACTTTAGTGGGTGTGGTAATTGCGACCGGTATTTTGTTGGCGAATATTAATTTATTCTGGCTGCAATTTATTTTTTTAATCGCATTGTTTTTTGCTTATTATCTTAAATCATACAACGTCAATAATTATGGCTTCGTTGCTTTTACTGTTACGGTTATGATTTTAATTTTGTTCCAATTGGTTATGCCGCATGCCGAAGTTTATTTTTTGCCGCGCTTGTATGAAACAGTAATTGGGGCTTGTTTTGGCATGCTAATGTCGATCATCATACTGCCCACGCGTTCGATGACTTTGCAAAAAGAAACGTTAACAAAATTAATTGGAAAATATAAAGAATTTTTTCAGTATCAATTTGCGGCGCTCGTGCAAAAGAAAAATGCTTACGTTTGTATTTTGGCAGATGCAAAAACCGAAATATTAGAAATGCTGGTGGTCAATCGCGTTTTATTACGTGTTTTACGCTATGAATCATTTATTAATCCGCGGCATATGCGCGTGCGTGCGAATGCCGTATTTTCTCTTGAACGGATTGATCATTTGGCTTTATCTATTGATGCGAACGTGAGTCAGTTATTTATGCATAAATTGTCCGACAGCTTGATTAATGATATCAGCTTATTAAATGATGATATTCAATTTGCTTTCGAATTAATGTTGGAACATATTAAGCATCAAAAAAGAGATGAAACCGCGATTAACAAAAATACGCTAAACCATTTGCGTGATTTTACCAAAAATATCGAAGCATTAACGCCCGAAAATGAAGCAACCATTAATTGGTTGAATAGTTTGGCATATGATTTAAAAGACCTTGTGAAAATATTACGTAAATTGGATGAATATGTTATAAAGTCAACATGACAATTGCAATGTAATGATAGAGGCGACAGGATGGAGCAATATTTTATTGGGGAGCTATTAGGAACTTTGGTTCTCATTGTATTGGGTGACGGTGTAGTTGCTAACGTTCTTTTGAAAACCTCTAAAGGTGAGTCCGGTGGATGGATTACAATTACGAGCGGATGGTTTGTCGCCGTAGTTATTGGTGTGTTTGTGGCACAATCTTCGGGTTCTGTGAATGCTGATCTTAATCCTGCAGTCAGTTTTGCTAAATATTTATTAAAAAATTATGGTTTAACACAATTCTTATGGATGGTGCTCGCACAATTTATCGGGGCATTTTTAGGAGCTGCGATTGTGTGGCTGTCTTATCTACCGCATTGGTCGGTGACTGATGATCAAGTCAAAAAATTATTAGTGTTCTGTACTGCGCCGGCTATTCGCGCATATCCCAGCAATTTATTATGTGAAATTATCGCGACCGCTGTATTAATTATTGGTGTCGCTGCTATTTTTGGTAAAGCGACAGAAGGACATATTGCTATTGGAATGGGTCCGTATTTAGTGGGTGTTTTAGTTTGGGGAATCGGTTTATCCTTGGGTGGCCCCACCGGTTATGCGATAAATCCCGCGCGAGATTTTGGTCCTCGCGTTGCACACGCGATTTTGCCCATCGTCGGTAAAGGTAAATCGGATTGGGCTTATTCATGGGTTCCTATTTTAGGACCTCTGATTGGTAGCGCTGTAGGCGCAGGAATTTGGCGAGGATTTTTTCTGTCACCTTAGGAGGTCGAGTATGTTAAGGATTTTTTTATTAATTCTAGCGCTTAATTTTTTTAGTCTAACTTACGCTGAAAACAATTCGGTAAATAATATTCATAGTTGCGGTATTACTCCGCAAAATAAAATGGTTTTAAGCGCATTTTATTATTTTGGTAGTCACATCGTTACTCCCGAGACATTAGATAAATATAAATCTTCCATTGCGCATTTAGATGTATTAAATTATTCGGTCGCTGGTATTAATGAGGAAAGCACGCTTACTTTAGGTGAGATTACCGCGCAGAATATTTTAACTATTCAAAAATGGATTAAGGACAATCATTTAAAAACAAAATTAGTATTATCCATTGGGCATTGGGCTGCAAAAAATTCATTAAAAATATTTACCGATTTATCAATTCGCAAAAAATTTAATAATTCCGTTGTTGCGTTATTAAAAAATCCCAGTTATGGATTAAAAGGGGTGGATATCGATTGGGAAAATGTTTTTGAAGAAGGCACTGGTGGGGTTAAACAATTCTCTAGCATGATTACAGATTTGCGTGCCAGCTTTGACAAGGCAGGTCTGCATAACATGTGTTTATCTGTGGACTTACCGATGGGGAAATTCGCGAAAATTTATCCGGCACCCACTGGTTGGGCTTCTCCCATCAATTGGGCTAATTTAATGGCGTATGCTTTTTATGGCGAGCCGCATAACACAGAATTAGATGGGGCATTAGGTTTAGTGGGTGCTCAATACGGGGAAAAGGCGCCGTCGTATGGGACTACATCAATCAGTTCGACCTTGGAATATTATATTTCGCATGGTTTACCGAAAGACAAGGTCCTAATCGGATTACCGTACTACGCTTTAGGGAATTATACTCGCCATGGAGGTTCGGGGGCGCAATACAGTTTGCGACAACGAATTTTGCCGCACAGCCCGTTGATGATTTTGTCCTATTCCGGGGTTGCAGAGCGATATGGCACGTTTAAAAATCCCAAACGTCCTGGCACCATCCATCAATACACTTTTGTGGCACCCCCCAATGTAAAAGGGACTCATGCTTATTGGATCAGTGAGCTCTTGGTGGAATCCAAAGAGTTAGGTAAGACCTATGAATTTATCAGCTATCAGGACCCCGATGCGGTGAAGGACGTGGCTCAATTCGCCATGAAAAATGGCTATCTTGGATTTTCAGCTTGGCAATTAACCGATGATTTGCCATTTACTAATAAAAATTCGATACTTAGAACGCTTTATGATGCGATAACGCCTCCTTCTATTAAGAAGTAATTAACACGAGTCTTGATGTGCTTTTTGAAATGTGATATTTAAAACAGTCAGCCTGATGGACGGACCTTAAGGCGCTAATTTATTCTTGTTAAAGGACGATTTAGCTAAGCGAGGTCTATGAAAAGATGGTTGGACTAGTTACCTTCAATGATGTTCCTGCTCAATGCATCAAACAAGCATCTGATATGTATCATGTGCCTGCCATTATTATTTTATCGGTTTTAAAAACAGAGGATGCCCGCAATGGGACTGCTAGTCGAAATAAGAATGGCAGCTATGATTATGGCCCTCTGCAAATCAATTCAACTTGGTTACCTACACTCGCGCATTATGGAATTACTAAACACGATGTTCAGTATAATCCGTGTATTAATGTCCAAGTGGGTACTTGGATTTTGGCGCAAGCCATAACTGAAAGTCCGAATCATGTTTGGCGTGGCGTTGGTAATTACAATTCGCATACCCCTTATTACAATAAAATCTATGCTACCCGCGTGAAGAAATGGCAGCAGATCTTCAAGTACTACTCCGAGCTATAACCCTCTATACTTAAATAAGAGGCGGGTAGCGAGGTAAATTAAAATGAATGATAATCAAAAACCTAAACGTTCTATGGGGCCGGTTGTTTTTGCTATCTTATTGATTTTGATTCTGGTGGTTGGTTGGCATTTAATCTTACCGATTTTAGGTCTGACTATCGCATTTACTGCGACGGTATGGGGGGTTGTAGTAGCAACCATCGTTATTCTCAGTATTGCGATTATTTTATTTTTTATTTTCACCGGTATCGGGATGTTAATTCTAGGATTAATCGCTTTTGTGTGGGCGATTGTAGCGATAGGATTATTTCCGTTTTTATTTCCGCTCATCGCACCGATTATTATTTTACTGATATTAATTGCGTACTTATTTGGTAAAAGAAAAAATAAAAAACCATAACTTATTTGGCCTCAGCATCAAACTATAAATCAAAATTGGCTTTACAAATTTTTTGTAGCAATTTTTGAATTCTTAGCATTTCTTTGTCGTCTGGCTTATGCAAACGCGGCCAAAAAAATCCTTTTAAACCATCCTTGTATTTTCGTGGGACTACGTGCGTATGCAAGTGAGGAATGCTTTGGCTAATTTTATTGTTAATGGCGATAAAACTTCCCGTTCCTAATTCGCTTAGCTCAATGGCTTGGCTGATTTTTTGGATGAGCTGAAAATAGGATTTGATATGATTATCCGGTAAGTCATTAATAGTGGGAAAATGCTTTTTGGGGGCGACAAGACAATGCCCTAAAAACAAAGGTCGAATATCTAAAAAAACAATAAATTTTTTATCTTCGAAAACAGTGAAGCTTTTTTCGTTTCCTTCCACAATTGAACATATGGGACAATCCTGCATTTTCTTCCTTAAAGATAAGTCCTTTATTTAAATTAGTTCATTGAGCATGCCCTTGGGAATAATATTCATATAGCCTTTGGAGATGGCTAAATCAATTAATTCTGATTTTGAAACACAATTTAATTTAGTTTTTATTTCTGTTATATAGCCTTCACTAGTGCGAGTAGAGATATTTAAAATATGGGCGATTTCTTTATATGATTTTCCGCGCAATAAAAAGAATAAGCATTGAGATTGTCTTGGTGATAATTCTAATTCTGGATCATATTCTGCTAGGATATATTCAATTTGTTGTTGTGGAATTAGATTTTTTGTTTTACCAACATTTAAAAAACGATAAAGATCGATTAAATGATATTTGGTAATATCACGAAAATGCGAAACGATACCTAACAACTCACCGGTGGGGCTTTTTAGCGGATATTTTTCGCCAAATACCACGAGCCAATCGTGTGCATAGCACACATAAGCCAGAATGGTGACGGGCTTCATGCTTGCAATAGCTAAATGATCTTGTTCTTTGAAATATAGGTGTCGTTCTGCAGCACGGCAGCGCATATCAGTATAGGTCCTGTCGATCAGTGACTCGCATGATTTGAAACCCGTCCATTGCGTAAAGACGTTATTTACATGCAGAAACTTGGATTCCAGGTCTACGATATAAAAGAGTCCTGGTAGTTGATCGATAAGATCTTGATTATATAGTAATGCCTGTGAATTTCGTTTATGCACTTAATGCCCCCCCTATTCAGCAAATACGATCATCATAGGTTTTTTTATGTGCTGTGTAAATGCACGGAGTCAGTAGTTTGTCGTAAGGTTTTAACTGCACCGAAAACCTCGGACTCAGGTTAAGATTGGATTTCATATAATTTTCAAGTAAATCATCGATGGTGGGAAAATGTTTATTAGGTGCCGCCAAACAATGTCCAGAAAATACGGAACGATGATCTAAAAAAATAATAAATTTATTTCAGAAATAATAAAAGCGTTTTCTTGTTTCTTAATGATCGAGCAGATCGCGCAATTTTAAATACCGCAATTAAATGAACTGGAAGGCAATGGGGCAGATTGGTATATAATAAGCGTATTAGAATATGTCATTCGCGCAGGTAGTATTGAGAGTAAAGAACAATTAAATCAATTTGCAATCGATTATTGAAGGTAAAGTAAAGGTTAAGATAGAAGGCAAAGCAGAATCAACTTGGGAAATTGCCACTAAATTACTACGTGAAAATCTAGCCCCCGATTTTGTTGCACGAGTTATGGGATTAAAGATAGACGAGCTAAACAATATATCGCGGCGCGAACTTGTGTGATGCGATAAAATAACTCCGGCAGTTGATGGTGGGGGGGTAGAATTTCAATTGTTTTTCTGACTCTAAGACGTCAATCAGTTGCGATAGTGATTTCTCATTTAGTCATCTTCAAAATCGCACCCCACTCTTGTTTGGTTAGCGGCGTGATAGACAAGCGATTTCCTTTTCGAAGGATAAACATGTTTTTTAAAAGGGGATTATCTCGCAGATGTTGCAGAGGGATAATGTCGTCGAATTTCTTTTTGCAGCGCACGTCGACCATATACCATAATGGTTTAGCTGCTGGGCTTTTAGGGTCGTAATGTTCGTTTTTAGGATCCCAGGCGGTGAAATCTGGATAAGCTGCTTTCACAATTTCTATAATTCCTGCGATGCCAACTTCTTTGCAGCTCGAATGATAGAAAAACGCGAGGTCGTTGGGTTGCATTTCATCGCGCATAAAATTACGTGCTTGATAATTGCGAACACCATCCCAGGGCGAAGTCTGATTTTTTGCTTGCATTAAATTATCGATGCTAAAACAATCGGGTTCAGATTTCATGAGCCAATATTTCATAAACTTTTTTCTCAGTGACAATTAAATTTAATGGAATATCCCAAGGATCAGCTTCGATTTGCGGAATTTTTTGCAATTCATAGGCTAAACCAATTAAATAGGGAGCAGCGCGATTTTTTTCGCGTAAAAATTCGAGTGTGCGATCGTAATAACCGGCGCCACTACCAACCCGATTACCTTTAATATCAAAAGCCACCAGTGGCATTAAAATAATATCGATATTTTGTGGTTGGATTTCACTTTTTGGTGCGGGCTCTAAAATGCCGAATTTATTCGGTGTTAATAAATCGCCCGATTGGTAAGGAAAAAATTGCAGGCTTTTATCCTCTTTTAATACTGGCAATAAAGTAATTTTGTGCGAGCGCTGCAATTCTTTTATAAGAAAATGCGTATCGACCTCACCTTTATATCCTAAATAAAGCGCGATTGTATGTGCTTGCTGCACGATTTTAAGATTTAAAATATGCTGACAAATTTGTTGTGAATCTTGTTGCTGAATATCCAAACTCAAAGATTGACGTTCCGATAAAATTTTTTTTCGTAACGCCTGTTTATCGAGTATATGCATGAATCCTTTCCTTAAGAGGAGAAAGAAGCCTCCATGATAACGCTGCAGTGGCGTAATGAACCCAATGGTTCAAGTGGGATAGAAGAGCATCCCCTCAGGCTTTCCGCAATGCGGAGCACAACAGAGATGACTACAACCATAATCCCTAGATTTTTGATTATCGGTTCAAAAATTGCTGAACCTGCTGGCGTTTATCACAGAGGGTAAATATATTATAGAGCAATTTCCTCTCTCATTGCTAGGAAATCTTCAATCCTTTTTTGCAGGGCTTGAATGCGTTCTTGCATGGAATCAATATATTGATTTTGTTGTTTTTTCAGAATGACCAGCTCATGACTGATATTGAGTGCGGCTACCGCGAGGAGATTTTCAATTGAAGAAATGTTACCATTTTGGCGTAAGCGACGCATATGCTCTTCAACATAATCTGCAGATTGTTGTAATTCATAGGCTTGTTCTTTGGGGCATTTAATATTGTAATTCCGGTCTAGAATTTTAATTGAGATAACATGATCCGTGTCTCTCATGCCATTTCTTCCTTTAAATGATTTATAATTTTTTGAATGCGCTCAGCAAGACGATGATTTTTTTCTTCGAGTCGTGAAAAATCACGTTGCGAGTTAGTAAGTTTATTGCGTAAGCTATGGTTTTCCAATTGCAGTTGGTGGATGGTCCGTACGAGAGAATCAATTTGATATTCCAAACCATTCAGGTCAGGTTTGTCAAAATTTTGCATGACCGCAATCCTTTTCACAAACAGTTTTTGTTTGGGTCTAATCCCTCACACATAATAGCATACCTTTTTCTATAATGGTTTGGTTTCTCGTTTCAGCCATTTTAAAATAGGTTTATTCTCTGCAAAATAATCTTTTAGGGTGGTGTAAACCAGTCGATGATATTCATTAACCGCGTCAATTTCTTCCGGCGACAAATCTCGCTTGTTGATGAGTTTGCGACAGTAAGGAACGAGCGTGAGATCTTCAAAACCATAGAACGGTCCATGACCCGTTGCACTCTGAGCTTGAGAATACACTTCTCTTACCATACATAAATTTTCGATGCGAATGCCATATTGATTATCGAAGTAAACACCGGGTTCATTACTGACGATCATTCCTGGTAATAATGGCGCATGTGTTTGTGCGGCGGAAATGCGCGGTGGGAATTCATGCACACAGAGATAACACCCCACGCCGTGACCGGTACCGTGACCAAAATCTAAAGCTTCACGCCACAACGCAGAGTGCGCAAAAGCATTGATATGTTCGCCACAGGTTCCATGCACAAAAATCAATTGTCTAATCGCAAGATGTCCTTTTAAAACTAGCGTGTAATGATGTTTTTGTTGTTCGGTAGGCTTGCCCAAATGAATAGTGCGAGTAATATCTGTGGTGCCCAGATAATATTGACCACCAGAATCGATCAAATAAATAGAACTATCATCAATGGGAATATTAGTTTCTTCATTAACGCCATAATGAATAATCGCACTATGTGGGCCAAAACCACTGATCGTCGTAAAACTTAAATCCACACAGCGCGTTTCTGCACGACGAAAAGCTTCTAATTTATCGGCGGCAGATAGTTCAGTGACACCTTCCTTCCAATGATTTTCTAACCAAAACAGAAAATTCACCATGGCGACTGCATCAAAAATATGTGCGCGCCGCATTCCCATTTGTTCAGTGGGATTTTTAACGGCTTTCATTAAAGTAATCGGTAAAGTTTCATAATGTTGTTTGGTTTTTTTTAATTGTTGTTCAACCCAATAATTACAAGAATCGGGATCGAGCCAAATTGTCCCTTTCAATTGTTTTAATGCATCACCAAATTCAGCATACGGTTTAATTTCAATATGATTTTCGGCACAATAATCACGAAAATCTTTGGTCACTTTAATTGGATCAACGAAAATAGTCACGTGGTCTTTAGAAATAATGGCATAACTGATTAGTAAAGGGTTATAAGTAACATCATTTCCGCGAATATTAAACGTCCAAGCAATGGCATCTAACATGGTGGCCACCATGGAATCTGCTTTATTTTCTAAGGCGATTTTTAGGGTTTTTAATTTTTCGATAGTGGATACGCCGGCATAAGCGACATCATGTAATTGTACAGGGGCTTGTGGTAAGGGGGGTTGATTTGCCCAGATTTGATCAATTAAATTATTTTCCAGTAATAGTAATTTACCTTTTTTTAAGTCTAGTGCAGTTTTAAGTTTTTGTGCTTGGCGAATGCTAATTACTTTAGGATCGACTGCAAAGGTTAGCCCTTCTTTTTGTTGTAATAACCATTGATCTAAACTCGGTTCGCCTTGCGCCATTTTCATTAATTCATAAACCGATTTATCTAATTGCAAATCTGCTTGCAAAAAATATCGCGGATCGGTCCAAAGGTAAGCTTTGTCTAAACCGATCAGAGCGTCGCCAGCTGACCCGGTAAAACCACTAATCCATTTTCGACGCTGCCAATGATCCGGTACATATTCGTTGCGATGGGGATCGACAGAGGGGACATAATAATAATCCGCTCCAGCTGCTTGCATTAATTCTCTTAATTTATTTAATCTTTCCGGAATGTTTTCATGTGCAGTCATTTAATGCCTCATAATTATTTGCGTGAAAAGTCCTGAGCGTGGCTCAGGAACTTTGCACGATGGGGGTTTCCAAAGAGGGAGAAAGTGAATTCTTCCCTTTTGGCTGCACCGCGCGAATTTACTTCGCGGTGCGAAATTCATCGAGAAAAATAAATCCCCAGTACAAACTGGGGATTTATTATCATAACTTCTTTATGGTGAATCTGGTATCATCTTATGATTAAAAATCACAATGACTTAGGAGTCAACGGCATGCCTAATGACTTTGATATCATTATAGTTGGCGCGGGATTGGTGGGATCGAGTTTAGCTCTCGCATTGCAGAATCAAAATTTTAAAATTGCTATTATTGAAAAACATTTGCCCGAAGTTAAGACAATGCCGAATCTTAATTTCCGCCCTATTTCGTTAGCTTATTCTAGCGTTGAGATCTTGAAAACCTTAAAAGTGTGGGATCATTTAGCGTCTTTAGCGGCCCCCATTCGCGAAGTCAATATTTCACAGCAAGGCGTTTTGGGAGGTTTACATTTTGTGGCAGAAGAATTGGGTGTTGCGGCGTTAGGACAAGTTGTCCCATTTCCCGACTTACATCTCACTTTATATCAAATGATCGCACAACAGCAGAATTTAGAAATCATCCCGATTAATCAGATTAATACGGTTATTCCGTTAGATTCTGCCGTGGCATTAACGGTGGATACGGCTAAAGGCAGTCGATCATTACGTACAACATTATTAGTTGCAGCAGATGGTGCGCATTCGACGGTACGCGATTTATTAAATATTCCAACCACAGAAAAAATCAGCGAGGAAGTTTCTTTAACTGCAACCTTAACACTCGATAAACCTTATCAGTTTGTGGCGTTTGAGCGTTTTTCAAAAGAGGGTACCTTGGCGATTTTACCTTTAAAACAGGAGAATCAGTGCGGTTTGGTGTGGACGATGAGTGCCGAGAAAAGTGCGGAAATAAAAAATTGGAACGATACACAATTTATTGAGTTCATTACCACAATTTTTAAAGGTCGCATAGGACACATTCGATCTATAAAAAAGGGGGCTTTATTTCCGTTAGAAACTATCATCGCGCAGCAGCAATTTAAAGCCAATGTGATATTGCTGGGAAATGCTGCGCATACGATTTATCCGTTTGCTGCACAAGGTTTTAATTTAGGATTACGTGATGCAGCAGCACTTGCAGAAATATTAGTGGATGCACAACAAAAATCTTTACCTCTAGGCAGTAATCGAGTATTGCAGAATTATGTAGAGTGGCGGCAAGAGGATCAGGATCGCATTCGGCGTTTAACGGGTGGCATTGCGCGTTTAACAGAAATGAATTTCCCCTTCGCGCGCCGAATTCGCGGGTTAGGATTATTAATGACGGATTTTGCTGTGCCATTAAAAAAACGCATTGCCAAATGGACGATGGGTTTAGCCGGAAAATTACCTAAATTAGCTCGTGGTTTGCCATTGTAAGGAAAATTTTATGCAGGTGGATGTTGTTATTATTGGTGGTGGAATGGTGGGGCTTTTACAGGCATTAATGTTAGCGCAGCAACATTTTCGCGTGGCGATCATTGAAAATAAACAGCCGGGCATGGTTAAAAATGGCTTGGATGCGCGCGTCAGTGCAATTAATACGGGTTCACAAAATATTTTAAAAAATTTAGGTTTGTGGGCAGACCTCGATGAAAAAACATTCTGTAGTTTACAACGTTTATTGGTATGGGATGGTTTAGGTGGCGCCGAATTAGAATTTAATGCGGCAGATTTGGCTCAAAAAGAATTAGGCTGTATCATTGAAAATCGCGAATTAATTCAAAAAATTTGGCATGCACTAGAAAAACATTCTCTTGCTAAATTAATTATTGACACACCGACAAAATTGCAGATAGAAAATAATTTCATCGAAATTACCTGTGATAGTGGGCATACCATTACTGCCGCTTTATGTATTGGAGCTGACGGTGCGAATTCTTGGTTGCGCAAACAAGCGCAAATTGAATATAAAGAAAAATTCTACGAGCAAAATGCCATTATTGCTGTGGTCGAAACTGCCGAAAAACATCAGCATACGGGCTGGCAAGTTTTTTTAACCCAAGGTCCGCTGGCACTTTTGCCATTGGCGGATTTAAATCATTGCGCCATCGTGTGGTCGACTGCAATTAAGCACGCTGAACAGCTGATGGCAATGTCAGAGACTGAATTTAATCTTGAAATGAATAATGTATTTGGTTCACGTCTCGGTGATATTAAATTGTTGAGTGAACGACGATCTTTTCCGCTTATCTCTCGCCATGCTAAAAATTATGTCTTACCCAGAATCGCATTAATTGGTGACGCCGCGCATAGTGTGCACCCGCTCGCAGGACAAGGCGTTAATTTAGGTTTTTATGACGCCGCCTGTTTAACAGATTGCATTCGGCAGCGATCACAATATCAAGATATTGGACATTTAAAAATATTACGACGTTATGAGCGCTGGCGTAAAGGTGCAAATCAAGAAATGATTTTAATGTTAAATGGATTACATCATTTATTTGCAAATGATTCGAGTTTACTTGTTCTTGCTCGTAATGAAGGATTTAATTTAATTGAACGCTCCCATTTTTTAAAAAATAGTTTCATGCAAATTGCAATGGGTGAAAGAAAAGATTCACCACAATTGGCAACTTTAATTCCTACTTAATTTCGGCATTGAGTTTTAAATTAAATTCTGAATATTTGCTTCACAATTCTTTTGCTTTAAATCATCCTTGATTAAAATCGATCTTCTCAATTAACCATTCTTTATTGTGCAAGGAAATTCGCAATGCCAAAAAAAAGAAAAAAGGATCAAGCAGTATCGGGAATCACTACGATTGTTGAAGATCTAGTAACTCCAGTTGTCGAAAATAATATGGTGGCATTCCCTATTTTTGCGGTTTGTATTTTGTTGGCATATTTAGTGAGTCTTCCCGCGGAAAAATTCGGAGAGTTAGAGTTTAAGTTTGAGGCTGGAATGGACAAGCCATTAAGTGTTGATTTGGGTGGTAACCCTGTTCAAGCGGGGACATTTGGAGTTGCATTAAAATTTTTTCTTGATATAACGCGCTTTTTTAGTAGAGAAATAAATGGGACGGTGGAGCAAGCATTAGATTTTATTGTAAATAAAATTAAAAATTACAAAAAACCCGCACCATTATTACCAGTCACAAGGCCTGGTTACATACAAATGGGTGCCTCTAGTGTAAGTGTTGTCACTGCACCGGAAAAAAAAGCAGATAAAGCCGTTCAAATTAAATGGGAAAGTGCGTTATCTGCAGTTCTTAAATTACTGTTTTTACATCCATCTATTTATATCCGAGAATTTATTTTTGGCTTTAGTATGGTGGCCGTATTCGCATTTATGAATTTATTAACTTTATCTGAGCCTGACACGCAAACAGCTTGTGACAGAGTTAAATATTTTGCTTTCTATTTGCTGATTGTTTCCAATTTCGTATCTTTGCGAGGCTTGGGATGGACAGGCTCTGTTTACGAACATCGAAGAACGCAAGTAAAAGGGAAAGTAGAAGAGAAAGATTCGGATTCCGAGGAGGAGCTGGATATTGAACAAGGCAGCGAGGAAGTTGGCCAGGGCATTGAACAGGGTAGCAATGAAGTTAACAGGGTAAATAGAAGAGAGAAGATCAGAGCGCCAGGGATATTTTCTAACCTTTTCAAAAATAAAGGCAAAGGTAAGATGGCTTCTGTGGCGTCTTCATCCTCCGCAGGACAAGATCTCCTTACAGGGGATGGGTCTCCTTCTCTTGCGTCTGGTTCTAGTTGATAAAAATTATTACAGGTGTGTTACAAGCTTCGCCTTGCCAAGGCTCGCTGCTTAGCGTAAAAAGAGTACATGAAAATCGCGAAGTCTCATATATTGATCGTTGACGATGATCCTCAAATCGGGGAGTTGCTCAGCGATTATTTAGAAAAGCATGGTTACCGCGTGTCCCTGGCGCGCGAAGGTCGTGAGATGCATCGCGTATTGAAGCGAGCCAACATTGATTTAGTGGTGTTGGACGTGATGTTGCCAGGCGAAGATGGTGTTAGTTTATGTCGCCGTCTGCGCGAAACTTCGGATGTTGCCATTATTATGTTAAGCGCGGCGGGTGAAGAAACCGATCGCGTGATTGGTTTGGAAGTGGGGGCTGATGACTATTTGTCCAAACCGTTTAGTCCGCGTGAACTCTTGGCGCGTATTAAAGCCCTATCTCGTCGTTCTACCGGTCAATTGGGCCAGCAACGTAAATCCTCGCATATTGCTAAAATGCCGAATATCCATTTCCAAGATTGGACCTTAGACCAGAATCGTCGCCGCTTGATTGCTCCTGACGGGATGGCGGTGCCATTGAGTTCTGGTGAATATGATCTTTTGTTAGCGTTTGTCGAAAATCCGCATCGCACATTAACGCGGGATCAATTATTGGACTTAACCCATGGTCGTGAAGCGATGCCGTATGATCGTACAATTGATGTACAAGTTGCGCGCTTGCGTAAAAAAATCGAAAAAGATCCAAAAAATCCAGTGATTATTATGACCGTGCGTGGTGGCGGTTATCAATTCAATACCAATGTGACCACCGAATAATAAAATTCACGTGTATTTTTTGCCCATTTCAACTACAATCTACTGTCTAATTCGTTGGCATATGTTTGGTAAGTTATGAAAATTTTTAAACGCACTATTTTAGGAAATCGGGCTGCTTGGCAATCGTTTGCCATTTTATTTATCGGATTAGTCCTGTTAATTTCGACTGCGATTTCGGTATTTGGCATGTATTTATTGTATGGGCGGCATCCGATTAGTGCATCGCTATTAGCAGATGAGGCGATTCGTTCGGTCATTGTTGCGCGCTCATTACCTATTTCAGAATTACCCAAAGTCATTCGCGTATTAAATCAGCGCGGATTATTAGTGCGTATGACTCCGCAACCCAATCAACAATCGCAAATTATCGAATTAACCGATCCCAAAACGTTACGTTCGTATATTTACAGTCATTCGTACGATTTTCGTATCAGTATTCAATTGGCGAATGGACAGTGGCTGAATATTCACGGACATCGATTACGAAGTTTTTGGATTTCTTTTGGCGCTTTAATTTCTGGTATTGCATTATTCTTTTCACTCATGTTCGTTTGTATTTGGGCAATTAAACGTTTGGCGTGGCCGTGGGATGAATTTTTAAAAGCCGCGCGTCGATTTGGTATGGATGTTGAAGCTCCACCATTAGCATTATCGGGTCCACGTGAAATGCAGGTTGTCACCAAAGCGTTTAATGAAATGCAGGAAAGAATTCGACGTTTAATGAATGATCGTACGCAAATGTTAGCCGCAATTTCACATGATTTACGCACGCCGATTACGCGTTTGCAATTACGCGCAGAATATTTAAATAACACCGATCAATATGATAAAACCATCGCCGATTTAAATGAAATGGAACACATGATTTCTTCGATTTTAGCTTTTGCGCGCGATTACGCGAGCAAGGAAGCGAAAGAACGTTTTGATTTAAATGCTTTATTAGAAGCCTTATGTCACGACATGCAAGATGTCGGTCAGCCTGTCGGGTACAAACCCTATGACGATAAATTAGCGTATTATGGGCGAATTTCTGCATTAAAACGTGCAATTAATAATTTAGTCGAAAATGCCATTAAATACGGTCAGCGTGCAGACGTTGCTTTGAAAATTGCTGATGATGATAATGTGCAGATTATTATTGAAGACAATGGCCCTGGAATTCCAGAAAATCAAATGGAAAATGTATTCTCGCCATTTTTTCGTTTAGACATTTCGCGCTCATTAAAACAAAGCGGAACAGGTTTAGGAATGGCGGTTGCGCGCGATATTATTCGTGCCCATGGTGGTGATATTAAACTATATAATCGACATCCGAAGGGTTTGCGGGTTTTGGTTACGCTGCCTATTCGAACCGAATAAAGAAAAACGCTTGGACCATCACAACTATTATGGTTCTTCATATCTCATGAAGAAAAATTATGAATGAAAATTTGTGTCATTTAATGGATTAAACTCTTTACAGGGTTTTGATTTAATTATTTAACAATTAAATTAAGAAAAAATTTCATGCAATAATTCAATCAAAATTAATTTTTCATTTAAAACAGCAAAACTGCAACATTTTAAATTTCATATGGCGCTTGCAAGATTTTAGCTGCAAAATTAATTAATGACTTAAAATAATATCTCTTCCCTTTGTGTCTTTGTACCTTCGCGGGCTTTGCGCGAAGTGTTCTCCTACCAAACGTCCTTCCAAGCTCGTTTGCCCAAAAGCATTTCAACCTCGAGAATTGCATTTTAACGTTTACCTCTTGAAAGAGTAGCGTTAGAATCAACACTTCTTTGTAGCTGGAGAAATCGGATGTCTGAGCTAAATAGAACTCCTCTTTATCATCAACACGTTCAAGCCGGTGCATTGATGGTTGACTTTGCCGGTTGGGAAATGCCTTTGCACTATGGTTCACAAATTGATGAGCATCATAATGTGCGTCAAGAGTCTGGCATGTTCGATGTTTCCCATATGGGTTTGATCGACATAACAGGACATGATGCCTGTTATTTTTTGCGTCATTTGCTAGCAAATGATATTCAAAAATTAACACCTGGCAAAGCACTGTATACATGCATGTTAAATAATGAAGGTGGTGTTATTGATGATCTCATCGCGTATGAATTAAAAGAAAATGAATATCGATTAGTCGTGAACGCAGGTTCACGCGCTAAAGTTTCTGCGTGGATTCAACAAGAAATTGAGCGTTATGATGCATGGATGGTTGAAAGAAATGATTTAACGTTAATTGCGATTCAAGGACCACAAGCGATTAAGCATGTCGCTAAAGTTTTGGATCCCGCATTAGAAAAGCAAATAAATCAACTCAAACCTTTTCATTTTATTGAACATCAAGATCTCATCATTGCCCGCACGGGATATACCGGTGAAGATGGCGTTGAAATTATGGTGCCTGCACAAAAAGTCGAAAAATTATGGAAAGCATTGATAAAATCTGGCGTTAAACCTTGTGGGCTAGGTGCGCGAGATACTTTGCGATTAGAAGCCGGGCTTAATTTATATAGTGCAGATATGGATGAAACTACCACGCCATTAGAATCCAATTTGGCTTGGACCGTTTCTTGGCAAGATGCCGGTCGAGATTTTATTGGAAAAGATGCATTGCAAAAACAATTAACTCAGGGCGTGAAATCTCGACTCGTCGGATTATGTATGCAAGAACGTGGAGTTTTACGTTCTCATCAAAAAGTTTTTTTCGCTGATAATGGAGAAGGTGTAATAACCAGCGGTGGATTTTCACCCACGTTAGGAATGGCGATTGCCTTAGCGAGAATACCGGTAGAAGCAGGCAATAAAGCTACTGTTGAAAGACGCGGTAAAGAAGTTCCGGTAGAAATTGTGAAACCCCCTTTCGTTAAACATGGTCAAAAAACATTTTAAAGTTAGAAATTAAAGGAGTTGAAAAATGAGTGAAATTCCAAATGATTTACGTTATAGCCGCAGTCATGAGTGGTTACGATCCGAAGATGATGACATTTATTCGGTGGGCATCACTGATCACGCACAAAGCCAATTAGGCGATTTAGTTTTTGTGGATTTACCGCAAACTCCACTTGAAGTACATGCAGGCGATGAGGTGGCGGTAATCGAATCGGTAAAAACGGCTGCCGATGTTTATTCTCCAGTCTCGGGTGAAATTGTCGAAATTAATACTGAATTAGCTGAAAATCCAGGTCGTATCAATAAAGATCCCTACGGTGAAGGTTGGTTATTTCGAATTAAAGTGGCTGATCAAAGTGAAATTCAAAAATTATTAGATGCTAAACGTTATCAATCTGAAATTGACGAAGCTTAATTAAAATAATTAGCATCACGTATTGTTTAGATAGGAAAAATTTTTATGCCATTCATTCCGCATACCAAACAAGAAATCGAAGAAATGTTAGCTGTGATTGGAATTAAAAATATCGATCAGTTATTCGATGAAATTCCTGCCTCGTTACCCCGCGCTGATATTTCGCATTTACCGCACGGATTGAACGAAATGGAAATTATGAATTTAATGGAAGAGCGTGCACCTAAAACCATGCCAAGAACTTCGTATTTGGGTGCGGGCGCTTACGAACATTATATTCCTGCAGCGGTTTGGCAAATAGTGGGACGCGGAGAATTTTATACGGCATATACACCCTATCAAGCCGAGGCTAGCCAAGGCAGCCTGCAGTTAATGTATGAATATCAAACGATGATGGCTGAATTAATGGCGATGGATGTTTCGAATGCCTCATTATATGAAGGTGCATCCGCATTAACTGAAGCTTGTTTGATGGCCGTACGTTTGAAAAAAATGAAGAACAGCAAGGTTTTAGTGCCTGCAGGTGTGAACCCTGCTTATCGTCGCGTGTTACTTTCCATGTTAAAACAACAAGAAATTGGGGTTGAAATTATTGATTTCGATTCTAAGACTGGAACCATTAATCAAAAAGCATTAGAGAATAAGACGAGTCCTGAACATGTTGCGCTTGTAATTCCACAACCAAATTATTTTGGATGTTTAGAAGACGTGGATCAATTAACCAATTGGGCTCATCAACATAAATTATTGGTTATTGGTGTGGTGAATCCAACCGCGATGGCTTTACTCAACCCACCGGGGCAATGGGGTGATTCTGGTGCGGATATTGTGTGTGGCGAAGGTCAACCGTTAGGAATTCCGTTATCGTATGGCGGACCTTATTTTGGATTTTTGTGCTGTAAAAAAGAATATGTGCGACAAATGCCGGGTCGTATCGTTGGCGAAACACATGATGATAAAGGGCGTGTAGGTTACACGTTAACTTTACAAGCGCGCGAACAACACATTCGTCGTGCGAAAGCGACCTCTAACATTTGTACCAATCAAGGTTTAATGGTGGTAGCTGCAACCATTTATTTAAGTTTATTGGGCGCACAAGGTTTGCGTGATGTCGCTATTGCATGCCATCAAAATGCGAAATATTTACAAGAATTATTAATTAAAATTCCCGGTGTGAAATTATTATTTCATGCGCCTTTTTGGGATGAGTTTGCAATTGAATTACCTAAGGCTGCTGAATCTGTTATTCAGAAAATGCAAGAGCATGGTATTCAAGCAGGAATTCAAATCAAAAAAGATTTTCCCCATTATCCGAACGCATTGTTAATTTGTGTAACCGAAACCAAAAAACATGACGATCTTAAACACTATACAGAACGATTTAAGGAAGCATTACAATGATTTATGCTGAAGGTCATTTAGCGCGTCGCGCAGGAAGTTTTCGTTTGGAAATAGAAAAAGATAAAATGGATATTCCTAAAAATTTATTACGTAAAGATCCGCCGCGCTTGCCCACTTTATCTGAACTGGAAACAGTGCGACATTTCACGCGTTTGTCCACCAAAAATTATGCGATCGACACGAATTTTTACCCCTTGGGCTCGTGCACCATGAAATATAATCCGCGCGCTGCGCATCAAGGCGCGATGATCACCACCTATTTACGTCATCATCCTTATTCTGATGAGACGCAAAGCCAAGGTATATTAAAATCTTTGTATGAATTGCAAGAAATGTTAATTGCAGTGACCGGCATGCAAAAAATTTCTTTAGCGCCCATGGCCGGTGCACAAGGTGAATATGCGGGTGTGGCAATGATTAAGGCTTATCATCATGAGCGTAATGATCATGCGCGCATGGAAATGATTGTGCCAGAGGCAGCACATGGAACTAATCCTGCATCTGCGGCGCAGTGTGGATTTAAAGTTCGTGAAGTTTCGACGACTGCGGATGGTGATATTAATTTAGAAGAATTAGAAAAAATGGTTGGTCCACAGACTGCCGGAATTATGTTAACGAATCCTTCGACTTTGGGTGTGTTTGAACGACAAATTCAAAAAGTCGCGGAAATTATGCATAAAGCAGGTGGATTATTATATTACGACGGCGCTAATTTAAATGCGATTTTAGGTCAGTATCGTCCGGGTGATATGGGCTTTGACGTTATTCATTTAAATTTACATAAAACATTTGCCACACCTCATGGTGGTGGCGGTCCAGGTAGCGGACCTGTGGCTGCTGGACCTCGACTAACGAAGTATTTGCCTTTACCGATAGTTACTAAAGAAAATGATCATTATCGCTGGTTCACTGAAAAAGATTGCCCGCACAGTATCGGTCGCATGGGCACTTTTCACGGCAATTTAGGCGTTTTGTTACGCGCATTTATTTATGCGCGCATGTTAGGTGGACGCGGAATGCTTCGTGTGAGTCAATTTGCAACTTTAAATGCAAATTATTTAATGCATCGTTTACAACAAATCGGTTATACATTGGCATATCCAAAACGTCGTGCGTCACACGAATTTATTGTAACCATAAAACCTTTGACAAAAGCATACGGTGTCACTGCATTAGACGTAGCTAAACGATTATTAGATTATGGATTTTATGCCCCCACCATTTATTTTCCGCTGCTGGTGCCAGAATGTTTATTGATAGAACCAACTGAAACGGAAAGTAAACAAGAGTTGGATCGTTTTGTCGAAGCAATGGCTTCCATTTATAAAGAAGCACAAACGCAACCTGAATTGTTGCGTCAAGCGCCGCAACGATGTCCAGTCAATCGATTAGATGAAGTGAAGGCTGCGCGCGAATTAAATTTACGTTATGACTTTGGGCAAACGCATGAGGTGTTGGCCGAAGCTGAATAATTAAAATTACTCGAATAATAAATGAGATGATTTATGGTCATCTCATTTTTTTTAATATCCTATCATCGAACAGCAGTACTCGCGAGCCAATTTGTAGTAGCTTTCTTCCCCTTGCGGAGTGGGAGTGGATTCTTGCGTAAACATGGCATGCCAAATCATAGCTGAATTGCTTTTAGGCGCGCTTTTAACATGCATCATAATGGTGACTAATTGTTTTAATACATCTTTTTGTTCAAGCTGCGTAATAAAATCTGGCGTGAGATTGGTAAAGAAGGAGTAACCTCGTTTTGTAGCACGTAAATTTGTGTATCTTAATATAAAATCGTTAACTTTTGTTTGTAAATAGCTTTTAAATTCCGCGATAGTTTCTGGTTTTAAATGACGGACTATATTTTCGATATCCCCCTCAGAAGTTAATATTTTAGGTAAATACGGTGCTGCGTTTTCGAAGATTAAAATAATTTTTTTGGTTGAAAGTGAGGAAGGTAGCGTTGGAATAGATGATGTTAGGAGATTGGCAAATGTGTTTTTAAGGCGTTCACATGCCTCTTTGCATTCATTTTCATCCAGAAAATTTAACATTTTAACGAACTCATAAAAAGAGTTTGTGATCTCTGCTAAGTAATCTTTGAAATTATTGAACTCATTGGATCGCTGTGCTGGAGTTAAGAATTCTAAAATTTCCACAAAATTAGTGTCTGCGTTATCAGAGCTGGGTTGGATATTCACAAAATCGGTAACCTCTTTATCAGTATCGACAGTTATAAATTGTGAAAAATATTTTTTATAATCCTCATAAATTTCGCTTTGTATTTCAGGTATTTCGTGCAGATATTTTAATATATGATTAAATGCAAAAGCTGAATTTAGTATTTCGGACATATGGGGTTTAAAATGTTGGTAAACCAGCTTTCGATGGGATATCAATGGCAAATTACGTAAAATCCCTGCAAACTCATTGCTATTTTTAATAATAAGGAGCCAATGTTCCGTAAATTCTCGGCAAAAATCGTCATACATTACTTGCGGGATCCCTTTGAAAATCTGTACGAAATCCTGACAATCTTTCTTTGCCCAAAGTATTAATTTTGGTTTGCAGAGGGTATACCAATCTTGCGATAGGGACGTGGGAATAAATTCTAATATGGAAAAAAAATCCAAAAAACTAAGAGTCAGTTCTAATAATTGAGATTTATAGGTGAGATAAAGTTCCGCGCGTTCTTCGGGAGTTGTCGTCTTAAGTAAAAAATCATTGAGTGAAGTTAGGGGCGTCGCTTGGAAAGTCATATGGTATCCTTTCTTTTGCTCTAACAACACCTCCTATCTTACACTTAAAAAATTAATATAATCTGAGTAAGTTAAATATTATTTTTTAGAATCGCAGCGAAACAATAATTTTAAGAAAGCTTATCATTAAATTATTTTTCGCCAAGTTCGATAGACAATTGTTTGCGAAAAAGTGCTTCTGGAATGAAATTGAGGTAACCATAATGGATAGCCTTATCTATGAGATCAAATTTATTTTGCGCATCAAATTTAATACGTAGATTTTCGATATAATCTTCAATGGTTCTGTGAGACAAGTTGAATATTAAGGCTATTCTCTTGAGGCACTTTCCTCGAATTAAAAAAAATAAAACTTGAGACTCACGCTTTGTCAGTTTTATAGGAGGGTTTAAATCTCCTATCTCATAACTTTTTTGACGTAATTTTTGCTGCGGAGAATTGATTTGTTCGAGTAGCGAAGCTAATTCAATCATATGAGATTGAGTTATATTTAATGAATGAAAAATGCTACCTACAATTTTTTTATGTTCATCAAACAGCGGCGTTTTAGTTGTCATCCATACACACCACCCAACCTCGGGTAGCGGATGAATGTCCAGAATTTTTAGTGTCTTGCCGGTTTGTATAACTTTTTGATCCTGAGTTCTAAAGGTATCTGCACATAGCATTAATTCACAGGGGAGGTCAGTATCCGATTTTCCAATTTGATCTTCTGGGTGTTTTAACCCGATTATTTGGCTATATTCATGGCTAAGGTGAGTAAATATAGAATGAATGTCTTTGCATGCCCAAAGTCCGGGAATTTGCATTAAAAAATTTAATTTGGTGTTAATGGTGGTGTGCTCAGTCATAAAATATACCTTTCCAAATACTAGAGATTTAAGCATACAGAGGGTATGAATTTCAATTTAATTAGAATTCGTTGTCATAAATTGGTATGTTAAGAGATTTGAACTTACCGGCGAAAAGTCTAAAAAATAGACCCGTATAGCAGCTTTTTTTTTCTTTGATTATACTGCCTGCTTCCCCTTAATAATTATTTCCTCGATAAAGGACGGTTTATGCGTGTGGTGGCTGACCCCATATTACAAGAAATTGAAACCATTTTTTCAGGAGCTCCTGGCGTTGAATATCATTCCAGCGTCAAACACGACAATCCTTTTTATAAACATATTCTTGAGCTTGTACAGTTAAAAGATGAAAAATTGGGAATTAAATACTATTTCACAAAAAATAGTTTAATTCGTGATGCACGTAATTTGAAGGATTGCGCAATGTTGCCGGAAAATGACGAAACGGCAATGAGTTATTTAATTATTGGAGTTAATTACACGGCTGCATTGGCCGCATTGTTTGATGCGCGTGGAATTCAATATGATAAAGAGGCTTTAGCAGCGTTAGTAAAGCAATTTACAGAAAAAGCTTTAGATCGACGTTCAGGCGTATCATCAATTTTAGGCTATCGTCAATACCTTTACGCCTACATACAACAATGTTTAGCGCCGATTTGTGAAGCATCCGGTCTAATATCAGATAAAAAAATGAGCTCGGCGATTAGATTATTAGATAAAGCGAAAGATTGGGTGGGGCTTGAGGCGGAAATTAGGAATATCGTAACGGTAGATGAGCTTTTCAGTGAGCATACTGGAAATCCTCAGCAAATAGTGCGTATGGATAAACCCATCTATCATTTAACTATGCAACAAAAAATCGAATTGCTTTATGCGCTGGATGCCTCAAAAAGGGATAATTTAATTAAGACAGCAAAAGAATTTCAAGAAATTGCAGTGGAATATAATAAATTGAGTGAAGGAGAGAAAAAGCAATTTGCTGTAAAGCCGTTATGGTATGAATGTTTAGAAAAGAAAAATAATGTTGATCATGAGCTTGATCTCTTTCATTATTATCTTCCTCGAATACTCAAAGGAGCAATGATTCCTAGCCAGTTACGTTCAAGGTTGCCAGGATTAAAAAATGCTTTTCAAGAAAAGTTATTTGTTAATGATAAATGTGTTTCAGAATTTTTTCATAGTGGAGCTTTGACTTGGTGTCATAAATCGCCACAGCCAGATTATTCGGCCATGCTCCAAACTGCAGAAAACACTGTAAAACAGCTTAATGAAAATCTGAAACAACTTCCGGAATATCGCGGAAAAATTCTACATAATGATTTTGTGACTTTTTGTTCAGAATTTTATGGGGATTTTACACGAGATAAAATAGAATGGTTGAAAGATTTTATTCGTCGCGCTAAAAGTTTTTTTGCCTTAGAAGCGAAACCTTATATTGGATTTGATCGCCCTATCGTGTTGACAACGCGAGGAGCACAAAGCGTTCCTAATTTTTTTGCTTCTAATATTTGTTTGAATGGTTTTCGTCGTTTCGAAGGGGCAGATTATAAAGGTATTATTCAAATTTATAATTTAGCAGAAGCTTTGTTAGAAGAATTGACAGATAACAAGAGCAGTTTATCCGATCAAAAAAAATTATCGACTAAGCTTGTGCAGTTGCGAAATGAAATCGGCTTTTTGTCGTTTACGCTTGCGCAATTAGAAAATAAAGCGTCCTTAGCCCCGTGGTATTTAATGGCTAGATTGTTTTTATCTGCAATTGCGCCCATTCACCGGTTTATTGAGTATTATCTTTTTGATTGTCGACAGGTTGCAGGTAATCAGGTGATGTCGTTATTAGCACGCATTGCTCCAATCTATAATCGCAATAGCCAAAAATTTAGAATAAATGTAGGTGGCGGATGCGCGAGCGGTGATAATCGAACGGGATGCGTTTTGTTTGTGATGGAGTGCGATGCCGTTGCAGAAGAATGTAATGTTCCTCTCGAAAAAGTCCAAGCTCGATTGGCTGCGAGTCAGCATAAGGATAAAGAATGGGGTGGTGGGAATGCAGGACAAAGTCGTTTGCGAGCCAAATCATCTCACGAATCTATGCCAGATCGCTATCAATCGGTTGTTGGGCAGCTAACCAGTAATTATTCGGATATGAAGGACATCGCAAAAGACCTAGAAAGACAAGCGAAAAAGCCACCTAAAGTTTATCCTGGTTTGCGTCGCGCGGACGCTGATTATTTTCAGGAGGTATTCGGAGACCATACAAAAGTGGTTATAAAGGATGCGAACAAACCGAAGTGTGAAGCCTCTCAATTATTACAAGAATTTCTAAATCATTATGAGAAGCCGGAATCATTAAGTTATGAGGTGGAGTCATTAACCAGGCATGGTGTGTTTAGTCAAGGAAACACAAGATGTGGAAATTTAGGTTTTGGACAAATGCTAACTGAAACCAATACGCCGTTACTAGCTCAATAAATTTTCCAGCCCATAAATTAACGAATCTAAATTCATCACTTTACGACACGCTAAACAAACACCAGGCATCATGGCGCGTCGATCGGTGCTATCGTGTTTAATTGTGAGGGTTTCACCATAACCACCAAAAATCACCATTTGATGCGCGAATAATCCAGGTAAACGCACTGAATGAATCGGAATATTATAATAATTGGCTCCGCGCGCAGAATCGTTTTGATTTTTTTGTTGATCACGCACTTTTGCCATCATGTGTGCGGTTTTAATCGCAGTTCCTGATGGCGCATCTAATTTTAATGGATGATGCATTTCAATAATTTCTACATCATCTAAATATTTAGCAGCATCTTGTGCGTATCGCATCATTAACACCGCACCCAATGAAAAATTAGGTGCAATAACAGCACCTAATTTTTTTCGTTGACACTCATTGGCAAGTGTTTCAATTTGTTGATCGGTTAATCCTGTCGTGCCTATCACGGGTCGAGCACCAGCAGCAATAATAGTTTGAGCATTGGCAAATACTGCTTGTGGAACCGTAAAATCAACGACGACATCAGCATCGTGTTTAGCAATTTGCGCTGCGAGGTCATCTTTTTTATTGAGTGCGGCAACTAAGGTAAAATCTTCATGCTGTGAAATCGCTTCTTCCGTCACGCGCCCCATTCTACCTTGTGCACCATTTACAATAACTTTAATACTCATCATGACCTCTACAACGAATTAAACACTTGCTAATAATTTTGCGACAAATTCCCAATTCACAACATTCCAAAAATTACTGACATATTTGGGTCTTTCATTACGAACATCAATATAGTAAGCATGTTCCCAAACGTCACAAGTTAATAATGGCATTTTGTCGTCTGTCATTGGATTGCCAGCGTTGGATGTGCTTACGATTTCTAATTCTTTATGTTTATTCAACACGAGCCAAGCCCAACCAGAACCAAATTGATTGATCGCTGAATTCGTGAATTTTTCTTTAAATTCATCAAATGAACCAAAAGTTTTTTTGATTTTTGCAGCGAGTTCATCGCTGGGTTCGCCACCCCCTAATGGACTCATACAATTCCAATAAAAAGTATGATTCCAATCTTGCGCCGCATTATTAAAAATAGCGCCATCAGATTTTCGAATAATCTCTTCTAAACTCATTTTTTCGTAAGGCGTTCCTTGAACTAAACTGTTGAGTTTATTGACGTAAGCGCGATGGTGTTTACCATAATGATATTGCAAGGTTTCTTCTGAGATATGAGGCTCGAGCGCATTCATTGCGTAGGGTAATGGGGGCAATTCAAAAGTCATTTTGGCCTTCTCCTTTCGAGTTATTCTTAAGTTACGCATCAAGATACAATATCTATCTAGGGAATGCCAGTCTGTCACCTCTACACTTGAAGCCACCGGTAGGCCTATGTATAGTGATGTTTTCGTGTGGGGTTTACCCCAGCAATGTTTTAGTTTTTTACAAATTTTGGAGGTTTGTCATGGCAGTATTAGTTGGTCGCGAAGCGCCGGATTTCACCGTGCCAGCGGTGTTAGGAAATGGGAAAATTGTCGATAACTTTAATTTTTATGATGCAACGGCAGGTAAATACGGATTAGTTTTCTTCTACCCGTTAGATTTTACATTTGTTTGTCCTTCGGAATTAATTGCCTTAGATCATGCACATGATGAATTTAAAAAGCGAAATGTGGAAGTGGTTGGCGTATCGATTGATTCGCAATTTACTCATAATGCGTGGAGATTAACGCCCATCGCGCGTGGTGGAATTGGACCCATTCGTTTTGTTATGGCTGCTGATATTAATCACACAATTAGTCGTAGTTATGGAGTTGAACATCCTGTTGCAGGGGTTGCTTTACGTGGCGCATTTATTATTGATAAAAATCATGTCGTGCGCTCGCAAATCGTAAATGATTTACCATTAGGTCGTAGCGTCGAAGAAATTCTCCGTACGATTGATGCTTTAACTTATTTTGAAAAAAATGGTGAAGTGTGTCCCGCGAATTGGAAAGAAGGGAAAAAAGCGATTAAACCTTCTCCTGAAGGCATCGCAGAATATTTATCGGCTAATTCAGAAGATCTGTAGTCATAAAAAATTGCCTCATTCTTTAATGGGGCAATTTTCCATCTTCGGCGTAAATCGCATTCTATTTAAAATATCGCAAAATAATATTGCTGTTCGGTCAGCATCGTACATCGCCGAATGTGCTTTATTTCGATCAAATTCAATATTAGCTTCTTTTAAAGCTTTGGCGAGTATCGTTTTTCCATAGGCAAGACCTGCTAAAGTAGCGGTATCAAAACAGGTAAAAGCATGAAAAGGACTTTTTTTAATTTTACAACGCTTCATGGCTGCTTGAATAAAACTTAAATCAAAGTGCGCATTGTGTCCTACTAATAATGCACGACGACATTGAGATTTTGTGAGTGCCTGTGAAGTAAAATCGAATAATTTTTCTAAAGCTTTATCTTCGGCGATTGCAAAGCGAAAAGGATGGTAGGGATCAATTTTGGTGACTTCCAAAGAAGCCGGATCTAATTTAGAACCTTCAAACGGGAGCACGTGACAAATAAAAGTTTCTGCTGGGGTGTATTGATTATTTTCATTAATGACAATATTAATAGCCGCAATTTCCAGCAATGCATTAGTTAGCGGATTTACGCCAGCGGTTTCAATATCGATCACTACGGGTAAGTAACCATCAAATCTTTTATTCATGGGTATGATATTCATTTTTTAATTTGCCAATTTAAAGTTTGTCCTGCAAAAAACGGCACGAGCTCATAATCGCCAAATTTAAGCATTTCTGGAATTTGCCAAGGCTTGCGTATGAGCGTTAAGGTTTTTGGGTTGATAGGTAAACCATAAAATTGTGCGCCAAATCGCCCTGCAAAATCAGCTAATTTTGCAAGTTTATCTTGTTGCTCGAAAATTTCAGCATATAATTCAATGCCGGCGTGAGCACTATAAACGCCTGCACAACCCACAGCACATTCTTTATTTTTCTTGCTATGCGGTGCGCTATCAGTGCCGAGAAAAAATTTTGCGTTGCCACTGGTTGCTGCCTGTAATAAAGCGGTTTGATCTTCTAATTGTTTTACAATTGGTTTGCAATAATAATGTGGTCGAATGCCATCAGCCAACAGATGATTTAAATTTAAAAATAAATGATGCGGAGTGATAGTGGCCGCCACATTTTTAGGGGCATCCGTAATATATTCGACAGCTATTTTAGTGGAAATATGTTCTAGTACGACGCGTAGTTGTGGAAAATTTCGAATAATCGGTGTTAATTCTTTTTCAATAAATATTTTTTCACGGTCGATAATATTAACTTTGTCATCCACCACTTCACCATGAATCAATAATGGCAGATCCTGCTGTTGCATAGCTTCTAATATTGGATAAATTGATTTAATGTCAGTAATTCCTGCATCTGAATGAGTAGTGGCGTGTGCGGGATATAATTTACACGCAAAAACAACCTGCGATTGTTTAGCTTTTTCAATTTCTTCTGGTCGCAAAGATGCAGTTAAATACAAAGTCATTAAGGGTTTAAAATAGCGATCGTTCGGCAAATGCTGCAAAATTCGATTTTGGTAAGTAATAGCTTCTGTTACGTTGACGATAGGGGGATTTAAATTTGGCATCACGATTACACGATGAAAGCGTTGACTCGTGTCGTCTACCGTACGTGTTAAGTAGGGAATATCGCGTAAATGACAATGCCAATCATCAGGAAATGGGAGCGTGATTTCTTGCATTTTAGACAAAGCAACCTCTATAAATTTTCTTCCACGGCATGGTAGCAAATTACATTTATTGCGTGTATATTACTTGATCTTTTGCGATATGCAAAGGAAACCCGAATATTTTTCCATTTTTGGGTTTCTTAAGTTTTCTTTCCTTTTCAAATGCGAGCACGAACCGGCTTCGTGCCATCGCGAAATTAATAGTGGAAACATCTCACGTTAAACGTAAGAGGTTTAAATTACAGGAGTAATTTTTCATGCGCGTTATCGCTAAAGTAGCGCTATTGCTAACAGCGGGATTAATGGCTAATTCTTCGGTTTATGCAGTTTCCTCAGATGCGAAAAAATTGCAGCGTTTAGAAAATGAGATGCAGCGTCTGCAAAATGAACTTAATGCCTTAAAAGGCAGCTCTCCATCGAGTCATACGGATGCGTTTCCATCCGCGCAGACCTCTACTGAATCGCAAGATATGGTGATGAAAAGCCAGCAGCCTTTCGATCCTTCCACGGATACCAAAACCCACGATAATGATGTTAAATCAAAGATTGTCTTGAGTGACGAAAAAAAAGTTTTATCGCGTCCCCACGTGATTGTGGATGAGCACGGTCAGCCGATTCCCATGGGCCCACCCGGGACTTCATCTAGTAACCCTGAGCACATTGTAGGTCGCGTGCCTTCAAATATTTATGCCGCGACACCAGGGGTTTCGTATCACGTTCTTAGCAACATATATCAAATGGCTTTAAATTATATCCACGGCGTGACGGTAACGACATCCCCAATTTTAGGATTAAAATCTGCATGGGACGCATCGGATTTGTTATATCAAATCCCTTCCATGAATGAAGATTTACGTTTATTACAACAGCGTGATGAATTTAATAGGCTTCTGCACAAATTAGGCGGCAGTCTAGACATTCGTCCTTTATTAGTTATCAGCGGAGCCTTAGAAGGCACGGTTATTTATACTAATACTTTTGTTCATCAAAGAACAATTGATGTGAACTTAGCAACTGGGCGTTTAGACATATGGCCTATTATTAGTAGTTGGGCAAATGGATTTCTTTCTATTAACTTCGATAGCTCGCCTCCACAAACCGGGTCACGAGTCGCTAATTCTCGATTATTTTTGCAACGCGGATTTTTAACGATTGGTAATTTAGAGGTACATCCCGTCTATTTTACCATTGGTCAGTTTTTTATGCCTTTTGGTCGCTACGCTACCTCGATGGACACGACGCCGCAAACCATGTCAATTGCCCGGGTTGAACAACGTGCAGCTTTATTAGGTTTTTTTTACAAAGGATTTTACGGTGAAGTGTATGGTTTTCGCGGAGATCGTATTTCCGGTGGAACCGGTCGCACGATTTTCCAGGGGGGTGGAAATTTTGGTTATACGAATTCGGAAATGCGATTTGGTGCGCTCGACATTGGTGCGGGTTATATAACTAATATTGCAGATTCACAAGGTATGCAAAATAACGGAATTCTATTTTTACCGTTTTTGCAGGAGTTTTTCCCCCCACAATTTGGTGGATTTAGTACGACTATTAATAATCAGGGTCAATTTTCAGAAAATCTTAAACACAACGTTGGCGCTTATGATGTTCATATGGAACTGTCCATACATCAATGGAAATTAATTACAGAATTTATTTCTGCAACCCGACGCTTTGATGCGGGTGATCTTATGTATAACAATCGCGGTGCATATGTGAGAGTGACGCATAACGAAATCGATTACAATTTTACGTGGGGTAAATATCCCTTCACGCTCGGTGGTGCCTATGAAAAAAGCTGGGATTCGTTAGCATTGAATGTCCCGCGTGAAAGTTGGATTGCTGTGTTAAGCGCATCTTTTTGGAAAAATACCCAACAAAGTATTGAATATCGTCATGATAATAATTATCCGTACCTTCCTAACAATCCAAATGGATTGCCTGCTGTAGGCGGCGGTGGTTCTGGTAATATTAATTTCGTATTACCGGTCGATCCGGTGAATACAGGTGGTACGCAGAATTTAATTACGATTTTATTTGGTGTTTATTTTTAAGGGTTCCTGGATCTTCGATCCGGGCTACTCTTCGATCCGGGCTACTCTTCGATGTAGATTACGACTTGGCATTAAATAAATATTAATTAATAAAAAATAAAAACATTATTTATTAAATCTTGATGAGATTGTTTTGAATTCATTATTTCTCTTGTTTAACAGAAACTTGTAGTTTTACAATGGCTTACAAAAAATCCAGAACAGGAGAAAAATAATGACGATAATTAAATTGGGTAAATTGAAATGTTTAATGGGTATCTTATTTTTTTATTCGAGTATGAGTTATTCGGCATTTGCCCCTTATAACGATTTAACGCTTTATGCAGGGAGTGGGCAGCCACAAGATTTAGTGGTGATCAGCGGACAAAGTGGAATTAAGAATTTTCGTTTGGCATTTATTAATGATACTGCAAAAGGTGCCTGCACTCCTGCCTGGGGCGGACAACCCGATAAAAGAGTGGCTGCTTTATGGGGGCAAGCTTTATTGCAGAGGATGTCCAGCCTTGGATTGAAATACACAATTTCTATGGGAGGAGCGAATGGTATCGATCTCTCTGGCTCCTGCAGTACCGTGGCAGCGCTGACGCAAGCTTATCAAAATATCATTATGATTTATAATGGGGCAGGCTTATTAGGTTTGGATTTTGATATTGAAAATGATTCGGAAAATAGAACGAATTTACTGGCAGCTTTGCTGAATATACAAGCACAATATCCCAATTTAGTCTTAAGTTTTACGATTAAAGTAACGCCAACAGGACTTCTGGCAAAAGACCAAACGTTTATAACACAAGCGAATGCGGCAGGTTTGAAATTTTTAGTCAATATTATGGCGATGGATTTTTATGGAACTTGTGCACCTATGCAAGTCGAACAATGTGCAGAACAAGCTTCGAATGCAACTTATTCTTTTCTTTCGGGAGTTTTTGGGCAAACTGGTGCTGCAGTTTGGAATCGAATGGGTGTCACTATTATGATTGGGCTTAATGATGATCTCAATTCTTTTTCTTTGCCTAATGCCGCTCAATTTAATACATTTGCAAAAAATAATGGATTAAATTTAGTTTCGATGTGGTCTGTGGCTCGCGATCATTCCTGTAACGAAAGTGGGGCGGCTTCTGCAGTATGTAGTGGAGCATCAGTAAATGGTCAGCCATTTCAAACACAGGATTGGCAATTTTCACAAGCTTTTTCCAAATAATATCGATAACAAGCGTAGTAGCCTAAAGCTAATATGCATGTTATTTTGTTCTGTCATGGAATATTTATAGAGGGAATTAAATCGTGAAAAAAATAACTATTCAATTTGCAATGGCTTTTTGTGCTGCGAACGCTTTTGCCCAGGTTTTTGCAGGTGGTATTGAAATTCCACCTGCGCCTGAAATAATTCCGGGATGGTATTTTGGTTTGGGCGCCAGCTGGAATACTTTAATCAAAAGAGATAATGTCACTGTTACTTGGACTCAGCTCAATACTTTCCCGCCTAATACGGTCTTCACCGGAGATGTCTTTAATGAATTTTTTAATTTTGCTGCACCCATAGCACAACTTGGTTACTGGATTCCCATTTCGGATGAGAATTGGTTGTTTGGGATTCAAGCTGCTTATAAATATCTTGGAATGACCTCGCAAGGTAATGGCACTTTTCTGCTTAATATAAGCAGTATTAATGTGCTGAGTACTTATATTACCGCGCTCAATAAAGTTGAACATGAAGTAATAGGATTAGTATATTTTGGCAAGCACTGGGGACACAATTTGGGTTACTTCGGATTAGGTCCTGGATTTGTATCAGTAAATAGCATTATTAGAAATCCGACAGTAATTTCCAACAGTGTAACGGTCGCACAAAGTGCAGTGCAGAATCAAAACGTGATAGTAGCACAAACTGTTACTGCGAATTTAGATCTATCCTCAAGTAAACCTATTCTAGGGGCAGCAGCACAACTGGGATATAGTTACTACTTTACACCGACCTGGTTTTTTAATGTGAATTATACATACTTTGCTACAGGCTATAAAACCTTTACAAATAGCATCACGCAAAGTCTATTGAATTCGATTAATAATACTGTTTCGAGTAATTTAATTTTCAATCGGAAAATTAATGTGAGACTACAGGAATTTATGATTTCGGTGAATAAAGTACTTTAAAATGGATAGGGAGAAGCGCCACCACAAATCGCTGCTGGTGGCGCTGACGGTTGAACTATAGGAATGTTATGAGACATGAGGAGACAGGGATTACTGGATAAAGGCTTATTTTTGATTAATTTTAGTATATTTTCACTGTATTTTGAGATTTTTTCCACGGTTAAGCTGTGAATAAACGCGACGCAGAATGCAAATACAGGTGCAATGCAGGGTGCTAGCGAAATAAAAGACAACGTCAGCACTAATCCAACCGCAATAAATAAAGGTGAAAGCGCGAAAGAGCTTACGAATAATCCTGCCGCGATTAAGGTTCCAATAAAAGCGACAACACTTAAAAATTTAAAAAAATTGCGGCAATATACCTGTAACGCTGTTTGACATAATTTTTCATCATCTACGGTTAATTGATCAATTTGTTGATGCAAACGTTTTACTTCTGAGAAAATATGTTTTTCGTAATAGTGATCTGATTCAGTAACAATATGTTGTGGAGTAAGGTAATAATTAATAGCTGTATTTATCGTTTCGGCTGCACTCTGGAAAGTGCAAATATTTTTTTCTAACAATTTATGCTGATCGATTTTTTTATTTAAAATAGTTTTATACCTATAGAGCGAAACTGCAAGCTGTTGATTATATGCTTGCTCGAGTGCTGCAGTAATGGCTTGCATCAAAATTGCATTAATTCTTTGTTTTTCTTCTTCCATGCATGGCTCATCGCAGCGCTCGCTTGTATACACAATTGAAGATGGCTGATAATACATAAATGTTCCCCCCTTTTATCATAACAATTCTTCCATATAGAATTTAAAATAAAAAACACACAGAAGCAAATAAGGGTATTTTAATCGCAAGCTAAGCACTTACGACAACATATCATCTAATCACGAGTTGCGAAGTATGTGGTCTGACAATATTATGTGACCAAATATAAGTTTGGTCTATAAAGATATGCCAAAAATTCATAATATGCATGATAAATATTTCAGAAGCATCATGGAAAACCTACAGGTTGCCAAAGAATTTTTTTTACTTTATTTGCCGCCGGAAATTTTAAAATTAATCGATTTGAATACCTTGGAATTACAGAATACAAGCCTCATTAATCTGCATCTGGATCAGTTGTGGTGTGATATTTTATTTAAGGTCAAATTAAGTGAAAAGTCGGGTCATATTTATTTACTGGTTGAGCATCAAAGTTTACCGCAAAGAATGATGCCATTCAGAATATTACAATATTCAACAGGTGTAATGGTTGAAGATGTGCATAAGCGAAGAACTTATTTTTTGCCAGTTGTCATACCGATTGTATTTTATCATGGGAAGAGTCCATATTATTTTAGCACGGATATCGGTGATTTATTTGGAGAACATAAAGCATGGGCTCCTATAGCATTAAAGCCTTTTAAATTAATTGATGTGAATCAAATTGACGATGAGGAGATTAAAAAACATGAATGGCTGGGTGTTTTAGAATATGTTCAGAAATATATTGGAACTAAAGATTTATTTTACCGTTTAATCAATATTATTCCGCTCTTTAATCAACTTGAGATTAAAGGAGCACAGTGGTATATAATAAGCACATTGAAATATGCTTTTTCTGCGGGGGCGTTAGCGGATAGCCAAGTCGTTCAGACATTACTTTTAGATAAACTATCCTTTAATACAAGGAGAGAAATGATGACTTATGCAGAGTATTTAAAACAGGAAGCTAGACAAGAAGGATTGCAAAAAGGATTGCAAAAGGGAGTGCAAAAGGGGATTCAGCAAGGAAAACAGCTTGGTAAAAGTGAAGCAGTCCAACAAATTGCAATAAAACTGCTGCAAGAAAAAGTGGATTTAGCGCTTATTGCACGAACGACGGGATTAACGTTCGAACAGATAAAACAATTAGCTGCATGCGGGGTGTGAGTAACTCGTAACTACAGTCTAGATTTTCATAGGCAGTTCTAATTAATCCAAGGTAGGAAGTGTTCTGATAATTTTAAAGTAGTAAGGAAATCTAGCTACATATATCGATCAATTATCCCCGCTATGTTTAGATCATTTATTTCTGACCCCTTACTTCCTAAATCAATTTAGGAAATTTTACAGAAATTTTTTCAACGGAATCAAAGATGACCTCACCACCTAATTGTAATAAAGCCAGTCTGCAATAACCGAAATCTGGTAAAATCTTCCCCTTCTGCGACAAGAAAAGCGTTCGTTTTTTCATAACAATATCTCCAATAAAGTTTTTAATTGTATTTTAATCACTACAGCAATCAATTTATGGTTCGCTTTTTTGAATTCACTCAACCAATAATCGACGCAATCTTTCGAGATACAATTCTTCACTTGCTAATACCCCATTTTTTTGCGCATCCCACAAGATATGCGCTAATACATCCATCATTAAATGTTCGACTTCTTGTTGATTGTGATATTTATTCAATAAATTTTGATAAATCGTTTGAATTCCTTGTGGACGATGAGTGGCGATCTGTTCTCTTAAACTTAAATGCAAACTCAGATGTAAGAACGGATTAGTGTCCGTAGAATAATTTTGTTGGAAATGCTGCTCAGGGTTATCGAATAAATCAATATATTCTGGATGTTGTTGAATTAATTCTATGATTTGCGTTTCTAATGAGGATAAGCTTTGTTGATTTTTAAATTTCGTCCAAGCATCCACAAAAACTTTACGCATTTGATCGCGTTGATCTATACTCATTTTCGGCTTAAATCCTTGTCGGGGTATTCGCAAATATCGTTAATAATGCAGGAACCGCATTTGGGGGCCCGCGCTGTACACGTATAACGACCGTGTAGGATCAACCAATGATGTGCGTCTGCTAAATATTTTTTGGGAACTGCCTGCATTAATTTTTCTTCTACTTGGCGTGGTGTTTTGCCTGTAGCTAAACCGGTGCGGTTTGCGACACGAAAAATATGCGTGTCCACAGCAATCGTCTTCTCCCCAAACAAAGTATTTAATATCACATTTGCGGTTTTTCTTCCCACACCAGGTAAAGCTTCCAACTCTTCTCGTGTTTTGGGAACTATAGAATTATGCTTTTCTACCAGGATTTTGCAGGTTTTAATGATGTTGCTAGCTTTAGAATTATAAAGGCCAATGGTTTTGATATATTGTTTTAAACCGGTTTCACCTAAGTTTAATATTTTTTGTGGTGTATTTGCGACTTTATATAATTCAGTAGTTGCTTTATTTACACTGATATCGGTTGCTTGCGCAGATAACATCACTGAAATTAATAATTCGAAATTAGAATTAAAAATTAATTCTGTCGTCGGATTCTGTAGACGTAGCTGAAAGCGTCGAAAGATTTTTTGTATGTCATATTTATTCATAAAGGATTCCAAGTAAGTAGCCTGGATCGCAGATCCGAGATCTTTTCCTCCATTCGCCAGGTTACATCCCTCTCTTGGCAAGCACGCGCGCATAGGCGGCGCGTATTTCTGTTTGACGTTCATCCACAGATGGTACTTTTAAGTCGGGAACCATTTGTGACGTCGCCTGATTTAAACGCTGGGTGCGCTCTTGATAACGAACGCGCCATAAATCTGCGCGCAATTTTTTTTCCAGAGGGGAGCGCTTTGGCATTTCAACCATATCAATGCAATCCACCGGACAAGGCACAATACATAATTCGCACCCTGTACAGGCGTCGGTAATAACGACATGCATTTGTTTTGCAGCGCCAATAATCGCATCGGTTGGACAGGCTTGGATGCACTTGGTACAGCCTATGCATTCCTCTTCACGAATAACAGCCAGCATAGGGGGTTTGGTTTTTTGTTGCATTTCCACTAAATAATCCGAGGATTCCACATCTAATTTTTCTGCGAGCGCTAATAAAGTTTCGATACCCCCGGGAGGGCATCGATTAATCGTTGTTTCATCTGCAACTAATGCCGCTGCGTAAGGACGACAACCCGAAAATTCGCAGAGTCCGCATTGAGTCTGCGGCAACAAGGCATCAATTTCATCTATACTTGTTATCTTTTTCATACGGAAATTTGAGCTAACGCGCCTATTTGCTCTGAGGTGACACGTTGCATTAACGGAGTAAATTTATTAATTTTGTGATTGAGTAAAGGTTCTGCAATACTTTTCCACTCTAGCGGTGCAATATTTAAAAAAGATTCTACTTTTTCTGCGGTGCGGGGCAGAATGGGTTTTAAATAAGTAGTTAAAATTTTAAATAAATTAATTCCTTGCGTGCAAACCGCTTGAATTTTTGCTTCAGTTCCATTTTCTTTTGCCAGCGACCATGGTTTTTGCTGATCAATGTATTGATTAGCGAGATCGGCTAACTGCATAATTTCACGAATTGCTTTATTGTAATTTAAATTTTCAAAATATTTCGCGATATTTTCGCTTTCATTTACAAAGCGTTGAAACAAGATGGGGTCATCCAATTCAGAGCCGAGTTCACCATTAAATTTCTTCTCGATAAAACCCGCACAACGACTAGCGAGATTGATATATTTTCCAACTAGGTCCGCGTTCGTTCTTAATGCAAAATCAGCGAAATTTAAATCAATATCTTCAATCTGCGTGCTTAATTTGGCAGCGATATAATAACGAAAAAATTCTGGCTCCAAATGTTGAAGATATTGACTTGCGGTAATAAAAGTACCGCGTGATTTCGACATTTTCTCGCCATTAATAGTCAAATAGCCGTGTACGAAAATATTAGTTGGCAAACGAAAATGTGTGCCATATAACATGGCCGGCCAAAACAAAGCATGAAAATAGACGATATCTTTACCTACAAAATGATAAAGTTCAGTAGTAGAGTCTTTTTTCCAGTAATGATCGAAACTTAATTCTGGACGACGCGCGCATAAATTTTTTAAACTTGCCATATAACCGACAGGAGCATCCAGCCAGACATAAAAATATTTATTTTCCGTGTTTGGAATTTTAAAGCCAAAATAGGGAGCGTCGCGCGTGATGTCCCATGCGCGTAACTTATCGCCAAACCATTCTTTTAATTTATTCGCGACCTGCGGTTGTAAATGGCCCTTCTCAATCCACTCAAAAACGGGAGCGCGGTAATTATCGATATCAAAAAAGAAATGCTCGGAACTTTTTTCAATGGGTTTAGCTCCGGAAACAGCGGAAATCGCATCAATTAAATCGGTTGCATTATAAGTTGAACCGCAGATTTCGCAGTTATCACCGTATTGATTTTCCGCCTTGCAGCGTGGACAGGTTCCTTTGATATAGCGATCTGGTAAAAAAATATTAAGTTTCGGATCATAAGCTTGCTGCACGTTTTTCTGTGAAATATCGCCGTTTTCCCATAGTTGCAAATAAATCTGGCTGGCTAATTCGCGATTTTCTGCGGAATGTGTCGTATAGAAATTATCGAATTCAATAAGAAAGTTTGTGAAATCTTGCAGATGTTCCCGATGGACTTTTGCAATTAAGTCTTCGGGTGTAATTTCGAGTTTTTTTGCGGCTAGCATAATAGCGGTACCATGGGCATCATCGCCGCAGATATACAAACAACGGTTACCACGAAGACGTTGGAAACGTACCCAAATATCGGTTTGGATAGCTTCAACCAAATGTCCCAGATGAATCGGTCCATTGGCATACGGTAAGGCGGAAGTAACGAGAATATCGCGCATAATGACTCTTTTTGCATCGTGTAATGACCCAACAATATACTCGTTTTCCAAATTATTTGCACGACTGACGCTACGAATCCTGCTCTATCGATCAAACGGATGGAGTGGTAAACTGTGCAACAATCGAGAGTACGCAAGTTGAAAGATATGACTGAAATTACGCGACAAAAAATTGAAGCTATCTTAAATGAGGCTCCTTTTCCCGAGCTTTCTAAATGGCTAAAAGACCTTAAAATTCAGGGCGATAATATTTATCTGGAATTTGTAATAGGTTACCCATTGGGAACATTGGAATGTGAGGCCTTAAAACAAATGCTGGAGGACCAACTCGCTCCTTGCAAAATTGCATTAGATATAAAAATTAAAATTTCCGCGCATGCTGTGCAGGCAGGATTAAAGCCTATTTCCGGTATTAAAAATATTATTGGTGTGGCGTCAGGAAAAGGAGGTGTGGGTAAATCCACAACGGCAGTCAACCTGGCATTAGCACTCAAAGCCTTAGGCGCTAAGGTTGGGATTTTGGATGCTGATGTTTATGGTCCAAATCAACCTCATCTATTGGGCGTTATGCAGAAGCCTCTGCTGAATGAAAATAAAAAATTAATTCCGATCGAGCGCTACGGTATTCAGTCGATGTCGATGGGGTATTTGGTGGAGGCCAACACTCCGGTGGTTTGGCGGGGCCCTATGATTAGTTCTGCCTTAAATCAATTATTGTTGGATACCGCGTGGGGTGAGCTCGATTATTTGATCGTAGACCTCCCTCCTGGCACCGGAGACATTCAACTGACTCTTGCAAAAAAAGTTCCGGTGAGTGGTGCACTGATTGTCACTACCCCTCAAGACGTGGCTCTACTCGACGCGAGTCGAGCTTTAGAAATGTTTAACCGCTTAGAGGTTCCGGTTCTCGGTGTGATTGAAAATATGGCGGCGCATATTTGTAGTCAATGTGGACATAAGGAGGCAATCTTTGGTGTCGCCGGTGGTGAGCGTATGGCGCATAAATATGAGCTTCCTTTATTGGGCCAATTGCCATTGGCCCTAGACATTCGTGTTACTAGCGATCAAGGCATTCCGATTGTGGAATCCATGCCAAACTCTCCCATTGCAGCAGCCTATCGCATCCTTGCGATAAAGGTAGCAGCGACGTTGGCTAATAGACCGAAGAGTTATGGTCACCTATTTCAAAATGTAGTTGTTGAAAAGAAATAACAGGAGTTAACTCATGTCGATTAAATCTGATAAGTGGATTCGTCAGATGGCAAAAACCCACAATATGATTGAGCCGTTTGAGCCAGCGCAAGTTCGTCAACATAATGGTGTTAAAATCGTTTCTTATGGCACATCCAGTTATGGTTATGATGTGCGTTGTGCCAATGAATTTAAAATATTCACGAACATTAATTCGGCGATCGTCGATCCAAAACAATTTGATAATAGCAGCTTTATTGACGTCGTTTCGGATGTTTGTATTATTCCGCCGAATTCATTTGTTTTAGCGCGCACGATAGAATATTTTCGTATCCCGAGAAATGTTCTCACGATTTGTGTTGGAAAATCTACGTATGCACGATGCGGAATTATTGTAAATGTCACCCCGCTCGAACCCGAATGGGAAGGTCATGTTACCTTAGAATTTTCTAATACCACGAATTTGCCTGCAAAAATATATGCGCACGAAGGGGTGGCGCAAATGTTATTTTTAGAATCGGATGAAATTTGTGAAACTTCTTATAAAGATCGCAAAGGCAAATATCAAGGACAAAAAGGTGTGACTTTACCACTAACTTGACATAAGCAATCTCTCCAGGTAAATTTTCATAACGTATTGCGCCGATTTGAGCTTCAGCTTGCGGGCGCATAAGAAATGCTGCTAAAGAGGGGTGTCATTAAACCACCAGCTTTTTGCAGCGGTGGTTTTTTTTTGCGATGACAAAAGTTAAAGATCATGATTGAACTCAAAAATGTAAGTAAAACCTACGACACCAAAAACGGAAAATTATTAGCGCTGGATAATGTGAGTATTCATGTCCCCCCGGGTCAGATATATGGTGTGATTGGTAAAAGTGGGGCGGGTAAAAGTACTTTAATTCGTTGTGTGAATTTATTAGAGCGTCCGACGAGTGGTGATGTGCTCATTGAAAATGAATCATTATTAAAATTATCGCCAGCACAATTACGTCAACATCGCCATAAAATGGGCATGATTTTTCAACATTTTAATTTACTGGATAGTCGCACCGTTTTTGAAAATATTGCATTGCCGTTGCAATTAATGCGAAAGAAAAAATCCGAAATTAAACAAATTATTGAACCTTTAATGCAATTAGTCGGATTAGCTGAACGCAGTCATGCGTATCCTCATCAATTAAGTGGTGGACAAAAGCAACGAGTTGCGATAGCGCGCGCATTGGCGACAGAGCCTAAAATATTATTATGCGATGAGATGACGTCAGCGCTTGATCCGCAAACCACACAATCCATTTTAAAATTAGTTCAAGATATTAATGCGAAAATGAATTTAACTATTTTGCTGATTACGCATGAAATGGAAGTAATAAAAAGAATTTGTGATCGAGTTGCGGTGTTACATCTTGGAGAAGTTGTAGAAGAAGGTGACGTCGTGCAAATCTTTCGGAGTCCTCAGCACGAAATTACGCGTGCATTAACGCAAGCCGCTTTTCATATTGGTCTTCCGCCTGGTTTACAAAGTAAAGTACAAGCAAAACCAACCGAAGATTGTATTACACTTTTGCGCATTGCATTTATCGGCGATGCTGCTGGAAAACCGATAATGTCGGAATTAATTCTCCGATTTCAATTACAAGTAAATATTTTGCAGTCGAATTTGGAAATGTTGCATAACACAACGATTGGCATGATGTTAGTCGCCGCGCATGCATCGCAAACTCACATAAAGGCGGCGTTAGAATATTTAACTTCACTGGGTTTAAGTTACGAGGTATTTGGTTATGTCCCCCGGCATGATTGGCATTTTGATTAATGGTACTTGGCAAACAATCCTCATGGTGATTGTTTCTTGCTTTTTTGCAGTGGTTTTTGGTTTGCCATTGGGTATATTATTATTTGTAACCCGCCGCTATCAAATTTTGTCATCTCCCTATTTAAATAAAATGTTGGGGGGAATAGTTAATATTATTCGTTCGATTCCATTTATTATTTTAATGGTGGCGATTATTCCCTTTACGCGATTAATTGTAGGAACTTCTATTGGTACTATTGCTGCGATCGTTCCTTTGGCTGTGGCTGCGATTCCTTTTGTTGCACGTTTAGTTGAAAGCGCATTAATGGAAGTTCCAGTGGGATTAATTGAAGCTGCAGAAGCGATGGGTGCGACGCCGTGGCAAATTATCAAAAAAGTATTAGTACCAGAGAGTATGCCGGGGTTAGTGCGTGGAATTACTCTGACATTAGTGACATTAGTGGGTTATTCTGCAATGGCAGGTGCAGTAGGCGGCGGCGGTTTAGGTGATATCGCCATTCAATATGGATATCAGCGCTTTCAAGTTTATGTCATGTTGGCTACAGTAGTCATTTTGGTGATCCTGGTGCAACTTCTGCAATGGGGCGGAGATTTAATTGCAAAACGTTTATCACATTCTCGATAGGAGATAATTATGTTTAAGAAAATCATACAGGGGTTAGGCATTACTCTTTTATTTATTTCGCTATGGGGATGCCAACAAAAACCAGAACCAGAAAATATTATCAAAGTAGGAACCATTGCAGGACCTGAAACGACATTAATGGAAGTTGCGAAACAATATGCAAAAGAATGTTATGGATTAACAATAAAGATCGTTACTTTTAGCGATTATAATATGCCGAACGCAGCATTGGCGGATAAAAGTATTGATGCGAATATGTTTCAACACGTTCCTTATTTGGAAGCACAGAATAAAGGTCGCGGTTACAATCTTATTCCGGCAGGTAAAACATTTGTTTATCCAATGGGATTATATGCCAAACGTATAAAGAGTGTAGCGGAATTAAAAGCGGGAGATAAAGTCGCGATACCGAATGATCCCAGCAATCAAGCGCGCGCACTGTTATTATTGCAACAAGCGAAATTAATTAAATTAAAACCTGGTGCTACGATTTTATCGACGGCGAATGATATTGCGAGTAATCCGAAAAAATTAAAAATTGTGACTTTAGATGCAGCGCAATTACCGCGCGCATTAGATGATGTGGCTATCGCTGTGATTAATACCAATTTCGCCATTCCCGCGGGACTAACTCCGGTGAAAGCTTTATTTGTTGAAGATTCCAGTTCGCCCTATGTGAATGTAGTGGCTGTGCGTGCAGAAGATAAAGATAATTTGAAGACTCAGGAACTGGTTTCGTCCCTACATTCACCTGAGGTATTGAAAGCCGCTAAACGCCTGTTTGGTGATGGTGCTATTCCTGCTTGGAAGCTATCAGAACCCAGATTGCCTTGCCTCAAACAAAGTACGCGAGTGACGAACTAACAAATTTTTTGTACAATACCCGTGAGCCAACTAGACAGTCGCTCTCTAACGGGAGAGGAAAGTCCGGGCTCCATTGGGCAGAGTGCCAGGTAACACCTGGGAGGCGTGAGCCTACGGAAAGTGCAACAGAAAAGATACCGCCTAACTTGTTTAGGTAAGGGTGAAATGGTGTGGTAAGAGCGCACCGCGCTCATGGCAACATGATCGGCACGGTAAACCCCACTCGGAGCAAGACCAAATAGGAATCCTAGTGATTTTCACAGAGTAGCCCATGCTCAGGATTCGGGTAGGTCGCTTGAGGTGAATGGTGACATTCATCCCAGACAGATGACTGTCCACGACAGAACCCGGCTTATCGGTTGGCTCAACTATATTTATCCTTGTATTTATCATGCAAGGAGAAAACAATGACTTATCAAGATCTCATTGACCGCTTTTGGCAGCAATATTCCCGCGAAATCAAAGCTGCCGGAAAAATCCACGAATTATTCGAAAAAGAAGGTGAGCACATTGCTAATGATCATGTGGCATTACGCACTTTTGATGATCCGCGAGTAGATGTGGATGTGTTAGCTAAACCGTTTCTTGAAGCGGGTTATGAGGAAAAAGATCATTATGATTTTCCTGTAAAAAAATTATTTGCTAAACATTATCAACATAAAACAGATAAAAATGCGCCGAAAGTATTTATCAGTCAGTTGCTGACTAAAGAATTTAGTTCAGAATTGCAAAAAATAGTAAAAGATAGTATCGATAAAATTCCCACAAATATATTAAATAATCCAAAAGAACTCTTGTTTTGTAAAACACCGTGGGAACCTTTGTCTTATTCAGATTACGAAAAATTATTTAAGGAGTCGCAATATGCCGCATGGATGTATGTTTTTGGTTATCGTGTTAATCATTTTACGGTTAGCGTAAATCATTTTAAAAAATATAATACCGTGGCAAAAGTAAACGAATTTTTGAAATCGAAAGGTTTCACATTAAATGGCGAAGAAGGTGAAGTAAAAGGTTCACCCCAAGAATTGTTAGAACAAAGCAGTATTATGGCCGAGAAAAAGCCCATGAAATTTAAAGAGGGAACATTTACCGTCCCCTCTTGTTATTATGAATTTGCCTTTCGATATCCTGATAAAGACGGCCATCTTTACCAAGGGTTTGTCGCAGCATCGGCGGACAAGATTTTTGAGAGCACCGATCGAAAATAATTATTTCGGTGTAAAGCTAGGCAATAGATTATTACTTTCGGGTGTACTGTTCTTAACTGCAAATAAAGTGGTTTGAACGATTTCAGGTCGGTTAATAAAATCAACCAGCTCTTTTGCTGATTCTAGTTCGCCCTTGAGACCCGAGAGCGCAGCTAAAAACGTAAAACTATGTAGTTCTTCTAGTGCTTCGTTATTTGTGGTTCGGAACGCCATGATTAGCTCCTTAGTCTTAAGTAAAAATTAAATACTCACCCTTAGTTTCCGCACTGTTTATGTGAGATATCTCCTACATATAGTAGAGCAAATGTCTCCACTATTGCAATACTGTAGTTTCAATAGTTACACTTTATTCCCTACCAGTACCCCAAACAAGGAGTAACAGACCTATGCCTTCATTCGATATCGTATGTGAACTAGACCAGCATGAAGTAGCCAACGCGGTTGATCAAGCAAATCGTGAAGTTGGTACGCGTTTTGATTTTAAAGGATCGAATGCTCAATATGAATTAAATAAAGAAACTATTAAATTATCGGCCGAAACAGATTTTCAATTAAAACAAATGATGGATATCTTGCGAACTAAATTAACTAAACGCAACGTGAATTTAGGTCATCTAGAGGTGGGAGAGCCTGTTTTACAGCATAAATCTGCAGAACAGGTCGTCACTTTAAAACAAGGAATAAGTTCTGAAATGGCGAAAAAAATAATTAAATTAATTAAAGATAAAAAATTTAAAGTGCAGGCATCTATTCAAGGCGAACAAGTCCGCGTGAATGGAAAAAAACGCGATGATTTACAAGAAGTAATTGCGTTTTTGCGAAACGAAGATGTTGGTTTACCCGTTCAATTTGGAAATTTCCGCGATTAATTCATTCATGATGAGAAAGTCTCCTGACTTTCTCATTTCAAGATCAAAAAATAATCTATTTTCCGTAAAAGTTAAACCATTTATGGGTAAATTTTACTCCAATTTGTGAAAATGCGTTAAATTCTTCTCAAAAATAGATGCAGAGTGTAAAAAAGTGGTATAATGTGGTCATAAGTGGGGAAAAATAAATGTTTCGCGGATTAAATTCAATCAGCATCGATGATAAAGGGAGGATCGCCATTCCTGCCCGTTACCGTGATCTGATTAATGATGAAGCGGATGGTATTTTAGTCACGACCATTGATACGGAAGAACGCTGCTTATTAATGTATCCGTATCCACAATGGGAAGAAATTGAAAAAAAACTTGAGAGCCTACCCAGTTTTCATCCGGCAACTCGTCGGATTCAACGTTTGTTGATCGGTCACGCGGAAGAACTCGAAATGGATCGCACCGGAAGAGTTTTGTTGCCGCAGTTATTACGTGAATATGCGGGTTTAGATAAATTAGCCATGATGGTAGGCCAAGGTAATAAATTTGAAATTTGGGGGGAATCTCAGTGGCGTTTGGGTCGCGAGGGTTGGATAGCACAAGGTCTGCATGAAGATGGGGAAATTCCTGCAGAACTACGCAGCATTTCACTATAGCTAGAGGTGAAATGCGAGACGTGCACCAACCGGTTTTATTTACGGAAGCGATTCAAGGTTTAGAGATTAAGCCAAACGGCGTTTACGTCGATGGCACATTTGGTAGAGGGGGACATAGTTCAGGGATACTTGCCAAGCTTGGGTCTGACGGTTGGTTGATCGCACTCGATAAAGATCCGGCTGCAATAAAAATAGGGAAACAGGGGATCTTTGAAGACCCACGGTTCTGTATCATTCACGATTCATTTACGGGTCTTAAACTAGTAATACAGAACCGTGGGTTAATTGGCAAAGTAGACGGAATTTTATTTGATTTGGGAGTATCTTCGCCACAATTAGAAGATCCCGAACGTGGTTTTAGTTTTTTGCGAGATGGACCGTTGGATATGCGCATGAATCCAGAACAAGGAATGGATGCTGCAACCTGGATTAATCAGGCGAAAGCGGAAGAAATCAGTAACGTATTACATGAATACGGTGAAGAACGTTTTGCGCGGCGTATCGCTAAGGCCATTGTAAATGCGCGCGAATTAAAACGAATTGAAACCACACGTGAATTAAGTGAAATCATTAAACGTGCGCATCCTGCATGGGAGCGTCGGATTCATCCAGCCACGCGAAGTTTTCAAGGCATACGAATTTTCATTAATCATGAATTGGATGATTTGGCATTAGGTTTGCAACAAAGTTTAGAAGTTTTAGCCGTTGGCGGTCGTTTGTGCGTTATCAGTTTTCATTCGTTGGAAGACCGCATCGTAAAGCGATTTATACAACAACACGCAAGCGTCGGCGATTATCCGCCCGGGTTGCCCATCAAGCACACGGAGGATAATCGTCGTTTACGCAAAGTAGGCGGTTTAATACGGCCAACGGAAGTGGAAATAGCAGAAAATCCACGAGCGCGTAGTGCTCGGTTAAGAATAGCGGAGAAAATAAAATGAATACTGCAACAAGAGTTGTCGGTTCACAGCTTGAAATTCAAAAAATAAAATTTTTTACCATTACCCAACAAGGTTTTTGGATGGGGATGTTAATTTTGGGACTATTATTCTCGGCATTTTCCATCATTTATGTGAAGGATTTACAGCGTCGTTTATTTATTCAAGATCAAACCATTAGAAATCAAAATATTGCTGCCAATGATCGTTGGGGCAAATTGTTATTAGCGCAAAGTACTTTGGCTGCGCAAGCTCGGGTGCAAAGTATCGCGGAAAATAAACTGGGAATGATCTCACCATCCGTTAAAGATGTGCAAATCATTAAAGACATTACTGAGTCTGATTAGAATGGATTGGTGCTCGTGGTTAGAAGTTGGCGTTTATGGGTTCTTTGGGGCATCTTAAGTGTTTCAGTCCTTGGATTATTGTGGCGCTTAATTGATTTAAGTGTTTTTGATCGCACATTTTTATTGAAACAAAGCCAAGCCCGAATTTTTCGAGTCGTAAAAATACCCGCGCACCGCGGAATTATTTTAGATCGTCTCGGCAGTCCTCTCGCTGTGAGTACTTCGGTAGCAGCGGTTTGGATTAATCCACAAATATTTTCTGCTACAGGTGCAGAAATTAGCGAATTAGCCGATATTTTAAAATTATCGCCCAAAGTTATTCGTGATCGCGCGCAGAAAAAAGCATCACGTGAATTTGTTTATTTAAAACGAGCGGTGCCATTACCGATTGCAGATAAAATAAAAGAACTTGAAATTCCTGGCGTATTTTTTCAACGTGAATATCGACGTTATTATCCAGAAGGCGAGGTGACAGCAAATACGATTGGATTTACTAATATCGATGATGAAGGACAGGAAGGCATTGAATTAGGTTTTAATCGTTGGTTGCGGGGAGATGCTGGAAAACAAGAAGTTTTAAAAGACCGGTTGGGGAATGTGATTTCTTTATTGTCTTTACTAAAGAAACCACAAGAAGGTACAAATATTCAATTGAGCTTGGATCATCGCATCCAATATCTCGCTCATCAGACATTAAAAGAAACAGTAGAAAAATATCATGCAGAGGCTGGTAGTGCCATCGTAGTAAAAGTGGATACCGGAGAAATTCTTGCGATGGCCAATCAGCCTTCCTTTGATCCGAATTATCGAAAACGTCCAGATGGAAGTCGCTATCGCAATCGAGCTGCTACGGATATGTTTGAGCCGGGTTCGGTTATTAAACCTTTTACCATAGCCTTCGCCTTGGAAAGTGGAAAATATAAACCGGAGACTCGAATCGACACGAATCCGGGAACTATTCGAATTGGGGGCTATACCATTCACGATGATTTAAATTATGGTGTGGTTTCATTAACGGAGTTAATTCAGAAATCCAGTAATATTGCTGCAGCGAAGATTTTGTTATCGTTAAATCCCGAACATTATTGGCAATTATTGCGAGCAATTGGGTTAGGTGAACCGACTGATAGCGGATTTCCCGGTGAAGCCAGTGGGAAAGTGGTTCAACAAACTGTTTGGCGCCCGAGTGTGGTGGCCACCATGGCTTATGGATATGGAATTTCGGTGACGCCTTTGCAACTTGCGGGCGCTTATAGCGTGATTGCGAGCGGAGGAATTAAACGACCGTTGACGTTATTAAAACAAGATGCCCAACTCGTCAATGGAAAACGCATTATTCCTGAGCCGGTTACCAAGGAAATGATAAAAATGCTAGAGGCAGTCGTTTTAAAAGGGACTGGTACGCGCGCTCAAGTTCCGGGTTATCGTGTCGCAGGAAAAACCGGTACTGCGTATATGGCGACTGTGCATGGATATTTACATAATAAATATATGGCCTCTTTTGTGGGCATGGCGCCTGCTTCGAATCCGAAAGTCATTGTGGTTGTTGTGATTAAAGATCCCAAAAACGAACATATGGGGGCGATTGTTGCGGCTCCTGCGTTTTCGCATATCATGCAAGGGACCCTTCGAATATTGGATATTGCGCCGGATATTTAACGTCAGTTCAGAGTTTGTGAATGATGAAATATCATCCGCAAATCTGAACTCACGTTATTTTTTTAAAGACATCCACACGAGCCGGCGGTAAATTAAACCAAACTTTATGTGAATAAAGTTTTTGGTAGCGCTCGGAATGAAAAAGTGGATTTTTTTTCAAAGCATAAGTGTATTGAATATAATATCCATTGATCGTTAATACTTTATCTATTTCACGCATAATATTTTCTTGAGTAGTGGCAGGTAAAATACGCAGCGGTAAACTCGACACTATTGCAGTCACTGGGAATTTAATGTGTGCTAATAATTCTGAAAGATTTTCCGCATTTCCCAATATAGTTTGCACTTCTGGAAATTCTTGTTGCATATGCTTAAAAAATTCTTCTGAACTCTCAACTGCAATAATTCGATCTCGGGGTATGTCGCGTGCAAGCAAGCCTTTTGTAATTGCACCTGTTCCTGGGCCTAATTCTATGACGATTCCATCCAGCTTTTTTGGTAATGCGTGCGCCATTGCAGCAGCCAAATAATGCGAGCTGGGTGCCATAGCACCTGTACTGCGAAAACCTTTAATCAATGCCTTATAAAAAGACCACATACCTGCTCCTATTTAATTAATTATACGCGCTTAAATTTGGAACGTCTTACCGTAAAAAACTCAAAGAAAAATCAGTGCTTTAACAATTTTTTAATAAAGCATTGTTATGATTAAGAGCCCTAAATAAAAAATACTGAGAAATAATATATGCGAGAAAAGAATAAATTTAAGAGCTTACCTCCAGCCCCATTAAAAGCAGAAGAGGAGGCTCCCCAATTAAAAGCAGAAGAGGTTTTTGAGCTCAGTAATTCTTTAGAAGCTGTGGGGTATGGAGGGGATGCCATATTTGCAATGGATATGAGCGATGATGAGACAGCAGATCCGGAAAATATAATTGAATCAACTTCACTATCTGAGGACGAAGAGCCTCCCGAGTTGTGCCTTCCTACGGGAAATGAAGTAAGAACTTTTTTAGAGGAAAAAATCTTTAAACCAAATAAAATGATGCGTCCGGATAAAGAAGAAATCCTTGCTTTAATGGAGAATGCTTTAGAAATCGCTGACACTACATTATTAAAAATAACTGCTAGTGATTTTAGTATTCCTCCTAGTGATGTGGAAGCCTTTCGGAAAATAATTTTAAATAAATGCCTTGAAGAAATTCCTTTTGATAACTTTAGTTCTAGATCTATTTCAAGAGAGGATAAGAATAATATTTTATCTTTTTCACTAGAATCACTGTATGAAAAAGTATTTGAAGAAAAATATGCTAAATTAACCCCGGGTTTTGAGCTTCTTAAAAAGTCGGTACCCATTAGCCCCAACGCCCCTAGATTTTTTTCATGTGCAGCAACACCTGCCCTAGAAGATGTGCCGCGACCAGGATTCAAGATGGGTTTTCGGTAAAATAATCGGGTGCACGCAAAAAATAATTTTTCTTACAGCGAAGATGAAGGCTCGAGTCATGATCGATTCTAGACAATTAAAAATGATATACTTACGCAAAAAGTCTCACAGGATGACTCCATGATTTCAAAGCCGTTATCTAGTTTCTTCCCGATCGATCAAAAGGAGGATGTGGCGATCTCGCATTTAACTTTAGATAGTCGTGATGTGAAACCGGGAACTTTATTTTTTGCGATCCCAGGAGATCAATTCGACGGGCGAAAATATATCGAGCAAGCAATAGAAAAAGGTGCAGTGGCGATTTTGTATGAAAACGCGGATGGCTACGAATTTAAATCCCACCCAAAAAATACGCGGTTAATTGCATATCCTCATTTGCGTCCTTTAGTAGGCCCACTTGCTGCTGAATTTTATAATCACCCCACGCAAAAATTAAATGTGGCGGGTGCCACAGGAACGAACGGCAAAACATCCATCACACATTTTATCGCGCAAGCCTATCAATCGCTGGCTGAGCCTGCTGCCGTCATCGGCACTTTGGGCTACGGAATATTGCCTCATTTGGATAAAACAGGTTTAACCACCCCTTGCCCGGTGCATTTACAAAGAATTTTCGCTGAATTGTTAGAGCAAGGCGTCAAACATATTGCGATGGAAGTCTCCTCACATGCTTTAGCGCAAAAACGGGTAAATGGCGTGCGATTTAAAACGGCGGCGTTTACGCAATTAACGCAAGATCATTTAGATTATCACAAGGACATGCAGAGTTATGCAGAAGCTAAGGCATTGTTATTTCAGCATCCTGGGTTAGAGAATGCAGTCATTAATTTCGATGATGCATTTGGTCGCACATTAATAGAAAAAGCAGGGCGTCAGCTGGACGTTATTACGTATTCAGTTAATGGAGAGAAAACTCCGCAACATCGTTTTATTGCGGTTTCTGAATTAAATCAACAGGGTGCTCAAGGATATCGCGTTAAAATAAAAAGCGCTTGGGGTGACGGTGAGTTTAGCTCGTCTTTACTCGGTAGATTTAATATCGATAATGTATTGGCAACTTTGGGTGTTTTATTATCGAATGGAATGCCGTTAAAAGTGGCTTTAACTTGTTGCGAAAAATTGCGCATGGTCAGAGGCCGGATGCAAGTTTTTGGGAATGAGAAGCAGCCTAAAGTTGTTGTGGATTATTCGCATACGCCTGATTCTTTGGAAAAAGCGCTAACCGCATTACGAGAACATTGTGCGGGACACCTTTGGTGCGTGTTTGGATGCGGTGGCAATCGGGATAAAACTAAGCGACCGTTAATGGCTAATATCGCGGAAAAATGTGCGGATCATATTATTATTACGGACGATAATCCACGCTTTGAATCCTCAAAAGATATTGCAGCTGATATAATTGCGGGATTGCAGCGACCACAACAAGCTTTTGTAATTTTAGATCGTGCAGAGGCTATTCAAACGGCTGTGCAAAATGCTAATGATAATGATATTGTTTTGATAGCAGGCAAAGGACATGAGGTGACACAAATTGTCGGAGAGCAAGTATTACCTTTTGATGATGCCGAGCAAGTGCAGCGAGCTTTACACGCGCGTAGCGTTAATTCAACACGAGGAAGTTAGACCATGGTCTTATTATCGCAAATAGCTCAGATGCTAAATCTGCAGTGGTCAGGCAAGGACGTAGAAATTCGTGGATTTAATACCGATAGTCGCACGATAAAACCGCAAGATTTATTTATTGCTTTACCAGGCGAGCGCTTTGACGGACATGATTATCTTTCTCAGGTAGCACAAGCGGGGGCGGCTGCTGTTATTACCAGTCGAGATGTAGTAACGTCATTACCCATTCTCAGCGTTGAAAATACCTATCAAGCATTATTTGAGTTGGCACGCCAATGGCGCATGAAATTTAAGACACCGATGGCGTGTATTACCGGAAGCTGTGGTAAAACTTCCACGCGTGCTTTACTACAAAATATCTGCGCGACTGTGGGGCCCACTTTGGCGAGCGAAAAAAGTTTTAATAATGAAATTGGCGTTCCCCTCACTTTACTTCGTTTACGCGAAGAGCATCAATTTGCAGTTCTGGAATTAGGGGCTAATCATCCCGGTGAGATTGCTAAGTTGGTGAAGATCGCCAAACCGAATGTGGCAACTATCACTAATGCTGGCCCTGCGCATTTAGCTGGGTTTGGTAATATTGAAGGTGTGGCGCGTGCGAAAGGCGAAATATTCCGGGAATTACCTGAAGATGGGTTTGCCGTGATTAATCAAGACGATCCATTTGCAGATTTTTGGCGCGAGTCCGTACGTGAAGCTGAATGCCTTACTTTTGGTGTGCATCAACACGCAGATATTATGGCCGCCAATATTCATTTCAACCGAGAATTTAAGCCTAGTTTTGTGTTACAAACACCACTTGGGCATCGTATTGTGCAGTTGCAATTATTAGGTGAGCACAGTGTTGCAAATGCGTTAGCAGCGGCGGCATGCGCTTACGCGCTGGGAATTTCTCTCGATCATATCAAGCAAGGTTTAGAGACAGGCCTGGCCGAAGTGAGACGTTTAAATGAAAAACGCGGTTTTGCCAATGCCACTATTATTGATGATAGTTACAATGCCAATCCGGCTTCGGTTAAAGCAGCCATCGATGTTTTATCTAAACGTGACGGAACTTTAGTTTTAGTGTTGGGTGATATGTTAGAACTCGGAGCAGGAAGCGGAGAATGGCACGAAAAAATCGGCCAGCAAGCGCAAAGTGCGGGTATCCAACATTTATTTTGTTTTGGCGACCAAAGCCAAATGGCAGCAAAAGCATTTGGTGCGTCAGCTTATCATTTTAATTCGCAAGATGAATTAGTAAAAAATTTACGTCAAATTTTAAATGATCAAGTAACGGTATTAGTTAAAGGGTCTAATTCAATGGGCATGAACAAAGTAGTTGAAGCTTTGTTGCGGGAGTAATATCTATGTTGTTATGGTTGTCTCAACTACTCGAACCGTATTTTCATTTTCTACGGGTTTTTCAATATTTAACTTTTCGTTCCATTATTAGTGCTTTAACCGCATTATTATTGGTTTTATTTTTAAGTCCGCATTTAATTGAACGCTTGCTTGCTTTGCAAATAGGCCAGATGGTTCGCAATGATGGACCACAAACGCATTTAAAAAAATCGGGTACCCCTACTATGGGCGGGGCTTTAATTATTTTAGCTGTGGTGGTGAGTGTATTATTGTGGGCCGATTTAAAAAATATTTTTATTTGGGTCGTGCTAACAGTAACTATTGGTTTTAGTTTAATTGGTTGGGTGGATGATTATCGCAAAGTCATACGTCGAAATACCAAAGGTTTACCTGCGCGTTGGAAATTCTTTTGGCAAGCTTTATTAGGTGCAATTGCAGCAGTTTTTCTGTATGCCACAGCGACATTACCTGCTGAAACCCATTTATTTATTCCTTTTTTTAAAAATATAATATTACCGCTAGGTTGGGCATTTATTATTTTAGCGTTTTTAATTATTGTGGGTTGGAGTAATGCGGTTAATTTAACGGATGGTTTAGATGGATTAGCTTTAATGCCTGCTGTTATGGTGGGAGGTGGATTAGGTATATTTGCTTATTTAACTGGAAATCATGTATTCGCGAATTATTTGAGTATTCCATATATTCCAGGTGCAGGAGAAATGACGGTTGTGTGTAGCGCGTTACTCGGTGCCGGTTTAGGCTTCTTGTGGTACAACACCTATCCCGCGCAAGTTTTTATGGGTGATGTGGGCTCACTGGGTATTGGAGCTCTACTCGGCGTAATTGCAATTGTAGTCCGTCAAGAAATTGTATTTATCGTCATGAGTGGGGTTTTTCTTGCTGAGACTTTATCCGTTATTATTCAGGTTTCTTATTTTAAAATGACGGGTCGTAGAGTGTTTCGTATGGCACCTTTGCATCATCATTTTGAATTAAAAGGGTGGGCTGAACCCAAAGTCATTGTGCGTTTTTGGATTGTGACATTTGTTTTAGTGCTTTGTGGTCTAGCTACTCTGAAATTAAGATAAAAGTTTAAAGTTTTTTTGTCCGCACCATGTTTGGCATGATGAGGACTTAAAAATAGGAGAATTAAAGTGAAAGCAGTAATTGGTTTAGGCGCAACAGGACTTTCCTGCATTCGATATCTACTGGAAACTGGCAATGAAGTTATTGCGATGGATCAGGCTGAATCCCCTGCGGGATATCAAAATTTATTGCAACAATTTCCTGAGGTGCGAGTGATTTTGGGCCGCCTCGATCAAAATATTTTAGAGCAAGCACAAGAAATTATTGTGAGTCCAGGTGTACCGATTAAACAGCCTGCGATTCAACAGGCTATTTCGCGGGGTAAATCGGTCATTGGTGATATCGAATTGTTTGCGCGCGAAATTGATAAACCCATTTACACAGTTACAGGTTCAAATGGTAAAACCACAGTAACGACGTTAGTGGGTGAAATGGCAAAAGCATCGAAAAAGAATATTGCAGTAGCTGGAAATATTGGCGTTCCCGTGTTGGATTTATTAGAAACCGATAATGAAGGATTTATTCTTGAGCTTTCCAGTTTTCAATTAGAAGCCACTTTTTCATTAAAGCCGGAAGCCGCCGTTTTATTAAATGTTACCCCTGATCATATGGATCGTTACGCCGATTTTGCCGATTATTTACGTGCTAAACAGCATATTTATACCGATTGCCATCATCCGATTGTTAATGCGGATGCGCCGCAAATATGGAGTAATTTAAATTTATCTCCGCAAAAAATTAGTTTTTCCGTTCAAAATCAAAATGCCGATTATTATTTAGAGCGCAATAACGATAAAGTTTATTTAGCCTGCCGGGGTGAAAAATTATTAGATGTTGAAGCGATGCCTTTGCGGGGTCATCACCATTGGCAAAATTCATTGGCGGCTTTAGCATTAGGTGAAACCATGAATTTATCGATGCCTAATATGTTAGCGGTATTAACCAGTTTTAAAGGTTTACCGCATCGAGTGCAATTAGTTCGTACGCGCAACGGTGTGCAATGGTATAACGATTCTAAAGGTACGAATGTAGGTGCCACCGAAACCGCGGTGAATAGTTTGGGTGCGCAAAAGAATGGAAAATTAATTTTATTAGCGGGTGGTTTGGCGAAAGGGGCGGATTTATCTTTGTTGCAACCTTGCGTAAGTCGTTATGTAGATCATGCTATTTTATTTGGACAAGATGCACCATTATTAGCAGTCGCGTTAAATAATTCGACACAAGTGCATCTCGTTGATTCATTAATCGAAGGAGTTAAGCTATCTGATCAATTAAGCAAAGCGAATGATATTATTTTATTATCTCCGGCTTGTGCCAGCATGGATATGTTTATTAATTATGTAGATCGAGGCAATCAATTTATTGCTGCCGTGGAAGCATTATGAAGCAATCTAAATCCCATGCTTATCCATGGGTATATGATAAATGGATTTTATTTACAATTTTCGCGATTTTAATTTTTGGTTTGCTGATGGTGAGTTCAGCATCCATGGTTATCTCTGATCGTTTATATGGATTTCCTTTTCATTATTCATTACGTCAATTAATTTATTTAAGCATAGGTTTAGGAGGCGGCTGGTTAGTCACGCGAATTCCGATGAAGTTTTGGCGACGTATCAGTGGGTATCTTATTTTATTGAGTTTATTATTATTGATATTGGTTTTAGTGCCTGGCATTGGCAAAATGGTCAATGGCTCTAAGCGCTGGATTCACATTGCCATGTTATCGCTACAAGTTACCGAGCTTATAAAATTATTTTCCATTATTTATCTCGCGCATTATTTAGTGCGTTTTTCAGAGCAAGTACAAACCCAACTTATCGGCGTGATTAAACCGTTAATTTTATTAGGCATAATGGCAGGATTATTAATTCTCGAACCTGATTTTGGTACCGTTGTTGTAATCAGTATGACATTTTTAGCTTTATTATTTGTAGCTGGAGTACGTTTAAGTTCTTTTGTTTGGCTCTTAATTTTAGTGGCAGTGGCGATCAGTGCGGTTGCGATCATGTCGCCATATCGATTAGCTCGATTAACTACTTTTTTAAATCCATGGACAAAACAATTTGGTTCTGGATATCAATTAACGCAATCGCTTATTGCATTTGGTCGTGGTGGATTATTCGGAGTGGGGCTTGGAAATAGTATTCAAAAATTATTTTATTTACCTGAGGCCCATACCGATTTTATTTTTGCAGTTATTGCGGAAGAGTTAGGTTTGGTTGGTGAGTTATTATTGTTGGCTTTATATGCTGCATTGATTGTTCGAATATTTATGTTGGCTTGTCAGGCCCGTAAAATAGGACAAGATTTTGCAGCGTATTTAGCGTTTGGTATTGGTTTTTGGTTAGGATTTCAGGTTTTGATTAATGCGGGCGTAAATGTGGGTTTATTACCAACTAAAGGATTAACTATGCCGTTTATTAGTTACGGCGGTAATAGCTTAGTTGTTAATTGTTTTGCGATCGCAATGATATTGCGAATTTCTTATGAATTGGTAGCGGACAATAATGTGTTAGCGACTTCGCCACGTTATGTGCCTTTACCACAACGGATACAAGCATGAAAAAAATTATGATTATTGCTGGTGGCACCGGTGGCCATATTTTTCCAGCATTAGCTGTAGCCGAAGAATTAAAACGGCAAGGTTTCGCCGTGGTTTGGTTAGGTGCTCACTATGGTCTTGAAGCGAAAATTATTCCCCAGTATTTTCCATTAGAATTAATTAAAGTGGAAGGATTGCGGCGTCGTGGTTGGTTAGCTAAATTAACTGCGCCATGGCAAATATTGAGTTCAGTCATGAAAGCCATGCAGGTGATGCGACGTTTAAAACCCGATGTCGTATTAGCAATGGGCGGGTATGTGGCTGGTCCCGGTGGTGTGGCTGCTCGAATCTCTGGCGTACCGCTTGTGATTCATGAGCAGAATGCGAAAGCGGGATTCACTAATCGTTTACTAGCAAAAATTGCGCATACTCGATTTCAAGCCTTTAGTACTGCATTTAAAGAGTCTGCAGTCACAGTAGGTAATCCCATCCGAGCCGCTTTGCGACAAATTGAGGCGCCAGCAGTACGGTATGCGCGACAAGGGCCTTTACGCTTATTAATCGTAGGCGGCAGCCAAGGTGCGCGTGCGATCAATCAATGTATGATCGAAGTTTGGCAAAATTTTGCTGAAAAAAATGCAATTGAGATTTGGCATCAGACTGGGGAGCTTGATTTCGTTGAGATGCAAAAAGCCTATCAACAATTAGCATTACCGGCACGGGTCGAACCGTTTATTGAGAACATGGCAGAAGCATATGCTTGGGCGGATTTAGTCATCAGTCGCGCAGGCGCCATGTCGGTGAGCGAGATTGCAGCCGTTGGGGTGGCGAGTATTTTAATTCCATTTCCGTATGCTGTAGATGATCATCAGCGCTACAATGCGCAATATCTGGCGTGCCAGGAGGCCGCTATCCTTCTTGACCAAAAACAACTCACTGGAACAGAAGTGAGTCGTTTGCTGCTATATTTCATAAAGGATAAACAGCGCTTGCTTAATATGGCGCTGTCTGCTAATAAGTTAGCTTTCCTTGACGCGGCTGAAAAAGTCGCGCGCGAATGCGTTAAATACGCACAATAATAGGATTGGTCTAATTTAAGCAAAATAACATTTTTATGTGCTATGTTCCGTATTGGATGGTTAATTTATGGTTACGACACAGTGCTACTGGAGAGGTTGACAAGGGATGTTAAATAAAAGAACAAAACATATTCATTGCATAGGCATCGGGGGAATCGGTGTTAGTGCATTAGCGGAGTTGTTATTAGCGCGGGGTTATGTAGTTTCCGGCTCAGATATCAAAGCGAGCCAAAATACCGAGCGCTTACAACAGTTAGGAATTAAAATTGCAATCGGACATCGGGCCGAAAATGTAAATGGCGCCGATCACGTCATTTACTCAAGCGCCATTTCGCGCAGCAATCCCGAAATTATTATCGCTGAACAAAACAAAGTGCCAGTTTTGGCGCGTGGTGAGGTATTAGCGGAGCTTGTGAATAGTTATTCGGCTATTGCAATTGCTGGTACGCATGGCAAAACCACTACTACCGGTTTATGTGCGCATATTCTCGTACAAGCTGGATTTGATCCATCATTTGCGATTGGTGGCATTATGATGAATCAGAGTAGCCCGGTTTATGTAGGCAAAAATAAATATTTCGTTGTGGAAGTTGATGAAAGTGATGCCTCCTTTTTATTTATGAAACCTTTTTATGCGGTATTAACGAATATTGATACCGATCATTTAGGGACATATGGTGGTGAATTTGAGACATTAAAGAAATCTTTTATGGATTATGTCGCAAAAATTCCGAAGGAAGGCGCTGCAGTTGTTTGTATCGATGACCCGGTTATTCGCGAATTAATTCCACAAATGAAGTCGCGCTTAATTACGTACGGATTTAGCGAAGATGCTATGATAAGGGCGAGTGATTTTCGTCAATATGGTTTAGTGAGCGAATTTACCGTTAATTTTTCAGGAAAAAATACTTTACCTGTTAAATTAATTATTCCAGGTCGACATAATGCACTAAATGCATTAGCGGCAATTACGATTGCCAATGAATTAGGTGTACCCCATGATCGAATTCAAGATGCATTAGCCACTTTTCCTGGTATGGGGCGGCGCTTTCATGTTCACGGGCAAATGAAAACAGCAAATGGAAAAGCGTTGATTATTGAAGATTACGGCCATCATCCACGAGAAATTCAGGCGACACTAGATGCAGCAAAGATGACATGGCCGCATAAAAGAATTGTTTTAGTATTTCAACCCCATCGTTATACACGTACGCGTGATTTATATCCGGAATTTATCGAAGTTTTACGTAAGGCACATAAATTATATTTAATGGAAATTTACGGTGCTGGTGAAGAAGCATTAGAAAATATTTCTAGTATAAGAATGGTGAATGAAATTGCCGGCGAAACCATGACAAAACCCGATTATGTTATGGATTTAAATGCGCTGCCGAAAACTTTATATGATAGCTTGCAAGATGATGATGTGGTTATTTTGCAAGGTGCAGGTACGATTGGTTCGATGGCCAAAAACCTGATGCAGTATGATGAAAAATGATTTTAAAAACGTAAGCGGTGAATTACTTGTTGATTATCCGCTTGCAAAACACACTTCATGGCATGTGGGTGGTAAAGCGAAACAATGTTATCGCCCACAAAATCTAGCTGATTTACAGATTTTTCTGCAACAATTATCGGATGTCGAGCCCTTAACTTGGCTTGGTTTAGGCAGTAATGTTTTAATTCGCGATGGTGGTATTGATGGCACCACGATTTTAACTTTAAATCGTTTAAATGCATTATCGTTAGAAAATAATCGTATTCGCGCAGAAGCGGGAGTGACTTGCGCAAAATTATCGAAATTTTGTGTTAATCACAGTTTTGCAAGTGGAGCTTTTTTTGCAGGAATTCCAGGCACGGTTGGTGGAGCTTTGGCAATGAATGCGGGCGCTTTTGGTGGCGAAACGTGGCGTTATGTTGAAGCGGTTGAAATGGTGAATCGTGCTGGAGAAATAATAAGGCGTTCGCCGACAGAGTTTCATGTGCAGTATCGCGAAGTTAAACGAGATCCAGATGAATTTTTTGCAGCAGGTATTTTTTGTTTTCCTACAGGTGATATTAATCAAGGTAAAGAGAATATTCGTGAATTATTACAAAAACGCAATTCCACCCAACCCATTGGGACGTTTAGTTGTGGTTCAGTCTTTCGTAATCCAGAGGGTGATTATGCAGGAAGATTAGTCGAGAAAACCGGATTAAAAGGCTATAAATTAGGAAACGCTCAGGTTTCGGAAGTGCACGCCAATTTTATTTTGAATAATGGGCAGGCGACTGCAGCGCAAATTGAACAGCTTATCAATTATGTTCGAGAGCAAGTATGGCAACATCAGGGTGTGCAACTTAATCCTGAAGTTCATATCATCGGAAAAGCTTAAAATTTTTAACTCCAATTTAATTTTCAAAATCTACAATAACGCCGACTGATGTAGGAAAATGTCCATGCGTTTTGTAATCACATTGTTTTTATCTCTCAGCTTTTTTAAACTACTTATACATTAAATCAATGTATGGGACAGCAAGACTTGATAAGGATTTCTGAGTCTCGCTGTCTTTTTAATTATATCTGCTCAAAACCAAATTAATTACCTCTTTACTAGACAATTTTGATAAATTTCTTTTATTTTTCAAGTCTGTGAATCCACTCTCACCCAATAATATTTTTAATTTCTGAGAGAGCAATGATTGGAAATCACAATTGAATTTGATCTGTAATATTTTATTTTGTGGTGCCTATTAGATTTTTGCATAAGAGAGTTCTTAATTTTTATCTGTGTTTTGCTCATGTATGGAGTTACTCTCATAGGTATTTGCTGGAAAAAAATCTTAAAGTGTTAAAAGTTTTTTGTGGTCTGCGTTCTCGACTTGTCGAAGCTGCGATATAATGCAGAAATTATGATATAAGGAAGCACCTTTGGCCCGATCAAGAAATCTGAACAGAAAAAAAGTAGGGATACTGCAACGATTACATTTGCCATTATTATGTGTGGTATTTGCCGGCATTATCGTGGTGTGGGGAATCATTTTGTTATGGCAGCAACTTAAAATTGGAGCGCGGGTTGAGGTGCCATTTCGTAAAATTCAGGTCATTGCCAATGCTAAGCATTTAGCGCCAGAGTTCATTGCTAAACGTGTGCAAGCCAATATCGAAGGAGGATTTTTTTCGTTAAACGCTGAAAAATTACGAAAAGCATTATTGACAGAACCTTGGATTGCAGAAGTTTCTTTTCGTAGGATATGGCCGGATGTCTTGCAAGTGGATGTGAGAGAGCAAGATCCAGTTGCCCAGTGGGTCAACAATCAATTGATCAATGTACGCGGACAGCTTTTTACCGCGCCGCAGAGTAGTTGGCCAGCAAATTTGCCTAAATTTATAGGTCCGGAGAATTCGGTGCAGGATATCTTACAGAAATATACGCAATGGCAGGCGACGCTGTCATCACTCAAAATTAAAATCACCCAGATGCATTTAAGTCGTAATTCTTCGTGGAGTTTTGTATTAGATAATCAAGTGACGGTAACCTTAGGTGAGAAATTAGTAGATGAAAATTTCCAACGTTTCGTTGTCTTATATCCGAAAATTATCGCACCGAAGAAAGATCAAGCTTTAAGTGTTGATTTACGTTATCCCCATGGTGTTGCAGTTCGCTGGCGTCCAGCGCTAGAACCCAATAAAAAAGAGTGAAGCAGTCATATTAAAGAGCTTTTTGCAAAAAAAATGTTACAATTTAAAGAATATGTCATAGTGTTCTTGACATGTTTCGCTTATACTTATGATTTAATTCCTATAATAGTCTTTTCCTAGGAGCCCCGGTAAGGAAATGCCCAAAAAACCTGATAAAAACTTAATTGTTGCTCTGGACATTGGCACCAGTAAAATTGCTACGATTGTTGGCGAGATTAATCCTCACGGTGAAATTGAAATAGTTGGTTATGGAAGCCATCCTTCGCGCGGTTTAAAACGCGGCGTGGTGGTGAACATCGAAGCGACTGTGCAATCAATTCAACGCTCAGTCGAAGAAGCCGAATTAATGGCGGGATGCGAAATTCATTCTGCTTTTACCGGTATTGCCGGTAGTCATATTCGCAGCTTAAATTCACATGGCATTGTTGCAATTCGAGATCGCGAAGTTCATCAAAATGATGTAGATCGTGTTATTGATGCAGCCAAAGCTGTAGCGATTCCAGCTGATCAACAAATTCTGCATATTTTGCCCCAAGAATTTATTATTGATAGTCAAGAAGGGGTGCGTGAACCTGTTGGCATGTCAGGCGTGCGTTTAGAAGCAAAAGTTCACATTGTGACGGGCGCGGTAAGTGCCGCACAAAATATTACGAAATGTGTGCGTCGTTGTGGTTTGCAGATTGGCGATATTATTTTGGAGCAGCTTGCTTCTAGTCATGCAGTATTAACGGATGATGAAAAAGATTTGGGCGTTTGTTTAATCGATATTGGTGGTGGTACGACCGATATTGTGATATTTACTGATGGTGCAATTCGACACACTGCCGTCATTCCCATTGCCGGCGATCATGTTACGAATGATATTGCAGTGGCATTACGTACTCCAACCCAATATGCAGAACAAATAAAAATTGAATCGGGTGCAGTGAATTTAGAGGGAATGGATGCGAGCGAAACCATCCAAGTACCGAGCGTGGTACATCGAAATCAACGTCAAGTTTCGCGACGTACTTTAGTTGAAGTCATTCATGCGCGTTATGAAGAATTATTTCGATTAATTCAAACTGAAATTCGACGCAGTGGTTTTTCCGATTTTTTAGGCGCGGGAATTGTTTTTACCGGCGGCGCCTCTAAAATGAGCGGTTTAATCGAAATGGCGGAAAAATCTTTTCAAACTTCAGTACGTTTAGGTTTGCCCCAGCATGCTAAAGGTTTAATGGATGTGCGAGAAAACCCAAGCTTTTCAACTGGTGTCGGATTATTAATGTATGGTTATCAGAGTCAAATGAGTGGTATACCCAACCCTCGTTTTAATTCCAGCGCCCGCGGTGTATGGTCTCGCATGCGTGAATGGTTTCAGGGTAATTTCTAATTGCTGAGATTGATAGGAGAAAAATAAATGTTTGAGCTAGGTGACAAACCATCCCAAAACGCGAAAATTTTAGTATTAGGAGTCGGCGGTGGTGGTGGAAATGCCATTGAGCACATGATAGCGGAAGATATTGAGGGTGTTGAGTTTGTTTGTGCTAATACAGACGCTCAAGCATTAACTCGTTCGAGCGCAAAAATCCGCATTCAATTAGGCGAAGAAATTACCAAAGGTTTAGGCGCTGGCGCTGATCCCGATATCGGTCGTAAAGCGGCTGAAGAATGCCGTGAAAAACTTCGAGAAACACTGAGTGGCAGTGATATGATTTTTATTACTGCGGGGATGGGTGGTGGTACCGGAACTGGTGCTGCCCCGATAGTTGCAGAATTAGCGAAAGAGCTCGGAATTTTAACCGTAGCCGTGGTCACTAAGCCATTTGTATTTGAAGGTCGCAAAAGAATGGATATCGCCGACCAAGGCATTAAATCCCTAGGTCAGTATGTGGATTCTTTAATTACCATTCCCAACAATAAATTGCTTACTGTATTGGGCAAGAATGTTACCTTGCTAAATGCCTTTAAAGCAGCAAACAATGTATTACTTGGGGCTGTGCAAGGGATCGCGGATTTAATTACCCGCCCCGGTTTAATTAACGTAGATTTTGCTGACGTGCGCACGGTGATGTCTGAAATGGGTATGGCGATGATGGGTACGGGAGTCAGTAGTGGTGAAAATCGCGCGCGCGAAGCGGCTGAAGCTGCTATCGCGAGTCCCTTACTAGAAGATGTTGATTTTACCGGTGCTCGTGGAGTTCTCGTTAACATCACTGCAGGATTAGATATGTCGATCGGCGAATTCGAAGCAGTGGGCGAAGCGATTAAAGCTTTCACCTCTGAAAATGCGACTGTCGTTGTTGGAACCGTTATTGATCCAGACATGTCAGATGAATTGCGTGTGACGGTAGTGGTGACGGGTCTGGGAACGCATTCGCCGAGTGCACAAAATGCCTCACGTCCGATGCGTGGTGCACGTACCGATGGAACGGTTGATTATCATCAATTAGATCGTCCCGCTTATTTGCGCAATCAGGAGCCACTTAAGAGACCTGTGGAAGTTGAAGAGCAACGCGAAAGAGATATTGAATATTTAGATATCCCCGCTTTTTTACGTCGGCAGGAAGATGATTAAAGTGCAGTTGCTAATACCTGCTATAATACGCATTAGAATGTTTGTGTAAGTCAATGAATGGATATGCTAGAATTCGCCACAAATGTAATGGAGTGTTAATATGAGCAAGCAGCGAACACTCAAAAATGTCGTTCGGGCGACCGGGGTGGGTGTTCACACCGGACATAAAGTTTATTTAACCTTGCGCCCTGCCGTGATTAATACCGGAATTATTTTTCGTCGCGTCGATTTAAAGCCTGTGGTAGAAATTCCTGCGCGAGTAAATTATATTGGCGACACGAGTTTATGCACATGTTTAGCCAAAGGTGATGCGCGTATTGGTACAGTCGAACATTTATTATCTGCATTATCTGGTTTTGGTATTGATAATCTTTACATTGATGTTACGTCTTCAGAAATTCCGATTATGGATGGGAGTTCGGCTCCCTTTGTTTTTTTAATTAAATCTGCAGGAATTGAAGAACAAAACGCGTTAAAGAAATTTATTCGTATTAAAAAAACGATTGAAATTAAAGATGGTGATAAATCTGTTGCGATAAAACCGTTTAATGGTTTTAAAGTCGGATTTGCAATTAATTTCGATCATCCTATTTTTAAAGCCGGCCCCCAAGTCGCGACATTAGATTTTTCTTCGACTTCGTATGAGAAGGAAGTTTCGCGTGCGCGTACATTTGGATTTTTATCGCAATACGAACAAATTCGTAAATTAAATTTAGCACTCGGCGCAAGTCTTGATAACGCGATTGTAGTTGATGACTATAAAATCATTAATGAAGATGGTTTACGTTATCCCGATGAGTTTGTGAAACACAAAATTCTCGACGTAATTGGAGACCTCTATCTCCTCGGCCACAGCCTAATCGGCGAATTTGTGGGCGTTAAGTCAGGTCATACCTTGAACAGTCGCTTGTTAACTACATTGCTCGAAAGGCAAGATGCTTGGGAAATCGTGACTTTTGAAGATCGTGAACAACTTCCCATTAGCTTTATTGCTGCGGCATCTGCAGCTTAGTGCCGCTTAGATCAAAAAATTCTTAACCCATTTCAAACCTCTTCGTTCATATTTTGTATTTTTTTGAATGTGGCTTTTGTATTGCTCACAATTCACTCCTTCTTCTTAGCTCATATCAGCAAAAATATAATTTTTCCTTAATGTGATTCAAATATTTTCATGTTGATAATATTTTTTCCACGCGTTCTTCAGCATAGCTTAATACTAACAGGCGTAAAATTTAAAAATCTCATATCGCCATAACATTACAATGCTTAAGAGGGTACCATGCGAATCGCAGATGCAAATAGTTCTTCAGTTGAATCAAGTGAAGAAAGTGTCCAAAAAAATAAACGCTCATCTTCGATAGATAGTGAAAGTCGGCTTTCAATTTCCTCGATAAGCGATATTAGTGAGCTTAGTGAAAGCAGTGCTCGCACTTCACTGGATGAACCTCTTGAGTCTGCCGGATTAGCTTCCATTATTTCCCAGCCAGCGGGGGGAGAGAAAACCCTTGAAATGTTTGAGTCTTTTCTTCATTTCTTATCACTTTTTGCAGAGTCAAAAACAGTATTTAATAAAAAAATTGCAGAGTTTAAAAAAAATCTCGAATTATATAAACATAAAGAATTATACCTTCAACAAGGCGGTTTACTGGTTTTGCAAAATCTACCGCATGAATTAGCTGAAAAAGCACTAACTCCAGAACAGCGTACAATATGGAAAAACAAGAAAAAAGATTTCGATGTATTAGCTTTACGTAAAGACGTCGAAAAATGTTTTGGTAGACAAGAATTACAAAAAATTATTGATAACCATATAAAAAGTAGATATAAAAAAGAAGTGCAAGGATTAGTGGATGCGGCCTATAATGTTGTTTTTCATGCCACTCATTCTGTTGAAACTATTAATAATAGCCGAACAAATACAGTTACGGTCATGGGATTAGGCGCACCGTGTAATGTCCACATTATTTCTCAGCTTCCGTCTGTTTTCACAGAGATGCATAAAAATAGTTATTTATTAATAAATAGAAAAATCCTCTATCATGTGAATGCACTCGGTGAATGCGAAATTGTAAAAATCGATAATCTTAATAAATTACTGCATGTAATTGATAGAATCTTAAAAGAAAAAAAACTAAATGACCCTGAAAAAAAACAAGTTGAGCTAGTAAATTTAACGGGTGAACAAGTGCGAAATGCAATCGCTGCGAACGGAGGTCATCAACGATTTAAAGCCTGTGAAATTACAGATTATTTTGCTTCCTATAATAATGCAAGCGCCTTTTTATTTAATACCTTACTTGCTTTTGGAAAGACTTCACAACAGAGAGCATTAACAGATTCTTTAAGTCTACAGCAAAGCATGGAGGAGTTAAGAAAATCAATTGTTGGTAAGACAAAAGGGATTTCTTTAAATAAGAAAACGATGGGTGATGGAATGCAAAAAACTGAAAAGCACGACTCCAGTCACCCAAAAAATCGTGCTGTTTCAGATCCTACTCGTAAAAAAACTACTACAATGCCAACTGATTTAGAAATAAGGCCAGCTGGTGCTAGTCAGACTTCAATAGTATTCGACTTAACTATTCAGTTTTTGAAGTATTATGTGCGCTCACCAGGTAAGTTTATTGAAGATATAGCTAAATTTGAGTGTGAACTTGAGCTTTTTAAAAAGAATGATTTGTATAAAGTTCACGGTGGATTATTGGTGTTACAACGATTGCCACAAAATATGGCGATTAAAGTATTGAAAGATGTTGACCCGAATTGGAGAAGTAAGGAAGACATACTTAATTTAGATGTATGGCAAAATGATGTTGAAGATTATTTCGATAAAGAACAATTGTTAGCAATTGTAGATCGACATATTGATGTAAGGTATAAAGAAAAAACTCTTGCTTTGATTGAGTTGCTTTATCAATTGATTTATCTCGGCACACATTCTCCCGTTACAATTACAGAAGTACGGAATGATAATTACGAAATGTATGTAGTAAAAAATGGAGAAGAAGAAAAGTGTGAAATTAAAAATTTTTTTGAAGAATATGATGAAGTTTATACCGAATTCTTGACTAAATTATCTGAACTTACACCCATATCAAACACGGCTTTACACTATTCGGATTGTTTAAAGCTGACTGATGAATTTAAAAAAATGCGAATCTCAATTGAGAGTTCAGTAAATTCTGTGTTTTCTGATAAAGAAAAATCGACGCCAAAACAAAAAATAGCAGCATCGGAAGTTGTAAATCGTCCGAACCAAGAGCAAATAAATACAAAACAAATTTCGCATTCGCAAGATATAAAGAGCATATGGTCAGCACCACAACAAAAAACTGTGACACCTCAGCAAGAAATGAGTGTGACTCAGGACGAAATTTTTTCTTTGCGTATGCAGGATAAATTTGATTTTTGTAAAGCAAAGTTGAGTAGTATTAAGTATGAAATCCTGCATGAAAAATGGGATGAGCACGGCTCTAATTTCGTTATTAAAGACGTCGAAAATGGATTTAAAATCACTAATACTGTTTCTGAAACTTGGGCTAAAATGTTTAAACTGATTAAAGAAGGCGAACGTAAAAAGACCCCGGCTGCAGAAGTTTTAAAATCTGTTATTGCGTTGGCAAAAAAGAAAGAGAAATATACCCCAGCATTTTATAAGTTATTTGTAGCTAAGGAACGGAGTGAAAAAAACAATAATTTTCTTAAAAATAAGATTATTTCCCTAGAAACAGAAATGTCATCTTTAGATAGCCAGCCCCCGCGCTTTTTTTATCAGCCTGAGAGTGTGTTTGAAAGAGCAATGAGCCTATTTGAAATAGATGATAAAGGAAGTCTTTCACGGCTCAGTGAATCTCAAGCAAAATTAGAAAAGGCCTATCGCGAAAATGATTTATCTACGGTAAGTTATCAAATGATATGCATCGACAGTACTTATAATGCTTGTCTTAGGCAGTCACTGCGAAACGTGGCTTACAAAGGAAGTGTATCCGACGTTATTTTTCTTTTACAGAGAATAGATGCTTATTCTAAAGAAAAGAAAATTTGGCTTGAGCCTAATGCGCTGGAAGAAGCGATTAGCAACTGTGAGCGAGGGCGAACACAACATGGTGGGGGAAGCCATCAAGAGTGTTTAGCCATTTTAACAAAATTCAAAGATAGAATTAGCCGCAAAAAAACTATGATTAACAATGACTACGGTCGGCACTCGATGCGAATCTAATCTTCCTGTTTGCCGTTCTGAGCGAGTTTTAGTAACGATTTTTTTAACTGCTCATTCGTCATTGCGCCCGCGCAATCTTTTATAAGATTGCTGCTGGTGCCTGACATTTCAAGTTGGTTTTTTTTCACTTTAGGTGGAGTCGACTTGAGTGGCACTACTTGAAGTTTAACTTTCGAAATAGGTGTCAAAGTAGATTCATTGTTGAGAGCAGAAACAAGGTGCTGCTGTAAATACCGTAATTGGGTCCCCCAGATCGCGCTATCCGTTTGAATGGATATCTGTCCGTTCTCGATATTCGCCACTAAACAATGTTCCCACAGCGATTTTGGCATTGACTGTGCTAAAATGTCATTAGCTTTTTGAATTAATATCACTTTTTTACAAAGTTCGGCTAATATACCGCCTTGCTGTATCAGCTTGGAAACTGGGCTAGGATCCTTTTCTTGTGGTTGACTAGTTTGCATTTCAGCCAATCTATGAGAAAATCCGGTCAGGACTATGACTAATCATATGAATCATAAAAGAAGCGGCCATGTTAAACAAGATATTTAGAAAAATTATCGGTACTCGAAACGATCGTATCTTACGCGGTTATGCCCGCGGAGTCGAAAAAATTAATGCACTTGAGCCAGACATGCAAAAACTTTCCGATGTTGAATTGCGTGCAAAGACTGATGAATTTAAGCAGCGTATCCAAGAAAAAGGCGAAAGTCTAAATAGCGTATTACCGGAAGCTTTCGCGGTGGTGCGTGAGGCGAGTAAGCGAACTTTGAGATTGCGACATTTTGACGTGCAATTATTAGGTGGCATGGTCTTACATTATGGCAAAATTGCGGAAATGCGCACGGGTGAAGGTAAAACTTTAACGGCAACTTTGGCAGCTTATTTAAATGCACTAGCTGGAAAGGGCGTGCATATTGTTACGGTAAATGATTATCTTGCAAAACGTGACGCGGAGTGGATGCAACCGATTTATAATTTTTTAGGTTTAACAGTCGGCGTAAATTTAACGGGAATGGAGTCGCCAGCCAAACAAGCAGCATATGCTGCAGATATTACCTTTGGTACCAATAACGAATTTGGTTTCGATTATTTGCGCGACAATATGGTTTTTCGTTTAGAGCAACGCGTTCAGCGTCCTTTATTTTATGCGATCGTCGATGAAGTGGATTCAATTTTAATTGACGAAGCGCGTACGCCATTAATTATTTCCGGACAAGCTGAAGAATCTTCTGATCTTTACGTAAAAATAAATAAATTAATTCCATTGTTGAAAAGACAAATTATGGAAGAGGGTCAAAAAGAAGATGAGGTTCTACCAGAAAAACGCGGTGATTATTATTTAGATGAGAAAAATCGCCAAGCATTTTTAACAGAGCAAGGACATCAGCTTATTGAAAAAATGCTGCTGAAAGAAGGCATCATGAAAGCGGGTGATAGTTTATATGACCTCGCTAATATCAGTACCATGCATTATGTGCAAGCGGCATTACGCGCGAATACGCTTTATCAACGTGATGTACATTACATTGTGAAAGACGATGAAATTTTAATTGTTGATGAACATACTGGCCGTTTGATGCCAGGACGTCGTTGGTCTGAAGGATTACATCAAGCGGTCGAAGCCAAAGAAGGCGTAAAAATACAGCTAGAAAATCAGACTCTCGCTACCATTACCTTCCAAAATTATTTCCGTTTATATGAAAAATTATCGGGGATGACAGGAACTGCAGATACCGAGGCATTCGAATTACAAAAAATTTATGGCTTAGAAGTTATTATTGTCCCGACTAATAAACCTATGATCCGCAAAGATGAACCGGATCGCGTTTATTTAACCACGAAAGGAAAATATGCGGCAATTATCGATGAAATTAAAATATTGCACGAGAAAGGTCAGCCTATTTTAGTCGGTACAGCATCGATCGAAGCATCTGAATTGGTAGCTAATTTATTAAATAAAGAAAAAATTCCGCATGAAGTATTGAATGCAAAACAACATGAACGCGAAGCTAAAATTATCGCACAAGCGGGGCGTCCTGGAGCAGTGACGATTGCAACCAATATGGCGGGTCGTGGTACCGATATCGTATTAGGCGGAAATATTGAAGCAGAAATTTCATCGCTAGAAAACGCGAGTGAAGATGAAATTGCTAAATTACGGGCGGAATGGCGCGAACATCACGACCAAGTTTTGCAAGCGGGTGGTTTGCATGTGTTAGGCACCGAGCGCAATGAAGCGCGCCGCATCGATAACCAGTTACGCGGCCGCTCAGGTCGACAAGGCGATGCGGGATCATCACAATTTTATTTGTCGTTGGAAGATAATTTGTTGCGAATTTTTGCCTCTGATCGTATGTCGAACATGATGCGTCGTTTAGGTGTGACAGAAACTGATGTGATCGAAAGTAAAATGGTGAGTCGCGCTATTGAGAACGCACAAAAACGCGTTGAAGGTTATAACTTCGATATTCGTAAAAATTTATTGGAATATGACGACGTCGCAAACGATCAACGTAAAGTGATTTATCAACAGCGATTCGAGCTATTAAAAGCTGACGAAATTTCAAATACGATTAAAGAACTGCGTGCCGAAGCTTTAACAGACATGATTCAACAATATATTCCGCCGCAAAGTTTAGAAGAACAATGGAATATTCCTGGTCTTGAGCAGCGTATCGCAGAAGATTTTGGGATTCATCTAGATATTACAAAATGGTTGGAAGAAGACGAGCATTTACACGAAGAGACTTTACACCAACGAATTTTGGATGAGGTTGATCAACAATATCAAGTAAAAGAACAGCAATCGGATGTTAATTCTCTGCGTGACGCAGAAAAAATGATTATGTTGCAAGTATTGGATAATCATTGGAAAGAACATTTAGCGTCGATGGATCATTTGCGTCAAGGAATTCATTTACGCGGATATGCACAGAAAAATCCGACCCAGGAATTTAAACGTGAATCGTTTGAATTATTTAAAAATATGTTGGGGCGCATTAAATATGAAGTGGTTTCCACTTTAAGTCGCGTAGAATTAGTTGACCCGCAGCGTCTCGAAGAGCCTAAAATGCAAATGCCCATGAATTTAACTTACCGGCATGAGGAAGCAAATTTATTTGCGCCTAATGGCTCAGCGGAAACTGAGAATGCAGCGGAAGTAGAAACAGCAGATCAGCGTCCATTTACCAGAACGGAACCCAAGGTGGGACGGAATGAACTCTGTCCTTGTGGTAGTGGAATCAAATATAAGCAATGTCATGGAAAATTGGGGCAACAATAATGGCAAAAAGACATTATGACGTCGTCTGTGGAATTGTCAGCGACCAGGATAAACAAGTATTAGTAACCCTCCGTAATGCGCAGCAAGAGCATGGTGGATTATGGGAATTTCCCGGTGGGAAAGTTGAGCCAGGTGAAGATTTTGAAAATGCGTTGTCGCGAGAATTGGCCGAAGAAGTTGGAATTTCTGTTACTGAGGCTGAATCTTGGATGCGAATCCATCATGAATATCCGCAATATCATGTGACTTTACATGTATGGAAAGTTTTACGCTATGAAGGCGAACCCAGTAGTTTAGAAGATCAAGATGTCTGTTGGGTTGAGATCGAGGATTTAGCGAATTTAAATTTTCCAGCTGCGAATAATGCGATTGTAGATGCATTAGTGCAGGAAAATAGTTAGGACGGGGGTGATGCGTCGCCGCTTCTCTCTTAACGTGCTTTAAATGCGGCAGCAACTCAATAAAAACGGCAAACTCTCTTCTAAAACATGCCAATTATTAACGGGGTCGTTAGTTAAAGATTTAAAGCGAATTGATAATCGATGCTTGCCGACACTTATTTCAGGGTAAACACTAAATTCCGTTTTCACGATAATCCTCACCATTTGCCACTGTAAACTCGGGTCCATCGTTTGTTGATAAAACACATTATTTGCAGTTACATTTTGCGTGGGACTACTATCGCGGGTTAAACTTAAAATCGTTGAAATTATTTCTTCTAACAAAGCAAAACCTTGTATCCATTCATTTAAATCATTCGCGCGTTTAGAATCTGGTTGGTGTAACCAAAGTGCAAATGCAGGAACATTAAAGTTACAAACACCGGCCGGATTATAGAGTTGTAAGCGAATCTGTTTTAAAAAAGGATGTTGACGTAAAGTTTCTCCCATTTTTGTGGCGTTATTGTGATGTAAGGCATCAATCAAACGATCGAGATTATGCAAAATTTCATGCAACTTTTGCCTATCAACTTGTGGTGCTTGTTCTAATTGAGATAATGCAGCTGCTTGTTGGGTCAGTGTTTGCAAAAGTTTAGTTTTAAGATCGGGGCGATCAGCCACATCCACTATTTTTAACAAAGTTTCTACGGCTAAACGGCTACCGTGAGAGGAGGAATCTTTTAAATGATAATGTAAGGCCGTGAATAATTGTTCTAAGCGCAGGCAAAGTCGAATATGTTCATTTAAAGGTTGTTCATAGGTGATGAGAGTTGTGTCCATATGCCTAACTTTATTCCAGTAAAGTTTGGTCATCATAACATGAAGGCCAGTCCAGTTGTAGGGTAATTCAGCCTATTTATCTATACGGGACTGTGGCGCATTATTAATTTGATTAATGACTTTTTTGGATAATTGCGTGTAATACCGATGAAGTTTGCTTACCTGGTGTCGTAATTTTTTTAAATCCCCGTCATTAGTAATCACATCGTCAGCATATTTAAGGCGTTCTTCTCGAGGTAATTGCGCTTTAATGATATTTTTTATGTTTTCCGCACTGCGCGCATCGCGTTTTTGCGCACGCTCTAGTTGATATTCTTCGGGCGCATCGACCACTAAAATTCGGTCGAAGAATTGGATAGCATTGACTTCAACGAGCAAGGGAACTAAGGAAATGCAATATGCGCCTTCAGTCATTTCCAGAGCGTGTTGCATTGCTACGATGATGGGAGGATGCAACGCTTGTTCTAACCAGAGTCTTTCATCTTCATTAGAAAATACGATTTCTCTCAATGCGGCCCGGTTCAGTTGTCCTTCCTCATCTAAAATATTTTTGCCGAAATGATCTACGATAAGATTAAACCCCTCGGTGCCTGGTTGTGTAATTTCCCGTGAGATTTGATCTGTATCAATAATTCGGACTCCATGTTTCGCAAACATTTTTGCAACGGTGGATTTCCCACTGCCAATTCCACCTGTTAAGCCTATTTTCAACATTAGTTACTCATCCTTAAATATTGAATAATAAAAGGGCCTGTCAACATGGTAATCCACGCTGCAGCCGCAATAAAAGGGCCAAATGGTAAGGGGCGTTGCCAAGACCAGCGGCGTCCTAAGAGTAAAATAATACTCAGTATAGCGCCAACTACTATAGCGAGCAAAAGGGTATTAAACATCACATTAATTCCAAACCACGCGCCGACCATGGCGATCATTTTGAAATCGCCATGGCCCATTCCTTGTTTATGACGTAAATGTAAAAAAATCCAAGCGGATAACCATAAAATTAAATATCCCACTACTGCGCCCCAAACGGCATTTCCGAGTGAGGTAAATAAATGGAAAGTATTAAATATTAATCCAATCCATAAAATGGAAATAGTTATAATATCGGGAAGAATTTGGTGATTTAAATCAATGAAGGCAAGCGTAATTAAAACATATGTGAAAAGCAAACACCCTAACATTTGCCAGGTTGGTCCAAATGCCCAAACAACCAAAATGGATAATATGCAGCTTAAGAGTTCAATTCCAGGGTAAAGCAAAGAAATATGCCGTTTACAAGAGGCGCATTTACCACGCAACCAAAGATAACTAAAAAGTGGAATATTGTGATAAAACTTAAGTGGTTTTTTACAATGTGGGCAGTGTGAACGGGGCAGTGCGAGAGAAAAAGGCATCGATTCTGCTTGCGATTTTAATCCCAAGTATTCGCGACATTCTGCTTGCCATTGTTGTTGTAATATTTTGGGATAGCGATCAATGACCACCATCAAAAAGCTACCTATAATGAGCCCGATAATGGCAACGGCGATATACATATAAATTAGATTCATACTCACCTAAGTCTCCCGCTTAATTATAAGAATTCAGGCCTAAATTGAGCATAGGCAGATATAACCCAGTGATCACTACGCCAATGATAATGGCTAATGATACCATAATTAGGGGGCCAGACAGCTTAATGAGCTGTAAGAACCTTTCTTTTAAGTGCTTTTCAGTTTGGATAGCGATCTTTTCGAGCATGTCTGCGAGCCTGCCGCCATTTTCGCCGATTAAAATGAGTTGTAAGAAAACCGGTGAAAAAAGTTGGGTTTGCTTCAGGCTTTCATGTAGCGATTTTCCGAGTGCGAGCTCTGCATAGGAAAGACGAAGATTTTCTTGTAAATAAAAATTGCTGACTGCATTATTTGCTATGCTAAAAGCTTGCAATAATGGGATATAAGTCTGACATGCAAGCATCATAATATTACTCCAATTCGACAGAGCGGCGGTTTTTACGAATTGTTTGATTATAGGAAGCTGGATAACAAGACGATCTGTAATTTGTTTGCCTTTTTTCGATTTAATCATTATTCTGAGACTGCTCAATAAGACAATATTTCCAAGCAAAAACACTCCACTATTTTTTTGCAACCAATGACTTATGGTTAAAATAAATATTGTTAAAGGTGGCAGCCGTGCGCCGAGCTCATTAAAAAAATCCTGATATTGTGGCAATATAAATATTCCCATGGCAAGCAGCATGCAAATTAACATACTTACCAAAAAAATCGGATACGAAACTGTTTTTTTAATTTGAGTTTTAATTTCAAGTCGATTTTCAATGTGGGCTGCTAATTTAAATAAAACAAATCCGAGTTGGGCTGTCGCTTCGCCAGCTTGAATAAAAGCTCTATATTGATCAGAAAAGTGCTGAGGAAAAATCTGCATAGCGGATGATAGATTCAATCCTGCTCGTATTTGTTTCTGCAAATCTTGAATAATTTTTTGTGCGGACGGGTTATTTTCAACTTCAGTGAGTATCGATAATGCTTGATCCAGAGGAATTTTAGCTTCGAGCAATAAAGCCAACTGGTAGCTGAACCGATAAATCCATATTGGTTTGATTTTATTTCGTGTAAACCAAGATTGCCGTATTCGTAATGGGATCAATTTTTGTCGTTGTAATAAAAGTAAAAGTTGGTCACGACTCGTGGCATGAAAGTTGTTCTCTATAATGCTTCCACTTTCATTTATATATTTACAATAAAATAAACTCATGGTTTTATCCTATTACGCGAAATATTTCCGACACACTTGTTATTCCTTGTTGCACTTTAGCAAATCCAGCTTGTTTTAGCGGGATAAATTGAGTTTGCATTTTAATAAAAGCGGGATGCTTGTATTTGAGTAACATTAATTTTGTCTCGTCCGTTATGGGAAATAATTCATAAACACCTGTCCGTTGATGATATCCATCATGGCATTGCTCACATTGGTTCGCAATATAGTGATTATTCGTTCTTACATCTAACATTTTACAATGCGAGCAGAGTTTGCGAACTAAACGTTGTGCTAAAATTAATAACAAAGAATTGGCTAAATCTTCTATGTTAACGCCTAGCATTTTTAAACGCGTCAGCGTTTCTAATGCATCGTTAGTATGTAAAGTTGCAAATACGAGATGTCCGGTTTGTGCAGCACGCATGGCTAAATCCGCTGTCTCAGAATCACGAATTTCTCCAATCATAATTACGTCGGGATCTTGACGCAGTAATGCTCGTAACGCGTGACTGAAATCCAAACCAATTTTGTGATTTACGTTTAATTGATTAATTCCAGATATCGCAATTTCAACTGGATCTTCAATGGTTGAGATATTACGTGTAGTAGAATTCAATAGAGATAATGCAGCATACAAGGTTGTGGTTTTACCGCTACCCGTTGGTCCCGTTATTAAAATTAAACCTTGTGGTTTATGAATTGCAGATAAGAAAGTTGCCTGTTCGATCGTGTTCATACCGAGTTCTGCAATTGAAAACAGTGCGGAATGTGACGGTAACAAACGTGCAACTATTTTTTCTCCGAAGATGGTGGGGCAAGTACTGATCCTGAAATCACAATGTATTTGTTGATCTGTGACAATTTCGAAGCGACCATCTTGTGGTATTCTTTTTTCAGCTATATCCAACTTCGCTCTTATTTTAATGTGCGCAATTAAAGTGGGGATAATAAAAATGGGAGCTCGACAGATTTCAGATAAAATTCCATCAATTCGAAAACGTATTCTCAAGTGCTCTCGATGTGGTTCAAAATGAATATCCGAAACGTTACGTACAATTGCATCGTTAAATGTGTGTTGAATGAATTCAGTTACAAATGATAAATGATTTTCAGATATTTGCAGATTTTGCATTTTTTGATAATAAATCTGACTAAGAGAAAGTGTTGCTGTCCGCATTAATTAGCATATCCAGCAGCAACGCCTCCACCTCCACTGTGCCAAATTAATTTTTCTTGGTGAATCTCTGGTGTTAACGAGTAGCTATCGTGAGATGTAATTCCGAATTTCTCGGTAGGAGTCACGGTAATTCCCCCATTCGCTACTTTAATATTGTCAATTAAACCTGAGCCGTCACCCTTATTCAGTGCTTGTGGGATGCCATTTTTTCCGGCATCACATTCATCCAGATGACCGGTAATTTCAAAACATTCCTCTATGCCGATACGATACGGTATCGCAGCTTCGACGACTTCAGTGTAATGTGCTCTTCGTGTATAAATTTGGTAAGAAGGAACGGCAATTGCAATCAGAATTCCAATGATGGCAATGACGACCATAAGTTCCAATAAACTAAATCCGGCATAAAAAAGTCTTTTCATATCGTAAAATCCTGCTGATGATGGAGTATTTTTATAGGACAATTTAGTTTGCGTTGCAATACCGTAGTGGCATTGATAAAGAGACCTGATCAATGTATATTTGCCAGTCGACTTTACATCTTTTCTGAGCCCCTTCTCAGCCGATGTAGCTCAGTTGGTAGAGCAACTGATTCGTAATCAGTAGGTCCGCAGTTCGATTCTGCGCATCGGCACCAAAGACATCAATAAATTCAATGCGTTATGCGACATACAATAGAGTTACTCAGTTTTCATGTGCCTATTCTGTGCCAAAATCTAATTCAGTCTTGATGCCACATCTTTATGATCACTAGATAAATGTGCCGCCTACCCAATTCTTGACTACCTGCATCCCAAAATCACAGCTTAGCATTAGTGCCGAAGCGGCATTTTGGTTTAAAATTCTGTCCATTAGAAAAGAAGCAGAGATCACATTTATCATAGGATTTTAATCATGTTATACCAAGAATTATTAAAAAATCCCCATTTGGCGATTACATCTTTCCAAAATCAAGCAGAATTTAGATTTTTCGAGCCAGAAAAAAAAGCCGAATTAGCATTAACTCATCCGACACTTATGCTTGCCATTATTGCCGAATCAACCCTATCCGAAGCAGACAAAAGTGCAATTTTTCATCCTATCAAAGATAAAAATAATGTATTTGGTAAATTTCGTTATGCAACGGCAGCCTATTTATCTGCACAAACAAATGAAGCGGTTGCTTTAGCGCTTTTTTCTAAACCAGAATTATTTGCAACATTAAATGATTCACAAAAAGCAGAACTTGGCGTGATCTACCCTAAGCTCGGTGCTTTAATGTTAGCATCCAATACATTTGCTGAATTAAATAAAAAGGCTCGTTCTTATTTTGTAGTTTGCTCTACCCTCGATCGCGATGAAAAATCTCCTAATCTCTTAGGTCCGATGAATGCGATAGAGCGTGATGCTTTGGCTGAAGTCATTTTTAAAAATCCGCATTTGCGCGAAAATATTTATCCTGCCGCACGACTTTTTTTAGTATCTCGACTCATTAAAATGGGTAAATATGAATTTTCATCACATAATTCAGAATATCTTGAAGCATTAGCTCGTGATCTTCCGCTTGAATTCAATAAATTAGGAATATGGTTATATGACATTGTAGCCAATTTAAGCTTCTGTGATTATATAGGAAGGTTTACCTCTGATGTTTTGCGAACTGCGCTCGGTCAAGTACCTCTTTTCACCGCTGATGAGGAAAGAATTTATCAGGATCTGCCTCCAAATAATTCCCATGATATCCAAACTGAGGCTTTGGCCTATGCCATTATCACAGATGAACGGTTTGTAACTGGATTTGAAATTCCACATTATTCTGATCATCCTTATGCGCAATTAACCCTTGAGCATCGATTTAAACTTGCGATGAAGTACCCGCGTATTTGTCAGGAAATTTATATTAACCAGAATGCTGTTTATCGGCAATTCAGTCCCGAACAAAAATCCTTATTGGTGGCGCAGCATCCGGATTTTATGTTGCTACTGATTAATTCTGCTGATTCAATGACAGAAGACGAGAAAAAAGCAATTTTTTCGTGTTTTTCTTCAAAAAAGTTAAAATATCTTCGGTCTTTTCCCGCGGTAGAGTTAACTCAACACTCCGGTGCTTTTTATGCAGTTCAAGATAATACAGAGCTTGTATTTGCTCTTCACAATAGGGCTGATTTATTTAATTGTTTTTCTGATTGGGACAAAATTGATCTGGCTTTGAAACACCCCGCGCTTGCATTTAAAATGCTAGAAAATGGTGATCTGGAAAATTGGCATAAAAGCTCATTATCAGGGTTTGTAACGCCCCACCTATTAAATCCCAGTCAACAAAAACTTCAATGGTGGCAAGTTGGAACCATGCGAGAAGAAGACCGTAACCGAATGACATTACTCATTTATAAAAGTCCCTTGTTTTTAAACTTATATCCAATTACGCAAATTTTACTGCTTGCCCGACTTAAAAATATGTTGCAATCAGGAGTTATTCAATCGACTGATTTAGACACAAACTCACTACAAGAAATTGATTCAGCTTATTCTTTATCAATTAAGTATGACGGAATTAATTTTTGGTTGTTCTCCATTGCAGATGCGAGTAGTGGAGCAAATTATTGGAGAATGTTTGAAGATGTATTGCGAGATGCTAAAGGTATTTCAGTAGAGTTTCATACAGGAAATGGTAGCCGCATTCAAAAAACAAATCCTCAATATGCAGTACAAGCTGAAGCACTGGCATATGCATTAGTCGCTGACCCACGATTTATTAATGGCCTTAAACATGAAACTGTACCTAATCATTATCGGGGTGTATTGAAAACTGATTACCGCGTTGTACTTGCGAAACTTTATCTCCGTGTTGCGTTATTAGTGTTGCAGCAAGGTGTTCATCAAGGAATTATTCCCTTAAAATTGGACCAATGGGAAGAGATTATTTCAACGCATCAGACCTGTAAAGAAATGGGTCCCTATGTTACTTATTATGAAGTACTCAAAAAGGAAGTAGCTGCAGAAAGACATTCTGATGTGGGTTTATTATGCCTCTTATATGACAAAGGTATTTCTATTTTTACAAAGAAATCAGAATCTAAAAAAACCGAAGAAAAACCGGAAGAGGAGAAGTCAGAATCTAAAAAACCCGAGAAAAAACCGGAAAAGGTTGTCCCCCGTTTAAAAACACTAGCACTGCAGTTAACGTTAAATCGCCAATTACCTTATCAAAATGCTGTACCGGCTGAAATTGAAGAAGAAGTGATGCAATTTTCTCAATATAGCCGGTCGTTTCGAAATTGGTTTTAATTCATTAGAATTTAGATAGTTTTTATATCAGTATATCTATAAGTACCAAGGATGGTTATACCGTGATAAAGTGGAATAGTTCGAATTATCTCAATATTCATTCTCAATCTTTATTTTAATCTTTAAATTTTATCTTTTTTATTTTATTGGATCTTATTATTTTTTTTATAGTAATTTTTTGGTTTAAACGAATAAGAGAAATAAATGTATAGTAATGATAAAAACCCTGATTTGCGATCCTTTTTATTTAACCCAAGCTGAGGTTGCGGAATTAATTTGTAAAAAACCGCGATGGCTTGAGCGGACCCGTTATGTGGGCGTTGGTCCACCCTTTCGTTATATTGGTAGAACGCTGGTATATGAAAAATCAAAAATTTATAGAATTGGCGTGTATTCGCCGTGACAAATTACATTAGAAAAAATTGTAATAAAAATTTGCACAGTAACTGTATCTAATTCTGAGTTAGATGCTAACTCGACTGCTTCTTGCTTAAATTCAGGACTGTAACATCTGTTACCATTCACAATAGATCCAATACGAAGATCAGGCATCACGTTCGTATTCTAGGGCCCATTAACTATAATTATTTAATCATTGAGAGGTAATTTATGTGTGGAATCCTAGGTGCAATCTCAAAACGGGAAGTCGCCAGCATTTTGTTGGATGGGCTACAACACCTTGAATATCGAGGATATGATTCCTCTGGCATGGTCACTATTGACTCTAATCAGTTTTATCGTTATCGCGCTGTAGGTAAAGTCAGTGAATTGGGAAAATTATTACAGCTAAAACCGCTTCCAGGACACATTGGTATCGCTCATACGCGATGGGCTACGCATGGCAAACCTAGTGAATGTAATGCGCATCCTCATATCGCAGGGAATGAAATTGCTTTAGTACACAATGGGATCATTGAAAATCATGAAAATCTGCGGTCGCAATTATTAGCAGCGCAATGTGAACTGACGTCAGAAACGGATTCCGAATTGGCCGCGCATTTAGTTTATTTACATATTCAATCTGGACACGATCTTTTGAATGCAGTTCTTTTGGCCGCGGCTGAATTGGAAGGTACTTATTCTTTCGGTTTTATTCGACGTTCTGAACCACTGCATATCATTGCGCTATGTCGAGGCAGTCCTTTAGTGATCGGTCTGGGTCGGCAAGAAAATTTTGTTGCTTCAGATTCTACGGCGCTCTTATCAGTGGCGGATCGCTTTATTTATTTGGAAGATGGTGATGTTGCTGATATTCACTACGATCGAGTTAAAATTCACGACATGCGGGGTGAACCGGTAAAGCGTCCAATTATTCTTCCTACGATTAAACAAGAAATGATAAGCAAAGCTGGATATCCTCATTTTATGTTGAAGGAAATTTTCGAGCAGCCCGAGGCAATATTATCCACGCTAGAAAGTTGTCTCTCATCAGAAAAAATACTTCCAGAAGCTTTTGGCGTTAATGCCCCGGAGATTTTCAAACAAATAGAACGCGTGCAATTTGTTGCTTGTGGTACCAGTTTTCATGCAGCCTTGGTGGGAAAATATTGGTTGGAAGCCATAGCCAAAATTCCTTGCCGAGCTGAAATTGCCAGCGAGTATCGTTATCGACCGCAAATTGTCGAACCCAAAACCTTATTTGTGGTGCTGTCACAATCTGGTGAAACAGCAGATACTTTGGCTGCCTTACGCATGGCTAAGGATGCAGGATATGTTGCCACGTTGGGGATTTGCAATGTACCCAGTAGTTCGATAGTTCGAGAATGTGATCTGGTTTTATTGACGAAAGCAGGTGTAGAGATTGGAGTCGCTTCTACCAAAGCATTTACCGCGCAATTGACAGCATTATTTATTTTAACCTTGATTTTGGGTGCCGAACGAGGTGTCAAACCCGAGTTAATAAGGTCTTGGATACAATTATTACGGGAATTGCCGGGAAAATGCCAAGATGCGTTATCACTCGATGCTGTTATCAAAAAGGAAGCCACAAATTTAGCTACTAAAGAAAATGCTTTATTTCTCGGGCGTGGTAGTCAATTTTTCATCGCTATGGAAGGGGCGTTAAAACTAAAAGAAATTTCTTATTTGCACGCGGAAGCTTGTCCGGCAGGAGAGCTAAAACACGGTCCTATTGCTTTAATTGATAATGAAATGTCGATAATTATGTTAGCGCCTGCAGATGAATTAATTACGAAGTTAAAATCCAATTTAGAGGAAATTCTTGCGCGGAGTGGAAAGTTGCTGATTTTTGCCGATAAAAAATCGAATATCCAAAATAGCACACAAGTTCGCGTGATTGAGATGCCAGAGATCGATAAATATTTAGCGCCCATTATTTATGCGATCCCCATGCAATTATTAGCATATCATGTTGCAGTAATTAGAGGCACAGACGTGGATCAACCGCGTAATTTAGCTAAATCAGTAACCGTAGAATAGGGATAGGAGTTGAAGATGGAGCTTACAGTGGTAATATTGGCAGCGGGACTGGGACAACGCATGCATTCCACCCTTCCAAAAGTATTGCACCGCCTAGGTGGAAAAGCCCTGTTAGAACATGTAGTAGAAAAAGTAAAACAATTAAATGCAGAATTACAGCCATTAGTTATTTATAGCCATGTTGGAGAAGAAGTTCAGCAACTCTTATCGCATTTAAACGTAAAATGGATTTTGCAATCTGAGCAACTCGGTACTGGACACGCTTTACAGCAAGCATTACCCCATATTTACACCAGAAGCCCAGTTTTGGTTCTATCTGGCGATGTACCATTAATTTCGGCGGAAACATTAAAAAAACTCGTTACCACTACGCCTTCAAACGCATTCGGAATAGTAACCTGTCAGATGACTCATCCCTCTGGCTTAGGCCGTATTTTACGCGACGCACAAGGAAATATTTGTGAAATAATAGAGGAGCGTGATGCAGATAAAAACCAGTTGGCCATTCAAGAAATTAATTCCGGTATTTATTTAATTCCTATTGATTTCCTCAAAAAATATTTACCCACCGTAAAAAATCAGAATAAAAGCAATGAATATTATTTAACGGATTTAATTAGCTTGGCTGTCCAACAAAAAATGATTATTCACAGTATTCAACCTGAAGTTTGGCAAGAGGTTTTAGGGGTTAATAATTGTGGGCAGTTAGCGCAATTAGAACGTTTTTATCAACATAGTTGCGCAGAAAAATTAATGCAACGCGGGGTCACATTTTATGATCCGGCGCGTTTTGATGTGCGAGGGGAATTGGAAGTCGGAAACGATGTGATTATTGACGTTAATGTCATCATCGAGGGAAGGGTTAAAATTGGTAATAATTGTTTTATTGGATCGAATACCGTATTACGTAATGTGACTCTTGCAGATGACGTTGTGATTAAACCCAATAGCGTAATTGAAGGCGCAATTATTGCAGAAAATTGTATTATTGGACCATTTACAAGAATTCGGCCCGAAACTCGACTAGCATCCAATACGCATATTGGCAATTTTGTTGAAATAAAAAATAGTGAAATTAACACAGAAACTAAAATAAATCATTTATCCTATGTGGGTGATAGTGAAGTGGGGAAAAATGTAAATATTGGTGCGGGTACAATTACTTGTAATTATGATGGCATTAATAAGTATCGCACGATTATTGATGATGACGCTTTTATAGGCTCAAATACCGCTTTAGTCGCACCTGTTAAAATTGGGGAAGCGTCAACGATTGGCGCAGGATCAACGATCACGAAAGATGTGCCGCCGCACCAACTAGCTTTAGGCCGAGCACATCAAACAATTATCAAAGACTGGCAACGACCAGAAAAGAAAGCAAGCGAATAATTATTTGAAAATTGCTTCCACCACTTGAGCTAATTCGTGCACGCATGCATTGACTTGGGTTGCGTTGGGACCTTCAACCATTACCCGCACCAAATTTTGGGTACCGGAACGACGCACTAACACGCGGCCTTTTTTTCCTAGCTTTTTTTCCGCGGTTTTAATTGCTTGTTGCAATTCTGGGGATTGGTTTGGATCAATGTTCGAAGTGACTTCGATATTAATTAATTCTTGTGGATATTTTTTTAATCCATTTAATTGCAACAACGACTGATTTTGTTCACACATCACGGACAAAACTTGTAATGCTGTGATAATGCCATCACCCGAAGTCGTTTGACCAGAGCAGATAACATGGCCACAGGTTTCGCCGCCGATCGTCCATTTACGCTTATTGAGTTCGGCAGTAACATAATGATCTCCTACCGGTGTGCGCACTAGCTCTACACCAAAATTATTTAAGGCTTCTTCCAATCCTAAATTCGTCATCAAGGTACCCACTACACCGCCTTTCATTTTATTTAAATTCAAGAGATGTTTGACAATAATATATAATATTTGATCGCCATCCAGCAGATTACCGCGGTGATCTGACATGATAACGCGATCGCCATCGCCATCGAAAGCAATGCCAATGTTTGCATTGGATTGCAAAACGGTATTTCGCATGAGTTCTGGCGAGGTGGCGCCGCAATTTAAATTAATATTTAAACCATCAGGTTCAGCGCCAATGGCAATAACTTTTGCCCCAAGCTCACGAAAAATAGTGGGTGCGATGTAATACGTTGCACCGTTGGCACAATCAACCACGATTTTTAAATTATTCAGTTTAATTAAAGGAACTGTGCTTTTACAAAATTCAATATATCGTCCAGGAGCATCGACAATTTGAGTCATTTTGCCCAATCGTGCAGGATCAACCATGATCATGGGCTGGTCGATTTCTTCTTCGATAGCAGCTTCAAATTCGGATGATAATTTATTTCCGTCATAGGAAAAAAATTTAATTCCGTTGTCATCAAAAGGGTTATGGGAAGCACTAATCACAATTCCAGCGTCAGCACGTAAAGTTCGAGTTAAATATGCTATGGCAGGGGTTGGGATAAGACCCAATAAAGACGTATCTATTCCCGCCGCGGAAAGGCCAGCTTTTAAAGCCGATTCTAATGAATCCCCTGAGATACGGGTATCTTTTCCAATGATGACTTTTCCATAACCTGAGCGCGCCAAAACTTTTCCAAATGCCCAGCCTAATTTTAAAAAAAATTCAGGTGTAATAGGTAATATACCGACTTTGCCTCGAATCCCATCGGTGCCGAAATATTTGCGCGGTGGTAATTGATCAAATTGCACGTCCATGATTTCAACAACACAATTATTTATTTATCCAATTTTAGTACGGTAAATCTTTTTCTTTACTATTAAGCACGAAATCTTTGAATCAGATCTTCGATGGTTTTTTCAAGCGGCCATTCGTGCTTAAAACCTATTAACCGAATTAGCTTAGTTAAATCAGGTCGACGTTGTTTAATATCCGTTAATTCTTCACCATAAGCTTTTTTATATGGTATATGCTGAATTTTCGAATGGCTATTGGCTTTTTCTCGAATTAATTCTGCTAAATCGTTAATACTAATTTCTTCATCATAACCAATATTGATAATTTCGCCACGGCTCTCGGGCAAGTTTGCTAATAGATTAAGTGCTGTTATGACATCACGGACATCACAGAAAGAGCGAGTTTGTGTTCCATCACCAAATACAGTAATAGGTTCATTGTTGCATGCTTGCTGTATAAATCGAGGAATTACCATTCCATAGCGTCCAGTTTGTCGTGGTCCCACTGTATTAAATAAACGGATCACGGTGACAGGAATCTCTGCTTGGCGGTAATAAGAAAGACCTAACGCTTCATCAGCGATTTTACTCAGTGCATAATTCCAGAGTGGGTGCGCGGAAGATTTAATGAGTAAATCATCTTTTTCACTTAGTTTATGCGAGTCACTATGACCATAGACTGATGATGAGGAAGCGAGAATAACCCGAGGTCTACGATCACTTGTAGATATCGCATGAAGTAATTTTTCACATCCGTGAATGTTAGTCGCTAGGACGTTAATGGGTTCCTTAAGCACACGGTAAACCCCTACAACAGCTGCCATATGATAAATACGATCCGCCCATTCAACGGATTTTTGCAAATTAGGCCAATTTAAAATATTCGCCTTTTCAAAATGAAAGGCATGATTATCTTGAAGTGTTGCTATATTTTCTAATGATCCCGTACTGAGATCGTCTACGACAAGAACCTCATCACCTTTTGCTAAATGATATTCAGCAATATGTGAACCGATAAATCCGCCGCCGCCGGTTACTAAAATACGCATATTAAAGCCTCCACAGAGTAATTCCTGTATCTTTAAAATCTTTAGGATTTAATATTCCTTTTACATCCATTATCAAGCCGTGACGGTGCAGCATTTTTTGAAGTTGTTTTTTTGTAAGAGAGAAATATTCCTGGTGTGCAACTGCCAATATCAACGCATCGAAATCTATTAAATCTTCAAACTGCTGAAGTTCGATACCATATTCGTTTTTTGCGAAATCGTAATCTGCTATAGGGTCATGAACAGCGACTTCTGTGTCGTATGATTTAAGCTCTGCAATCAGCTCAAGTACTCTTGTATCGTGTAAATCAGGACAATTTTCTTTGTATGTCAACCCTAAAACTGCAATCTTGGCTTTTTTTATGGATATACCGAGATGAATCAATTTTTTTATGGTTTTTTCAGCTATAAATTTTGTCATGTAATCATTAACTCGGCGTCCAGCCTGGATTACATCAGGATGATATCCTGCTGCTTCAGCTTTATGGGCCAGATAATAAGAATTAACACCAATACAATGGCCCCCAACTAACCCCGGTTGAAAGGGTAAAAAATTCCATTTGGTTCGCGCAGCTTCAAGCACTTCGAAACTATCCATCCCAATACTATGTAAGATTAATGCGATTTCATTGATAAGAGAAATATTCACATCTCGCTGCGTATTTTCTATCACTTTCGCTGCTTCTGCTATGCGAATATTGGAGACACGATGTACACCAGCTTTTATGACACTGGAATAGACTTCTGCAATGATATTTAAGGTGGGTTCATCGATTGCTGAAATAATTTTAATAATATTTGAAAAAGTATGTTCTTTATCTGCAGGATTAATTCTTTCGGGTGAATAACCCACTGCAAAGTCTTTTCCGCAAACTAAATTAGAAGCTTTTTCAAGAATAGGAATGCATTTTTCTTCGGTTGCGCCAGGATACACAGTGGATTCATAAACGACGACATCACCTTTTTTTAGTTGTTTGCCTATGGTTTTCGAAACTTCAAGTAGTATTGAAAAATCTGGTTGCCGATCACTGGTGACTGGAGTTAATACAGCAACAATATGGAAGTCAGCGTCTTTCAAATCTTCTGGATTTGCTGTGTATTTAATATCCGAATTACTCAATGATTCAGCTGATATCTCCCCATTGGCATCTCGACCCTTTTTGAGTTCTTCAATGCGTGCTGAACTTTTGTCATAGCCAATCACTTTTTGACTTTGACCAAATGCTGTGGCAATGGTCAAACCTACATACCCTAAACCCGTCACAGAGATTTTGCGATTATGTGGCATGTTAAAATATCCTTCCATGCATATATATTAAATTATCCTCCATGAGGTTATATTATAGGACTATTCATGGAAGGATAGCGAGGTGCCTAGATGCATACATGGACAGCGTTAAATATTACCACCCATCGTGTATCAGCTTCTCTTATAACCTTTATCTTTGTCCCATCTGTTATAGACAATAAAACTATTTCATCATCTAACAGTCCACCTCACAAATTTTATAGAGAAATAACCTTGTGAAAATATTATTTATTAATACAGGTCCTTGGGGAACCGGTAGCTTTACTGTGATTAAAGGCATAGCCAAAGAATTTCTTAAATTGGGTCATGAGATAAAAATATTATTTCCAGACGCCAATCTTGAAACAGTTGATAAAGACGAATATTACAAAAATACGGAACTCTATCACATCTGGGAATTTCCCATTAAAAATCAATTTACAAATATTCCAACATTTCCTCTAATGATCACAGATCCTCATCCTCGAAATATAAATCCAATTACTTTTAAAGACCTATCAGACGAACAATTAGCATTATATGAAGATGCGTTAACCGATGAAATTTCCAAATTGGTTGAATCATTTAAACCTGATATTATCGAATGCCATCATATTTGGTATGCAAGCTGGGTATGCCACAAAATGCACCTGGCTTATAGCGTCGTTGCTCATCATAGCGATCAGTTAGGTTTCCGTTATTATCCTAAGATACAACCTCAAGCAATAGAGGGCGCGACAGGAGCAAAAGCTATTTTTGCCATTTCTCCTCTGGTAAAAGGTGAGATCATGAGGCTTTATCATATCGATGAGTCTAAAATTTTCTTAACTGAAAATGGTTATGATAAAGATATTTTTAAACAAACAAAGATAGATAAACAAAAATTGTTTAGAGATCTAAATTTAACAATTCCTCATAATGCTCGTATCGTCAGTTTTGCGGGTAAATTATCTAGAACTAAGGGAATTGATGTGTTGTTGCGTGCGAATAAACTGCTAGATACCACAATGAATATTCATATTATTGTAATGGGAGCGGGCAATCTGGAGCAGATAACTAACAGAATGGAACCCAACTCATTCAGTTTAGCTAACATACATTTTATAGGTCATCAAACACCCGAAATAGTTTCTAATGTGCATAACATTTCTGATGTAGGAGTGATGCCCTCACGCAGCGAAGGATTTGGTATTTCATGCTTGGAAGCTATGGCTTGTGGTTTACCTATGGCGGTCAGCCGTAGCGGCGCGCCGGAAAATTTTGCTGTTGGTAAGATCATTGAAAAAGGGTCACCTGAAGAATTGGCAGCCGCTATCATGGAGATATTAAATCTTACTGAAAATGAATATCAGACATTATCTCAAGAAGCGGTGCAAAAGGCCGAAAAATTTTCATGGGATACCATTGCTAAAAAGCATTTGGCTGTTTATAAGAATATAATCAGGATTAAGCAAGACTGCCTGTAAGAAAATAACTTTATGCTATTTGAGTGTATAAATGGATTTATTATGTTATTAACTAGGATTTTAAAACGTTGCATTACATTCTGCAGTTTATTTATATTATTAATTTTTTGGCATAGTTATTGTTTAGCAGAAGATAATGCTGCGCCAGCGAATGCGAACAATGCAGAAAAAAGTCCAGCTCCATTGACTAAAAAAATAACTGATCCAAAGTCAGTTTATTCTGAAATTAATACGTTAAGATTAAATAAAAAACTTGAGCAAGCGAAATCGTTGGCAATAGCGTATTTAAAAGAGCATCCCGGAGATGCTGATATAATGTTGTTACTAGGCTTGATATATTATCAAAATTCAGAATATGATTTAGCGAAAATTTACTTAAAAAAAGTTCTCGAATCGTCTCCTACGTACTTAGATGCAAAATTAGGATTGATCCGAGTTGCAATAGCGCAAAAGAATTTTAACGAAGCATCTAGACTCATTAAAGAAGCTGTTCAACAAGCTCCTGACAATTTAGAAGTAAAACAACTTCAAATTTTCTATGATAAAGCCGTGAAAGCGCAAGAATCCGCTGAAAAAATTAAGCAAATAGAAGATAAACAGGAAGTAAATTCTGTAAAAAATCCCGCACTGCCGGCTCCCGCAGCAACCGATGCAAAAGCAGTTTATTCTGAAATAAGCGCGTTAAGATTAAATAAGAAAATTAATCAAGCCAAAGCCATGGCGAAAGCTTATTTGCAACAGCATCCAACTGATGTGGATATGATGTTATTATTAGGCTTAATATATTATCAAAATTCAGAGTATGCTTTAGCGAAAATTTACTTTAAAAAAGTTCTCGAATTGTCTCCTACATACTTAGATGCAAAATTAGGATTGATCCGAGTTGAAGTCGCCCAAAAGAATTTTAATGAAGCATCTAGACTCATTAAAGAGGTTGTTCAACAAGCTCCTGACAATTTAGAAGTAAAACAAATTCAAATTTTCTATGATAAAGCAGTGAGAGGGCAAGAACCCACTGAAAAAATTAAAAAAGAAGATAAACAGGAAGGAAATTCTGTAAAAAATCCTGCACTGCCGGTTTCAGCAGCAGTTGATGCAAAAGCAGTTTATTCTAAAATAAGCGCATTAAGATTAAATAAGAAAATTGATCAAGCCAAAGTCTTGGCAAAAGCTTATTTACAACAGCATCCAACTGATCTAGATATGATGTTGTTATTAGGCTTAATATATTATCAAAATTCAGAATATGATTTAGCGAAAATTTACTTTAAAAAAGTTCTCAAATTGTCTCCTACGTACTTAGATGCAAAATTGGGATTGATCCGAGTTGAAATCGCCCAAAAGAATTTTAATGAAGCATCTACGCTCATTAAAGAGGTTGTTCAGCAAGCTCCTGACAATTTAGAAGTAAAACAAATTCAGAGTTCTTATGCTAACGCTGCTAAAGCTCAAGAACCTATTGTGAAACAGAATTATTATAAAAAAATTAAAGCGTTAAGAGATAAACATCAATTAAATGCTGCAAAAGAACTCGCATTGAAATATTTGAAAAAAAATCCTAATGATGCAGATGTCATGTTACTGTTAGGATTAATCTACTATCAGCAATCATATTTTTCTAAAGCCGAAGTTTATTTTACAAGAGTTCTCAAAAAAACACCGCGTTATTTAGATGCTAAATTGGGTCTAATACGAGTTAAGATGGTCCAAAAAAAATTTAAAGACGCCGCCAATTTAATTAAACAAGCTATCCAACAAGACCCGAAAAATCTAGAGGTTAGAAAGCTACAAATTTCTTATAAAAAAGCCACGAATACAAACCAAGGTGCAAAAACTCAAAAAATTAATTACAAACTTCTTTTAATTAATCGGGAAATTGAAAAAAATAATCTCACTGCTGCATTGATGATGATCAATAAACGCTTGCATTGGTCACCTATGGATCCAGATCTTCTTCTTGCAAAAGCGAAGATACTATTTAAATATCATTTATACGGAAAAGCTGGATATTTAAGTAGGAAAGTGCTCGATATTGATCTGAATAATAAGGCCGCAAAAGAAGTTTTATCGAATATCAAGGAAATCAATCCGCATATGCTTTATGGAGTAAATGAGATTGGCATAGCGAGTATTAACGAGTATGTTTCTGATCTACGGGCTAATTGGGATTACTCTACGATATATTATTCAAGAGAAACTTCTGCCGGAAGGTTTTTTACTCGAGTTAACTATGCTTATAGATTTAAAACAGGAGCATACCAACCTGAATTAGAATTTTCTCCTGTATTGAATCAATATCTCTCTTTAGAACTCCGGGGAAATTATGGAACTAATCCGGTGATATTTCCTAGATTTACTGTTAATGGCGAAGCGTATTTGGATATACCCAAAGTCCTAAATATTTCCTTCGGAGAATTGTATGCTTTTATTATAAAAGAAACTTCTTATAAAAAATATACAGGTTCAGTGAGCAAAAGTTTTGAAAAATATTGGCTAAGCGCCCGAGCTAATCATTATGTTCCAAGAATTGGGCCCCGATCAACGTTATACATGGCTGAAATTAGAAGATATTTTAATACGTATGATTTTTATGTTGCTTGTAGGGTAGGGTGGGGAACAAGTCCTGACTTGTCAGATTTGGTGACACTTGATTTTCTTGTTATAAAAAATAAGTTTATCAATTTAAGATTTAGTATTCCTATTTTTAATCATAGAGCATTGATGGACTTGGGTGTTAGTTATTCAAATTGGAAATATCCTTCTGGACTTATACGAAAATTGTATGGGGCAAGCGTTGGACTTAATTATAGGTTTTAGAATAAATGGGCACCATTTTTTTTATAATTAAATCGTGGGCAATATTCCAATTTATTTTAATCATTTTAATTAGCATATTTTTTTATTTCACAAAAGTTTATGTTAAATTTACAAACAAAAGAAGAGAGCGCATAGTAAATAAAATTAACAAAAAATTAAAAAAAATAAATAAAGACCGCGCGTACTTAAAAAATTCTGTAATAAAATTTTTTAATCAAAATATCATAGAATTTATCCTGTGTTTTCGTAAGGCAAATAAAAGGAATAGAAAAAAAACGGGTTGGCAGGAGATACAGGTAATCATATCAGAAAAAGTTTTACAACCACAGGTTAGCCTATTAGCTTCTTCCAAAGATTGGTTTAACCGATTTCTAGCAACGCAATGTTACGAAATAGGAATAAATATTATTGATGAAGATATAATACTTAAATTACTCAATGATGATACCTTATTGGTCGCAATCAACGCGGCCATTATTATTGTCAATAATCCAACTGTAAAATCTATAAATGAAATTATTGATAAGTTCAGTGTGTATCGACGTGTCAGGGAATTAGCATTTGCTAATATTTTAAATAGCGAATCTATTAATCCTCATTTTGTGATCCAAGCTCTCGTAGCCCGATTAAATACAGATAAAGATATTTATAAAAGAATATTTATTTATAGAATTTTAAATGCGCTATCGTTTTCAAATGAATTTTATTCTTTTATAACTCAAGACTTAGCAAGCGATAATCTGGATCTGAGAGTAGAAGTTTTGAACTATTTAAGACATGTTGATTTTACAATAGCTAAGCAGATTCTTTTAGACCACCTCAATGATCCAAACTATCAAATACGCGCAACGGCAGTTAGGTTGCTTGGAAGTTTACATGATAAATCTGTTATTACAAATGTGGAATCTAAATTGAGAGATAAAGTCTGGTGGGTTAGAATTAATGCCGCAAATGCATTACTCAATTTAGGCAGCGAAGGAATTATTGCTTTAAAGAATCAGTCCCCTCATGTTGATAAATACGCATATCAGTCGGCGCAAGCCATTTTGAAGACATATAAAAATAGGGAGTGAATTTGGAAACTGCCATTTACTATGTAAATATATCTATATTAATTTATTTTTTTCTATTGGGTGCATGGTATGGCCTAATCTTATTGGCATCAATATCAGAAACTGTTGATTCTTACGCTCAATATCGATATGGCAATTTGGATGAAATAATAGAAACTGGGTTTTCTATTCCAATCACAATTATCATCCCGGCTTTTAACGAAGAGCAACGAATATTAAACACAATACGTAATGTATTAAAGAGTAATTATAAAAATATCCAAATCTTGGTTATTAACGACGGATCTACGGATGGCACTCTCGATTTACTCATTAATGAATTTCAGCTTTATGAAATTCCTCCTATTATCGAGAAAGTGATAAAAACCTCTTCGATAAGACATTTGTATAAATCCAAAAATGTAGATAACCTCACTGTCATTGATAAGAAGCACAGCCCAGGAAATACGGCAGCCGATGCAAATAATTGTGGCCTCAATGCGACGAATACACCAGTCTATATTACGATTGATGCCGACACACTTTTAGAACCCGAAGCAATCACACAAATGTTGTTACAGTTTTTAGCAAAAAAACACTGTATCTCGGTTGGAGGGGTGATCTTTGTTTTGAATGAAAATACAGTGGATCGAGGAAGAATAGAAACAACTTTTCTATCAGAAGGATTTACTTCGGCTTTTCAAGGTTTAGAGTATGTGCGCTCTTTTACCTATGGCCGTTCGGGATTAAATAACCTTTCAGGTTCTTTATGCCATCCAGGGGCTTTTACACTTAACGAAACCCATAGTGTCCAGGAAGTCGGTGGTTACGATCCTCTTAATTTCGCATATGATGTTGATATCACCATGAAGTTGCATGGCCTGTCAGGAAAATATCCTGTTAAACTTTCTTTTTCATCGAACGCAATATCATGGACTAAAGTGCCCAGTACCTTAAAGAAATTCTGGACACAACGCGATAGATGGCAACGTGGTATGTTGCGTAGTATATTTACGAATCGGAGAATGTTATTTAACCCAAGGTACGGATTTACAGGAATGATTGTTTTCCCAGCTTATATTATGTTTGATTTGCTGGGGCCCGTTATTGAGTTTTTAGCATATATCTTATTAATTTTGACCTTGATATTTGATGTGGTTTCTTACCGAACCTTGGGGTGGTTTATCTTACTAGCTTGGGGCTATATTATAATTATGACCTTGGCTTCATTCTATTTAAATCTAATTACATATAGCCAATACAGGAAATTATCTATTTTACGCATCATTTGGTTGGTGACAGTAGAAATGTTTGGCTTTAGGCAGTTCAGAGCCGCCTGTTGTTTTTTTGGGACTTTGCATTATTTTTTTAATCGACTTATGGGTAAGCCTTTGTAAAACTTATAAAGAGACTCAGTGCTCCAGCCGTGAGTTTTATGATCGTCGTCATCCAAAATTGCTTATATTTATGATCGGGCTCTCAAGGATGTAGATGTTTTGCAAATAAAAAAAGATAATGCGTTTCTAAATCTATTTATTTTGTATGCAAGCAAGATTTGAAATATCTTTTCATAAATACGATTTAAAATGATCTTTACGTCGAACATCTAGTGTGGCGCAATGCAACCCACCTCCAAATAAAAAATGATAGCGAAAAGGAATGGGGATAGGCTCGAATCCCCAGTCACTTAAAAAATCCATCAAGTTTTTTTCACTTTCTTCCACTAAAATTCGCTTTCCATCCAAACTCAAAACGTTAGCTGCTAATTTGGGACTAGCTAATGCATAAACGATATCATCTTTCGGAGTAAATTCGGGAATAGGCTTTATTTCCCAGTGCTTCAAAGCGTCAGGGATTTTTTTGCAATAATCGGTATTGACCATGATTTTACCCTGACAAAGGGGAATAAAAGTCGTATCTAAATGCAAAGGACGGGGGTCCTCTGTTTCTAGCACATGTACAATATAATCGGGAAACTGACGACGAATCCATTCTATACCTAACTCATTGCAGCCAGTATCTCGTGCAACGACAAGATCTTTGCCAAATTTAACAATAGTAGCAGCATCAAAAATGGGCTCTATGTTTTTAGTAACGAACTCATGCTTAGAATTAGGGTTAAACTCATCATGGAACATTTCATCTCGTAAGGCGGGTTTAGGGCAAGCTATCCATTTAGCTCCATTTTTAAAATACTCAAGACACAAATCTTTATAAATAAGATACTCAAAAGAACGTGCTCGACAGCCCATGGGTGCGTCTAAAATGGTATCCCCAATAATCGCTAAAACGTCCCGTGGATTTCCATAATAGCAGGCGGATTTAATTTTCCAAGTTGGAGTAATAATTTCGTTTTTTAAATTTAGTTCGGTTGCAATTTTGGGTCTTCGAACTGTAACACCAATTTTTGTCAAGGTATTTGCAAGTCCATCTAGTTGCTCTTGAGCTAACTCAATTAATTTTCGATGCAATCCTTTGCCAGATTTAATTTTACCGATTTGCGTACGAATATATTTTTTATGTAATTTAAATTGTTCGCCAAATTTTTCTGGCATGCAACCATAGAAGAAGGGCTCATAGTAAGGAAAAATGGATCCGCGTACATCACCAACAATCACTTCTTCTAGCGGTGCCCATTCGGTGAAACTATTGACCTGCTTCATTCTGAATTTCCTTGTATTCTGTGAATATCAAAAGCATAGCCTATGCGGGGAAAATTTCTCAGAATCAAAATCCAGCGGCAGAGGATATGCCGAAAAAACAGCTTCGCAGTTCGATTCTGTGCCTCACACCATTTTCATCTTCAGATATTATATAAAGCGCTGATTTTTAAATGGAAATTGTTTTGATCAATTTATAGCCTGGCGGTATAATATAAGCTGTTATCATTGTGGATATCTAGATGGGTAAAAAAAATCGTACTATCAGTGCATCAGAGCAAATTAGCAGCTTGTGTGCCGAGTTATTCCATACTAGCCCCATTTCCTCATTTGTATTTTTTCGATTTAACCGCAAACGTGAATTGATAGCGGGCATGTCCACGCCCGATTTATATGACTTTTATCTAAAGTACGGTCATGCCAAAACCGATTTCCAACATCGAGATTTTGATAAAGATATACCGCAGGGTGCTTTTTTTCTAGAATCAGTCTCCACGACGCCAAAAGAAAGAGAGCTAACACAAATTATGCAAGACCAATTTGATGCCGCTAACTTTATGGGTATTGCGCGCAAAAATGCGGATTATTGCGATATTTATAATTTTGCGACGAAGAAAGATGTTAAAAATTCGAATAATTTTTATTTAAATAATATCGATCTTTTAGAAAAATATATTGATTTATTAAAGGGACCGCTTGAGAAAATAATTACAGCCCATGATTTGCCAAAAATTTATATTCCCACGATTGAGAATCCATTTGATTACGACTTCAATGATCAGCGAGTCGAAAATTTTTCTGATGTGGTTGCGAACACACTAATCGAAACGCAGAATAAATTGGGTAGGATTATTACTAAACGTGAATTAGATTGCTTGCAATTAATCGTGCAAGGATTTACGGCAAAAGAAGTTGCTCGCGTGTTGTCAATATCTACTCGTACGGTGGAAAATTACTGCGAGAAGCTCAAAATTAAATTTGGCTGCCGTCGTAAACAAGACTTGATCGCTCTATATGCTGGCGTTTTTAATTCAACGCAAAGCACTCGTTAAATCGTATTTGTTTAGGCGTAGCCAAATAACAAATTGTCACTGATAGCGATTTCAAGCTAACATCCTCTCTAATAGCTCACTCACCTGTTTTAAACTTATGCCTATATATGCAAACTTTTTTGATTTGACTCAGAATATCATCGATAGATTAAGAGAATATTTGATAAGAAAAAGTAATGAAATGGCTTGCTGAAATTTAATCGTTCATTTAAGGTAATCTTATGTCGGAAGAATATTATTGGGTGTACATTCTACATTGTGAAAACGGCGCCTATTATACGGGTTATACCGATAATTTGATTCGTCGTTATCACATGCATAAGACAGGGAAAGCAAGTAAATACACACGCAGTTTCAAGCCCATCGGGGTCGCGCAATGTTGGCAGATTCTGGGGACAAAAGGTTTGGCGATGCAGATAGAAAGTTTTATTAAACGGCTATCAAAGCAAAAAAAAATTCAAGTTATTTTAAACCCGGAATTATTGATTAAACTCTTTGGGGAGTATCATTCATGATTAAAGGCATTACGGACTCGCATTTACATTTCTACGATAATCGAATTAATAATCATGCATTTTTGGAAGTTGAAGACACCACTTTTCTTGAATTAGTCGGCGATTATTCCGAACTGCCCAGAAAATATTTATTAGATGATTACTTAAAAGATACAACGCCTTATTCAATACAAGGTGTAGTTTGGCACGAATTTTTAGCGACTGATCCTATTAAAGAGGCGCGATGGGCGAAGTCGATGGCTGAACAAGCTAACGTGGATTATGCTTTAGTGGCCGTAGTGGATTTTCTAGATCCGCAATTAGAGGAAAGGCTCGAGATCTATGACAGTCTTAAAAAAGTCACTGGTATTCGTGAGCATTTAGGATGGGATCCGGAAAATCCGCAAAGACGTATGACAAAACGCGCGGACCTTTTAACTGACGCCAAATGGTTAAAACAATTAAATTTATTAGAAAAATATCATTTTAAATGTGGTTTAGAAGTGTTTACCCCTCAAATATCCGATCTTTTACCCATTATTCAAAAGCATCCTAATATTGGTTTTACATTTGCTGTTTTAGGATGGCCATTGGATTTGAGTGAGCACGGTTTTCAATACTGGAAAAAGCTGATCAAGACATTGAGTAAATTCGAAAATGTCTGTTGTAGTATTTCGGCAATAGAAGTTATTTTTGGTATGCAGTGGACGCTGGAGCAAGTACGGCCTTGGGTTCTTACGGCGATTGAATTATTCGGCTCCGAACGCACGATGTTTGGGAGTCACCTACCCATTACGAAACTTTCTCACGGATTTAGAACCTTATACGCAGCTTACGAAGCCATTGTTATAGATTTTTCGCTACCTGAAAAGCAGGCTTTATTTTCTGATGTGGCGCGAGATTGGTTTAAGGTTGATTAAACTTGAATACAAGTGCTACTCCTATCCGCAAAATTATTCATATCGATATGGATTGCTTTTATGCCGCGGTTGAAATTCGTGATAATCCTGATTTAGCTGGGAAACCGGTTGCAGTAGGTGCGTCACCTGCACAGCGTGGAGTGTTATGCACCTGTAATTATATCGCGCGCGAATATGGGGTTCGATCCGCAATGCCTACTTCCCGCGCCTATCGGCTTTGTCCGCAATTAATAGTATTGCCCGTTGATATGAAAAAGTATCGCAAGGTGGCTGAGTCTATCCATCGTATTTTTCGTGAGTATACAGATTTAGTTGAGCCGTTAGCGTTGGATGAGGCTTATCTCGATGTCACTTATTCGGAACATTACCAAGGTAGCGCTACTTTGATTGCGCAGGCGATTCGCGCAGATATTTTGAATAGCGAAGGTTTAACTGCTTCAGCGGGAGTGGCTCCAAATAAATTTTTGGCTAAAATTGCGAGTGGTTGGAAAAAACCCAATGGTTTATATGTAATTCGTCCGCAGGAAATCGACAATTTTATTCGGAATTTAGCAGTAGAAGAATTATATGGTGTGGGTAAAGTTACGGCGGAAAAGTTGCATCATTTAGGTTTTAAAAACTGTTTGGATTTACAAAAAATTTCTTTAGTAGCGCTAACAGAACAGTTTGGAAAATTAGGGCGTCAGCTTTACGATCAATGTCGTGGAATTGATCATCGCTCTGTGCAACCCAATCGTGAGCGTAAATCACTGAGCGTGGAGACGACTTTTCCGCAAGATATTCCCGACCTAATAAATTGTAATGAGATAATATTAAATCTTTTTGTGCGTTTGCAGCAAAGAATGCATGCTGACGCTGTTGCGAATCGTCGGATTAAAAATCAATTTATTAAAATTAAATTTAATGATTTTAAGCAAGTGACCGCTGAACTCATGACGGAAGAAATTAATCTCAAGCATTTCCAAAGTTTGTTACAAGAAGCGTTTGATCGGGAAAAAAAGCCTATTCGTTTAATAGGTATGGGTGTTCATTACCAAAGTGCAAAAACCTCCTTAGCTGCAATTCAGCAGTCTCTTTTTTAATTTGAGATTACAATAATTTCTCGAATTCTTTGAGGATGTAATCATGAATTTCAGCTTGAGTAGCGGTCTCTTCAATTTTTTCGATTTCCTGCAACCAGGCTTTTGCGTGTTCTTTAGTTAATAAAGCGATATTTTTTGTGCCGAAATGGATGCTGATTAAGTGCTGAATTCCAGCATAACCAGATTGACTATTTATCCGTATCACATCATCTAAACTAAGATTTAAATCGCGTGGATCTAAAAGTAAATATGGCACGTCCCAGGTAGAAGAGTGTCCTTGACCGAAGGCTAATAATCCTTTACGAATGGCATCTTGATGTGTGCCGGAGAAAGCAGCAAACGCTAAATCACCCACATAAGGATGACGAGGCGATAATTTATATTGCATGCAGTATTCTAAAATATTTTTGCTTTCCATAAATTTTTGAATTTGGAGTTGTGGGTCAACACCCATGGCCAATAGATTTAATGCGAGCACCACTAAATCTATATTGCCTGCTCGCTCGCCGTTACCAAAAAGTGTCCCTTCTACACGTTCTGCACCTGCGAGCAGGGCTAATTCTGCAGCTGCGAGTGCGCAACCTCTATCATTATGAGGATGGACACTAATAATTATATGTTTTTCAGATTTAAAATGACGACAAAAATATTCGACGCGATCAGCAAATTTATTGGGGGAAGAAACTTCCATTGAAGAAGGAAGATTGAAAATTAATGGATTTTTACTGGAAGGTTGAATTAAATTTATTATGCGTTCGGCGATCTTACAAATTAATTCCATGTCGGTAAGATTAAAATGTTCGGGAGTATATTGGAACGACAAATATTCTCCATCAAAGGATTGGCTTCTTTCTTTAATCATCTTTACATGCTGACTAATAAAATCGAGAAGGGCTTTTTCATCACGTTTAAAAATATAGCGTCGTGCGAATGGACTATTTGAATTGTAAAAATGAAAATTAACTCTCTTTGCACCTTGCATAGTGCGGAAAGTGGTTTCGATATGTTTTTGAATGAGAGGCATGATTACTTGTAGAGTTACGTCGTTAGGGACAAGGTGATTTTCTACTAGGTGCCGTATGAATTGTTGTTCTTTTTCAGATGCGGCTGGAAATGCGACTTCAATCTGTTTGAAGCCTAGCTCTAATAATGTTTTATATAAAAGTAATTTTCGCTCCAGACCCATGGGCTTAATTAGTGCTTGATTACCATCGCGTAAATCAACGCTACACCAAATGGGTGCTTTTTGAATGATCTGATCCGGCCACCTTCGTGAAGGTAGGCTAAACTCATCTTGGTTCTTATACTTTGAATACCGCATAAATACTCACGAGCATATAATGTTTAAATATAGGACATTCTTAATTACTTACTCGTCGCGGTTATCGTCATTGGTCTGCGTAGAAATATTTTCTTTCTGAGATGATAGGTTAGTTTCCGATTGATTGGAGGGAGGACTTTCTTCTTGGGTGTGTTCCATTGTGTGAGTGGGCGGAGCAGAACTTTCATTCTGTGTATTTTTTTGCTGATCTGAAGATTCTGTTTTAGGTGCTAAAGGAGGCTTAGCTGTTGTGCCATCTGTCCAATGAGCAGTATGCTCTTCATCCTCGTCATTAATACTGACATCATGGCTCTTTCTTTTATGCTTCGTGCGACCTTCACTGAAGTCACAATAAAGAGCACTGGTATCGTTGCCTGAGACTCGAATATTATAAGTTACATTTTCTCCAGAAGGATTGATAACTTTGGGACATTGCACGAAAACCATATTTAGACCCCAGCGTTGTACTACCACGCGATAAACATCTGCTTCACAAATGTGCTCGGGTTTGCAATTCTGAATGAGATCGTCGTAACTAACATAACCTGATTTAATAATTTGCACTCGCTGAGTGCGATAGCCCGACTTGTGAACTAGAAAAGTAATTTCAATGGGTCGATCGGTAAGATTGCGAATATTGAAATTGACGTTAGCTTCAACGCATGATGTATTTAAGAAGTATAATGCAGGAAACAACGCAAGCAGGCCTCGTTTCATCACTCATTCTCCCTTTGAAATTATGTTATAAATATAGACGTTTTAATTTTCGCTACAGAAAATCATCTTTTCTCAATAGAAAAAGTATAATATTCCTACAAATTTGATGTGTTTAAAAAATAATCATTTATGAAAATCAGATTTTACTTGTATCTATTTTGACAAGTTGTTCAGACTCTGGTAAAAATTTAAATTACTTTGCTAGATTTTTTTTCACATTAATGTAGACAAATGCACAGAAATAGTTATAATCTCTGTACAATTGTTGGCCGTTAAGGGGAGCTATAAATTATGTCAACACCAACTGTTGCATCCATTCAAGATGCCATACGTTCATACTTAGAACAATATTTTGTTGAGCTAGGTGGTCAAATGCCGTCGAACGTATATCAAATGGTTTTAGAATTAATTGAGCGTCCATTGCTTGAAGAAGTGATGCGTAAAGCGGGTAATAACCAATGCCGTGCAACACGTTATTTAGGTTTAGCTCGCGGAACCGTAATTAAAAAGTTGAAACAATACCAAATTATTAAAACGAAGAAGCGTGCTAGTGAATTAGCGCGAGAAACCGAAACGGTTTAATTGTTCAAATAAAATTTAACAGCAGATGAATTTCGTATCTACGAAATTCATATCTGTTTTTTAACTCTTCTGTATCTTTTAAATTCAAACATGAATAAGCAGCATAATCCCATATGCTATATTTGCTTTACCGCTATTCGTTCAAAGGAAGAACTTCATGAATATCATTAAATCACGTTGGTTATGGGCGATTAATTTCTTTTTATTACTTTCGTTTAGTCATGTGCAAGCGTTAAGCGCACAGGAAGTATATGAAAATGTTAAAGACTCTATTTTTACGCTTTATGGTTTGGATTTCGATACGCGTTCGATAAAAGCGCGTGGAAGTGCAGTAGCCATTTCTAAAAATGTTTTAGCTACGAATTGTCATGTGGCTTTAGTCGGTAATTATTTAGTAGTAAAGGTGAATGATAAACCGCGCGTCGCAAGATTATTTTTCAAAGATGAAAACGAAGATTTATGTCTTGTTGAAATTCCGAATGCCAATTTCAACCCAGTTAAAATACGAAATTCTGATACAGTAAAAATTGGTGAAGTGGTGTATGCAATTGGTAATCCGCGAGGCACTGAAAAAACCCTATCAAAAGGCATTATCTCCAACATACACAAAGTTAAAAATGGTGTTTGGTTACAAACTGATGCTACTGTGTATTATGGCTCAAGTGGTGGTGGTTTATTTGATGAAAATGGCAAGCTCATTGGAATTATGACGAAGATGGGTGGCAATTTTGGTTTTGCGATCCCTACTGAATGGATTTTAAAAGTCATTAATCCGCAAGACAATAAAGAAGCCATGAATGATTCGTCTTCTTTACAAGCACAGCAACAACCGCAGCCTCAAACTCAGGCACCGACGCCATCGCCAAAACCTGATGAAAGTCAGCCGACCGATTACTCGCCTGCGTACGCTAATCTTCAACCGCTGGGTACCTATGGAAGTTTAGCTTTATACCGAAATAATCAAGAATGCTTTTTAGTATTCCCGGGTAAAACCGCAGACGGAAAAGTCGTGAGCGTTGCATTGTGGAATCCGCGTTACGCGCAAAGTATGGTGATTTTCACTAATATTAGCGATATTAAAGATGCGCTCATTGAAATCTATAAGTCGGTCATTGATAAGAGAACCAAATCTCAGGAAGGATTTCTTTCTGATTACATGCTGTTCTTTAATGGTTACTCTTATCGCTTGCAAGGTGTGAAAACCGATGCTCGTACCTATCAATTTTATGTTGCCAAAATCGAACAAGATCCATTAAAAGCTTTAAATGAAATTAAACAATTTACTGCAAATCTTGGGTCCACGGTAACTTACAGTACGGATGGTTTTGCAGCAGGATTGGCGGCTTATAAAGAGAAATGTGGAAGTCGCGATTCAAATTAATTGCTTTTTTGAAACAGGCTCGTTTGTGTATACTGTAGCATCGCTTCAGTATAGGCAAACGAGTTATGTCTACCAACTCCATTATTAATTTTATTGATTACCGAGCTGCAGATAGCGAGCTCATTTCAGCTTTAAATCAAAAAAACCGACATCCCGATTGGGATTTGACTGACAAAACAGATTATCTAAGTTCAATATTTTTAGGACGACCTTATTTGTTAGGTGCATTGGGTGAGGGTGAGAATGCTGAATTTGACCAAAGTCCTTTGTATCGAACGGATGCTTTTGATTGTGTAACGTTTGTGAATACCATTTTGAGTTTGTTATTTTCGGCTAATTTGATTGAATTTAAATATCATCTTTCCCGAATTAATTACCATAACGGAAGAGTTCGTTATCAGCATCGACACCATTTTATGAGTGTTGATTGGAATCCAGCAAATGTTATTAACGGATATATTCGAGATATTTCAAATGAATTTTGTGATCAACATGGAAATGCGTTTTATGAAGTTGCTTATGCATATATTAACAAACCCAAATGGTTTGAATTTCGTAATGTTGGTGATATAAAATTTCCTTATTTGCTCGAGCCCGCCGAATTAGAAAAAAAATTAAATGCTTTGCAAAGTTTAAGTGATTTCTCTCATGCAAATCATGCGTATACGCCATTTTTACCCTTAAAAAGAATGTTTAATATTAACGGAGAGCCACTTGTCGAAATTTTTCGGCAATTTCCATCGTCAGCGTTGATTGAAGTCGTACGACCAAATTGGGATTTGAAAACTAAAATCGGCACCAATATGAATATATCGCATGTGGGATTTTTATTTAGAAAAAATGAAGCCCTCATTTTTCGACACGCATCGCAGGCGCAAAAAAAAGTGGTTGATGAATTATTCGTGGATTATGTGAAAAAATATCTAGAAAGCGATACCGTCAAAGGTATTAGTGTGTTTAAAATATTAAACTCAATTTAATCTGTGGCGTGTGAATTTAATTGCGTATTATTGTTAGCGGCAAATTTGGTGGCTTGACGAAATTGCAATTCGGCTAAGATTTTATGAGACGTGGCTAAAAACTTTTTAAAATATCGACTGGGTATCGAAGCTGCAGAGGGTTTCATGGCTAACCAATTAGTGGCGACACCATTTAAGAAAAATCCAAAATGTAAATGCGGGCCAGTAGACCAACCTGTTGAGCCCACATAACCAATGGTTTGTCCTTTATGAATTTCTTGATTTATTTTTAAATCGCTAGCAAAACGTGCTAAATGTGCATACATCGCGCTGTAATGGCGATCGAAGCTGACTTTAATCATTTTGCCGTAACCGTTCACATTGCCAACAAATGTAATTCGCCCATTACCAATGGCTTGTACTGGAGTACCGTTCTCTGCAGAAAAATCGATGCCTAAATGCGGTCGATTTAAATGAGAAATAGGGTCCATGCGATGATAACTGAATTGGCTACTAATATGCTTGAAACGCAATGGATAGGATAAAAAACGTGACTCTAAACTATTGCCTTTCGGTGTGTAGTAACCCGTTTGGTTTTTTGAAAAACTAAACCGCACTGCACGAAGATTTTTGTCTTGTGTAGTTAATTCAGCAGCGACAATTTCGCCTGGACGAAATTTTTGTCCATTCACATAATATTCTTTATACAGGACGGCAAAACGATCGCCGCGGCGAATGTCATGCGCAAAATTAACTTGAGCTTTGAAAATGTTAACGAATTGTTGATACATCTTATTAGGCATGCCCACGTTTTGCATAGTTCGAGTCAATGATGCCGAAATAACGCCTGATTTATAGGCTAAGTTAGTGGTTAATGGAAGTGTTTCAGTCTTTTGTTGATAACCATGACTTGTGCGAGTGAAAATAACCGTTTTTTCTAAATCCATGGGCACTTTCATGGAGATCAAATGATGTTGTTGATCAGTATTGAATTCTATAGTTTGTTTAGGCAATAAATTCCTAAAATCGTGTCGATGAGACTTGAACAGATTTTTTACGTCTTCACTCGCAACATGATTGCGTAACAAAATATTGCGGAGCTTGTCATGTCGCTTTAAGACAATTTTATGCTGAGAAATAGTGTTAGTTGGTATAATTGGATTAGATTTTTCGAATGAATTTTGTTCAGCCATATAGATTTTGGGTAATGGAATGACAATAGGTTGCATCGCAGCAGCATTTTTATAATGCGCGCGAATTAATAAAACACCGGCGAATACTGTAGCGAGACCCGTGAGTGCTAAAATAAGATGTGTTTTTTTAATTGTTTTAATCATTATTCCGTTACATGGAGTTCCATTTCATTTCTATTACTCGTAACATAAACCAGGCCGTGTGAACTGGTCAATACTTTTTTTTGTTTAATAATCTAGCATTAATATTAAGAGAGGTTTGGTTGTGAGTGCATCTGAAAATTTAAATGAGTTAAAGCGAGGAGCGGTAGAAATTATTTCTGAGGAGGATTTATTAGAGCGATTAAAAGAAAAGAAACCGTTGCGGATAAAATTAGGCATGGATCCAACTGCTGCTGATATTCATCTTGGGCATACTGTTGTATTAAATAAATTACGACAGTTCCAGCAAATGGGACATGAAATATTATTTTTAGTAGGCGATTTTACCGCACTAATTGGAGATCCTTCGGGAAGGAATGCGACGCGAAAGCCGCTTTCACGTGAAGAAGTTGAGGCGAATGCCAAAACCTATGAAAAACAAGCATTCAAAATTCTCGATCCTGAACGCACGCAAATTATGTTTAATTCATCGTGGATGAATACCAGTCATGCCTCAGATTTAATACGTTTAGCCTCGATATATACGGTGGCTCGTATGCTAGAGCGAGATGATTTTCAAAAACGCTATAGCTCGAATCAGCCTATTGCGATTCATGAATTCTTGTATCCATTATTGCAAGGATATGATTCCGTCGCCATGAAAGCGGATGTTGAGTTGGGTGGAACAGATCAGAAGTTTAATCTGCTGGTGGGGCGCGAAATCCAAAAATACTACGGCCAAAAACCTCAATGTGTCATTACCACGCCCCTATTGGAAGGTTTAGATGGCGTTCAGAAAATGTCGAAATCTTTGGGGAATTATATTGGGATTACTGATTCGCCCGCCGATATGTTCGGAAAGATCATGTCGACTTCGGATGAGTTGATGTGGCGCTATTATGATTTGTTGAGTTATCGCCCAGGGGCTGAGATCAATAAGCTTCGCAAGGAAGTTGCTGCTGGAAAAAATCCTCGGGATGTCAAAATCCTGCTAGGGGAGGAGATTGTAGCTCGCTTTCACGGTGAAATAGCAGCCAGTAAGGCGCATCAGGAATTTGTGGAGCGGTTTTCGCAACATGAGCTGCCGACTGATTTAGAGGAAATTGAGTTAGCCTCAGACAATGGGGGATTAGCTATAGGTTACCTCTTGCAAAGAGCGAATCTCGTAGCGAGTACTTCGGAGGCTATACGGATGATTAAGCAGGGAGCGGTAAGGATTGATGGTGAGCGTGTTGAGAACCAAAAGCTGCAAATCGAAAAAGGGAATAGCTATTTGTTCCAGGTAGGTAGGCGTAAGTTTGCAAAGGTTAAAATCGTATAAATAGATAAGACTGTTATCTAGAGGGTGGGGGGGATTGAATTAGTACATAATTTGTACTATAATAATCTTTGAAATTTCAGTTGTTTTTACCCTTCTCTGGTGATAGTATTCCTTTCCCTGGTGATTGAGCGTAACAACTTGGTTCCAGTGGAAAAGGTGGCCATAAGGTCAGCATGAAAGAGAAAAAAAATTTCAAAAACATGTTGACACGAAACACCAAAAGCGTAAAATGGCCTCCTCTTTGATACTAATTAACTAGCTCTTTAACAAATTGAAGCAATGTCTTTTAAAAGACAGTTTGAGTGGGCGCTTGTGTAATCTATTCTCTTATTAGATGAATTTAGATTCACAAGCCTGACAATTCAAAAAATTCCAAGCTTGTGAGCCTTGAAAAATTTAGTGGCAGAAATGTCATGTAAAGAATTAAACAAAAGAGTTTGATCCTGGCTCAGATTGAACGCTAGCGGCATGCTTAACACATGCAAGTCGAACGGCAGCACGAGGAGCTTGCTCCTTGGTGGCGAGTGGCGGACGGGTGAGTAACGCGTAGGAATCTGCCTTGTAGTGGGGGATAACCCGAGGAAACTCGGGCTAATACCGCATAATCTCTACGGAGCAAAGTGGGGGATCTTCGGACCTCACGCTATAAGAGGAGCCTGCGTCGGATTAGCTAGTTGGTGGGGTAATGGCCTACCAAGGCGACGATCCGTAGCTGGTCTGAGAGGACGACCAGCCACACTGGGACTGAGACACGGCCCAGACTCCTACGGGAGGCAGCAGTGGGGAATATTGGACAATGGGGGAAACCCTGATCCAGCAATGCCGCGTGTGTGAAGAAGGCCTTCGGGTTGTAAAGCACTTTCGTTGGGGAAGAAAGGCTTAAAGTTAATAGCTTTAAGATATGACGTTACCCAAAGAAGAAGCACTGGCTAACTCTGTGCCAGCAGCCGCGGTAATACAGAGAGTGCAAGCGTTAATCGGAATTACTGGGCGTAAAGCGCACGTAGGTGGATACTTAAGTCGAATGTGAAAGCCCTGGGCTTAACCTAGGAATTGCATCCGATACTGGGTGTCTCGAGTATGGTAGAGGGAAGTGGAATTTCCGGTGTAGCGGTGAAATGCGTAGATATCGGAAAGAACACCAGTGGCGAAGGCGGCTTCCTGGACCAATACTGACACTTAGGTGCGAAAGCGTGGGGAGCAAACAGGATTAGAGACCCTGGTAGTCCACGCTGTCAACGATGAGAACTGGCTGTTGGGAGGGACTTCCTCTTAGTAGCGAAGCTAACGCGTTAAGTTCTCCGCCTGGGGAGTACGGCCGCAAGGTTAAAACTCAAAGGAATTGACGGGGGCCCGCACAAGCGGTGGAGCATGTGGTTTAATTCGATGCAACGCGAAGAACCTTACCTACTCTTGACATCCTCGGAACCTTCTGGAGACAGAAGGGTGCCTTCGGGAACCGAGAGACAGGTGCTGCATGGCTGTCGTCAGCTCGTGTCGTGAGATGTTGGGTTAAGTCCCGTAACGAGCGCAACCCTCGTCCTTAGTTGCCATCAGGTAATGCTGGGAACTCTAAGGAGACTGCCGGTGATAAACCGGAGGAAGGTGGGGATGATGTCAAGTCATCATGGCCCTTACGAGTAGGGCTACACACGTGCTACAATGGGCAGTACAAAGGGTTGCCAAACCGTGAGGTGGAGCTAATCCCAGAAAGCTGCTCGTAGTCCAGATTGGAGTCTGCAACTCGACTCCATGAAGTCGGAATCGCTAGTAATCGCGAATCAGAATGTCGCGGTGAATACGTTCTCGGGCCTTGTACACACCGCCCGTCACACCATGGGAGTGAATTGTACCAGAAGCGGGTAGGCTAACCTTCGGGGGGCCGCTCACCACGGTATGGTTTATGACTGGGGTGAAGTCGTAACAAGGTAGCCGTAGGGGAACCTGCGGCTGGATCACCTCCTTACTTATTAAGTTTAGTTACGCTAGCGCTCACTCATGCTGTCTTTTATAACCATTTAGTCCCTAGGCGGATCCGCGGGTCTGTAGCTCAGTTGGTTAGAGCGCACCCCTGATAAGGGTGAGGTCGGTGGTTCAAGTCCACCCAGACCCACCATGCACGGTGGGTGCGCTAAGAAGTTAAAACTTGGTACGGATTACCATTTCGCGGGGCCATAGCTCAGCTGGGAGAGCGTCTGCTTTGCAAGCAGAGGGTCGGCGGTTCGATCCCGCCTGGCTCCATAAATACGAAAAATGGTAGAATATAGAACAAAGAGGTTTGGCAACAATCCTTTTTATTCTGTCTTCTAATAGATAGAAAACATTGCTCTTTAACAATTAGGTGAAAAAGTAAAGCGCTCAAACATATTTGTGATGATTATGTTTGAATCAATTTGTTATCAAATTGGGTAAATATCTGTATAAAACAGCATTCAAGTAATTACTATATATCGGCAGCCTTAAAGCTTTTTAAGGTTGCATAGTCAAGTGAACAAGCGCATACGGTGGATGCCTTGGCAGTAAGAGGCGATGAAAGACGTGGTAGCCTGCGATAAGCTTCGGTGAGTTGGCAAATAAACTTTGACCCGAAGATTTCTGAATGGGGAAACCCAGCCATTTTAATGGCTATCTGCAACTGAATACATAGGTTGCAGAGGCAAACCTAGAGAACTGAAACATCTAAGTAACTAGAGGAAAAGAAATCAACCGAGATTCCGTTAGTAGTGGCGAGCGAACGCGGATCAGCCCTAAACCAAAGGTGTAGTTAGTAAAATCATCTGGAAAGATGAACCATAGAAGGTGATAGTCCTGTATATAAAAACTTATCCTTTGTTAATATCGAGTAGGCCGGGACACGTGATATCCTGGCTGAATATGGGGGGCCCATCCTCCAAGGCTAAATACTCCTTACTGACCGATAGTGAACCAGTACCGTGAGGGAAAGGCGAAAAGAACCCCTGTTAGGGGAGTGAAATAGAACCTGAAACCGTGTGCGTACAAGCAGTGGAAGTCTTTCTACTTGTAGAGAGATGACCGCGTACCTTTTGTATAATGGGTCAGCGAGTTACTTACAGTGGCAAGCTTAACCGAATAGGGGAGGCGAAGGGAAACCGAGTCTTAACGGGCGTTAAGTCGCTGTGAGTAGACCCGAAACCGGGCGATCTATCCATGGCCAGGGTGAAAGTCAGGTAACACTGACTGGAGGCCCGAACCCACTAATGTTGAAATATTAGGGGATGAGCTGTGGATAGGAGTGAAAGGCTAATCAAGCTCGGAGATAGCTGGTTCTCCTCGAAAGCTATTGAGGTAGCGCCTCGTGTAATTAACTGTTGGGGGTAGAGCACTGTTTCGGCTAGGGGACCATCTCGGTCTGCCAAACCGTGGCAAACTCCGAATACCAACAAGTTCTATCACGGGAGACACACGGCGGGTGATAAGGTCCGTCGTGAAAAGGGAAACAGCCCAGACCGCCAGCTAAGGTCCCAAAATTGTAGTTAAGTGTGAAACGATGTGGGAAGTCATAGACAGCCAGGAGGTTGGCTTAGAAGCAGCCATCCTTTAAAGAAAGCGTAATAGCTCACTGGTCGAGTCGTCCTGCGCGGAAGATCTAACGGGGCTAAAACTACATACCGAAGCTGCGGGATCAAAGACGAAAGTTTTTGATCGGTAGAGGAGCGTTCTGTAAGCCTGTGAAGGTGAGTCGAGAGGCTTGCTGGAGGTATCAGAAGCGCGAATGCTGACATGAGTAACGATAATGCGGGTGAAAAACCCGCACGCCGAAAGTCCAAGGTTTCCTGCGCAACGTTAATCGGCGCAGGGTAAGTCGGCTCCTAAGGTGAGGCAGAAATGCGTAGCTAATGGGAAACAGGTTAATATTCCTGTACTTTGCAATATTGCGATGGGGGGACGGAGAAGGCTAGGTCAGCCACCTGATGGTTGGTGGTTTAAGTGTGTAGGGAGAGTTCTTTGGCAAATCCGAGAGCTCAATTCTGAGACACGATGACGAAAGCTCTTTTCGAAGAGCTAAAGTGACTGATGCCACGCTTCCAGGAAAAGCCTCTAAGCTTCAGATATTGCAGAACCGTACCCCAAACCGACACAGGTGGACAGGTAGAGAATACTAAGGCGTTTGAGAGAACTTGGGTGAAGGAACTCGGCAAAATAGCACCGTAACTTCGGGAGAAGGTGCGCCCTCGGTATGTGAAGGTCTTTACGACTGGAGCTGAGGAGGGTTGCAATTACCAGGTGGTCGCGACTGTTTATTAAAAACACAGCACTCTGCAAACTCGTAAGAGGAAGTATAGGGTGTGACGCCTGCCCGGTGCCGGAAGGTTAATTGATGGTGTTAGCTCTAGGGCGAAGCGCTTGATCGAAGCCCCGGTAAACGGCGGCCGTAACTATAACGGTCCTAAGGTAGCGAAATTCCTTGTCGGGTAAGTTCCGACCTGCACGAATGGCGTAACGACGGCCACACTGTCTCCATCCAAGACTCAGTGAAATTGAAATAGCTGTGAAGATGCAGTTTACCCGCGGCTAGACGGAAAGACCCCGTGAACCTTTACTATAGCTTTACACTGAACTTTGAACATATCTGTGTAGGATAGGTGGGAGGCTTTGAAGCCAAGGCGCAAGCTTTGGTGGAGCCAACCTTGAAATACCACCCTGATGTGTTTGAGGTTCTAACTCAGTCCCGTAATCCGGGTCGAGGACAGTGTATGGTGGGTAGTTTGACTGGGGCGGTCTCCTCCTAAAGAGTAACGGAGGAGTACAAAGGTACCCTCAGCGCGGTCGGAAATCGCGCATAGTGTGCAAAGGCATAAGGGTGCTTGACTGCGAGACAGACATGTCGAGCAGGTACGAAAGTAGGTCTTAGTGATCCGGTGGTTCTTCATGGTAGGGCCATCGCTCAACGGATAAAAGGTACTCCGGGGATAACAGGCTGATACCACCCAAGAGTTCAAATCGACGGTGGTGTTTGGCACCTCGATGTCGACTCATCACATCCTGGGGCTGTAGCCGGTCCCAAGGGTATGGCTGTTCGCCATTTAAAGTGGTACGTGAGTTGGGTTTAGAACGTCGTGAGACAGTTCGGTTCCTATCTACCGTGGGCGCTGGAAATTTGAGAGGATCTGCTCCTAGTACGAGAGGACCGGAGTGGACGTACCTCTGGTGTTCCGGTTGTCACGCCAGTGGCACAGCCGGGTAGCTATGTACGGACGGGATAACCGCTGAAAGCATCTAAGCGGGAAGCCCTCCTCAAGATGAGATTTCCCTGGACCTTCAAGGTCCCTAAAGATTCGTCGAAGACTACGACGTTGATAGGCAGGGTGTGGAAGCTCAGTAATGAGTGGAGCTAACCTGTACTAATTAATCGTGAGTCTTGACTATGCATCCTTAGAGAGTTTAATACAACAATGTTGTACTACAGATTTGCTTGCTTTTTCACCGATTGTTTTGTTAAGAGCAACCAGTTTCCTGGCGGCCATAGCGAGTGGGTACCACCTGATACCATCCCGAACTCAGAAGTGAAAACACTCCGCGCCGATGATAGTTTAGGTTTCTCCTATGCGAAAGTAGGTCACCGCCAGGTTTATTTTTCATAAAAACCCATAATCTCTGATTATGGGTTTTTTTTATTCTGAGTTCGATTTTTTTTAATAGATCAGACATAATTAAGACTTCTTAACCGAATTAAGGATGATTCAATGTCGACTATTGCTAGAAAAGCAATTCTCTTAGCCTGGGCTCTTTGGTTTTTTCTGGTAGCTCTCGCCGACGTAGTTAATTTTTTGCAGCAGCAACCAACGCAGATAATTAAACCGACTTTTTCCTTCTCCTCGGAAAACTATCCGCTTATTGTTAAAAGTTTATCGGTTTACAGCGTATCGAACCCTACAACAGCTTTGTGGCTATTTGGTGTTGTTATTATCGTGGCTTTTATAGTAGGGTTAGCATTTTTATTTGCACTATTTATTAATTTTGAAAGACATAATGGACCGGCTCTGTTTGCGTTTTTACTCAGTTTTGCTTTCTCGGCAGCTTTTATTTTATGGGATGAAATCTTTTTACAATACCCGCATGAACACACTGTAATGATACGGTCAAGCTTTCAGATTCTTACTTTTATTTTATTTTTGATTTTAGGTCGACCTTGGTTATCTCAATATGCAGTAAAAGATATTAAGTATCATTAGTAGTTTTTAATCGACGAAAATAAAATGCGAGCACTAAAGCAATTAGGATACTGACTGTTGCAACGTCAAAAGGTAATTGTACTGCAACCTGGATAAAAGTAGCGGAAGTAAACCCGGTAATGCTCCAAGCGATTCCAAGCAAAGTGCTCGTAATCCCTAATACTAAACCTTGATGCTCTCGTGTAGCGTGATTCGACAGCAGTGCTAATAAAGTGGCATAAGTTGTCCCAGTAAAAATCGCCACCAAAATAACGAAAATCCATTGCCAATGAGACTCTGTTGCTAAGTTACATCCCAAAAATCCCACAGCAGTTAACGTTAAACTAATATAAAAAAACGTATTCAGGGTAAAATGATTGATAAACCAACGATAAAAAACGGTTAAGCCTAACGACATCCAGATGCCAATATAAGTGGTATAAAGCGCTACTTTATTAATATCATATTGATAAACGCGCGGCAGGTATAAAAATAAAACTTGATAATACTGACTCCAAGCCAGTTCCAAGAAAAAGAATAAAACAAATAATAAAACTAGAGTGGGGTTACGTAAAATTAAATGAATATCTTTTAATTTTTGTGGCACATCTTTTCTGATGGTCGTGTCATGAAAAAATATCAATAATAAAAATATATTGAGAACCGATAAACCCAATCCAATCCAATAAGGAGTTGTCACGTTAAACCAAGAAAACAAATGACTATCCGATAATAAGCTGCCAGCTAAAGGTCCAATGGTCATTGCTAGCGTCATAGCAAAACCAATAATTGCTAAATAAATGGCTTTTTCTTTGCCAGTAGTTAAATCAGTTACTGCTGCTTGGGCGACAGGTTGGCTTGCGCTTGATGCCCCACTAATAAAACGACCGAATAAAATTAACCATATTTTTCCGGATAAAATGCCAAATATCGGAAGCAAATAGCCAAAAGCCGCGGCTGTTAAACAACCGATTAAAACATTTTTGCGGCCGTATTTATCGGAAAGATGTCCGACAAGCGGAGAGAAAATAACAAACGCGAGTGGAGATAATAAAGTTGCGATACCAAATAATAAATCTCGAGTTCCAACACTTGTACTTGTCGCCAATAAATTGGGGTCGGAAAAAAAGAGCCTTTTAAAAACGGGAATAACTAAAAAGTAATTTAAAGAATCAATAAAGATTAATGTGAATAACGCCCAAAGTTGTCCGACTGATTTTTTGGTTTGTATCATTAACTAACTTATTTTTTAATGCTGATCATGCGACTTTATCCACCCTAAAACCCCTGCATTAAAAGACGGAACCAACGAAAACGCACAAAACTCCAATCAAAGCCACATAACGAATTAGGAAACGCCACAAAATGTAAATATAGCGCTTGGTATTCATTTCTTCTTCGGTTTGTTTGCGTAACATGACCCAGCCGGCGAAGAAAGCAAACCCCATTCCACCGATAGGTAAAATCACGTCAGTGGTTACATTGGTAACGATATCAAAAACACTGTAGTGACCAAATAACTGAACGTGATGCCATACATTGAAAGATAGCAAGGAGCCAATGCCTAAAAACCAGGCGAAACTACCTACTATAAAAGCAGCAGTAAAGCGCGATACATTCAGTCGGTTCATGGTTATGACGATTAAAGGTTCGGCGATATTCAAAGAGGCTGTCCATGCCGCAAATAAAAGTAACACAAAAAATAATCCGCCCACCAAGGAACCCATAGGCATATGAGCAAAAGTGATTGGTAAGGTTTGAAACATTAAACCGGGACCCCCTTGAGGAGCAAGGTGTAGAGCAAAAACAATAGGAAAAATAGCTAAACCAGCTAAAAATGCTACTAATACATCAAGTCCGGCAATAATAAAGACAGAGCTGACTAACGGGACACGTGGAGGGATATAAGCGCCATAAGTTAATAAGGCGCCGGCACCTAAGGCCAAGGTGAAGAACGCATGCCCCAGTGCAGCAATGACCACCGTAGGCGTTATTTTGTGATAATCGAAGGCGAATAAAAATTTCACAGCTGACTTGGCATCACCTTCTGTACAAGCGTAAATGACTAAACCAAATAAAATAATATAAAGCGCCGGCATCATTAATTTAGTCGCATTTTCTAGACCCTTTTGGACCCCAGCTACGATGACACCCATTGTTAGACACATAAATAAAGTATGCCAACCCAATAGCTGCCAGGGATTGGATAAGAAATTGTGCCACTCCAGAGTGATCTGGGATGGCCCTAAATGATTAAAAGTCCCGCTAAAAGAGCGGACGATATAGGCAATACTCCAGCCGGAAACGACACTATAAAACGATAAGGTTAGCAATAATCCGATGGCTCCCCACCAACCCAATAAACCCCAGTGCTTGCTACGGTTATTTTGTTTTGCGAGGGTGGCTAGAGCATCGATAGAATTTAAACGAGCTCGTCGCCCAATGACAAACTCACTTACCATGATAGGTAGACCTATCAAAACTACAAACGCAATATATAAAATGACAAAAGCGCTACCACCGTGCTCACCTGCCATATATGGGAATCGCCAAATATTCCCTAAACCCACTGCAGCTCCAGTAGCAGCTAAAATAAAAGTAAGCTTGGATGACCATTGATCTTGGAGGATTTTCGGTTGTGATGAACCCTGTACGACTTGATCCGATGCTAATTTACTTGAGAGACCCGACATAACGACATACCCAATAGTTTACTGTGGAGGATGCAAATGATTTACCCCATTACGGTCCTCTGGTTTAATTGGCACGATTATCCAAAGCAGCAGATAGACTATTAAAGTCGTCCCAAATGCGATAAGGAAAATCACAAACAAAACGCGGACCCATGTTGGATCGATATTGAAATATTCTGCAAGGCCCGCGCAAACGCCGGCAATGATTCGTCCATTTTTTATGCGATACAGGCGCTTTGGTTTTTGATCGTTCATGACAAAATTACCCATTAATTGTTCGGCCCTATGATAACCGCATTTACAATATTTGGCGACTAGTGATTGTTGAGGATACTAATATGAGAGCTGCTGTTTTAATCATACTTAAAGTAGGTAAAAATCTAGCTTTGTGATTTGGCAATGTTTTGATATAATAAGATCCCGTTTTTATGAAGAAACGGGAAATCCTATGACATCTTATATTTTCATTACTGGCGGGGTCGTATCATCTCTTGGAAAAGGGATCACATCAGCCTCTCTGGGTGCTATCCTCGAAGCGCAAGGGCTGCGTATTACACTCCTAAAGCTTGATCCTTACATTAACTTTGATCCAGGTACAATGAGTCCTTTTCAGCATGGTGAAGTTTTTGTTACCGAAGATGGAGCCGAAACCGATCTCGACCTTGGGCATTACGAGCGTTTTGTCCGTACCACGATGAGCAAAAAAAATAATTTTACCACGGGACGTGTTTATGCAGACGTTATTCGCAAGGAACGACGAGGAGATTACTTAGGTGGAACGGTGCAAGTCATTCCTCATATAACCGATGAGATTCAGGCCAAAATAAAAGAAGGTGCTGATAATGTTGATGTTGCTTTAGTGGAAATCGGGGGCACAGTGGGTGATATTGAATCGCTTCCTTTTTTAGAAGCTATTCGTCAAATGCGCATGGAATTAGGAGCAGAAAAAACTTTATTTATTCATCTCACATTGGTGCCCTATATCGAAACTGCGGGCGAAATCAAAACGAAACCCACACAACATTCAGTAAAAGAATTACGTTCTATTGGTATTCAGCCGGATTTTATTGTTTGTCGTTCACGTTGGCCAATTACGGAAACTGCACGTAAGAAAATTGCTTTATTTACTAATGTTGCAGTGCCGGATGTGATTTCTTTGTCGGATGCGAAAAGCATTTATGAAATCCCGTTGATTTTACGTGCTCAGGGATTAGGTGAGCGTGTTTGTCAAAAATTAAATATTCCAGTGCAGCAGGCAGATTTAAGTGAATGGGAAAAAGTCGTTGATGCTGTTCGAAATCCAGAACATGAAATTAAAATTGCGATGGTCGGTAAATATATTGATTTAGAAGATGCGTACATGTCATTAAATGAAGCTTTGATGCATGCGGGTATACAAACTCGAACTCGAGTAAAAATCGAATATATCGATTCAGAAGCAATTGAGCATCATGGGGTAGGATTATTAAGTGAAGTCGATGCTATTTTGGTTCCTGGCGGTTTTGGTCGTCGCGGTATTGAAGGAAAAATTCAGGCTGTACAGTATGCACGTGAACATCGCATTCCGTATTTAGGAATTTGTTTAGGTATGCAAGTTGCGATGATTGAATATGCCCGACATATCATGGGTTATGAGAATGCAAATAGTACGGAATTCGATCCTAATACAAATTTTCCCATTATTGCTTTAGTAAATGAGTGGTCTACTAAGGAAGGACAAGTAGAGCGTCGACAAAAAGATGATGATTTAGGTGGTACGATGCGTTTAGGTGGACAACCTTGTCATTTAAAAATAGATAGTTTGGCTTATAAGCTTTATGGCAAAGAAACCATAGTAGAGCGTCATCGTCATCGTTATGAAGTGAATAATGATTTAGTATCGCAATTAGAGAATGGTAATTTAATTGTTTCTGGTAGATCGATAGATGGGCGTTTAGTAGAAATGATTGAATTAGCTGATCATCCTTGGTTTGTGGGATGTCAGTTTCACCCTGAATTTACATCTCGTCCCTGTGACGGGCATCCTTTATTTAAAGGTTTTATTGCAGCGGCTGTAGCGACAAAAACAAAAAATGATGTTACTTTATCGAAGGATGCCTAGTCCTTCGATATCTCAAGGAAATCACGACACCAATAGGGTAAAAAAAATGAGTGGAATTACGAATATTCATGCGCGAGAAATTTTAGATTCACGCGGGAGTCCCACAATTTCAGTGGAAGTGACATTGGCAACCGGTGCACGTGGGTATGCGGCGGTACCTTCCGGTGCTTCAACGGGTTCAAAAGAAGCAATTGAACTTAGAGATAAAGATCCAAAACGTTATAATGGTCGTGGGGTAACTAAAGCTGTTGCGCATGTGAATGGCGAAATCCGTAAAGCTTTACTGGGGATGGAAGCACAGGCTCAAGAAGACATTGATGCGTTGATGATAGAAATGGATGGCACCGAAAATAAAAGTCGGTTAGGTGCAAACGCAATTTTAGGTACGTCGCTCGCAGTAGCTTATGCTGCAGCTAGAGAATTAAATCAACCTTTATATCGATATTTAGGTGATAATGGTCCGTTTTTAATGCCCGTTCCACAGATGAATATTATTAATGGTGGGGTTCACGCAAATAATAATTTAGATATTCAAGAATTCTTAATCGTTCCTGCAGGTGCTCCTAGTTTTCGTGAAGCGTTGCGTTATGGCGCCGAAGTATTTTATGCATTGAAAAAACAGCTCGCAGAAAAAGGATATTCCACAGCAGTTGGTGATGAAGGCGGTTTTGCGCCTGATTTACCGAGTCATGAAGCGGCGATTGAATTTATTTTACATTCGATTGAACAAGCGGGTTTTATTCCAGGGAAGGATATTTATATTGCTTTAGATCCTGCGAGTTCGGAATTTTACAAAGATGGAATGTATCATTTCGAAAATAAAAAATTAAATAGTGCGGCATTGACAGAACATTATGTGAAATGGGTTGACCGTTATCCGATTATTTCAATTGAAGATGGATTAGCAGAGGATGATTGGGATGGCTGGGTTCATCTAACGCGGGATTTAGGTAAGAAAATTCAAATAGTCGGCGACGATATTTTTGTAACGAGTCCTTATATTTTGCAACAAGGGATTGATCGTAATATTGCAAATGCGATTTTAATTAAACTTAATCAAATCGGCACGCTGACCGAAACCCTCACTACAATTGGATTAGCTAAAAGCTCTGGTTACGCATCGGTGATTTCCCATCGTTCAGGCGAAACTGAGGATACAACTATAGCTGATTTGGCAGTGGCTACCAGTGCAGGGCAAATTAAGACGGGTTCTTTAAGTCGCTCAGATCGCATTTCGAAATATAATCGTTTATTGCGAATTGAAGAAGAGTTAGGGAAGGCTGCGCCATTTGCAGGAACGTCTGCTTTTTCGTTTAAATAAATTAATTGTGTTTGCTACAATAATTAATATAACCATTTTAAGTTATATCCTCACACCTACGGGATGAAAATCAAGTGAGATTGATTATTGCTATGTTGGTCACTCTGTTCGGATTATTGCAATACGAACTTTGGTTTGCTGATGGAGGTTTATTAACTGTATATCATTTACATCAAGATGTGCAGGTACAGCAATTGCTTAATGAGAAATTAATTAAACGTAATAGAGAAATGATGGCTGATGTGGAGCATTTAAAACATTCTAAAGAAGCGGTAGAAGCCCATGCACGTTATGATTTAGGAATGGTGAAACAAGGAGAAGTGTTTTATCAAATTGTGCATCCACAATAATTTTGCTCGAATGAATTAGGAAAAAAGAGTAATGATAAAAATATTATTATCTAATGACGACGGAGTTTATGCCAAAGGTCTCACTGTGCTAGCTAATGCACTGCGTGATATTGCTCACTTAGATATTGTGGCGCCGGATCGCAATCGTAGTGGTGCGAGCAACTCTCTTACTTTAACTGCGCCCTTACGCATAAAAGAATTAGATAATGGTATGGTGAGTGTGGAAGGTACACCCACTGATTGTGTGCATCTGGCCATCACGGGTTTATTGGATGAACTACCTGATATGGTAATGACAGGCATTAATGCTGGATCGAACTTGGGTGATGACGTTTGGTATTCCGGTACAGTGGCTGCGGCAATGGAAGGACGTTTTTTAGGATTTCCTGCGGTTGCGCTCTCATTAACGGGAGATAACTATGCGCATTACGAGACAGGAGGCATCGTGGCCCGCCAAATTATGAAGCACATTTTAGCACATCCCTTACCAGCTAAAACGATTCTGAATGTTAATATTCCTGACGTGCATTATGAAGATTTACAGGGTTATGCGGTAACGCGTTTAGGCACTCGCCATCGTGCAGAGCCTACGATACGTCAAGTGGACCCGCGTGGACAACCCATCTATTGGGTGGGTCCGGCTGGTAGCGAGCAAGACGCGGGGGCGGGCACCGATTTCGAAGCCATTAGTAGGCGGTTTGTTTCTATCACCCCTTTGCGAGTAGATTTGACGGATTATGAGGCCGTGGATCACCTGTCAGGCTGGGTTGAAAGACTTGAAGCGAATCGATAACTGAACGATTTGATATGTGCATAAATTAGTATGTGCCCGCAAGGCCATGGAGCGTAAGGCCGTCCAGTCCAAACCTTGAAAACAATAACATATCTTTTTAACAGCAGCCGTGAACAACATATTAGGGCTGCCCCAGAGGGCATCATCGTTTATAGTGGTGCTTGGATATAAGGTTATGTTAATCTAGTAATTGGATAGCACCACTAACAATTTTAAGTGCTTATGCCTTCCAGGGTAGCTTAGTCAAGGATGACATGAGTTAAGCTCTGGTGAGAAGATCGCAAGGATGGGGCGGAATAATTCGGGACGAATATTGCTGAATTTTGAAATTCATTACAATGATCACCCAATTAATTCACTGCGTTATTTGCGGTAAAAATCAACTTCTGGTCAGATTAAGGGAATAAGATGGCCGCCACAATTAAATCCATTGCTAAAAAAAGGGCAGTGGCGAAAAAGTCTACTGCTCAAGTTAAAAAAACCAAAACGCCCTTGGCGAAAGCTCGGGTTAAAACGGAGAAGACTAAAGCAACCACACCAATTAAAAACACCAAGCAACGGGCCACTGCTAGACAACGCACGAAAATGGGCCTTACCTTGGAAAAGGATCTTGCTTCTGGGAACCATAGCTTTATTTTTGCGGACAGTAAACGTAAAAAGAAAAAAGCAGTGGTTAAGAAAAAAGTCCAACGTAAAACAGATGAGCCTCTCACACATACGATCGATCCGACGCAGATTTATTTACGAGAATTAGGCTACAAAGGATTATTAAATGCGAAAGAGGAATTACGTCTATCACGTCTAATTCAACAACAGAATGATCCTGATGCGCGTCGTATGATGATAGAAAGCAATTTACGATTAGTCGTTAAAATTGCTCGACATTATTTAAATCGTGGTTTGCCTTTTCTCGATTTGATTGAGGAAGGGAATTTAGGTTTAATGACGGCGGTTGAGAAATTCGATCCCGAGCGTGGTTTTCGATTTTCCACTTATGCTACATGGTGGATTCGCCAAACTATTGAACGTGCGATCATGAATCAAAGTCGTACCGTGCGATTGCCAATCCATGTCATTAAAGAATTAAATATTTATTTGCGTGCCGCAAAGAAATTAACGCAAGAATTAGATCATGAACCTTCGGCGGAAGAAATAGCGGGCATGATTGATAAGCCCATCGAAGATATTCGACGTATGCTAGGTTTAGTACCGGATACCACATCCATCGACACACCCATTTCGGTTGAAGGTCAACGTACGATCGCGGACACTTTGGCAGATGACAACAATATCGACCCGGCACAATTAGTGTTGGATCATGATATGAATCAACACGTACATCGTTGGTTAGAAAAATTAGATGAGCGTCATCGAGAAGTGATTGTGCGTCGATTCGGTTTGTTTGATCACGAGAAAGGTACTTTAGAATCTGTCGGTAAAGCGGTAGGTTTAACGCGTGAACGTGTGCGCCAATTACAAGTTGACGCATTGAAGATGTTGCGTGAAATGATCGAGCAAGAAACCACAGAAGAAGAATAATTTTATAAAGAAAATCTCGCGATAACTATTCGGTTATCGCGAGCTTCTAATTAGGCTTTGCTAATTGAATCAGAAACATTCGTATGTAGTTGTCGGCTGATTTGCCAAATAGAAAACATCCCATATAAATAATTCTTTTCATCCTCATGGTCGTCATCGATCACTAACGCATATTTATGATTAAGTTTTTTTAAAGTTTGCACGACATTGCCGACTTTAGCATAACGTATCGACTTTAATTTAAATGCAATAATATTTTGAATGGGTGTCATTAACATTTTTGCTGTGACTAAATGTCTTTTAATTCGGCGCTCTTGAATAATTTGAATAGGTTTGGCACCTAAAATATCTTCTGTGCTAATTAACCCCACAATATGGTCATGCGATTTAACCAGCAAAAAATGCGTGCCGAGATTCTTCATTTCATTTAATGCTTCAATCATGGGTAAGCTAGGAGGAATGGTTTCGGGTCGGAACTTGGAGAAATCCACCATTACAGTAAAAGCAGAGTCGTCTAGATGGACTAGCTCTGGTAGTCTCGGTGTTTGCAGAATAGTATTATTTGCAGCAAGTTGGATAGTATCAAGCAATTCATATTTTGCCATGGGATATAAACCTAATTTTTTTCGATGATTTTTATTATATCAAATTATGGTTGACTCACCCAGAGCACTTATCCACCAAAGCACTTGATAAGCTGCTAGTGTATGGTAGAATCAGGACCAAACTGCAAATTTGACAGCTTAAGGTGAAGTCGATGTCGGATGACAGAGCATGTACTTCCACTCATTATGAAGTGACTGAAAAAGACCTCCCACTTTGTTGTCCCTTACCTGGTCAGCGTTTATGGGATGCACACCCGCGGGTATATTTACCTATCGAAAAAACCGGTAGAGTAGTTTGTCCTTATTGTGACGCTGAATATATTCTAAAAAAATAAGTGATTAAATAGGAAAATGGATATTCCCACAAAGATATTAATTGATGGACCTGCCTGGATCGGCGATATGATCATGGCACAAACGTTATTTAAGTTATTAAAGCAACGTGATCCTACCTGTCAAATTGACGTATTAGCACCAGTGTGGACCAAACCATTGTTAGAGCGAATGCCTGAGGTGTCAGAATCGGTAATTTTACCCTTTAAGCACAAGGAATTTCGTATTGTTGAACGCTATCAAATAGCAAAATCCTTGCGCGAAAAAAATTATAAGTGGGCTTTGGTATTAAGAAATTCATTTAAATCTGCATTAATTCCCTATTGGGCAAATATTCCAAAACGCACGGGTTGGATTGGTGAATGTCGTTTTGGGTTATTAAATGATTGGCGTAAATTAGATGAAGCGCGTTATCCATTAATGATCGAACGTTTTATGGCATTAGCGCTGGAACCGCGTGCTGAATTACCCAAACACCCCGCGTTACCGAAATTAATTGTGTCTGCTGAAAGTGTTCAACGAACGCTTGCAAACAAACAATTAAATAAACCCAATCAACCTGTACTCGCTTTATGTCCGGGAGCAGAATTTGGTGTGGCAAAACGCTGGCCGCTTGAGTATTTTGCCGAAGTCGCTAAGGCTAAGTTAAAACAAGGGTGGGCAGTTTGGTTGTTTGGTTCCGGCAAGGATAAAATCATTACAGATGCAATTAATGTATTGTGTGATCATCGATGCGTTAATTTAGCAGGAAAAACAGAGTTAACAGAAGCTATCGATTTATTATCTTTAACGAGTATGGTAGTGACCAATGATTCGGGTTTAATGCATGTGAGTGCTGCACTCGATCGTCCGTTAATTGTTTTATATGGATCATCATCACCTAAATTCACTCCGCCTTTGGCACATAGAATTAAAATATTATCTTTAAATTTATCCTGCAGTCCTTGTTTCAAACGTGAATGTCCTTTGGTACATATGAATTGTTTAAAGAATTTAGCACCAGCATCAGTTCTTGCTGCGATTGCTGAACTCATGGATGAGCAACCCAAGGTACGGGTCGAAGAAATGGTATAAATGCAAGGAGCTTTATGTTTAATACGCTAGACTTACCTCCGTTTCATCAGGCGAACGTTTTAGTGTTTGGTGATGTCATGCTAGACCGCTACTTAGGAGGAGAAAGTCGTCGTATTTCGCCGGAAGCCCCTGTCCCTATCGTTAAGGTGACTGAAAGCAATACTCGACCTGGAGGTGCCGCGAACGTTGCCTTAAATATCGCAGCGATTCACGGTCAGGTGACCTTATTAGGGGTGGTTGGTCAAGACCAGGAAGCCACTGATCTTAAAGGACAATTGAGCGCGAAAAATGTGAATTCCCATTTTCATTATTTAATGGGTGCCTCTACGATTTGTAAATTACGTGTTATCGCGCACAGTCAACAAATGTTACGTCTGGACTTTGAAACTCCTTTTCATAAATATGATGACGCAGAATTATTTTCAATTTATCAAAAACAATTACTTGACGCGCATGTAGTTATTTTATCGGATTATGGTAAAGGCACATTAAAAAATGCAGCGCGTTTAATTGAGTTAGCGCAAAAACAAAATGTGTCTGTGGTGGTCGATCCTAAGGGCGATGATTATAGTATTTATACCGGTGCCAGTGTGATCACGCCTAATTTACGTGAATTTGAAGCAGTCGTAGGTCCGTGCGGACAAGATGAAGATTTAATTGTAGCGAAAGCACGTGCATTAATGCTTGCGCACGATATTAAAGCGATTCTAGTGACGCGAGGTAAAGATGGCATGACGTTAGTATCCTGTAATGAAAAAAATGCCGTGCATTTAAGCGCAGAAGCGCGCGAAGTTTATGATGTCACGGGTGCTGGTGATACGGTCGTCGCATTTATCGGAGCCGCGATGGCGGTGGGAATGGATTTAGAGAGAGCGGCTTATTTAGCGAATGTGGCTGCAGGATTAGTGGTGCGAAAATTAGGAACTGCATATATTACCTTGGCGGAATTACGTAATGAATTACGCAATAAGTTCGGTGTTTCGCAAGGTATTGTGAATGAAAATGAATTATTGTCCATCGTAAAAGATAGTCGAGCACGCGGTGAAAAAATTGTGATGACCAATGGCTGCTTTGATATCTTGCATCCAGGTCATATCGGATATTTAAATCAAGCTAAAAAATTGGGGGATCGTTTAATTGTAGCGGTAAATACCGATGAATCAGTTATGCGATTAAATAAGGGAATAGGCCGTCCATTTAATTCCTTGGAAGCGCGCATGGAAGTGTTATCAGGATTACGAGCAGTAGATTGGGTGGTTTCTTTTGCTGAAGATACTCCTGCTCAGATCATTAGCCAGATTATGCCAGACATTTTAGTTAAAGGTGGGGATTATCTGGAACATCAAGTAGTGGGACATGACATTGTTCAGCAGCAAGGTGGCAAAGTGATTATTTTGCCGTTTCGTGTAGGTTATTCTACGACTCGGCTCGTGGAAAAAGTAAGAGGGGATTAAAATGTTTATTGTGACTGGCGGTGCTGGATTTATTGGTTCTAATATCGTAAAGGGACTCAATAAAAAGGGTTTTAACGATATATTGGTGGTGGATGATTTAACTGACGGCAAAAAATATCGTAATTTAGTCGAATGCGATATTGCCGATTACCAAGATTATCAGGATTTTTTGCAAAATATTACAAATGACCGTCAATTTCCGCGTCCTATTCGTGCGATTTTTCATGCGGGTGCGTGTTCAGTTACGACCGAATGGAACGGACGTTATATGATGCAAATCAATTATGATTATTCCAAACATTTATTACATTATTGTCATCACCGTAAAATTTCCTTTATTTATGCATCCAGTGCTGCGGTTTATGGAGGTGGTACTAATTTTGTAGAGTCTTCCAAACATGAAATTCCTTTAAATGTATACGGTTATTCAAAATGGTTATTCGATCAATATGTTTTGCGTATGGCGCCACAGTTAAATTCACAAGTTGTGGGATTACGTTATTTTAATGTTTTTGGTCCGCACGAAAATCATAAAGGCTCCATGGCGAGCGTCGCCTTTCATTTTATGAACCAATTGCGCGATAGTGGTAACGTTAAATTATTTGTTGGTACTGAGGGTTATGCCGATGGTGAGCAATTGCGAGATTTTGTTTTTGTTGATGACGTAGTAAATGTTAATTTATGGATGATGGAAAATCCGCATATTTCTGGAATTTATAATGTTGGCACGGGTAAAGCGCGTACGTTTAATGCGATCGCCAAAACATTAATTCAAGCACACGGTGCTGGGAAAATTGAATATATTCCGTTTCCCGCACATTTAAAAGGTGCATATCAAAATTTCACAGAAGCGAATATCACTAAATTACGTCAAGCTGGATATGTTGCGCCTTTTCATGAGTTAGAAGAAGCACTGAATAAGTATTATCAGTGGATTTTTGGGATCAACACAGCAGTACCGGCATAATGAGTAGCCTGGATCGAAGATCCAGGTTATTTTTTCAGCGAGTCAAATATATCGGTTTCTAAGGTTAAACCGCGTGTTTTCAGTTGTTCGCGTTCATTTTCAAGACCAGTGCTGACTAATAAACTTAAAGTTGCGAGATTGCGCTCATTTAACTCTTCATTATGCTGTTGAATACGCACCAACAAACTGAGTAATAATAATTGTTGACGTTGTAAAGTGCCGGGTGAAGCGGTTTTCATGGATTTATACCAAGTCGGATTATTAATCGTTTGATTAATTAAATCCAATTCCACTTCGCGTGGACTCACATCTTTAGTTGGAAGACCATAAGCTGCACCTAAACCGGGTTGTGCGGTGCGTTCCGCTTGTAAATAACTGAAGTTACTAACCACCATCGAGCGTTTGGTTGCATAAGATCTTAAGCTCAACCAATATTTTTGGAAATTAACATTTTTCATGATGGTGTTAGTTAAAATATTGTTGGCATCGTCGGGATGATTTTGCAAATAATCATTTAGTTTCGGGAAAAACGAGCGATTTTTTGCGTTATCATCTTCGGCGGGCACTAATGGCTGATAAGTTTGTAAAGCAAAAGTCATGTAGTTAGTGGCATATTGCGTTTGTTGCGGATTAGCATACGTTAACGGATTAAAAAAGTTGTCGAAATTAAAATTATTGGCATTCACTTGTAATTGATTTTGATCGGGCTGAAAAAAACAAGAAACACTTTTGCAGGCACCTAAAGGTAACGACATCGTATCTAATGAGGGTAAGCCCATCGATAAATTATAATATAATTTATCGTCATACGGATTGGGTAATGAACTCATACGCCCCAGCGATAAATTCGTAAAAGCATCTCCAATTTGGCTCGATACACTCATTAACTGATTATTCACGTCGGTCTGTGTGATATTCAGAGCATTTTGCTGTGCGACGGGTGTTGGATTTAATTGCGCGATGTTTTGTCCTGTCACTGTTGGAAATAATCCGTCATAAGACAGATAAAGATTATTTAGCATTTTGGTGATAGCAGAGGAACTAGCTGGAATAGCAGCGTCGATATCAGATAATAAACCTACTGCTTGCGTGGCATCTGCAGTTAATTGTGGATTAACCGGATCTGCTTTTGCAATTGAAATTAAAAATGGTGAGCTGACGCCAAATAATATGGCTAGCGTGGTCGAATTAATTAAATTTTTCATATGCCCTGCCCTTTAGAAATGTATATTATTGTAAATATCTTTTTGTGATGAATTTGCAGTATTGTCCGTTGAACTACTGGCTGGTGGGTTTGGAGTTTGATTTCCACTATCAGGATTACTTGCTTGAGGCGAGTTATTCACGGGATTACTGCTGGAATATTGCGGTTGTGGGTTACCACCGGTTTGCTGACTGCCGCCAGTAATACCACCCCCTGTAGCAGGGGTTTGAATAGACTTTTGTAAATAAAAATCCGCGATACTGGAATAATAAGTTAATTTACTTAAACATTGCGTATCAGCAGAAGTCGCGCAGTAATTTGCGCTCACGCAAGCATCTAAAGCCGGAGCTAATCCAGGCATTTTCTGTGCCATCGCCGTGAACGAAGTCTCATCCATCGTTAAAAGTGATCCACAATTGCTATCGGCAAAAACCGTTAGAGAAAATAAACTTGAAAATAAAAAAATGGGTAGTGCGAGCTTATTCATAGCCGCTTTCCTCCAAAGTTTGGGTAATCAGTTTTAAACGCTCAGTGGAAAAAACGCGGCTTAATAATCTCAGCCGTTCGAAAACAATATTGCGTCGTAAAAAAATCCCCGCAGTATCCGTTTCCGATTTCGTTAATTCTTCGGCCTTCATGAGTACTTTGGCAGCAGCGCCCGGATACGCTTGATCGAGGGTCATCAGTAATCTTAGGCCGCGCCCCGTTTTGACGTGGCAAACGAGATCGATCATGGCGATTTCTTGCTGTAGATCGATATTACCGATGTCTTCTAAGGTTTCGCCCAAAGCCTTAACCGCTTCTTCCAATTCAGATTGTCCGTCTAATGTCCAATCCTCGACACCTTCCATAAACGTAATCACTTTATAGAGTGTAGGGTCTGGATAATTATGCCAAAATTGATGGACCGCTTTATGTGAAAAATCAGGCATGTTTCCTTCTCTTATTCTGTGGGAGTTGGTTTTCTAAGAAGTTTAATTGTATCGCCTAAACATTAAGAAAAAATTAAATTAACGCAATATTTTTAGATTATCGTGCTTAAAATGTAGTGTGACTGATAGCGATAAGCTGCCCCCACAATCTCTCGAGAAAACAAGGGAAAAAATATTTTTCCTTTAAGCAAGTCTTAACTTTTCGTTAAGTAATCTCTGTTAACATAATTTTAATTCCACACTAGGGATTATTCCGTCTCTATTTTCAACTATACATTTTAATGAGGTTAATGTGGGTTTTCGAAATATCGTTAAGAAGAGTTTTACAGCAGGATTTCAACCGATGCGTTGGTTGGGTATGGATTTGGTGAGATCGAATGGAAAAATCTGCGCGGACCTGGTGAAAGATTTATTTGAAAAAAAACCTCAAGCTTCCACGGATGTGAAATTAATTGCAGATATGAGTGAAACAGACCTCACCAGCAGAAAAAAAATAGCATTAGGTCTAGGGATTTTTTATTTAGTTATTAGTTTAAGTTTAGTCGGTTATGCATTTTATCTCTGGTTAGAAAAAGTTTTCATTTTGCAGGGCGCGATGTCGCTTATTTTAGCGTTCTTAGTTTCCACTTATTCATTGCGTGAATTGTTGATTTACGGACAAATACGTTCCCGTCGTGATCGTTTGACATTGAAGGAATGGTTTAGTTTGTTAATCAAGGGGTTTCCAAAATGAGAAAGTTATTCACTTTTCTATTTTTACTCTTTTGTTCGAGTTTGGCGTTGGCCGATACACCAGCGATTCATAGTGCTTTTTCCTCCGCTTCCTCGACAAATTCACCGTTAAATCCTGCGGCATTAACCAATTATACGGATATGTCGATTTATTATTTGAGTCAGATTTTTGGAACAGTGGGAACTGTCCTTGCGGGCACGTCCAGCCAATTGATGGGACGTTTGTTCGAGCAATTAAACTGGGGTATTTTTATTATTAGCGGCGTGATGGTGGGATATGCAGTAATGCTTAGCACTATTCGTTTAGCAACGGAAGGTGTGACAATTGCCCCGGGGAAATCCACCTTATTTACATTAATTAAATTAGCGATTGGTGTGGCTTGTATTATTCCCATGAGCGGAACCGGTTATTCGTTATTACAAGAAATGGTAATGAATGTCGTGGTAAAAGGGGTGGGGTTAGCCGATAGCATTTGGACCAGTGGTTTAGAATATTTAAATGATGGCGGTGTGGTGTGGACTATGCCGACGCAAAACGATAATAATAATCCTTACACGAAAATAATTACGCCCAATGCGGAAAATGCATTATTAAGCACGTCGTTGGGTGCACAAGTATTTCAAAATGAAGTTTGTATGATTGGTAGTCGGGACACGGTTAATTACCAAGGTCCGGTTAATAACGGAAATCCCATTTCGGTTAATGGGCAATCGCAGCCGTTTTATGATGTTTGGCAAGATACGACGCACCATACATTTAATTTTCCCGGTATCAACGATCCGAATTCTTCAGGTTCTAGTTGCGGTACAGCTTCTTGGAATATTAATGGGGCCTGTTCAGCTGGTGATACGGCTTGCGCGATTGGTCAGGAAGCCATGGCACGCTTAATTTCTTCATTAATGCCTGCTGCGCAGCAATATTATTGTTTTGAGTCTCCGAATGCGCCTTCCTGTCGGGGGGGCAGTTCCTTCAAAAACGTGAATGATGGTTTATCACCCTACATGTTTAATGCGCTCGTGAGTTATTATCCGACTATTCAAATTTATGCGAAAATGCAGATCGATAAATCTCAAGCTTCCAACAAAAATTTCATTCAAGCGGCGGAACAAGAAGGTTGGATCATGGCAGGGCGCTACTATTGGGATATCATGCAAATCACCGCTGTAAATGATTCTTTGCAGGACCCTTCAAGCTACGTCTCCACCTCAGTAACGCCTCCTACAGGATTGGGTGGAGTGCCGGCATTAAATAAAGTAGTACAGAAAGCGCCTGGGGATTTCACTACGGCAGCGGGTTCCAGCGAATTCCAGAACTACATTAATAGTGTTTACACTCAATCTGCACAAAGCTCTTTGGGGGCAGGTCATGCTGAGCAGATGATGGATGCCAATGGAAATATTTCGGCTGCTAATACCATTTCAGATAATGCTCCGCTCTCAGCAAAAGCCTGGAATCAAGTGCATGGGATTTTTTCACCGGTAATCAATGAAATAAACAAGATTTCTAGCTTATTTAGTGATTTTGCGAATTCGAGCCATTATAACCCGATCGTCTTTATGCATCAGGTCGGAGCGGAGTGTATTCAAATCACGATCATTATCTGGTTGACGGGTGGTGCGGTAGGTTTTGCGGCCATGTTGTTGATGGGCGCCTGTTCTTCCATCAATCCGATTCCATTTGCTCTACAAACTTTGCTGGAATGGATTAAGCCGATTTTTATGGCCATCGCAATGTTATTGTGGGCAGGCGGTTTCTTCCTGACGGTGTATGTGCCGTTATATCCCTACCTAATCTTCCTATTCGCCTCGGTGGGGTGGTTTATTTCGGTGGCAGAAGCCCTGGTGGCGGCTCCTTTGGTGGCTCTAGGCTTAGCCCACCCAGAAAATCATGACCTCTTAGGTAAAGCCGAACAAGCTGTGATGTTATTGTTGAGTGTGTTTATTCAACCTAGCTTGTTGGTGATTGGAATGTTGGCGGGTATCGTGTTCTCTTACGTAGCCTTTGAGTTACTGATTTATACGTATTCTGGATTTATGATGGATATTCTCGGGACGCCACAAAATACGGCTTCTATGGTGAACATATTGGATCCAGTAACACACAGTCAGATATACACTTCTGTATTTGGTGGGCATGGAATTAGTACGGTGATCACTTTGCCATTGTTAATTGTAGTTTTCTGTGTGATTACCTACACCATCTTGACGCAAACTTTCAGTTTGATTCACCTCTTGCGTGATAACGTTATGCGTTGGATTGGTGCTCCTTCAACCGGATTACCAAGCCCAGAACAATTGGCGCAAGAAACGCGTGGTGCTGTGTCTACTTACAGTAAAGGTACGGGTGATGGTTTAGGTGGAAGTATCGTAAACCCACAAGCCCTTAAAGCTACCGGTGAATTGATGGATGCTGCAAGCGGTAAAAAAGCGGCGGAAGAAGCAGCACAGGTTGCGAAGTTGGTTATATAACAACGAAGTTCCACAAAAAGCCCAGTTTTGCTGGGCTTTTTTGTTATAGCTAGCTCAAATATGGGGGCGTTCCAGGATAATTTTCAAAGATTTCTTGTGAATCACTCGTTTCATTTTCATTATTTTCTCTTTTGTTATGATTCCAAAATGCAAACCATCCTTTGTTTTGAAAGAAATCGTCTTTAGTTGCTGCAGGTATATATTCAGCATTTAATAAATTTAATATTATTTCGTTTTGCACAAAGGTTTTGGAAAAAATCGAATTCAATGCCATATTTTCAATTCTTTTAAAAATGGCTCGTGAAATCAGAACGCTAATGCCCAATAGCGCGCAGACTGAAAATAAGGTGGCAATCACCAACGTAGGGGCAAAAGCGATGAGGGAGCCTATAAACAATATGAAAATAATTAGTCCGCTTATCTTAAGTGAAGTATAGAAGGGTATCCAGTGTAAAAATAATTTTTCCAGATACCTTTCGTTTAATACTTTTTCTAAATTTTTATGTTCTACGTGTGCTTTTGCAAAGAGTTCATTTCTATTGGTCTCAAAATCTTGTTCTGTCATATTATTACGTTGCAAATATAAATTCATAATTTCAACGAGTGAATTTACAGCATTAGAAAAAAGCTCGGCATTTTTAATAGCTTGATTGGCCTCAAAAGTGAAGCATAATACATACAATTTTAAGTGTTCAACTAAGTCTTCAGTCTCTTTGTCTGAAAATAAATTTTGCGCTGTTTTATGAGCTTGCAGGATATTGGCGATGACTATAAACATTGCATTTTCTGCGGCGATAATCTTTTCCACATTGCGATTAGACATGATTTATCCTTTAAATCAATGAGAGAATATTTTGGGAGCAGTCTAGCCTACAGGAAATAAAGAAGTAAATTAATTAGATTTGTTTTTTTCTGCACCATTAAAAGAGGATTAATTTGGATGTGTGGGCCTGAAGATTTATGAGCAGGGGCGATTACAGAATATTAGATTATTATTGCCCGCGAACTACAGCTTTAAATTGCCACGACCTCTTGGGCTAACTTTTTTAAATCTTCTATTTCCAGTCCTGTGACGCGAGCTATAATTTTAAGGTCGAAGTCTTCGTGTAATAGATTAATTGCTATTTGTCGTGTTGATTCGGCTTTACCTCGGGTTTCTCCACGGGCTTCTAATTGTTGGGCTACTGTCATCGTTTCGCTCCTTAAGTTTGGAGATAAATGATTAATAACAAATTCGTTAAGCTGTTCTGGGCTATCAATAGCGCCAGCATGAATCGCATATTCTAATGCAGTTATTATACACTCATCAGCACCCATTTGTGAAAGCTCATTTAATTGAGGCACGATTTCTATTAATCGGATTAATAAATTATCGTCATAAATATGTTTTTGCATAAATTCTAAAATCATAGCTAATTTATGCTGCTTAATTTCGGTATCAGATATTTTGTTAAGGTCAATTAAAGTAAATGGACTCAATAAATGGGTTTTAGCTAAATCTGCCGCCTCCCCAAATAAATCAAAAAGATCGGTTGAATATGTATATGGCTTTTTGCCGTGATAAAAGACAATAGGAATGACGATTGGCAAAATGTGAGAACGTTCTTTATCCATCATTCGGAACTTATATAATGCAATTCTTAATGGCATCTTTTTTTCTGGTCGGCTTTGATGTTCGAATAGAAGATAAGCATACCCTAGTCGATCTTTGAATTTAACTTTGTATAGGACATCGCATCGCAATTGTCTCAGATATGCATCAAGTAAACTTGTATCTTGCAACTCTAAGCTATCCAAATCTAATAATTTTAATAGTTCTGCTGATAAGTAAAGCTCACATAATTCTCTCGCCATTTTGGGATTGCTTACGAGTTTCCGAAAAAATTTATCATGAATGTCATTTAATTTTTTCATGGCTATCCTACATTCGTCTGTAGGAGAGTATTAGTTTAAATTAGGGCAGGGGCAATACCGTAATTAGAATGGTAAATGAACAATTTGGGATGTGAACTAAGCAGCTAACTTTTTTGTAATTTAAATAATGACATGATAATACTAAAACACAATAAAATTAAAAAAATCGCGAAAGGAACGAGTGCCAGTAACATCACATAGGTAATGACAAAAATTCCGGCCGGAATAAAAAAATAAAACATGATGCCGCACACACGTTTAAAGCGGCGCACAAATAAATTTTCATTTCTGTGTTTAATCAGCTCGGGTTTGGCTAAATAAGTTTGCATGACTAACGGCAAGGATTTGGTGTTGGCCATTAGGCTCATTAATAATATAAATCCGATGATGCTAATGGTTTGAATCAACCAAACTGGAGCGCTCGGGAGGGACCAAGCATGGTGCTGTTGCGTTAATAATAAGACGGATAATAACAACGGTAATATTAAAGTGGCTAGGATCATTGCGCGTAATGAATAACCTTGTGAAAACTTGGCAACAAAAATACTCGTTAAAGGAACGAACGCGATCCACCATGCCGTTGAAAAAATCTGCCAACTCCATTGCCAGCCGTGTGAGAAAATGAAATTAATACTATTGCGAGCACTAGCACTGGGGCCGACAAAATAAAATAAAATTAGCGACACAACGGCGACGATAAATCCCCAGATAAGCACCAATAAAACCAGACCCAATGCGGGTTGCTGCTTATAAACCGCTTGCAAAGTAGTGTGCGATTTTTTTCGGCTAGTGAGATACATTGTCACCAATACCGCTCCCATCGCACTCGAATTAATCCCAAAAACACTAGCTAACGCAAGAGGCTGTGCAATTAAAGAGGCGAATATCAAGCTAATCATAGCGCCCGTTAGACATAAAATAACGATCGTGAAAATACGACTAATCGCATTAACGGTCACTGCAAAACCTTCACGTTGTGACATAAAATTGAAATTAAGCGCGGTGCTGATGTAACTATTTTTTTCGAAAATAAAGGCTTGAATGCCTAAGGCAGTTGCTAAAATTGCGATAATGCCCCAAGGAAATAATCCGGCATGCAAAGTAAATTGGGTAATGGAATCGATAAATGCCTGTGGGTGAGCAGTTGTTTCAATGGGTAGCATGACATTGGTGAACTGTGTGATGCCGTAATACAGAAAAAATAATGCCAATTCCAATCCTAAGATTTTTGCCAACCAAAAGGGCCATGCTAATTTTTCATTACCTGCGTCTTTGGATTTTAATTTAATAGATCCCCACGGCGTACAAACAATAATAATGCCTAAAATAAGCGGTAGCCAATTTAAAGTAATAAATTGATTTAAAATATGTGGAAATTTAAACGCGAAAACTAAACTAGTCGCTAATAGTAGCGGTAAAATAATATAATATAAATGCACATAACGTTTTAATAATTTCATACCTATCCCAAACTTTGCTGTGTCATGCTGCGAGCCGAAAGAATTTTATAGGTTCTTTCAGATAATAAGCCTTGTTCATACTTTTGTTGCACGTCCATTTGCATGGTTTGTCCATATTCCTGGACGAGACGACGAGTGGTGGCAGTAACCTGATTCGGATCGCTATCTAATAAAATATCGCGAATTTTTTCGTTGAAAATAAGGTATTCGCGCAATGCCACTCGTTTCCCATCCACGGTAGGGGCGAGGCGTTGCCACACCACTAAACGCATCGTTTCCATAATATCGATCGTGCGTCCTAAGCGTTCATCAGCGGGGAAACTGCCAACTAAACGCCGTACGGTTTCAGCAACACCATTACTGTGTAAAGTGGTATAAACGGGATGACCCGTTAATGCGGCTTCGAGTACCGCTGACATGGTTTCTGCATCCCGCGCTTCACCGACTAAAATTAATCGCGGTTTGCGCCGTAGAGCATTGCGTACGCCCGCAGCAAAAGACGGCAAGTGCCGTGGAATTTCTGACTGACTGATGACAGCCGTGGGGGACTGAATATCATCATACACAAATTCAATCGGTGCTTCATAAGTTAATATTTTACGATGGCTATCTGCGTCTTCTGCGATATGTCGAATAATGGAAGCTAATAACGTACTTTTTCCGGAACCCGTACTCCCGGTCACATAAATCACCCCTTCTTGTGGAGCGATCGCGCTAATCATATCAGCCGGTAAATTGAGTTTTGCTAATGGAGGTGGTGTTGAGGGAATCGTTCGAATGGTAATTTGCACGCCTTCTTGGCCATCCACATGACATGCAGTTCCATTGACGCGATAACGAAAACGTTCATTTCGGTTAGGTCGTACTTCATAATGCGTATCTAAATCTTCGCCCCGCATTAATTGTGTCGTTCCATTTTGCCCGTAAATTGTATTTAGTAATTCACTCGCTTCGGCATTGGTAATATTGCGTTGGGTAATTTTATGTAAGCGCCCGTAAATTTCTACCACGATGGGAGTATTTGTTTGAATGGTAATATCAGATGCCTGAATGCGATAGCAATAAGCTAACAAATCATCGATATGTTTTGCTTCAAAACGCGTTGGTTCCTTTGGATAACGGAATTCTGACATTCATCACCTGCATTAAAGGCCATTGAGTGTGTCTGTAGCCTGGATCGACACATTCCAACAGAAAGTTCCTGGATCTTTGATCCAGGCTACATTTTCGATCCAGGCTACATAACAGCTTCTTTAATAGTTACTTTTATTTTGTAAGAACGGGATTCCATTCATTGCTATTTAATTGCAATGCAGAATGTGCGGTAATTCGCATAATCGCATCGTTCACACGCATTTCGGTTTGATTACCTGTCACACCAAGATCCGCTTTAGCGACTTGTGGTGAAGAAATCATGTTTTGCGCGAGCATTTTGCGATAAAGCACCATACCGAGAAAATCGCGTTGTAGGCGATTTACATTCGCAGAGAAAATTTCGTTTGCTTGAATTAAACCTTGTTTCCAGCCATCTTTTAAAAATCCGTTCCACGCTTGCGCTTCTGCTTGATTGGTAGGTAATAATGATTTATTGGGAACTTCGGGTTTTTCGTATTCCATCCATAAATAAGTTCTCCACGTTGGCGGTGCAGTAACAAATCGTGCAGGCGCCATAATTTTATAAGTTTGATTCGCCATGCGAATAGTATTGTTGTCGTCTAACGTTAAATTATTGCTAGATTCCACTAAAATAGGCGGTAAAACGTTGTGGCTTAATAATAATTGATTGAAATCAAAAACGTGATCGAGGTAAGAACCTTCGTCTTCTAACGCGGTATCAATATGTTGTGCGCGCCACGCTAATGCACCACGTGCACCTAAAGTCGTCGCAGTTTCACGCAAAGCTTGTAATCGAATAGGAGGAATGCCGCCTTGAGTGGAAGGCAATGAGCTCATATCGATAAATCCAGCATCTGCTGTTAACGCTGTTTTTTTAGCGCAAGCAATTAAACTCATAGAAGAAAGACTAATCGTCAGAATCGTAACAACTGTTTTACTTAATCGCATTTTCTCGACTCACCTAACCTAACTGTCAAAATAACGTAATTCAATCGTTCTGCTATTGGGATACAAAGCAATTCGGGCTTTTTTCGCAACTTGGTAAGTAGTGTCGCGTAAAATGCTCGCTAAAGTCTGATCATTCGCACTGATAGCGACAATCACTGGAATTGCAGGTTCACGTCCTACCACACGGACATGATAACCACTTGCATCAGCAATTTTATGTAATAAAGGTTCGACTGGACCTGTCCAATCTAACGAAGTTTGTTGCCCCATACCAACGGCATTCGCATTAATGGGCGGCGCCATTTTTACATCGGGGTGCGTTGCAATCTGTATTGCAGATAATTGTTGTAATGAAGTATTTACCGACTGCGCGCTTTCCGCTAATTGTGCTTGCGATCTTTGATCGACAGCAGGCTCGGGGGCGCTGTGGGCGGTAATATATTTTAAATTTAAGTCTACAAATTTAGGGGTATCATGACTGCAACCAGCTAATACACCTAACGGCAATAATAATAAAAAATGTTTAAATCTCATAACTTTACAACAACCATGGCTAAATAGATTTAAGTACTAAATAACGGTTTCCCACTAATTAGTAAAAGCATTGTACGGCATTTACATTAAGGTAATATTAAGAATTTAACTTCTATTGAGCGGATTCAGAAAGACTTAAGTATCCATCATTATAATGATTTTTTACGAGAGAAACCAATGCCAAACACACACACGGACTCGACGGTGGAATCTGCTACGAATTTAGAATCTCTGCCGGACGAAATTTTATTAATAATCATGCAAATGTGCGGTGTGATAGGCACCAGCATTCTTGCAAACGTGAATAAAAGATTTAAGGGATTAGCTGCCGAGGAGGTACTTTGGGATTCATTTTCTAGGGATGAAAATCTATGGCGGGAAATATTTAGATTTTATTTTCCAAATGTTTCCCCCAAATTATCGCAAAAACATGTTACTTGGAGGCACCAGTTTTGGAAAACTCTAAAAAGCGAATATCCCAAATTATCTTGGACTGAAAAAGAAATTATTTTGTGGATTAAAGCTCGAAATTTTGTATTCGTCACTTTTGGAAATCCATCTTTAACTCATATCAGACCTCAATTACCCGATCTTAATTTCTATGATTTGCTGAGATTAAGGAAATTGGATCCTAAATTTTTAACCTCAGCTACGCAACCAATGCGAAATCATTTCTATTCGATTGTAGAAAAAGAATTTTCTACGCAACAATGGCAGGACTTATTATGGTTAGAGTGGGCGATTAAATGCAATCAACCCATCCAAGAGATTGAAAAAGTCCTCAGGAACGAGCATATAGATATCAAAAAAACAGATATCAAAAAATATGAGGCCCAAAGAAATCACCCATTAGCTCTTGCTCCAGATAATTCTGTCCTAATAGACATTTTTTTACAGGGTAATTTGACATTTTGGCGTTGGCTAATTCCACAATTAAGTACAAAACAAAAGAAGTACATTGTCAGGAAGTGTAATCTTAAAGAGAATCTTTGGATAAAGAAGCTTTTGTGTGAGGGCGAGCCACGATTAGAAGATAAACTTGGAGCATCAATGGTCCTTCAAATTGCAGTTTATTTTAATGACAGGCAGACCATAGAGAGTTTAATAAAAGAAATGGATAATTCTCTTTTACTTAGTTTGTTATGCCAAGTTGTGGAGTGGGGTAATTTACAACTTTTGCAATTACTCTGGGATTGTAGGTTTTCTGATTTTAGCGCTCATATTAATGACCCCAATGATATTCATGGTCGTACTCTCTTAGAGTTTGCTGTTTTAGGAGGGAATTTAGCCTGTGTGAATTTTCTTTTAGAAAACGGAGCTCTCGTTAACCAGAGCGTAATTCTGTGTGCTGTAAATTTAAATCGTTCTGAAATGTTAAAAATATTATGGCCGAAGATTAATATCGCAGGGATCGACGCTGATAAAATTGAAAAAATTCTGGTAACAGCCGCAAGCTTAGAATCTCCAACAATTATGACTTATTTCATAGTGCAAGGAATAGATGTCCAAAGCGATGGAATGCAAGCTGCATTTTTAAGTGCTGCTGAAATTGGACATACTCCCATGGTTAGATTGTTATTAGATTCTGGAGTGGATATTTCCGCAAAAAATGCAAATGGTGAAACGGCTATTCATTTAGCTGCAGCAAACGGACATAGTGAGACAGTTAAATTGCTCGTTGAGAGAGGATTAAGTGCTATAACCATTAATGAAATAAATGAGACAGACGCACTAGATGTAGCGGTGGAAAATGGTCAGGCTGATGTAGTGGAATATTTATTGAAAAGTATTCCTCCTCTAAATGATTGTTGGAAACATGAATTAATGCGAATTGCGATGGAGAAGGGTCATCATGAAGTGATCATAAAATTATTAGCGCATGGAATAATGATGCAAGCTGCGCACCTTGGCGTTATTAAGACGTGCTCTGCAAAAACTGTTGCGAGGATTTTACAAATACCGCATATGTGTGAGGCTATAAAAACTTCTAAAAAAATCTAT